>ERZ791865.3-NODE-3-length-628697-cov-17.642983_pt1 | contig 628697 bp, 417 predicted proteins | sample MGYA00509942_ERZ791865 | MGnify/ENA primary metagenome ERZ791865 (study PRJEB30046, sample SAMN00792098) | human gut metagenome | study: EMG produced TPA metagenomics assembly of the A metagenome-wide association study of gut microbiota in type 2...
AATAAACGCTCATGAATCATTAACCATATAAACATTGAAGATCATGATTATCATTAACAAACTTAAAAAGAATTTCGGTGAGAAAATTGCCGTAGACATAGAACACTACGAAATCAATCAAGGCGATATGCTCGGATTAGTGGGAAACAACGGTGCCGGTAAAACAACTCTCTTCCGAATCATGCTGGATCTGTTAAAAGCAGACGATGGTAAGGTGATTATTAATGATATTGATGTCAGCCAAAGCGAAGACTGGAAAAGCATTACCGGTGCTTTCATTGACGATGGTTTTCTGATTGATTATCTCACTCCGGAAGAATATTTTTATTTCATCGGAAAGATGTACGGACTAAAGAAAGAAGAAGTGGACGAACGTCTGATTCCTTTCGAACGTTTTATGAGTGGAGAAGTGATCGGGCACAAGAAGCTAATCCGTAACTACTCCGCAGGTAATAAGCAAAAGATCGGAATTATTTCTGCCATGCTTCATTACCCGCAATTACTGATACTGGACGAACCATTCAACTTTCTCGATCCAAGTTCTCAGTCTATCATCAAACATCTGCTCAAGAAATATAATGAGGAGCATCAAGCTACGGTTATCATATCCAGTCACAATCTCAATCATACCGTAGATGTATGTCCGAGGATTGCTTTATTGGAACACGGTGTCATCATCCGGGATATTATCAACGAGGACAACTCCGCAGAGAAAGAACTGGAGGATTATTTTAATGTAGAAGAAGAGTAAACGGTAAATAGGGAATGATAAAATAATGAATGGTAAGTATTCATCCTTACCAAAATTATTGCATAAACTAATTATGATGAGATATATAACAGAAAAGTCTGATACCCATAAGTCTAGTATAAAGAAACCTGATAGAAAGAAAAAATACTTCCTGCAATTCATCCTTTTATTAGGACTGGTTGCCAGCCTTAGTTCCTGCCGCACTTCCGCACCCCGGCTGGATTATCAAGCATTGGCGCGAGCTTCTATATTGTTGGGGGTAGATATTAATATGGAGGATAACCATAAGCTCTACCTGGAAGTCGCCGACTGGATAGGAGTTCCCTATCGTGGTGGAGGTGATTCGAAACGAGGAGCCGACTGTTCGGGATTAGTTTATCAAGTGTACCGTAAGGTATACCGCACCCAAGTGCCGCGTAACACGGAAAATCTGAAAAAAGAAAGTAATAAAGTCGCCAAGCGGAATCTCCGGGAAGGAGATTTGGTATTCTTCACCAGCAGCCGTTCAAAAAATAAAGTAGCTCATGTAGGCATTTACCTCAAAAATGGTAAGTTTATTCATTCAAGCACCAGTAAAGGAGTGATCGTCAGCAACTTGAACGAGAACTATTATACCAAACACTGGATAAGCGGGGGCAGGATACGTTAATTATCAACTTCTAATGATATAAAATTATGAAATCATTCATCGGAGCAGTTCTATTTATTTGCGTGGCATTCAGCGCCAATGCACAGCTTTTATGGAAAGTGTCCGGCAACGGACTGAACCAACCTTCCTACATCATAGGCACTCACCATCTGGCACCGTTCAGCATCATGGATAGCATTGCCGGACTTAGAAAGGCTATGAATGAAACCCAACAAGTATATGGAGAGATGAAAATGTCGGAAATGCAATCGCCCGCCACCATGGGAAAGATGCAAAAGGCAATGATGATTGAAAGTGATACCACGCTGAACTCTCTCCTTTCTCCGAAAGACTTTGAGACTGCTAATAAATTCTGCAAAGAAAACCTGATGGTAGATTTAAATATGGCTCCGAAGCTAAAACCTGCCTTCCTATTAAATAATGCAGTGGTGATGGCTTACGTAAAGCATATAGGGAAATTCAACCCGCAAGAGCAACTCGACACATTCTTTCAAAGCCAAGCCATCCAAAACGGAAAAAAGGTAGACGGACTGGAAACTGCAGAATTCCAATTCAATCTGCTTTTCAATGGCAGTTCACTACAACGGCAAGCACAACTATTAATGTGCATTCTTAACCATATAGAGACTGAAGTAGAAAACCTGAAAAGGCTCACAAACGCCTACATGAACCAAGATTTGAACACCATGCTTAAAATCAGCGAAGAGCGTAAAGGCGACCAATGTGACGCACTTCCCAACGAAGAAGATGCGATGATTTATAACCGTAATAAAGCATGGGCTGAAAAACTACCGACAATCATGAAGGCTGCCCCGACTTTTGTTGCAGTAGGCGCCCTGCACCTCCCCGGAGAGAAAGGATTATTAAAGTTACTAAAAAGCCAAGGATACACAGTAGAACCTGTGAAATAAGAAAAGTATTTAGTACTTTTGCGGAAAAGTTTTCCCCAATGAACTACAAAACCTATTTATTCGATTTCGACTACACACTAGCCGATTCGTCGTGTGGTATCGTTAAGTGTTTCAGAATTGTGCTTACCCGGCATCAGTATTTAACCGTTACCGATGAAGCCATCAAGCGTACAATCGGCAAAACATTGGAAGAATCATTCAGCATTCTCACCGGAATTACCGACCCGGCTCAGCTGGAAGCCTTCCGGCAGGAGTACAGACTGGAAGCTGATGTGCACATGAATGTAAATACCCGTCTTTTCCCCGACACATTGTCTACGCTGAAAGAATTGAAGAAACGAGGTGCCCGCGTCGGAATTATCTCTACCAAGTATCGTTTCCGGATATTGAGTTATCTGGAAGAATTTCTGCCTAAGGATTTTCTTGATATAGTAGTGGGAGGAGAAGATGTAAAAGCACCGAAACCTTCGCCGGAAGGAGTTAAATTTGCATTGGAACATTTGGGAAGTAGCCCCGAAGAGACATTGTATATTGGAGATAGCACCGTAGATGCCGAAACAGCGCAGAATGCAGGAGTCGATTTTGCAGGTGTACTAAACGGAATGACAACAGCAGAGGAACTTCGTGTTTATCCACACAAAATCATTATGCAGAATTTAGGAGAATTAGTCCAATAGGCTACAATGAGAGCTAAAATGCTCATTTATTTGCCGTAATCATTTTATCTCCTATAAAAAATAAAAGAAATATTTGTCGGGAACGAATAAAAATAGTACTTTTGTGCCCGATTATTCCGCAACGGGTTCGATAAAGAGTTCTTTAAGTGATTAAAGACCACCCGCCGGAGCTAACTTATACATTTATATATAAGATGTACGCAATTGTAGAGATTAACGGTCAGCAATTTAAAGCAGAAGCTGGTCAAAAGTTGTTCGTTCACCACATCGAAGGTGCAGAAAACGGTTCAACAGTAGAATTTGAAAAAGTTCTTTTGGTAGACAAAGACGGAAACGTAACAGTAGGTGCTCCTACCGTAGAAGGCGCTAAAGTTGTTTGCCAGGTTGTTTCAAACTTGGTTAAAGGCGACAAAGTTCTTGTTTTCCACAAGAAAAGAAGAAAAGGACACAGAAAACTGAACGGTCACCGTCAACAGTTCACTGAATTAACAATTACAGAAGTAGTAGCTTAATCAATTAAAAAGTAAGAAGAAATGGCACATAAGAAAGGTGTCGGTAGTTCTAAGAACGGCCGCGAATCACAGAGCAAAAGATTAGGCGTTAAGATATTTGGTGGCGAAGCTTGCAAAGCAGGTAACATCATCGTTCGTCAAAGAGGTACTGAATTCCACCCGGGTGAAAACATCGGAATGGGTAAAGACCACACTCTTTTCGCTTTAGTAGATGGTACAGTTAGCTTCAAAGTTGGCAAAGAAGACAGAAGATATGTTTCTGTTGTTCCTGCCACTGAGGCATAATTGCACAACTGAAAATATTTAAGAGAAGGAGATGTAATCCATTGGATTACATCTCCTTTCTTTTTAACAACCAGAGTTTTATATATCACTCTAAAAGAGACATATATATATCATTCACTGCATATATGTTTATTATACAGCTCAATACATGTATTATATATATATCTCATAGACACATCATATATATTATATATAACACATATATTTGCTTGATTATTCGTTTTTTCTTTATCTTTGTAGCCTTAAATAAGAAAGTTCATAAAAAGTATAAATATGCTTACCATTAAACAAATTACAGAAAACACAGAGGCGGTACTCCGCGGACTGGAAAAGAAGCATTTCAAAAATGCAAAGGAAACGATCGACCAAGTGATCGCTCTTAACGACAAGAGACGTAGCACACAAAATGAATTAGATAAGAATCTGGCAGAGGTTAACTCGCTTTCACGCACCATCGGTCAACTGATGAAAGAAGGCAAGAAAGAGGAAGCTGAGACTGCACGCGCCCGCGTTGCGGAACTAAAAGAAGGTAACAAAGAATTAGACGCCGCTATGACACAGGCTGCAACAGATATGCAGAATGTACTTTACACCATCCCCAACATTCCTTACGACAGCGTACCCGAAGGTGTAGGCGCTGAAGATAACGTAGTGGAAAAAATGGGAGGTATGGAAACTGAACTTCCTAAAGATGCACTCCCCCACTGGGAATTGGCTAAGAAATATGATTTAATAGACTTCGACCTGGGTGTAAAAATCACAGGTGCAGGTTTCCCTGTATATAAAGGTAAAGGCGCACAACTTCAACGTGCTCTTATCAATTTCTTCCTGGACGAAGCACGCAAATCCGGATATACTGAAATCATGCCACCGACAGTAGTTAACGCTGCTTCCGGCTATGGCACAGGACAGCTTCCTGACAAAGAAGGACAAATGTATCATTGCGAAGTAGATGATTTATATCTGATTCCAACAGCAGAAGTGCCTGTAACCAACATCTACCGTGATGTAATTTTGGAAGAAAAACAGTTGCCAATAATGAATTGCGCCTATACACAATGTTTCCGTCGTGAAGCTGGTTCCTATGGTAAAGATGTGCGCGGACTGAATCGTCTGCACGAATTCTCCAAAGTAGAATTGGTTCGCATTGACAAACCGGAACACTCCAAACAATCTCATCAGGAAATGCTAGACCACGTAGAAGGTCTGTTGCAAAAACTGGAACTTCCATATCGTATCCTCCGCCTCTGTGGTGGTGATATGAGTTTCACTGCTGCCCTTTGTTTCGACTTCGAAGTATATTCAGAGGCACAGAAACGCTGGTTGGAAGTAAGTTCCGTATCCAATTTCGATACCTATCAGGCCAATCGTCTGAAATGCCGTTACCGTAATGCAGAAAAGAAAACCGAACTCTGCCACACACTGAACGGTTCAGCATTAGCACTGCCACGTATCGTTGCTGCCCTACTCGAAAACAACCAGACTCCGGAAGGCATTAGAATTCCGAAAGCGTTGGTTCCGTACTGCGGCTTCGACATGATAGACTAAGACTTGATCTGACAGACTAATAAAAGCACCCTTATATAGAGAGCCACTCATCAAAAGAGTGGCTTTTCTTTTATATTTCGCAAATAAGCTGTATCTTTGCCAAAATTTATATCATTCTGATAGCAGTTACGTAATAAAAACAACAAATTAATTAGATAATGAACAAAATCATTAGCAAGGAACGCTTTTCTGAAAAAGTATTCAAATTTGAAATTGAAGCTCCTTTAATTGCTAAATCTCGTAAGGCTGGACACTTCGTCATCGTACGTGTAGGCGAAAAAGGAGAACGTATGCCATTGACTATCGCAGGTTCCGATCTAAAAAAGGGCACCATTACTCTGGTAGTGCAGGAAGTCGGGCTTTCTTCTACCCGTCTCTGCGAGCTGAATGAAGGCGATTATATCACTGACGTAGTAGGCCCACTCGGACAAGCTACCCATATAGAAAAATTCGGAACAGTAATCTGCGCTGGTGGTGGTGTAGGTGTGGCTCCGATGCTTCCTATCGTACAGGCTTTAAAGGCTGCCGGTAACCGTGTTATCACTGTATTGGCTGGACGCAATAAAGATCTTATCATCTTGGAAAAAGAAATGCGTGAAAGCTCTGACGAAGTAATTATCATGACGGATGACGGTTCTTACGGCCGGAAAGGTCTGGTGACAGAAGGTGTAGAAGAAGTTATCAAACGTGAGAAAGTAGACAAATGTTTCGCTATTGGCCCTGCCATCATGATGAAATTCGTTTGCTTGCTGACTAAAAAATATGAAATTCCGACAGATGTTTCGCTAAATACTATCATGGTGGACGGAACTGGTATGTGCGGCGCTTGCCGTATCACTGTAGGAGGAAAGACCAAATTCGTTTGTGTAGATGGTCCGGAATTCGACGGTCACCAGGTGAATTTCGACGAAATGCTGAAACGTATGGGTGCGTTCAAGAATATCGAACGCGAAGAAATGCATAAGCTGGAATCGGAATGTGAAGCAACCAAAGAAATCGATGAAAAAAGTCGTAATGCTGCTTGGAGGCAGGAGTTACGCAAATCCATGAAGCCAAAAGAACGTACGGCTATTCCTCGTGTAGAGATGAATGAACTCGATGCTGAATACCGTTCACACAGCCGTAAAGAGGAAGTTAATCAAGGATTAACAGCAGAACAGGCTGTTACAGAAGCCAAACGCTGTCTCGACTGTGCTAATCCTGGATGTATGGAAGGCTGTCCGGTAGGTATTGATATTCCTCGCTTCATTAAGAATATCGAACGCGGTGAGTTCCTCGAAGCTGCTAAAACATTGAAAGAAACAAGTGCGCTCCCTGCAGTTTGCGGTCGTGTGTGTCCGCAAGAAAAACAGTGCGAATCAAAATGTATTCATCTGAAAATGAATGAAAAGCCGGTAGCTATCGGTTATTTGGAGCGTTTTGCAGCTGATTACGAACGTGAAAGCGGACAAATCTCCGTACCTGTCATTGCAGAGAAAAACGGCTTCAAAATAGCTGTTATCGGTTCAGGACCTGCAGGATTGGCATTTGCCGGAGATATGGCTAAATATGGATATGATGTAACTGTATTTGAAGCGCTGCATGAAATTGGCGGTGTATTGAAATACGGTATCCCCGAATTCCGTTTACCAAACAAGATTGTAGACGTAGAAATCGACAATCTCGGTAAGATGGGCGTTAATTTCATCAAAGACTGTATTGTAGGAAAGACTATCGGTGTAGAAGACTTGAAAGCGGAAGGTTTCAAAGGAATATTCGTGGCTTCCGGTGCCGGACTGCCAAACTTTATGAATATCCCGGGAGAGAACTCTATCAATATCATGTCTTCAAATGAATACCTCACCCGTGTCAATTTGATGGATGCCGCCAGCGAAGATTCGGACACTCCGGTAGCATTCGGTAAGAATGTGGCAGTAATCGGTGGTGGCAACACAGCTATGGACTCTGTCCGTACGGCAAAACGTCTTGGTGCTGAACGTGCTATTATTATCTATCGTCGCTCGGAAGAAGAAATGCCTGCACGTATCGAAGAAGTAAAACATGCCAAAGAAGAAGGGGTTGAATTCCTCACTCTGCATAATCCTATCGAATATATTGCTGATGAACAAGGTTGCGTAAAACAAGTTATTCTGCAAAAGATGGAATTAGGCGAACCGGATGCTTCCGGACGTCGTAGTCCTGTAGCCATCCCGGGAGCAACAGAAACAATTGACATAGATCTGGCCATTGTCAGCGTTGGGGTATCTCCTAACCCGATTGTTCCAAGCTCTATCAAAGGACTGGAATTAGGACGGAAAGGAACTATCGCAGTAAATGACAACATGGAATCTTCTATCCCGATGATTTACGCAGGTGGCGACATCGTTCGCGGTGGAGCTACTGTAATTCTGGCGATGGGTGATGGTCGTAAAGCTGCCGCTGCTATGCATGAGCAATTGAAAACAAACGCCGGCAACTAACTGCCGCTTATTAACACCCGGGCTAAAACCAACTCACACGTGGGTAGAACATCGATCACCCCCGGCATAAAAAAGTAGAATAAGAAAGCCCCGTTTGCGAACTGTAAACGGGGCTTTTCTCATTTCAAATATCAAAGATACTTTCTACTTTACCACTTTATTCGTAGCAGGATCAGGGAAAATTACAGCCGGTTTAAACGACTTGGCTTCCTCAAAATCCATCAATGCATAGGACATGATTATCACAATATCATCCGGTTGCACCTTGCGGGCAGCAGCACCATTCAGACAAATTTTGCCCGAACCGCGTTCACCTTTGATAATGTAGGTTTCAAAGCGTTCACCGTTGTTATTATCAGCGATATACACTTTCTCTCCCGGAATCATGTTTGCAGCATCCAGCAGGTCTTCATCAATCGTGATACTACCCATGTAGTTCAGATTTGCCTCCGTGACACGTGCACAATGAATTTTCGACTTCAACACTTCAATCATCATAAGGTTTCGTCTTTTTAGTTATTCTTTATATTTAATGTTATCAATCAGACGGACTTCTCCACAGAACACTGTGATGCATCCCACTACATAGGAAGTATCTTCCCAATTACTAATTTTCTGCAATGTGTTTCCGTCTACGATCTCAAAATACTCCATACGCAAACCCGGAGCGGCTTCAATCGCATCTTCAACCATCTTTTGCGTCTCGCTCACTGTATGAGTGGCTGCAAAGTTACGACTTTTAAATAAGGTGCGAGAAATATTTAAAGCATTTTCACGTTCTTCTGCAGATAAACGTTTGTTCCGGCTACTCAATGCCAGTCCGTCTTCCTCACGTACAATTGAACAACCTACAATTTCAAGGTTATATTTCAATTGTCGAACCATCTCACGAATAATTGCTAACTGCTGGAAGTCTTTCTCTCCGAAATATGCACGATCCGGCTGTACAGCATCAAACAGCTTGCTAACAATTTGGCAAACACCGTTAAAATGTCCTGGACGGAAGGCACCTTCCATCACCGTATCCAATGGTGCATAGCTAAATTGACGGGTATCCGGTTCCGGATACATTTCGCTAACTGAAGGAGCAAAAGCGAAATCCGCCCCGCATTCTTCCAACAAACGGCAATCTGCATCCAATGTACGCGGATATTTCTCCAAGTCGTTTTTATCGTTAAACTGTGTGGGATTCACAAAAACACTCACAACAGTTACACCATTCTCACTTACGCTGCGCTTTACCAGAGATGCATGTCCCGCATGTAAAGCACCCATTGTAGGAACCAGTCCCACCTTTTTACCTTGGGCTCTTAGGACAGCCAATTCTGCCTGTAAGTCCTTGATAGTGTGCACTACTTTCATTTTCGTCAATTGGTTTATGTTTTACTCGTTTGCAAAAACTCTGCAAAATAAACTAATATTTGCCACATAAAGAAAGAATATCTTATTTAATGTGTCTTTTTTTTCGTATCTTTGCAGAATATTATAGTGAACTATTGTTATTATGACAAAGGCGAATAAAGTTTTATTTATTACTCAAGAGATTACACCTTACGTTTCAGAATCCGAAATGGCCAATATAGGTAGAAACCTTCCACAGGCGATACAAGAAAAAGGCCGTGAAATCAGAACCTTTATGCCTAAATGGGGAAATATCAATGAGCGCAGAAATCAACTGCACGAAGTGATCCGCCTCTCTGGTATGAACCTGATTATCGACGATACTGACCACCCCTTGATTATAAAAGTTGCTTCTATCCAATCCGCACGTATGCAAGTATATTTCATCGATAACGATGATTATTTCCAGAATCGTATGCAGACAACGGATGAAAATGGTATAGAATATGATGATAACGATAGCCGTGCCGTTTTCTATGCACGCGGTGTATTGGAAACAGTGAAAAAACTTCGCTGGTGTCCTGATGTCATTCACTGTCATGGCTGGATGACAGCTTTAGCTCCTCTTTATATTAAGAAAGCCTATAAAGACGAACCTTCTTTTCGCGACGCTAAAGTGGTATTCTCTGTTTATGAAGATGATTTCAAGAGTACACTTAGCGACGATTTCGCAGCCAAATTGATGCTGAAAGGTATTTCCAAAAAAGATTTAGGTGATTTGAAAGAGCCGGTAGACTATGCTGCTCTGTGCAAACTCGCTGTTGACTATTCGGACGGAGTCATACAAAACAGCGAAAAGGTAGACGAGTCTATTATTGAATATGCCCGCCAATCTGGCAAATTGGTACTTGACTACCAAAACCCGGAAAACTATGCAGATGCCTGCAACGAGTTCTACGATCAGGTATGGGATGCGACTGCAAACGAAGAAGAATAAAAAAAATCAAGATACGACGATCATGAAAACAAAATACGCCTTAATAGCTTTACTGGCAATCACCTTTTGGGGTTGTGATGACAACACTGCCGGACTGGGATTGGGAATGTTTCCGGGAAGCGACCAGAATATCAATGGAAAGCTATCTACATTTGATGTAACTACCGAATCCGTTCATGCCGGTAAGATATATGCAATGACCAATGTGGGGTACGTAGGTAAGTTCACTGATGAAACATTTGGAACTTATCAGGCAGGTTTCTTGGCAGAACTCAACTGTCCGTCAGGAATGACATTTCCTGGAGTATATGATGGTACTGCTTTGGACGAAGAGAAGAAAGCTACCCGCGTAATGGTAGATGAAGCTGGACTAGGAGATGACGTGGAGCCAATATACAACAGTCAAAATAAGCTTATAGGTAATATACATACAATTGAGCTTTACTTGTGGTATAGTAGTTACTTTGGAGATTCGTTAACAGCTTGCCGTTTAAGTGTCTATGAATTAAACAAAAACTTAGATACTGAACATGCCTATTATACCAATATTGATCCGAAAGAATATTACGATCATGCAAATCCCGACAACAGCTTATTAGGCACGAAAGCTTATACAGCAGTCGATCTTTCAGTAAAAGACTCTATTCGTAATCTTAGTACGTATGTCCCTAGTGTTCATGTTTCTTTCAGAGACGAAGCTGCCAAGGAAATTGGTAAAGAGATTATAAGAAAAGCCAATGAGTTAGGTGTCAATCTTGACAATAAAGAGTTTAGGAAGATTTTTAAGGGAATTTATGTGAAAAGTGATTACGGTGATGGTACGGTACTTTACATAAATCAAGCTCAAATGAACGTAGTGTATAAATGCTATGCTGTCGATACAATTACTGGTCTTAAATTGCAAAAGAAAGTAGCAGAAGAAAATGGAGAGTATAAAGACTCTACTTACTATGGATATCGTACCTTTGCTACCACTCGTGAAGTTATTCAAGCAAACCAGTTAGAGAATGATAAAGTAGCTATTCAAAATTGCATCAATAAATCTGAATGGACTTATTTAAAAAGTCCAGCTGGAATCTTTACTCAGTTAACTCTCCCTGTTAGTCAAATAGCAGAAAAGCTTCAAGGAGATACTTTGAATGCGGTAAAATTAGGGATTCCTATCTATAATGAAACCAGTGATAAGAAGTTTGGCATGTCTACTCCTAATAACGTTTTATTAATACGTAAAAAATATAAAGATAGTTTCTTCAAAGGTAATCAACTTAGCGATGGTATAACTTCATCTCTATTTAATCCTACTACAACTAACTTTACTCAATATACATTCAACAATATCACTCAAATGATAAATAATTGTTTAGAGGATGGAGAAAGAGAAGAAGCAGAAAAGAAACTCAAGAATGGTACGATAACTCTCCAAATAACTAACTCCGAAGGCAAAACAGAATCTAAAGAGGTTCATAATATTGAAGAATGGGAAAAATATAGTGATTGGAACAAATTCATACTTATTCCAGTACTTGTAACCACAGATGCTTCCTCAAGTAATAGCTATTATGGTTCTTCGAGCAATGTTATTAGCATACAACATGACCTAAAACCTGGCTATGCACGTTTGAAAGGGGGTAGCAAAGGAAGCATACAAGATGCTCAAGGCAACCCTTTATATCCAGAGTATTTACTCAAACTTGAAGTTGTCTCTACAAACTTCGGAACAAAATCGAAATAAAAGACAAGTAAGATAATCTATAAAATAATAGCACAGGTTACATTAAAGTAATCTGTGCTATTATTTTATAGATATATATTCAGATGAAAGCAGCCAAGGTAAATTTCACCCTTTGTATTATACAAAAAAAGACATTCATTGAAATCCCTTAAAATCTCTATCATAAAAAACCGTGAGTGCCTTTTATCTCACCCACGGTTCCATATATAATAATTCTTATACTTCTTATTTAACTGTAACCTTCTTAGCTTTCCCCGTAGCCTTCTTCGGTTCTGCTGTTGCTTTCTTAACTGCAGTTTTCTTCGCAACAGGTTTTGATTTAGCAGCAGGGTCCTCTTTCACTACCGATTCTTTAGCAGTTGTAGCTTTTTTTGCTGCCGTTTTCTTTGCCGCTTCTACTTTTGCCTGTAATTTAGCCAATACCTTCTCCAATTCAGTAATTTCATCTCCCTGATTCTTAATGGTAGTTAACAAAGAATTTAATTCTTCACTGTCTACATCGATAGGATATAGTGCATCTACCCGTTTGATAAAGTCACCCAAAATATTCATATAGTTGGTGAAAGCATCATAAGGAGAATCATAGATACCACGGTTCAACCACATACCATTGTTCTTAGTTGTCATAAAACGGAAGTTATTGCTAGCCTGCAAATAATCCCAATCCTGTTTGATACGACGGTCATCACATAAATGAACACGTTCGGCTACACTATACAGTTTATTAAAAGCCTCGCGTTGCATGACATTACCCAACCAACAACTAGTATCTCTTTCTTCATCCACCCATGACATCGGATAGGCAACATCAAGCTGTGATACAGATTTCAACTTCGTCACGATTTCCGTCGGTGTAGAGAATGTGATTCCTTTAGCTTTTGCACATTCAGGCAGTGCCTTCATGAATTCAAGAATATTAGAAGATAACGGTTGAGCCATACCAAGTGCACTCAATTCCATGAAGATATTGATGACCTGTTCTTCTTGTGGCAATGCATCGATCCAATTAATATACTTATCAGCAAACAACGGATATTCCGCCCACTCCGAATTAGAAAAGCGCAAACTGATGTCGTCAGAGAGTTTGAAATCCCGCAACAAGAGCTTAAGACTTGGAGCTTGATTACAGTGATAAACATAATGCGGACTCTTCCACCCCAACACATGTTTAGCACCTTCCGTCAACATCCCCTTGAAGCCCATAGAAGCTACCAATCCACCAATTTCATCAGAATAAATCAGACTAGAGTTGCGGAACACTTTCGGTTCTTTGCCAAACATCTGTTTCATCTTATCACGTTGACGAAGTACTTCTTCACGGAAGCAATCCTCGTTAGCCAGTGAAGACAAACCATGCGAATAAGGTTCACATAAGAACTCACAACAACCAGTTTCATTTAACTGATGCAATAAATCAATGACTGCCGGAGCATGAATTTCCAATTGTTCCAAGGCTACTCCCGAGATAGAAAGTGCTACTTTAAAAGCACCACCCGAGTTTTTCGCCATCTCGATCAACGCATTGAGAGCAGGAATATACGAACGTTCAGCGACCTCATTCATACCCGTTTCGTTGGCATAATCATCATAATAATAATGGTCATTACCAATATCGAAGAAACGATAACGTTTCAAATGGATAATTTGATGTATTTCAAAATAAAGACAGATAGTTCTCATTTTATTTATTGTTTTGTTATTTACCATAGTTTCTTAACACAGACTCGTAGAGAGCACGGATTCTCAAGCCAACTTTTTCCCACGTAATCCCATCTACTTCCTTCTTTCCCTCTTCTTTGAGATATTCGAAAAGAGACGGATTGGTACACAGAGAATGGATAGCGTCAGCCATTGCATGAATATCCCAATAGTCAGTTTTTATCACCTTATCAAGAATCTCGCCACATCCAGACTGCTTAGAAATGATGGAAGGTGTTCCACACTGCATGGCTTCCAGCGGAGCGATACCGAAAGGTTCAGAGACAGACGGCATGACAAATACATCACTGTTCTTATAAACCTCATATACCTGTCTGCCTTTCATGAAGCCCGGGAAGTGGAATCGATCGGCAATACCACGTTCAGCAACCAAGTTAATCATGGCATTCAACATATCGCCTGACCCCGCCATTACAAAACGAATATTACGAGTACGCTGCAATACAAGCGCAGCAGCTTCTACAAAATATTCCGGTCCTTTCTGCATCGTAATACGTCCAAGGAAAGTGACCACCTTTTCTTTTGAGTGATCGGGACGTGGAATATCCAGCAGTTCCTGCGACAATGGATAAACAGCATTATGCATGGCAAATACCTTTCTGGGGTCCTGATGATACTCGTTAATAACAGTGCGACGAGTAAGCTCGGATACGCACATGATACAATCGGCATGATCCATACCATTCTTCTCAATCGAATAAACAGTAGGATTGACTTTGCCACGAGAACGGTCAAAATCCGTAGCATGCACATGGATGCAAAGCGGCTTTCCGCTAACCATTTTGGCATGTACTCCGGCAGGGTAAGTCAGCCAGTCATGCGCATGAATGATATCAAACTCCTGCTGACGGGCTACTACTCCGGCAATGATCGAGAAATTATTAATTTCTTCGTGCAAGTTCCCGGGATAACCACCAGCAAACTCCATACACCCCAAATCATTCACATGCATATAAGAAAAATCGGCATAAATATGATCGCGGAAAGAGTAATATTCTTCCGGTGTCATTTCCAACAAACGGGATTTCAAGTAGTCGTAGTTGACATCACGCCACACGATGGGTACTTGATTCATACCGATTATTTTCAAGAACTTTTCTTCTTCACCGCTCGGTTTAGGCATACAGAAAATCGTCTCCATATCACCTTGCAGACTCAATCCTTTAGTTATTCCATAAGAAGCAACCGCAAGACCACCATATATTTTGGGAGGGAATTCCCATCCAAACATTAAAACTTTCATCTTCGTTCCTCCTTTTTTAATAATACTTAGACAGTAGCTTTAAGACACGCAGTATTTCTGCTACATTCATCGCAAACGATACTGCGCCGCGTCCTTTGAAAGGCGGGTTCCCATCGAATAGCTCGGGAATGGAACCAACACAGTGGCTTGTCATTTCGTCATCATAACTAATCAGTTGGCGTTCAACGAATGACAATCCGCTCATCTTATAAATTCGAAGATAAGCTTCCAGATAGAATCCCATCAACCAAGGCCAAGCCGTTCCCTGATGATAAGCATAATCACGTTGTATCTGCGGACCTACATAGTTCGGATTATATCCGCCACTCTTCGGACTCAACGAACGAATTCCTTTCGGAGTGAGCAGCTCTTTGGTCACAATATCAAGCACCTGTTTCTTTTGTGCACGATCCAAAGGAGAATAATCAAACGCTACGGTAAATATCATGTTAGGACGTACACTCCAATCCATCATATTACCGTCTACATAATCAAGCAGATAACCATATTCGTTACGGAATACCTCGACAAAAGACTTTCCGGTTACTTCTGCCTGCGCATCAAGTTCATCCGCCAAGTATACGTCTCCTCCTTCGCGCACCAAATCAGCTATAAAACGCAACGCATTATACCACAACGCATTAAATTCAACAATATACCCCGTACGAGGAATCACCGGATGTCCGTTCACTGTAGAATTCATCCATGTAATCGCCTTATCCGTACCGTTGGCAAAAAGTAATCCATTATCATGCAAGAAAAGATTCTCATGTTTCCGCTGACGAATAAACTCCATTATATCTTTCAGAAGTTCTCCGTATTTCTGACGACATTGCTCACGGGAAGTTTCTTTTGCATATTGCTGCAAAGCCCAGACAGCCCAAAGCAAAACGTCAGGATGCTCCATTTCATAAATCTTGTAGCCTACTGGTTCTTCATTTATAAAATTGCGAATTGCCTTTTCCGCCGTTTTCATCACATCCTCAAACTGATCGACCTCATCGAGCGCAAGCGTCAGTCCCGGCAGGGCAATGAACATATCACGTGCACGACATTTAAACCACGGATAACCGGCAAGAATATAATGTTCGTCTTCCTGCTGGTTATGGAACTGATGAGCGGAATTCTTCAGACAATGGTAAAAGCTATCACGAGGGGTACGATCAAGCACTTCAGCCTCAAATGTTTGTTTCAATCTACGGGGAGTCACTTCTGAAGTTCCGGCAGAGAATACGATGCTCTCCCCCTTCTTTATATCCACCTCAAAATAACCGGGAACATAAAGGTCTTCATTGAAGTCATACCCACGCTCTTGTTCTTTCGGGTATTCAATACCCCGATACCAGTCAGGCATGAAATGAAACTCACACTTTTTATTCAACTGCATATATAGTTCCGGATATCCGGGATACATACAGGTTTTAATACCATTTTCCACAAGTTGATACTCGCGGTTTGCCTGCGCATTTTCATGTGTGTACTCACGTACACTCCTGAAAGCGAGGAACGGGCGGAAGCGCAAAGTCGTAGCCGAATGCGCATCCAGCAAAGTATAACGAATCAGGATTCTATTTTCATGATGTACAAAGATTTTTTCTTTGCGGAGGATAACACCTCCGACACGGTAAGTTGTTGCCGGGATATGCTCACAATCAAACTCGCGGATATACTTGTGTCCGTTAGGACTAAAGTTGTTTCCCTGATATTTGTGCAATCCCAAGTTAAACTCCGCACCGTGTTGAATTACCGTTTCATCAAGAGAAGATAGCAGCACATGATTTTCATCGTCGATATTGGGAACTGGAATTACCAACAGGCCGTGATATTTGCGTGTGTTACAATCAACAATCGTCGTACAATGATAAGCTCCTGCTTTGTTCGTCCGGAGGATTTCTCTTTGAAGAGACTCTTCCAGATTCGTCATGAGGGTCTTGTCAAATCGTAAATAACTCATAGTTGTGCATTATTAAAGGTTAATTTATTGGTCATTATATCATATATCTATTTATTGTTACATACCGCATATATGGGCTGTAGCATCATATACAACGGGTATAACGCCCAAATGTACAAATTATAGATAAAAACAAAAATAAAAAGGCTTTTTATTTTCAGATTTTGTGCAAATATTCGTAGTATTGCGTAAAATATCTAAAGAAAAGAATGTCATGAAGCAAGATATTCAGCGTATCATGCTGGCTGCAGCAAAGCCTTTGTTTCTTATTTTTATTCTCTATATACTCAAGATTATGGAAGTCGGAATGGACTGGGACTTCTCTCGCTTGGGGGTATATCCTATGGAGAAACGGGGGCTGGTAGGTATTTTAACTCACCCATTGATACACAGCGGATTTAGTCATTTACTGGCAAATACAATTCCTTTATTTTTCTTGTCATGGTGTCTTTTTTACTTTTACCGGGGGATAGCAGGTAAGATTTTTATCCTAATCTGGTTCGGAGGCGGGCTACTTACTTTCCTGATTGGAAAACCGGGATGGCACATTGGTGCCAGCGGATTAATTTACGGACTTGCCTTCTTTCTCTTTTTCAGTGGTATTCTCCGCAAATATGTTCCACTCATTGCCATCTCTTTACTTGTCACCTTTTTATATGGAGGGATTATATGGCATATGTTTCCTTATTTCTCCCCCACCAATATGTCGTGGGAAGGACATCTTAGCGGAGGAATTATGGGAACACTCTGTGCTTTCGTTTTCGTAAATCACGGACCGCAACGCCCGGAACCTTTTGCGGACGAAATGGAAGAGGAAGAAAATACAGAAGAAGAAACAACAGCAGCAGAAGAAGAAGAAACGTTATAAATGCCAACTCGTGCCACCACATTGGCACACTTGTGACATCAAAGTGGCACGATTGCGACAAAGACATGTCACAGTTGTGCCAACACGATGGCACATCCGATACAATAGCTTTCAATTTAATAAGAAAATCAAGACCGATGCAACGCCTCAATCAATAACGTTATATTGGCTGTAAACAACCTCACAGAAATAGCTAATAAGATGATACCAAAGAATTTACGAATAATATAGATGCCTCCTTTTCCCAGGAAACGTTCTACACGACCGGTCATACTCACTACAAAGTAAACCCAGATCATATTCAAGACTAAAGCTATAATGATATTAACACTGGCATATTCTGCCCGAAGAGAAAGCAAAGTGGTGAAAGCTCCGGCACCTGCCAACAGAGGAAAGACAAGCGGCACCAAAGTTGCTTCTTTGATAGGACCCTGGTTCTTGAAAATCTCAATATCCAGAATCATCTCCAAAGACATAAGGAAAATGACAAATGCACCGGCTACTGCAAACGATTCAATATCTACATGAAAGAGTTTCAGCATCATATCTCCCGCATAGAAAAATCCGATCAGCAAAGCAAAAGAGATGACAGTAGCTTTCATTGCATTCACATCTTTCCCCTTTTCTTTCAGGTTAATTATAATAGGTATAGAGCCGATAATGTCTATCACGGCAAAAAGTACGATAAACGCACTAATCATCTGTTGCCAATTGAAGCCTGCGAACATAATTTCCTCCTTTTTTTCTGCAAATATACTCTATTTTTATGCATTCAAACAATAAAAAAAACAAAAAGAACGGTCAGATGTTGACAGCAGTGTTGTATTATGAGTAAATTTGTACGATTAACAAGAGATTACAACATATGGAAACAATGTTCGACACTTTGCTCCAATTGCCTTTATTTCAAGGTCTTTGTCATGAAGATTTCACAAGTATTCTGGATAAGGTCAAGCTACACTTTATCAAGCATAAAGTGGGAGAAACTATCATTGAGAGTGGTAGTCCGTGTAAACAACTCTGCTTCCTGTTAAAAGGCGAGGTTTCTATCGTCACAAATTCCAAAGAAAATATATACACCGTCATTGAACAGATGGAAGCACCTTACCTGCTGGAACCACAGTCGCTGTTTGGCATGAACACCCATTACACTTCTGCTTATGTGGCACATACAGAAGCGCATACTGTCAGTATCAGCAAAGCATTTGTACTTAGCGATCTGTTCAAATATGAAATATTCCGGCTCAACTATATGAATATCGTAAGTAACCGGGCACAAAATCTTTACTCCCGCTTATGGGAAGAGCCGACACAGGATTTAACAGAGAAAATCATTCGCTTTTTTCTGTTGCATTGTGAAAAGATTCAGGGAGAAAAGATATTCAAAATGAAGATGGACGATCTTGCCCGCTACTTAGATGACACCCGGCTGAATACTTCAAAAGCGCTCAATGAGCTACAAGACAAAGGATTATTAGAATTACGTCGGAAAGAGATTCTTATTCCGGATGCACAGAAGCTGGTAAGCGAGTAGATACAGACTGACTCATTATAATAAAGAACCTATTCATCATAAAAATAGCCTCAACAGGAATTCCTATTGAGGCTATTTTTAGATTATAAAGTGTTATTATTCCCACTCAATGGTTGCTGGTGGTTTAGAACTGATATCATAGGTTACACGGTTCACTCCCTTCACCTTATTAATAATATCATTCGATACCTTACCCATAAATTCATAAGGCAGATGCGCCCAGTCGGCTGTCATGGCATCTGTAGATGTCACAGCACGTAAAGCAACTGCTCTTTCGTACGTACGTTCATCTCCCATCACGCCTACAGACTGTACCGGCAACAAGATAACTCCTGCCTGCCATACCTGGTCATACAATCCCCAGTCACGCAATCCCTGAATAAAGATATCATCAGCATCCTGCAGAATACGTACTTTTTCAGGAGTAATATCACCCAGAATACGCACTGCCAGCCCCGGCCCCGGGAACGGATGGCGGGTAATCAGATGTTCCGGCATACCCAACTCACGACCTACCCGACGAACCTCATCCTTAAACAACAAACGAAGTGGCTCACACAATTTCAGATTCATCTTTTCAGGAAGTCCACCTACATTATGATGGCTCTTTATCACTGTACCCGTGATAGACAATGACTCGATGCAATCCGGATAGATTGTACCTTGAGCCAACCATTTCACGTCTTTGATCTTATGAGCTTCTACATCAAACACATCGATGAAACCCTTACCTATAATCTTACGTTTAGCTTCCGGTTCGGCCACACCAGCCAGTTCCGTAAAGAACTTTTCGCTGGCATCAACGCCAATCACATTCAGGCCGAGACATTCGTAGTCCTTCATCACATTCTTGAACTCATTCTTACGCAGCATACCATGATCTACAAAGATACAAGTCAAGTTCTTGCCAATAGCTTTATTCAGCAGCACTGCCGCAACCGACGAATCGACTCCGCCACTCAAACCGAGAACGACCTTATCATCACCCAACTGATCTTTCAGTTCGGCAACCGTGCTCTCAATAAAAGAAGCCGGCGACCAGTCTTGCTTGCAGCCGCAAACATCTACCACAAAGTTCTTCAGGATTTGAGTTCCGTCTTGACTATGGAATACTTCCGGATGGAACTGAACACCCCATACTTGCTCCCCTTCTATCTGATAAGCAGCAATCTCTACTTTATCTGTTGAAGCTATTTTCTTGAAACTAGCAGGAATAGCAGTAATCGTATCTCCATGACTCATCCACACCTGCGACTCCTCACGCACTCCTTTAAACAGTACATTATCTTTGCAGAAAGAAGCCAAATGAGCACGTCCATACTCACGTGTTCCGGCCGGTTCCACTTTTCCGCCATTGGTGTATGACAGATACTGTGCACCATAACAAATACCCAATATCGGATATTTACCACGAATTTCACTCAAATCTACTTTGAAAGCATCCTTATCGTAAACCGAAAAAGGACTTCCGGAGAGAATGACTCCTTTAATAGTCGGGTCTTCTTTAGGAAATTTGTTATAAGGAACGATTTCACAATACGTATCCAATTCACGTACACGGCGACCTATGAGCTGTGTTGTCTGCGAACCGAAATCAAGAATTATTATTTTTTCCTGCATATCAATGGTTGGATTTTGAATAAATTGAGTTGCAAAAGTAGAAAAAAGTACGCAATCTATATTAATAATGAAGAGAAAAATAAAGGAGATTCACAAGTTTACACCTGAAATCTCCTTCATTTTAATTAGAATCAATTATTTTTTTCTTTCAGCAAATCACGTATCTCCGTCAACAAAACTTCTTCCTTCGTTGGTGCAGGAGGAGCTGGAGGAGCAGCCGCCACTTCTGCCTGTTTTTTAGTTGTCAGTTTCGTAATCAAACGTATAAATAAAAATATAGCAAAAGCGATAATCAGAAAATCAAAGGTAGCCTGCAGAAACTGGCCATAATCCAATGTTACAGCCGGAGCTATCTCCTTACCGTCAGCACCGATCTCTGCCGCTTTCATCACCCATTTCAAATCCGTAAAGTTCACACCGCCAACCAGTAAACCAATCGGAGGCATAATAACATTAGCAACCAATGATGATACGATTTTTCCAAACGCACCACCAATAACAACACCGACAGCCATGTCTATGACGTTACCTTTCATGGCAAACGCCTTAAAGTCCTGTAAAAATGTACTCTTTCCCATCTTTTTTCAATATTTAATGTGAATTTAATGCGCGAATATAAAAACATTTTTGTAATTTTGCACCGCATTTGAAAATAAAACAAGTGCGGAGATAGAGAGATATTTGAACAAATATTATAAAACCCTTAAAAGTTTAAACAAAATGATTAAAGTAGGTATTAATGGATTCGGACGTATCGGACGTTTCGTTTTCCGCGCTGCAATGACAAGAAACGATATTCAAATCGTAGGTATCAATGACCTTTGCCCGGTTGATTACTTGGCTTATATGCTGAAGTATGATACAATGCACGGTCAATTCGACGGTACTATTGAAGCAGATGTTGAAAACAGCAAATTGATCGTTAACGGTCAAGCTATCCGTATCACAGCTGAAAGAAATCCGGCTGACTTGAAATGGAACGAAGTAGGTGCAGAATACGTTGTTGAATCTACAGGTTTGTTCTTGAGCAAAGACAAAGCTCAGGCTCACATCGAAGCTGGTGCAAAATATGTTGTAATGTCAGCTCCTTCTAAAGATGACACTCCGATGTTCGTTTGCGGTGTAAACGAAAAGACATACGTAAAAGGTACTCAATTTGTATCTAACGCTTCTTGTACTACTAACTGTTTGGCTCCTATCGCTAAAGTATTGAACGACAAGTTCGGTATCCTTGACGGTTTGATGACTACAGTTCACTCTACAACTGCTACTCAGAAAACAGTTGACGGTCCTTCTATGAAAGACTGGAGAGGTGGTCGTGCTGCTTCTGGTAACATCATCCCGTCTTCAACAGGTGCTGCTAAAGCTGTAGGTAAAGTTATTCCTGAATTGAACGGTAAATTGACTGGTATGTCTATGCGTGTTCCGACTTTGGACGTATCTGTAGTTGACTTGACAGTTAACTTGGCTAAACCGGCTACTTACGCTGAAATCTGCGCTGCAATGAAAGAAGCTTCTGAAGGCGAATTGAAAGGTATCCTGGGTTACACTGAAGATGCAGTAGTTTCTTCTGACTTCTTAGGTGACGCTCGTACTTCTATCTTCGACGCTAAAGCAGGTATCGCTTTGACTGATACTTTCGTTAAAGTTGTATCTTGGTATGACAACGAAATCGGTTACTCTAACAAAGTTCTTGACTTGATCGCTCACATGGCATCAGTTAACGCTTAATTAGAAGCTTGAACCATATAGAAAACCGCTGCGGGAAACCGTAGCGGTTTTTTTATACATTTCATTTTATATATTGTTAAAAAGCAACGTGTTATCCGTTGAATAAGCGACAATTTTAGTAGCTTTGTACTTCTATGGAGAGATTATTAATAACATTGATACTAGTTTGCACTATGAGCAATATAACAAACGCCCAGAATCCTTTCTACGGGCAATACCATACGCCGCACGGAACCGTGCCGTTCGACCGGATTGAAACTGAACATTATGAGCCTGCTATCCTCGAAGGAATCAAGCTGCAAAATGCTGAAATAGAGGCTATCATACAGAATCCGGAAAAGGCTGATTTTAGCAATACGATAGAAGCTTTCGAAGCATCAGGGGAATTACTGGATAAAGTAGTTGCCGTCTTCGGTAATATGTTGAGCGCAGAAACGAATGACGATCTGCAAGAACTCGCTCAAAAGATTATGCCGTTGCTTAGTGAACACAGCAATAATATCACACTGAATGAAAAGTTATTCGCACGTGTGAAAGAAGTGTATAACCAAAAAGAGACTTTGCAACTGACACAGGAACAAAAACAGTTACTGGAAAATGCATACAACAGTTTTGTTCGTCATGGTGCCAATTTGGAAGGAGAAGCGCGGGAAGAATACCGCCGCCTGACTAACGAGTTGAGTAAACTGACGCTTACTTTCAGTGAAAACAACCTGAAAGAAACAAATGCCTATCAGATGCTGTTGACAAAAAAGGAAAGTCTCGCCGGATTACCCGAAATTATCATAGAAGCTGCTGCTGAAACAGCCAAGAGCGAAGAAAAAGAAGGATGGGCGTTCACACTTCATGCTCCAAGCTACGTTCCTTTCATGACGTATTCCGACAATCGTGATTTACGCCAGAAATTGTATATGGCTTACAATACAAAATGTACGCACGATAACGAATTCAATAATATCGATATCGTAAAAAAGATAGCTAATACACGTATGAAAATAGCCCAGCTATTGGGATACAAAGATTATGCGGAATATACGCTAAAGAAAAGAATGGCTGAAAATAGTGAGTCTGTATACAAGCTGCTCAACCAACTGCTGGAAGCATACGCTCCTACCGCACAACAAGAATACAAAGAAATCCAAGAACTGGCCCGCGAAGAGCAGGGAGATGATTTCGTTGTAATGCCTTGGGACTGGAGTTATTACTCAAACAAACTGAAAGACAAAAAATTCAATATCAATGAAGAAATGCTCCGTCCTTACTTTGAATTGGAACAAGTGAAGAAAGGAGTGTTTGGACTAGCTGAAAAGTTATATGGAATTACTTTCCGGAAAAATACAGAAATTCCGGTTTACCATAAAGAAGTGGAAGCCTTTGAAGTGTTTGATAAAGACGGAAAATTCTTAGCCGTCCTATATACTGACTTCCACCCGCGTTTAGGTAAGCGCGCCGGAGCTTGGATGACAAGTTACAAAGACCAATGGATAGATAAAAAGACTGGCGAAAACAGCCGTCCGCATGTATCCGTTGTGATGAACTTTACCAAGCCAACCGAGAATAAGCCTGCTTTATTAACATTCAATGAAGTAGAAACATTCTTGCATGAGTTCGGACATAGCCTGCATGGTATGTTTGCCAATTCCACTTACAGAAGTTTAAGCGGAACCAATGTCTATTGGGACTTTGTGGAGCTTCCTTCGCAGATTATGGAGAACTTCGCCATAGAGAAAGATTTCCTCAATACATTTGCCCGTCATTATCAGACAGGAGAAGTTTTACCGGATGAATTAATAGAACGTCTTGTAGACGCTTCTAATTTTAATATTGCTTATGCTTGTCTGCGGCAACTAAGTTTCGGTTTACTTGATATGGCGTGGTATACTCGCAACACTCCTTTTGAAGGAGACGTGAAAGCTTATGAACAGGAAGCCTGGAAGGATGCACAAATATTGCCGGTTGTACCAGAAGCTTGCATGAGTACGCAGTTTTCCCATATCTTTGCTGGTGGATATGCCGCCGGATACTATAGTTATAAATGGGCGGAAGTACTGGATGCTGACGCTTTCTCATTGTTCAAGCAAAAAGGAATATTCAATCAGGAAGTTGCAGACTCGTTCCGCAATAATATTCTGTCAAAAGGAGGAACGGAACATCCAATGGTACTTTATAAACGTTTCCGCGGACAGGAACCAAGTATTGATGCTTTATTAATCAGAAATGGAATAAAGAAATAAGTATTAAGTATAAGGTATTAAGTATTAAACATAACCGTATGAAGAAGAATATCTATAAAATAGTAGGATTATTACTATTGCTTCCTTTATTTTCAGGGTGTAATGATTCGGACGATGTAGCCGCTATCTTTACAGGAAAAACGTGGAAACTAAATTATATCACTGTGGATGGAGGTCATGAGATGTTTGGCTTTTGGGAGAATGAGGAACAAGAAAAAGCAAGTATCAAAGAGCTTAATAAGAATGGTACATACAATATCGTATTTGATGGTACAGTAGATGGAGATGTTATGAACGGAAATATAAAAGGAACTGTCATTGCAACCAGTACTTTTGAAGGAAAATGGAGCGCCAATGCCAAAAACAACAGCTTTAAAGCTACTGTTACCACTGCAGGTAATTATGGTAACGACCAACTCGCCAGAAATTTTATAGAGGGGCTTAATGCTGCTACATCTTACGAAGGAGATAGTAATAACTTATACCTTTTATACAAACCGGCATCCGGTAAACAAACTTTCCGTATGGTTTTCCGGGTAGTTAGTAATAAATAGTAAACAACATGGACACTGAAAAGAAACAATTAGAACTTGACAAACGTTATATACGTATGGCCAGTATATGGGCTGAAAATTCCTATTGCCAACGCCGTAAAGTAGGAGCTTTAATTGTTAAAGATAAGATGATTATCTCCGATGGATATAACGGAACGCCTTCCGGTTTTGAGAATGTATGCGAAGATGAAAACAATCTGACAAAACCATACGTCCTGCATGCGGAAGCAAATGCCATTACCAAAATAGCACGTTCAAACAACAGTAGCGACGGTGCTACCATGTACGTCACCGCCTCTCCTTGCATCGAATGCGCAAAGTTAATCATACAGGCAGGAATCAAACGGGTAGTTTACTCCGAACATTACCGCCTGGAAGATGGAATTGAGTTATTAAAACGGGCGGGAATCGAAGTTATCTACACAGAATTAGATAACCATTCCTCTCCGAATAAATAAGAAGACGAACGTTTTAAAAAAGGAATAGACATGAGTACAAAAAACTCTTCACGTTTTACACCTGTCATCATAGCAGTCAGCGTGGTAGTCGGGATTCTTATCGGTACATTTTATGCCAAGCATTTTGCCGGCAACCGTTTGGGTATTATCAACGGTTCCTCCAATAAGCTAAACGCATTGTTACGCATTGTAGACGATCAATATGTCGACACCGTAAACATGACCGATTTAGTGGAAAAAGCCATGCCGCAAATTCTGGCCGAATTAGATCCACATTCAACTTATATCCCAGCCCAAAATCTCGAAGAAGTCAACTCGGAACTGGAAGGTAGCTTTAGCGGGATCGGTATCCAGTTTACTATACAGAACGACACCATTCATGTGAATGCAGTCGTTCAGGGTGGCCCTTCTGAAAAGATAGGATTGATGGCGGGCGACCGTATTGTTACCGTGGACGACAGTTTGTTTGTCGGTAAGAAAGTAACCAACGAACGGGCTATGCGCACTCTGAAAGGCCCGAAAGGTTCACAAGTGAAATTAGGTATCAAACGAACAGGAGAAAAAGACTTATTGCATTTCAACATTACCCGTGGAGACATTCCTCAAAATACCGTTGATGCAGCTTATATGCTAAACGATGACATCGGTTACGTGAAAGTCAGCAAATTCGGACGTACCAGCCATGTAGAATTGCTCAATGCATTAGCGCAACTCAACCATAAAAAATGTAAAGGTCTGATCATTGACCTGCGCGATAATACCGGAGGATATATGGAAGCTGCCATCCGCATGGTAAATGAATTCCTACCTGAAGGCAAGCTGATCGTATATACTCAAGGCCGTAAATATCCACGTGCTGAAGAATTTGCTAACGGTACAGGTAGTTGTCAGAAAATGCCACTTGTCGTATTGATTAACGAAAGTTCTGCTTCTGCCAGTGAAATCTTCACTGGAGCTATCCAGGATAATGACCGGGGAACAGTTGTAGGACGCCGTTCTTTCGGTAAGGGACTTGTGCAACAGCCTATCGATTTCAGTGATGGTTCGGCTATTCGTCTGACAATCGCCCGCTACTACACTCCATCCGGACGTTGTATCCAACGCCCATACGAAAGTGGTAAAGACCGCAACTACGAGTTAGATATTTATAACCGTTACGAACATGGAGAATTCTTCTCTCGCGACAGCATCAAGCTAAATGAAAGTGAACGATATAATACCAGTTTGGGACGTACCGTATATGGTGGTGGTGGCATCATGCCGGATATATTCGTACCACAAGACACTACGGGAGTCACTTCCTACCTTTCAACAGTTATTAGCCGGGGAGTGAATACCCAGTTCGCTTTCCAGTACACCGACAATAACCGGAAGAAACTTAGCCAATATGAAACAGAGGAAGAATTGCTGAATTACCTTCGTCATCAGGGATTGGTAGAACAGTTTGTCCGTTTTGCCGACAGCAAAGGAGTGAAAAGAAGAAATATCCTCATTCAGAAGTCATACAAACTTTTGGAGAAGAACCTCTTTGGTAACATCATCTACAATATGCTTGGACTGGAAGCTTATCTTCAATATTTTAACAAGACAGATGCTACCGTCATTAAAGGCATTGAGATACTCGAAAAAGGAGAAGCTTTCCCAAAAGCTCCGGTAGCCGTTGAAGAGGAAGAAGTGACAAAGGACAAAAAAGATGGAAAGAAAAAAAGAACTGCGCAAGCGTATAGCATTACTGAAGACCCAACACGCGGATTCGACTATGCGAAAGCTGCAATCAGCTAACATACTGACCGCCCTTGAAGCCCACCCGGCTTTCAGGGCGGCCAATACCGTACTACTATACCATTCGCTAAATGACGAAGTAGACACACATGAGTTTATCCGAAAATGGAGCAATAAGAAACGAATCTTGCTCCCCGTAGTGGTAGGCGATGATTTGGAGCTTCGGATATATACCGGGCCTGAAAATATGTCAATCTGTGGTGTCTATGGCATAGAAGAACCAACCGGGGAAGCATTCACAGACTATGCAGCCATCGATTTCATCGTCGTTCCCGGAGTAGCATTCGACGCAAAAGGTAATCGTTTGGGACGAGGAAAAGGATATTACGACCGCCTCTTGCCACGCATACCAACAGCTTACAAAGCTGGGATTTGTTTCCCATTTCAATTAGTAGAAGAAGTTCCTGCGGAATCATTCGACGTCCGCATGGATATAATCATAACAATCAATGAAGACGAATTATCACACCCATACCACCCGCTGCCATCATGCGACAGGGAGTGACGAAGAATTTGTTTTAAGTGCCATCAAAGGCGGCTATCAAGAAATAGGCTTTTCAGACCACACTCCGTGGAAATACCACACCAATTATATCTCCGACATCCGCATGCTCCCTGAAGAGTTGCCGGGGTATGTGGAAAGCCTCCGTTCGCTACAAGAAAAATACAAGAATCAAATCAGTATAAAAATAGGATTGGAATGTGAATACTTTCCTGAATATATACACTGGTTAAAAGGAATCATCAAAGAATATAAGCTGGATTACATCATCTTCGGAAATCACCATTTTCATACAGATGAGAAGTTTCCCTATTTCGGCCGGAATACAGATTCGGTAGACATGCTCGAGCTCTACGAAGAGAGTGCTATTGAAGGGATGGAAAGCGGACTATTTGCCTACCTTGCCCATCCGGATTTATTCATGCGTTCCTATCCGGAATTCGATCATCATTGCAAACTGGTCAGCAGACATATCTGCCGGACAGCAGCACGGTTAAACCTACCGTTGGAATATAATCTTGGTTATGAAGAGTATAATGACATTCATGGAATCACCACCATTCCTTACCCGGATTTCTGGAAAGTAGCCGCCCATGAAGGTTGCACCGCTATCATCGGTGTAGATGCTCACAATAATCAATATCTGGAAAATCCTTTTTATTACAGCCGTGCAACCGAAACACTTCGCAAGCTGGGTATAAAGGTTATAGACAGAATCCCTTTCCTCAACGAAAAATAATGTTTGTAATAACCATAGCACCGACTCTCTGATTGAGTGTACGCACCAATACTTCACGCCCCATCATCAACTCCTGCCGGAGAGCAGCAGAAGTAAGATGCACATACAATGTCTGATTACGAATATAAAGATTGCTGGTATAAGCCGCCGCCGGTCCTAAGACTTGAGGCCAGGCATCCAACAGTCTTTGTTCGTTCAGTGGAGATTCCAAACTCTCCTGACGAAGAAACTGTTGAATCAGTTTTCCTATTTGTTCGGCATCATTGCGCTTCATCGTCAGCCTCCATTTCTTGAATTGTACCCTCTTCTACACGAAATATCTTATAATCACTACCTACCTTATGTAAAATACGGTCCAGATGCCCCCGGTTCGTATCCGTTATAAATATCTGCCCGAAATTGTCTCCGCCCACTAACTTCACTATTTGCTCTACGCGGGAAGCATCCAGTTTATCAAAAATATCATCTAATAATAATAAAGGAACAGTTCTGCCCGTACGTTTCAAGAAATCAAACTGTGCCAGTTTTAACGCCACCAGATATGTTTTATTCTGTCCCTGCGAGCCTTCTTTCTTTATCGGAAATTCGCCCAACAGCATATTTAACTCATCCTTATGAATCCCCCGCAAAGAGAACCCCATTATCTTATCCCGCTCCCTGCTCTGCTTCAACACTTCCAACAAAGAAGCATCCCGTGCATGAGACTCATAAGATAATCCCACAGCCTCTTTATCCTGCGAAATAAAAGAATAGAAAGATTGGAAAATAGGAATAAACTCCCGGATAAACGCTTCACGCTTCCGGAAAACGATTTCACCGGCTTGAGACATCATTTCCTCCCATACAAGAAACAATTCCTCCTCCACCGGGAACTCACTCTTCAGCAATGTGTTACGCTGCACCAATGCTTTATTATACCGTATCAGTGCTTCAAGATATTCTTTATCATACTGCGAAATCACTACATCCATAAACCGGCGACGTTCATCACTCCCTCCGGCTATCAATTCAGAATCGGCAGGTGAAACCATCACCAAAGGCAGGAAGCCGATGTGATCCGAGAAACGACTATATTCTTTCTTATTCCGTTTAAATTGTTTCTTCGAACGGCGTTTCATTCCACAATAAATCTCTTCAGGAGTTCCGTCCTCCGCTTCATAGAAACCCTGGATGACAAAGAAGTCTTGTTCATGACGAATATTCTGAGAATCAATCGGATTGCCGGAACTTTTACAGAAGGATAAGAAATACACTGCATCCAGCAGATTCGTCTTCCCCATCCCATTCAGTCCGAAAAAACAATTCAGTTTGGCAGAGAATCCCAGCTCCACCTCTTCCAGATTCTTATAATTTAATATAGATATTCGTTTCAGTATCATTGTGCACACGTTAATTTGTTCACAAAAGTAGCAAGATTTTCGTGGTTTTCGGGTGTAAAACAAAAAAAGATGCTTCTAAATTTCATTTGTAGATATAAAAAAACTACTTTTGCGAGTCGAAATATCAAACAGTGAATAATAACAAAAAGAATCATATAAAATGGCAGAACAAAAGAATCAGAACGAACATCTGAACGTAGAAGATGCACTGACACAATCGGAAGCATTTCTTATCAAGTACAAAAACGCAATTATTGGCGGTGTTGTTGCTGTGATTATTATTGTAGCAGGTTTTATCATGTACAAAAACCTCTATGATGAACCACGTGAAGAAAAAGCACAAGCAGCTCTTTTCAAAGGACAGGAATACTTTGAACAGGATGCTTTTGAACAGGCTTTAAACGGTGACAGCATCGGTTACACAGGTTTCCTGAAAGTAGCTGATGAGTACAGCGGAACAAAAGCTGCTAATTTGGCAAAAGCTTATGCTGGTATTTGCTACGCACAACTTGGCAAATATGAAGAAGCAGTGAAGATGCTGGATAGCTTCAATGGAAAAGACCAAATGGTTGCTCCGGCAATCTTGGGTGCTGCAGGTAACTGCTATGCACAACTTGGCCAACTGGACAAAGCTGCTTCTACTTTACTGTCGGCAGCAGACAAAGCTGACAACAACACATTAAGCCCGATTTTCCTGATACAAGCCGGAGAAATCCTGGTAAAACAAGGAAAATATGACGATGCAGTAAACGCTTACACTAAGATCAAGGATAAATACTTCCAGTCTTATCAAGCTATGGACATCGACAAATATATCGAACAGGCTAAATTGATGAAAAAATAATACCTTATTATATAAGGAGATCGAGGCACGGATTACACCGGATTAAGCGGATTATCTATTAAAACCGTGGAATCCGTGAAATCCGTGCCTTTCTTCTTAATTTCCCATACTTTCAAACTTCATTTTATAATTCTCAACTTTTAATTTACTATGGCAACAGCTTACCATAACTTATCCGAATATGATTTCAATTCCGTTCCGAATGCAGAAGCAATGAAATTTGGCATTGTCGTATCCGAATGGAACTTCAATATTACCGGTGCTTTACTGAAAGGCGCAGTCGATACATTAAAAAAACATGGAGCAAAAGACGAAAATATTCTGGTGAAAACTGTACCGGGAAGTTTCGAACTTACTTTTGGAGCCAACCAAATGATGGAAAATTGCGATCTTGATGCAATTATTGCAATTGGTTGCGTAATTAAAGGAGATACTCCACATTTTGATTATGTTTGTATGGGAGCGACCCAAGGAATTACCGAATTAAACGCAACTGGCGACATACCAGTCATTTACGGATTAATTACCACAAATACAATGGAGCAAGCAGAGGATCGTGCCGGTGGCAAACTGGGTAACAAAGGAGATGAATGTGCAATTACTGCAATAAAAATGATCGATTTTGTTTGGAGTTTAAATAAATAGTTGTATCTTTGCACCGCAATTGAGAAACAAACCTCCTCAAAAGCAAAAAAGGGCAAATACCAGAGTGGCCAAATGGGGCAGACTGTAAATCTGCTGTCTTTCGACTTCGGTGGTTCGAATCCATCTTTGCCCACAAAAATTGCGGAAGTAGCTCAGTTGATAGAGCATTAGCCTTCCAAGCTGAGGGTCGCGGGTTTGAGCCCCGTCTTCCGCTCTCCAAAGAGAATCTGAGAAATTAGATTCTCTTTTTTTGTTTTATTTTAGACCGCTAAGCTTATGAAAAATTCTCCGGTACAATCGCATGTACTCCGACTAGCACATCCCCCTACCCCCACTGTCCACATCGGGATTATAGGACTGGGCAATCGAGGATTGCTCACCTTACAACGTTATCTGCAAATTGAAGGAGTAGAAATCAAAGCTCTTTGTGAAATAAGAGAAGAAAATCTAAGTAAGGCCCAACAACTATTAAAAGAAGCCGACCGTTCCGAAGCCACCGGATATACCGGAGTGGAGGGATGGAAGAAGATGTGCGAATCGGATGAAGTAGATTTAATATTCATCTGCACCGACTGGTTAATGCATACTCCAATGGCAACTTTCGCAATGGAATGCAATAAACATGTAGCTATTGAAGTTCCGGCTGCTATGAGCGTGGAAGAATGTTGGCAATTGGTAGACACTGCAGAAAAAACCAGGCGACACTGCATCATGCTCGAAAATTGTTGTTATGATCCCTTTGCACTAATGACTCTCAACATGGCCCAACGAGGATTGTTCGGAGAAATCATGCATGTAGAAGGAGCCTACATTCACGATCTTCGTTCAATGTACTTTGCCGAAGAGAGCGAAGGCGGCTATCACAACCATTGGGGAAAAAGATACAGCATCGAACATACAGGCAATCCTTATCCCACTCATGGGTTGGGCCCCGCCTGCCAGATACTGGATATTCATCGCAGTGACAGAATGGAATATCTCGTGTCCATGTCTACTCATCAGGCAGGAATGAGCGAGTATGCCCGCAGACTATTCGGCGAATATTCACCGGAAGCCCACCAGAAATATCAATTGGGAGACGTAAACACCACTCTTATCCACACGCTCAAAGGGAAGACAATCATGCTTCAATACGACATATCCACCCCACGTCCTTACAGCCGCCTTCAAACAGTATGCGGCACACTGGGATTCGCCCAAAAATACCCTGTCCCCTGTATCGCCCTAGATCCTAATGGAGACACTCCACTTGAAGGAGAACTGCTAGAAAAAATGATGGCACGCTATAAACATCCTTTTAGCGCAACCATTGGCGAAGAAGCACATCGCAGAGGCCTACCCAATGAAATGAATTATGTTATGGATTACCGCCTTATTCATTGTCTGCGCAACGGGCTTCCACTGGATATGGATGTATACGATGCAGCCGAATGGTCGTGTATCACAGAACTAAGTGAAAAATCTGTACTGAATAAGAGCATGGCAGTAGAAATACCGGATTTCACCAGGGGAGCCTGGAAAAAATACAAATACTAGGTTCTATCAGAAGTACAGACGAAGTAGGTAGTTTACCCCAACAGGAGCAGTAAACGTTAAGCAATTCTAAAAAGGTGACTTCTTTTTAGGAAGAGCCTTTTTATGGCATGTCTTTTATATGTATTTGACATCACATAAGCCTACACAAAATCAGGTAGAAAAAGTCAGACTCATCTTTTACCTCATAATAGAAACTTTTATGATGAAAATATTGATTATAAATATAAATAGTTGGCTAATTAATTACTATTTTTGACACGTAAATGAAAAACATCGAATAACCCCTATTAAAAACTTTAAAATATGATGAAGAAACTATTTACAGTCACGGCTATCGGCTTGGCTTTGTTAACTTGGCACACCAGTTGTACTCTACAACCAAAGGCTCCCGAAGCCTTTACTCCTATCAAAGTAGAAACTCCTGCCCGCCCTGCCGGACAAGAAGATGTAATCCAACTCGTTACTCCTAAAATTGATACCGTTCGTGTCGGTTTCATCGGATTAGGAATGCGTGGTCCTGGTGCCGTGGCACGCTGGACCCATATCCCGGGAACTAAGATTGTAGCATTATGCGACCTGCTTCCCGAACGTGTTGAAAAATCACAAGAAATTTTGAAGAATGCCGGACTTCCTGAAGCTGCTTCTTACAGTGGCTCGGAAGAGGCATGGAAGCAACTTTGTGAACGGGACGATATTGATCTGGTATACATAGCCACCGACTGGAAACATCATGCAGCAATGGGTGTTTATGCCATGGAACACGGTAAGCATGTAGCTATCGAAGTTCCTGCCGCCATGACACTGGATGAAATCTGGCAGCTAATCAATACTTCCGAAAAGACACGTAAGCATTGTATGCAGCTCGAAAACTGCGTATATGACTTCTTTGAACTGACTTCTTTAAATATGGCACAACAAGGCGTATTCGGAGAAGTACTTCATGTAGAAGGTTCATATATCCATAATCTGGAAGATTTCTGGCCTGAATACTGGAATAACTGGCGAATGGATTATAATCATCTACACCGCGGTGATGTATATGCTACCCATGGCATGGGCCCTGCTTGTCAGGTACTTAATATCCACCGTGGTGACCGCATGAAAACATTGGTATCGATGGATACGAAAGCTGTCAACGGACCGGCTTATATTAAGAAACAAACAGGAGAAGAGGTGACTGACTTCCAGAATGGTGACCAGACTTCTACCCTGATTCGCACAGAGAACGGTAAAACAATGTTGATTCAGCACAACGTAATGACTCCACGCCCATACAGCCGTATGTATCAGATAGTGGGAGCCGATGGTTACGCAAGCAAATATCCGATTGAAGAATATTGCCTGCGACCTTCACAAGTTGATTCAAAAGATGTGCCTAATCATGAGAATCTGAATGCACATGGTTCTGTACCTGAAAACGTAAAAAAAGCCTTGATGGATAAATATAAAGATCCTATTCATATAGAGTTGGAAGAAACAGCCAAGAAAGTAGGTGGACATGGTGGTATGGACTTTATCATGGACTACCGTCTGGCATATTGCTTGCAGAATGGACTGCCATTGGATATGGACGTTTATGACCTGGCAGAATGGTGTTGCATGGCTGAACTTACCAGACTTTCTATCGAGAACAATTCAGCTCCGGTAGAAGTACCCGACTTCACTCGCGGCGGATGGAATAAAGTACAAGGCTACCGTCACGCTTTTGCAAAATAAAACAGCATATTTCCTTTTAGCACGAGCATAATGAACCAATCCGGCTTCTCCTCTAAAGCCGGATTATTCATGGGTTCGTGTTTGAACATTTTATAGATTATCATAATCACGTTTATGAAAACAGCTATTCCAAAGCCTTCTAAGCAAAGCATTATCCGTGAAGCCAGAGATTATGTAATGATTGCCATCGGCATGATTTTGTATGGTATCGGTTGGACCGTTTTTCTGTTGCCTAACGATATCACCACCGGGGGAGTACCGGGTATTGCTTCTATCGTATATTGGGCCACAGGTTTTCCGGTACAATATACGTACTTCAGCATCAACTTCTTCTTGCTACTACTGGCCCTCAAGTTGCTGGGACTAAAGTTTTGCATCAAAACTATTTTTGGTGTATTTACCCTCACCTTCTTTCTGTCCGTCATTCAAAAATTGACGGCAGGTTTCGGGCTTCTCCACGACCAGCCCTTTATGGCATGTGTCATCGGAGCATCCTTCTGTGGAGGCGGCATAGGTGTTGCTTTTTCGGCTAATGGAAGTACGGGAGGTACAGATATTATTGCAGCCATCATCAACAAATACCGGGACATCACATTAGGAAGAGTCGTGCTCATCTGCGATATGATTATCATTTCTTCCAGTTATTTTGTCTTAAAAGACTGGGAAAAAGTGGTGTATGGGTTTGTAACTCTTTATATTTGTAGTTTCGTTCTCGACCAGGTAGTGAATAGCGCCCGCCAATCCGTACAGTTTTTTATCATATCTAACAAATATGAAGAAATTGGACGGCATATTAACGAATATCCGCACCGGGGAGTAACGATTATCAATGCAACCGGCTTTTATACAGGACGAGAAGTAAAGATGATGTTTGTATTAGCCAAGAAAAGGGAATCGCCTATCATCTTCCGGTTGATAAAAGACATAGACCCGAATGCATTTGTATCGCAGAGTGCTGTCATTGGAGTATATGGAGAAGGATTCGATCATATCAAAGTAAAATAAAAAAGAAATGAAAAACCAATATTGAGAAACATGAAATTTCGACCAACCCCCAACTTATTAACAGGCATTTTCATGGGAATATTTTCCCTGACAACACTTAGTACAATGGCTGAGAAAGCCGTGAAACCTTATTGGCAGGACGTACAGGTAGTTGAAGTCAACAAAGAGTATCCACGTACTTCTTTTATGACATACAACAATCGCGCTGATGCCTTGAGTGGCAAGTTCGAACGAAGCAAGTATTACCGCTTGCTGAACGGAACCTGGAAATTCTACTTTGTAGACTCTTATAAAAAACTTCCCGAAAACATTACCGATCCGAACACCAATACAGATTCGTGGGATGATATTCAGGTGCCCGGCAACTGGGAAGTACAAGGACACGGAATAGCCATCTACACCAATCATGGTTATGAATTCAAACCGCGCAATCCACAACCTCCTACTCTTCCCGAAGCCAATCCGGTAGGAGTTTATCGCCGGGACATCGATATTCCGGCAGACTGGGACGGGCGGGATATCTACTTGCATTTGGCAGGAGCTAAGTCCGGCGTATATGTATATATCAACGGACAAGAAGTAGGATATAGCGAAGACTCCAAGAATCCGGCAGAATTTCTTATCAACAATTACGTGAAGCCGGGAAAGAACGTACTTACAGTTAAAATCTTCCGTTGGAGCACCGGTTCCTATCTTGAATGTCAAGACTTCTGGCGTATGAGTGGTATTGAACGCGATGTTTTTCTGTATTCACAGCCTAAAGCAGCTCTCAAAGATTTCCGAATTAAGTCTACGCTGGACGACAGTTACAAAAATGGAATCTTCGGTTTAAATGTCGATTTGAGAAATCACGAAAAGGCTGCAACTAATCTTACATTAGTTTATGAACTATTAGATGCACAAGGAAAAGTTGTAGCTACTGAAGAGAAGACAGCCTATATTCCATCGAACGAAGTACGTACACTTTCTTTCGATAAGAATCTGACAGATGTCAGCACATGGACCTCCGAACATCCGAATCTATACAAACTGTTGATGACAGTAAAAGAGAATGGCAAAATCAATGAAATCATTCCTTTCAATGTAGGATTCCGCCGGATTGAGATCAAGCCTATCGAACAGAAGGCCGCTAACGGAAAACCGTATGTCTGCTTATTCATCAACGGTCAGCCTCTAAAACTGAAAGGGGTAAATATCCACGAACATAATCCGTCAACAGGTCATTATGTAACAGAGGATTTAATGCGCCGTGACTTCGAATTGATGAAACAGCATAACTTAAACAGTGTACGCCTTTGCCACTATCCGCAAGACCGCCGTTTCTATGAACTTTGTGATGAATACGGACTTTATGTATATGATGAAGCCAATGTGGAAAGCCACGGAATGTATTATGATCTCCGGAAAGGCGGTTCACTGGGTAACAATCCCGAATGGCTGAAACCGCACATGGATCGTACCATCAATATGTTTGAACGTAATAAGAATTATCCGAGCGTTACATTCTGGTCGCTGGGAAATGAAGCCGGAAACGGATATAATTTCTATCAGACTTATTTGTGGTTGAAAGAGGCAGACAAAGACCTGATGGATCGTCCGGTCAACTACGAACGTGCTCAATGGGAATGGAACTCCGATATGTATGTTCCGCAATATCCGGGTGCCGACTGGCTGGAAAATATCGGAAAGAATGGTAGCGACCGTCCTGTAGCTCCTTCGGAGTATGCACATGCCATGGGAAACTCCACGGGAAACCTGTGGGGACAATGGCAGGCAATTTACAAATATCCGAATCTCCAAGGTGGATATATCTGGGACTGGGTAGACCAAGGTCTTCTCCAAAAAGATAAGAATGGAAGAGAATACTGGGCCTACGGAGGTGACTTCGGCGTAGACGCACCTAGCGATGGTAACTTCCTCTGCAACGGTCTTGTCAATCCGGATCGTGGTCCGCATCCGGCAATGACTGAAGTGAAATATGTACATCAGAATGTAGGTTTTGAAGCAGTAGATGCCGCAGCCGGTATATTCAAAATCACCAACCGTTTCTATTTCACTAACCTGAAAAAATATCAGATTCACTACAATGTACTTGCTAACGGAAAGACAATAAAAGGTGGAAAAGTATCTTTGGATATTGCTCCGCAAGCCTCTAAAGAATTCACCGTACCGGTAAATGGTCTGAAAGCCCAACCGGGAACAGAATATTTTGTCAACTTCAGTGTAACAACCACAGAGCCTGAACCGTTGATTCCAACCGGATATGAAATTGCATACGACCAGTTCCAACTTCCTATCCAGGCAGAGAAGAGTATATATAAAGCAAACGGTCCGGCATTGAAAACAACGATTCAAGGAGATGAATTAATCATTTCTTCCTCCAAAGTAAACTTTGTATTCAACAAGAATAGCGGATTAGTAACCTCGTATAAAGTAGATGGTACAGAATATTTCAAAGACGGATTTGGTATTCAGCCTAACTTCTGGCGTGCTCCTAATGATAATGACTATGGTAACAGCACTCCTAAACGTTTGCAGATATGGAAACAATCAAGCAAAAACTTCCGCATAACGGATGCCACCATGACAGCAGAAGATAAAGCAGTCTCCTTAAATGTAACCTACTTACTGGCTGCCGGCAACTTGTATGTTGTCACTTACAAAATCTATCCGAACGGAATAGTTAACGTAAATGCCAAATTCACATCAACGGATATGCAGCCTACAGAAACAGAAGTTTCCGAAGCTACCCGCATGGCTACATTTACCCCCGGAAGTGATGCTGCCCGTAAGGCTGCCTCCAAACTGGAAGTCCCCCGTATCGGTGTGCGTTTCCGCTTGCCGGCACAGATGAACAATGTACAATACTTTGGCCGTGGCCCGGAAGAGAATTATATCGACCGCAATCACGGAACGCTCGTTGGCGTATATAAGACAACAGCGGATCAAATGTACTTCAACTATGTGCGTCCACAGGAAAACGGACATCACACTGATACCCGTTGGATCGCTTTATCTCCTAATAAAGGAAACGGCCTGGTGTTGGTAGCGGACAGTCTTATCGGTTTCAATGCCTTGCGCAACTCTATCGAAGACTTTGACTCTGAAGAAGCTCTGCCCCACCCTTACCAATGGAATAACTTCAGCCCGGAAGAGGTTGCCAATCACGACGAGAACGCTGCCCGCAACGTATTACGGAGAATGCATCATGTCAACGACATCACTCCCAGAGATTTCGTTGAGGTTTGTGTAGATATGAAGCAACAAGGAGTAGGCGGATATGACAGTTGGGGTGCTCGCCCGGAACCTTTCCACCAGATCCCGGCTAACCGTGATTACCAGTGGGGCTTCACATTAGTACCCGTTCGCTCGGCTAACCAGGCCAACGAAGCTGCTAAATATGATTATCGATAACCTTAGTATAAATTTTTAAAGAAAAAAAACATGAAAGATTTATCTAGCATCGTAGCTAAATTTAAAGTCCAAGGTACGATAGAAGAAATCAAACCTTTGGGTGCAGGACTTATCAACGACACTTATAAAGTAAACACCAAAGAAGCAGATGCTCCCGACTATGTTTTGCAACGCATCAATCATGCCATTTTCCAGAATGTAGAAATGCTTCAATCCAATATTAGCGCTGTTACCAATCACATTCGCAAGAAACTGACGGAAGCCGGAGAATCGGATATAGACCGCAAGGTGTTGAGTTTCCTCGAAACAGAAGAAGGTAAAACATACTGGTTTGACGGTGACAGTTATTGGCGTGTGATGGTATTCATCCCACGTGCAAAAACGTATGAGACGGTAAATCCCGAATATTCCAATTATGCAGGAGAAGCCTTCGGTAACTTCCAGGCTATGCTGGCCGATATTCCGGAAACATTGGGTGAAACCATACCCGATTTCCACAACATGGAGTTCCGTCTCAAACAACTACATGAAGCCGTTGCGAAGGATGCTGCCGGACGGGTAGCAGAAGTGAAGTACTATCTGGATGAAATAGAGAAACGCGCAGATGAAATGTGTAAGGCTGAACGTTTATATCGTGAAGGGAAACTTCCCAAACGCGTTTGCCATTGCGATACGAAAGTGAATAACATGATGTTCGACGAGGATGGTAAAGTGCTTTGTGTCATTGATCTGGATACGGTAATGCCTAGCTTTATATTCTCCGATTATGGTGACTTCTTACGTACAGGTGCCAACACAGGTGATGAAGACGACAAAGACCTTGATCGTGTAAACTTCAATATGGAAATATTCAAAGCATTTACCAAGGGCTATCTGAAAGGAGCCAAATCATTCCTGACTCAGATCGAGATTGAGAATCTTCCTTATGCGGCGGCTTTATTCCCATACATGCAGTGTGTACGGTTCCTGGCAGATTATATCAACGGAGATACTTATTATAAAATCAAATATCCGGAACATAACCTCGTTCGCACCAAAGCACAATTCAAATTACTTCAAAGTGTGGAAGCAAATACACCGGAAATGATAGCGTTCATCAACGAATGCTTATTAAATTGAGAATGCTCCATTTTTCCAATGGTAGACTACAGGGCGGCGGAGAAACGGTTTCAGTTTCTCTGCTGTTTCTTTTGACATATAGTCGGGGGTTGTTAACGTAAGTGTCAGTTCCGTATTTTCTTTATTAAAATCGGCTTTCATCAATAGCATATCTGCCGAACGGCGTGCTTCATCAAACTCATAAACTCCTGCTGAATCGGGAGCATTCAGAAAATCATCCATCAGGGGCAGGGTAATAAAGAGAGATGTTGTAAGCGGTTTCCAGTCGTCCGTATAGAAATGGATGCTGCTATCACAGGCAGGAGCACAAACAGTAGAGACTGTACAGATTACGTTCGTTGAATCATTTAATGCCAACACTTTCATCTGCCAGGTCAATTGAGCTGACATTTGCATACGGATATAGTCTTTGCTAAGATCAGTCATCTCCGACTTCTTGCCAAAACGGTTTTCTACTTGCGCTTTCATCTTACTTTCCAGAAAGTCTATGCAATCTTCACGATTCACTTTTGTAAGCAAGGGACTTAGAGAATCCGGCATATTCACAAACAACGTTTTGGCCTCTTGTGCCTGAAGAGCAGTCGAAACAAAAAGTCCGACAGCAGAGAAGAATATAGTAATAACAAGTTTATTTATTTTCATATCTATCTTATTTAACCTATGACAAACAGTCTTGTGTAACTGTTTTAACTTTTAGACCCCAAATATAAGAATATCATTCCGATTAACACCAGTATAAGGTCAATCGCTTTGCTTTTTAAATTCTTTTCACGGAAGAAAAGCGCACCGAAAGTGAAAGAAACAACCACACTTCCCCGACGAACCATCGAAACAATAGAAATCATCGAATCGTCGTAACTTAATGCGTAAAAGTAAACAAAATCGGCAGCAGAAAGGAAAATGGAGATCAGGATAATCGTCCAGTCCCAGCGAAACGGGGTGGTAGACTTTCTTTTAGGCCACCAAAGCAATAACAGAATAGGACACATAATAAACACCTGATAAACATTATACCAGGATTGTACCAGCATCGGATTCAGAGACTTCATCAGATACTTGTCATACAATCCGCTGATAGCACCTGTAATGGCAGCCAGTACAATAAAAAAGATCCATTTGTTATGCTTAAAATCAATTCCTTCTTTCTTTCCCGAACGGCTCAACATAAAGAAAGAGGCAATGGCCAGCATCACACCAATCCATTGATAGAGATTCAATCGTTCACCGAATACCAGCATAGCTCCCACGAGCACCATCACCGGACGGGTGGCATTGATAGGTCCTACAATGGTTATGGGCAAATGTTTCATTCCGAAATATCCGAATATCCACGAAGACAATACGATGAACGACTTGATGATAATATATTTATGCTGTTCCCAACCAGCAACGGGAACATTGAATATTGTTCCTCCCAACAAGTCCGGTTGATAAACGGATATCAGGATAAACGGTAGAAAGATGAGACTGGAAAAGAATGTATTTAGAAACAAAACAGGAAGTACTGCATTATCTTTCAACGATTTCTTCTTGAATACATCATAAAAGCCCAGCAAAGTAGCCGAGAGGAATGCTAATAATAACCACATGAGAATATTTATTATTTATTATTCAAATATACTTTCGGGATATTCCACATTCACCAGAAACAGGGCTTGCCCCGGAGCAGATGTTCCAGCCTTGCAACGGTCTTGTTGTTCGATAACCCGCCGGAAGCCTTCAACAGTAAGTTTCCCCCGTCCCACTTCAATCAGCGTACCTACGATAGCTCGCACCATATTCCGCAGGAAACGGTCGGCACGGATGGTAAACACCCACGTAGCATCATCTTCTTGGATCCATTCGGCATGAGTGATATGGCAGATATTGGTCTTCACATCTGTATGAAGTTTGCTGAAGCTCGTAAAGTCAGTATACTCAAAAAGGGTACGTGCAGCTTCGTTCATACGTTCATAATCCAACTGATTATAAACTCGCCAACGATATTGCCGGTTAAAAGGATATTTCGATGTCGTTACATAATACTTGTAAGTTCGCGCAGTCGCGTCAAAGCGGGCGTGCGCATCCGACCGGACCCGGCAAACACGATAAATGGAAATATCAGGAGGCAGCAGGCGATTTAATTTATCGGCAACAGATACTGTATCTAATGGTCCATCATAATCGAAATGAGCCACCATTAAAGAAGCATGTACCCCGGCGTCTGTCCGCCCTGCCCCTATCACCTCTATTTCACGACGCAGAAAAGTGGATAATGCTTTCATCAAACATTCCTGCACACTAATTCCGTTAGGTTGAATCTGCCAACCGTGATAGTTGCTCCCGTCATAAGCCAAATAAATGAAATACCTTTGCACGCTAATTCCTGTTTTTAGGGTTTTCGTGTGCAAAAGTAGTCATTTTTTTATTCATACGTAGAAGGAGTTGTGCCAAAAGCGTCCACAAAATGCTTGCGGAAAGTCGGAATATCATTATACCCCACCATTTCAGCTACTTCCTGCACACCATATTGTTTCGTTTTCAACAATACACCTGCCCGACGCATACGTACTCCTCTAATAAGTTCAATAATGGTATAATCGGTGCTCTGCTTTACTTTTCGATACAGCGTAGGTTGACTCATATTCAATTCCGACGCCAGTTTCTTCACACTAAAGTCAGCCTCACAAATATTTTCCTCCACAATTTTTATTACAGAAGTGATAAACGGATCTTCCGGCTTTACTTCCTCTCCCGACTGCTCTGTTTCATCGAAATTAACAATATCTGTTCCAGGCAATTTAAACTACTTAGTATACATCTGTTTCAGTGCCTGACGACCATTTATCAAATTGCTAACCTTCGCCTTCAGAATTCCGGGAGTAAAAGGTTTCAATACATAATCATCCGCTCCCAACTCCAAACCATGAATTATATCGTCATCCTCTACTTTTGCTGTTAGCATAATAAAAGGAATACTACAAGTATTCGGACATTCCTTCACTTCACGGCAACATTCAAATCCGTCCTTGATCGGCATCATGACATCACAGATAATCAAATCCGGCAACTCCTTCATCGCCATATCAACCCCTTCCTGACCGTTAGTCGCCATTAACAAATTATATTCATTGCCGAATAAGACTTTCAGATAAAGACGAATATCTTTATGATCCTCTACAATCAGTACTGTCTTTTTAGTAACATTCGTATCAGGTTGTACTACTTCTTTAAAAGGTAATACTTCAGTAAAAAGTGTTGGCTCCTGTTTTACTACATTATCATTTACTTTCAGCTCTGATTGAGATTGTTCTGATACTTCCGATTCCAGTTCTGGCAGTTCTTCCGGATCAATAAACAATATGTTCGGTTCATTTTCCAAAACAGCTCTATCTATCGGAAGATTCACTGTTACCTTCGTGCCTTTTCCTTCAGTACTTTCTAATAAAATTGTTCCCCGATGTGCTTCAATCATCTGTTGCATAACGGTAAATCCTAGCTGTGCAGCAGACAAATCATTCTCCAAAACCTCACTCTCACTCATTAGTTGTTCGGCAGTTCTCACCTTCCTCTTTCCATTATCTTCTACCGTCAGACTAACATAATGCGAATTATTTTCCATTATCTCACAAACAGAAAAAGAAACTGTCCCCGCATAATGTGTATGAGTGAAAGCATTTGTCAACAGATTATGAATAATAAATTCTATTTTCTTTTTATTTACATAGAACTCCAAATCTTTCTTAATCCTTTTCTCGCAACGAAAATCAATCGGATATACTTTCAGCAAACCACGAATCCCAAAAACATTGCTATCAATCATCTTTTCTACGGAATAAGGAGCTACCTCCAATTTCGTCTCCAAATTCCCCTGACCATATATAGCTAGTAACTGATCGCAAGCATCGAGCATGCGAAGCGAATTCCGGTATGCCACCTGTAAAGAGAGATTCGATATTTGGGAATTATCTTTCTGTAATTCTTTCAACGGAGCAATAATCAATGAAAGAGGAGTACGCAATTCCTGTACAAACAGCATAAGCAAACGATTCCGCAAAACTTCTATCTCTTTCTTTTGAGCCTGTTTTATCTTTTCCAAATTTAGATTCTCCTTTAATACCAGTTCCCGGTCACGATGTATCTGCTTGCGATGTTCTTTCTTCCTGAAATAAGTATAGAAAATATAAAAGGATGCAACAAGTAACAATACATAAGCTATATAAGCCCACACTGTTTGAAACCATTTATCTTTTACAACAACAAGAATCTCATTCACATTCCCTTCCTTGCCATCCGGAAAGACTAGTTTTGTCTGCAAAGTATATTTCCCGGCAGACAGCCCATTGAACCATAACCCTTCCGAAAGGGGCACCATCCTCCAATCTTTATCTGACGGAAGTAGCCGATAAGCAATCTTACGTTCTGCCATCCCATAACGTAAATCAGAAAAAAACAAATGAAAATCATTATTAGCAAAATCGAATACAAGTTCCTTCTGTTGTTCCGGTGCCCCCGAAAGAACCACCTGCCCATTTCGTTTCTCTCCTGCCAGAATTGTTTCTCCCCCCACTTCTACATCTGTCAACATCAACCGTATTTTTTCACAATCGGTTTTCGTTGCAAAAGGATCAAAGAAAATTAATCCCCAGGAATTTGCCCAAAGCAGTCGTCCATCATTCAAACGACATACCGCACTGCAATTTCCTACCGAAAGATAATTATAGAAAGCTTCCTGCCCATTTCTAATTGTCATCACTCCGACATTATTTCCTGCCCAGGTATTACCAATACGATCATCAACCATACAGCCCACATGTCCATTAGTCAATCCGTTTTGCAAAGTATATATAGCTTCTATCTTATCCTTCTCTCTTCCATCAATACGGACAACGACATTCAAATAAGCTGCATAAATCTGATTATAGTTATTTACGTAAATAGTTCGTACAGCAGTCTCTTCCAACCCGTTTTCCTTTTCAAAGTTTCCTTCCACCCGAATTTGCACTCCGTCCGTTTCAAGTCTCTTTAGACCTTTATCCGTTCCAATCCATACATTACCTTCTTTATCCTCTGCTATTGCAAATACATTTTTTATTTCTTCTGGTAATTTAATACTCTTGCATTCGTGAGTTTTAGGTTCAACTTGTATCAATCCATTTGAAGTACCTACCCACAAACGATTCCATGAGTCCAGACAGAGCCTATGAATAACAGTCTGTATCCTCTCACCTTTATTGTTTTGCAGATAAAAAGACTCTACATCATTTGTTAATGGATTGATGATAACAATCTCCCCCCGATTACTTCCCAACCAAATATTCCCGTTCTTACCTTTATATATATGAAAGCGTCCGGAAAAGTCTGACGCTTTCTTCCAAGGTTCAAAATGTGTATCCAACGAAAATACAGGAGTAGTACTTTTCATGATCCCCCCGTCGCTAACAGTCAACCAAACATATCCCTTTGAATCTTCGACTATACCATCCACCCGAGAGCCAAAATCTTGCCGTACCCTACTATACATACTATCACTAATATCAAATTTCACGACTCCCCCGCCAAATGTACCGACCCAAAGTATTTGTTGTTTATCATCCCAAAACAAACTAGTCATTTTATTTTCAATACTTGAATGAAATGCCTTCTGATTCTTCGTCAGCAAAGTCAACACAAACGGACTCTTACACAGACTTTCATTATCAAAGCGTAACTTATACAACCCATTCCAAGTTGTCAGATAAAAAGTCAGATTATCCTTCGAAGTCAGATCCGTAACATAAGAATTTGAGAATTCAGACTGATCTTTCCCCTCCATCGAGATAACACGCTCTTCATTCGTTTTAAGGTCATAACATATAATATCATCCCATAATCGGCAAATCCATAAATAACCATGTCTTAAAAACAATCTATTTACTACACTGTATTTCTTGATTAAAGAAGCTGTTTTCGTCACCAAATCATAATGCATCACTTTCCCTTGATTAACAGAGAAATACAGATTTGTTTTTCCGTCACTACAAAGATGAGCTACCTTTCCTCTTACCAAAGGTTCCGGATTCAAAATACATAACACAAAATCATTTTCTCCTTCTGTCTTACGAACAACACGCGATTCAAATAAGCCTTGTGAGGTAGTCAGATAAAGGTTTCCTCCATTCCAATAAAAATCAAGAACGTCTTTCAACTTCAAAGTCTTATCAAAACGCACCGGTAGAAACTTTTCATTACCTTTGTCAAAACAAGCAATTCCACCTTGATAAAGTAAAGCATAATATAAACCGTCGGGACCTTCGCGAAGAATTTTCACAGCCTGATGTAGAGGAGTAGAAAGAGAATCAATGCTCATAATGAGAGGATAATCACGAAATCTAAATCCATCATAACGTGAAATTCCCTTATCTGTAGAGAGCCATATAAAGCCATCACTTCCATAACAAACATTATAAATAGTATTGTTACTGACCCCATTTTTGATTACTACTGGTTCCAGATCCCAATGGCTGTCTATTGAATATACAGGGAGAAAACTTAACAGTGACAGTAATAAAAAGAAGAATTCCTTCATATCTTAATAGTATTTTGTTCATGTGTATTGGTCGATAAAGGTATATAAAATAATTATCATCAAATCGTATAACAAATATTTTTTAGAAATAATTCACAATAAAACAAAAGTCCCTCTATTCTTTTGAAATAGAAAGACTTTTTCTGTCTGTTTTGCTCACTACGCAATTAATCTCCAATTACTATATTGTTTGCTGTTTGGTCCCTCTTTTTGCTCAAAGAAGCTATTTTTATATGACACACACGCTCCTTAGTAATATATATAGTACTAATACCTAAATGCAATAAATTCTTATGATATTTATTTAGCAGCTTTCAGAGTAAAGCTATAAGTACCTTGCCCAGCAGCGAAGTTATAGCTACCCTTAAAATTAACTGGCACCTTTACCACACAATTGCTCTGGTCGCTAACACGGAAATAAAGATAAGTAGTAGAATTGAAGATGCTGTTACCATCAGCAGTTGTTGATAAAGAAGCACCATATCCCTGCCAACTGAATAAGTCAGTTGAAGAAGAGTAAGTAGTACCTACATAATATACCGTACCTTTATCTATATTAAAATTCAATGATACACACAATGCGAATTGTTCAACGAAAGCACCACTTCTTGTGCGAGCCTGATATTCGGCAAGCATTTTCACTGCTTTCTTATCAGTAGCATCACCATAAAATCCTTCTGTTGTTTCTGATTCACAGTTACGGACAGTATTACCATTCTGACGAAGTGCTTCTAACACACTTACCATTTCCTCTGCAGTGACAGCAGGAACCTCATCAGTTTTCTGATCATAAGCAGCAGATTCAATACCATACAAAGATTTCATGGATTCAAAATTTGAAGAGTTATCTTCAAAACTATCACTTTCAGCATTAGAACATGCTACAAAAGTTAATGCCAATACACATGCGAAAAAGAATTTAATTGATCTCATATTAGTTCCTCCTAAATTTTACTTGTTTTTTTAACTTGCTTGCGAATTGTTGTTTATCAGTTCGCGGTCCTTTTACACTTTTAATTGTTTATTTATTCATGTTCCTTAGGAGGGGAATCTTAAACTTAAGTTATCTTATTTATCTTTCCTTGTTTGTTTGTACATTGCAAACGTAGGTATTTTATTCAACTAGAAAAACTTTTCAAGGGGAAAAATGAACGATTTACCACTCTTTAACGAACGAAATACAGCTTATTCAAGCTTATGATTAAGATATGCAAGTATTAAACACCATCCATGCGCAAATCATTCAATACAAGCAAGGAAAACACCAACCACCAATACCGAATGATTAACCATTCATGCAAGAATTATTCACCACCCATCTTATTAATTTCCATTGAAGACGAAGCCAAGAAAGATGAATCTGCCAATCAGCATCTATCTATAATATGCCTACTTTTGTATCATCAACAAACAAAACCCATCATGCGATGAAAAAGAAAAGAATCTTATTTTTGTTCGTTACCTTGTTTGCTTCTACCTTATTATATAGCCAGGTAGTTGGAGTTAAAACGAATGTCGTAATGGACGCACTTAAAATTATCAATCTTGGAGCCGAAGTCGGCTTAAGTAAAAAATTAACCCTGGACTTGTATGCCAACTATAATCCCTGGAAATACAAAGATCAGAAGATGATGAAGATGCTTGCTTTCCAACCGGAACTCCGGTATTGGTTTTGTGACAAATTCAATGGTCATTTTGTAGGTATGCACCTTCACGGAGGTGTTTATCAAGCAGCCGCCATCGATATGCCATGGGGCATTTGGCCCGAATTGAAAGAGCACCGTTTCAAAGGGCATTTCTATGGTCTGGGTGTCTCCTACGGTTATCAATGGATTCTGGGCAAGCACTGGAACCTTGAAGGAAACATAGGTGTAGGCTATGCACGTGTCAAGTACGAGCAATTCGAATGTAAGACATGCGGTGAAAAAGTCAAAGAAGGACATAAGAATTATGTAGGTCCAACAAAAGCCGCAGTCAGTTTAATTTATTTATTTTAAAACAAAACAAATATGAAAAAGATATTATGCATACTCTTCTGCCTGCTGCCTGTATTAGGCGGGAAAGCGCAGACTCTATACAGAGATCAAGTGCGTATAGAAAAAGAATCTATCACACGTAGTGAAGATAATAATGTATTGACTATCAATCTGGATATTGTCCTGCAGGAAAATCTAAAGTTAGCATCCAATCAAGTTGCTACATTAACTCCATTTCTTGAGGCAGACGGAAAGACGCAGATATTGCCTTCTATTATAGTGTACGGGCGTAAGCGCGACATCGTCAGCCAACGCAACCATCAAACTCCCGAAAATACCTATACCATCTTGCGGCGTAAACAACATCAGGCACAAAAAGTAAACTATCTGGTGCAAATGCCGTTCAGAGCATGGATGCGCAATGCGAATATGAAGCTAAACATTGACTTATGCGGCTGCTGCGACATCCTAGAAGAGAACAGTGGTGAATTAATCACCCGGTTGAACATTTTACCACTGAAATTAAAACCCGCTATCGCCTATATTACTCCTAAAGCCGAAAACGTAAAACACCGTGCGGTAGAAGGAAGTGCTTTTCTGGATTTCCCGGTCAACAAAATTATTATCTATCCGGAGTATCGCCGCAACACTAGCGAATTGGCAAAAATACGCGCAACGATTGATACAGTACGTAATGACAAATACACCACTCTTACCAGTATAAGGATTCACGGTTATGCTTCACCGGAAGGTAGCTACGCTAATAACACCCGCTTGGCGAAGAATCGTACCCAGGCACTTGTAGATTATGTAACCAGTTATTATAACTTCGACAAGCAACTCATCACTTCGGATTACACCCCGGAAGATTGGGAAGGTTTCCGTAAGTTTGTTGCAGCTTCATCTATGGAGAAGAAAGAGGAAGTTCTTCGCCTGATAGACAACAAAGGCATAGACATGGATAAGAAAGAACGTGATATTGCCAATTTGGTTGGTGCGCAAACATACCAATATATATTAGCAGAATGTTATCCGGCTCTTCGCCATTCGGATTATACAGTCAATTATACAGTACGCGGTCTTAGCCTTGAAGAGTCTAAAGAGATAATCAACAAGCGTCCGCAGTTATTGAGCTTGCAGGAGATCTACCGGATCGCGGAAAGTTGCGAACCGGGAAGCGAAGAATTTAACCACTCTTTCCAAGTAGCCGCTACTATGTTTCCGGACGATCCCATTGCAAACCTCAATGCCGGAGCAATGGAGATACAAAAAGGTGGCGATATGACAATTGCCAAAAAACATTTGGCTAAAGCTGACCAGAAAGCAGCAGAAACGCTAAATAATTTAGGAATTATCGCCATGATAGAAGGTGATTTGAAAACAGCTGAAGAATATTTCAGTGCAGCCAAAGTAGCCGGCCTTACAGAACAAGCGGATACCAACCTGAAAGAATTAAAGAAGAAACAAAATTACCCCGTAAAATAACAAAATCACAAACACAAATAAACATCGTTTATCCCTATGATTTTATAATTAGAATCTATCCCCAATTAGAAACGCATTACTTGAGAAAGTAGTGCGTTTTAATTATATATCCAGACCATCTATCCAGTCACTTACTAAAAAAAACGACTCTTCTTAAAAAAAGAATATTTAAGCAACCCAGAAAGAGCTGAATCACATCATCCTATTAAAAAGAGCAGGAAAGCTTCGGCATTAGCAAGTACGAAAATTCATATTCCTACTGTTCGATAGACTTTAGTAATCAAAGCGCAATAGTTTCCCCTTTTTAGTTATAAAGTAGAGAACTTTAAAGTGAATAGCATGTCATTCTGCCAGTTCTTACACTTCCGATATTTATGATTAACCAGAGAAAAAAGAGGCTCTTAATAACCTCTTCACATCTTCCTCACCGAGTAGCGCTAGTTTCCCCGGTGAGGAAGGAACCGATGCACACCGAGGAACATCTCATTGGTTTTAAAGCAACGAATGCTTTATAGACAAAAAAAGATGTATATTCTGTATCGGTTTATACAATAACCGTTTGCATTTACGTATATGAATACATTTATTTATGCAGTTTCTTCCCCAGTTCATTATTTTTAGAATGGTCGTATTCTTACGTAATCTTAAAAATAGCACATTAAAGCAGAAAAGGCATATTATCCATATTTTTATATCACCTACCTGTTCCACATCATATAGTTTACTATACAGTACAGCATCAGTAGTAAATCATTCAAAACAGAATAGAAGAAATGCAAATTATTCCATTCCACCCAGATAGTTGCATAATTTATTCCACAATACAAAAAAAAGTTGAAGAAAAAAGCATAATATACAACAGTGGAAAAAGAAAAGAACAGGTGGCATATCATTCACCACCCTCAACAAATCATTCACAAAACGACTAATTCACCCGCCTAAAAAAGGATATTCGAACGATTGAAAAATTCACCCTAAAAATTGAAAAAAACACCAATCAACGATTAAGCATTTCTCCCATACCTTTGCAATGTCGATGAGGAACAAAAGTTTCCTCAAAACAAACAAAACAAGAAATTAAGTAATAAACAAATAAAAGAAACATTGCCTATAAGAAACAAACAAAAATCCTCCTTTTGGAAGTTACTTCTTTTTCCTTATTATATAAGGGCTTCCGATCAAACAAGAAAATGATGTTTTTTACAAAACAAACGGTCCTCATCCTTTAGATGACTCTTCCCCCAAAAAAGAAAAAAAATCAGTCATGACTACATAAATGATAATATGTAGCATGCAATTAAAAAATGATTATTATATCACACATTAAACTCATAACAAAAATGAAAGTTAGAAATTTATTATTAGCAGGTTTGGCAGTAGCTGCCATGACAGCTTGTAGCAACGAAAATGACGAAATCGTTGATAACGGTCAAGTACAAGGTACAGAAAACGCTTTAATACGATTAGGTATTTCTTATCCGACAGTAACTCGCGCAACGGGAGATACAGAAGACGGATTAACAACAGAACAACTTTTTAAGACTGCTAAAGTTATCGTCAATGGAGACGTCCATACTTATGCATATGATGATTTCACACCTAGCACTGACCCTAATGAAAAAGGCTTATATTTGAAAGATGGTATTCCAGTTTCTGAAGGAACAGCTAATGTCTATGTTATTTTAAATCTGGAAGGAGAACCGACAGCACCATATGCAAACATGACAGCAAGTGCTAGCTACTCTACTTCTTTAGACGGTCTTACTGACTATGTTGCTAAAGACGGCGAATTCTTAATGAGCAATGCAGGAGGTCTAGTAGCGACAACAAATGTTGAAAAAGGAAAAGAAGCAACTGTCAGAGTTAACGTTGAACGTGCAGCTGCCAAACTAATGGAGCAATCAAAAAAAGATGCATTTACAAACATTACTCCAGGAACGTATAATGGTAAAAAATTGAATATAACATTAAAGAATTACTCATTCGTTAATTTACAGAAAGATACTTATGTATTGGCAAATGCTACCCCAATAGCATCTAATTTCTTCCAAGCATACGACCCAACCAATGCTACTTGGGGATACAAAACCAAAGAAATCGTCGGTAATATTCAAGAAGAAACCCCAACTGCAACTGAAAACATCACATACTGTCTGGAAAACAAAGATGCAGACAATAATACATGTGTTGTATACGAAGCTGTTGCAACATGGGATAATGAGACAGAACCTGCAACCTTCTATGTAACTTCAGAAAATGTTGTATATCAAGATTTTGCTACATTACACGAAAAGTTCGGAAACATGCTTGATGCAAGCAATCTAACAGCTGATAGTAAAGCAGCAGATTTCAGAGCAGCAGGAGTTCCTATTAAAATGTACGAAGGAGGTAAATGCTACTACAAAGCAGATATTTACACAAATACTACAGCCAATAAGACAATTGTCAGAAACAATGTATATAAACTGAATGTATCAAGCATCACTAAATTAGGAGACCCAACTCCGACTCCGACTCCGGATGCAGCAAGTCTGATGCTAGAAGTTAAGGTTCTTCCATGGACAATTAACTTGGTAGACATCATTTTATAATTTGCATCACACAACAATAAAACTGGATGGGAAGGGATAACTTCCCTTTCCACCCAGTTCTCTTATTCGATAAGATAAACAAAACAGACTTTCCAAAAGCATAAAAAACAAAAAAATGAAACGAATACTGACCACCATACAAAAAGAAGCGAACAAGATACTGTTACTCACAGTATTGGCTGGTGCAATGGCATCCTGCGACTCTGTCCTGGATTACAACGAAGGCGACTGCAGCATCGAATATTTGGTAAAGTTCAAGTATGATTATAATATGGAGAAAGTAGACGCTTTCGCTCAAGAAGTAAGAGCAGTCACACTTTATGCTTTTGATGATAATGGAAATATGGTATATTTCAAAACAGACCAAGGCGAAATACTAGCAGATGGAAACTATGCCATGAAATTGGATATTGAACCCGGAGAATACCATTTAATCGCATGGGCGGGATTGGACAACCAATCGTTTGCAGTGCCTGTGTTATACCCACAAACATCTCAAATCACTGAACTAAAGGTTAAGACTCTACGAGAAGAATTCATTCCTACACGTTCGGAAGATGAAAAAGATAAATATATTGTAGAAAAAGAACTCTCTTCATTATGGCACGGAGAAGTTAAGAAAAGTGCATTTACTCGAAGTGGAAGAGAGCGCATTACAGAAGTTTCTCTAGTGAAGAATACAAACAACATCCGTATTGTGGTGGCACAGGTAAACCAACATCCGGATCAGCCAGTCACCAGAGTATTAAAAAAAGAGAACCTCAAGTATACCATATATGATGAAAACGGATACATGAACTATGACAACTCATTGCTTCCGGATAATATGCTGACATACAAACCATTTGCTACAGAACAAGAATTCATTACATCACGTGCTTTCACCCAAGATACAGACAGCGAATATCCGGCAGCTATTGCAGAATTGAGCGTTGGACGACTCATGGAAGACAAAAAACCGGAACTGAACATCACCAATACAGAAACGGGAGAACAAGTGATTAAAAATCTGGATCTGATTAAATACCTGAATATGCTTAAACAAGAGCACTATAAAGATATGGATTTACAAGAATATCTGGATCGAGAAGACCGCTACAGCATGATATTCTTCGTTGACGAAAATTTGACGCTAATCAGATCTGTCATACAAATAAACGGTTGGATCATTCAGCTTAACGATTTCGAACTCTAAATAAACAAGATAATGAGACACCTCAAATTAACATATAATCTTCTGGTTGCCCTGATAGCAATTGCCGGTTTTTCAGGATGCTCACAAGATGAGTTCGTTGAAGAACAGGAGATGCAACCGCAGATTGAAGCCCAATTGATGTTATCCATCAGCTTGCCGCAAATCGGCACACGGGCTATTAATGAAGAGACATTATCCGGTACAGCAGAAGAAAGTAAATGCCGCAAACTTACATTGTTTATCATGAATACCGATGGTACAACTATCCAAGATAAAACAGTGACCGGAGAAGACCTGGAAAATGAGTTCTTATATTTCATTGTAAATACGTCTATCGGCGAAAAATATATATTTGTTGCAGCTAACATGACAGATGAACAAATAAAGGCTGTCAAGACGGCTACAGATCATAATCCGGAGCAAGTTATAAAAGATATAAAAGAGGTCACTACAAATTATAACTTTGTAATGACCGGGCAGGCAGTTACTGAAGGCAGCAACAGTGAAATCATCAACATAGAAGAACATAAGATGACAAGAATCAAAGCTACTTTGACACGTGTCACATCTAAGGTTCTGGTGACTTGCACTACAAAAGAAAATACAGGATATGTCAACTTGACCAAAGATAACGGATACATAAAATTGAGTGACGTACATTATATTCTGGAAACAACCAATAAAAAGTTCTTCCCATTTCAAAAAGCAAATAATGAAGACCCGAACTTCCTGATGAGTACAACACTCCAGGCTGGTTATGAAGCCAACTTCTTTACAGCAGCAACGGACGTGACAAAGGGAGAAATTGCAATACAGCATGATGTCCAACGAATAGAAGGAAGTGAGAATCCATATACAGAAGGACTCTATTGTCTCGAAAACACAATAGATGTAGACGGTGAATACTCAAATGACTTTAGTGATCCTCAAAAAGTTGCCACTTATTTGAAAGTAGCTGCTAAGTTTACACCGAAGAACATTGACGGAATCACCGGTTTATCTGAACAGGATGCAAAAAAGAAATTATCCGGCAATGGAACATTCTATACTTGTAAAAAAGGAACGGCACTTGCTAAAGAAATGTGTTACAGCAGTATAGAGAAGGGAATTAATTACCTGAAGAGTGAATACAACCTGACTGTCACAACCAATGACTTCACCACTTATGAAGATGGTTGGCAGTATTACGAGACATTTGTCAACTCTCCTACAAGTTTTAGTAAAGAGGCAGGAATAGTACGCAACAACTATTACATTATCAATGTTCGTGCATTCACCACCTTGCAATCGGATAAGACAATCGAAGTCAACACAACCATGGTACCATGGGTTCTTAAGGGACGGACTACGATTGATGTTGAAACAGGAAATAATAAATAAAGGAGTACAGCTATGAAACTAATAAGACAACATAACATCATCAATGGAGTGCTCCTGATGGCAGCAGTCAGCGTTAGCAGTTGTGATAGTATACTAGAAGACGACTCCTTGCCCGTTAGCAATGAAAATATAGAAATAAGTTTCACCCGTTCCAGTGAAAACACAGTTAGCCTCAATGACAATGGCACCTTCAAAGTTGCGTTCTTCACAGGAGTAAACTACAACTTTTATGCTGCAACGGACAACCTCTCGGGAATTGACAATTACAAAGAAAATGCCTACGACACAGCAATACCTTATCCAAACGGCACTGCTGTATATGCAGTAGGCTACGCCCCAAGTAATCTCTTAACAGCATCCGATGACTATAAGCAACTAACTTTGGTATCAACAGTTTCGGCAGGAACAGTTGACGTGTTAGCCTCACAAACAGAAACAGGAAGTAAAAGTAGTCCTTTTTCTGTTCGATCGCCACTTCAATTCCAACACCTACTAACTAAAATCACTTTCATCGCCAAACGTGATAAAAAGATGCAAAGCAGCAAACTTGTACACGATGTAAAAGTGACACTCGGCACATCATATCTCATTAATAAATGGGAATATGACAATCAAGGCACCTATATGGTAGCCGGAACACAAGAAAAGATGGAGAACCTAACGTTACACGTTCCTGATCAATATCTGACTGACATCGACACTGAATACATCGTAGGCACATGCTATCTAAATATGCCAGCCCATAACGATGGAAAGCTTTCTTTCAATCTGGAAGCAACCCTGACTCCGGTAGGTTCAACCGATGACATTGAGGCTGATTATGGAGAAATGAACATCCAACTGCTGGAAGCTAATAATCAGATTCCGGTATCAACAGCACAAGCGGGAGAAGCTTATGAAGTAGTCATTAACTTCACTCAAGATTCATTTACGCTAACCGGTGTAAAAGCACCTTGGAAAACAGGAGGATTAATCACAGTACCCATTAATCCGACTAACAACTAATAAGAACATCCAAAACAACAATTAAGCCATGATGAGATATAATAACATAATAAACGGTTTGCTGGCGATTGCATCTATATTAGCATTCACAGCATGTACGGAAGACACCGCTTACGATGATAATGTTGCGGAAGGGAATGGTGTTTTTCGATTTTCCGGTGCTCCAAGCATATATACAAGAGCGAACGCATCTGCTGATTACCAAGAACAATTTGAAACAGGCACCAAATACCAGCTATTCGCTATCGAAGCTAGAAATTGGAGCACAAATTACCTTCAGAAAAATCCAAGCAAAAATGCGATAGAAGGCACTGAAGCAGCTGACCATACTATATCATTTGATGGAAACAATAAATTCAATAATCATAGTTTAGATTTTTATGCAGTTACTCTAAGTGATAAAACACTTGTACCAGATATTAAATATAATAGTAATGGTGCACCCACTTGTCATGTTTCTTATGATAACGGAGCATTAACAGATGTGATGTGGTCGGGTAATCTAAAGAATCAAACCTATAAAAATTCAGGAAAATTACAATTAAACTTCGAGCACACTTTATCCAAGCTTCATGTGTATGCACAGAAGAATGATGAATTAACCGGTTCTACCGTTGTTCTGAAAGAAGTCAAATTAATTGATTATTTATCCGGCGACTTAAGTCTTGAAACCGGAGAGTTCAGTAGCGAGACAGACACAAGAGTTGACAATGCGGAACATGCACATTCTGTATACACAGGGACAGCTGTAATTAATGAAGAAACAGCTAAGAAAGAAATTTTTTCGGCAATGGCATTCCCTACTAGAGGAACCGAAACCGATTCTCACGCCTTAGGACTCAAGGTGACAACTACAGTAGATGGTAAAAATGAAAAGACCACTACCTATCGTATAAAAGAAGTAGATGTGGAACATACAACTGATAATAAAAATCCAAAATACAAGGCATTCAAATTTAAACCGAACTATGAATATGACATCGTACTGACTATGACTCAAACAACCATGGTAGTGACTGTAATTCCCCGTGTATACGATTGGATAGACGATAATTCAGATTACGAAGATACACAAATAGGTAGTTCGGTTACATTCGGCGGCGTGACATGGATGGATAGAAACTTAGGAGCTACAAGTGCCGATGCAACAAAAAGCATTCAGAGTTGGGAAGCATCCCGTGGATTCTATTACCAATTCGGGCGTAGTATTCCTTATTATTTAAATGGCAGTTGTTTAGACCCTAGCGTAAAGGATCCCTCCAAGGGGCCCAAATGTGTGGGTTCGCGGAAAAGCGAAAATGCTAAACCTTTCCCATACATTCCTGGACATTATAATGTTGCACAACGCACTGACAACAACTACGGCTATAATGACTGTGCACAGGACCCGGGAGAAAAAGATAAATCATTTAGCTTCAGTTCATCAGAATATGAAAATTATGGTAGAGATTGGGCCTCCGATCATTCTGTAAGTGCCACCTATTGGAATAATTCAGTCAATCAGCCTTGCCCCAAAGGTTGGAGACTACCTACTAAAGATGAATTTTTATCAATTGTTCCCAGCAGTCAAAATGCGGGAGATATAACATTCTTAAATCATAACGGAACTTATAGCGAAACAGAATATAATGATGTTCATAATGAAAAAGCAGTATATGTAGGAGTCCCTGAAAAGAAGCAATCGTGGGGTACAATCTACGCTATCAAACGGCAAGGAACATCCAATGCTTATCGGGTACGTTGGCAAATAAAACGTGTAGGCAACACATCAAATGAAGGCGACCGATGTGACACAGGAGGCGATGCGCAGGGATATCGTTCAGTGCTTGTTATTTCACGTTATCCCGCTAAGAAAGACAGCGAACTGACAACAACGAATTATAAAACGAGCTATACAGATTGGGATAACCCCGTAGAAACACTCATGCTACCAATTAGCGGATACATACATGTAGACGGAGGAGCTGCTCTGATATATGCCGGAAGTGAAGCGATTTATCATACATCCACAGCAGATACAAATAATAATAAGTTCTGGAGTTTCCGTATTAAGTTCAGTGGTGATAAACCCTATAGATATCTATACATGTGGAATGACGAAAGACGTGGTTATGGTTGTTCCGTACGTTGTGTACGTGATAAGAATGTGAATTAAGAACAAAACAAATAGAAGAAATATGAAAGCAAGGAATTATATACAACAACTAATACTCCTACTCATACCGGTTGGGTTACTAACAGCCTGTCTGTCCGAAGAGGAAGGAGAATGCTTACCCAATGAAGGCAAAGTACCGGTAACGGTACAATTAGGAGGCCAGTATGCCATTATGTCCGGAAAAGATGCACCTGACAGTAACACTCGCGCTACCAATAATTCAGCACTGGATGGAGTTAAAGTTCTGAACCTTTCAGAAGGCAGTACATTGTGGCTGTTCGCAAAAAACGGTACTACTACGCAAACACAGGGTTATGTTGTAAAGACCGGAGACGGTGGCGTTCAATCACTTTACCCTTGTTCTCAATTTGATGAAAATGGGGATTACAAGGAAGAAGACGTAAGTAAGACTCCATTGTTCTTAAACCCGGGTAGATATACATTTAGTGCTATTTCACCGGCGAAGGCATCTTATAAAGACGGTAAATGTATTATTAAGAATGGGGAATATGTAATAGCTACCAATAACACTTGGACACAAACTGAATCTACCACTTGTGATATATCAGGCAATGAAGGAGTTATTCTTCTCAATCCGCTGATGCAAGTAACTTCCCGCATGAAGTTCTTAATCAAAGGTACTGATAAAATAGCCAATTTATCTATCATGCAAGCGGGTGTTGAAATAGACGGTATACAAATAGATCCTACTTCTGGAGACAATTATACCGTAGGAGACAATATGCCGTCCAAATTAGGAGACAAATACAATAGAATTTATGTACCAGCTAAGAATTTTATTACCACATCCGAAGGAATACTACAAGGAGAAACAGGTATCTTACCAACAGATTGTCGTTCTACCCCGGTGGTAGTTATCATGAATGTATTAGTAAATGACGTCCCCACACAATTTACATATTCTATCGTAGGCAAGCAATTCCTACCGGGATATTCATACAATTACACCGTTACGCTTGATATAAAAGACGGTATTACAGTAGCCAACTGGCAAGAGTCTTCCTGGACAGCTGACATAGATCCCGATATTAATTAAATAGTAGGAGAAGAAAATCATGAAACGAAACTCTATATATACTTTAATAGCTTGCTTGCTTTTAGCAGCCTGCTCGTCCGAAGAGGAATGGAATCTATCTGACCATACTCCGGCTGTTGAACTTGGAGAAGGACAAATCGCTGTACAGCTCAATCTACAGACTACGGACTTTACAGTAGAAGAAACCCGCTCTGCCACTCCGATAGATTTACAAATAGAAAATCCGATGTACAATCTATGGTTATTGCACTATAATGAAGAAGGGGGATTAGTAGAAAGTGATACAAAATATATTCATCTGAATGATAAAGGAGAATTAGCGACTAATTATACTGCTACATTAACACTTACTGATGGTAATCAAGGAACACTTTGTTTAATTGCCAATCTTGAAGGAACAGGCAGTGGCAATAATCCTTCAACTGCCTATACTCCTAGCAATGACAATGGTTCATGGCCAAAAACACTGCAACTATTACAGAAAGAACTTTTGACCTTGCCCATCAACCGAAATGCAACTGATGCTACATTAGGTTTACCGTCCAAAATGTTTATGTATGGTTTCTATCAAGGTACATTAAATACTTCGCATCCGGTTAATATCACATTAGGACGTATGGCAGCCCGTTTGGATATTGTAATCAAGGCAGCGGATAGTGAAATCACATTGCGTAATCTTCAATTGCAATTAAAAAACGCAGTCATCAAAAGTCATTATTCACCGATGAAGATAGATAGTGAGGAAGATATTTATGTAGACTTTCCCTTAGATAATACTTTTAAAAATGAGACAGTGACTAATTCAGCACCAATCACTTGTTACTACTTTACAGGAGAAAATATCACACCAGAGATTGAAAAAGAGACAGTACTCATCGTAAAAGCTGATAAAGTTACTGCTGAAACAAAAGAAATTGATGTTATTGTGAAATGTAATAAAGGTGATGCTGGCGCTCAACAATGTGAGTATCAAGAAAGTCCAGACTACAATAATCAGAAAGGCGGTTTCATTGATTATGATACAAAAACTTATTATCGTACCACCAGAGATGGTAATTGGTTTTTGGGGTATACTTATAACTACGTCTACTACAAAAAGGAAAAACGTACAGTCAAAGTAGAAGGTTCAGAAAAGACCGTCCCATGCACCTACACCATCAAACTAGGCGCCAATGCTCCGGGCACAAGTGATGATTATTCTCTTTACCGTAACAATAATTATACCTTTAATATCAACTTAAAATAACCTTTAATACGCCATATTATGACACCCAAAGACATCCTACAACTAGAATCAACAGATATACGCCAAGCGTATCTGTTTGAAGAGAACGGACGCTGGTATGCATACGAACATTCAGCCAACCGGATAGAAAAATTCGTGAAAGGTTTTGTAGACTTTAAACACAAAGTGCAAGATGTCTGCGGCAGGATAAAAATAGAGATCGATATCAACGTTCTGGAAAAATGCTCCATTACGCTGTGTGAAGACTCCCTGCTTGTACTCGATTGCCCTACAGCATAAAAGCGGTAAAAAGTACAAGCACCAGAAACCGATATGTAGAAAAATTTACACAGATATTGTTTGTTTTGTTTGTGTTCCTCACCCCACTCAGAGACAGCTTGCGAAAGTAGTACTGAGTGGGTGGGGATTTTTTATTAATGCCAAGAGGCAAAGCTAGAATAGGAAATAGCTATTTTTTACGAATTATCTTTGTTTATCTCATATAAACCTGTATATTTGAGGTATTATAACTAGAGACTTTACATTAATACAAAATAACTATGAGCCATACTATTTTCCTCATCATCGCCCTCGTCACGACAGGCATCTTCCTTATTCAATTCGTATTATCCATCTTTTTCGGAGACATAGATGTAGACGTGGATGCTGATATTAGTAGCGTAGTTTCTTTTAAAGGACTTACCCATTTCGGTATTGGATTCGGCTGGTACATGTATCTGGCAGGAAACGCAGATATTCAAAGTTATGTTATCGGTATTCTGGTAGGTCTTTTCTTTGTTTTCGCTGTATGGTTTCTCTACAAGAAAGCTTATCAACTGCAACAAGTAAACCATTCTGAACAAACAGATCAGCTTGTGGGACGGGAATGTGTGATCTATTTCAAACAAAGTGACAGCAAATATACAGTACAGACCACCCGGGACGGAGCCATGCGCGAAGTAGACGTCATCTCCGAATCCGGAAAAACATACCAGACTGGAGACCGAACAATCATCACCAGTTACAAAGACGGAACACTGTTCATTCAATAACTATTCAAATACATAATTTTATGACACAAGAAATGTTGATAATGGCTGCTATATTAGTAGCAGTCATTTTGCTTACCTTCATTGGTATCCTTTCCCGTTACCGCAAATGTAAGAGTGACGAGGTACTCGTCGTATATGGTAAAACGGGAGGAGATAAAAAGTCGGCAAAACTATACCACGGTGGTGCAGCCTTCGTATGGCCTATTATTCAAGGCTACGAATTCCTGTCCATGAAACCCATGCAGATCGAATGTAAACTGACCGGTGCGCTATCCGCTCAGAATATTCGTGTAGATGTGCCGACTACAATCACCGTAGCCATCAGCACAGATCCCGAAGTGATGCAGAATGCCGCAGAACGTATGCTGGGTCTGACGATGGATGACAAGCAGAACTTAATTACTGATGTTGTATATGGTCAGATGCGTATGGTGATCGCCGATATGACTATCGAAGAATTAAATTCTGACCGGGATAAGTTCCTGGCTAAAGTGAAAGATAATATTGATACTGAACTTCGCAAATTCGGTTTGTATCTGATGAACATCAACATCAGTGATATTCGCGATGCTGCCAACTACATTGTCAATTTAGGTAAGGAAGCTGAAAGTAAAGCACTGAACGAGGCACAGGCTAACATCGAAGAACAGGAAAAGCTGGGTGCTATCAAAATTGCTAATCAAATAAAGGAGCGTGAAACGAAAGTAGCAGAAACCCGCAAAGATCAGGATATTGCTATTGCAGAAACCAAAAAACTACAGGAAATCTCCGTTGCAAATGCAGATAAGGACAGAATCTCACAAGTAGCCATTGCCAATGCAGAAAAAGAATCACAAGTAGCAAAGGCTGAAGCTGAAAAGAATATCCGTATCGAGCAGGCAAATACAGAAAAAGAAAGCCGTGTTGCCGAACTAAACTCGGATATGGAAATCAAACAGGCGGAAGCTGCCAAGAAAGCTGCCATCGGACGAAATGACGCACAGAAAGAGGTAGCACTCTCCAATGCAGAACTAGCTGTAACACAAGCTAATGCCGATAAGCAAGCAGGTGAAGCTGCCGCAAAATCGGAAGCTGCTGTACAAACTGCACGCGAAATTGCGCAAAAGGAAGTGGAAGAAGCTAAGGCACGGAAAGTGGAATCTTCATTGAAGGCTGAAAAAATTGTTCCTGCGGAAATCGCCAGACAGGAAGCTATCCTGCAAGCAAATGCCATCGCTGAAAAGATTACCCGCGAAGCGGAAGCACGCGCAAAGGCTACTTTAGCACAAGCCGAAGCGGAAGCAAAAGCTATCCAATTGAAACTGGAAGCAGAAGCGGAAGGTAAGAAGAAATCATTACTTGCGGAAGCAGAAGGTTTCGAGGCAATGGTAAGAGCAGCTGAATCGAATCCAGCTATCGCTATCCAATATAAGATGGTAGACCAGTGGAAGGAAATCGCCGGCGAACAGGTGAAGGCGTTCGAACACATGAACTTAGGAAATATCACTGTATTCGACGGAGGAAACGGTGGAACTAGCAATTTCCTGAACACATTAGTAAAGACAGTAGCTCCGAGCCTTGGCGTATTGGACAAGCTTCCTATCGGTGAAACAGTGAAGGGTATTATCAATCCGGAAAGCAAAACGGAGGAAAAGCCTGCAACAAAAGCTGACGAGAAAAAAGATAAGAAATAGTTGTAATCCAACTAATATACGCTGATGAGAAAAGCATGATTACTTGTTCTCATCAGCGTTTGTTTTTTATATATAACTCGAATAAATCTTCTTTGAACATTCCGGATTTATTACGTTCTTTATGTTACATAAAATATGTAACACAAAATATGTAATAAGTCGTGAAGCCATATCGCTCATTCTTTGTATACAGTTACAATAATCCCGGAATGTCGCGCCACTAGAAATGATTTTGCAAAATCATTTCTCATATTCTCATAATCCATAGAATAATTACCTGTAATTCAAAGCAATAGCACTATGAGAAATACTTTTCAAAAAGCTGTTTCTCATAGTATTTTGCCTGAAATGTCATAAAAAACCGGTATTTCTCATACTTTCATCATGCATTTCTCATACCGGGACTGCTATATAATACCTACATAATAAATGTCAACCCAACCCGAAGATAAGAAAAAAGGCAGTCAACTATTATCAGGGTATTACAGTCCCCGGTAGTCCCATATATTATGGGAAAAGATTCCCTAGCTGGAGGGAATTTATTCCCTTATTTTGCGGGAATAAATTCCCATAACATAAAAGAATACTTTCCCACAATATGTGGGACTACCGGAACTAACGGATATACTTACCCAAGATCATAGTATTCTATATATTCGTCAAATTGAGGCGTTTCTGTAACTCCCCGCCTGCGGAAAAGTCCCTGTATGTATTCCTGCTCCTTCGGTTTAATCAGCCGCTCCTTGTTGCAACAACGGTAATAGATCGTTTTGCCAAAGTAGGCTATCATCTGTCGTTTGATAACGGTGGCATCAGCAAGCGGCACCCGATCCAGCAAATGTTTCATACCCCGTGCAAACAACACCGGCTTTTCATCAATAAAGTAAGTGCAGTCTACACCATCGGAAGTGACATGTTCGGGATTAATAACCATTACAGCAGCCCGCTCTTTCGGCATTCGGAGAGTTACTTGTCGCCGCAAACATTTGTCCGCACGCAAACAATGTCCATTCAAGCAATGAGCGAAGCTAACGGGCATAGAATTGTAATCGAAATCTGTTTTCATGTGTGTTATGTTTAGTGGGAAAGTGGCCTATTTTTATAAACCGCTACAAATGTATGAAAATAGCTGGAGGACAGGAAATAAATACACTATTTACTCCAACATATCGATAAAATCTTTATATTTGCCTCCAACGTCAACACAGGAACTTATAAGACTATATCTCTCCTGCAAAACTATAAAACAAAATAATCATGAAAACAAAACATTTACTTGGAGCACTACTTTCATTCCTCTGTACAATTATCTTTTTTAGCTGTGGCAATAATAATGAAGAAAAGATATATCCTTTATCCTTTGAAAAAGAGTATTACGAACAACCTTTATTAAGAGCAACAGATATTACCATTAGAGGTGGAAACAGAGACTATACCGTGACTGTAGAAGAAACTGATATTTTAAGCATCGATGTAGATTTATCCAGCTCAATAGGAATGGGAAGTTTAAAAGTTACCCCCAAAAAGAAAGGAGAAACAAAGGTGAAAGTAAAAGATAATATCACCAACGAAATAGTTGAATTAAAAATTAAAATTATAGACAGTTATTTGGCATACGCAATAAAAGAAAGTAATCATCCGGCACTGTCCAATGGCACTGTGGTCTATTTGATTAACAATGAATCTAAAGATTGCTATTTCTTCCGATATAGCGACTCCAAAAACGAACTATCCCAAAATCCGATAGCCAAAGGAACATACGATTTTTCAGTCAAATTAGAAAATGGTTTCGGCAACTCATCTCCTACATACGCCATACCTTATTTAACATTAAATTATGCATCTGACGAACAAGGAAATTTCACGGATGCATCAACCCCTCCCACCCCTCACAAATTAAGATTTGAACTATTTGATGGAGTTACAAGTGTAAATGCAGTTATCAATCTTATACAAAGATATTTAAAGATAGATTGGGAGCAACTTATTAACAAGGCTCTTACTAGAAGTGATTATTTAATAATACCAACGCTGAAGACAACAATAGATAACACGGATTATACCATTATAGGCACTCTTGATACCCGTCCGGAAATACCGGAAAATATTTTAGAGTGACCCGTAAAAGATATGAGGCGGAAAATAATGCAAAGCATAGAACGTATGAAAAAATAGCGTATATTTGCGGGCAAAAAATACAAAATGACTACTTACAAGCTTCGCATATTACCGCTATTTTTACTTGTTATTGGGCTTACAACGCTTACTTCAAGCTGCAAAAAGAAAGACATGTCACTGAAATTGAACAAGCCGCACAATATTCGTGGCGTTGTCAGTTACAAACGTTCTTTCCCTGATTTGAACGATGCACATCTGAAAGTCGCTAAAAAGATAGGTATTAGCCCGCTGGCAGACCGAGAAGAAGCGGAAGCTATGAAAGAAAAGTTGACTCATATCACTGATAATGAATTTTATGCAGTGGATTCATTGACACATTCCATTCCCTACCTCGTTCCACGTGCCAGCGCATTGCTCGATACAATCGGCTCCAACTTTCTCGATTCATTGGCTGCCAAAGGGCTGAATCCCAATCAGGTAATCATCACCTCCGTACTACGTACTGAAAACGATGTGAAACGTCTCCGCCGTCGCAATGGAAATGCCTCCGCCAACTCGGCACATTGTTTCGGGGCTACTTTTGATGTTAGTTGGAAACGTTTTAAGAAAGTGGAAGATAAAGACGGTCGCCCTATGCAGGACGTGAGTGCCGACACACTGAAACTTGTTCTATCCGAAGTTTTAAGAGATCTACGACAAGCTGAAAAATGCTATATCAAATACGAACTGAAGCAAGGTTGTTTCCATATTACTGCCCGATGAACGGAAGATGAATGTAAATTGCAGTAAAATTCACCTCCAAACAATCAGAGAATCCAAAACGTTTCATTAAATTTGCAGAAATTTTTCTTTAATACAACTTAATGATAGAGAAGCTGATTGTTCTTGAGGACATTGATCCGGTTATTTTTTACGGCGTAAACAACGCCAACATACAGTTAATTAAAGCTTTATATCCAAAGCTACGCATAGTTGCCCGAGGCAATGTCATCAAAGTGCTGGGCGACGAGGAAGAAATGTGTGCCTTCGAAGAAAATATCACCAAACTTGAAAAGTACTGCGCCGAATATAATTCACTGAAAGAAGAAGTTATCATTGACATTATAAAAGGAAATGCGCCGCAAGCGGAACAGACAGGAAACGTGATTGTGTTCAGTGTCACAGGAAAACCTATCATCCCCCGAAGTGAAAACCAGTTGAAACTGGTAGAAGGATTCGCCAAGAATGATATGGTATTTGCCATCGGTCCGGCAGGTTCGGGAAAGACATACACCGCTATCGCCCTCGCCGTACGTGCATTGAAGAATAAAGAAATCAAAAAAATCATCCTTAGCCGCCCCGCCGTAGAAGCCGGAGAAAAGCTCGGTTTCCTGCCCGGCGACATGAAAGATAAGATCGACCCATACCTGCAACCTTTATACGATGCCCTGCAAGATATGATACCTGCTGCCAAGTTAAAGGAATACATGGAATTGAACATTATCCAGATTGCCCCGTTAGCCTTTATGCGCGGACGCACGCTGAATGATGCGGTCGTCATTTTGGACGAAGCCCAGAATACTACCACACAGCAAATCAAAATGTTCCTCACCCGCATGGGTATGAACACCAAAATGATTGTGACGGGAGACATGACACAGATTGACCTCCCCGCTTCACAAACATCGGGATTGGTGCAAGCTCTCCGCATCTTAAAGGGAGTGAAAGGTATCAGTTTTGTTGAACTGAATAAAAAAGATATCGTACGCCATAAACTGGTGGAACGTATCGTGGATGCTTACGAAAAATTCGACAAAGAAGCGAAAGCCGAACGGGAGAAACGGAAAAACGAACAACTGGTTATCAACGGCGAACGTCCGGTGAAACTGGCCAAAGACTAATCGTCTTTAGATTCGGAATCCTATTGCGACTTGTTATTTGTAACTTGTAATTTGTAATTATAATAAAGACAATGAAAGCATTAACAAAAACAGATTTCAACTTTCCGGGACAGAAAAGCGTGTACCACGGAAAAGTGCGCGATGTGTACAACATCAACGGCGAAAAACTCGTCATGGTAGCAACCGACCGTATTTCGGCCTTTGACGTAGTACTTCCTGAAGGTATTCCTTACAAAGGACAAATGCTGAACCAGATTGCAGCTAAATTCCTCGATGCCACTACTGACATCTGTCCGAACTGGAAAATGGCTACTCCGGACCCAATGGTAACGGTAGGTGTATTGTGTGAAGGTTTTCCGGTAGAAATGATTGTACGCGGTTACCTGTGTGGTAGCGCATGGCGTACTTACAAAAGCGGTGTACGTGAAATTTGTGGCGTGAAGTTGCCGGACGGAATGCGCGAAAACCAGAAATTCCCGGAACCCATCGTAACTCCGACTACGAAAGCTGAAATGGGATTGCACGACGAAGACATCTCTAAAGAAGAAATCCTAAAACAAGGACTGGCTACTCCGGAAGAGTATGAAATTCTCGAAAAATATACATTAGCCCTTTTCAAACGCGGTACTGAAATCGCAGCAGAGCGCGGACTGATCCTCGTAGATACAAAATACGAATTCGGTAAGCACAATGGCACTATCTACCTGATGGACGAAATCCACACTCCGGATTCAAGCCGCTATTTCTACTCTGAAGGTTATCAGGAACGTTTCGAAAAAGGCGAACCGCAGAAACAACTTTCTAAAGAATTCGTTCGCGAATGGTTGATGGAAAACGGCTTCCAAGGCAAAGACGGTCAGAAAGTACCGGAAATGACTCCGGCTATCGTACAAAGTATCAGTGACCGCTACATCGAATTGTTCGAAAACATCACCGGTGAGAAATTCGTGAAAGAAGATACTAGCAATATCGCTGAACGTATATTCAAAAACGTCGAAACTTTTTTGAACAGCTGATAAGCGATAAATGACAGATAATAAATGATAGTTGATAGATGATAAATGATAGTTAATATGCAGCTTATCGCATATAACTATTAACTCTGTCATCTTCCAACTATCATTTATCAACTATCTTCTTCAACTATCAACTATCATTTATCAACTATCAACTAAAAAATGGATTACCCGCAACAACATATCAAGCCTTACGACGAAGAAGGAAAAAAGACCGAGCAAGTGGAACGTATGTTCGACAACATCGCACATGCCTACGACAAGCTGAACCATACCTTATCTTTAGGTATCGACCGCAGCTGGCGCAAAAAAGCTATTGCCTGGTTACACCCTTTTCAACCGCAGCGAATGATGGATGTAGCGACCGGTACAGGGGATTTTGCCATCCTCGCCTGCCGCAAACTGCAACCTGCCGAACTAATCGGCACGGACATCTCGGAAGGTATGATGAATGTGGGACGTGAAAAAGTAAAAAAGGAAGGACTGTCGGATAAAATATCTTTTGCCCGGGAGGACTGCACTTCACTCTCTTTTGCCGACAATGATTTTGACGCTATTACTGTAGCTTTCGGTATCCGCAATTTCGAAGATCTCGACAAAGGGCTCTCCGAGATGTGCCGCGTACTGAAACCGGGCGGTCATCTTGTAATTCTGGAACTTACCACTCCGGACCGCTTCCCGATGAAACAACTGTTTTCCATCTACTCTAAAGTCGTCATTCCATTATTGGGTAAGCTTCTATCCAAAGATAACAGTGCCTACCGCTATCTGCCGGACACCATCAAAGTATTTCCTCAAGGGGAAGTCATGAAAGGAGTCATCGCCCGAGCCGGTTTTAGCGAAGTCAACTTCAAACGGCTGACCTTTGGTATCTGCACTCTTTATACCGCAACCAAATAACCTAATAATGTAACCTTATGAAAACAACAAAATCAATTGGACTATTTCTACTCTGCATTTTTTGTTGTATCAATTTCACCTCTTGTGATCCGGCAAACAATGGAGGAGATGACCTAATATGGGATTTTGCTCCCATAGTTCTTTACATTTCAGTACAGGATGCTCAAGGCAATGACTTACTGAATCCACTCACCAAAGGCTCTATTGCCAATCAAGGAATAAAAGCGATCTACAAAGGGGAGACTTACGAAAAAGATGCTCCGCTAAACGAACGCACCAGAGCTTATATGGCCTATTTCACAGGTCTGCAAACAGGAGTAAGCAAAGACGGAAAATATTATCTGACTTTCGGAGAATTCAATGGCGATCATACATTCGATAATGAGAAAGTAGAAATAGACTGGAATGATGGAAAAGAACCATCTGTCATCACTTTTTCCAGTAAACTGACCTGGAAATCAAAGAAAGAACCCGTATTCGACCGGAAATTCTGCCTGAACGGACAAGAAATTGACCAGAAACAAGGTTTAGTAATTACCAGCCCCCCCTCTCAATCTGAACAGAAATTCGATATCGTTGCCGTAGAATATGGCATAGATGTAGAAACGGACGAAATTAAAGAAAAAATAAAAGCCGATTTAGAGAGTAAATCTCCCTATACCAATGGAGAATCATACAGTATATCTATTCAGGAAAAGAACTCCGGTACATATACATTACTCAATTCTGATGGCTTTCCTATAACAAAAAAGGAATTCGCAATCGAAGAAGCAGAAGCTCATGGTATGTATGGAATAACGACTGAAATAGCCAAAACTTGCAGACTTATTCCTCCTGACGACCAAATATACAACCATATAAAATTGAAATTAGGCATTGACGGCGAGAAGTCATCTAACACTTTCAATATCTTTATCGGCCGCCCTTATAATTTCTGGATATACGAAGATTTGACGGAATACTATAAAGACAAATACCCTGACGGTAAAGTAAAAGAAATAGTACGTCTTCTAAAAAGTAAACCCAATAACCCAACTAAGCAATAAATGATTATGGAAAAATATGGTTTAATCGGCTACCCTCTGCGACATTCTTTTTCTATCGGATACTTTAATGAGAAATTCAAATCCGAAGGTATCAATGCAGAGTATGTGAATTTTGAAATTCCCAGCATTAATAACTTCATGGAAGTTATCGAAGAGAATCCCAATTTATGCGGGCTTAATGTGACTATCCCCTACAAAGAACAAGTGATTCCTTTTTTGGATGAACTCGACCGTGATACCGCAAAGATAGGTGCTGTGAATGTCATTAAAATCATCCGCCAGCAGAAAGGAAAAGTCAAACTGGTTGGCTACAACTCCGACATCATCGGATTTACTCAATCCATTCAACCTTTATTGCAGCCTCATCACCAAAAAGCATTGATTCTGGGTACCGGCGGAGCTTCCAAAGCCGTCTACCACGGGCTGAAAAACCTGGGTATTGAAAGTATATTCGTATCACGTACCCACAAAGCCGATGATATGCTGACTTATGAGGAACTGACTCCCAAAATTATGGCAGAATATACAATCATCGTTAACTGTACCCCCGTAGGTATGTTTCCTAAGGTAGATTTCTGCCCTAATATTCCTTATGAGCTACTGACTCCAAACCATTTGCTCTACGATTTGTTATATAATCCAAATGTTACGCTGTTCATGAAAAAAGGAGAAGCACAAGGGGCTGTTGTTAAAAACGGTCTGGAAATGCTGCTGCTCCAGGCATTTGCCGCATGGGAGATATGGCATAAATAAGGATTAGAGAGAGTTTTTATGAGGAGAAAAGTTGTATATAGCATCATTATTATCATGCTGGCATTGACCGGCTGCACCATCGGAGGAAGTTTTTATATGTTAAACTTTTCATTGACTCCGAATGCCAAGATTTTGTCTAAAGATGCTGACTCTTATCCCTTCATGTATAGAAACTACCCTTTCCTACGTCCATGGGTGGACAGCCTGAAACAAGTGGATGCACTGAAAGATACATTCATCATCAATCCGCACGGAATACAACTTCATGCGTATTATGTTGCTGCTCCCCAACCCACCAGTAAGACAGCAGTCATTGTGCATGGACATACAGATAATGCTATCCGTATGTTTATGATTGGTTATCTGTATAATCGAGATTTAGGATATAACATATTACTTCCCGACCTGCAACATCAGGGAGAAAGTGAAGGCCCAGCCATCCAGATGGGATGGAAAGACCGTTGGGACGTATTGCAATGGATGAACATTGCCAATGAGATTTTCGGAGATAGTACACAAATGGTTGTACACGGCATTTCAATGGGAGGTGCGACAACCATGATGGTGTCCGGTGAGGAACAGAAACCATTTGTTAAATGCTTTGTGGAAGATTGCGGCTACACCAGTGTATGGGACGAATTCTCACATGAGCTTAAAGCTAGTTTCCACCTTCCCCCTTTTCCACTCATGTATACCACAAGCTGGCTTTGCGAGAAGAAATATGGATGGAATTTTAAAGAGGCTTCCTCACTGAAACAAGTAGCCAAATCACAGCTTCCGATGCTGTTTATTCACGGGGATAAAGACACGTATGTGCCTACCTGGATGGTATATTCGCTCTACGAAGCCAAACCGGGACCCAAAGAACTATGGATTGTTCCAGGAGCGGCTCATGCAGTTTCATACAAAGAGAATAAACAGGAATACACCGACCGAGTCCGTGCATTCGTCGGGCGATACATTCATTAAACCTATTATAACAAGGAGTTTTAGATTCATAACAGAAAAAGTTTCTATATTTGCAAACGTAAAATAATCGTTATGAAATCAATATTGACTTTTATACTAGCTACTTTTCTTCTGTTCCCACTACAAGCTCAAGAGAAAGTATACACGGTGGACAACCTCCCAAAAGTTCACCTGCAAAACAAAATGCAATATGTTTGCAACCCGGCCGGCATACTTTCACAGGCAGCTTGTGACAGTATAGACTCCATGCTTTATGCCTTGGAACAACAAACAGGAATTGAAACGGTGGTTGCCGTAGTTCCATCAATCGGAGAAGAAGATTGTTTCAACTTCTGCCATCAGTTACTTAATAAATGGGGTGTAGGTAAAAAAGATAAAAATAACGGATTGGTTATTTTGTTGGTTACAGATCAACGTTGTATCCAGTTTTATACCGGTTATGGTTTGGAAGGAGTGCTCCCCGATGCGATCTGTAAAAGGATTCAAACCAGATATATGATTCCTTACCTGAAAGACGGAAATTGGGATGCCGGAATGGTGGCCGGCCTAAAAGCGACTTGTCAGCGGCTTGACGGTTCTATGGAAAATGATGCTCTCTCCGATTCGAACAGCGGTGGTTCTTTTGATTTTGTTCTTGCCATTCTTTGTTTTATTGCTATTGGCGGAGGTCTTGCTTTCTTTTCGGCACGCAAACAAAGCCGTTGTCCGAATTGTGGTAAACATCAATTACAGAGAAGCGGAAGTGCTGTCGTATCCCGAATTAACGGGGTGAAAACCGAGGATGTTACCTATACATGTAGAAACTGCGGACATACCATCATACGCCGCCAACAAAGTTATGATAATGATTACCACCACCGGGGAGGTGGCGGAGGTGGTCCATTTATTGGAGGCTTCGGCGGAGGTAGTTTCGGAGGCGGAGGCGGTTTCGGTGGAGGCAGCTTTGGCGGAGGAATGGGCGGTGGCGGCGGTGCCGGTTCTCGTTTCTAAAGAAAATAAGTAGAAAACAAATTATCAAATTCAATAAAAACAAGAAACATGAAGAAGTCAATTATTATCATCTTAGCCGTTGTGGCTATCCTTGTCATATGGGCAGTAAGTGTATATAACGGTCTGGTTACTATGGACGAGAATGTAAGTGGTCAATGGGCAAATGTAGAAACTCAATACCAACGTCGTGCCGACTTGATTCCTAATCTGGTAAACACCGTGAAAGGATATGCAACACATGAGAAGGAAACATTGGAAGGAGTTGTTGCCGCACGTAGCCAAGCAACTCAAATTAAAGTGGACGCTGCCGATCTGACACCAGAAAAGTTGGCGCAATACCAAAAGGCACAAGGTGCTGTAACATCAGCACTGGGCAAGTTATTAGCTATTACCGAGAATTATCCGGACTTAAAAGCTAATCAAAACTTCCTGGAATTACAGGCTCAACTGGAAGGAACTGAAAACCGTATCAATGTAGCGCGCAAAAATTTCAATGATGCTGCACAGGCTTATAACACCAATATCCGCCGTTTCCCCAAAAATATCTTTGCAGGAATGTTCGGCTTTGATAAGAAAGCATATTTTGAAGCAGAAGAAGGAAGTGAGAAGGCTCCGAAGGTAGAATTCTAAAAAGAGGCTAAATCGATCTTTATATTTTACATTTAGAGATACTTAGCAATATAAATAAATCTTTAGCTGGTGGGAAAAGAAGAAACTTTCCCACTATTTTTATTTATATCCACCTCACATTTTACAAAAGATGGCCCAGATAAGCATGGTTTTCTAATAGAAAAGTACATTTATTTTCCATTTAATCACAAATGTCATTTTACAGCATTAAATCATTATATTCGTGATGCAATCTTAAAGCATTCGCTTGGAAATAATCAAGTATCTGTTTCAATAGAGAATCAATTAATTATCAAATTTTCAACAACTATTTTAAGTACTAATATCGAACACTACTTTATGCCGTCTTTTTTTTCACAAAATATTTCTTTGTTATTCTTTATTCCACTCAAAAAGAGTATATTCGCACTATAAATCAGAGGTCACATTTTAGTAAATACAATATAACATGAAATACAAATACGATGTTTTTATAAGCTATTCACGCAGAGATTACGTTGATGAAAGCTACAATGTAATACCTGGTAATGCCATAGCGGAAATCCAAAATGTATTCGATGAAAATGGTATTACCTACTGGTTCGATAAAGACGGAATTTACAGTGGACAAGAGTTCATTGAAATTATCACAGGCGCAATAGCTGAATCTAAGATACTCATATTCATATCCTCCAAACATTCGAACGAATCGATGTGGACTGCAGGAGAAATATTCGAAGCCTTGGACGGAGAAAAAGCAATTATCCCTGTAAAAATTGATAATAGCCAGTATAATAAGAAGTTTAAACTTCTGATACGACCATTAGATTATATTGATTATCTGGAAAATCCCAAAAACGCATTAAAAGATCTACTCCGTGCCATTAATAAAGTCAAAGAAGATATTGCTCAAAAACAGCGGGAAGAAGAAAAGCTTAGAGAAGAGAGAGAGGCGGAAGCAAAGAAAGAAAAAATAAAAAAAGAAATCAGTGTTTTGGCAAAAGACTGCCAACGTTTGACTTTGCAACAAATAGATGTAGTCAACCAAATATTTGAAAAACAAATATATATAGGAAATACAACCAAGATATGTCCTATATGTGACAAGGAAGTATCAATATCTTCTAATTTTTGTAACAGATGTGGTTGGACTTTCCCTATATTATACTGTATTGATGAAAACAACACTTATCCTTTGGATGAAGAACAATTATCCATAGCTCGAACTAATTGGTGTAGTATAATAAAAAACAGTTTAGAGCCCGAAAAACAACCTCTGAAGAGTTCCCCCTTACAAGCTACCGAAGAACATAAAAGTATGACCGATAATAAATATGCTCTACAAAATGCTATGGATGAAATAGAGACATTACGAAAATATCTCCTTGATGAGCGAACTAAAGTTAAGGAAATACAAGAAGAATATGAAAACCTTTTGAAAGTTCAAAAGAATATAGAATTGAAGCAGGAAGTTCCTTCTGCAAGAGAAATAGGAAATATAATATTAGACAAATTCTCTACAACAAATTCAAAGAAATATCAATCATTCAAGAACAAAAATGATGTATTCAATTTTGTTCGTTCCTTTTGCAAAGCAAGGTTTTTAACACTTAATCCTAGCTGTTACGTTGCAGATATTCAATATACAGATCTAAAAGATGCATTATACGAAAAATATAACATCCATATTGGTGAGCATACTCTAAAATGCCACTCTACATTATATAAACTTGTTGATTCTATTTGGAATGAATATACCAAACACAGTAATTCTGACGCCAGTAGATAAATATTAGGTTGAACCAATGAAATATAATATAACATGAAATACAAATACGATGTTTTTATAAGCTATTCACGCAGAGATTACGTTGATGAAAGCTACAATGTAATACCTGGTAATGCCATAGCGGAAATCCAAAATGTATTCGATGAAAATGGTATTACCTACTGGTTCGATAAAGACGGAATTTACAGTGGACAAGAGTTCATTGAAATTATCACAGGCGCAATAGCTGAATCTAAGATGCTCATATTCATATCCTCCAAACATTCGAACGAATCGATGTGGACCGCAGGCGAAATATTTGAAGCTTTGGATGGAGAAAAAGCAATCATTCCTGTAAAAATAGATAATAGCCAGTACAACAAGAAATTTAAACTTCTGATACGTCCATTAGATTATATCGATTATCAAGAAAATCCCCAAAATGCATTAAAAGATTTGCTCCGTGCCATTAATAAAGTCAAAGAAGATATTGCCCAAAAACAACGGGAAGAAGAAAAGCTTAGACAAGAGAAAGAGGCTGAAGCAAAGAAGGAAAAGATAAAAGAAGAAATCAGCATTTTGGCAAAAGACTGTCAACGTTTGACTTTACAACAAATAGATGTAGTCAACCAAATATTTGAAAAACAAACATATATAGGAAATACAACCAAGATATGCCCTATATGTGATAAGGAAGTGTCAATATCTTCTAATTTTTGCAGCAGATGTGGTTGGACTTTTCCTATATTATACTACATTGATGGAAATGACACTTATCAATTGGATGAGAAACAATTGTCTGTAGCGCGAACCAATTGGCGTAGTATAAATATGGTGAGCGAACTGCAGACCATAAAAAGTAATTTAGAAATCGAAAATCAACGATTGCAACGTTCTCTTTTGCAGGCTACCGAAGATTGCAATAGTATGAATGAGAATTTAAAAAAGAATGAATCTGCCATACAAAAAGCTAAGATTGAAATCAAGCAGATGCAAATCCTAAATAAAGAATCAGATTCTCGAATCAAAGAATTAGAGTTTTCCATAATAGAAAGCACAAGAGAAAATGAAAAAATAAAAAATGATTTACTCGATAAAGAGAAGCGTTTATTGTATTCTATAGAGGAAAACAAACAACTACAAAAACGTCTGTCCGATGAACAAACTAAAGCTAGAAAAGTACAGAAAGAATATGAGAATCTTTTAGCAGAGCAAAAAGTTAAAACACAATCTCAATCAAAGCCTATCGTACCCAAACAAGAAGTGTCTTATGTCAACAGATCTACAAATATGGCATCAGGAAATTCGTCTGTAGTAAATTCAAATAAAAACAAAACATTCAAGAACAAGAATGATGTATTTGGATTGGTTCGAAGTTTATGTACAGGATCTTTAATAACTCTTGACACCAATATTATCACTGCAGGTTTACGTATATATCCTTTAATTCAAATCTTAGCTAAAGATTATGAATTAACATATAGTGAGAAAGCAATCAGTAATCTATTTACCATAGGAAATCTTGTTAATGCAATATGGGAAAGAAAGACTTCTACAATTCCCAATACACTTCCACCAGCTCAAAAGAAGAGAAAATTCAGTTCTAAAAATGATGTATTCAATTTCGTTCGCCCTTTCTGCAAGGGAAAACTAATAACACTTAATACAGGTTTCTATGTTGCAGAAATTCAGTATGCTGATTTAAGAAAAGCATTGCTTGAAAAGTACAATATAAACATCAGTGAATATAGTTTGAGGTGTCATGCCACAGTTGGAAAACTGATTGATTCAATCTGGAGTGAACATATAAAATATGCATTATAATCTTGGCTTTACACGCATAGTCGTATTATAATCGAAAGTTTACCCTGGAATTTACCTGACTGTTTTTCTAGGCTGTACCAAAAAAAAGCTGTACTTTTGCAGCCGTATACAATATAATTCTATAACTCATGAGTAATCAACGATACATGATGCGTGGAGTAAGCGCGTCAAAAGAAGATGTGCACAACGCCATCAAGAACATCGACAAAGGAATCTTTCCAAAAGCGTTTTGCAAAATTATCCCGGACATATTGGGAGATGACCCGGAATATTGCAATATTATGCATGCCGATGGTGCCGGAACCAAATCATCTCTCGCTTATATGTACTGGAAAGAAACGGGTGATTTGTCCGTTTGGAAAGGTATTGCGCAGGATGCATTGATTATGAATATCGACGACCTGCTTTGTGTAGGTGCCGTAGACAATATTCTTGTTTCATCTACCATTGGACGTAACAAACTGTTGATTCCGGGAGAAGTAATCTCCGCCATCATCAACGGAACAGATGAATTGCTAGCCGAACTCCGTGAAATGGGTGTAGGCGTATATGCAACCGGTGGTGAAACTGCTGATGTCGGCGATTTGGTACGTACCATCATCGTTGACTCTACCGTAACTTGCCGCATGAAACGTTCAGACGTTATCGACAATGCCAATATCCGTCCGGGGGACGTGATCGTTGGTCTGGCTTCTTACGGACAAGCTACTTACGAAAAAGAATATAATGGCGGTATGGGTAGCAACGGTTTGACGAGTGCCCGCCACGACGTATTCGGCAAATATCTTGCTGAAAAATATCCGGAAAGCTACGATGCTGCCGTTCCTGAAGAATTAGTTTACTCCGGCAAGTTAAAACTGACAGACAGTGTAGAAGATTCTCCAATTGATGCAGGTAAGTTAGTACTCTCCCCTACTCGTACATACGCACCAGTAGTGAAGAAATTACTCGATGCACTGCGCCCGGAAATCCACGGAATGGTACACTGCTCCGGTGGTGCACAAACCAAAGTTTTACACTTTGTTGAAAACGTTCGTGTAGTAAAGGATAATCTTTTCCCTGTTCCTCCTTTATTCAAAACTATTCAAGAACAAAGTGGTACGGACTGGGCAGAAATGTACAAGGTATTCAATATGGGACATCGCCTCGAAGTTTATTTGTCACCGGAACATGCAGAAGAAGTAATTGCTATTTCCGAGTCATTCGGTATCCCGGCACAGATTGTAGGACGTGTTGAAGCATGTGAGCAAACAGAATTAATCATTAAGAGCGAATTCGGAGAATTTAGATACTAAAGAATGGCAGATAACAGTACCATATTAGAAAAATTAGACGGACTCGTAGCCCGTTTTGAAGAAATATCTACCCTTATCACAGACCCGGCAGTGATTGCCGATCAGAAACGTTATGTCAAGTTGACTAAAGAATATAAGGAATTAGACGACTTGATGAAAGCAAGGAAAGAATATATCCAATTACTGGGTAATATTGAAGAAGCTAAAAATATCCTTGCTAATGAATCGGATGCTGAAATGCGCGAGATGGCGAAAGAAGAAATGGACAATAGTCAAGAGCGCCTTCCGGTATTGGAAGAAGAAATCAAACTGATGCTTGTCCCTGCCGATCCGCAAGACAGCAAGAACGCAATTCTTGAAATCCGTGGCGGTGCAGGAGGTGATGAAGCAGCTATCTTTGCCGGTGACCTCTTTCGTATGTATGCCAAATTCTGTGAAACCAAAGGTTGGAAGATGGAAGTCTCCAATGCAAACGAAGGAACAGCAGGAGGATTCAAAGAAGTTGTTTGTAGTGTCACGGGCGATAATGTATATGGAATTTTAAAATATGAATCGGGAGTACACCGCGTACAGCGCGTTCCTGCTACCGAAACACAAGGACGTGTTCATACTTCTGCCGCATCAGTGGCGGTACTTCCCGAAGCTGAAGAATTCGATGTAGTCATCAACGAAGGAGAAATCAAATGGGATACTTTCCGAAGTGGTGGTGCCGGTGGACAGAATGTAAATAAGGTAGAATCCGGAGTACGTCTGCGTTATATCTGGAAGAACCCGAATACAGGCATTGCCGAAGAAATACTTATTGAATGTACCGAAACACGTGACCAACCGAAAAATAAGGAACGTGCTTTGGCCCGTCTCCGTACATTTATCTATGACAAGGAACATCAGAAATACATCGATGACATTGCCTCCAAGCGTAAAACAATGGTATCGACCGGAGACCGTTCTGCTAAAATCCGCACCTACAACTATCCACAGGGACGAATCACCGACCATCGCATCAATTACACGATTTATAATCTTGCTGCATTCATGGACGGGGATATTCAAGACTGTATCGACCACCTGATCGTAGCAGAAAACGCGGAACGCTTGAAAGAAAGCGAACTTTAGAAAAATGAAGAGTTGATAGTTGAAAATGATTTCTTAGAAATAGTCAATAGTAAATTGTATAATAGTAAATAATAAGATGGATAAGCAACAATTATTTGAAAACATAAAGCGCAAAAAATCATTCCTTTGTGTAGGACTTGATACTGACATCAAGAAAATCCCGGAGCATCTGTTGAAAGAAGAAGATCCGATCTTTGCATTCAACAAAGCCATCATTGACGCGACAGCTGATTTGTGCATCGCCTATAAGCCCAATCTGGCTTTCTATGAAAGCATGGGCGTAAAAGGATGGATCGCATTTGAAAAGACAGTAAAATACATCAAAGATAACTATCCCGATCAATTCATCATCGCTGATGCAAAGCGTGGTGACATCGGAAATACTTCTGCAATGTACGCCCGCACCTTCTTTGAAGAACTTAATATCGACTCTGTAACGGTAGCTCCTTATATGGGCGAAGACAGCGTTACTCCGTTCCTTACCTATGAAGGTAAATGGGTGATTCTGTTGGCATTGACTTCCAACAAAGGTTCACATGACTTCCAACTAACAGAAGATGTAAACGGTGAACGTCTGTTCGAGAAAGTATTACGTAAATCACAAGAATGGGCTAGTGACGACCGTATGATGTATGTGGTAGGTGCCACTCAAGGACGTGCTTTCGAAGATATTCGTAAAATTGTTCCGAACCATTTCCTTCTCGTACCAGGTGTAGGAGCACAAGGCGGCTCGCTCGAAGAAGTTTGTAAATACGGAATGAACAGTACATGCGGATTAATTGTTAATTCCTCACGTGGTATCATCTACGTAGATAAAACAGAGAAATTTGCAGAAGCTGCCCGCACCGCCGCACAAGAAGTACAGGCGCAAATGGCTGAACAACTCAAAGCAATTCTCTGAAAAGAGAAAAAGGATCTCTAAAGAAAACGAATGCCTTACGAAAGAAAGATAATTAACGACCCCGTATTCGGGTTCATCAATATTCCAAAGGGGTTACTGTACGATATAGTACGGCATCCCCTTTTGCAGCGTCTTACCCGCATCAAGCAGGTAGGATTATCATCTGTTGTATACCCCGGTGCGCAACACACCCGCTTCCAACACTCTTTAGGTGCTTTTCACCTGATGAGTGAAGCTATCACCCAACTGGCTTCTAAAGGTAATTTTATTTTTGACAGCGAAGCGGAAGCTGTACAGGCGGCCATCCTGTTACATGATATAGGACATGGTCCCTTCTCACATGTACTGGAAGATACTATAGTAAAAGGAGTCTCCCACGAAGAGATTTCCCTCATGCTGATGGAACGGATGAACAAAGAGATGAACGGTCAGCTTAGTCTTGCCATCCAAATCTTCAAGGACGAATATCCGAAACGCTTTCTACATCAACTCGTAAGCGGTCAGTTGGATATGGACAGACTTGATTATCTTCGCCGTGACAGCTTTTATACAGGCGTGACAGAAGGAAACATCGGTTCCGCCCGAATTATCAAAATGCTTGATGTAGCGGATGACCGACTCGTTATCGAATCCAAAGGGATCTATTCTATCGAGAATTTCCTCACGGCACGTCGCTTGATGTACTGGCAAGTATACCTGCATAAGACATCCGTCGCATACGAAAAGATGCTGATTAGTACTCTATTACGTGCCAAAGAACTGGCATCACAAGGAGTGGAACTGTTTGCATCACCCGCATTGCGTTTTTTCCTTTACAATGATATCAATCCTACGGAGTTTTATAACAATCCCGACTGTCTGGAGAATTTTATCCAGCTAGACGACAATGATATATGGACAGCCTTGAAAGTGTGGAGCACCCATACAGACAAGGTACTTTCTACTTTAAGCACGGGAATGATAAACCGAAATATCTTTAAAGTAGAAATTTCATCGGAACCGATTAGTGAGGACAGAAAAAAAGAATTAACTTTGCACATCAGCCAGCAATTAGGTATAACCCTTTCCGAAGCGAACTATTTTGTCTCTACCCCCAGCATCGAAAAGAATATGTATGACCCGGCAGATGACAGTATTGACATTATCTACAAAGACGGCACTATCAAAAATATTGCCGAAGCATCGGACATGCTGAACATCTCATTATTGTCCAAAAAGGTAAAGAAATACTATCTCTGCTATCAGAGATTACACAGATAAGTATAAAATATTCATGCAATAACACGGAAATCTGAAAAAAAAATCCGTTATTTGTGAACTAATTAAATTTTAAATTAAAGACATGGAGTTCTCGGCTAAGCAAATTGCAGCATTTATCCAAGGGGAAATCATTGGAGACGAAAACGCTACGGTACACACATTCGCTAAAATTGAAGAGGGAATGCCCGGAGCAATTTCTTTCCTGTCAAATCCCAAATATACACCTTACATCTACGAGACACAATCAAGCATTGTCCTGGTTAATAAGGACTTCACTCCCGAGCACGAAATTAAAACTACTCTGATAAAAGTAGACAATGCATATGAAAGTCTGGCTAAATTGCTCAATCTTTATGAGATGAGCAAGCCTAAGAAACAAGGTATAGATTCATTAGCTTTCGTTGCACCCAGCGCCAAAATTGGTGAGAACGTATACATCGGTGCATTTGCCTATATTGGTGAAAATACCGTGATTGGAGATAATACCCAAATTTATCCACACACTTTTGTTGGAGACGGCGTGAAGATAGGCAACAGTTGCTTGCTGTACTCCAATGTAAATGTTTATCATGATTGCCGCATAGGTAACGAATGTATCCTGCACTCGGGTGCAGTGATTGGAGCTGACGGATTTGGTTTTGCTCCCACTCCGAATGGATACGATAAGATTCCGCAAATCGGAATTGTTATTCTGGAAGATAAAGTAGATATAGGTGCTAATACTTGTGTAGACCGTGCTACAATGGGAGCTACGGTAGTGCATAGTGGTGTCAAATTAGACAATCTGATACAAATAGCACATAATGATGAAATAGGTTCACATACCGTAATGGCTGCACAAGCCGGAATTGCCGGTTCTACCAAAATTGGTGAATGGTGTATGATCGGAGGTCAGGTAGGTATTGCAGGACATTCCAAAATAGGAGACAAAGTTGGTTTAGGTGCACAGTCAGGTGTACCCGGAGACATTAAATCCGGTAGCCAGCTTATCGGAACTCCTCCTATGGAACTGAAGCAATACTTCAAAGCATCCGTCGCACAAAGAAGCTTACCGGATATGCAGAAAGAATTGCGTAATTTGCGCAAAGAAATAGAAGAATTAAAACAACTATTAAATAAGTAAATAAGTAACCAATGCTGAAACAAAAAACGCTGAAAGATAGCTTTTCACTGAGCGGGAAAGGTCTTCACACTGGACTTGATCTCACTGTAACATTTAATCCTGCTCCGGACAATCATGGATATAAAATCCAGCGCATTGACGTAGAAGGACAACCCACTATCGATGCAGTAGCCGATAATGTGACAGAAACCACTCGTGGTACTGTATTGTCGAAGAATGGAGTCAAAGTAAGCACCGTTGAACATGGTATGGCAGCCCTCTACGCATTGGGCATTGATAACTGCCTTATTCAGGTTAACGGACCGGAATTTCCTATTTTAGATGGTAGTGCACAATATTATGTACAAGAAATAGAACGTGTAGGAACAGTAGAACAAAATGCCGTCAAAGACTTTTATATTATCAAGTCTAAAATTGAGTTCCGGGATGAAACGACTGGTTCTTCTATCATCGTACTTCCTGACGAGAATTTCAGTCTGAATGTACTGGTTTCTTACGATTCAACCATTATCCCGAATCAGTTTGCTACACTTGAGGATATGCATAATTTCAAAGACGAAGTGGCCGCCAGCCGTACTTTCGTCTTTGTTCGCGAAATAGAACCGCTGCTCTCCGCTGGATTGATTAAAGGGGGTGACCTGGACAATGCAATCGTAATCTACGAGCGTAAGATGTCACAGGAAAGTTTCGACAAGTTGGCAGATGTGATGAGAGTACCTCACATGGACGCTGAACAATTAGGCTATATCAATCACAAACCGTTGGTTTGGGCAAACGAATGTGCCCGCCACAAATTGTTGGATGTGATCGGTGACCTTGCTTTAATCGGTAAACCGATAAAAGGCCGGATCATTGCTACCCGTCCCGGACATACTATCAATAATAAGTTTGCACGCCAAATGCGGAAAGAAATCCGTTTGCACGAAATACAGGCGCCAAGTTACGACTGTAACCGTGAGCCGGTAATGGATGTAAACCGTATCCGCGAATTATTGCCACACCGCTATCCTTTCCAACTGGTTGACAAAGTGATTGAGATTGGTGCTAACTACATTGTAGGTATCAAAAATATCACAGCTAACGAACCTTTCTTTCAGGGACATTTCCCACAAGAACCTGTTATGCCGGGAGTACTTCAAGTAGAAGCAATGGCACAAGTCGGTGGTTTACTCGTTTTGAATTCAGTAGACGAACCTGAACGTTATTCTACCTATTTCATGAAAATAGATGGAGTAAAATTTCGCCAGAAAGTAGTGCCGGGAGATACTATTATCTTCCGTGTAGAAATGCTGGCACCTATCCGCCGTGGCATCTCTACTATGAAAGGATATGCATTTGTTGGCGAGAAAGTTGTTTGCGAAGCAGAGTTCATGGCACAAATAGTGAAAAATAAGTAATAATTGATATATTAAAAGCATGATAAGTCCTTTAGCGTATATTCATCCCGAAGCTAAAATTGGGGAAAATGTAGAAATTGCGCCTTTTGTATTTATAGATAAGAACGTAGTTATCGGCGACAACAATAAAATTATGGCTAACGCCAATATTTTATATGGTTCACGTATTGGTAACGGAAACACTATTTTTCCGGGTGCCGTAATCGGAGCCATTCCGCAGGACCTTAAGTTTCGCGGTGAGGAATCGACAGCCGAAATCGGGGATAATAATCTGATTCGTGAAAATGTAACAATCAACCGTGGTACAGCAGCTAAAGGGCGCACGATTGTAGGAAATAACAATTTACTGATGGAGGGTGTACACGTAGCACACGATGCATTGGTTGGTAACGGATGTATCATCGGTAACTCTACCAAAATGGCAGGTGAAATCATCATTGATGATAATGCGATTGTCAGCGCTAATGTATTGATGCACCAATTCTGTCATGTAGGGAGTCATGTAATGATTCAGGGCGGATGCCGCTTCAGTAAAGATATTCCTCCTTACATCATCGCAGGACGCGAACCGATTGCTTTTAGTGGAATCAACATCATCGGCCTGCGTCGTCGTGGTTTTGCCAATGAAGTGATCGAAAGTATTCACAATGCATATCGTATCATTTATCAAAGTGGTTTAAACACGACAGAAGCATTGAAGAAAATAGAAGATGAATTTGAAAAAAGTCCGGAAATTGACTATATTATCGATTTCATCCGTAATTCAGAACGTGGTATCATTAAATAAACAGTTCAAAATAGTCATATTATGATATACAGATTTACTATCATATCTGATGAAGTTGACGATTTTGTCAGAGAAATACAAATTGATCCGGAAGCTACTTTTTATGACTTCCATGAAGCAATACTGAAATCAGTAGGGTACACAAACGACCAGATGACTTCTTTCTTTATCTGCGATGACGATTGGGAAAAAGGAAAAGAAGTAACCTTGGAAGAAATGGACGACAATCCGGAAATGGATAGCTGGGTAATGAAAGACACTACTATCAGTGAACTGGTAGAAGATGAAAAACAGAAACTGCTATATGTATTCGATTACATAACAGAACGTTGTTTCTTCATCGAACTATCCGAAATCATCACCGGAAAAGATATGAATGGCGCCAAATGTACCAAGAAATCAGGAGATGCTCCTAAACAAACGGTAGATTTTGAAGAAATGGCCGCTGCCAGCGGTTCTCTTGATTTGGATGAAAACTTCTATGGAGACCAAGATTTCGACATGGAAGACTTCGATCAGGAAGGATTCGACATAGGTGGCGACGCAAGTACTCCATACGAAGAAGAAAAATTCTAAGTATTAAGTACCAGGTATTAGGTATTAATTGCCATGCAGCGCCAGGCAGTTAATACCTAATATTTTTTAGTTCCGCACACATCTTAATACTCAATACTTAATACTTAAAAGCCCAATGCCTACTCTCATCGTTCTTATAGGTCCTACAGGTGTAGGGAAAACGGAATTGAGCCTGCGCTTAGCAGAAACTTTTCAGACAAGTATTGTATCTGCCGATTCGAGACAGCTTTATGCCGAATTAAAAATAGGCACGGCAGCTCCTACTCCCGATCAACTTAAACGTGTCCCTCATCAATTGGTTGGTACACTCCACCTTACAGACTATTACAGCGCCGCCCAATATGAAATAGAAGCGTTGGAAATTCTCGAGAAATTATTTACGCAACACGAGGTCGTGATTCTCACAGGTGGCTCAATGATGTATGTAGATGCTATCTGTAAAGGTATCGACGATATTCCTACCGTTGATGCGGAAACCCGTCAACTCATGCTACAGAAATATGAGGAGGAAGGACTTGAACAACTCTGTGCAGAACTTCGCCTGCTAGATCCGGAATATTATCGGATAGTGGATCTAAAGAATCCCAAACGGGTAATTCATGCATTGGAAATTTGCTATATGACCGGACGCACTTATACCTCTTTCCGCACCCAACAAAAAAAGCAACGTCCTTTCCGCATTCTAAAAATCGGTCTGACTCGCGACCGGGAAGAATTGTATGACCGTATCAACCGTCGGGTAGATCAAATGATGGAGGAAGGATTACTGGAAGAAGTACGCTCGGTACTTCCCTATCGCCACCTCAATTCGCTCAATACAGTAGGTTATAAAGAACTGTTCAAGTATCTGGATGGAGAATGGGAACTCCCCTTTGCCATAGATAAAATCAAGCAAAACTCCCGCATTTATTCGCGTAAACAGATGACTTGGTTCAAAAGAGATGAAGAAATACAATGGTTCCATCCGGAACAAGAAACGGAGATACTAGCGTACCTCCGTCAACAAATCAATGCATGATTTCTTCTATTTCTTGTTCTGACGGGTCTGATATTCATCATCCGTCAACATTTCTACAATAATCACCCCATTCTTTCCTTTGTCTCCGTAGACAACCTGTGCTGATTTATCTTTCAGCACAGAAATACTTTTTATATGGTCCGGCGCAAGCTTAGACAACGCATCTTTCTCCATAGCTTCTTTCCCGTCTATAATGACTAAAGGCTCTTCGCCTTTTATCCCATGCACAGTTACACCATTATTCACCTTAAACCCTGTATTTCCATTTTTCACACTGCCTGAAAGTTCAGGAAACAGGTCAACCACTTCCTGCTCCATTCGTATATTCATCGTAGAAGATACAGAAGCTTTTACTGGCTTATATCCAATAAATGAGAACCACAGATTGCCGTCTTTCATTGCTTTCAGACTAAAATGACCATTTATATCCGTTATCGTACCATGATTTGTATTAGGCACAATAATGCTGACTCCAGCCTTCGGACGCCCCTGCTCGTCAACAACAGTTCCACTAACCGGAAAATCGGGAACAGCATCTGTACTGGTTGTTTTTTGTGAAAAACTGATTTCCTTATTCTGTATTTTAGTCTTACTGCCTCGTTGAGTATTCACAAGTATCACCCCGTTCGCACCACGTTTACCATACACTTTTATCGAAGTAGAATCTTTCAACACAGATATACTTTCTATTGTTGACGGGTCCAGCTTTTCCATAGCATCCATACTAATCTCCTTGCCATCAGCAAAAATCAAAGGCTGCTTATTCTCTGCAAATCTGATATTCCCAAATCTTATAGGGACAGTATATTTCACTGGTACAGGTCTGCCTCGTTGCTTTCCGGGAATCCAATCCGGCATTTCACTGACAATTCTTTCGGCTTCCTGATTTAATGACGCTTCATCCGACTGAAGTACACGTACATCTTTTATCTTCCCGGTTTCAGCCACAGTGAAACCTACCATCACTCTACCGCCCACTTTACCTTTTATTGGAGAACCAGCTATTTTCTCCGACAGATATTTTTGCAGTGCACTCATACCACCAAGATATTCCGGCATCTGCTCTACAACCTCAAAAATAACAATTTCTTCCTCCTCTTTCGATTTCACGCCAGTCACTACCAAAGCATCTTTCTTCTCGTCTTTAGATACTTTTACTGTATCTTGCAGCACCTTTTCTTGCACAATTTCCGCCAAATCATTAACTTTGACAGCAGAAATTTCTTCCATTTTTTCAGAGATTTCAGGACGGGCAAAAGCAGTTACTGCAATAGCTGCCAACGGAAGTACATACAAATACTTCAACCGTGCCCACGGATTCGATTTTTCTTTTAACATCATAGTGATACGTTTTTTAAGTTTACTGTGATTAAAGCTGTTGGCCATAGAGTAGAGCCTTGTGCCAACGGCTTTTTTTATTAATAATAGTTGATATTCTTTCGCGTTTACACCCTCATTAATGACGGTCTCGTCCGCTTCATATTCGTGAATGTTCTGCAACTCCTGTTTCAACAACCATGCACCAGGATTGAACCATTGGAAAAAGATGCAAATATCCGCCACCAATAAATCTACTGAATGACGATGGTGGATATGAGCCATTTCATGAATAAGGATTTCCCTCCCGTTTTCCTCCAGGTCTTTCCGGCTGATGACAATATACTTCATCCAACTGAACGGAGCTATCTCCTGATTGTGCACCACAAGTGTAACCCCTTTCTCCAACTTCTCATGTTTGCCGGAATGTACCAACCGGAAGAGACAAATCAAAGAATAGATATTGCGACAGACAAGAAACAGAATACCCGCCAGATAGACCAGCAGAACAATCTGTACCCAAGATATAGTCGGCGTCTCCTGCACTGCACCGACATTGGCAGGAGTAGCCTCCAACTCTGCCATCAATAGCAATTGCTCAATGGAGAGCACAGCCTGCTGCACTTCAACCTGATGCCGGGTAGTTACTTCGATACAAGGAATGAGTAATGAAAAGAACAACACTCCCAATAAAGCCATACGATTGAAACGATGAAAGGTTTCCTTGCTAAGTAATAACCGGAAAAACAGGTAAAACAGAACAAGACAAACAGATGATTTTAATATATAAATGAAGAAAACTCCCATAGCATAGATTTTCGTTTAATAGATTAGTGTTTTTTGTCAGCCTGTTCCACTTCCTCGATGAGCTGTTTCAATTCATCCAAGGAAATATCTTCCTCTTTAACTAAAGAAGAAACGGCATTCAGGTAAGAATTATTAAAATACTTACTAATCACATTCCGCAGCGTTCCTTTACGAAAATCTTCTTCACTGACTACGGGATAATATTGATAGGTATTCCCGAAAGTATAATGAGCTAGAAAACCTTTTTCTTCCAACCCACGCACAATCGTAGATAATGTATTGAAATGTGGCTTGGGATCTTCATAGAAAGCCAACATTTCCTTCACGAACAAGGGACCTTTTTCCCAAAAAAAGCCCATGATTTCTTCTTCTTTTGCTGTTAATCCTTTCATATCTGCAAGTTTGTTTGCTGCAAATAACGAAAAGTTTTAGTTCATAAACTAATTTATCTAGTTAAAGTAAACTAAAAGCTATAGTTAAGAAGAAAATCTTACTATTAAATACCTGTGAAGCAGAATTTCTACTAATCCTTTAGCCCCACAGTTTATTCACAATAAAGTTGCCAATATAAAATAAGTCGCCCATAAAAACAATACTGAATACCAGAAAAGTGAAACAAGTACTCCACCGGGCTCCTCCATCCTCTTCGCCGCGTTTGATACGGAGCAGGGAACTATGCAAACAATCACCTGCTATGAACAGCACAAACAAACTCGGTATCAAGTCACCCCACGATACCAACCACAGATTATCCCCCTTCCCCAACAGGAATGTCAATGCTACGGCCAATAAGAAGACAGAAGCATATTGCAAGTCTTTTCTTTTTGAATTCATAGTGGTAATGTTTAAAGTCCTTTTCACAAAGATATTGAATCTCACCCAATAATCCTTATCAAATCTATATAAAAATCGGTCAGGCTTTGTTGAATCTAAGTTTATTGTTACTTTTGCAAGTACGAATTAAAACCAAAACCGATTATAAAAGCAGATGAAAAAGATCAGCATCACTTTATTACTCTGCCTTCTCTGTCTGACCGGAATGGCACAAGGACAAAAGGCACTCGATTTAAAAGATATCACCTCCGGACGTTTCCGCCCGGAAAATATCCAGGGAGTAATCCCCATGCCTGATGGCGAACACTACACGCAGATGAACGCCGACGGCACGCAGATCATTAAATACTCTTTCAAAACAGGCGAGAAAGTAGAAGTGATTTTCGATGTAAGCACTGCACGCGAATGTGACTTCAAGAACTTCGACAGTTACCAGTTCTCGCCCGACGGTCAGAAATTGCTGATTGCTACTAAAACGACACCTATATATAGGCATTCATACACAGCTGTACATTACATTTACCCTTTGAAACGAAATGATAAGGGCGTTACGACAAACAACATTATTGAACGGCTGTCTGACGGTGGACCTCAACAGGTCCCCGTCTTTTCTCCAGACGGTACAATGATTGCTTTTGTCCGCAACAATAACATATTTCTTGTTAAGCTGCTTTATGGCAACAGTGAAAGCCAAATTACGGAGGATGGCAAACAGAACTCTGTAATCAACGGCATCCCCGACTGGGTGTATGAAGAAGAGTTCGGTTTCGACCGTGCTTTGGAATTCAGCGCTGATAATACACTGATCGCTTTCATCCGCTTCGATGAGTCAGAAGTTCCCTCCTACTCTTTTCCGGTATTTGCCGGACAGGCACCCCGTATTGATGCCTTAAAAGATTATCCGGGTGAATATACCTACAAGTATCCGAAAGCCGGATACCCGAATTCGAAAGTAGAAGTACGCACGTATGACATCAAGTCACACGTCACCCGTACGATGAAACTCCCGCTGGATGCAGATGGATACATTCCACGCATCCGTTTCACAAAGGATGCCAACAAATTGGCTATCATGACATTAAACCGTCATCAAGACCGTTTCGACCTTTACTTTGCCGATCCTCGCTCAACACTTTGCAAACTAATGCTCCGTGATGAATCTCCTTATTACATAAAGGAGAATATTTTCGATAACATCCAGTTCTATCCCGAATATTTCAGCATGCTTAGCGAACGTGACGGTTACAGTCATCTCTATTGGTATAGCATGGGAGGTAACTTGATTAAAAAGGTTACTAACGGTAAGTTCGAAGTGAAAGATTTTCTGGGATATGATGAAGAAGATGGTTCTTTCTATTATACCAGCAACGAAGAGAGTCCTCTGCGCAAGGCTGTCTATAAAATAGATAAGAAAGGCAAAAAGACCAAATTGTCTCAACAGGCAGGAACCAATACGCCTCTCTTCAGCAAATCGATGAAGTATTATATGAACAAGTTCTCCAGCTTGGATACTCCTATGTTGGTTACCTTGAACGATAATTCAGGCAAAACGCTCAAAACGCTTATTACAAATGATGCGTTGAAGCAAACATTGTCCGGATATGCAGTACCACAAAAAGAGTTCTTTACTTTCCAGACTACAGATGGCGTGAAGTTGAATGGCTGGATGATGAAACCGGTTAATTTCTCCGCATCCAAAAAATATCCGGTACTGATGTATCAATATAGTGGCCCGGGTTCCCAACAGGTATTGGATACTTGGGGAATCAGCTGGGAGACATACATGGCAAGCCTCGGTTATATCGTGGTATGTGTAGATGGTCGTGGCACTGGAGGCCGTGGAGAAGCTTTTGAGAAATGTACCTATTTAAAAATTGGCGTCAAAGAAGCCAAAGACCAGGTGGAAACAGCGCTTTACCTAGGCAAACAAGCGTATGTGGACAAAGACCGCATCGGTATCTGGGGTTGGAGTTATGGCGGATACATGACTCTTATGAGCATGAGCGAAGGAACTCCCGTATTCAAAGCCGGAGTAGCAGTAGCCGCACCAACCGACTGGCGTTTCTATGATACGATTTACACCGAACGTTTCATGCGCACTCCCAAAGAAAATGCGGAAGGATATAAGGAATCATCAGCCTTCACCCGTGCCGACAAACTTCATGGCAACTTGTTGCTGGTACATGGTATGGCAGATGACAATGTTCACTTCCAGAACTGTGCAGAATATGCCGAACAGTTAGTTCAGCTTGGAAAACAATTTGATATGCAAGTGTACACGAACCGTAATCATGGAATATATGGTGGCAACACCCGCCAACACTTGTACACACGGTTGACCAACTTCTTCTTGAACAACTTATAATGACGGATAGAGTACGTAAGCCCGAATGGCTGAAAATTAATATCGGTGCCAACGAACGATACACCGAAACAAAGCGAATTGTCGACTCCCACTACTTGCACACGATATGCAGCAGTGGGCGTTGCCCTAATATGGGGGAATGTTGGGGAAAAGGAACAGCCACCTTCATGATTGGCGGTGACATCTGCACGCGTAGCTGTAAATTTTGCAACACACAGACAGGACGTCCCCATCCGTTAGATGCAAACGAGCCTACCCATGTAGCAGAATCCATCGCACTGATGAAATTGGATCATGCCGTCATCACCTCTGTAGACCGGGATGATTTACCTGATTTGGGTGCAGAGCATTGGGCACGTACCATCCGGGAAATAAAACGGTTGAATCCACAGACAACCATTGAAGTACTGATTCCGGATTTTCAAGGCAGAATGGAGTTAGTAGATTTAGTAATTGACGCCGGCCCCGACATCATATCACACAATATGGAAACTGTGCGCCGCATTAGTCCACTAGTCCGCAGTGCAGCAAATTATGATACAAGCTTACAGGTTATCAGACATATTTCCGAAAAGGGAGTCAAATCTAAAAGCGGCATAATGGTCGGACTGGGTGAAACTCCGGAGGAAGTCGAAACATTGATGGACGATCTGTTAGCAACCGGTTGCCAGATTCTTACCATAGGGCAATACCTGCAACCGAGTCATCGGCATTATCCCGTTGTGGCATACATCACTCCGCTGCAATTCACGAAATATAAAACAGTTGGTTTAGAGAAAGGATTCAACATCGTAGAGAGTGCTCCCCTTGTTCGTTCCTCCTACCATGCAGAGAAACATATTCGTTAGCAAACAAAACACATACACTATTTGTTTTATAGATAGAACCGACAAATAAACATAAATATAGAGATGGATCATAAAGGAATACTTTCTTCCGCATTTAACATGTCGCTGGGTTTTATCCCCGTTATTATTTCCATTTTATTGTGTGAACTTATAACGCAAGACACGGCTATTTACATCGGTACAGGTATAGGTATTATAGGAATATACCTTTCTTATCGACGTAAAGGATTGTTAATTCCTAATTTTATCCTCTATATAGCGACCGGAGTGCTGGCACTATTATCCGTAGCAGCTCTCATTCCTGGTGATTATGTTCCCCCCGGTGCGCTCCCGCTTACTCTGGAAGTCAGTATTCTCATTCCAATGCTAAGTCTTTATATGCATAAGAAAAGGTTTATCAACCACTTCTTAAAACAGATAGGTTCTTGCAACAAACGTTTATATGCTCAGGGAGCAGAAGCCGCCGTTGTATCTGCTCGCATTGCCTTGATTTTCGGAATACTGCATTTTATTATAATCAGCATCACCGTCATTTTCCAAAACCCACTAAGTAAGACAAGTCTGTTTGTACTCTATAAAGTGTTACCTCCTACTGTCTTTCTTATGAGCATCCTGTTCAACCAGATCGCTATCCGTTTCTTCAATCACCTAATGTCTCACACAGAATATGTTCCTATTGTGAATACAAAAGGAGACGTGATCGGGAAAACCCCTGCGATAGAAGCTGTTAATTATAAGAACGCATACATCAATCCGGTGATAAGAATTGCCATATCCACTCATGGAATGCTGTTCCTTTGCGACAGACCGTCAACAGCCATTTTGGACAAAGGAAAAGTGGACATTCCCATGGAATGTTATCTCCGATATGGAGAATCTTTAGAGGCGGGTGCCACCCGTTTGATTAACAATGCTTTCCCGCACGAAAAAGATATCAAGCCAGAGTTCAATATCGTTTATCACTTTGAGAATGAAGTAACCAATCGTCTTATCTACTTATTCATCGTTGATATCAAGGATGATTCCATCCTTTGTACCCCTCGCTTTAAGAACAGTAAGCTATGGAGCTTCAAACAGATAGAGGAAAACTTGGGAAAAGGCTTCTTCAGTAGCTGTTTCGAAGATGAATATGAACACCTGAAAGGCGTTATTTATATAAGAGAAAAATACAGGGAATCTTAGACAATTCAGGCACATGTCCCTTCCAGTCCTTCACAGTACGCGTCTGTATATACTCTCCTTCACATGTAATATCGGCAGCAATACAAAGCTTTGTTTGAGGACGACAGTTTAACAAAATATCTTCTATCATCTTATGATTCCGGTAAGGCGTCTCAATGAAAAGTTGTGTCTGATTTTCAGCATACACACGCTGCTCCAATGTTTTCAGTTTCTTGGCACGTTCCCCCGGTTCAATCGGCAGATAACCATGAAACGCAAAGCTCTGCCCGTTAAAGCCCGAAGCCATCACGGAAAGAATAATTGAAGAGGGTCCAACCAAAGGAACTACCTTCAGTTTTTTACGTTGTGCGATGGCAACCACATCCGCTCCCGGATCAGCTACCGCCGGACAACCGGCTTCGGAGATAACTCCCATTGAAGCTCCGCCTACCAAAGGTTGCAGATAACCGGAAATATCTTCAGGTGAAGTATGTTTGTTCAACGGATAAAATGTCAACGCATCAATATCAATCTCCCGGTCCACCTTTTTCAGGAAACGACGGGCAGAACGAACATCTTCGACTATAAAATACCGGATACCGGAAATAATTTCCTTATTATAAGAAGGCAACACCTTTTCAATAGGTGTATCGCCTAAAGTCACGGGCAACAAATAAAGGGCAGTTTCCACTTATTAAATTGAGAATTGAAAATTAAAAATTGAGAAATAAGAAAGAGAAACGATTCAGGAAGCCAGGTAGTTGGATTCACTTAACATTTCGTGGTAATCAGTAAATTCCAGAAGATCTTTCAGCTTCATATCCTTATGCTTTTTCATGTAAGAAGCAATGATTCTTGCTCCCATCCATGTACCTATCAATGCCGGAGCTTGAGCACCCAACATATCAACAGCAGGAGCAGGCTTCATATAATAGCGGATCACCATCGGGTCACGAGCATGCAGATGATCGTTGGTACAGATATAATTCCATATCTCCTTTTCATTATCCTTGCACCAGTCGCTTTCCTCCTTAGAGTACCCCATTGCTTCACCAATATCACTATATCCCAATAAGTTTTGCACTACGTAATTGATCTTCCCCGTATGCATCATCAAGTCAATCAGACAAGTACCTTCATGATAGTTCATACCGTAACGGCTCAAAAGATAAAAAGCAAAACAATCCGGCACAATCCGTTCCGGACGCATCGAGCGACACTGATAATCGTAATAGAAACGCTTATAAAGAGGATAATCTTCCCCCATATATTTATCAAGACTGATTCCCAATAAAGAATCCACTAAAATAATAGATTCGTTGAAAGCGGATACTTGCGAATAGATAAACGGCACTTTCGTATCAGGCACTTCCTTTTTCAGTTTCCGAAATCCTTTGCTAAGTCCTTTTTCCACTTCATCCAGATTAGGATATTTTGCTTCTACATCGCTAAGCAAACGAACCAAAGTCGTATCCGAATAGAATTTTTGCAGACGTTGCGAGATGGTATCATCTTTCACCGTACCGATAGACAATACATCCTCAATCAGGATTTTCGTCGGCATACGGTAGTCCATCGTCAACTTCTGCATAGCAGAAAAACTGTTGGAGCGAACATATTCGCTCAACAGCTTATCATATCTCAGAACAGAAATCTCTTCTTCCTTCTGCTCCGTACCCTTTCCTGTGCTTATCCCGCAGGAGGTGAAAAGCATACTCATTAATATAATAAGAAGAGAGATCCGTAGTTTCATAATCTTTTATCCGTAAATGATGTTACCATTTTCGTCCATGTACTCATCGAGTCCTTTCTCGTAAGTAGCCATGGCACGAAGACTCATACCTACGCTGGAGAATCCACCGTCATGGAATAAGTTCTGCATAGTCACCTTACGGGTAAGATCGGAGAACATCACGATGCAATAATCGGCACATTCGTCAGCCGTTGCATTTCCGAGCGGAGACATACGGTTGGAGAAGTCGAACAGTTTGTCCATACCCTTCACGCCCGAACCGGCAGTAGTAAATGTAGGCGACTGTGAAATCGTGTTCACCCGTACGCTATGTTCGCGTCCATAAATGTAACCGAAGCTGCGAGCAATAGACTCCAACAAAGCCTTTGCATCTGCCATATCATTATAGCCATAGAAAGTACGCTGTGCGGCTACGTAGCTCAAAGCAACGATAGAACCATAATCAGCAATAGCATTCAGTTTCTTGGCCGACTGAATCATTTTGTGGAATGAAACAGCTGAAATATCCAATGTCTTATCCAACATTCCATAGTCAAGGTCATCGTAAGTACGTTTCTTGCGCACGTTGGGAGACATACCGATAGAGTGGAGTACAAAATCAATTTGTCCACCCAGTATATCCATGGAGGTCTTGAATACATTCTCCAAATCTTCTACGCTAGTGGCGTCTGCCGGAACAACTTGGCAATTTAATTTTTGGGCCAAAGCATCGACTTCTCCCATACGGATAGCCATCGGAGTATTTGATAATGTAATGGTTGCACCTTCTTCTACGGCACGCTCTGCCACTTTCCAGGCAATAGACTGATCGTTCAAAGCACCGAAGATAATACCTCTTTTTCCTTTCAACAAGTTGTAACTCATATCTTTTAATAGTTAAATTTTGTGCAAAGATAGGAACTTTCTGCATAAAAACACGAGAAGTGTGCAAATAATAGACAGAAATGACAAAAAATACACGTAATCTATCAATTAGTCCACATCGCCTTAGGCTTTCCCACCTATCTTTGCAATCGATAATTAAGAGGTTTTTTCATAATATTTATTTAAGGTTAGAATTAGGTTAACATGAATTCGTCTTATTCCTCTCCTGCAGGCTGCCTGCGACAGATCGCCTGCGGAAGGACATAAGAATTATGAAATCATCCTTATTAATCATCAACCAACTACCAAAAAAAACAATAGATGTATAACCCTATAGAAATTAAGTTACTAAATGAACACATTGACAAAAAGACTCTTCTGGATGGCCGTATGCTGTTTACCGTTTATCTCATCGGGATGTAAACAAAGCGAGACTGCTGTAAAAGAAAGCTCAATCTGTGACGCTCTTTACCAGAATTTACCTTTTGAAATGCCGAAAGTACAGCAACCGGTTTTCCCTGCTTACGAAGTAAACATTGAGAAATTCGGAGCCAAAGGAGACGGTCTGTTCCTGAATACCAAAGCTATCAACGATGCTATTAAAGACGTGAATCAACGCGGAGGGGGTAAAGTGATTATCCCGGAAGGTGTCTGGTTGACTGGTCCGATCGAGCTGTTGAGCAATGTAAATCTATATACGGAACAAAATGCGCTCGTACTTTTTACTGGTGATTTTGAAGCATATCCTATCATTGCCACTTCTTTCGAAGGACTCGAGACTCGTCGTTGCCAATCGCCGATTTCAGCACGCAATGCAGAAAATATAGCTATCACCGGACATGGTACATTTGACGGAAACGGTGACTGCTGGCGTCCGGTAAAAAAAGGAAAGCTGACTGCTTCACAATGGAAAAAGCTGGTAAACTCGGGAGGTGTTCTCGACGAGAAACAAGAGATATGGTATCCCACTGCCGGCTCACTGAAAGGTGCAATGGCTTGCAAAGACTTCAATGTCCCCGAAGGTATCAACACAGATGAAGAATGGGCAGAAATCCGTCCGTGGTTACGTCCGGTACTGTTGAGTATCGTCAAAAGTAAAAAGGTACTGTTGGAAGGCGTTACTTTCAAAAACTCACCAAGCTGGTGTCTGCACCCCTTGTCTTGCGAAGATTTCACAGTAAATAATATCATGGTCATCAACCCCTGGTATTCTCAAAACGGTGATGCTATCGACTTGGAATCTTGTAAAAACGCTCTAATTATCAATAGTGTGTTTGATGCGGGAGATGATGCCATCTGTATCAAATCCGGTAAAGACGAAGATGGACGCCGTCGTGGAGAACCTTGCCAGAACGTTATCGTGAAAAACAATACAGTATTGCACGGACATGGCGGATTCGTGGTAGGTAGTGAAATGTCCGGCGGTGTGAAGAATATCTATGTAGAGGACTGCACATTTATGGGTACAGATGTAGGTTTACGTTTCAAGAGTACCCGCGGACGTGGCGGTGTGGTAGAAAACATCTACATTAACAATATCAATATGATTAATATTCCGAATGAACCCTTATTGTTCGACTTGTTCTACGGTGGAAAAGGTGCCGGTGAAGAATCGGAAGAAGATCTGTTGAGCCGTATGAAAACTGCCATTCCTCCGGTGACAGAAGAAACACCTGCTTTCCGCAATATTCATATTTCCAATATTGTTTGCAGAGGTTCGGGACGTGCCATGTTCTTCAACGGACTGCCGGAAATGCCCATCAGCAATATTACCGTTAAAAACGTTGTGATGACGGAAGCTGCGGATGGAGTTGTTATCAGTCAGGTAGACGGAGTTACTTTGGAAAATATTTATGTAGAATCTTCTAAAGGCAACAATATATTAAACGTTAAGAATGCCAAGAATCTGACTATAGACGGAAAGGTATATGAGGAATTAGGTGCAAAAGAGGAGATTTTAAGTCTCAAATAAAAACTCATTGCCATTCTGTGATGCAAAATAGAAACCACAATATCATTATATAGAGTAAAAAGCTCAAATAGCAGACTATAATCTCCTCAAAAGAGACACAGTCTGCTATTTTTTCTGCTATTTTTGCAAGGAGAAATACGACGTATAATTTCAGCCTTAGAAACATGAAGAAAAATCTTTTTATTATTACTTTCTTTTTAGGAGCTTTCAGTCTTTCTGCCCAAACGCAGAAACAGGAGAAAACCATCACAGTTGAAGTACAAAACAACTGGAATCAGCCCAAAGCGGATGCTCCGGTTGTTATCAATCTACATGAGTTGCACGCTGGTTTCAAAGTAAAATCAGCCGTTGTCATGGAAGGAAGGAAGGAAATTCCTTCGCAGTTGGACGATTTGAACCGGGACCGTAAGATGGACGAACTGGTCTTTGTTGCCGATCTTCCTGCCCATGGTAGAAAAACATTTCAGGTTACACTTTCTTCGGAAAAGAGTACAAAGACTTATCCTGAACGAGTTTATGCCGATATGTTTATTGTAGACAACAAGAAAGGTAAACATCAACGGGTACAGGCTATCACCGTTCCCGGCACTAGCAATATATACAGCATGGTACGTCCTCACGGTCCGGTTTTGGAATCGGAACTGGTAGGATACCGTCTTTATTTCAATGAAAAACAGACACCGGATATTTACGGCAAGTTCAACAAAGGACTGGAAATCAAAGAATCGCAGTTCTATCCGACGGATGAGCAGTTAGCTAAAGGATTCGGAGATGACGTACTTCGCGTGTTCGACAGTTGCGGACCGGGTGCATTGAAAGGTTGGGACGGACAAAAGGCAACCCATATTACTCCAGTGGACACTCGTACAGAACGTATCGTCTCTTATGGACCGGTACGTGTAATTGCAGAAATAGAAGTAACCGGATGGAAATATCAGGATCAGGAACTGAATATGATGACACGCTACACGCTTTATGCCGGACATCGCGATCTTCATATCGAAGCATTCTTTGACGAACCGCTTGATAAAGAAATTTTCTGCACAGGTGTGCAAGACATCGTAGGTACTTCCAAATCTTTCTCCGATCATAAAGGACTCGTAGGAAGCTGGGGAACAGACTGGCCGGTAAACGACACCGTGAAATATGCTAAAGAAACTGTAGGGCTGGGCACTTGTATTCCTCAACGTTATGTAAAATCGGAAGAAAAGGATAAAGCCAACTTCCTTTATACAATTACCGCCCCGGGAAATAAATATTTCCAGTATCACACGACTTTCACCTCAATGAAAGAGACATTCGGATATAAAACGCCGGAAGCATGGTTTGCTCATCTCCGCGAATGGAAAGAAGAGCTGGCTCATCCGGTGACAGTGAGAATAAAAGATAACCGCACCAATAAATAGGGTAGAAACAAATACAACTAAACAAAAATTACGAGGTATCTACCAATTTTTCTATGACTCTGCACAAATATTCCTCCTTGTGCAGAGTCTTTTTATTTACCTTTGCCATCAGATAAAACCAACGAATCATATCTATAAATAATTTATCTATAACATGAAACGATTGACACAGACTTTAGCCTTTTGCTTATTAACGGTTTTCACCGCAGTAGCACAGAAGAACTATGTATCTGAAGTATGGGTTTCCGACCTCGGAAACGGTAAATACAAAAATCCGGTGCTTTATGCCGACTATTCCGATCCGGATGCTTGCCGTGTAGGAGATGATTTCTATATGACTTCATCCAGTTTCAACTGTTTGCCGGGATTGCAAATCCTTCATTCTAAAGATTTAGTCAACTGGACAATCATCGGTGCCGCAGTTCCCAATGCCCTCTCCCCTATCGAAACTCCGGAACGGCCGGAACACGGCAATCGTGTATGGGCTCCGGCTATTCGTCATCACAACGGTGAGTTTTACATCTTTTGGGGAGATCCCGATCAGGGAGCTTTTATGGTGAAAGCCAAAGATCCGAAAGGTCCGTGGAGCGAACCGGTCTTGGTGAAAGCGGGAAAAGGTATCATTGACACTTGCCCGTTCTGGGATGAAGACGGAAAAGTATATATGGTACACGCATACGCAGGAAGTCGTGCCGGACTGAAAAGTGTAATCACTATCTGCGAACTGAATGCAGAAGCAACAAAAGCGATCACTCCTTCCCGTATAATTTTCGACGGTCACGAAGCACATCAGACTTGCGAAGGTCCTAAAATGTACAAGAGAAACGACTATTATTATATCTTCCATCCGGCCGGCGGTGTGCCGACAGGCTGGCAGGTCGTATTACGTTCTAAAAACATCTACGGTCCTTACGAATGGAAAACAGTACTTGCGCAAGGTAACTCTCCTGTCAACGGTCCTCACCAAGGTGCATGGGTAGATACTCCTACCGGAGAAGACTGGTTCCTCCACTTTCAAGATGTCGGTGCTTACGGACGCATTATGCATCTCCAACCGATGAAATGGGTGAACGACTGGCCTATTATCGGTATTGATAAAGACGGTGACGGCTGCGGAGAACCTGTTTTGACTTACAAGAAGCCAAATGTCGGTAAAACATATTCTATCTGCACTCCACAAGAAAGTGACGAATTTGATGGGTATACACTTTCTCCGCAGTGGCAATGGCATGCTAACATTAATGAAAAATGGGCGTATTATGCAGGTGACAAAAGCTATGTCAGATTATACTCTTATCCGGTAGTAGAAGATTATAAGAACCTGTGGGATGTAGCCAACCTCTTATTACAAAAAACTCCTTCTGATAATTTTACCGCAACAATGAAACTGACGTTCAGCCCTAACCAAAAGAATAAAGGCGAACGCACCGGACTTGTCGTTATGGGCAGGGATTATGCCGGACTTGTTCTAGAAAATACAGACAAAGGTTTGGTTCTGTCGCAAGTTGAATGTGACAGAGCAGATAAAGGCAAACCAGAAGAAGTGAAAGCCGCTGTTGATCTTTCGCAAAACACGGTTTATCTGAAAGTGCGTTTCAGTTGTGACGGAAAGAAAATCAAGGGTAGTGAAGGCGGACATGACCTCATTGTGATGTGTAATTTCAGCTATAGCCTCGACGGAAAGAAATATGAATCATTAGGTGTTCCTTTCCAGGCAAGAGAAGGACAATGGATTGGTGCCAAAGTCGGTATGTTCTGTACGCGTCCGGCTATTAAAACGAATGACGGCGGTTGGGCAGACGTTGACTGGTTCCGTATTACGAAGAAGTAATCAAAGTATATATAAGGATGAAAAAAGATTGTCCCGCAACTGCTTGAAAGTTGCGGGACAATCTTTTTTATCTTCTTTAAACTTACATACAAGCCCAGCCAAATTTACGAACAAGCTCTGCAAGCAGACTACGGTCTTTTATTGGCAAATTAATGACCACATTCTCGCGCTTCTCTCCAGATAAAACATATCCCTCAGCCGGCAATTTATCTTCCAACAATACACTTTCCTTTAATAACGTTTTCTGGTATTCACCCGATTGAAACACAACATCGTAATACTCATGTTCATTTTCAGGCTGTAGATAGAGTAAACGCAAATCGGCTTTACCTGCTAAGAAGGATTCAAGTCTACGTGTAGAGATACGTATTCCCGTATAGCGATAAACCGTCTCATCATCATATAAAAGACAAAGATACAGTGTATCAAAGGCATCTCTTGCCACAAAAAGCTGAGGCACATCACAGAAATCCAGAATTTTGTCTATCCTTAACACATCTTCCATTCCCATAATCAGACTATTTTAGCTTGTAAAACATTAAAATCCTTTGTTCTCCACCAAGAATAATGTGCTATATCAAATGTTTTCTTTAACACTCCATCTTTTGGTTCCAATATGACTAAAGCAATATTTGCCTTCTTGAACTTAGGAAGCTTTAATCTTTTCTCCGCTTCTTCCCTCTCTGAAAATAGAGAGACTGCCCTTGTCACACATTCATCTATTCCTAATCCTTTAAAGACCTTATCCGGCTGCATTTTTCTTTGCGAAAAGAAATCTTCTGTTGTAACAGGATTACCATTTGCAATTCTATAATAACAGCCTTCGCACCGCTTCGCATCTGTTGGGGGACATTGTTCAGGCAATGCCTCAAACCATTCTGCATTCATTATTCTTTAGTTTTTCGCAAAGTTAAGCCAATCTGGTAGAATAACAAATATATTTCCGGCTTTGTTGTTCATTCGATATTCTCTAAACTATTGCCTCATTCTTCCCAATCTCATTTTTTTAGTATACCTTTGCAGAATAAAAGATTTAAATATAGAATTAACTATAAACATAAGCCTTAATGAAAAAACTAATAATATTCGATTTGGACGGTACATTATTAAATACTATCGCAGACCTCGCCCATAGCACTAATTATGCTTTGAATAAATTAGGATACCCCACACACGATGTAGAAAAGTATAACTTCATGGTAGGAAATGGTATCAACAAACTCTTTGAACGTGCATTACCCGAAGGAGAAAAGACAGAAGAGAATGTGCTCCGGGTAAGAAAAGAGTTTATTCCTTATTATGATATTCACAATGCAGACGATAGTCGTCCTTACCCGGGTATTTCAGCGTTATTGTCTTATCTGCAATCCGCAGGCATTCAGATTGCCGTAGCCTCCAACAAATATCAGGCCGCTACCGAGAAACTGGTTGCCCACTACTTTCCGGAAATTCATTTCACTGCCGTTTTCGGCCAACGGGAAGGAGTAAATGTCAAACCTGATCCAACAATCGTTTTTGATATATTAAAACTTGCCGATGTACGAAAAGAAGATGTTCTTTATGTAGGTGATTCCGGTGTAGACATGCAAACAGCAGCCAATGCCGGTGTAACCGCTTGCGGAGTGACATGGGGATTCCGACCACGCACGGAACTAGAAGAATTTAATCCGGCATATATGACAGATGTGGCCGAAAAAATAAAAAAAATGGTCTTTTAACGATGATATCCTTACAAGAATAATTATGATTCGGCAAGTAAAACTTCAATAGTCTCAATAAGTTCTCTTGCCGGAGCTTTTATCGTACTGATTTCATCCTCCGATATTGAATAAATGCAATTATAATCCCCTTTTTGCCGTAATTGTTCCATACGCGCCAAAAAACTTCCCAAACGTGCACTAATTTTGCCTGTTTTTATAAAATTCAAGCCAAAGCAAGCTATCAACCCATCATGGGTTTTACATGATAATCCATTTTGTATTAATAAAGCCTGAACAGCATGAAAACAGGCATAATAATATCTATTGGAAGCAATATCCCAATACTTCAGATCAAACATCTCATCTGCTTGTTTCAAAAATACTTTAGCTTTCTCCAACTGTAATATCACCAAAGAATTACGTTCTTCATCTGTCAATTTCATACTAATTCAATTCCTTCCTGCTCTACATTTTTATAAAATGGTGTAATACAACTTGCAGCCCATTCTTTCATCGTATACATAATCGGATTAATTCGCGCTCCCAAGTCCCATCCCAACATAGTTAAGGGAAAGCTTACCTTATCATAATCTTCAGGCTCCAATTTTTCTTTATCTAAGATAATCAAAATATCCCAATCAGAATCAATCCGTGCATCCCCACGAGCTTGAGAACCAAACAACAAAGCCTTGCCACCTTTTGGTAAATGCTCTGTCAATGCCTGCTTAATAGACTCTAATATTTTATTTGTATGACTTTTCATATTCGTCTCCCCTTACTCTTCTACAAATATACAATAAATATCAATACAACAATATGACTTACAAAAAAATCGCTCTTGCTAATTATTCATACTTGGTTCTTATCCATGACTAATATGAATAAAGAATAAAGTCTAATATTACATATTTTCCGTACAAATTTCAATATAACTTTCCTTACAATGCATTTTCTTTGCAACAGGTAAAGAAAGGCTCACCTTTGTGTGCCTAAATCTAAGAACAATAGTAATCTAATTTATTATAAAATGAAAAAGCATCTTATACTATTTTTTGCAGGAGTAATATTGAGTTACGGGAACATAAAAGCACAGACAGTTCCCGATAAAAAAGAAATTCTGAAAGTAACTCTTCATGTGAACGACTATTTCATGAAGAAATATGCCGACTATCGCACTCCTTCCTTTGTGAAAAAAGTAGTTCGCCCCAGTAATATCTGGACACGAAGCGTATATTACGAAGGCTTAATGGCACTCTACTCCATCTATCCCGCAGACGAATATTATCTCTATGCCAAAGAATGGGCGGATTACCACCAATGGGGCTTCCACCGTGGGACAACCACCCGTAATGCAGATAATTACTGCGCCAGCCAAATCTATCTCGATTTATACAACATTTGCCCCGATCCTGAAAAAATACGGAAAACGAAAGCCAATATGGATATGCTGGTCAATACTCCACAAATAAACGACTGGTGGTGGATAGATGCTATCCAGATGGGGATGCCTATATTTGCCAAAATGGGGAAACTTACAGGCGAACAGAAGTACTTCGACAAAATGTGGGATATGTACGAATATACCCGTAATAAACACGGAGAGAACGGAATGTTCAATGTCAAAGAAGGTTTGTGGTGGAGAGACCATAATTTCGATCCTCCATACAAAGAGCCTAATGGCGAAAACTGTTATTGGAGCCGTGGTAACGGATGGGTATACGCAGCTTTGGTGCGGGTAATGAACGAAATTCCATCTGATGAAAAACATCGCCAAGATTACATCAATGATTTTATGGCTATGAGCAAAGCACTGAAACAATGCCAGCGTGAAGATGGCTTTTGGAATGTCAGCCTCCACGATCCGTCAAACTTCGGAGGCAAAGAGACTTCCGGCACAGCTCTTTTCGTATATGGTATGGCTTGGGGCGTACGCAACGGTCTATTGGATAAAAAGACCTATCTGCCTGTAATCATAAAAGCATGGAATGCTATGGTGAAGGATGCAGTTCACCCGAATGGTTTTCTTGGTTATGTACAGGGAACCGGCAAAGAACCGAAAGACAGTCAACCTGTCACATACGACAAAGTTCCTGATTTTGAGGATTTCGGAACAGGATGTTTCCTTCTTGCCGGAAGTGAAATCTATAAATTAGACCTCAATATGTAACTGATAAACATACTTATCTTGAATCCGGTCTATCCTTCACAAACCGGATTCAAGGTAAGTATATACTACGTTTTACTTCTCTCCCCTTTCTGGTAAGCCGAAGGAGATACTCCAAACTGCGCTTTAAAACATTTACTGAAATAAAGAGGATCGTTAATACCCACTTTATAAGAAACTTCCGCAACAGTCAGATCCCTTTCGGTCAAAAACAGTTCGGCAGCCTTCTTCATTCGTACGACACGCAAATACTCATTCGGTGAGTATCCTGTCACTCCGCGTAATTTCTTATAAAACACAGTTCGTCCCATCCCCATCATCTGCGCAAATTCATCAATAGAAATGTTGTATTGAGAATAAATCTTTTCCACCACAGCCACCAACTGATCAGCAAACTCCTTATCCCGGTCCGTGTTACATAAAGCAGGACGCACTACCCCCGGTTCACTGGAAAACTTCTTCCGTAACTTTTCGCATTGCTCTATCAGCCGGAACACCTGCGCAAGCAAAAGCTTAAAACTAAATGGCTTTGCAACATAAACATCCGCTCCCGCTTCAAGTCCTTCCAGGTGCTTATCCGGTGAAGTCAAGGCAGTCAGCAGAATAATAGGAATATGACTTGTCGCAAATTCAGTTTTCAGTTTCTTTGTCACTTCGAAACCGGTCATCCCAGGCATCAATACATCGCAGATAATCAAGTCTGCGTCATAGTTGCATGCCTTTTCAAATCCGGATATTCCATCCGCAGCCACTTCTACTTCAAAATAAGCACTAAGCTCCTCCTGCAGGAACCCACGAATATCATTATCGTCTTCGATGACTAATATTTTATGTTTTCTTGATGTGGTGACTGTCTTTTCATGTTCCTGACATTCCTCTGAAAGCTCCTGCAAATGGTGAGTCTGCATATTCGCTTCTTCCAACAGGAGATTGCCGGGAACCAGGAAGTCTTTTTCCGAATAAACAGTTTTATCAGTCGGAATACATACCGTAAATACGGAACCTCCCCCTTCATTATCTTTATATTCAATAGTTCCCTTATGCACCTGCACCAATTCATGGCTCAAATGCAACCCTACTCCAATGCTATCTCCGGAGAAACTACTTTGCATGAAACGTTTAAACAATTCTCCCTGCTTTTCTTTAGGAATACCTACTCCGGTATCCGCTACCTGAATGTATAAACACTTCTTCACCTCATCCACATTCACAGAAAACAGAATTGTCCCACCCGAAGGAGTATACTTAAAAGCATTTGAAAGTAAGTTATACACCACCTTATCCAAATTGCCTTTATCAATAAACATTTTATAGGATGGCACAGACGGCAAAAAGCGGAAATCCATATTCTTCTGTTCTGCTACGTCACTGAAACTTAAATATATTTCGTATAGGAAAGCAACTACATCAGTTTCCTGCAGAGAAAGAGCCAACTTGTTGTTCTGCATTTTTCTGAACTCCAGCAACTGATTAATCAGCCTCAACATACGTTGTGTACTTTTATCCATGACTTTCAACGGATGCAATAAGGCTTGTGGAATATCATCCGTCCGATACATTTTCTCCAATGCTCCTTGGATCAATGTAAGCGGAGTACGGAATTCATGAGAGATATTTGTGAAAAATACCAATTTATACTCTGTCAGTTGTTTTTCAACATTGATGCGGTTGCGCAACCTATTGAAATTAAAAATGATACGATATGTAAAGTACAAAACTATTAATATCAGGATGAAATATCCGAGCATAGCCCAATTTGTTTTCCAAAACGGAGGCACAATAACAATCTTCAAGGTTGTTTCGGTATCATTCCAAATACCGGCACCATCACAATATTTCACATGGAAAATGTAACTGCCCGGCTCCAGATATTTATAAGTGGCAAAACTTAAAGAAGACGGAACATTCCATCCCTTGTCATAGTTTTCCAGCCAATACATATACTTGATTTGACCATTATCCGAATAATCAAGAGTAGAAAAATCAAGCATAAAAGAATTCTGGAAATATTTCAATGTAATCTTATCCGAATAGGCTAAAGATTCTTGCAAAGGAGAACCCGGCATATTAGGCTTCACCTGAATTCCATTAACGGACAATCCTGTGATAACAATAGGAGAAAGCAGCAATCTCTCTGTTGGAATCTTCTTCGGGTCAATAATCGTCAATCCGTAGTTTGTTCCAAAAATCAGTTTACCGTCTGCACCCATACACGCACTGTTCTCGCTATACACATTTCCTAATGTATAAGATGAGAAGAAATAATTCTCGAAAGAATGGCTGTTGGGATTGAATCTTGAAATTCCATATTCCGTAGCAATCCATAATTGTCCCGAATGATCTTCCAAAATAGATTGCACCATATTATTAACCAGTCCTTCCGCTATTCCATAATGTGTATATTTCAAAGACTGACAGTCGTCTGACAGTTCGCATAGATTCAGCCCGGCACCCGAAGTACCTACCCACATGCGCCCTTTGCTATCACGAAACAGGCAACGAATCTCATTGCTGCAAAAATTGCCATCGGTGTAGCTGAACAAATGATAGTTATCTTCATTAGCAATCAATGAGTCAGGGTGGAAAATGCAGATACCTTCACTTGTGCCCATCCATATCATCCCTTTCTCATCTTCTGCCATTACTCTGACTATCCGTAAGCCATATTTCTTTCCTTGAAAGAAACGACGGAACTTATATTGTCCTTTTTCCGTTGATTCTGCCAGATCCAGTCCTCCTCCAAATGTTCCCACCCACATACGATCTTTCTTATCGCGAAGAATGGAATAAATATTAGAATGAGATAAGGCAAAAGGATTAGACGGATCCGTTTTATACCACGTATCTCCTATCTTTAGTCCGTCTCCCCGGGTTCCTATCCATATATTCTCCTGACTATCTTCTGAAATCGCATAAATATTATAGGGCAAATAATGATTATCTATCTTAGTTTTCAGATGAGAATCATAATTATACAATCCACCTCTTCGCGTTCCTACCCATATATCTCCATTCGACATTTTAGTCAGTAACCGGATTGTATTCGAACGGTCAAAAACATCCGGTGATTCTGGATAGACATGTGTAATGCCTTTATTTGAAATGGAAATATGAGACAAACCGGAATATTCGGAGCTTACCCATATTCCTCCTGTTCTGTCTTTCATCAAACATAACAAAAAATCTGACCCTATAGGTCCTGCATTCTTCCCTTCGGAAACAAAGTGTTCCAACCGATCTTCCTGAATATCGTAGGTGAAAAGTCCGTTTCCATAAGTTGAAATCCACACAATCCCCCGGTCATCACGCACCACATGATAGCGTTCATAATCTATATATTTCATCTTCTCTTCAGGGATCAGTTGAAAATTCTTTATTTCTCCGCTCTTCGAGTTTATATAATAAATTCGTCCAGTGTTATTGTAAGCCCAACAATCTCCGTAATTGTCATGAATCACTTTTCCATTATTTATTTTCAGTTCCCGGCAAGGAGTTATTTGAAAGTTCTGAAAATCAAATTCATATACCCCTTCGCTGGAAGTAAATATAACCCATTTATCTTTTATCAATGAATGTGTACTGACAGATGTATTACCGGCAATAGCAGACAGCGACGCTAAACAGTCTATTTTTTTCGATCCATTTACACAACGATACACATCTCCACTCTTTGTCAGAAAATACATATCCTCTCCATGAGGGAAAGAAGAAGAAAAATTCAATTTCCTATCGATAAATTCAACTTTCCCTTTATAAACAGACGCAAGTCCCTGCATGGTACCAATCCAGATCCTGCCACTAGAATCTTCATTTATAAATTTAATCCGGTCATCGGGCAGGTTTCCAAATTTCGTTCTAAACTTCACAGAGGTCATAGTCCGATCGTCCTCACAAACAATTTGACGCACACCATTCCTTCTATGCCAAAGCCACACATCTCCATTAGAGGACATAAATACTTCTGAATAGTTCTCTCCATCACTTCCGGTACCGGTAAAATCTACAAAACAAGCTTTCTGTAGATCATAACAGCTGAATAATTCCGGCACAGTCTTTATCCACAAAAAACCATTCTTATCCTCTGCCACATGTTTTATTCTGTTATCTGCTAAAGAAACCTGATCGTGTTTTCCGCTTTCCAACTGATAAGTAAGAAAAGTATTTCCATCATAACGGGTCAATCCGTCTAAAGTACCCAACCATAAGAATCCTTTACTGTCCTGAAACATGCATCGTACAGAATTACTAGGTAGCCCATCACTGGTTCTCATTTGTTTGGAACTAAGTTCAATATCAGCATACAAATCCGATAAAGAAAAACTTAACAAAACGAAGAGGCATAATAATTTATATTTCATATAGTGGTTGGGGTTATTTTGATTGCTGGTTACAAAGATACATCTTTTCATAGTTTTTTAAGATTTATACAAGCAAAACTAGCCAAAAGGAATAATAAATACAAAAAACTTAGCAGTCTATTTCGAAACAAGGATTATTATCCATATTTATGTCATTTTTTCCATATACTGACCAATGATTTGCATTGGTTCATAATCGGTACGGTTTTGAACAATTCAATGCTTTTCTCTATAACATGGTCAATTCTTCCATCTCCTTCACTTTTCTCTGTTTCTTCGATAAATAAGGAGTTTGCAGGTGGAATGTCTTTATTCTAAAAAGGTTGTCATCTAAAAAAATAAGAACAAGTGAAGCAAATTCTGTATTTCAAGATAAATCCTTATATTTGTATCAAATTCGTCTGATATAAAAGTTGAATATGATAAAAACAATGAATAAGCCACTTACATACGATGATATACCTAAAATGTATCTGTTTTGCAACCACACCAAATGTCCGCGCCGCAACAAATGCCTCCGTTTTCAGGCTGCGATGATTGTGCCCCAAAGTGTTCCTCACTACGAAGCGATCAACATCAACCATGTAGCGGGGAATGAAAAGGAATGTTCCTATTTCAGTGCATACACTCTCACGACCTTTGCACTTGGCATCAGCCATATATTAGACGACGTTCCGCACAAAAAAGCTATGGCCATACAAAACAGCCTTAAATCTTTAATGGGGAAAAGCATGTACTACCGTATTCGCAACAAACAACGTCGACTTCATCCATCGGAACAGAAACAAATCGCAGACGTTTTCCTGGAACACGGCATCAAGACAAAGATTAACTTCGACGAATACATTGAAGATTATGACTGGTAAGCCACAGATTGTGACGGGAAAGATACTTGCGAAAATATTTCATAGGAATTGAATAAAAGTTTCATAACGATAAAAAAAAAGTTCCATAGAAATGAAAAAAAAGTTTCATCGTAATGGAAATAAAGTTTCACGACGATGAAACCTGTGAAACTTTTAGCACAAATAAAGATTAACAGGCAAGCGAAGACCTAAAGGTTACACATGCGTCATATTCCCCTTATAATAAGAAGCCTCCGCAGACGCCCGTCCAAATGTTCAAGCATAAATATTAAAAAAAATCGGATACCATATTTAGGCTTCTGATGCATTTTCGCAATCCGCTCTGGACGCCAGCTTCTCCAGTGCCACCAATTCCCATCCCTTGAACACCAGCGTAATCAATCCAAGCCGGGTATTCCCTTTCGTGCGGGCCACCTTCCCATCATCGGCATAGCGGCGCAACTGTTCTGCCGCATCACGTTTCAGCAAGGCGATGTCGGCATCGGAGGTGTCACGCCGGGCATACTTCACCTCCACGATATAGCTGTAGACTATGTCCGGCTGGCGCACCAGATCGGGCATCATGTAGAAATCCGCATAACCTTTGGAAGATTCGTATTCGGGAGAAGGATGTAGCCCTGCGTCAACCCTAAGTAAGCCAGCAGGAATCCCTTGACGTGCGCCTCGCCGTCGATAAATTCACGGATGGCATTTTGCCGATGAATCAATACCATATCTGCTTAACATCTTTATACAAGAAAATTCGTTCATCCGTCCCCCTAGTAAGATCTCTCAATAAAAGTAAAGCATTTTGTGGTACATGGTGAAAGGTTAGACTAAAATCGTCAGCTATTTGTTTGCCCAACGACACCCAATCCATATCCCAATAAAAAAGCTCGTAAGTATCTCCAATACGAACATTATTGTCATCATTACGTGTCATATAGCCTATTCTTCCAACAGATTCCGGTTTGCCCAAATCCAATCCTACCCAACCATCTCTTAAAGTTTTAGATGCGAAAAATGTCAACGGATCTAAATCAAAAGCAGCAGAACGGCTATAATGAGGATTCTTACTTCGTTCTTCAGAACCAATAATTGTTCCTGTCAGTTTTTTATTCTCTTTATCCAAGAACATCAATTCTGCAATATTACAGCGGTAGGGCTTTGGACAGATATAACGCCAATAACGATACTTTGTAGTATCGCTCACATTTATACTACCCGATACGCTATACTCTTTGAACGTATGTACTGTGACGGCATCACTAAAATCCTCCTTGTGTGCTGCTTGAAACATGCTGTGTTTTAAACGGAGTGCTGTAGTGAACGCTTTGCGTGTTAAGGGATATTTCCGTTTTAAACTAATACTTCTTTTGGATGTGTTATCGGGATTCAAGAACTCCAGTTCACCTTTTTCATTCAACAAGGCAGGATAATTGAATGGGCGAACCCTTCCATTTATATAATATACCGGCAGATAGACAGCTCCCTTCTCTATTTTATCAAAGACGATCTGCTTACTATCTTTTATTTCCGAAAAACAAATAGGAACCCATTTCGCATTGTCAAATACTGCCAGATATGCATATTTTTCTTTGCGTTCTCTTTTCCCGGAAAGTACAGGAAAAACAGGATCAATGGTCGTTGCATATTCATCCGTAACGTCTTTTATAAACACATTGCGCAACGTTGACGGGACACTACCAGCTTCTTTATTCAGCCGGACTAAGGCCGAATTGGGAGAATATGTTCTTCGATATACTTTACCTTTACACTCACCCGGTCGTAGGGTAGCTAAAAAAGGTTCATGCCCTCCTTCACATACCATTCGGCGATCGTGATCTATCAGAATACTTAGCCACGAATGTGCATGTGCTTTTGTAGGCCACTGCAAAACGAAATCATACGAAACCGCAAAACCCTTACTACGCATGATGGCTAAAGCAGTATTTGTCCTTGTCTCACAAGAATTGGAAGGAATATTGCACCAAAACGGAATCTTATATAACGCATGCCACTTCAGAGGCTTTTTCAAATCGACAATAACAGTATCACGTAGTTTAATATTAATAGCTTCTGCCGCATGATAAGGTGTTTTATTCCAAATGTCATTATAAGAAAAATCGCATAATGTGTCATTAGCTATCGGTTTCAACACATTACGCCAATCATCAAAAGCCTGAAACTCTACGCACTTATAAGGAAGCATATATTCACAAAATTCATCGAATGTAATGCCTCTTGCCCAACGACCTTGTTGCCAATCGTCAAAAGCCGCGTCTATACTCTGTATCAGATAGCTGGCTTTTATGACAGAGTAATCTTCCTTAAACTCAAAATCATCTGATGGAAACTCTAACAACAAATTATTTAATTCATTCACCTGTTCATCAATCTTTCTGTCGGAGAAGATTATCTTTTCAGCTTCAACATAATATTCTTCAATATCTTTCCCTGTATACGACTGGTGTCCGGACATATTTATTATCAAAAATTTAGCAGCTCTAAGTTTCAAACTATCGGCCTCGTTTTCTTTATAATGCTCCAACACTTTTTCGAGTTCCGAACGATTATTGCCCGAGAGTGTCAGCACCTTTTCCAACTGTTTTTCTTCAGAGCTTTGGCAACTGAAAAGCAAAACAAGAAAAAGAAAGATGAATGTAGCTTTCATTTTGTTTTATTGTTAGTTTATAATCAAATATTCTTTTTGCGCAAATAGTTTCTGGCCTCTTCTTGTATGATAGAAACAGTGTAAGATGGTATCTTTATCCGTTTATTGATGATTTCTAAAGCTACCCGTTCGGCAAGTATACAGTTATCAGATTTTACATAGTTCCTCAAAAGTCCTTGTAATGGAAGAAAACGGCTAGGACACATATATTGTGCCAGTTTATAGCGTCTTTCAGCTTCTTTCCAACACCCCATCTGATAGTAATTGTCAGCTAATTGCATTTGCAGGTCATACGTATTGATATAAGATTCGCAATGCAAGAATATGTTGACGCTTTGTTTATACAATTCCACATTTTTCAATTCTGATGCATAATTGTACAAGAAATAGGGATTGCCATTCCACTCATCGTATAGCTTGGTAAATACAGATAATTCATTATCCAGCAAACCATTGTTCTTTTCTGCAACCAACGAAATTCGCTTCCATGTACGCTCGAAAATAGTATTCTTAATCAAAAAGAAACAGAGTATAGAAAGAATAATCAATAAAAATGGCTTGTTGAAACGTATTGTTCGTAGAGCAACCTCCCGTTGATTAAGTGAAGCGAGGCAGTAGATAATCATGAACCAAACAAAAGCATATTTGAATGGATAAGAAAAACAGGAAAATATAGCAATAGAAACAAGTGTCAGTATGGCTGGAGTGTCAAATGCCACATTACTTCGAAAAACAGCAATCAACGACAATAAGAATAAAGCGATTCCTATGAGTCCTTGTTCAATCAGCAGCAACAGATACTCATTAAATGGATGATCCGTGTTTCCTGCCAATATTCTATCGCTTTCATCAGCATGGGAGGAAGACAAATATTTGGCTTGTTCCGGCATGTAATCCGCCTTAAAAGAGCCGAGTCCGTTTCCCTGAATTATATGTTCCTTACACAATCCGGCAGATACTTTCCAAATCAGAACACGACCGGAAGCGGAAGCTGGTTTTAGATAAATCAGTCCAATGAATAAACCTATTAGAAACAAAGCGCCTCCGCTGATAAAAAAGATGCGCCTTCTATGAATTAACTTCCGATAGCAGAGAGCGTAAAAAAGGAGTGTTACTACGCATAAAGTAAGTATACGTGTTCTCGAACCGGATAAGATAACGACTATAATGAGGAGAAGACACGCCATAAGCTTGAACGTTCTTCTTTTTCCGTTAGAAGTCTGGCACAAAAGAAAAGGATAACAGAGAACGATGCTTGCAGCAAATCCGGCGGGATTATCAAAAGAACCGGTAACTGGAAAATAAGATTGAGTTTCTATATACCCTGTGGATTGCAACAAGCCATACAAGGCCGACAAAACTCCAACGACAACTAAAATGCTATTAAATGTTTCTGTAGGATTTTTTCTATTACGCATCAACACAAAAAGAATCCATCCAGATACGATGTATACACTGTGTATATATTGCGATGTAAAGAGACTGCAAACGAAAACATATCCCATAAAAACAGTAAAAGACAGAAATAGAAAATCAACAGACAGTCTAATTTTTCGCTTCCAGTTCCCTATGCAAATACCTCCCCATAATATGATGCCGACAACGAAACTTATATTTTTAGGCATAAAATACCTATCCATAAACCAATCAGCCGATAAGTATAAGGTGGTGATAAGTAAAAAAGAAAACGTAAAAACATTATCACTGAATAATTGCCTTAACTTGCAGAATATAAAAGAGGGAGTCTGTATTTGCATTGATAATAATTAATTCTTCTTTCGCTCCTAATCCTTTTCCTTTCGGATTGAAAGAGAAATGAAGCGAGCACGATTCGTCAGGATTTAATTCATACTTCTCCACCGATGCTTGTGTACATCCACATCCAGTTTTGATCTCTCCTATCTCCAATCTGGCATTGCCTACATTGGTGATTGTAATGCTATCACGACAAATTATATCAGAACTAATTATTCCGAAATCGTGTGTATAGGAAGACAGAGATACCTCTGCCTTCCTTTTTTGATTGCAAGAAACGCAAATCAGCAGAATAACAATAAGACCAAAGATTTTACTCATTTTTCATTGTCGCTGATGGTGAATTACTTGGAATAGTCTCGATGAAACGAGGTGGATCACCGATCAAACTATCTAATATTATTCTGGTCTTCTTTTTAAATTCTCGTTCTTTTATAATATAATCCCACCATGACAAAAAAACATCTCGATCCGCTTGGGGCATTGAATCAATAATGCGTAGATATTGAGAGAGTTCAGACTCCCTAATCGGATATTTTGTCCTTAAATCACGAGCCAACATGACTCGGATGACATTCGGATATTTTGCATATTTTTCAAGAAAAGTAAACCGACCTTCTGAACGCTGTTCAGTTACTGATGTATCTAATAAGTTACTATTCTCTGTTTTAGTACTATCTTCCGCCACTTTTCTCCGATCTCTATTCCAATATACAGCACTCCATTGAGCTTCTCGCTCAAGAATGTAAGTATTGTAATCTTCATTAATGGAAGTGCCCGATACATTAGCGTCAGTATCCCAATCGACCATACGAATATAGATATTCCCAGGTTCCACAAAAAGATTAATATCAGTCTCTTTATGGAACGATGAACCATCATAGGATATTTGTGCAAAATAAGGCTTTCGTGTGACAGTTCCTTCGTAAAAAAATTCCTTGCCAATCACCTTTATTTTTATGCTGTTGTCGTATGCTTGTTTTTGTCCTTCCCTTTCTTCAAGAAGATACGATTTATCTATTAATAACACATATTTACCATCTAGAGTATTATCAGGGAATTCACCCCGAATCGTAAATTTCTCTTGCCCCAAAAGTAATTGAGCAGAAAATACGATTATAATGAGAAAAAACAGTTTCTCTTTCATATTAATTACACTTTAATTCTATAAAATCATTTTACAGTTATATCAAGCATATTATTTACCCGTCTTTCAATAAAACGAGGAGCATTACGATTAAGACTATCGGTCAACGCTCTTCTCTTTGCCCAATACTCCTCTCTCTTCATTGTATACTCTCGCCACGCTATCAAAATATCCCGATCCGCTTTGGGCATTAAGTCAAGAATACGTAAATATTTAGCATCCACCAATCTTTTATTTAAGTCCTTAACTTCCAAATAACGAGATAACATTACTCGGATAACATCCGGATATTTGGCATATTTCTCAAAGAAAGCCAATTCACCTTTTTCAAAATCCTCAAATGCTGAACCAAAAGAATAAGCTCCTTCAGCTTCCGAAGTCTGCCCCTTTAAACGGATAGTTCTAAAAATTCTATTTACCAGATTTCTCCGTTCAATGACACAAGTATTATAGTCTTTATTAATAGGAGTACCCGATACATTTCCTTCCTCATACCAATTGGTTATATGGATCTGGATATTCCCAGGTTCTATTACAAAAGAAGTCGCACTTGTCTGACCACTGAATGTTGGTCTATCGTAATATATTTGCACCAAAAAAGGTTTTCGTGTAGTTACCCCTTTATAATAGAATTTTTTATCAGTTACCAATATCTTTACTTCATCGTCAGATGCTTTCCATTTACGTTTGTACTCATCAGGAAGAAAAGACTTATCTGTCAGTATTATATATTTTCCGTCTAGCGAATTATCTGGAAATTCACCTTGAATCGTGTATTTCTCTTGTCCGTAAAATAGTTGGGCTATAGATACAAACATTAATATGAATAGATATTTTCTCATGATAATAATTTAAGTGTTACAGAGACTCCGTTTCTTCTCTTCGCATATTTAATTCTCCTAAAAAATTGATACTTTTCCCCTGCTGCAAGGTGATATAAATGCTCGCACTTCCATTGGAATATACCTTAATATAAAAGTTGCAATTACCTATTGTTGTATTTGCTGAAAACTTGATGTGAGCATTTTTCTTTTTATTTATATCCACAGTATATTTTTTCAAAGGAGCCTGAAAGTAAAGTTCTGCTCCTCTCCTGTATGGTATATCAGCTTGACCGAGATAAAGAAGATCAGAAAAAATAGAATCATTTTTAATTTCTATTGAATAATCAGACTCATTCAATAATATAGGAGCTTTACATGGAAGAATGCAAGTACCTACATTTATCTTGTAGACTTTTGATGTAACAATCTTTCCGACAACTTCCGCCTTTTGTTTCTTTTGTTCTTTTTTGCTTTGGGCAGAAAGAATCGGAATTTCTACCAGCATTGTCAAAAATAGAACAAGAATTTGCCTTTTTACTTTCATATTAGATTATAACTTAAATATGGATGTATAAAAAGCCTAATGAAATACGGTTATAGGACACGTACCATTACTACTCTCACAATTGCCTATTCCGATTTGCAAATAATCATCATTCGATTGACAACTAAGCATAGATATAGCTATTAAAAAGGTTAACACAACCATATTCAAGAAAGCTTTGCTTTTTTTCATAAAACTATTTTTAAGGTAGTAACATATAGGGCACTTATTCTCCCGCTGATTGTCAATTTCATAATCAAAAACACGTCACACAAATCACAATAAGACTAAAATTCTACTTATTTTTCATCGTTGTTGATGATGAATTACTCGGAATAGTCTCGATGAAACGAGGGGCATTGTTACGTATACTGTCCAATAATGGTTTGGTTTTTTTTTCATATTCATACTTTTTAATAGTATAGTCCAGCCAAGCCAAAAGAATATCCCGATCTGCTTTAGGCATTCGGTCGAGAATCTGTAGATATTTTGGAAAATTAGGATCCCTTGACATTCTTCGTCCGTTCAATAAAAAAGATAAGTGGAACCGTACGACATCCGGGTATTGGGCATATTTCTCTAAAAAGAGTAATTGATTTTCCATACTTCTCCTTGTGATCATATAGGTATTATAATCTTCATTAATAGGAGTACCTGATACCACACCCTCATCTGCCCAATTAGCGATGCGGATATGAATATTACCAGGCTCAACTATAAAATACAGGCCGAAATCCAACATCTTTCTTTTTGTCCCTGCACTATAAAGATACGCCAAGAATGGCTTTTGTGAAAGTACACCTTCATAATGGAATTTCCCATCAACCACCAATATACTATCAATAAATAAATGTTTAATTCGTTCTTTTTCTTGACTAAGAGCTGAACTATTAGTCAAACGCAAATAACTATTATCTAACGAATGGTCGGGTAATTCACCCTGGATAGTGTATTTTTCTTGTCCATAGAATAGCTGGGCTATAGATACGAAAATAAAAATGAATAGATATTTTCTCATTATTACGACTATTAAATATTACTCTTACAATTAAAATTTACTCCTCATCTGGATAGCTTTTATCACAACTGCTTTCACAATTTCCTTCTTTTGTTCCTGCAGCCGATAGACAAGCATCTCTTACTTTTACCCAGAATTTATAATTATCACCATTGGGAAATTCACTCGCAGGTAAATCCTCAATATTCTCGTTAAAATGATTATGACATTCCATTATTTCTTCTTTGGCCGTTTCCGCACAATCTTTTTTGCATTTTTCACGTAGTTCTGCATTGGTATCTGCTCGCGTAATCACGACTTTGTACATTCGACTTTTTTGTCGTGCCCTCATCAATTCTAATTTAGTAAAATCAGCATCTTTAAAAACGTCCCTGACCAAAGAAGAAATACGATTACGGTTAGCTTGATAATCATATCCTGTCAGAATCTTTAATTGAGTAATTGCTTCGGTACGAGTCTCGATATTAAGCAGATTTTTCCGGAGTAAGCGATATTGTTCCAAGTCTTCTTTAGACAATTTAGAGATTGCGTTTTGTTCTCTTCTCATGTCCTTTCCTATTTCTTTTTCCAAATTCTGATAAGCTTCCGAAGCAATAAAGAGATCTGCAGCAGTCACATCTTCTGCCTGTTGAGAGTAATCGTCAGCATCATCCGTCTGACAACTAAGTACTGAAATACTGATTAGAAAGGCTAATCCAACCATAACAAAGCCACAATTCCACTTTCTCATAAGAATGACTTTTAGAGATTACTAATTTTGAATATCTTTTTCAGAGCAATACCATATATTTGTAAAAATTGTATAGTTCACTTCCAATTCCATCTATATTATATAAGATAAGGAGCTGTATTTTTCCATAATATTAGTACAAATAAAAGTTTATCGCTCTTGTTGTAACAAAGGACGACATTTATAAATTGAAATACAAATTTCAACCGTATACAAATGCGTATACACAGCCAATGTATACGCATTTAAATATGGTTTTTAAAGAAAGATCATTCCAAACGTAATGATTTAATAAAATCAGTAATAGATTCACAAGAAACATTCATTTTCTTTTTCAATCTACTACGGCGTATTCGAAAAGAACTTCCTAGAATCTGGAATAACTTTGAAATCTGCGCATTACTAAAATCAATACGTAACAAAAGAATGACATGTATATCATCTTCTGAAAGTACAGGGTAATAATGTCTCAACTTATAGATAAAACCATCTTGATGAAAATTTACCCAGAGTTCTAATCTATTCCAATTGCAATCGCTTATTGCGGATAAAGATGTAACATAGATTTGTACATCATAGGCAGTCTTCCACTCTTCTTCATCCATAGTTATTTTTATCTATTACAACTATATTCTATTTCACCAATTCATCATTGATATAAAGGTTCTTGAAAGTCACATCTTTCGCCCCTTTAATATCATTTGCTCCTTTGGCTACATTATTAAAATGAGAATCCTCTACACTGATGTTATATACATGTTTATCATCCTCCAGCCCTATAATAAGCACACCCAATTTACTCTTCTCACAAGTTACATTCTTCAAATGCACATTACGGACAATCGGGTCAAACCCTCTCTTACATTTCTCCCGATTCTCATATTGCAGATTGATGCGAAGCACAGCTTCACGACATTGTCCTACCGTTACATTACGAACAAATACATTTTCTATAAGTCCTCCGCGGCAAGTGCTCGTCTTAATACGAATAACACGATCCAGATTCGGGCTATCCATTCGGCAGTCTTCTACAAACAAGTTACGGTAACCACCGGAAATCTCACTGCCGATCACTACTCCTCCATGTCCATTCCTCATCATGCAACCACGTACGATAATGTTCTCACTGGGAATATTCCATTTACGCCCGTCTTCATTACGTCCTGATTTAATGGCAATACAATCATCACCCGTATCAAATGTACAATTCTCAATCAACACATTCTTACAAGATTCAGGATCACATCCGTCTCCGTTAGGTCCACGATTGAAAACAGTCACTCCGCTAACAATCAAGCTCTCGCAGAAAAGAGGATGAATCACCCAAAATGGAGAATTTAACAAAGTAACACCTTCAATCAAGATGGTGTGACAGGAATGTAAATTCAATAGTTGCGGACGCATCCCGTCTTCCGGTTTCATCAGACGTTTGTAGACAGGAGTCGATGTTTCACCATACATCAACAGACGTTCACGACCTCCATTGCGTTGAGCCACCATGCCTTCTTTCCAACCATACTTTACGGCCCCACACATCGGCCACCAAGTTTCCATGCTACCTTGTCCGTCAATAATACCTTTTCCTGTTATGGCAATATTGCTTTCACCATAAGCATAAATCAAGGGGTGAGCATTATAGCAATCAATTCCTTCCCAACGAGTTAAAACAGCAGGAAAATAAAGGCTTTGATCTGTAGAGAATTTCAAAACAGCTCCCTCTTCGAGATAAAAATTCACATTGCTCTTTAAAGTAATAGGTCCGGTATAAAAAGTACCTTTAGGAACAATTACTGTGCCACCTCCTGACAGACTGCACTGTAGAATAGCCTGATTAATGGCTTCATGGCAAGGATTAGCCTCATCATCCGTTTTTGCTCCAAAATCAGTTATAAGAAATGTTCGTTTCGGGAAAGAGGTCCGTTTAATCTGTTTTTCGATACGGGCGCTTTCTTTAAATGCTTTATCAAAATCAACAGTATTCGCAAATGTTACCTCTGCCACAAAAAGCAACATCAGTAGTAAATTAATAGTTCTTCTCATCATAATTCTTATCCTTTTATTAATATGTTATTTTTATTTTATTGCAATGTAACTCCCATCAGACCGATAACAACATCGTTTGAAAGTGTTTCCAACGTCAGATGACTTAACTCTTTGGAAGGATTCAAAGGCATGTCCAAAAGTATGCCTGCTCCTCCCTCGATGGAACGTCCATAAACACCCTTTATGCCTAAGTCCTTTCCCAAGTCATTGCTAACCAAACCCGTCTTAAAATGAATGCGATAAGGACGGGGAGAAACAACGGTGAATGCCTGACCATCAACATAGAAATCTTGCTCAATAGGACACCAGTTATCCGGATTCACTAATTCCAATACATCAGAAGTTCCATCTGTATAGTATACACGAACAATACCATTAGCAATGCGACACTGCATGTGGTTGGTACTGCCTGCCATCATTAAATAGGCATGAGAAGCCCGACCGGAAAGCGGAATACTCAAACTGTCGGGATAATTATCCCACAACGAAGTAAAAGCAATATTGCTTCCTTGAGCCAATGTTCGGAATGGCACACCCAGTTTGGTAGTCAGCATCTCATCACGTACCAAGGCACGCAAACCTGCATCATCAATATCAGCAGTTAATTTCGGATGACACCACTCGCCAATGCCCTGAACAGGAAGTTGCAAAGTGGTATAAGGCGAACGGGGTGTCAGATACTCATTCCGGAAAATATCTGTCACATTCGCATTGAACAAAGAATCCATATTCATCACCCGGCACTCTGACGTATTTACCTGTGAGAAAGGAAGAATGACCGGTGATTTTTCCGATTTTGTAATCTGTACGTTTACAGGCTGCCACCATTCCATCTGTCCTTGTTTCATGCGAACAAAGAATGTATGATGCCCCAAATGATCATTGACCTTACTTCTTATAGATGTATCACTAACATTCGGTTGTATCAGCACTCCCTGCGGATCATATATTTCACCGAATACCGCCCCTAAAATGGATGGAACACGGATCTCCGCTAAAACCTCCGCCTGTATTTCAGGCAGAACCGGATTCAGACTGTTTCCTTCCCACACAATTTCAACAATTGCTTTTTTGGCAGAAGAAGCAGGAATAACAACCACCGGATAACCGGAAGCAGCTTCCGCAAAGCTCCAGTCAACTTCTTTCCCATTTACTTTCACAGAATGAATCCTTTCTCTCCCGACATTCACTTGTAATGTCAATGCCAAAGGTGCCTTAAAACGTTGCTCTATCCGGTAAATATCTGTATCATTCTCCCTGACAAAGTGATAGGTTATGTCAGGCAAAGAAATAGAAGCTTTTGACCATCCTGCGGGAAATCCCGGACGAATCACCATCTTCCCGTTCAATACATCGGGTAAAATGCCATACAATCCTTGTACCAGTAATCGGGAAGCTACCCCTATCGGATCTCCAAAGTCACGATAACACTCTCCACGGGCAGCATCATAAAAGCTGACTTGCCCCAAATTGCCGGGACTGTTACCTAAGTACATGCCATCCAGAAATGAACTTTTCATCAATCGATATGCTTCCTCCGGACGTCCTGCCTGAAAATAAGCCAAAGCTGTATGCATTACCTCTGCGAAAGCCACATTATTGATACTCCAGGAATAAGGTAACCAATTGGTAGTGGCAATCGTTGCATACCCCTCTTCCAGTCCATCGGCATACACGGGGATATGTGGTATTTCCGTATCAACATACCGTGTAGCCTGATAAGCTTGAAAAGGATCGGCAACGTCACTATCGAGTGCATGGTATATAGTCCATAATCCCGGACTTTCGTGAAGCCGGCGATGTCCCATAAAATCCTGATATTCCGCCCAACAACCTTTGCCCTGCATCCAAAGACGCTTATTCATCGCTTTCAATATTTGCTCGGCTTCGTTCTGATAAGGTGAAGGGTCTTCGCCTATCAAAGAAGCAAGAAAAGCAGCCATTTTATTGGCACGGTAGTTATAAGCCGACGAATGGGTGACTGCGCCACTGTTGTAGTAAAGCGCATCACTTGCCCAAATACAAGCGTATGCATCATATAAACCATCATTGTCCGGATCATAATTTAATTTTTCCCAAGCTAGATGGCGGGTAATCACAGGCCACATTTTGCGGACATACGCAGTATCTCCCGTCCAGTTGAAGTGCCATAACAATTCATCCATGTAACAAAGGTTCATGTCATAGTGGTGCATCTGGTTGTTACGTCTAGGATTCCGGCAAATATACCCATTGCTATATTGAGGAGTTCCCCAACGTTTTTCCGAACGCGCCAGATTCATTGTAGAATCTTGTGCCGGATGAGGTATTGTATTCGGGACATCAGTCACCTGACTAGCTGCATAAGCATCAAAATGAGTCCGTGCCCGGTCATGCCAACCTAAAGCATCACCAGTATATCCGGCCCTCCACCCACTTAACGGCATACGCCAGCCAATAGCACCGTGCAACCAAACCTGTCCGTCCCAAATTCCATCGGCAGCTGCGACCAATGCACCACCCAAAGTGTTTAAATAAGGGTCCGGCGTTTCTATCTTCAAATGAGAAGCCAATGCCAAAGAAGCTGCCTCCGCTTGTTGATAGAGTTTACGGACATTATAGTCTTCGGGAACCTCCCCACGTACCAAGTATACTTCTTTCTGCAAGGGAAGTTCACCAGTGACAAGGTCAGTCGCTTCGACAGGAAGTTCGAAGCAATCAGCCGGATCTACCCCCATATCTCCATTACGACTCAAACGTTTTCCGGTAGCTCCCCCATGTTGCCAACGAAGTATAGCTCCTTTAGGCATATTCGAAGGAGAAAAACGCCAAATAGCTCCATCCATATCGGCTAATGCCAATACAGAAATACGCAGTTCTCCTTTTCCCCAAGACGGGTCTGTCAAATAATAGGTACGTTTTCCAGCCGAATAACGGGATTCACAATGCCCGGTGCAGTCAAGCGCCAATTCTGTTCCGTCACGAAGAATGACTTTGAAACTTATATTTCCTCCGCGTCCGTTATTATAAAAAGCAAAAACCGGTCGGTCACTTGTTTCTACCCGAAAGGGACTGTGACTACCGTACAAAGCACGGGTATACCGATTCTTACCATTGACACAAACAAACTCATCACCATCGGGACGATATTGCAACGTCCTTTTTGTACCTCGCAGATGTTCATTCAAGGAAATGGATTCTTTAAAGTCACCGATCTGCTTTGCCTCTCTTTGAGCATTTAATGGTATCGCCGGCAACATCAAGAGGCAACAAACTGTCAGCTTTCCTTTTAAAATAAGATTCAGATGAAAATAACTCATATTTTTTTGTGTTTGATTATGGTAATGGCTTCAATCCTTCCCAACGGACATTCCAAGTTCCATCTTTCGGAAATCCCGGATTAGTCTCCGTACATCCGTCCCAACCGGCACACATCATCGCAATAGCAGTCAGCAAGCCGCCATTACCCGGTAAATAAATACGTAAACGACCGTCCTGATAATTATGACCATTCGGCAAGTATGTGTTTGTGCGTTTATCCATCAGTAAAGCTCCGACGGCCTTTTCCGGTTCACCCAAACGGGCAGCATTCATAGCCGTCATCGGATAATCCCATCCCCAGGTTTTACCCCAATTCCAGTTATCCCAAATCCAGTGCAATGTATTTTTCATATAATCTTCCCGGATAAGTTTATTCATCGGAAGAATACCGACTGCCCCTAATACTGCCATGTGGTCGGAAGTATAACGAATATCTTTATAAGTATCTATGGCTGTTTCAGCAGCCAGATAAAGTCCTTCATTATTAGATGCTAAAGGGGAAAGTTTGTCGATCATTTCATCCCATTCCAGACTACGTTGCTGTCCCATACGTTCACGCCATTGTTGAGCGGTCTGCATGGCAAAATGCCAGTAAGAAAGTTCAAAAGGAGGATTAATTGTTTCTGCAGCACGCAACGTTTCTTGTGCAGGAATGGCACCTTTCAATACGTAACGTCCTTCCAGTTCATCGTATGTAGCAAAAGAGTACATAAATTCTGCAGTCTCCTGTACCAAACGATTATATTTCTCCAACACTTCTTTAGTCGGATCAGCACGATAAAGTAATTCTGCCAAATAAATTAGATGAGGTTGTTGCCAAATCAGAAAACTTCCTACTTTGGAAGGGGCTTCTGTTCCTGAAGGGTCGGTCATTTTCATCCAGCGAACACCATCAAACCCTTGTCTTTGGGCTATTTGACGCGCTATCGGTTCAGCCTTTTCATACCAGCCTAATGTACGGTCAAGTAAGTTGCTACGATTCCAAAGAGCAAATTGAGCTTCGTGCCACCAGATCATTTCAAGATGAAATTTGCCAAACCACGAATTATAGGTAAGCCCCGTCTCTTGCGGAGGAGTAGTACCTGCACTCTGAATAGCAAGCAAATATTGGCTAAGTACCACACGTCGTTCCAGTTCTTTTGCCCGTGGGTCCGTACATGCCGAAAAGTCAACAGCTGCGCCTTCCTTCCAAAACGAGTTCCAATAGTTTTTTGCTTCTTCTTGAGTTTGTGCTACAGTAACAGGCTGCGTTGAAGGAGCTGTACTAGTAAAAGCACATGTAAAAGCTAAATGATCGTCCATCGGAGTCAGGACAAAATAATGTTTTGCTTTCTCATTGAAAGTAGCCTTCCCTTCCCAATACAAAGTTACGAAATACTCTGTGCTATCTAAAGTATGTTTCAAAACTGCGGAAGATTCATTTTGAGTAACAATAGTCGTTGTATGTTTATCAACGGCTTCCCAATTACATGCATCATCACAATGAGCGCCCGTAGGATACGGAAAACGAAAACAAATCCCGGTATGCGCCTTAGAGGTAATATTTGCAGCAATCATATCATTAGAAGGATGGCAGACTGTCTCCACTTGATAATCTTCACCGTTTAATTTAAACCGACTTTCGATTTTTCCATCCCACAAGCAAAGTTTCTGATGAACGTCAGTTACCTGTTCAATATCCGTACCTTCTTCCACGTCAAAACCGACAATTCCTAAATGAAGACGATGCGGATTGACACGAAACCAATTAGCGGCATCCTGCTGTCTGCCTTCTTCTTTGAATTGAGTAGCGTAAAGTTCTTTCTTTCCCCTGCCAAAATCGTATTCTTTCAGAGTTTCTTCCGAAGTAAGCCGGTCCGGATTGGCGAAGCTATGCCAGCCCCACTGGCTCTGCGTTCCCAATGGAACTCCTTTTTTATAATTGTCCGGAAACGTCTGTAATCCGGTTATGTCTACCGTATAAGCAAACTCTCCATTTCCTACAGAAAGTGAAGCCAATGAATCGAATGCCGTCACAACAGGACTGTTCCTTTCTACTAATGCCTCGCGGTCAATTATCGGCTGATTTCCATCTCCGCAAGCTGTCCAAATAAAAAGTGCTGCAATAGATACTGCGAATGTTTTCATGATTCTTTATTATTGTTATTTACAAAAGTATTTATTTTTGAAACAAATGACGCGGATTCTCATTCAAAAACCCGCGTCACTCCACCCTAATAATCCAATCCAAAGGATGATTTGAGGATCTTTATTTTAAATTCCATTTGATAAAATAGTCTCCATTCATTATTTTGGAACGAATGTCTTCAGCATTGCCAGTAGTTTCGTACTTTTCCGAAATATACTTCGCCATGAAACTATTATCATTATAACGTTTTGCCATACGAATCATAGCCGGATAAACTTTTCCTTCGCATGCCATTTCCAGCATCATTTCTTTCAATATTTCTTCGTCATTGTTTTGTACATTAGATGTGAAAGTACGTGCTCCTAAGTTACTATAGCTTACTTCTACTCCACGAATCCCTCTGTCACCATATTTACGACTACCAATACCAGTTGTCCCGTTTGAATAATAATATACAGTACTATTATTCGTCCAATGAGGAGTAATACCATACCAATTGCCGGAATAAGTACCTTCCTCATCAATATCAAACTCACTAGAGTAGGCATTGACTCCTACATTAATTAGTGCGTCAACTACAGATCTTCTACCTAATTGATTGAATGCTTCTGCCAACATAAAATAAAGGTCTGCACCGCGGTAGGTATATACGAATACATCATCGCGATAAGCGGTACGTACAGGTTTAGAAGTTGGACGGAATTTGCTGATAACCCATTTACCATTGTATTCAGATACTGTGTAACCCATTCTGAAATCTTTATCTTTACTACCCAGCGGACCGAAGTCATTATCTCTGAAACGTTCTACAGCGACCTCTGCCGGTGCCAGCCAATATTTATTCGGATAATCAGAGTCGAAATGCTTCAGCAGACTGTTTGTCTGCCTGTTTTGATAGTCATACATAATTGCTGACGCCGATTCATAATCATACGGAGTCTCGTTATTAAAGAAATTGGTATAATGACTGAACAACATATCATTACGTAAGAAAGCGATAGATTGATTGGTAGTACTTTGGTAGATACTGTTCATCTTATTAAGTATCAAGTTGACACATTGTTGGTATCTACCTAACCACAAACAAATCTCTGCATATAGAGCATAGTAAGGAGGAGTCATCATATCCCAGCGGCGATATTCACTATTTGCCAGCTCCGTATCCGGGTCTACCCAGTCTTTCCATGCTGTTTCGTAAGTTCCGTCAATATTGTCATAACCAATATCTAGCAGATTCTTGCAAGCTACCATCGTTTCGTCAAGATTCAATATGTCAAACTGTGACAAATCTCTCAACGAAGTCATTGGTTTATCCACCCATGCTACTTCTCCGTAGATTTTAGCGATCGTCATAAACATCCATGCCTTGACACGCAGCGTGCTGCTGACCAATGCTTTATAGTGGCTTTCATTAATAGAGTTCTTTTCTTCGTATGTTTTCAATTTCCGAAGATAATCGTTACAGGCATTTATTACTTCGTAGAATCCAGAAGGATCTGCATATGAATTACCACTTAAATCATCATCGTAATTGTACAAGTTGTAGAGTTCAGTGGGTGCCGTTGCAGTCGGCACCACCATTTCTCCCCGAAGTTCATTCAGATAAATCACTTTGTCTCCAATGGCTTGCATTTTAGTCATGATACCAATGTAACCGGAGTACATCTCACTTTCTTCTGATATATAATCCTCATTATCCAGGGTAACATCTGTATCAGGATTGAAGAAGTCATCGCATCCTCCCAATAAAGTAACCGCCAGTATGAAAGCGGCATTTAATAATATCTTTTTCATCTTCATCATTAGAATTTCAAGTTAATACCCAGTTTGACAGATTTCGGTTGCATCACTTTCGCATAATCAAATCCTTGTGTAGCATTGCTGCCAGATGAATAAGCGAATTCCGGATCCATACCCAAATATTTGGTAGCGGTCAACAGGTTTTCTCCTGTCACATAAATTGTTCCTGAACGGAAAAAATTCCAAACTGGTTTGTCGAAATTATAGCTTAACGTAATACTCTTCATGCGTAGGAAAGAAGCATCTTCAATCCAACGGGAAGAGAAGTTGTTATTGCCGATAGCATCTCCATAGCTAGCGCGTGGAATATTGGTAACCTGTCCTTCTACATTCCAACGGTTGGTCACTGCTACACTTTGGTTAGAGAAAGAAGAAACTGATTCCAGTGTCCTTCTTACCGCATTGTATGCCTCATTCCCTTTTGAATAAGAAAATTCGGCCGCCAGTGCGAAATGCTTATAACGGATATTGGTATAGAATCCTCCAAAGTAATCAGGAGTGGCACTACCCAATGATACATAATCTTTAGAATCGATGCGTCCGTCATTATTCTGGTCTACATAACGTACATCACCAGCACTATATGCTTGATTACTGCTGTTGGTCAATGCGGCTTCACTCGCTTCCGCTTGGGTAGAGTAGACGCCATTTGCTTGCAATCCGTAAAATTCGTATGGATTTCCACCTACACGACTTACTATCATCGAACCATCACTATATTGAACTGTTTCCTGATCGTTTCCGCCCAATGATTTAATCTTACTTTCCGTGAAAGAAATATTACCTCCTACAATCCACTCAAAGTTACGCATACGGATGAGAGAAGCCTGCAATGAAAGTTCTACTCCGTTGTTATCGATTTTTCCGACGTTTGCATAGTAGGCAGATGTTCCGTAGATAGCAGATTTTCCAATGTTCATGATTACATCTTTGCTTCTGCCACAATAATAATCTACTCCCAAACTGATACGGTTTCTCAAGAAAGAGGCATCCAAACTTAAATTCATCTGCGAGGTTATCTCCGGTTTCAAATGTGTGTTCGGTATTTGGGTACGAATAATACCCGATACAGCCATATACGGTAAACTACTATAATAAGATTTTCCATAATTGGAAGAGAAGCGACTGTTTCCTGTCAGGCTGTATTCTGCACGCAAATCCAGACGGGTGATCCAATCCTTGTCTATAAGGAAAGACATATTCTTCGCCATCCATGTGATTCCGCCTGATGGATAAACCCGAAAATGGTTGGTGTATCTTCCGTTTGCGGAAGAACCGTCGATAGACATATTCAATGCAGCATTCAATACATGATTATAAGTATAGTCAACGTGACCATAAATATTAGCCCAGTTCCATTTATTCTGATAACCGTCGAAATAACGACCTATAGCATCAGCCGAACCCAGTACTTGATAGAAGTCATTGGTTGTGTTGCGCGCGTATGCCCCATCGTATTCCTGCAAAGTAGTCAAAATTTGCACTCCTGCCATAGCATTCAAAGCATGGCGGCTACTGAATTGTTTGTTGTAGCGCGCATTTAGGTTATAAAAATAATTAGTCGTTTCGTTTACGCCTTCCCGGATTGTATTTTCTTCAGTACCGAATGCGTCTGTAGTAGGAACGATAGTAAAATCGGTTCTGCCTGGAACAAAAATATGCTCCTTATTATAGTTGTAGTAAAGACCGAAGGCACCACTGAGAGAAAAACCTGGAAATATTTTATAATTGAAACCAGCTTTAACATTTACGTCATATTGGCGACTGTTCGCATCCAGATTATTGACAATAGCTAACGGGTTACTTACAGCAAAGTCCATATTTTTGCTGATTCCATAATAGTATTCAGAGTAAATCGGAGTAAATTCTCCGTTATCTACTTTCTGGTAGGGAGCAAGCAGTGGAGACTGTGCATAAGCAGCAAGCAAAGGGTTGGTACGAACATTCATCCCTTGTTCTTGATAATTACCGTTGATATATGCCAATCCGACGGTAGCATAGACTTCAAAATTCTTGCTGACCAAGAAGTTTCCGTTCAACTGTGTATGATAGCGGTTCTGTTGAGTACTTTTCAGTATTCCATCCTCTTTAGAGTATCCCAAAGACAAGTCGTATTTGGCGATAGCATCACCACCTTCTACTCGAAACAGATTTTCTGTCACAAATCCGCTCCGGTAGATTTTATCTTGCCAGTTCGTATTATTATTGTAGTAGTTGGCATATCTGCTGTTGGTAGGGTCACTCATGAAAGGGAATTCGGTAAAGAACTCATCCATGTTCCCGAAATAACTCATTCCCATGTCTGATAGGAAAGAGCGGTAATCTATACCATTCAGCAAGGGCATACGTTTGTTGTTCCAGTTAATACCAAACTGACCGTAATAACTGATTTCAGTGTTCATGTTCTCCGATGTGGCACCATCCGTTTCAATCAGAATGACACCATTAGCACCCATAGAGCCATATAAAGCCGCTTCCGCACCTTTCAATACGGTGATATTTTGAATATCATTGAGGTTGTAAGCCTGAAAGATGTTACGGCTCAATCCATTAATCAATGGTGAATCATTTACGTCCGGTATATAAGGAACACCATTGATAACTACCAACGGTGCATTGTTACCCACGAAAGAACGTGTTCCACGAAGATTAATGAAACTTCCCTCTCCTGGCATACCGCTGCCACGAGTCACTTGCAAACCTGCAATCTGTCCAGCCAACGCACGGTCTATCTTCATACCCGCAGGTACGAAATCCTTTTTAGTGATATTCTCCGCAGATGTAGTCACTTCGTTCGTTTCAATACGGAAAGGCAATACTGTTGTTTCATTATATTTGTATTCCGATTCAGGAATCATAATGATCGTCATCTCCTTACGATTATCCACTGCTTGAAGCACTGTATAATATCCGGCAGCCCAAACTGAAATATTGGCTTTCCGCAAACTCTTGCATTCTATTTGAAATACTCCGTTCTTGTCCGTAGTGACATCTTCGCTTCCGGTGACAGACACCACCGCACCCTCAACCGGAATATTAAGGGTGGATAATACTCTCCCGCTTATTTTACCTTGTTCCTGCGCATACAGATCGACAGCAAATAGGCAAACTAACAGGGTGAAAAACAAAATTTGTATCTTTTTCATGTTGTCTTTATTTCATAAGATTAATAACAATCCTTGTTTGGTCGCAGACACCAATGATATAATGCTGCCTCAGATAAATTGGAACCTGATCCACTAAGACGTATTATAATTTCACTGGCTTCGTCTCCCGGAATAGTAACTGTACCTACAGCACCTCCATCACGATCATATTTTGATTTATTTTTAAATCCCTGCGCAACAGCTTCATCTATTCCTTCCGGATATCCACCTCCTGCACGATCATAGTGGTAAGCAGATGCATTATTAAGCACCGATTGTGAAAGAGTGGTTACAGGAATTTCTTCTCCATTCTTGATAATTGAAACGGCAATCGCTCCTAAAGTTTTCTTTTGTCTGAACCCCATGGTGAGTGTATATGTTCCAGGAGGAATCTTATAAGGAGTAGCTACGTAACGGGTTCCCACTGTTTCACCTCTAAACGGAGTATAATCAAGTGTATATGTTTGATTACCAGCATCTGTCAAGTTAAAATAGAGAACTCTGTAATATATAGTGGGGAATCCTAATGCTGCCCATCCTGCGCAGTTCGCTTCATCCGTCTCACTAATCTTGTTAAATGAAAGATTGGTAGTCTTGAAATACGTATCTTTATCATCGGCACTCAGATATTCGTAATTTCTGAAAAGTTCTTTAAGGCGATAAATCAATACGTTAGTAGGTATCTTCATTTCAGTGACATGGTAGGCTATTCCGTTACTCATAGATATCGGGTTGTCAAGATCTACTTTCTGTACAGTCGTGCGCCATTGTTTACTGAATACAGAAGTCAAATCCTCATTGCTTTCAAAATCGGCTTTGTCATAGATCTTATTAAAGAAAGCCGATTGAAATATCCAGTTTTCCAGAATACTATCTGCACGTGTCATATTCCAGCTTTCCAGATTCTTCCGTGCTACGCTTAATGCGTTATTGACTACGTCATTGGACGGTATTAGCATGGTAGCACTGAGATTTTCGGACATGATGTCAAACTTTACCTTTTCAAAATAAGGAGCTCTTACGGTAAATACCGAGTCATATACGGTATTGCCAGTATTGTCTACTCCTACCACTTTACTTGCGTCTCTGTCAAATGTCAAAACATTACGCGACAAGATCATCTCACGGAAAATAGAATAATCTTCACCTAGATTTTCAATGATCTCATACATGCTTCTCGGAGCATTGATAGCCTGATCTAACAAATACAGATACCCATTAGTCAACTTAATTACCCGGGTTACAGTTGCATTGTTGAAACGAATACCGGTAGCCGCTCTTGTTTCGGGAGAAGCAACAGAAATATTCAGATACTTACCGCTCCACATCAAAAGACGTTGTCCGTCTTCCAGGTTGGAAGGTGAGATAGAGGCATCAGAGATATAGGTCTGGGCAGTGTATATAGGATCATCCCCTACTGCAATGCTTGACTCCACTGCTAGAATGGTGTACATCTGTTCTTTCGCCAATAATTGGTCCACCATGCCCGTTTCGTTAAACAGCTGGTACATATTGCTTAAAGAGGACTCTTGAGCCAAATAATCTGTAAGGGATTCATTGACTATGGAAATCTCCGTATTATTAACCGTGCTGGCGTTTTGGGCATAATGCTCATCCCATGTGTTAGTACAACCGCTCCCTATCAATCCGATAAGGGCAACGCCGAGTATATATTTTCTTGCTTTCATGGTTTATTCGTCAAATATGGGTTCAAATTCTAAATAATCTAAGTATATACGATAGTCGGATTTATCACTAGCTGCAGGATCAGTCAATATCAGTCTGAATGTGTGAGTAGAGTTTTCTGTAAATTCTATCTCATCATAAATCACATCTTCATAACATCCCAACTTATTGCTTTTAAGAGTAGTGGTTGAACTGGTATACGGTGCACGTGTAACTGAATGTTCTCCGTCAAAGCTAAAAATCATTTGTCCTCCGTTACTTCCGCTGCTTTTTGTTCTAATAAAATCCATAGATGTAGCATAACCAAAGTGTAATGTTACTTTGTATTTTCCCTTGATAATAGACGGCGTTTCCATTGAGATCCAACCTGTATTACCAATGTTCAACATCAGAAAGTCATAATTGCGGGCAGTTTTCCAGTCATTATTCGTCCGAGTAGTAAAATAGGTAATATTATAATATTTATCAAAAGCTCCTGATGGATTCTTTAGTTCATATTCATAACAATTGAGTTCTGAGATGTCACATTTCTTCTCTGCCGTTCCAAATGATTCCTGAAATTTAATCCCCTCCTCTCCATGACCGTCTGCAATCCAGTCTTTGATAGCAGAGAAATTACATACATCAAACAATACTGTTTCCGGTTTTACATCCGCAATCGGCAGGTAAGTGGAAACCTGATGAATATAGCCGTTCTTAGCTTGCAAATTACAAGCGTCTTCCACAAAGACAGCTTTATTTGCTTCGTCCTGATAGTTCAAATAGAATTTTCGATCTTCCTCTTGACTTATTCTTACCACATTTCCTTTGCACGATGTATTCCATATCTTAGAAGTCGCATTTTCACTGTCGAAACTCTGCAAGTTGTTCAAGTCATAACTTCCGGTCAGAATATGATAGGCTACATATTTATACAATGCATTCTCCTGATTAGTATAGTCGCTACTTGCTCCCAACAGTTGTGTTAAATCAGCCAGATTATTGACACCTGCATCATGGAAGACATCGTCCGTTACAGCCAACAGTGTATAATTACGTTTCTGCTTGATAGTTTGTCCCTGATCATTTTTCAGTTCATCATAGATAATGTTCAACTCGGTTCCCCACCCCGTCGCATCTAAAGCGGACTTTAAGAGGGTATAAGGACGTCCGCTTTCGGATATCCGGGCATATACGCTTTCAGTAAGCGGAGTTAGCGTATTTCCCAATACATATACGTAACCGTTGGATACCGGATTTGCAAATTCAAGCACATGAGCTTCACTGTTCAGATAAACAGACCGCATACCACCACCGCCATTTTCCGCACTTCCGAATGATACCATCAAAACATCGTCAGAAACGGTTCTTTTAGCTAATGCACCTTCCTTCTCAATAAAAGTTGCTTGATTGATGGTATCTTGTATAATATGATAAGATACCAAATTACGCGCATATTCTGTTCCCAACTCTTCAATGGAAGAAACCCCTCTTCGGGTGTAAAACTCCTGTACGGCCGTATTGTTGGGGACGAAAAGAGTGAAGCGTTGGGTAGCCTGATTCACCGCATTGTATAAGTCCGCATATTTCATGATGTGAATCCATTCGGAAAAGTCTTCCGATCTGCTGGATAAATAAGTTGCGGCAGGCTGTGTGTCGAAGACCACGAAAGTGTCTCCATCATACGGATCATTACAAGCTGCACATAAAACGATGAGCAGCATCCAGTATATTTTTTTTAATTTTTTCATCGTATATCGTTATTTAATTATTCATAATAAGGATTTTGTGTCAATAACGAGTTGTTGAATATATCTTCAGCAGGAATTGGCAGATACCAAGCATTATCATTATCCAGAACAGAACTCAGCCATTTATTTTCCGCTGTAAGGTTGTTCTCCATAATGATTGCTTTAAAGCGAGCTTTATACTTGAAGTTTTGTTGCTTGCCGTAGCGCAATAGGTCATACCAACGTTTGCCTTCTGCAGCAAACTCCATGTCGCGTTCATCCAATAGCATCTCCAATAACATTTCTTCAGTAGCTTCGTTGATATTGTCCGCACTGACTTCACTTCGTGGATTTAGCTCTGAACGTTCGCGTATTTGATTAATGATAGACAATGCCTCTGTCCAGTTGGCGGAACCGCCGATACGAATCAGTGCCTCCGCTTTCATCAACATTACGTCTGCCATACGATAGATAATATAATTGGCATCCTGAATGGTACGTACGGCTTCCCGGTCAGCAACTCCCATTCCTGAATATTTCCAGATAATGCCGTTGTCCGGATAGCTAGCATAAGCAGTACCGGCAAATGAACCATAATAAGTGCGGCTTATTTCATCTCCTCTATGTTGTGTGTATTCTTCTATTAAGCGAAGAGTCATCGGCTCAGAATACATATATGAGTCTATTGTAACATCAGTGCCATAAGGGAAAACCTTGGATGGGCTTCCGCTTCCTTGTGCATAATTGGTTTCGTCATATTGTATTTCAAAGATAGATTCGTTACTGTTACCGGGATAGAACATATTGAACCATTGTCCGGGTGTCGACATAAATACTGGTCGCATAGCGGCTGTAGCATTGATTAGGTAATCAGCATACGTGACACATTCTTCGTATTCTTCTGCCCAAAGGCAAGTTTCCGCCATCAGTGCGTACAATGCCCATTTAGTGGCACGCCCTTTGGTAGCCCATGTTCCATCAAATGTTTCTTTGGCAGCATTAGTTGCTAACGCTGCACGTACGTCGCTTTTTATCAATTCCAAAATCTCCGTTTCGGATGACTTGGCTACGTCATTAGGCATGGCATCGTCTACGTAGGGTTCGGTAATCAAGGGCACCTCCCGGAAGTTACGTACCAGATACAGGTATGACAGTCCGCGTAGGAAATAAGCTTCCGTCAGATGTGAGTTCATTCTCGATTCATAATAACTTGCATCTTTGTCCATCACGGTCGGTGCATATTTTAACACAGCATTCGCCATACCGATCACTTGGTAGAAGGTACCCCACTGAACAGTTGATGTACTGGGCAACACCTGAAAGTTCTGAATCAGACCGGTTTTTGTTCCTCTACCGGGAACAATGACGGAACTCCCTCTCAATTCTCCCCAGTTGATGATATAGGGGACACAAGTACGCAAACGACTGTATCCCTGTGCGAGAATGGCTTCCACATCTTCAGAAGACTCCCAGTACATATCGGTAGATTGCTTATCTTTGGGCAGAATATCAAGCCAATCGCTGCATCCGCTCATCAACAAACTTCCGGATAGTAACAATATAGTAAATATCTTTTTCATGTTCGTAGATCTTTTAAAAACTTAAATTAAAGCCGGCAACAAGCTGAATAGAAGCCGGTGTAGTAGCACTATCTCTGGCATATGTGTTTTCGGTCTTCACTTCCGGATCCTGACCGGTGTATTTAGTCCAAGTAAAGAGGTTGTATCCGGTGACATATACATCAATATTACTAAATCCCCAACGCTGAATTATTTTCTTCGGCAAACGATAATTGAACGACAAAGATTTCAAACGCAGGTAAGAAGCATCTTCCACAAAGCGGTCAGAGCCCAGTGTGTTGTATCCTTCTCCATAGAGTGCACGCGGAATATCTGTCTGATCACCTTCGTTGCGCCAACGTCTAAGGACAGCCGTACTTTGATTGTCAATTCCGCGCATGGACTCATTGTTTAAACGGGTAGAGTTGACTACATCCTGTCCATAACGTCCGTAAAAAATAGCAGACAGCTTAAATTGCTTATAGCTGACATTAACACCAGCACCTCCGGTGAATCTCGGATTAGAGTTACCTAAATAGACAATATCATATTGGTTGATGACACCATCATGATTTATATCCTCGTAGAGAGCATCTCCGGGAGCTATGGTAGCTGTTCCATTCCGCATAACAATCGCATTGCCGGAAATATCTTTCATCACGTTGCCATCGGCATCACGTGCATACGTGGCATCTTTATTTTGACAAACGCCTTTGTAGCGATAACCATAGAAAGAACCCATCGGACGTCCTTCTTCTCTACGGTATGCATATTCACCATTGTTGAAGGTATAGTTTTCTTCGGTATAGTTATCCGGCATTTCCGTAATCTTGTTCTCGTTGTGGGCGATGTTGAAGTAGAATCCAACACGCCAGTCTCTGTTTTCAAAAGGGACTGCATCAACACGGAATTCCCACCCTTTATTCGTCATCTTTCCAGAATTCATGTAGCTGACTTCATAACCATTTCCATAACCGATACTAGTTGGCATTTTAACTTTCTTTTGCAACAGATCTTTGATATATTTCTGATAGACATCGACCGTAAAGCGGAGTTTCCCTTTTAAGAAAGAAGCGTCCAGACCTGTATTATATTCAGTGGTTGTTTCCCATTTCAAGCGATTGAGCTGCATGGTGCTCGGGGTAATGGCACTCATATCCATGTAATTGTCACCGGAGGCGTATGACCCCAGATAGAGCGAAGCACCGGAGGCAGCATTTCCCGTCTGTCCCAAACTGAAGCGAAGTTTAAACTCATCCATCCAGTCGTTCGAGAAGTCCATGAATTTCTCATCTGCCAGATGCCAAGCGATACCGACAGTAGGGAACAGACCTAAACGTTCCGATTTACCCATAGTTGAGTTGCTCTCCAAGCCCAAAGAAGCATTGACGATATAGCGGTTCAGCAAAGTATAGTTCATTAAAGCTACCCCATTGATGCTACGTGTCTTAGAATCTCCGGAACTAATTTTACGTACGGCACTTCCGATAGTAGGGTCGGCAAGACCGGAAGAAGCATTACCGGAAGTTTCACTTCCATAGCTGGATTTTGTCGTTTCCACAGTACGGAACACGCCGGTTGCAATGATGCTATGCTTATCATTCCAATTTTTGCGGTAGATCAACTTGTTCTCCGTATTGATGGTCAATTGATCAGAAGAAGTATCCGTACTGCGGTTTGCATTGCTATCAGTCCAAGCAAGTCCGGTAGCTACTTGCGGCAAGAACATACGTCCTTTCGTATTACGGATATTCATGTTGACATTACCCCAGTAGGTTAGTCCATTCAATATGTTATATTCAATGTTGAAGTTCATCTTACTTTCCCGCTGGATGGTTTTGTTGACACTCTCATTCGCCATAGCGATAGGATTGTAGTATCGACTTTTCTTGCTGTCAAAAGCCGGGTCTAATGTGGAATTTTCGTTGTGATTGAAATACTGTGAAGTATAATTTCCAGTTTCATCGTCAATATAGTAAGGAGATTTGTTCGGTGCTTTGCGGAAAGCCTCTGTACGTACATTGTAATAGTTATTGTTTCTCGTAGATTGAACAAAAGAAAATTGCGTTGTGAAAATTAGCTTGTCAGAAAACTTATAACGTACGTTCAACGAGGAGTTCAAACGGCTGAAGTCAGTTCCAACAGTCGTGCCGCCTTCGTCCAGATAGCCTAAAGAGAAACGGTAAGTCGCTCTTTCGCCTCCACCACTCATAGAAAAAGTATTTTCCCATGATTGCGTATTTCTGCGTACTTCAGACAGCCAATCAGTATTCTGGTTATATTCATTAAAATAAGTCCAGTCCGGCTGATAACCAATTTCCGGAGAATTGTAAAGCATCTGCAAATAGTTGGTAGAGTTGGCAAGGCCAATGTAATTGGCACTATTCCACAGAGCATCGGAAATTAAGGCTGAATATTGATTACCATCCAGCATCGGAATACTTTCCGGTTCAAACTTAGCGGAGAACTTGGAAGAGAAGCTGAAACGCGTTTTTCCCTGCACTCCCTGTTTTGTTTTGATGACCAACACACCATTAGCACCTTTGGTACCCCAAACAGCGGTAGCCGCCGCATCTTTTAAAACCTCAATAGATTCAATATCTTGCGGTGAAATATTCAGCAAGGCGCCCAAATCATCATTATTGATGGTCGAGAAATCTGTATTATCATCAATTTCAGCCGGGTAAGGAACACCATCGACCACGATCAACGGCTCGGAATTGGCGTTCAGTGTACTTCCACCACGAATCTGGATAGAAGCACGTGCACCGGGGTCACCACCGCCTAATACAATGTCGACACCACCCAACTGTCCCTGCAGGGCATCTTCGATAGAAGTGACCGGAGCAATTGCTACCAAATCTTCCATGTTAACTTTCTGCGTGGCAGAAGATTGCTCTCTGGAACTGATACCCATATCGTTTCGTTCAATTCGTTTTCCCGAGATTACCACCTCATTGATTGACTGTGTATCGTCCTTCATGGTAATATTCAATTTAGTCTGACCGTTGTACTTGATTCGTTGAGTTTTCATTCCAATATAAGAAAACACGATGGTCAGATTATTTTCATTTGGTACTTTCAAGTTGTAGATACCGTCCATATTTGTGATAGTACCGCCTAATGAACGGTTTTGGGAATTAAGGATGTTAACGTTCACTCCCACCATAGGTTCTGCTGTCGCACCGAACATCTCGGTCACTTTACCGGACAGGACTTTAACTTGCCCAAAAGCTTCACCGGCAGTTGCCGCGAATACGATAGCAATCAGTATGTATTTTAATAATTTCATAATCTCTATTTTTCTGTTAATCAAAAGACATCATCAATCAGGTGGAAACAACCTTCTTCGTATGCAAACGGGAAATAGTTGTAGTCCGGAATCACATGACATTCTTTGTATCCTTCCAACTGGATACTCAGTGAAGTCCCATTATCTGTATAAATCAGTTGTGGCACAGTCGCTCCTTCTGTTTCTGCCGTACGTTCACTCCAATAACGCCCGCTCTTGAAATCAGATCCAATATAAGGATAAGAAGCTATCACATTTTGTTTGGCAGTCATGAAGTATGAGTTCAGATAGTTTGCTAATTTTGCTTTATCAAAGTCACCGGTCAACTCACCATTAGCATCAAATGAAGCGTTGGTTGCTCCCGGAATCCTATTATCCAATAACGCTTGTCTGATAGCTTCATTGGTAGGGATAAATGCGACAAACCGTCCTTTTAAGAAAATATTCATCAGTACTTGATTAGATATAATATCTGTTTGACGCAGTAATTGGGTAAAGCAATAATACGGATAATTCCTGTCCGCACAAATAGCAAGGTTGTAGTTCAAGTCACCACTTTCTGCCATAAATAGCTGATTACAATCAAAGCTGTAGGCACTGCCATTAGAGCCGTCTTTCAGTTTCGTAAATGGGAAGAAGACCTCTCCATTGAATTGAGGATTCAATTGCTGATTGAAAATAGCATTACAAGTAATTTCTCCGTCCTTAACAAACCAGAAGTTCCAACTGGACTGTGTAGGGATTACTTTCATTCCATTCTCCGGCAATTCACTTTCCTGACCACTAGGAATGCTAGCAGAGTGTAAATACATAATATTCTGTTTGGCAGAACTACTGATTTCTGACCAACCATCATCTCCCATTTCTTCCAATCCTTGAGTACTATAAACGGTTCTGATACCTGAAGCATCAAATTGGTCCGCAGTGGGAACAAGCATAATATATTTCACTAAATTAGATGTGTAAGAGGATATCAGGGAAGAACCTCCCAATGCATAAAGGAAAGAACGCGCATCCCGATATTGGAACAAAGGTCCTACTACAGACGCGAATGCACTCGGTTCCTGAATCTCGTTCATTCCATAGAGTGCACCGTTCACACACATGATTTTTTCGTTCAACATTGCCGGATTAATATTGATTGGCGAACCGAGCAAGGATTCCAGTTTTCCTGTTCCTATTTCTTCAGGGAATACCAATGAGCCACCATAGATAAACTGGTATAGAAAATAGTTAAGAGCCAATGGATCAACCTCTCCCAATGAAGAATAACCTCCGACTTTCCAAAAATTGTCGAAGAAATGATTAATGGCAGTGTTTGACGGTGCAAAGATGCTGTAAGCGGTAGCAGTCAATAACGTGAAATTTAGATAGCTGCTTGTAGGCCATTCGCAAGCAATATTCGGCAGACTGTTGTGCTGATATTGATAAAGTGTATCTACTCCGTATGCCGCAGCATAAGAGTTACTTAATGTATTATCGGCAATATATTCACCGAAAGAATCATATAAATTGAAAAAGATAGAATATTCATCTTGTTTCTTCAATTCGGTATAAATTGTTTCCAATGGTTCAATCACCCGGTCAACCGTATGAATATAGCCATTATTAGCAATTATTCCGTATTCTTTTACTGATGCATTAGATACATTGAAGCCATTGTCTCCTGTCCAAGTAGAGTTGGGATAAAAAGCTTCGTAGTTACTCTTCGCATCAATACCTTTCGTCTGGAAATAACGATAAGAGAATACCGGCAAATAGCGTTCCAAGTGGTATACCATAACAGAAGAACCTGTAGCAGTTGTCTCAATTGTTGGTGCGTCGCTGCTTCTTGTTCGGTGTTTGTAATACAGACCTGCAGCTACATTCTGCTCTTCTTCTGTTTCTGTGTTTCCCGTCGGACGGAAGTTAACCAGTTTCTCCTTATTATAAGAATAATAAAGTACGTGGTAACCTATTACTTTTTTTACCTCATCGACAGGCATGTCGTTAATAGTAGCATAACCTTTTTCGCTTAGATAGGCTTGGAAAGCACTATCGTCTGGTGCCATAATAGTCAGGATTGCTTTACCTTCAAGCATTTGCTTGAAACCGGCAATCTCCACTCCTTGTAGGAAGATGGAATAGTTTCCGTGTTCACTAGAACTTAATACTTCCCATGCGTTGTCTGCTACCCAATCGGGCACTTCGTAATGCTCGTCCATGTTGTCTTTACAGGCTGTAAAGAGTAATGGAAGACATAACAGCCAAAGCATTTTTCGTAAAAATGTTGCGTTTCTCATTGTTTGATAATTTATAAATTTCAAATATATTGCTTTATTCCTCAAAAAATAGTTCAATATCTAATGCATACTCGTGCTCTAGCATATAAGGATAATCAACATCAAATTCAGCATAGAAATCAGCATTAGTATGAGAACCACCGGGTTCATCTCTATTTATTGTTTCATTAAAGAAGACAGTGCCGAGCCCTGTACATTGCGATGTAACAGTTATCGTACATTTATTAAAACCGTATCCTCGTCCCTCATCTATTAATATGGCTAAGTTTATATGATGTCGCCCATAAGTCATATAAAAAGGTTTAGAACGAACAAAATCATCATTTTTTAATAGTAAAACACTTGGATATGAAATGCAGTCGGGATCATCTATCCAATATAAACATTGATCAACCCTATCACCTGTATCGCCTCCATTAGCAGAATCATAATTGTATCTATACCCATTCAAAGTGTTAGCATAGACCCATGATTCAATTTCAAACTTCGTTGTATCTATATTAGCTTCTGCAAACGGCATTGCATTTAATTGGAGTTCAGACGTTTCTATAAAATAGTCTTCATTTCCACATGAAATAGTAGATAAGATTATATAAGGCAGACAAATAGCTTTAAAAAAATTGTACTTTTTCATAATATGATTTATAAGTTATTATTCACCGTATGCATCTTTCCAAGCCTTCTCGTATTCATTCGGGAATTCGAGTGAAAGAGCATAGTTCTCAATCATTGTGTATCCGTTTTCTGCAATCCGGACAGCATCTCCTGCATTATTTTTATTTAACCCCCATTTGTCCTCAAAATCATCAGGTATGCCGTCACCATCCGTATCCATTGGACCAGTTACGCTTACAGCAAATTCTACATCCCAAGTATTGGCAAGAGGATATTGGATTTCTAATTGCTGATTACGGAGAATCATACCTTTAGTACCTAACGAGGTTAATTCATCAATAATAAATGAATCAACATTATCACGTTTGGGTAAAACCGGTCCTACATTGTCCACTACCCAATGATAAGCTTCAGTGGCACTGGTTTTGCCAGAAATTTCCGGATGCAATGCATCCGGCTGACTTAAAAAGTTCATTGCACCACTGCAATAGGTACTCCAATTACCTTGCGTGAGTTCAATCCCGTTTAATGTACCATCTTTATCTTCATCATAAAAATTACCGATGCAATAAGAAGAAAATGTTCCGGTACCTGTTCCACCCGTAAATGGTTTGGTGGGATTCACTTGTTGGTAGGTATCTACTAAGTAATCTCCACTACTACTTATTTGGTTAAAATGATATTTTGTTTCATCCTCAAACAGAGTCTTATCTGTTGTTGACGGATACGCTGTATTCACCCAAGTATAAGCCGGCCCTTTAATAAAATAATTATTTTCAATAACAGTATTGGAATCTCCAGAAGAATCACCTCCCGCATTATAAGCAGCCCCGTTTCCCCAATTATAGACTACATTGTTGATGTATTGATTTAATCCTTTGACTTTGAAGTTACGGGTTTTATTGTCTGCCAACAAATTGCGGAAACAGGTAATTCCACAGTCTATAGAAGTTTGCATTAACCCACCACAGGAGTGATTTTGGCATCCTTGAGCAATGATTGAATTTTGTATGGTACAATTATAAAGAGATTTGGATTGCTTCTCATTGTTGAAAGAGAAATTTTCATCTGTTGCCCATGTAAAAGAACAATGGTCATAAATTTGGTCATGACCGTGAGCTGCTCCTCCTGCATCTATTTCATCAGCACCATCAACTTGTCTGCCAGCACGCATACGTAGATAACGGATAATCACGTTATTAGCTCCACTAGAAGAAACTCTGCCATTATAAAGTACGATGCCAGGAGCAGGAGCTGTTTGACAGAGAACCGTCTGATTACTTAAGAACACAAGTACTTGCTTGTTTAAATCAATTTTACCTGCTACATTGAATACGATAATTCTACCTGGCTGACTGACGGCATCTCTCAACGAACCTGTACCGCTGTTGTTCGTATTAGTTACAACATAAACTTCTCGAGCATTACTAGCACGAGCTCCTTCAGAATTTCTACCATATCCTACTGCGCCCGGAAATGCCCGTGCATTGTCAGCAAAGACAGGAAATGCTGGACCAGAATTTGTATTTCCACCACTTTCTTCCTCCTCCAGATATGAACTGTGAGGATTGATGGCAGGATCTGCATCCTCCTCATCTACAGGTTCTTTATCCACGCAAGCCGCTAACGACGAAAGTGAAAACAAAAAGAAATATAAAATGCTTGTTAAGCATCTCACGGCAATTGGATATGCCTTTCTTTGAAAAGTTGCTGTGTTTCTCATTTTATATAAAATAATTAATAAATACTCATTTGATTAATAAATTAAATTCAAACCTAAAAAATTGTATATCCGTTGTCAAGTATACTTAATTATTTTGCTATTTACGTAATCAGTAGTTGAATATCTATTTTAATATTAATCCTCATCTTTATACGTAAAAATCAAGACTTTTTAGTTATTAAGGTACAATGCCCCATTGTGATGCATAAGCATCCTGAATTTCTTTGGTATTGAAACATACAATCTCAATGTTGGGATAATAATCAATAGTAGCATCTATCCCAACTGAAGATTCGTCTAATTCATCTATGGGATACCATTCTGAATATTCTCCGTCATCCCATTCTACTCTATAATAAGCTGAATACCACGAAACTTCTGTTTCGCCAATCATAGTATCAATATTTGACTGTAATTTAGCCCATATACCTGTTATTAAATATAATTTATAGCCAATATCATCACCATTTGGTAATCTTACCATTTTATGCCAACTTACATTATTAACAGCCATTCCATTCCTATCTATAGAAAAGTCTTGTTCACAATACCCTTTATAACAATATTCTTTTTGAGTAGAATTATATACAATTCCAAGAACAAAGTCAATATCAGTTGGCCTAGCTGGTTCAAAAATGGATCTCCATTGATAATAAGTATTAACACTAACATTTCCGTTTACATAAGGACCTGAAGAACCATCGTCGTATGTTTCATCATAAAATCCTAATGTAATATCTAATGTGTAATCATTGTTTTCAGTATAAGGAAAATCTACATCAAATTCAACAGTAAAGGCTGAATTTGTGAAAGAAGAATCCGCTCTTTTAAGAATAATTCTATCGTAGAGCACCGTACTTGCTTCACCGTTCTTTAAGGTTACCAAAGCATTGCATAGTTCAATCGGATATGTATATGATTTACCATCATCAATTTCTATATTCAATTTAATTCGATGTTTTCCGAAAGGTATCAAGAAATTACCTTTTACATTCTTTCCACTTTGTGGATAAAGGCATCTAGTAAGATCTTCCTGATTATCAATATATACAAAACACTCATCTACATGATCACCCGTATTATACTGATAATCAAAATAAGGTTTTGTGAATAAATTCAGATTAACCATACATGTATTATCACTTGTCCCATCATTTAACAGTCCTTGCTGCACATCTCCTTGCATCAATGCAGTCTCTTCATATTCCATAAGGCCATTACCATCACATGAGATAGCAAGCAAAGGAATAATTAAAAATAACATCGATTTGATAATTTGTTCTTTTTTCATGGTATTACATTTTATTTGTTCATTAATTGAAACTGTAGTCGAAAATTTCCTATCATTTCTATTTCTATATTATTTGTTCAGTTCAATACATCCCATAATGAAAGGTCCTGTTGCTTTAGCATCATTATCTCTCATTTTCTCTCCTATATAATACTCAAAACTACCGTCACGATAAGGCTTACCGCCTAATCCACCCACTTGACAACATCTTGTTAATGTCAATGTGTCGTCCGGATTTGAGATCAGCAGTTTATCGCACAAACCTTTAAAGGCCTTTTCTGCAATAGCACGATACTGACTATCAATATATCCTTTGTTCACAGCTTTCATATAGGCATACATACACTGTGTCGTAACAGATGCTTCCGGGAAATTACCGGTACGTGAAGGTTGGTCAATTACTTGATACCACAAGCCATTTTTATCTTGGTATTTTGAAAGGGTTTCTGCTAATTCTTTCGTCCATTTAATCATATCAGCATAGCCTGAATGCTCTTGGGGAATATATTCCAAAGCATCTACCAAAGCCATAAACCACCAACCAATACTACGTCCCCAGAAATTAGGAGAATGGCCTGTTTCCGGATCAGCCCAGCGCTGACTCCGGTCCTCATTCCATGCATGATAATAAAGTCCCGTCTTGGTATCGTATGTATGCTGATGGCAGAGAGTGAACTGTTTAACAGCCTCATCAATCCATTCCGGACGATTAAATTCAGCTCCATATCTAGCCATAAAAGGAGAAGCCATATACAATCCATCCAACCACATCTGATTAGGGTATATTTTCTTATGCCAGAAACCTCCATCTGTTGTACGAGGTTGCTTTTTTAGCTGATCTATCAAATTCTCGATAGCCAATTTATATTTCTCCTTTTTGGTTTCATTGTACAAATCAAACAGAACTTTTCCGGAATTGATATAATCCAAATTATAGGTTTCTTTCTTATATAAATGAATCTCTCCTTTGTCGTCTACCAAAGAATCAGCCCATGCCTCTACATAATCAAAGTACCTACGGTCTCCTGTTTTCTTCCAAACTTGTAACATCGCACAACAACCTACTCCTTGCGCATAACCAAAATACAGGCGTTTTCCATGATCCAGTTGCCACGCTTCCGGGAAACGACGAATTTCCGAATCGGCAAACAGACGATAATAAGTGTCGGGAGCAAAAGTATCCGTACGGAAAGGAACTGCCGGAAGTCCGGCTTTATTAAACAGATTCACTCTAAAGAAAGTCCCATAACCGTAGCGTACAGCTACAGGTGCAGAGACATAAGTTGAAGAAAGTGCTATCGAACTTCCATCAATCACAGCATCAGCCGGATAAAACCGCGCATCATTGCCGGCAATAAAAAATCCTTTTACCGGTTCATTGCCGGGTGTCTGCAGGCCACCTTCCGCAAATTCAAAATCTAATGTAATTTCTCTCCCATTCACTTTCATTGATTTGTAGAGAGGTCCTGAATAAACAATCTTTTTACCATATTGCTTTGCTAATGCCCAAGCTGCCAGCCGTTCGCCCGGTGCAACTTTATTTCGTGGATGTATGTCGGTAGAATCGGCTGCATCCGTCACTACTGCCATACCAATATTTTCAAGTCCACTTAACCATGTTTTTAATTGTGCTTCACGAATACCTGCCGGTTGCTTGTAATGTGGTGCAATCTGTACGAAATAGAAAGGCATATCCGGCTGATTCCATTCTTTCCGCCAACTATTAATCAGGTTAGTAAATACTTCCTGATATTTCTCATAACGAACAGAGTTGGATTCTCCCTGATACCAGATATTTCCTTTTACAGTGTATCCTACCATAGGAGCAATCATGCCATTCCACAAAGTAGCCGGAACCTTACACTTATCTTTTTCCCTACTCACCCTTTCTTTTGAATATTGTTTTAAGACATCAGCATACAGCGGATTGTTTTCCATCACTTTCATACTTGTCCAAGATTCAGCATGTGTTCCTCCCCAAGTAGACTGAATTAATCCAACCGGTGTACTCAATTCTTTATACAATTTACGTCCAAAGACAAATCCTACAGCAGAAAAGTCTTTCAGATTCTCCGGATTACAAACCACCCACTTTCCAACGCAATCTTCTTTCTCACCATCAGGTGCCAGTTGATGCTCTACATGAAACAGGCGGATTTCCGGAAAATCAGCATCTTTCATTTCTTCCGCTTCATTCAACATTCCTGTTTTCCATTTCACTTGCGGATTACGGGCTACGGGAAATTCCATATTTGACTGTCCCGTACAAAGCCAAACTTCACCTATTAATATATTATTGATCCGGATCTTATTATCACCTTTCAACATTACAGATTGTCCGGAAGTAGCAGCCGGTGTTTGTATCATCAGTTCCCAATGACCGTTTGCTAAAGCAGTCACCTTGTATTTCTTATGATCCCATGAAGTCTTTACCAAAATCTTTTCTCCGGGACGTGCTTTTCCCCAAAAACGTACTTTCGCATTTTGCTGAAGTACCATATTATTTGATAATATAGAAGGAAGTTGTATATCTGCATGAATACCTATTGGAAAGAAACAGACCAATAACCACAGACAAAAAATAATTCTACAGAATTTCATTGTATTTTATAGTTTTAGATTCAATATTTTACTGAATAAGCACATGTCAAAGATACCGCATTACATGGTAGAGTTAAAGAAAAGGAATATGGAGAATTCGACTTTCTTATGTAAATTCATATGTGTACAGCCCATCACACGCCTATTTTGTACGATTTTACAGGCTATGTACGATTTTCCAGTCTTTCTACCATTCTTTTTTAATTCACTTTATTTATCTCAACCTTTCTCATAACCAATTCATCAATAATATTTTCATCTATCTTCACATCTTTTTTAGCCGTAATAGTCAAATTGTCAAAACAGAAATTGGATAATTTATATTGTTTTGATTTCTCTACAGCAAAAAAGGAATCACAATCCAGATGAATATTACGCATTGTAATATAGCTGGAATACGAGACTGGCATATCCTTGCGATCTTTCAAATCATAAAACTGTGTCCAAGGAGCAATAAAGATACAATTGCGGACATTTCCTTTTATGTCTTCAACGAGGATGTACTTATATTGTTGGGGAGTATCCGGACGCATTTTCAACCACAACAGGCGTTTAGCCTGATCCAGATTGCAGCGTCGAAGAATTATATTATGATTATATATCGATTCACTACCGCAAGTCAGCACTCCGTGACAGAATCCAAAAGTACAGTCTTCAATGATAATATCACAATTGCCACCATTATCGGGATCTTGATCAGCCCATGGTCCTTTGCCACCTTTTAATGCAATTGCGTCATCATTAACCGACATATAGCATCCCTTGACAAGTACATTTTTACACGCATCAATATCGATTGCATCCGTACTTGGAGCCTTTACGGGAAAAGAAGGTGAAAAGATATGCAAATTCAAAAGTTTTACGCTATCACACTTATAAATGTGAGTTGTCCAAAACGGAGAATTAACAAGTCGCACATCTGAAACTTGTACATTATTGCTATGAGATATATGAAGTAGACGAGGACGCAATTCATCCATATTAGTACATTTAGGAATAACACGCCGCCGCAACCAAAATGACTTCCAATATCGTTCACCGTTTCCATCAACTTTTCCTTTTCCGGAAAGGGTGAAACCATCTACCTTATCAACATTAATCAAAGCTGAAAAGTACTTTAGGTTCTGTCCCTCCATCCGTGTTTCTATTACAGGAAAGTTGCTAATATCGTCACTACCTTTCAACACAGCCTTCTTTTCCAGATGCAAGTGTGTTCCCGGCTTAAAGAACAGCGCACCACTAAGATAAGTACCTTCAGGTATAACAATGACTCCGCCTCCATTATTAGACGCCAAATCTATAACAGCCTGAATTTTCTCTGTCTGTAACAGTGTACTATCATTCACTACTCCATAGTCGGTAATCAAGAAATTCTTTCCTAATCCATTTATATCAGTTTTTTCATTTTTGTAAAACCAATCCGGTATAATTTTACCATCGGGAAATTTTTCCTGACTAAATAGCTGCAAGCTACAACATGTCGCTACTATTAAAATTGCTGACTTTATCATTTTCTACTGCTTATTACTTTTTCCGCAAAAGTACCGCATCTTCCCATTCACCCCAAGCCTAAGGATATGGAGATATTGATTTTCTTATGGAGTTCTATGCAAAGGATTCAAATACTACTTATCCATATACAATATTCCATATCCGGATACACTTTTATATATACATAGAACCAGAATAAAAACGTTATGTCCGAAATAAAAAAGCACATCTTCTTTATAAAAGAATAGAATTTCGTGATAGTAACGTCCATTTCATTTACTTTCTATAGTAAACTCATGATAAAACATATTTTATCATATATCAAAGAAGAAAAAAAATTAACTCTTCTTTCATAATCCTCTTCAACGTTCTTAATAAATTATTGAGGAGTTTATTATAAACGGTACCCAAGTTTATTATAAATGATAAATTCCGACTTTAAAGATATAGCGGTCTTTTTTTGCAACAAAAAAGGCTGCAAACCCCATAAAGATTCGCAGCCTCTGGCTCATACAGAAACTCTCACAGTTTAACTACTGCAAGAGTTCCCTAATATATTGTCATCATATTGTACTATTTTCTCTTTCATTCTTTTTAATGATACCTTTTACTCATTGATATTCACACCTACAAATATACAACATAAAAAAGGGTTTGTCAAGAGCAACCTGTCCATAAGAAGAATTATATCATAAGATTCGATCATTTACTTTAAAAAGTCATTAACCAAGCCTTCAGCTCCATCAACATTTCATTGCGGAATTTAAAACTATCTTTCATTCCCCATCCATGCCCACCACTGGGATAAATATACATGGCAGCCGGTATCTCCTTTTCTTTCAAAGCAGAATAGTAACGAATAGAATTCATAGGTACCACGCCCCTGTCATCATCGGATAAAGCTATAAACGCTCTTGGTGTAAGCGAATCCACCTGATACTCATTACTAAATTCCTTTTTCAATTCCTCCGTTGCTTTTTCACCTAGAAACTGTCTGCACGATCCACCATGCCCGTATTTAGGTTCCATCGAAATTACCGGATAAAAAAGAATCTGAAAAGCAGGACGAAGTTCTTCGGAAGCATGCGTAGCCACTGTAGAGGCCAAATGACCACCTGCCGAAAATCCCATGATACCAATGCAATCAGGATTAATATTCCATTCAGAAGCATGTTCTTTCGCATAACGAATAGCTTCGTATGCATCCGACATGGGAACCTCCCGATTACCATTAGGCATACGGTACTTTAAGACAATAGCTGCTATTCCCTGTTCATTGAAAAACGGTGCCCAGTCATACCCCTCGTGAGCCATTGCCAAATGCCCGTATCCACCTCCCGGACATATAATAACAGCTCTCGCCGGCTGTTGAGAAGCTTTCGGCAAATATACCCGGATACTAGGTTTGAAATTATTCTTTTTATCATCATATCCCTGGGCTTCCATCCCATTCGTATTGGGTAAGCCGTTTTGCCACAAATCTATATCAATAGGCGAATCCTGTTTTTTCATAACTTTGTCTTGTGCATTCATAGAAGTACAAACAGTTGTAAAGCAACCGCTTAAAAGTAATATTTTACAAAAAGAAATTAGTCTCATACTATGCTGTTTTAGTTAATCTTATTCTTATGAATCCTGCGGAGAATCATTATCATTACTCACACCACGCTGATAGACGGACGGTGCTACTCCGAATTGAGCTTTGAAGCATTTACTGAAATAGAAAGGATCGCTGATACCCACCTTATAGGAGACTTCTGCAACCGTCAGATTATCTTCCGACAGTAACAACTCGGCTGCTTTCTTCATGCGCACAACACGTAAATATTCATTAGGCGAATATCCCGTTACTCCACGCAGTTTCCGATAAAATACGGTTCGTCCCAACTTCATCATCTGCGCAAACTCATCAATAGAGAATTCAGGCCGGGCGAGGTTCTGTTCAAGGATGGCAGCCAACCGATCTGCAAATTCTTTATCTCGGTCAGTAGTACACATGGCCGGACGCACAATACCCGGTTCACTGGAGAACTTCTCACGCAATTTATCGCGCTGCTCGATCAGGCGGAACACACGTGCCAACAACAATTTTACACTAAACGGTTTGGCTATGTAAGCATCCGCTCCGGCTTCTATACCTTCCAGATGTTTCTCCGGCGAACTCAAAGCAGTCAGCAGAATGATAGGAATATGGCTCGTATCAAAATCCGATTTCAGCTTCTTAGTTACCTCAAATCCCGTCATTCCCGGCATCAGAACATCACAGATAATCAAATCGGCATCATACGTACGTGCCTTCTCAAATCCGGATGTACCGTCAGCAGCAACTTCTACTTCGAAATAGGCTCCGATTTCCTCTTTCAAGAATTCACGAATATCATTGTCATCTTCAATAATCAAGACTTTCCGTTTATTCAGAGGAACAGCCAGTTTTTCCGAGTCAGGAAGTTCTTCCGAGAGCTGCAACAAATGATGCGCATGTCCGTCCGCCTCTTTCAGCAGTACATTGCCCGGGACAAGGAAGTCTTTCTCCGAATACACCGTCTTATCCGTCGGAATGCATACGGTAAATACAGAACCACCGCCTTCATTATCCTTATACTCAATCGTTCCTTTATGTACCTGAACTAGTTCATGGCTCAAATGCAACCCTACACCGATACTGTCACCGGAGAAGTTACTCTGCATAAATCGCTTGAACAATTCGTTCTGCTTCTCTTTAGGAATGCCGACTCCCGTATCCGAAACCTGAATCTGCAAGGTTTGCTTCCCTTCGTCCACATTCACCGAGAGAATAATTGTTCCGTTCGAAGGAGTATATTTAAAGGCATTTGAAAGCAGGTTATAAGTCACCTTATCCAAATTTCCTTTATCAATAAACATTTTATAGGACGGCACCGAAGGCAGGAAACGGAAATTCATATTCTTTTGTTCCGCTACATCTCCGAAGCTCAAAAATATTTCATAAAGGAAAGAGATGACATCCGTTTCCTCTAAAGAGAGTGCCAGCTTATTATTCTGCATCTTTCTAAATTCCAACAACTGATTGATAAGCCTCAACATACGCTGCGTGCTCTTATCCATTGTTTTCAGCGGATATATCAATTCACGCGGGATATCAGTCACACGTTGAATCTTCTCCAATGCTCCCTGAATCAAGGTAAGCGGAGTACGGAATTCATGAGAGATATTGGTAAAAAACACCAGTTTATATTCTGTCAACTGCTTTTCTACATTGATGCGGTTACGCAAGCCGTTAAAGTTACGAACGATACGGAAAGCAAAGTACAAGGCTATGATTAATAACAGCACATAACCCAGCATTGCCCAAGTCGTTTTCCAGAATGGAGGGACAATTACAATTTTCAGTGTAGTCTCGCTATCATTCCAAACACCTGATCCATTGCTCGACTTGACGTGAAGTATATAAGTTCCCGGATTAAGATACTTAAACGAAGCAAAATTCAGAGGAGAAGGAGCACTCCATCCCTGATCGTAATTTTCCAGCCAATACATATATTTGGTATGACCGCTATCCGAATAATCAAAAGTAGAGAAATCTATCAAGAATGAGTTCTGAAAAAACTTCAGGGTTATTTCGTCCGAATAAGCCAACGATTGCTTTAACGGAGAGTCCTCCATCTGCGGATTCATCTGGGTTCCATTGACATATAAATCCGTGAAAACAACCGGGGAGAAAGTTTCGTTATCCTGTATCTTTTCAGGATCGATCACTATTAATCCGTAGTTTGTGCCAAAAAGCAGTTTTCCATCTTCGCGCATACAGGCACTATTCTCACTATACACATTTCCCAATGTATAGGAAGAAAAGAAATAGTTTTCAAAAGAATGGGTAGCCGGATTAAATTTGGAAATACCATATTCGGTGGCAACCCAGAGATTCCCCTTTTTATCTCCCAGAATGGACTGGATTACATCGTTAACCAATCCTTCGGAAGTTCCATAATGTTCATATTTCAAAGAGCAATAGTTATCCTGCGGCTCACAAAGATTCAGTCCCGAACCGGACGTACCAATCCACATCCGCCCTTCCGTATCCCGATAGATACACTTGATTTCATTACTGCAAAACTTTCCGTTTGTATAACTGAAAAGATGATAATTATCAGCATCTGCAATCAATGAATCCGGATGAAAAATACAAATACCCTCACTGGTTCCTACCCACACCATCCCATTTGCGTCTTCTTCTATCACACGCACCATTCTCATCCCGAATGTTTGCTGGAAGAAATGACGGAATTTATATTTACCGTCGGGAGTAGGTTCAGCCAGTTCCAGCCCACCGCCAAATGTTCCTATCCACATGCGGTCTTTACGGTCGCGATAAATGGCAAAAACGTTATTATCGGATAAGGCTGTCAAATCAGAAGGATTATTATAATACCAGGTGTCCCCCACTTTGAGACCATTTCCACGAGTTCCCATCCACATTCGTCCCTGTTTGTCTTCGGTGAGAGCATAGATATTAGAATGGAAATATTGATTGGTCATTTTCGAATGAAGACTTGAATCAAAGGTGTATAATCCCCCCTTACGCGTACCTACACAGATATCCCCATTAGACATTCTGGTAAGCATACGGATGGTGTTCGACCGGTCGAACAAATCACGGGATTCGGGATAGATACGGGAAGTTCCTTCATTCAATACGGAAATACGGGACAAGCCTGAATATTCCGAAGCTACCCAGATGCCACCGGCACGATCTTCCATCACATATTGCAGGAAATCCGAACTGATATGACTCTGGTCATTAATGTTCGCCACAAAATGCTCCAGTTTATCTTCGGCGGTATTATAAGCGAAAAGCCCATTTCCATAGGTCGAAATCCAAATAATTCCCCGGGAATCATGGACGATATGATAACGTTCAAAGTCGATATAACTTATCTTATCCTGGGGAATCAACTGGAAATCCTTACTCTCTCCGGTTTCGGCAAGCACGTATGTAAGCCGTCCCGTATGATTGTATATCCAATAATCTCCACGATTATCACGTATCAATTCTCCCTTTTTAATATTCAAACGAAGATCTGCGGCCATCTCTCCGGTAGCAAACTTATAAGTATATACTCCGGTAGTAGTCAGGATCACCCACTTATCTTTCAACAGGAAATTTCCGGTTGGCGATGTCGCCCCTGCCACAGTGGCAAGAGAAGCCAACTTTTGCATCTTTTGAGTAGCCTCCTGATAATAATAGATATCTCCATCTGCTGTAAGGAAATACATATCGTCCTTATAGGACAGCGAAGAAGTGAAGTGGATTAATCGGTCTTCTATCCGATATTGTCCGTTGGAGACAGAAACCAGTCCGCATTGAGTGCCGATCCAGATACGGCCACTGGCATCCTCATTCACAAATTTCACCCGGTTATCCGGCAGGTTTCCACGTTCGGTCCTGAATACGGTAGATGTCATCTCACCATTTTTCTGATGTACCATCTTCCGGCAGCCATTTCCCGAATGGGAAAGCCAGACATCTCCGTTAGCAGCGACAAAAACCGTTGAATAATTCTGCCTTAACTCGCCACAACCGGTATAGTCCACAAAACGGGCACGTTGCAAATCATAGCAACTATATAATTCAGGTGTAGTAGAAATCCACAAAAAACCATCTTTATCTTCTGTCAGATCGTAAATACGGTTGTCTGCCAAAGATACCTCATCACCGATTTCCGGACGGAAAGTGAGAAAAGAGTTGCCATCATAACGACTTAACCCGTTCAAGGTAGCCAGCCACAAAAAACCTTTACTATCCTGATAAATATATCGAATAGAGTTATTGGGAAGGCCGTCACTCGTTCTCATTTGTGTAGAACGAAGCTCAATTGCACTATAAGCATTCAACACAAAACTAACAAGAAAGGTAAAGATCAAAAGGTGTCTTTGCATCATATAGATTCCAAGATTAATAATAAATGTTGGACAAAAATAGTCAAGATAGTTGAGATAATGAAAGAAACGGCTCACCTAATTACTAAAAAATCAATCCATGTGGAATACTTCCGGCAGAGGAATGGACACCGGTGAGTTGTCCGGATTCACTTCCATGATATCCGCCATATAGTCCCACCATTTCTGCACAATCTCCGTATTACCCAAGTCCTGCGAACCGGCCTCACCTTCCGTTTTCTGGAAAGCAAACAGGATATTGGTCTCCTTATCCCAATAAATCGAATAGTCCGACACTCCGTTTTTGGAAAGCAATGCTTTCAATTCAGGCCAGATGGCAGCGTGTCTTTTCTCATATTCAGCTTCACATCCGGGTTTTAAATACATTTTAAAAGCTTCTCGTTTCATGGTTCTATCTATTTAAAGTTAATCTTTCTTTTCTTCTGTATCGATGGCAAAAATAGGTGCAGTCGTCTTCTGTTTCACCTGATAATACTGAACGGCACTGTCATTCATCTGCGGGTACTGATTCTTCAATAGAGAGATCATTTCCGCACCTGCCCAAAGCACTGGTCCGTATCCATGTGCCGCATATACATTGACCGGACGATAGTAATAAAAAGCAGGATCGAAAGCCATCCCCGTACCCACACAAGTGCCTTCCACCTGACCTTCCGCATTGATCTTACCGGCCACGGCATGCCATCCCAAATGAGCGACAGGTCCATAAGCAATGGCATCAATCCAGCCTTTATTGATAGCATGCGCCAAACAGTATACGTAAATAGCCGTAGCAGACGTCTCCAGATAAGAATCATTCCGGTCGAGCAATTGATGCCAAAGCCCTTCTCCACTTTGCAAGGCAGTCACTCCGCGTACATGAGCCCGGAAATAATCCATCACTTTCGCACGTTGGGGGTAATCTTCCGGCAATACATCAAGCAATTCGCATGCTGTCAGCATAGCCCACCCATTGGCACGCGCCCAACAAAAGGCAGGATGATCGGTACTGCTTTCTACCCATCCATGACGATATAATCCTTTTTCAGGGATAAACATACGGTCGGCAAATTGCAGGAATTGTCTGACAGCCTCCGCCAGATATATCTCTTTTTGAGCCTTGTCATAACGGCTCATCTGGGCTACTGCGGGAATCCCCATAAACATGTCGTCCAGCCAAAGTGTATTATGTTGCGGACGATTGCGGGCAAAAGTACCATCTGCCAACCGGTATTCTTTATTCTGAATAAAATCAAAATAGTTCTCAATTAATCCGTCTACAGGAAGTGAGCGGTCTTTCACACGGACTTTCACCATCGCTGCACACACAGCCCCGGCATCATCCAGGGCATGAGGAGTGAGGATTTGCAGCAGTTGAGGGTCTGTTGTACCTTTCTCTTCGTACACACGTTTAAAATGAGGCGCCACTTCCGCCAGAAAGCGGAAACGGTTCTGCACATAGTCCATGTAACGTTGATCGCCCGTGGCTTCGGCAGCTGCTATCAAGGCTGAATAGGTTACTCCCCATTCGTAACTTGCCAGACGGAAAGCACCACGTTCCAGTTGCGCTTCCTCTCCCATCGTGGTGTAGTCGGTAATCAGTTTACCTGTGTTCTTATCTACCACGCGTGCCGGAGTCCCCTTATCAATATAAGCAAATACACGATCTATATCTTTCTTGACCTGCCCGGGTGTCAGGTCACCATAAGTGCCCTGATAAGCAGGTTGCAGCAAATGCAAAGGAGTATTTGAATCATTCACTACAGTTTTCTTTTTCTGTGCACTAACCGGCAAAGTTGCCAGTAATAAAACAAGGGTTATGATACGAATATTCATAATCTATTTTTTAGGTATTTTATATCCTCTGAATACAGTGCCCTGAAGCTCCGGTCCGAAATAGAATCCGGGCTGTGTAGGCTGATTATAAGCCACATTCTGGGTAGCGATACTTATACGATAAATCGGATCTTCGAGGAAAGTATGAAAACGATAGTCGGTAGGAATAGTGGAGACGTAAAGCCGTAAAGCTGTATTATCAGCTGTACGCATCAGTATTTCTTCGCGCCAGTCACCTACGATATCCCCCTGAAGGCAAGGATTTGCTTTGGTTCCATTATTGGAAAGAGTTCCCTCAAAAATGGCTATGCGCTCACACACTCCTTTTTCCCAATTATATTTGCTGACCATATTTCTATCCAACAATTCACGCAACAAATCTCCATCCCACCAGACAGCCATATTACAGGATAAACCTCTTACCCGGTCTTTTACCACTTCTCCTTTCACATTCCTTATTCCTCCGGAAGCAACAGACCACATTTCAACGCCCGGTTGAGTCGGGTCAATATCAGCTGCCATACAACGCCCTACATCTGTATTGTCTTTAATCTGAAATAGAACTTCTCCGGTAGCTGCATCCCGATAGGTAGAACCATCACGTTTATTTTCATGACAATCCCATACTTGCAGCCCTTTACGAGAGGGGTCGAAATGAGTCAGATGAATGGCATCGCCGTGTCCCATTTTCGTGGTGTAGAGTCCTTTACCGTTATGGTCTATGGCGCATGAACCGTAGATGATCTCATCGCATCCGTCACCGTCCACGTCACCTACCCGCAGGTTATGGTTTCCTTGTCCGGCATAATCTTTACAACCGGGATTATTACTGTCGAATACCCAACGTTGTTTCAGCTCCTTTCCATCCCAGTCAAAAGCAGCCAAAACAGTACGTGTATAATATCCACGACACATCACTACGCTTGGGTGTATGCCGTCGAGATAGGCAACGCAGGCCAGAAAACGGTCGCTGCGATTACCACGACTGTCTCCCCAACCCATCAAGTCTCCTCTTACGGGCACATAATCAATTGTTTGCATCGCTTCTCCTGTCAATCCGTTAAAAACTGTCAGATATTCCGGTCCGGTCAGGATACGTCCTTGTTCATTCCGATAGTCAGCCTGCGCATCCCCAATCACTTTTCCTGTTCCATCCACCGTTCCGTCCGCGGTCTTCATCACTACTTCCGCTTTGCCGTCACCATCGAAATCGAACACCATAAACTGGGTGTAGTGTGCACCGGCACGTATGTTACGTCCCAGATTAATACGCCATAATAGTTTTCCGCTCAACTTATAGCAATCAACATATACTTCTCCCGTATAGCCGTCATGTGAATTATCATGTGCATTACTCGGGTCCCATTTCAGAATAATCTCATATTCGCCATCACCGTCCACGTCACCGATACTGGCATCATTCGGAGCATAAAAATAGTTTTGCCCTGACGGAGTCGTACCATCTTCGGGGCGGTTCAACGGAATATTCAGATAACCCAATGGGGCATTTGCCGGTAATTGATAGCTACTTTCCGTTTTACCTTCCCTTGCTTTCACGGTATAAAGTACAGATTCTGTCCCTGCATAGGCATCCTGAAAGAAAGTGGCATCCTTCAACGGGTGTTTGTTTATCTTTTCATCGTTCCTATAAATATCAAAAGATTCATTCATCGGGTCGGAAGACAAATAACGCCAGGAAACAGCCACAGTAGACGGATTCTCTCGGATAGCAATTACACCACGTCCCAGACGTTCGCGTTTCAACTTCGAAAAGTCATAGTTTGGCTGGGCTATCGAGAAGATAGCTATCAGGCAGAAACTAAAAAAAAGAGTTATGCACTTCATAGTTTTATCGATTAATCAAATTACAACACAAAAGTAAAGGACGCAGCCCATTGATAAAATAGAATATTGTACAGATATATGTAGAAATCATCATTAGACGTACTTTTAACACTATTTTCTGCCGTCTCGTGAACGAATTTAAAGACATTTGCACGGAAATCCATTGAAAAAGAAAAGAACGTCTCTTACCTTTGCCATAGAAATTAGTATAAACAGCAAATTAATAAAACAGAACTATTGTACCATGAAGAAACCACTATTCTTACTCTTTACAGGATTACTTCTTTCTTGTCTGATACCAGTCCATACGGTCGCAGCACAAGAACTCCCGACACAAAAAGAGACTTTAGAGAATATCATAAAGGTAAATGACTACTTTATGAAAAAGTATGCCGATTACACTACTCCCAGTTTTTACGGTCGTGTACGTCCCAGCAATATATGGACGCGTGGTGTATATTATGAAGGATTGATGGCTCTCTATTCTATTTATCCGCGTGAGGATTATTATAAGTATACTTACGACTGGGCCGATTTCCACAAATGGGGAATGCGCAACGGCAATACTACCCGTAATGCGGACGACCATTGTTGCGGACAGGCGTACATTGATATCTATAAAATCTGCCCGTCAGACCCGAACATGATTCGGAATATCAAAGCAAGTATCGATATGGTGGTGAACACCCCGCAGGTGAACGACTGGTGGTGGATTGATGCTGTGCAAATGGCAATGCCTATCTTCGCTAAATTCGGAAAGATGACCGGAGAACAGAAATACTACGATAAGATGTGGGATATGTACTACTACACACGCAGCCAACACGATGAAACGGGTATGTTCAACCCCAAAGACGGTCTGTGGTGGCGCGATCAGGATTTTAATCCTCCATATAAAGAGCCGAATGGCGAAGATTGCTATTGGAGTCGTGGAAACGGATGGGTATATGCTGCCTTGGTACGTGTATTGGATGAAATTCCTTCTGACGAGAAACACCGTCAGGACTATATCAATGATTTCCTGACCATGAGCAAGGCTTTGAAGAAATGTCAGCGTGAAGATGGTTTCTGGAATGTCAGTCTTCACGACCCGACGAACTTCGGAGGAAAAGAGACTTCCGGTACAGCCTTATTTGTTTATGGTATGGCTTGGGGAGTCCGCAACGGATTGCTCGACCGTAAAGAGTATCTTCCCGTCCTTTTAAAAGCATGGAACGCTATGGTGAAAGATGCCGTACATCCGAACGGATTCCTGGGATATGTGCAGGGAACAGGTAAGGAGCCTAAAGACGGACAGCCGGTTACTTACAAGAGTGTGCCCGACTTTGAAGACTACGGAGTCGGTTGTTTCCTGCTTGCCGGAACAGAAGTTTATAAATTAAAATAACATACACAGTTTTTTCATTAGGTTTAAAGATAATCATTCATTAGGTTTAGTTAGAGGTTAGTTAGTAGCTAGTTCCCTCACTGACTGTTTAGACACCGGTCAGTGAGGGATTTCAAAGAAAACAGATTCATGAAAAACAAATTATTCCCGTATATATGTTGGCTGACAGCCATTACGTTCAGTTTGCAACTGCAAGCGCAAAATAAAGTTTCCGCTCCCATGGCAGATGTCAATCAGGTGGTTGACAACACGCTGGATAGCCTGAATAAAGCACGTACCTCGCGACCGGAAGCCGGTTCCAGCCGGAAAGGTGACAACCCTGTTCTGTTTCTGGTAGGTAATTCGACCATGCGTACCGGAACTTTAGGCAATGGCAACAACGGACAATGGGGATGGGGCTATTTTGCTGGTGAATATTTCGATTCCAACCGGATTACTGTTGAGAATCATGCGTTGGGAGGTACCAGCAGCCGTACTTTCTACAACCGTCTTTGGCCGGATGTAATCAAAGGTGTACGCCCCGGAGACTGGGTTATCATCGAATTGGGACACAATGACAATGGTCCTTATGACAGCGGACGTGCCCGCGCCTCTATTCCGGGAATCGGCAAAGATACGCTGAACGTAACCATCAAAGAGACCGGAGTGAAAGAAACCGTATATACATACGGGGAATATATGCGCCGTTTTATTCAGGATGTAAAAGCAAAAGGTGCTCATCCGATCCTATTCTCGCTTACTCCCCGCAATGCCTGGGAAGATAAAGACAGCACCATCATCACACGTGTCAACAAGACTTTCGGATTGTGGGCAAAGCAAGTAGCCGAAGAACAGGGGGTTCCTTTTATTGATTTGAATGATATCAGTGCCCGCAAATTCGAGAAGTTCGGTAAGAATAAGGTGAAATATATGTTCTACATCGACCGTATACACACAAGTGCTTTCGGTGCTAAAGTCAATGCGGAATCTGCTGCGGATGGAATACGTGCTTATGAGGGACTGGAATTGGCCAATTATCTAAAGCCCATTGAGAAAGATACTGTAACAGGTTCCAGCCGTAAAGATGGACGTCCGGTATTGTTTACCATCGGAGACAGTACGGTCCGAAATGAGGATAAAGACAAAAATGGTATGTGGGGTTGGGGAAGCGTAATCGCCGACGAGTTCAATCTGAACAAAATATCTGTAGAAAACCGTGCCATGGCAGGACGCAGTGCCCGCACTTTCCTGGACGAAGGTCGTTGGGATAAGGTATATAATGCTTTGCAACCGGGAGACTTCGTTCTGATTCAGTTCGGACATAATGATGCAGGAGATATTAATGTAGGAAAGGCCCGTGCCGAATTACGTGGTTCCGGTGACGAGAGCAAAGTATTTTTAATGGAAAAGACCGGTAAGTATCAGGTTATTTATACGTTTGGCTGGTATCTTCGGAAGTTCATCATGGACGTTCAGGAGAAAGGCGCCATTCCCATCGTTTTAAGCCATACTCCACGCAACAAATGGAAAGAGGGAAAGATAGAACGCAACACAGAGTCTTTCGGTAAATGGACACGTGAAGCAGCTGAAGCTACCGGGGCTTATTTCATTGATTTAAATAAAATTAGTGCCGATAAATTGGAAAAGGTTGGCATCAAGAAAGCAGTTACCTACTATAATCATGATCATACGCACACTTCCTTGAAAGGAGCGCACATGAATGCGAAAAGCATTGCTGAAGGGTTGAAAAAGACCGATTGTCCATTAAAGAATTATTTAAAGTAAGAACGTAAAGGATAGAGTATACTACTTGTCCTATAATCTATTAATAGAAAAGTAACTCTTATCCCTTTGCAAACATCTTTTGGATTAGTACCAAAGTTTCATTTGCTTAAGAGTAAACTATAAATGCAAGTTCTGTTTTTAAAAATGCAAGCTTTGTTTTTATAATCAAAGGCTTCATTTATAAAAACAGAACTTGCGTTTATAGTTTATAATAAATTGATTGTAAGTTTGGTATAAAAGAAAGGAAGTTTATCCTTAATGCGGAAGAACTTTGCTGTTAATAGATTAGGAAGTAACTAATGCTACTTTACACTATTTCAGTTATCCATTGGAATAACTTCCTGCATATAAATAGCGTCGAGACTCCAAAGGGCAGCATCATTCGTGCTGATGCTTGTACATTCATCTAATGGAGCCGGTACTTCCGGCGGAAGTATGGTCGTGATACGGAAAGAGGGTGCAGGTGTATGTTCCAAACGGGTGAATAAGTCCGTCCAGGCTTCTTCTGCCATTTGTCTATCACGCAGATGATAAGCCGCATAAGCCATCAGGCGGGATATACGGAAACGGCTGTGACTAAGTTCCCATGCTTTCTTCTTGTAACGTGCGGCATGGTCAAGCCAAGCATCTTTCCATTCGGGTATATCAATCATACGCATCATTTCATTTGCAATCTCAAATCCGCCCATGATGGTCATTAAATGGTTGGTTGTTTCCAGTTTAGGATCGCATTCGGTTGTGATAATCCCTGTTGCCGGATCAAACCCTAAAGCTTTTGGCCCGGTAAAGAGACGGTTAGGTAAGGCGGCAATGCTTTTCATTCCTGCTATTATTTTATCACGATAAATTATGTTACCTGTGCGCTCCCATTCTGTCATCCAATTACCGGCATAAGCCAGCCAGTCGGGACCGATACGCAAACGGGCGGGAGCGGTACAAGGATATTCACTGCGAGGTTGGGCCAGGCGCATAGGGTCCAAGTCATAGAGTTTGTGGTCGGCATCCTTCACTTCAGTCATTAAATCACCGCAACGTTCGTCCGTAGTAAGGTAATAGTAGAAACGGTTCCAAGCGGCCTGGCTGATTCGCGCTTCTTTAGCTCCGCATCCCCAATGACTTACATTATGGCGACTGCCCAATCCGGCATTCGGACCGACGTGGTAAACGTCGACTTCACCCGTATGCCGGGTCATGGCTTCAGCCATACGCCAAATATCAAGACGCCCGGTACGCAGGAAATTATACCACAGCCACATATTAGAAGCCAGTTCCGTATTGTCCCAGGCAAATCCTCCGACATCATAACGCCAGGTATGACGAACGGGGTCATAAGCATGCATCACATCACCGTAATTCCAGAAACCATACCATTTGTTTTGTTCGATTGCTTTCTGATAGAAGTCAATGTAAGCATCCAAGCGGTCTTCTACACAAGTACGGAATGGAGTGCTGCGGTCAGGAAGGCTCCATATTCCGAAAGCCTGGCGGGCATGAAGATAATTCGGGGTTGGCATTAACAGACTAGGGCTAGAAAATTGTTTGGCATAATCAGCAAAAGCCTTTTTCCCGATATAACCACCTTGTGGGATAAGTGTAAATGTAGTTGTACGGGCAATGCCGTATGGCGTGCTCATACCTTCCTGGACATCTTCATAGCTGGCATTCAGGTCATGAGCTATACGATCATAATGCCGTAAATCCATAGGCTCGGACTCCGGACTCCACAACCAGGCGGTAAGGGTAGCTACCGGGGTTCGTGCGTCTGAAATTTCAATAGAAGAGGGATAAGACTGCCAAAAGTCATGCATACAAAGTCCTAATCCTCCGGTAATATCTCCGACAAAAATATATCCATCGCTACGTGTGCCGGAAAAGGTTCCTATCCAGGGATTATCGTTATTGGCGCGTTTACGAATGGAGAAAGCATCAGCAGTGAGTTGAGACAGACGGTAGTCATTCCATGAAGCCCAGTTATCGAGCAGAGAACGGTTCTTTTCATCGAAAAAGTCATAAGGCGGAATACGTTTGCCTTCCATTTGCTGCTGTTGCAGAGAAGGTTCATCAGTCGGTATCAGTTTTGTATCATTCTTTTCATGACTGTTTTTCTTATTATCTGCCTTATTTAAAGTCAGCATGCGACGTCCTATCAATGGTTGCACCGGCTCGCTCCATACTCCTCCATCCGCACACGAGAAAGCAATATGACGATTATACAAAGCTTCACGCATAGGAATATCGAAACGAATACCTAAACTACGAATGAAATCTTTCTTCTGATCTCCGTCATAGACGAAGCTATGTACCATTTTGACCTGTTCACTACCACCATAAAAGTAGAGACGTACCACAAAAGGAAGCCACTCACGGTTATTCAGACTGTTTTCATCAGAGTGATTCACTTGGTTCCCTTTAGAGTGACTCACTTGGTTATTTTCAGCGTGACTCGTTTCAATCTCCCTATTCCTGTTCCGATGCACACCTTCCAATTTGACAAGCGCCCGTACAGAGCCGAAACGTTCAATGGTTACTGATTTTATTTCTCCTATGTAACGAGTAAAAGATATTTGAGATGTATTTTCCTGAATCGGCTCGCTTTGAGTACTACAAATAAGACGCGCTTTCTCTCCTACTTTAGTTCCTTTATAGAGCAGGCTATCCATCAGGAAATCTCCGCGCCGGGGAATAAATACAGAAAGTACGCCTGTTTCAATTTGAATATTTTCAGGCGTTTCAGTTATAGCAATAGAAGCATTAGGTTGTTTATTGATAGTTTTTACTTTCTGGGAGACTTTTTCCAGTGTTAGTCTTTCTGTTCCGGCAGGAATGACTCCGGCAACTCCACTCCATTTCACGGAACCATCCGGCCAGTAAGCTAATGGCCAAGTGTCCACCGGTATTTCTTGATTTCTACTTGTTGTCAGCCGTAACGGAGTTGCAGGAAATACGTCGCCTTCATCAAAAGGAATTCCGAAGCTTACAGCTTTGTCCTGTTCAGGAGTATCACCGATCCAATGTAAAGGGACAGTAGACGTTTGGTGAGGCGAATATTCATAGTGGAAATTTGTAATACGGGTACGTGATAGGGTGGTGCGAAAGCCGAACCATCCTTCTGTCAGAGGTTCGGTATCGCGGAAGTCCACCAGTCGCTTGCCGTCTATGTAATAACTAACCCTATTATTTTCATTTGTTATCTTAATGTGGTACCAGTGGTTCGCCTTGAGCAAATGTTCGGCATCCGTATATTCTTTTAGTATGGACGGGCGAAGTCCGGCTTCCATTATTGCCGCTTCATTACCGTCATAGCGGCGAAAGCGTGTGGTGGAATTATAATTTCCACCATATCCCATATAGTAGAGTTGCAGAGAGTAACAATTCTGAAAAATTCCGTTACGCCACTTCTCACGTTTCCAGATATTATCGGGATATTCAGGGTCCGAAGCCATCCAAAAGCAATTCAAATCGCTCAAGCGATCTCCTTCTCTTTCTACAACGACGCATGCATCATATTCAATCGTTACCCGTCCGCTCATCTTTTCTTTTCGCCAGAGAGTAAGCCCTTTGGGAGAAACGATTTCGGCGGTATCACCGACAAATGTCACTTTATAATCGGGAGATTCCGACTCGATCTTCCAATACTTATGAAACTGGCGGGCGTTAAGACCGGAAACTTGATTGTCTTGTGCATTCATGTTCATTCCCAAAGTGATGAAAAGGAACAAAAGAGGAAATATGTTCTTCATACGTCAATAAGCTATGTCACTCTGCAAAAATAGGGAGAGCCAATCAATTAAGAAATAGAATATTATACATATATATGTCGATTCGTTCAAATATGAAAAAAGAACAACCCGGCAGTAGACCGGATTGCTCTTTTTCAACAAACTTATTTCAAATGAGCGGTTCCTCATTCAAAGGCCTTTTCATTCTGCCTTTTTCAAAGTTTCAGCACCTACATAGTAACCTAAATTAGTTCCCTGATTATATCCCATATTCTGCATAGCTTGAGACATATCGTAATTATGATCGGTCATCAGGTGAGGAAGACGGAATTCAGTAGGATGGTTGGTAGAGAATATGTAAAGGGATTTACCATCACTTGAACCTAAAATCACCTCTTCACGATAATCACCCAAGAAGTCGCCATAATAACAAGGATTATACTTAGTACTATGATTACCATCATTACTACCATAAGCACCGAAATAGACCAAACGAGTTTTATTCGTCTTGTTTACATCCGGATTTTCCTTATAGCTCACGATACAAGCACGATCTAACATTTCCCGGGTAGATTGTCCACTCCAATAAATTGCCACATTATACATAATACCACTACCAATACCGGTAGGGAATGTATTGGAGACTAATGCACCACTACTGCAACTGAAGACCCCCGCATCCAATGAAGACCAGTATTCAAAATCAGGACTATCCGGATTAATATCTGCTACAATGCAACGACCGACGTCAGCAGTCGAACCTGCCCCATGACCAGCTATCAAACTGCCATCTCTAGCATCAATCACCTGACATGCATACCCATGTCCTTGTCCATTATAATTGCTAGGTTCTTCAAAAGAAGCTACAATCTGCAATCCTGAACGATCCTTAATAAATTTACCTACATATAAACAGTCACCATGTCCGTTTCCTGTGCACCACAACTCACTTCCATCGTCATCAATTGCTGCAGAACCATACAAAATTTCATCTTTTCCATCACCGTCCAAATCCGCTACACGAAAACAGTGTGAACACATTGATAACCATTTTGAAGAGTGTTCGGCTGTATCAAACTTCCAACGGATTTCTAATTTGTTAGCTTTCAAATCAAGTGCCCATACTTGCCAGTTGTGATAAATCCCTCTACTGATAATCAAGCTGGGATTGCTTGTTCTTACTCCGGTATTTTCATCAGGAATACCATCCAGATAAGCTACTCCTATAAAGTAACGGTCCATACGATTTCCGTAATCATCCCCCCAGTATTCATTCCAATGTTTAGCCATAGATACTTTCCCTCCTTCTCCACCACGCGGTATATTATCTACACGGGTAATTTCACGTCCATCATATCCACGACAAATAGAAATATATTCAGGACCTTCCATTATCAAACCGCAAGTAGTGTAAAGACTGGCACCTGAATACCACCCTGCGCCATTCTCATCACGAATGCGATAGTCATTTACCTGTCCGAAAGCATCAGTTATTATTTTTCCGTCACCAAACTTCGTCCCTTCAGAAGAACGGAAAGCAATCTCACACAATCCGTCGCCATCAAAATCATATAGAATGTAAGAAGTATAATGTGAACCTGAACGGATATTAATACCCATATCAATCTGCCACAAGAAAGTTCCATCCATTTTATAAGCTTCCAGCAAAGTAGTACCATTACGCCATCCACCTTGATTGGCACCATCATAGGGTTCTCTCTTCAACACGATTTCCAATTCACCGTCACCATCCAAATCACCTACCTGAATGTCATCCGGAGAATAAGTTAACGATGCATCAGGAACATTCATATTCAATCTGATTTCATGATAAAATTTTGTGGCCATTTCGGGAGTAAATGTACGGTCACAAACAGTTTCGGTCTGTCCAGCCAGAGTCACCCGGTAATAGCTGGTCTTCGTCGGGTCCATATCCGCATCTGCCCAACTGGTAGAAGTAGAAATAGGCTCGCCATTTAACTTTACCTCTGTTCCTCCATCTACCGTCTTATAAATATCAAAAGCTACATTCGACGGATCGGTTTTTAACAACCGCCAACTAATCAAGGCAGATGATATTCCCGAAGAATTATTAGCATCAGCGTTTGGAGTAGGATCATAGCTTACCCACATAGCACGGCTTCCGGTGATAACTTCAGTTGGCAATGGCGGCAATTCTTCTTCCGTCTGATTACCGTTATTTCCCTTTACAACCGGATCATCGTCAGAACAGGCGGTTCCGGCCAGCAAGCAAAACATTCCCAATATGATATGATATTTCTTCATTTCTCTGTTCTTTTTGTTTTATGAATAATAAGTAGTTCCAAAATCCTATGATAAATTACCATCCCGGATTTTGTGTCAAATTTGAATTTTTCGCTCTCTCACTTTGAGGAATCGGGAAAAAATACATTTTATCATCCCATTGCCTTCTGACTGTATTACGATTATAAGTATATGTACCGTCGGAATTTCTTGTTATTTTCATCTCAACAATGCTCTTAAAGTGCTTGTCACCTTCTTTCCAACGACGTACATCCCAGAAACGATGTCCTTCGAAAGCCAGTTCAACCATACGTTCGTTCTGATACTTTTTCCAAAACCCATCATTAGCCATTCCGATAGGGAACCCCGGCATTTTCGCACGATCACGAGTCATGCTCACGGCAGCGGTAGCGGACATGGTAAATTCGCCATCTGTTGCGTCCGCCGCAGTACTATTGCCGCCTAATTCAAAATACTTGAATACCGCTTCCGCATAGTTCAGATAAAATTCTCCCAAACGGAAGGTTATCCATGTATGATAATCCGCAGACGATGTGCTGGCGCGTAAATCGATAGCTGCCTGGCAATATTTCTTCAAGTAATAGCCAGTCGGAGTAGCACCGCTCAATGGCTCGGCATTTACTCCACCCTGATAAATCTGCAGAGGAGTGTCGTTCCAGCTTGGCCAGTTTTCATCTCCGTTTTTAGCAATAGTCAGATAAAAACGAGGGTCGCGACCTTCATAATACGGTTGTGCCGGATCATAACCACTAGTTTCGTCCGGTCGCAATCCGGTAGCCTGCATCTCATACGCATCCACCAATGTCTGTGTAGGACAGTTACCACCGTTGCAATTCTCCAATCCGACAGGGAAATTATATCCTTCGAATGAGTTAGTCGTACGGGTAGCACGACGCCCGAAAATCAGTTCGCTCAATGCAGTTCTATGACTGGTAGCACTCCATAACGCCGAATAGTCATTTATCAATGACATATTAGCAGCCACACAGTTATCAATCAATTCTTTATTGGCAACAGCAGCCCGATGCCACAGGTTTCTGTCATTTGTCGGATTAAATAAAGGACTGGCAGCATACAGAGCGGCCCGAGCTTTCAATGCCAGTACGGTCCGTTTATTGGCACGTCCCGTTTCACGTGCCTCATTAGACGGTTCCCAATCGCCCAGGTTTTCATAATTCTCAATAATCAGATCCTTAATCTCATCACACTCGGAGATGATAAAATCAAAGATTTCCTTTGCCGGACGACGTTCCAATGAATTGACTTCCGCAGTAGTCAAAACATGATCAGTAAAAGGAACATCCCCATATTGGCGCACCAGGTTGAAATAATAATACGCACGCAGGAAACGAACTTCGTATTGATAATTGTTATAACGATACATCTCTCCTTTATAATCGGAAATCAACTCATATTCCGAGAACGTCAACCCTGTAAATTCATCCAAGTATAAATTACAATTGGCAATCTGCTGATAGCAGGAAGTCCACATACTGCTTTTAGCATTTGTCGGACTCCACGCTCCATTATAGAAGTCTGCAATTTGATTACCCGTATGAGCATACACCGACTCATCGGTAGCCGATCCTAAAATAGCTCCGCTATAGTTTCCGTAGTCGGTATCCAGCCCTAAATATATATTGGCCACCAGTCCTCCCACATCACCAAAGGTACGTTTCACATAATCTGCGCCATAATTGCTATATTCTTTGTATTCCATTTGGTCAGAGCAAGCATTCAGCGTAGTCAGGCATAATATGCCATAGATTATCTTATTCAGTTTCATTATATTACTTTTGTCTTTAATGATTAAAAACCGATTTTCAAACCGACAACCACACTTTTATTCAGTGGGTTCGTCGCACCGTAAGATTCCGGGTCGGCAACATCAATCTTGTCGAAACAGAGCAAATCGACTCCACGAACATACAATTTTGCACTACCCAATATTTTTGTCTTTTGCATCAAGTTTTTAGGGAACTTATAATATAGTTCCACGTTACGCAACTTCAGGAATGAACGGTCTTCCAACCAAATGGTATTGGTCTGATAGTTGTTGGCATTACTTTGCGAACTCAGACGTGGATACTTAGCATTCTGATTTTCGGGCGTCCAACGATTCTCATAATAGTGAGAAGAGAGAGTGGTGTTATTAATCAACGGCCAGAACATACTTTTCGTATTCAAAACAGCCGAATAATTAGCTGTTCCCTGAAACATAGCACTAAACCCGATTCCTCTCCATTCGGCTCCCAAATGAAATGAATAGTAAATTTCCGGAGCTACCGTACTGTAACCGATAGCAATCTGATCATTGGAGTCAATCGTGCCGTCACCATTTACATCTTTATATTTGATATCCCCCGGCACTACAGTGCTGAAATTCTGTGTAGGACTACTTGCAATATCCGCTTCATCTTTGAAAAATCCTTCAGCTATCAAACCATATACTTGATTCAACCGATTCCCTGTCTGCACCAGATTATCGTACAAACGAGGTTCTTCCATCTGTTCCTTGATCTCATTCCGGTTCCACGCAAAGTTTCCACCAATATTAAACACTACATCACTGATTTGTTTCGTATAGTCCAGACCGATTTCCGTACCCCAACTATCTACAATTCCCGCATTCTCGAACGGGGCATCCATACCTAATACTGAAGAATACTGTCCCTCGGAAGATACCCAAATATCTTTCCTTCTCTGATAATAACCTTCCACTGTCAGGTTCAATCCTTTAAACAAGGTAGCATCAATACCTACGTTGTACTTATATGCTTTTTCATGAGTCGAGTTAGTTGTAGCCAGACGGCTGATATATGTGCTACCAAACGCGGAATTATAACCCGAATCGAATCTATACATCGTACCAGTAGTTGTGTAAATCTGATCCCAGTAATTATATACAGTATCATCACCGTTTCTAGGCAGATAATCTGCATTGATGACACCAAAAGAAGCTCGCAGTTTAAGGAAATCAATCCATGATACGTTCTTCATGAAATTTTCCTCTGAAAGTACCCATGCAGCAGACACTGTCGGTGAAAAAGCCCATTTATGTCCAGGAGCTAACAAACTGGATTGTGAAGCCAATAACGCCAAGTCCAAATAATATCGTTTGTTGAATCCCAAATGGGTATACCAGGAAACATTCTGTCGATAAACAGTCGTGTTCAGCCCATAAGCATCACGATATTCATAGTCCCATTTCAGTTGCGAGTATATGTCGAACTTTCCCAATGAGCGATTATAATCAAAGCCACCCGCAAAATTAAACTGACGTGCCCAGTCATTTGTAGAAGCATCAGTCTTCATTTCTCCGGATTCTCCACCCGAGACTGTGGTATAGAACGGACCGTCCGCCCATCTGGTACTATATCCTTTAAAAGCAAAAGTCTTACTATGGTTTTCCCAAACAGAAGAATAATTATCGTAAGACAAACGGAAGTTGACACCCAGTCCTTTTACAAAGCCTGACAGGTCTTGTGAAAGAGTCAGATCGGCATACAGATTACGGGTATGCCCCTTACTATATGCTGCACCTTGAGATTGCGCTATCGGATTCATTGTACCTGCCCATGTAGTGCTACCACCCCAAGAGCCGTCTTCTGTACGTATAGGAAAAGCAGCAGCCGGCAACGAATAAACCATATCCCATAAATCGACAGATTCACCCGGACGACTGGATTCTGATAACGTACCAAGAAGATTAAGTTTCAACTTGGTTGTACTCGTCAAGTCAATATCCAGATTAGTACGCAAATTAGCTCTCGAATATTTGTTCTGTGTAGAATATCCGTCGTTTTCATTCGGGCTTTTCACAAACCCTTTATCTGTTAACAAACCGAGCATCGTATAATAACGAAACTTATCACCTCCCCCACTAAATTCAATCGTATATTTATTGGAGATACCTGTATCTTTGAAAGTCTCATCCATCCAGTTGACATTCGGATAAAGATAAGGGTACATACGAGAAGCACCGCCACCTGTCGCCCCATTGCGAAAAGCATCTACTTCTTCAGGAGCATAACGTGCGCTCAACCCTTCATAACCACGTGCTTCATTTATAGCTTCAGCGTACGTAGCCGCATCTACAAACTTAGGACGACGTGCCTGAAAGTTAGTCACATGATCATAAGTGAAAGTAACCTCTCTCGTGTTATACTTACCACGTTTTGTAGTGATTAGAATAGCGCCATTCACACCTTTGTATCCATAAAGAGCAACAGCAGCCGCATCTTTCAGAACAGACACAGACTCGACTTCCTCCGGAGTAACGAGACTCATGTCTCTTTCTAATCCATCTACCAACACCAATGGTGAACTGCTGGAAAGACTTTGCAATCCACGCACATAGAAAGTCGGTTCTACTGAAGCATAATTACCCGCATTTTGCAAAGTAGTCAGTCCTAATCCTTGTCCATATAATGAATTGGACATATTCTTAGCAGCCCGCTTATTAAAATCTTCGTTATAAACAGTAGATACAGCCGCTGTCGATTCTTGTCGCGTGAATGTCCGGTTGGCACCAACATCAATCGTCTGCGCCGCATAATCCATTACAATCTTCATCGCTTTTCCATGTTCCACTTTCACTGTAGTCGAACCTTTATCGGTTGTCACTACCTGCAAACTTCGTCCTGCATCAGCAGCTATTTCGAATTTGCCGTCTTTATCAGTCTCTACCCTGACATCCGGTATACCGGCCACATTGACCGAGGCACCGTAAACAGGATTTCCCCATTTATCAACAACAATACCTGTAATATTGCTGTCCGTATTCTGTGCTCCAACCGGAATGCTTAAGCAGACTAGCAAAGCCAGTATCAGAATTTTATTTTTTTTCATATCACTGTTCTAATATCGTTATATTCATGTATCGTTGACTCATCACCAGCCCGGATTCTGAACCAGTCCGTAACCTTTATTAACTTCAGTCTGTGGAAACGGAGAAAGGTACCATTTCGGTTCAAACCCATAAAGCCACCAATAACGACGACTATTTTTCAGTTCGAACTTTTCATAATCGAAATAAGTAGGCTGTAAAGCACCATCCACTTTACTCGTACTACCTGTACCGTCTCTCCAAGCTTTTTCAATTCGTCCACCGTTTTCATCTAAACGATAAATCAATAATCCATGCAATTGTTTTTCAAAACGGTCGGCACGTTTGTAACGAATCAAATCAAAGAAACGACTATCTTCCATTCCCAGTTCACAAACACGCTCACGGAGTAATTCTTCTATTAAAGCATCCTTGTCGGTTAACAAGCGCTTACCCGGATTAGACTGTACAAGCCCCGGCAATCCAACACGTGCACGCACTATATCAATTTGATCTACTGCACCTTGATGATCATTATTTGCCTGAAGTAAAGCTTCTGCATAAGTCAAATACAGATCCGACAAACGGAGCGCTACCCATTGTGTATTTTGCCGTAAATAGTCACTGCTACCTAAATAATATTTCATATTCTCATAACCAGTCGCATATCTCATCGTTTCATTAAAAGAATTTGATCCGGCATGGCTGCCGCCTACCCAAAGTTCATAAGGGTCTCCACCCACACTAACCGAACTCCAGCCCAAATTCCCCGGTAATCCATTCACAATCACCGATTCGTACAAACGTGGGTCACGGGTAAATACAATATTGGAAAGTAATTGTTCTCCATCATTAAACGTTCCGGTCAGGAACATCTCATCCAGACGCCCTTCCGCTTCAGTTTCATCCCAATTGAAGGGGGTTCCGTCACTCCATGGAAACATTTCTACATATTCCTGTGTAGGAGTATATGAGTTACGTCCGTTATCACTCCACGAATGCCAGCAATAGGATCCCGCACCAAATGAATCGTATCCATGTACACGAACAGAGTGTAACACTTCAGGACTATCCAATTCAATATATCCCATACGGTAAGCATAACGGTAATCAGCCTGTGTCGGTGTAGCACCTGTAGCCTGATTCAATTCATAGAACCCGTTCGAATTGAGTGCATTAAAGAACTCCCTACAAGCTTCCAGACATCTGGTCCAAAGGTCGGAACGATAGCCTCCATACCATACCAATAACTGTCGTTCTGCTTCAGAGCTTCCTCCTGCAAATCCTTGGTTATCATTGAATAGCGGCGAAGCAGCAAATTGTAAGATTTTGCATTTCAATGCCATGGCTCCCGCTTTGGTCCAATGTCCCGTATTAGTACTATTCGTCGATCCTGTATTGCCGTTATAGGCCCATTCCAACGATCCGGAGTTTATTGCATCGTCCAACATGCTAACCATATAATTCACGGTCTCTTCTACAGTGGCACGCGGCATACTATAACTGGATTCAGTTCCGGAAAATGATGCGTAAATCAACGGTAATCCTCCATAATGACGGAACAAATCAAAATAACGGGCAGCAATCAGACACTTGGCTTCCGCAACCAGCCTCTTCTTTTCCGTTTCATCCATTCCGGGTACCCGTTCTATATTTTCCATTAATATCCAGCACCAGCGCACTACTTCCCATACCATCTCACGAGTATATCCGAACTTGTCACCACGTTGCCCATAATTAGCCGTATGTGAACCATTATAATAACGATTATAAATAGTAGTACTCGAATAGTGTAGTTGCCAACAATCTGTCAATGCCTCAAACTTCCCCAAATAAGGATTTGATGTTTCAGGAACACCATCTTCTTGATTCTTGTTTATATAGGGTAATCCATAATATTGTCTACTGTAACAAGCGGTCAGGAACTGGCGCGTATACTCGGCACTGTTAAAAACCGTATCAATGGTAGCAGACCCTCCCGGAGCTTTCTCCAGAAAGCTGTTACCGAATTTTATCTCGTCCACGCAGGAAGTAGAAGCTACGCAAACTACTGCTCCCATTATCGCACCGACAAGCCATTTATTTTGTAATCTCATTGTATTTTCCTTTCCTATATTAGAATCCTAGTTTCAAGCTCAATGTATAAGTTTTAGTCAACGGGTAAGTAGGCGCATTACTTGCAGTCGCTTCCGGGTCACCCCACAAATAAGGAGAGAACGTCAACAGATTATACCCACTAAATGCTAGCTGACAAGTAGTTAATCCCAATTTTTTCATCAATGGAAACTGGAAATTGTATGCCACCTGAAGAGTTTTCAAGCGCAAATATTTCGCGTCTTTCTCAAATAGAGTAGAAGTCGCATAGTTATTGGAAGCATTCACCTGGGTAGCCCGAGGATATTCTGCACTTTGCGATGGATTCTCCGGTGTCCAGGTATGATCCAAATGATAGGACAGCAAGCCTCCGGCATTACTACCAGCAGAAGAAACGAACGGTTGACGGAAAACATCTGATATCATACGGCTCACATTCCATGCTCCCGTCCATTGTGTATTCACTTCCCAGTTCTTCCAGTTAAATCCCAAGTTCAAACCAATCATGTATTCCGGATCATCCGTAAAACCATAATCATAACTCATATCGTTTGCGTCTATCTTACGGTCACCGTTCAAATCGACGTATACAGCATCTCCATTTTCCAGTACTACAGAATGAGTTGGAAAAGGACGGTTGAAAGTCTTCTCATACAGTTCAGGCGTACTTTCATCATAATACCGCCAGAATACATATTGGCTCCGAGAACCGATACGATGATTCTTTCCATACTGATAATCATTGTCCTGTGGCGCTTCCTTCCGTTCTATGATTTTATTCTGGTTATAAGAAAGATTCATTGTCGCCCAATAACGGAAGTTTTTACCTATCTTATCGTTCCACTTCAAAGAAAGTTCCCATCCCCAGCTATTCACTTCACCAAGATTGGCATATGGAGTTAAGAAGCCCAACATACCCGGAGCCGTACCATCTCGCAACAAGATGTCCCAACGATGTTCACGGTAATACTCTGCAGTGGCACTCAAACGGTCATCAAAAAAATTGATATCAATACCGTAATTACGCTTGAAAGCCTTTTCCCAAGTTACATCCGGATTATTTTTCGAGACTTCACGCGCCCCATTTGTAACAGTATTACTGGTAATACCGAACAAATAGCCCCAAGCATCGGCAGCTTCACCACTGGCATAAATACGGTCAATTACTTTATCCAGATTTACACTATACGGATCTGCCAAATACATAAAACGAGCAGCATTCCTGTCAGGTTTATCATTGCCTACAAGTCCAAAACTAGCACGCAACTTCAAAAAGCTGACTACCGATTTCAAAGGTTGGAAAAACTTTTCCTCACTCATCAGCCATCCTACAGACCCCGCAGGAAAAGCAGAGAAACGCTTATCCGGCGCAAAATTTTCAGAACCATTATAACCAACATTGAACTCTGCCATGTAACGGTTCATCCAGTCATAAGTTATACGCCCTACTAAACCTACATATCCTTTGGGAATATCAGAATAAGTGGATGGATAATATGATTTAGACTGATTATAAAGCAATAAGCCACCTACCGTATGCCCACCGAAAGAACGATTATAATTGAAGCCGGCTTCCATATACCAATCACGGGATTTCCCTGTACCACTGGTGTAGCTGACATCTGTGTACTTACTATTATCAACAGGACGAAGTCCGACATTTCCTTCATCAACCAATACGGGATTATAGGTCATTTCAGTACCACCTGACATATATTTGTAGACAGTAAATGAACTGTTATATGAGCCCTTCAGCCTGAATGATAGCCCTTTGGTCAGGAAATCAAGATTCTGATTCAGGATCAAGTCGGCATTCAGCGAGTTATTATTGGTTTGAGTAGCACCACTTCCATAATACGTAAATGGATCGATATCGCCCACGAACGGGAGTTTCAGACCATCATCATGAGTATCGGCAGTACTGTAAACCAATTTATTGTCTACAAATCCGGCACTTCTGAACGGAGTAGAATAATAGATATTCTTAACCATTCCCGAAGATCCTTGACTGGTGCGCGGCTTATCTGAAGTATTCACATTACCGGCAACATTAAAGGAGATAGTAGTTGTTTTAGTTACATCCATATCCAAATTGCTACGATAATTAAAGCGCCGGTACTGGTAACTGATATTATACGGCAAATTGAACTCATTGAAAAGTCCTCCTTGAGTATAAGCACCTGCTGATATAAAGTAACGCACCTTATCCGTTCCTCCTGATATGTTGACATTATGTTGGCTTTGAAGCGTAGCATCTCCCATAATATAATCTGTCCATTTGATACTTGGGAAACGAATAGGATCCGTACCATCCTGGAATTTCTGAATCACTGCATCACTAAATACAGGAGAGGCTCCGTCGTTCCTGTTCATCGCATTGTAGAATGTAGCATATTCATAAGAATTAGCTTGCTCTACCAATTTTGTCGGTGCTAGAATACTTGCAGAAGTAGTGAATGATATCCTGGCTTTTCCTTCCTTCCCTCTCTTGGTAGTAATCAATATTACCCCATTGGCACCACGCACACCAAATACGGCTGTAGCCGAAGCATCCTTCAAAATGGTTATACTCTCTATTTCATTCGGGTCAATATCGTTCATGCCACGTTCGACACCGTCCACCTGAATCAATGGAGCAGCATCCGACCACGTAGCCTTACCGCGGATAAAGATATCAGCAGCATCCGAACCCGGTTCACCGGAATATTGCACAGTGGTGAGACCCGTCATCTGACCACCTAGGATATTAGCAACAGAACCTACTGATGTACGTGTCAAGTCTTCACTTTTCACACTAGCAATAGCACCTGTCATCGTCACCTTTTTTTGTACGCCATAGGCTACAATTTCTACTTCCTGAAGAGTGGTCGCATCTTCCACCAATATGACACGCATATCATTTTTGGCAACAACAGTCTTTGCTTCAAATCCTATAAAGGATATTTTCAATTTCGTACCGGCAGACACATTGAGTCTGAATACACCGTCAATATCAGTAATTGTACCGGTAGTAGTGCCTTCGGCAACTACATTTGCCCCGATAATCGGTTCTCCTTTCTCGTCTACCACTATTCCTTTAATGGCGCTTTGTTGCTGCACCTTGTCAATGGCAGCAGAAGCCGGCTGAAATCCCAATGCCGGCACTAAAGTAACCATGGAGAAAAACAGGGCAACAGGCAAAGCAGTCCTTTTTATATAGTTTTTCTTATTCATATTTATCTCATATAAGTCATCATAATGTTCTTAGAAAGCAAGCATCATACGGAATACTCCTGCAGTACTTCCAGCACTACGATAAGGAGTAGATATTCCACCGGAAACAAGATTGTGTTGATATACGACATACGAATTTCCCGGACGCTCATTTGAACTCCAATAACGGGAACCATTACCACCATTCTCTATGAGCTCCTCACCACCTGCAGCAGCTATCTTTGTATTGACAGTAGATACGACATCTACCAAGTCTGCTAATTCTCTTAGTGAAGGAAGAAACCACTCACAAGCACTGGCAGGCACAGGAACAGCAGTGCGATAAGCATTTATATAATTCAATGCGCCATCACATGCTAACGTTTTATTAGGAGAGTTTTCCATCAATACCGCATTGTTATAACCCAGTATCCCCGGAAGCGGGTCTCTTGTTTCTGAACTGATAAATTTACCCATCCAATCTTCATCAGTTGTAAACCAACTACCATAAAAGAAATCTCTTGAATTGGCAAACGGAGCAACCTTTGTTCCATTAACATCCGCATTATTCAAAGCAATCACCAGTCCATGTTTACAATTCGGATAATCCCGACGTAACGCATCATTATCCTCTGTATAAGAAGGATCGGCAGGAAGTGCTGACGGTTGAGGATTCCCCACATAGCACACAATACCAATTACATTATCGGGGACGGTTACCGCATCTTTACTTACAATTCTTCCATCAGCACAATAATAATCACCAACTGCCAATGTGAAGTCTATCTTATTAGGATCATTAATCGTATACTTTTTCGCTGTTCCATTTTCTAAAGAACCATCGGCAGTATATTCCATGTTCCTTACGCCTTCATAAGTACCTTTGATAGAGAAAGGCTTATTCGGATTTACAAGGAAACGGTAAGTATCCGTACTTTCCTGATAATAAGGGGTTGCATCAACATCATTCAATGTAAACGAACCTACACCTGCGGGTAATGTATAGTCATCTATATTCGCATTGGTAAAATCATAAACGATTTCCGGCATTTGTATAACGGCAAGTGCCATCTGGTGCTTCATAGTGAAAGCTATTTTACCTTTCAGGCGGTCACCATCTACAGCCCCGATACTCGTCATCAGATCATACTTCGTATATTCCCCTTCACTCTGATCTGCTCCGACTTTCCAATTGTTCACATACGTCTCGAACGGGTTTGTCTTAGCCGGTTCAAAAGTAACATTCGGGTCATAAGGATAATAAGCATAGAAATTCATTCTCTGAAATTCAGAACCTTTGTATTCAATCTCATCACCACCGTCATCCAATGTCCAAATACCATCCTGCATGGTGAATTTACGGTTGTTGATTTCTCCTACTATTGCCTCATTTCTCACTGCAAAGACCCCTATTGCATCTCCTTCAACAAACTTTGTAGAGTAATCACTTTCAGTTGCACGTGTCTTGTTTGCATCCATATCCTGGAAACCACCATCGAGCACGCTGATTTGGAAGCTCTGTAAAGAGTCCATATTTTCTCCGCTCATTTCTTCATCCTGCGAACAAGACACAAAAATGGCTGTACCGACCAGGAGAAGCATTGGTATGTAATTATATACTTTCATAAATCAGATTATATTTTTCGTTAGTATTTCATTTGTTTTTTTCGATATAGGATAAAATTAATTCCCAACAGGTGTAGGAATTATTTCCTCTTCCGTTATATTCCAAGAAGGATTAGTAGTCTCCGCATCAGTTCCGGCTACACTCGGATCGGATTCAATAGTTCCTCCATCCTCATTCTGCCATCCGACAATCTGCGTTTCTTCAGTAATAGTCAGCACAAACGGATTATCTTTATACTCGTTTGCTTGAATCGTATAATTATAAGAAACTCCCGGTTTTAATTCTTTCAAATTAGGAAAGTGAACTTCATAGTAATAACCATTCATTCCTGCCTGTATGTAGACCTCATTACCTACCGTTTGAGGAAGTAGAATTGCCTGTATCGTGTAATTATCAGCTGACCCCACTTTTGTCCATACTATATCATCGTCCACTGTAGCAGGTTCCCCAGTAACTGTTGTTTCTCCTGTGTTCGGATTAAACGTTCCTTTTGTCCTTAAATTAATAAGATAACATGTAATATCCGATAAAGTCACATTCTCACCTGCTGTGAAGGTAAGTTTAATACGGCTCATTACATGGTTGAATGCTAGTTTTACATTCGGAGTTTCGGCAGTTGCTTTTCCAGCTGCATAAAGGAAATCAATTTGCTCACGTGCAGCCGCTGTTGCTTGATTTTCACTATTAGTAGACACCTCGACAGCTATCGGTTCTTCTCCGGAAGTTCCTGTAAAAGGATAATAAGCCGTTACGTCATACTCTTGAGTTCCCAGAACCCAAATATTCTCTGCATATCCACTTTTTGCCGAAAACAGACTATTTTCACCACCAGTGTATTCATATTCAATATTTACTTGTCTGGAACCGCATGTAATTCCCACTAAGTCACCCATTTCCCAGCTCGTTTCCGTAGCTCTAGTTACAAGTTCACTTGCCTCTTGGTTATTAATCACTGCACTGAAGGAAACCTTCGCACCCGACTCTCCTGCAAACTTGATATCAGATTCTTTCACGTCATTACTGCACCCTGCCATGAGTAGCAAAGCCAAAGCAGCCGTTACATAGTTTATTTTCATACCATGTTTTTTAAAGTTAAACAAATATATTTTCATTATTAAATTCTCTATATGTTATAGGGAATAGCTCTCGGAATTCATCCTTCCCGATAGCAGTAAATAAGAGACAGTGTTTTCCATAGTTTATCATACTTCAAAATATTAAGTTAAACAAAAGTTAGATTTATATTTTGGAGTGAAAACATTGTATATCAATAGCTTATTAAATGACAGAAATTACCTTTAGACAATAATAGGGCAACCGTTGAGGATTATTCAACGGTCAAGAGGAATATGGAAACAGAAGAAGTATCTCACAATGATGGGGCACAAAGAAAGCAATGCTTTATAATAGCTGATCTAATATTTCTCTAAATACTTTATCAGCATGTTCCTGCATAATTTTAATATAATTGAATATAGGACGATTGTTTTTCATACTGTGCCCTATACAATACTCTATCTTTTCAATCTGGATTCCTAAATTGTATCCATGTTGTGCAAATGTTTTTCGAGCGGAATAGTAAGTCACCTTTTTATTTATCTCGGAAAGTCTCGTTACTTTATCTATATGTCGGAAGATTAAACTGTATATCTGTCTATAAGACGAATATTTCCCAAATTTCAAATATCCATCCCTAGCCAGATATTTATTTATGATAGCTTTTGCTTCGGATTGCAAGGTAAACACAATCTCATTCTCTCCTTTTTTACTATTACGTGTTTTATGACGCACGTACCGCATATAGTTTTTATCTTTGAAATTATATGCCAACAAGTCCCTTAGATTAATGCCACCTAAATAATAAGTAAGCATAAAAACATCCCTTACTATTGACAGAGTAGGCTTAAAAAGACGGACATCCCGTATTCTCTTTAATTCTTCGACGGATAAGTCAAGTTCTCGTACATTACTAACAGGCATTTTAAAAAAAATAAAAGGATGGATAGAGTAATTTACATAATTCATTTTTCCCGCATAATTCAATATTACTTTTAGTAGGGTCAAATAAATCCTGATAGTTGTATCTGTCAGATTCTCTTCGTGAAGAACTTTTGCGAATTCCTGTATATGGAGAGGGGTTAACTGGATTAAGGGAAAATCCCCTTTCATATACTTAATGAATCTTTCTGAAGCTATCTTATAAAGTTTGTAAGATTTCTCTCGTTCTTCTCCTTTCATGAAATCCATATATTCCTTCGCAACAGTTTGAAAAGTGATTCCTTTTTTTTTCTGTTCATAAGCTATAATATGGATTAGCTCAGTGCATGAGATTGCTGGCAAATAACTAATTGATGTAACAATCTCCTCATATTCATTTATTAGTTTTCGAAGGCATGCATTCATGTTTGTAGCATTTTCATGTCTTACTACTCTACCATTTTTTAACTGAGTAGCAGATTCTAAAATAAACTGCGTAGATATATATCTGGTTTTCGAATGATGTGCAACTGCTATCCTTATCCGATGCCTGCCATTTGATAGTTTTTTAGTTGGAACAATTACAATTGAAAAATTTGCCATATCTTTTTAGGTTTATAAATTACTATTTCTCATACAATAAAATAGAAACAAAAAGGTTCATAGCTATTGGTGGCTAATTAAAAAACGAACCCATAACATGGAATATCGTGCAAAAGACGGTATTTTCCATACATTTGTACGATTCTGCATTGCTATATTTTGATTTAGTCGTTATGTTTGCAACACTTTTTCACAGATAGAGTATGAAAAACTTCTTTAAAAAGAGAATCTAACTTTTGTTTAACTCTATAATAAAAACAAGATGTAAATATATTAATATCATATAATATATTACACTACTAAACATCTATAGAATAATACGTTATAAGAAATATCTATATAAAGAAAAACAAAAAATCTTCAATAGAAGAAAAATCAACAATAAAAGATCTATAAACCAATATTTTATAACTTAATAATTAAAGTATGAAAAGCAACAAAAAAGGTAATCACCTGTACGCCTATAAGGATACTATCCGACGGCTATTTCTCCTCACTTTGTTTTCTTTTTTAATAGCAGAATCTTATGCCCAGAATAAGACAATTTCGGGCACAGTTACAGATTTCACCGGAGAACCGGTTATTGGTGCCAGTGTATTGGTTAATGGTACTACTAATGGTACAATTACTGATTTAAATGGCAAGTTTTCTCTTTCCAATGTGCCAATAAAAGGTACAATCACTATCACTTATATAGGATATAAAAAACAAGAAGTATCCGTAGCAGGAAATACCAACTTTAAAATTACTCTTCAAGAAGATACCGAGACCTTAGACGAAGTAGTAGTTGTAGGCTATGGAGTACAGAAAAAAAGTGACGTAACCGGTGCTATGGCTCGCGTAGGTGAAAAAGAACTGAAAGCAATGCCTGTAAGAAATGCGCTAGAAGGGATGCAAGGTAAAACAGCCGGTGTAGATATTACATCCAGTCAGCGTCCCGGAGAGGTGGGCAACATTAATATTCGTGGACAACGCTCTATTAATGCGGAACAGGGTCCACTGTATGTGGTAGACGGTATGGTAATTCAAAATGGAGGCATTGAAAATATCAATCCTTCCGACATTGAAGCTATTGACATTTTAAAAGACGCTTCAGCCACAGCTATTTATGGCTCACGTGGTGCCAACGGTGTGATTCTTGTAACTACCAAAAAAGGAAAAGAAGGTAAAGTGACCCTAAACTATTCCGGTACTGTCACTTTTGAAACGCTACACGATGTTACAGAAATGATGTCTGCCGCCGAATGGTTGGATTATGCCCGCTTAGCCAAATACAATGCAGGTTCTTATGCTTCTGCCACTCCAACTTATGAAGCCGATAAAGCTGCATTTGGTAGCGTAACTGCTTCATGGAAAAACATCGAAAAAGCATGGGTAAATGGAGTCTACGATCCATCTTTAGTAGGATCATATGACTGGGCTTCGCACGGTAAACAGACGGGGATCACTCACGAACATACCTTAAGTGCATCCGGAGGGTCTGACAAATTCCAAGGCTATGCCTCATTCGGTTATTTGGATCAGAAAGGTACACAACCAGGGCAAGCATATGAACGTTATACGTTAAAAACCTCATTTGATGTGACTCCTGTCAATTGGTTCAAAATGGGATCTTCAATTAATGCATCTTATTCCACTCAAGACTATGGATATAGTTTCTCCAAGTCTGTAACCGGTTCGGGTGATTTCTATAGCGCATTAAGAAGTATGATTCCGTGGACAGTACCTTATGACGAAAACGGTGAATATGTCCGTTATCCGAGTGGGGATGTAAATATCATCAACCCTATTCGTGAATTAGACTACAACACCAACCAACGCCGCACTTTCCGTGCTTCTGCCAGTTTGTATTCGCAAATTGATTTCGGTAAAATCTGGAAACCACTGGAAGGCTTATCTTATCGTCTTCAGTTTGGTCCTGAATTCCAATTCTACACTTTAGGAGTCGCTAATGCAGCAGATGGTATTAATGGAGATGGTAACAATGGCGCACAATACAAGAACGAACAAAAACGTGCATGGACATTGGATAACCTGATCTATTATAACAAAGCCCTGGGTCAACATAATTTAGGCATGACATTGATGCAATCCGCTTCTGCCTACCATTACGAGATGGGAGATATGAGAGCTACTAATGTAGCCTCATCAGATGAGCTCTGGTATAATATAGGATCTGCCGGTACACTAAACTCTTTTGGCACAGGTCTGACCGAGACTCAAATGGCATCTTATATGATTCGTCTAAACTATGGTTATAAAGATAAGTACTTATTGACAGCATCTATGCGTTGGGACGGCGCCTCTCAATTAGCCGAAGGGCACAAATGGGCAAGTTTCCCTTCTGCTGCTATCGCATGGAGAATGGATCAGGAAGATTTCCTGAAAGACATCAGTTGGCTGAATCAGTTGAAACTTCGTATAGGTATGGGTGTTACAGGTAATGCGGCAATCAAAGCATATGCAACTAAAGGCGCTATCACAGGCTTATACTATAACTGGGGACAGAATGAGTCATCCTTGGGCTATGTACCTTCAGATCCTTCACAGAAGGAACCCGCCAAAATGGCTAATCCAACTCTAGGCTGGGAAAGAACTACACAATACAATGTCGGTGTTGACTACGGTTTCTTTAATAACCGACTTACTGGTAGTATCGATGCATACAAAACGAAAACTGATGATTTGTTACTGGAAATGTCAATTCCTTCACTAACGGGCTATGTTTCTACTTATGCCAATGTAGGTAAAACATCCGGATATGGCATTGACCTACAAGTAAATGCAATACCTATACAAACAAAAGATTTTTCGTGGAGCACTACTTTAACATGGTCAATGGATAGAAACAGAATCGACGAATTGTCTAATGGTAGAACAGAAGATGTGAACAATAAATGGTTTGTCGGTGAGGAAATCGGTGTTTATTACGACTGGGTATATGATGGCATCTGGAAAACAGAAGAAGCCGAAGAAGCTGCCAAATACGGACGTAAACCGGGACAAATCAAAGTGAAAGATTTAAATAATGATGATACAATAGATGCCAATGACGATAAAAAAATTGTAGGACACACACGTCCACGCTGGACAGGTGGATGGAGTAACACTTTCAGCTATAAGAATTTTGAGCTATCCTTCTTTATTTTATCCCGTTGGGGATTTACTGTTCCACAGGGAGCTGTTACTCTTGACGGTCGCTATATGCAGCGTAAAATAGACTATTGGGTAGCCGGTACAAATGAGAATGCAAAATACTATTCACCCGGTTCCAACGGTGAAGGAGCCGATGCCTTTAACAGCGCAATGAACTATCAGGATGGCTCATACATCAAAGTTCGTAATATCTCATTGGGTTATAACTTTACCCCACAACAATTAAAGAACTTGGGTATCAATAATTTGAAGCTATATGTTCAAGCCATGAACCCATTCAATATCTATAAAGCATGTGACTTTTTGGATACAGACTTGGTAAATTATGACAATAATACCAAAACATTTGGTTCACCTACCACTTTGAAGAGTTTTGTAATAGGTGTCAACATCGGATTCTAATAAACAAATTAAAGTAAAGACATTATGAAATTAAATAGAATATTATTTGCTGCTTTAATAGCCAGCATAACAGGAAGCTCGATCACTTCGTGCAGTGAATCTTTCCTTGATGAGAATTTAACAACTCAATATAGTACCGACCGCTTTAAGACACAAGAAGGTCTTGATGAATTAGTGACTGGAGCCTATCAGAAACTGAAATTCAAATTCAACTATATATGGGGGATTCAGTGCTACAACATGGGAGTAGATGAATTTACTGATGCTAATAATGTTATTCCAGCATGGAATCACTATAGTCAAGATTTAAATTCATCTGAAAATGCCGCTAACCAACCTATCTGGGACAATTACTACGGACTGGTTGAACCCGCAAACATATTGATCCAAAACATACCTCAATATTATAACCAAAGTTCACCTACATACAACACACGCTTGGGAGAAGCACACTTTCTAAGAGCCTATGCTTATTTCGAATTAGTGAAGCAATTTGGTGGTGTGCCGTTGAAATTAGTTCCGTCTACAAGCGCGGAAACATATTTTACACGGAATTCTGCTGAAGAAATATACACACAGGTTATATCTGATTTTGGAGAAGCCTACAGACTACTTCCGGATAAAGGTGAATCAATCGGACGAATTAACAAATATGCTGCTGCCCATTTCCTTGCAAAAGCACATTTATTCCGTGCCTCCGAATTGTACAGCGATTGGAATAGTAATTATATAGCATCCGACCTCGATGCTGTTATTCAATATGGTTCGGAAGTTGTAGACGCACATCCGTTGTGTAATGATTATGTAGAACTTTGGGACTATGAACAGCCGAACGGAGCCAATGAAAAAGTAAGTGAAGTGATTCTAGCAGCTCAATTCTCTAATGATGAATCAACATGGGGACGTTATGGAAACCAGATGCATCTTTATTATCCGGCCGTATACCAAGGTAATGATATAGGTGGATGTAAACGTGACATCTCCGGAGGACGTGAATTCTCATACGTAAGTGCTACAGAGTATACCATGCAGGTATTTGACCGTGTCAATGACTCTCGTTTCTGGAAATCATTCATCACCTGTTATGGAGCCAACGAAACCAAAAGTGCTCCCACCTGGACAGCAGAAGATATGCCATACGCTCCGGCAGGTGTAAAAGAAGGTGACAAACGTTTCAGTGGAGGTGAACTCGGTATGAAATACATCGTGAATGACCCGGGAGACAATCGCTATGAGAAATATCCCAACGCTCCGGCATATACTGTTTTGAAAGATGGAAAAATGTGTAACACGTATACATATGTACGCTATTTCAAAGGACAGGAACACAGCTGGAATATAAATGAGAAAACAGGTAATTATTACGATATCATACCTCACAAGCGTTCAGTAGCTTTATCTAAATTCCGTGATGGTTATCGTGTTTCCATCGCATCTCAATTCGGTACTCGCGATGCTATCATCGCCCGTTCGGCAGATGATGTACTAATGGTTGCCGAAGCATATATTCGTAAAGGTGAAGCCAATTATGACAAAGCTGTCGAATGGATGAACAAACTACGTGAACGTGCCGGTTATAAAACTGGTGAAGACCGTAGTAAGAACGTAGATGGTGGACAAGCTTATAAGAATAATCCTTATTGTTCCGGGAAAGGAGGCGGTCACTCCTCCGAAGGTGCTATTTACTGGGAAGAAAACACCTATTATGAGTCAAACAATATCGAACAGGAGACTACTGCTTCTACCAAAACTACGATGAAATTAAATAGTGTGGCAGACGTTTATAACTCTACAGTCGACACTCCTATCTACAACGAACTGGGATGTACATCCAATGCTGACAAAATGATGTGCTTCCTATTAAATGAACGTACCCGTGAGCTTTGTGGCGAATTGCAACGCTGGGAAGATCTGGCACGTACCAAGACGTTAGACGCCCGCTGGCATAAATTCAACGACGGTGCCAGCAGAGGTCTTGGCGAATTCAAATCGGAGAAACATTACTATCGTCCGATCCCCCAAGCCTTCTTGGACGGTATCACCAATTCAAATGGTTCTGCACTAAGCAATGAAGAAAAGAAAGCAATGCAGAATCCGGGATATTAAGATAAACAACTAAACTTATTGCCACTTGGCACTCTTTGAAATAGTATTCCTAATCAAAGAGTAGCAAGTGGCAATATTATTTCTTATATTTCCGTTGTTTTTCACTTCGTCTTCCTCATAAACATCTTAATCTGTTCACTAATCTGCTCCATCCCCTTTATCGAAGGATGACCGCTCTTTTTGTCAATATCATGCAGTTCAATACAATCAATGTTATAGTGATTGCAGATAGCTCTGACTGATTCATTAAACTCTTCCTTTAAACCAGAGTTCAGCAGAAAGTAGATTTCAACATTAGGATAACGATCAATCATGTGGTCAAGCAGATATGCCATAGCCGGACGGAATGTATATAAATCTTCCTTGGTCCACCCTTCATACTTGTAATCCCCAAGCGGTGAGCCGGCCCAACAATCATTCGTTGCACCGAAAATAAAGATGATATCCGGACATCCCAGCTTATCCATACGGGTAATAAAAGAACGATCCGAATAATCAGCCTGATTATAACCGGTATTACAAATCGTTGCACCGGAAAAGGAGTTGTTGACACAAAGGCGGCAGTTATTCTCTTTGATGAATTTATGCCACCAGGTCTGCTTTACGGAAGTTACATCCGTTTGCTGTCGCGGAGAAACATAATACCAAATGCTATTGGTATCGGGTTGCAGGTATCCTTCAAATGTTGAATACGAATCGCCTAAAATAGATATAGATTTCAGGCTTTGAGCAAAGCTGATACTGCTATATAGAGTGATTAGCAGTAATAAATAAAAGGATTTCTTCATCTTAGCATAAAATTTTCAATTTTGCTGCTAAGATACTACATTATACTAAAATTATAGCATGAAATTTTCTGCGACTTTCAGGAAAGGGTCATTTCCCTTTCCTATCATAAGTCACATTCTTTTCCACTACATTCTCTACATTATTCACTTTCTTCACGAACTCCTTTACCTCTCCTACTTTTACATCCCTAATCATTACATTCTTAGCCGGAAGTTTGGAGTTACCTTTCAGTTCGTAAATAGCATCTGCCGATTCACAAGTCACCTTATCCATATAAATACCATCAATACGAGTAATTCGTTCTTCATAAGTAGGTACCAGATCTTTCCATTGGTATAACACTTCGGTATCTATTTCGAGTACACGTTGAGCCGTTCCTGCCTTTACATTCTTCATATAAACATTCTCTATAAATCCACCTCTGCGATGATTGGTTTTCACAAAGAAAAGGCGCATCACAGAATTCGGAGCAGTACAGTCATGCATATAAATATTCCGTATTCCTCCCGATATTTCGCTTCCGATACCAAGTAAAGTATGTCCTTTTAGAATCTGACAATTACGGATAACGATGTTTTCACAAGGAGTATTCAACCGCCAAGCATCCTGATTACGTCCGGCTTTAATCACTACTGCATCATCCCCCTGATCGAAAGAGCAATCTTCCACTAAAAAGTTACGGCTCATTTCAAAATCAATACCGTCATTATTATGTCCGTGTGCTTTTACATCGAGATTACGCACTAATCCCCCGTCACACATATAGAGATGAATGGTCCAAAACGGACTTTCACGAATCTTAAACCCATCCAATAAAACATTCTTGCAACGATTGAAATGAATCAAATGCGGACGAAGATGGTTCTCCCCTATTGCCATCTGACGTTCGATCACAGGGATATTAGTCGAAGCTTTTGTATACAACTCCTTCAATGCTTCCAAATGAGGCTGAGGACGTTTGAACCATACTTTCCAGGTATCCATCTTCGGCTGAAGAGTCCCTTTACCTGTAATCGCCACGTTCTCACATTCAAAAGCATAGAGTAATGGCGAATAATTATAACATTCCAAGCCTTCCCATGAAGTCATCACTGCCGGAAGATAATCAGAAGGATTATCCGTAAAATTCAAAACCGCATTCTCCTCCAAATAAAGATTCACATTACTTTTAAAATGAATGGGGCCGGTCAGCCATGTACCTGCCGGAACAACAACACGTCCGCCACCGGATTGGTTACACGCTTCAATAGCACTAGTAATTGCTTTTGTATTATCTACTCTTCCTCCATTGACGGCACCGAAGTCTGTAATTATAAAGTCCTTATCAGGATAGATAAACACTTTAATAGGTTGCATCGGAAAAGGAGCGGTTACCTTAAGCACTTCATAGTTGCCATTTTTCGAAGTAAAAGAAGCGGCTAACAAATAAAAACAAGTACAAGTTATTAAACTTAGAAAATATCTTTTAATCATATCATTACTCTATTATCCAACATACCAAGATAAAACATTCTTAGCTATTTCACACTCTGAAAATCGGGAATTCGTTTCACATTAGCGCCTTTCATTACTCCCTTCTTTATTGCTTCATTTGTGGCAGTAATTTCTTGTTTTACTTTCTTATAATAATCTTTTGTTAACCCATTGGCTATGGCATCTGCCTCTGTTGCCGCCCAGAAATATTGATAATCTGTCAATATCAGATCCGGTGCCACTTTTGCAAAAAAGACAGAATCTCCTTCAAATTTTTCACGTAAATCTCCTAAATAAATAGTATCCGCCGGATTTATTTTCTTATCATTTTGAGATTTATTACTCGAATTACCAACACAAGAAGCAATTAATATTCCTCCAATCAAAAAACAATAGTTCAACAGTCTCATAATAAATAATTTAATTGTAACATAATTCTTTTCAACACTTATTTCACTGAAAACACAAATACACCCGCTGTAGGAATCTCTGTAGTCCCGATCAATGCTTTGGCTCCCTTCGATAAGTTGAAGGTATAAGGCTGATCTGAATAGTTTAATACAATTCCCAACCCATTCCGGTATTCCATTGTCACGCCATAAGGCAAATCCATTACCGGGATATTCAGCTGTGCATATAGCTTTTTCAATATATCTTTTTCCAATGCTCCATTGTGGCTGTCCACTCCTACATAGGTAATCGTACCTTTCCCCAGTTTGCGGAAAGTCACAGCCGGACTTCCTTCATAGAATTCGTTTTTATAAGTAGCCCATACTTGAGCATCTGCCGGAGGATTCAGAATCTCTCCCCATGTATTCCAAATATACTCTTTTCCGTCCATAACAACAGTACCGGGATTTTCGGGAAGCAGCAAATCATAAAAGTTCATTTCATTTCCGGTCAGCGGAGTAATCATAGAACCAAAGGGAGCTTCCGGAAGACGACCATAACGGTCTTTCTGTGCCGTACGACAAGTCAGAATGAGGTTTCCGCCGTTCTTTACATAAGTGATCCATTTGTCTACCAGTTCTTTATCAGCTAATTGATAAGTCGGTGCAATAACGACCGGATAATCGGACAAGTTCTTTGCTTCGGAAATAAAATCGACAGGTGCTCCGAATGATTTTAAGGTACGGTAATACTTTTCAATATGTGCAAAAGTATCCCATGTCCGGTTCTGTTTCTGTCGCTCAATGCTCCAGAAGTTTTCATGGTTAAAAAGAACAGCTGTACGACGGGCAAGGTAATCGGCAGGTTTGGTTTCACGGGAAGAGCTATGTTTACGAAGTTCACGAATCTCCTTTATAAATGTCTCATATTCTCTTCCGCCGGGAGTAACAGTCACTCCGTCCGTGCCGACAATTCCGTAATGATATTGTTCCGTGCCGTAAAGAGGCTGGCGATAACGATAGGTGCAGATAAAATCACTTCCACCGGCAAACACACTCCACATCCACAGACGAACTGCGCCCGGAAGAGGTTGGGGATTGATACTGCCCCAGTTCACCTGTCCCGGCTGTAATTCCATCACACCATAAGTTCCCTGTATCGGACGGAAAAAGTCATTTGCCCAAGCTATCCGCAACGGATTACCTACCCGGTAGCCTCGACGACCAATCCCCTCATTATCACCATATACCATATAACGGGTATAACTTTGAAAATCAAGCGAGGGGCTACCACCGATGTGACCTTCATCATAATTCGGTATATAATTCGTAGTCACCCATTGGTTCTTTGCATATTTCTTTATCAACAGACATTGTTCGTTCAGGAAATCATTGGTTTGTGATGCAGCAAAACGACGATAATCCAAAATTTGATGATGATTCATAAACATCTGTACGCGCTTAGGAAGCGTTATTTCATCAAAGGACGAATAAGCCTCACTCCAGAAAGCAGTTCCCCATGCATTATTTAAAAGTTGAATGTCATTATTATATTTGGCACGAAGAAAATCACGGAAAGCAAGCTCCGCTTTCGGATTATAATCAAACTGTACAGCAGGTTCGTTGTCGAGTTGCCATCCGATAATACGGGAGTCATTGCCATAGTGCTGCGCCAGTTTTTCAATCATCTTGTATGATAATTCCCTGTAAAGAGGCGAAGCAAATGAAGCATGCTGGCGAGCACCGTGGTCAAGTATCGTTCCATCCTCATTCTTCAATAGAATTTCGGGATATTTCCGGCTCATCCATACAGGAGGAGTAGCAGTAGAAGTACACATGATAACTTTCAAATCATACTTGGCTGCCAAAGCTACAGCTCTGTCCAGCCAGGCAAAATCATAGCGCCCCTCTTCCGGTTCCAGTTGCGCCCAGGCAAACTCGGCAAAATGGGTAAATTCAAATCCCAGTTCATGCATTTTCTTGAAGTCACGTTCCCACTGGCTCTCATCCCAGTGTTCGGGATAATAATAGACACCCGTCAAAGTCAGGTCTTTATCATCAAACCAGGGAGAAGTTTCAATTACAGTCTTTTGAGCTTGCTTCTGTTGAGTTCCGGTTGCCAGTCTCTCTGCTGCCTGTATTCCAGTAGAAACGGTTAATAGACCGGCACAGAAAATAGCCAGAATTTTACTTTTTACCATATACTTCATAAATTCGATTGATTATTAGCGTTATAAAACGTTATTCATATATTTTCCATTCCCACAAACCGGCATCTCCCCTACGAATATGAAGACGGAGATAACGTGTCTCTCCTATCTCCTTAGCAATATGTGGAGAGCATACTTGTACTTTCCCTTGTTCAGCACACATCTGCCAATGTTTTCCGTCGATAGACTTCTCCAGTCGCCAGGTATGTCCTTCAGTGGGACGGGTAAAATAGAGCTGGCACTCCCCGACCTTACGGATTTCCTTTAAATCGACTGTAATAAACGGACTGCTATCCGTATCAGCCGCCATCCAACGGGTTCCATTCGATTCGTCAGCTACATGGGTAGCCTGATAAGTATGCGTGCGGGTATAGCTCTTCACCGAACCTTTTTCCGGCAACGGTTGATTGGGTTGCGTTTCGATATTGACCACGGAAGTACGGGGAGATTTCTCACTGGAAGCATAAAAATGCGACTGTAATGCCAGATTCGGCCGGGTCTCTTGGGAAGCAGCCAGATAACCTACACCACGCATATCGGGGATTAATGTCTTTATCGTTCCATCGTCATTAAATTCCATCCGGTTAGCATACACTTGACGGGTAGTTCCGCCATCTCCGTATTCCAGATAGAGAAAAATATATTCATCCGTTCCCTCGTCATAAAACACGTTGCCATGTCCCGGTCCCCACACTTGATTTTCAGGAGAAGAGAATAAAAAAATGTCGTTCCCCTCCGGCTTTACAAAACCCGTCAAAGGAGACTCGCGACTCATCATATAAGCATTGACATAATTCTGATGACCACTCAAAGTATAAATATAGTAATAGATACCTTTACGCTTAAACATCACCGGACCTTCGGAATATCCCTGGCGGGCTGTTGCCAGAGTTACCGGCTCACCATCCAGATGAAGCCTGTCCGCAGAAAGCCGTCCCGCATTCCGGCGACGCCAGAAGATATATCCTGAACCATCGTCATTAATAAAAGGTTCTCCGTCAATATCATCAACGACAGCCGGGCTATCTGTTCCTTCTTCTCCGGGAGGCAAAAGCCCCTGTCCCGCAGTAAAATGGAAAGGACCATCCGGGCGATCAGCTACAAGTACATAAGTTCCCATCTTGTCATCCGGTTTCACAAACGTAACGTATAAATAAAACTTGCCGTCCTGCTCAATCACTTTTCCAGGCGCCCAATACCGGAAATAGCCCTTTTTCTTTTCACCTTTATCATTCGTGTAGTCATATCCTTTCGACCAGTCGAATCCACTGATATGGGAACCTTCGAAACTCCAGTTCACAAAATCTTTCGATTTCCATACGACAGGAGTTCCGGCACGTCCAAGTCCGTAATCCAGATCGGTAGTGCCATAAAGATAATAGATATCACCAAATTTGGAGACAGACGGATCCGCCAGATTATCGGGAATAAGCGGATTATAGTTCCGGTCGGCAATCAGTGACTCCACAATGGAGGCATCCACCGCAAACGCCGTTCCATGACGAATCCCCCTCGGAAAAAAGACCTGATCGGACACATCTTCCCATGTTTCACCATAGTCCAAAGAACGAACAGCTCCATAACGATGGTCACGGTATTTATCAAAATAGACATAAAGCGTATCACCTACAAAAAGAGGAGCCGGACCTTCCGCCCAATATTTTCCTGTAATAGGTGCCGATACTTTGGTCGGGAATCCTTTTTCTATCTTCTTTGTACGCGTCACACGCAAATTCTTTTCCGGCGGATTGGAATTTTCATTCTTGACTACCATTATCAAGTCTTCCCGCTTCGGGTCTTTCACAATAGCGGCATCAATCACACTGAAATCTGGATTGAAGAACATCTTCGTCTTTGAGAAAGTACGAAAATCCTTCGTCGTTACATAATAAATACGATGATTCAGTCCCTTCTCACTTTCACTGGTAGCCACATCTTTGTGACGGCCGGGAATCGTAGTTGCCCAAAAGATATAATAAGTTTGTGAAGGTTCATCATAAAACAGTTCGGGAGCCCAACAGTTATGTGCATCCGGCTCGTGCATCATCACAGGGATTGCTTGTTGCTCACCCCAATGAACCAAATCGCGTGAAGAGGCATATCCGATAATCCGGTCCGTCCAACTGGAAGTCCAGACCATGTGAAAAGTTCCGTCCGGCGACTGGCAAATGCTGGGGTCACGCATCAATTTATCTTTACCAACCGCAGGGGTAAGATAAGAACGTCCGCCATGTAAAGGCAGCCAGTTCAATCCATCATAACTATATGCTAAATGCAGTCCGTCTTTACTGTCATTGATAAAATAAGAAAAGAGGTAAGCTGTCTCACCGGCAAAGACTGTCATCACCGACCAAAGACTTAGAGCTATCCAGATTACTACTTTTTTCATGGTTCCTTATTAAGATTAAAAAGTTTACCTTGCAAAGATAAGGCATCTCCGCCCCTCCTCAAAGATAAAGAGCATGGACAATATTTCAAATCCATGTAGTTTTGTACACGAACGCTTTTAGATGTCCATTTTGATACAATATTCTATGTATCTGTACATCTTTCTATTTACTAAACCCTTAAAAAGCTCTACTTTAGCGGCAGATTTTAAAAAGAATGAAAAACATATCAACTCTATATATCATGAAACGACTTTTAGTAAGTATTGCTATCGTATTTATCTCCATACTGACCGTAGCGGGACAAAATCACTCTTTCAGCTTATCCGGCAAATGGAATTTCCGGATAGACCGGGAAGATACCGGCGTCAAGGAACAATGGTTCAAAAAATCCCTCGACGATTCTATCAACCTGCCCGGCTCCATGCCCGAAAAACTGAAAGGAGATGAAGTGACCGTCCATACCCAATGGACCGGAAGCCTCTACGACAGTTCTTACTACTTCAACCCATATATGGAAAAATACAGGATAGAGGGACAAGTAAAGCTACCCTTCTTTCTGACTCCCGACAAACATTATGTAGGTGTGGCCTGGTATCAAAAGAAAGTGACAATCCCGGCTGACTGGAAAGGAGAAAGAATCACTCTTTTTCTGGAACGTCCGCACATCGAAACTACTGTATGGGTAAATCAGCAGGAGCTTGGTATGCAAAACAGTCTTTGTGTTCCCCATGTCTATGACCTGACTGCTGCAACCACCCCCGGAAAAACGTACCTGATTACCATCCGTATCGATAATAGAATCAAAGAAATCAACGTAGGTCCAGATTCTCACAGCATCACCGACCAGACACAAGGTAACTGGAACGGTATCGTCGGACGAATCGAATTACAAGCTACTCCTAAAGTCCATTTAGAAGATATTCAGGTATATCCCGATTTGAGCAATCAGAAAGCGCTGGTTCGCATGAATATACGGTCTGCTTCTTCCACCAAGGGAGAGATCACCCTTTCCGCTGCGAGCTTTAACACGGACATTCAGCACAAAGTGGCTCCCGTACATCAAAGTTTCAACATCCGTCCGGGAGATAATCCGGTGGAAATGGAACTTCCGATGGGAAAAGAGTTTCTGACGTGGGATGAATTCAGTCCGGCACTTTATAAACTGACGGCAAAATTAACCAACGGCAAGCAAACTGACACACAACAAGTACAGTTCGGTATGCGTGATTTCAAGATAGAAGGGAAATGGTTCTATGTAAATGGTCGCAAAACGATGCTTCGCGGTACGGTGGAAAACTGTGACTTCCCATTGACAGGCTATGCGCCGATGGATGTAGCTTCTTGGGAACGGGTGTTCCGCATTTGTCGTAACTATGGCCTGAATCACATGCGCTTCCACTCTTTCTGTCCGCCGGAAGCAGCTTTCATCGCTGCCGATCTGGTCGGTTTCTATCTGCAACCGGAAGGACCGAGCTGGCCGAACCACGGTCCGAGACTGGGTAACGGACAACCGATTGACAAATACCTGATGGACGAAACCATTGCACTGACCAAGGAATATGGGAATTACGCTTCTTACTGCATGCTGGCTTGCGGCAATGAACCTTCCGGTCGTTGGGTGGCATGGGTCAGCAAGTTCGTGGATTATTGGAAAGCAACCGATCCGCGTCGTGTATACACAGGAGCCTCCGTTGGAAACAGCTGGCAATGGCAACCTCACAATGAGTATCATGTGAAAGCCGGCGCACGCGGACTTAGTTGGGCAGGTGCGCAACCGGAAAGTGAATCGGATTATCGTGCAAGAATCGACACGGTGAAACAACCGTATGTATCACACGAAACAGGTCAATGGTGCGTATTCCCGAATTTCAATGAGATCCGTAAATATACCGGAGTCAACAAAGCGAAGAACTTTGAAATCTTCCGGGATATTCTGAACGATAACCACATGGGAAGCCAGAGTCACGACTTTATGATGGCTTCGGGCAAATTGCAGGCACTCTGCTACAAACATGAGATTGAAAAGACCTTGCGTACTCCGGACTATGCGGGATTCCAGTTGCTGGCTCTCAATGATTATTCCGGCCAGGGAACTGCATTAGTCGGTGTACTGGACGTGTTCTTTGAAGAAAAAGGATATATCAACGCAGAACAGTTCAGACGCTTTTGCAGTCCGACCGTACCTTTGGCACGTATTCCTAAATTTGTATATGCCAACAATGAAACATTCCATGCCGACATTGAAGTATCTCATTTCGGAGCTGCTCCCTTAGAAAGTGCAAAAACAGTATATACCATTAAGGATAAATTCGGAAAAGTATATGCTCATGGAACTGTCGGCACCCATCACATTCCCATCGGAAATCTTTATTCTCTGGGTAGTGTAGATATGACTCTGGAAGGAATCGATACACCGCAGAAACTAAATCTGGAAGTACGTATCGAAGGCTGTGATGCCGTAAACGACTGGGATTTCTGGGTATATCCGGCACAAGTGGAACTGGTACAAGGAACAGTATATACCACCGACACCTTGGACGCCAAGGCATTGGCTGTGTTACAAGACGGAGGAAATGTGCTGATTACGGCTGCCGGAAAGATACAATACGGCAAAGAAGTCAAACAATACTTCACTCCCGTATTCTGGAATACTTCCTGGTTCAAGATGCGTCCGCCGCACACAACCGGTATTTTCCTGAATGAATATCACCCTCTTTTCCGCGAATTCCCTACCGAGTATCATAGCAACCTGCAATGGTGGGAACTGCTGAACAAAGCGCAGGTGATGCAATTCACCGACTTCCCGGCAACATTCCAGCCAACGGTTCAAAGTATTGATACTTGGTTTATCAGCCGGAAAATCGGCATGTTGTTCGAAGCAAAGGTATTGAACGGTAAATTGATGATGACCAGTATGGACATTACTTCCCAACCGGAAAAACGAATCGTTGCCCGCCAGATGCACAAAGCAATCCTGAATTATATGAATTCGGATGCTTTCCGTCCGGCAGACAAGATAGCTCCGGAGCTGATACAAGCATTATTCACCAAAGTGGCGGGAGATGTGAAATCTTATACCAAAGATTCTCCTGACGAGCTCAAACCGAAAATTAACTAAATGGGAATTATCAGGCACGAATTACACGGATTACGCTGTTGCTTTATAAAAGCGTAATTCTAAAACCGTGAAATCCGTGTAATCCGTGCCTAAATTCCATAAACAATATACATTAAATATCATTTTACATGAAAACTACGATCATAGGCTTGCTACTCTTAGCTACGGCAAGTGTCAATGCACAGGAGAAAGCCCAAACATACCAGTTGGCAGATGCTCCCCGCTACAGTGAGGAGACGGGATATGGATATGATCTCGTCGCTACTCCCGAAAAAGGCAGCAAGGCACCCTTCTTCTTTTCTGTCCGCGTGCCGGACGGTAACTATCAAGTAACCGTTCGCCTGGGAAGCAAGAGACAGGCAGGGGTGACAACAGTAAGAGGCGAATCACGCCGACTGTTCATTGATAACCTCGCTACTAAAAAGGGACAATTCGTAGATGAAACATTTATCATCAACAAACGCAACCCCCGCATTTCCGAAAAAGAATCCGTACGTATCAAACCCCGCGAAAAAGCCAAACTGAACTGGGACGATAAACTGACGCTGGAATTTAACGGCGATGCACCCGTATGCCAGAGTATCAGCATCGAGCCTGCCGATCCGTCGGTGATTACCGTTTTTCTATGCGGTAACAGTACCGTAGTCGACCAGGACAACGAACCATGGGCAAGCTGGGGACAAATGATACCTCATTTTTTCGGTACGGACGTTTGTATCGCCAATTATGCGGAATCGGGCGAATCAGCCAATACGTTTATTGCCGCAGGACGTTTGAAAAAAGCATTGAGCCAGATAAAGAAAGGAGATTATCTTTTCATGGAATTCGGGCATAACGACCAAAAGCAAAAAGGACCGGGCAAAGGAGCTTATTACTCTTTTATGACCAGCCTGAAAACATTTATTGATGAAGCTCGTGCACGGGGAGCATACCCCGTACTGGTCACTCCCACCCAACGCCGGAGTTTCGACGCAACCGGACATATCCGTGACACACACGAAGATTATCCGGAAGCCATGCGCTGGCTGGCAGCTAAAGAAAATGTTCCGTTGATCGACCTCAACGAGATGACCCGTACGCTTTATGAAGCTTTGGGAACAGAAACGTCGAAACGTGCTTTCGTACACTATCCGGCAGGCACTTATCCGGGACAGACCAAAGCTTTTGAGGATAACACCCACTTCAATCCATACGGAGCCTATCAAATAGCCCAATGTGTGATTGAAGGAATGAAGAAAGCCGTACCGGAACTGGCTAAACACCTGAAAATAGACCCGTCCTATAATCCGGCACAGCCGGACGATGTAAATGGTTTCCACTGGAACGAATCACCATTCACGGAAATTGAAAAACCGGACGGAAATTAAGAGATAAGTAGTAGGTATTAAGTATTAAGAATCAGGCATTAGATAAATATGAAAACCAAAAGCATCTTTCCCCTGTTCCTATTGGCAGGCACACTTTTGACAGCAGCTTGCGCCACCCCAACGGCTAAACAGGCAGGAAACAACAGCTTCGAATGGGGGCAAGTACCGCAACAACCGGATTTGTCATGGGCCGATAGTGTAGGCAGCCGGCAAATGCCCGGAAACCATGTAATTTTATCCGCTAATTCTTTTGGCGCAGTAGCAGACAGCACGGTGCTTAGCACGGAAGCTATCCAGAAAGCAATTGACAGTTGTGCCGTCATCGGTGGAGGAACGGTAGTTCTTCAGCCGGGATATTATCAGACTGGCGCACTGTTCATAAAAAGCGGTGTCAACCTGCAACTGGACAAAGGGGTGACTTTACTGGCCAGCCCTTACATTCATCATTATCCCGAATTCCGCTCACGGATTGCAGGAATCGAGATGACATGGCCCGCGGCAGTTATCAACATTGTCAATGAAAAGAACGCTTCCGTCAGCGGAGAAGGAACGCTGGACTGCCGGGGAAAAGTATTTTGGGATAAATATTGGGAAATGCGGAAAGAATACGAAGCAAAAGGATTGCGCTGGATTGTGGATTATGACTGCAAACGGGTACGGGGCATCCTCATAGAACGTAGCTCGGACATTACATTGAAAGGATTTACCCTGATGCGTACCGGTTTTTGGGGATGTCAGATTCTTTACTCCGATTATTGCACGATAGACGGATTGACCATCAACAACAATATAGGTGGACACGGTCCGAGCACGGACGGTATCGACATTGATTCTTCCTGCAATATCTTGGTCGAAAACTGCGATGTAGACTGTAACGATGATAATATCTGTATCAAATCGGGACGGGATGCAGACGGACTGCGGGTGAACCTTCCTACGGAAAATGTGGTCATACGCAATTGCATCGCCCGCAAAGGTGCCGGACTTATCACCTGCGGAAGCGAAACTTCCGGTAGCATACGGAATGTATTGGGATATAATCTGGAAGCAATCGGCACCTCCGCCGTGCTGCGGTTGAAAAGCGCCATGAACCGTGGAGGGACAATCGAAAACATTTATATGACCGAAGTAAAAGCGGAAAACGTCCGTCACGTGCTGGCGGCAGACTTGAACTGGAACCCCAGTTACAGTTACAGCACTTTACCCAAAGAGTATGAAGGGAAAGAAATCCCGGAACACTGGAGAATCATGCTGACTCCGGTAACGCCTCCCGAAAAAGGTTATCCGCGTTTCCGCAATGTCTACGTATCAAAGGTAAAAGCGGAAAATGTGGACGAATTTATCTCCGCTTCGGGATGGAATGACTCGTTACGTCTGGAAAATTTCTATCTTTATGCCATCGAAGCGCAGACCGACAAACCGGGCAAAATCTGCTATACGAAGAATTTCAACTTGTCTGAAATTACATTAAAGACAGAAGAAAAGAATGTCATTGAACTAAAAGAGAATGAACAAAGTAATATCAACTTCAACTATGTTAAGACATCTCCTGACCATCGTACTGCTGGGAATCTTGCTCATTGATGCGCAAGCACAAGCACTGACGCCACCTGCCGGCACTTTCCGGTTGGGCATATCAAAAGGAAATGAAAGCCACTGGCTAAAACCTAAAGAAAAGATACAGGGAGTATCCTTCCAATGGAAAGCACTGCCCGATAGTCGTGGATTTATTCTGGAAGTAGAAGTCGCCTCTGCTCCGGAAGCCGATGCCCTATTTTGGAGTTTCGGCGATTGCCAACCGGATTCGGACATCAATGTATTCAGCGTGGAGGGACAAGCCTTCACTTGCTACTACGGAGAAAGTATGCAATTACGGACGCTGCAGGCTGTCACTCCTACCGATGATATTCGCTTGAGTGACGGACATAAGGATGCAACTCCCCTGATGCTTTACGAATCAGGCAAACGAACCGACCGCCCTGTACTGGCCGGACGTTGCAGTCTCTCCCCGGCTTCTTCGCGAAACGAAGGAAGCAAGCCTTTCCGGCTTTACTTCTGTTTCTACGAACAGAATGAAAAAGCGGATTACAACTACTATATGTTACCGGATATTTTTGCCAAAATCGACAAAAAATGAAAAGGATCTATTTATTATTCAGTCTGTTAATAGGTTGCATCTATCTACATGCAGCCATTTATAATGTAATGGACTTCGGAGCCAAAGCGGATGGGAAAACGATTGATTCGCCTGTCATCAATCGTGCAATTGAAGCGGCCGCACAGGCCGGAGGAGGCACAGTATATCTACCTGCGGGAGAATATGCGTGTTATTCCATCCGGTTAAAAAGCAACATTCATATCTATTTGGAACAGGGCACCCGTATCATTGCCGCCTTTCCCGGAAAAGAGGAAGGATATGATACCGCCGAACCGAATGAACATAATAAGTATCAGGATTTCGGTCACAGCCATTGGAAAAACTCTTTAATTTGGGGAATCGGACTGGAGAATATTACGATCAGTGGTCCCGGCTTAATCTATGGCAAAGGCTTGACCCGTGAAGAGAGTCGCCTACCGGGGGTAGGCAATAAGGCTATCAGCCTGAAAGATTGCAGAAATGTGACCCTGAAAGATTTATCCATGCTGCATTGCGGGCATTTCGCCCTGTTGGCTACCGGAGTGGATCATCTGACGATTATGAATCTGAAAGTAGACACCAACCGGGATGGCTTTGATATTGATTGCTGCCGGAACGTACGTATCAGCCAATGCACGGTGAACTCCCCCTGGGATGATGCCATTGTATTGAAAGCCTCTTATGGATTAGGACGCTTCCAAGATACGGAAAATGTGACGATCAGTGATTGTTATGTCAGCGGCTTTGACAAAGGCAGTGTAATGGACGGCACTTGGCAGTTGGACGAACCGCAGGCTCCCGATCATGGTTTCCGTACGGGACGCATCAAACTCGGCACAGAAAGTAGTGGAGGTTTCCGCAATATTGCGATTACGAACTGTATCTTTGAACATTGCCGTGGATTGGCATTGGAAACGGTAGACGGAGGACATCTGGAAGATATTGTAATCAGTAATATTACAATGAGAAATATAGTCAACGCGCCTATTTTCCTTCGGTTGGGCGCACGTATGCGCAGTCCTGAAGGTACTCCTGTAGGCACCATGAAACGTATTCTTATCAGCGATATCAATGTATGGAATGCCGACAGCCGGTATGCTTCTATCATCAACGGAGTGCCGGGTGCATGTATTGAGGACGTAACTTTTCGGAATATTCACCTCTATTATAAAGGAGGATATAGCGAAGAGGATGGCAAACGTATTCCGCCCGAACAGGAGAAAGTATACCCCGAACCCTGGATGTTCGGCACTATTCCCGCCAAAGGGTTTTATATCCGCCACGCACGGAACATTACCTTCGACGGCATCCGCTTCCACTTTGAACAGCCGGACGGACGACCGCTTTTTGTAACTGATGACGCAGAAAATATAGAATACTATAACACACCGAAAGAATGATGAATAAAAGAGAATTGATAGTTCTTTGCCTGCTCGCCGCAGGTGGAGTAATGCAAGCACAACAATGGCCGGACACTCCGGTGGAAGCACGTCCCGGCGCCAGATGGTGGTGGCTGGGAAGTGCCGTAGACGAAAAGAATCTGACGTATAATCTGGAAGAATACGCACGTACCGGAATGGGAGCAGTAGAAATTACTCCTATCTATGGGGTGCAAGGCAATGACGCGAATGAAATTCAGTTCCTTTCTCCCCGCTGGATGGAAATGCTTAAGCACACACAAGCGGAAGGAAAACGTACGGGTATTGAGATTGATATGAATACCGGAACCGGATGGCCTTTTGGCGGACCTGAAGTTAGTATAGAAGATGCGGCTACCAAGGCTATCTTCCAGACATACGAAATAGAGGGCGGCAAAGAGATTGAACAGGATATTAATGTGACCGATCCCAAGCAACAACCATTTTCTGTACTAAGCCGGGTGATGGCATATGATGAGAAAGGCAAATGTATCAACCTGACTGCTCACGTCAAAAAAGACAAACTGCAATGGAAAGCGCCTGCCGGCAAATGGAAAGTGATCGCTCTTTACATCGGAAAAACAAGGCAGAAAGTGAAACGGGCAGCTCCGGGAGGAGAAGGCTATGTGATGAATCATCTCTCAAAAAAGGCGGTAAAAAATTATCTTTCCCGCTTTGACCGTGCTTTCAAAAGTAGCAAGACAAGTTATCCACATACTTTCTTCAACGATTCATACGAAGTTTATCAAGCTGACTGGACGGATGATTTCCTGGAACAGTTCGCTCGTAGACGGGGGTATAAACTGGAAGAACATTTCCCCGAATTCCTGGATAAAAACCGTCCGGAAGTTAGCAGACGTATCGTGTCGGATTACCGGGAAACCATTTCCGACCTCTTATTGGAGAACTTCAGTCATCAATGGACAGACTGGGCACACAAAAACGGTAGTATCACCCGTAATCAGGCACATGGTTCGCCCGGTAATCTGATTGATATCTATGCTTCCGTGGATATTCCGGAATGTGAAGGTTTCGGACTGTCGCAGTTCCACATCGAAGGATTGCGTCAGGACTCATTGACCAAAAAGAATGATTCGGACCTGTCTATGCTGAAATATGCCTCCTCGGCAGCTCATATTGCAGGAAAAACGTATACTTCTTCCGAGACATTTACATGGCTGACGGAGCATTTCCGTACTTCCCTGTCGCAATGTAAACCGGATATGGATTTGATGTTTGTTTCCGGAGTCAATCACATGTTTTTCCACGGCACTCCGTATTCTCCGAAAGAAGCCGAATGGCCCGGATGGTTGTTCTACGCTTCTATCAATATGAGTCCGACAAACAGTATTTGGCGTGATGCCCCTTCGTTCTTTAACTATATCACCCGTTGCCAGAGCTTTCTGCAAATGGGACGGCCGGATAATGATTTCCTGATTTATCTTCCGGTATATGATATGTGGAATGAGCAACCGGGACGATTGTTATTATTCACGATACACCACATGGATAAACTGGCTCCTAAGTTTATCGACGCTATCCATCGCATCAACAACAGCGGGTATGACGGGGATTATATTTCCGATAACTTTATTCGCAGTACACGTTTCAAAGACGGACAGTTGGTTACTTCGGGCGGAACGGGCTACAAAGCATTAGTAGTGCCTGCTGCACACCTAATGCCGAGTGATGTATTGGCACATCTTTATGAACTTGCCAAACAGGGAGCTACTATCGTATTCCTCGAAAATTATCCGACAGATGTACCGGGATACGGTCAGTTGGAACAAAAACGCCAAAGTTACCAGCGTACGCTCCGGCAACTTCCGGCTGTTTCTTTCTCGGAAACAACCGTTACTTCAATCGGAAAGGGGAAGATTATCACAGGAACGGATTATGCACGTACATTGGCCAGCTGCAATATCTCTCCCGAAGAAATGAAAACCAAATTCGGACTACAAGCGATCCGGAGAGTGAATGATACGGGACACCACTATTTCATCTCTTCCTTGCAAAACAAAGGAGTGGACGGTTGGATCACATTGGGAACGAATGCAGCCGCAGCCGCTCTCTTCAATCCCATGACCGGAGAATGTGGTGAAGCTAAAGTAAGACAGGCAGACGGAAAAACACAAGTCTATCTGCAATTAAAATCCGGTGAATCAATTATTCTGCAAACATATCAACAACCTTTGCAGGCATCCAAACCGTGGAAGTATGTCAAAGAGCAATCTTTCAGTCTTCGTCTGGATCATGGTTGGAAGTTACACTTCGCCGAAAGCAAACCGGAAATTCAAGGAACATTTGATATAGATCGCCCCTGTTCATGGACCCATATCGATCATCCGGCAGCCCAAACGAACATGGGAACCGGTGTTTATTCCTTAGACATCGAATTGCCGACTTTGCAGGCCGACGACTGGATTCTTGATTTGGGAGATGTACGCGAAAGTGCCCGTGTCCGCATCAACGGACAGGAAGCGGGATGCGCATGGGCAGTGCCTTATCAACTAAAGGTGGGCCAGTTCTTAAAACCCGGAAAAAACCACATCGAGATAGAAGTCACGAATCTCCCTGCGAATCGAATTGCAGAATTAGACAGGCAGGGAGTGCAGTGGCGCAAATTCAAAGAAATCAATATTGTTGATTTGAACTATCGTCCGGCCAATTATGGACATTGGAGTCCATTACCCTCCGGCTTGAATAGTGAGGTACGGCTGATTCCGGTAAATGTGATGCCATAGTTGAGACATTGTCATATCATCATACCGCAACAAACTACTTTTTCAATCTTGTACTTAAGACTTTTCAGTGCAAAGATTAAGTTTTTTTTTATGCAACCGGTAAGTCGTCCCGTTACAATGGGACAATAATCATATTACAAAGTGACCAATATCACCTTATAAGATGATATTGGTCACTTTGTAATATGATTACCTGTCTTTGGGAAGATGAGAAGCACTAAAGATACAAAATTAAATAGTAAAAAGCAAGAGTGAGACAGGAAATATAGCTTCATCCCCTGAACGGATTGATTTTATTTCCGAACCGGGGAATGGACTTAAAAGACTATTTTAAATCCATTACAGCCTGCTCCAACTGTTTCAATGCTTTTTCCAGCGTAGCACGTGGACAAGCAACGTTCAACCGCATAAATCCCTCGCCTTCCTTACCGAATGTTGTTCCATCATTCAGCGCCAGATGAGCACCTTCTACAAAAAGACGGTTCAGTTCTTCCTGATTGAGTCCCAATGCGCGGCAATCCAGAAAGATCAAGTAAGAGGCTTGCGGACGGATCATCTTGATAGCAGGAATATGTTCTTTCAAATACGTTTCAGTGAAATCCACATTTCCTTTAATATATGCTACCACTTGGTCCAGCCATTCTGTACCATGACTGTAAGCAGCTGCTACACTTAAATAAGCAAAGAGATGTCCTTCGCTAAACTCGCTTGCTTCCATATATGTCTGGAAACGGTGACGAAGTTCGTCATTCTCAATAATTGCATAAGAACTAGCCAATCCCGGCATGTTGAATGCCTTGCTGGGAGACATAAAGACAAGAGAGTTCATCCGTGCCTTCTCTGAAATCAAAGCAAAGGTAGGATGTTTGTATGGAGGCAGGGTTAAGTCAGCATGAATCTCGTCAGAGATAACCAATGTGCCGCTTTCATAGCAGATGTCGGCTATTTGAGACAGTTCCTCTTTGGTCCATACACGTCCACCCGGGTTATGGGGGTTGCTTAGAATAAGCAATTTGCATCCTTGAATATCTTGACGGAAGCGGTTGAAATCAATATAATATTGTTCATCTTTCAGGACTAACGGACTGAATACCACTTCACGTTCATTCTTTTGAGTGACTAAAAAGAAAGGATGATAAACAGGGGGCATTACCATTATCTTATCTCCTTTTTGCGTAAAGCAGTGGATCACAAAAGCCAAGCCGCGAACAATACCGGGAGTGAAAGTCAACATCTCTTCACGGATTGCCCAACCATGGCGCTCCTTCACCCAGTTAATAATAGACTCCGACCATTCTTTGCAAGCAAATGTATATCCGAGTACTTCATGCTCCAGGCGTTTTTTCAAAGCCTCTATGACAAAAGGAGCTGTGCGGAAATCCATATCAGCTACCCACATTGGAATCAGGTCATTGCGTCCCCAACGATTCTCTACTGCATCCCATTTTACGGAATCTGTACCATGACGGTTTATTATTTCATCAAAATTATAGTTCATACTGCATAATATTGTTAGGTTATGTGTATAATAAACAGTTAGCAAAGATAGTTGTTTTCGTGGTATTACCGAAAGGCAGCCTCTAATTTTGTATGCTCTATCAAAACATAGAGGGCCGGAGCAATACAGCATCCGACCCTCATATTCATACCCTGAAAAAAAACTAAGAACCTATTTGTCTTTATTATTCATTCCAACGATGCACTATAAATCCACGCTTACCATCTTCTGTTTTTAAAGAGATGAAATAGATATGCGGATGGCTCGTCGGACCTGTACCGATACGTTTTTCCAAAATAAACTCGGTCAGTTTAACGGCAGAGGCTGCTTTGTCTGTATACGAAGTCTTAGTGTCATTGATAGTCGTTTCAAACTTCGGATTACGGTTGGCAGCATTCACACAATTTAAATTGTTTGCCCAACCACCGTTAAAGTAGACATAATATGTATCTTTCACTTCACCGTTTTGTTGATACCAGTACATATCTTTTGGCGTCGCATAAGATCCGGTACTGGAAACTCCGGCCGTGTTAATATCGGCACGATAACCATCCCAATAAATACGTGGCGTCGGGTCGTCAAGATTGAGCGGTACCCATAAATCTATGGAACGGCTTTCCTTTTCCTGGTCGGTCACAGTAATAGTTGTACCACCGTCACCTACCACAGTAACAGTTACTGTAGTGCCGGAGATTGCCACAGTAGCTACCCCTTCATTCAGAGATTTAACGGTATAACCGCCATTACCGGAAGTAATATTGAAAGAAATCTGTTGAGGCGTACCCTCGTACACATATTCTCCCTCAAGAGTCCCCTCTTTATCAAACAGAACAGGACGAATCGGATTCGTCACCCGCACTTTAAGAGTAGCTGACTTGTTTCGGGAATCTGTCACAGTAATCGTTGCCTGATCGACATTTGCTTTACCGCCAAGTATCAGTTTATATCCTCCTGTTACGTCGGGGTCTTCCACAATTTCAGCACTGATGGCTTCAGGAGCAGAATTGGTTACTGTATAACCGCCATTACCGGTCAGGATTTTCATTTCACGAAGAATAACGCCGTCATTATCCAGACGCAATACTTCCACTCCCTCCGGGAGCGATTCGAGTGTCAGTTCCTGAAGTTTACGTACTTCAACCGTCATGAGAGCACGATTGTAGCTATCATCCGAAAGGCGAACGATGGTGCTACCTATGTCACCGCCTGTCAACAGTATCTCGTTGCCGACCACCTCGGCAGTCACCACATCCTCATTATCACTCTCTACACGATAATTCACACCGTCCAAACCAATACCGATATGCAGGACTTCTCCCTCAACGAGCACCGGATTGTGCGTAGTAAGCGGAACATTGACATAAGGGTAATACACATCTTTGTCATTTTCACATCCCGTCATCAAGCAGAGAAGAGCTAGAAAAGGGATAAAGGATAAATATTTTATTTGTTTCATTGATTCAAGATTTTTAAAGCCCGATTAAATCTCCCCAAGGGAATATCCGGACAAACTGTTAGTTTTATCAAGTTCTGCAATATCCCGTCTTATTAAAACAGAAAGAAGCATAATTGCCATCCCATTAATAATTAGGATTCTGATACATTCCGTCTTTATTCGTCGAGATCTGTATCTCACTCAACGGAATGGGGAACAAATAATTCTTATCACTGTCAAAGCTGGTTTTCGTCGTACTAAAACCATTGCGGTTTTCCAGGAAGTGCTCAAGCATACCGGTACGTGCGAGGTCATACCAACGCCAGCGTTCGAAGCAAAGCTCACGGGCGCGCTCCAACAAAACATCTTCGAGTGTATACGTATCGTAATTCCCAAATCCGGGGGTATCGTCTTCAGTGACAGCAACTCCCTGATTTAATCCGCGGGCACGTTGCACGATGCGATTCATTGCTTCCACACCCTCGTCGGACGGTGAACCATTGTTCAGCATCAAATCGGCTTCGGCGTACATCAGCAGTACATCGGCAAAACGCAGTACGAGGATATTGTTCGGACAGTTAGAGTACACAAAGTTGGTATGTTCATCTTTCCAGGTAGCTCCCCAACGATATTTGGTGACACCACTGTTCGTTACAGACTTCGCATTGTCTCCGGGTTGCGGTTTACCGCTTAGCTCCGTCATGGGTTTCTGTGCTATCGGGCTATTATTGGTCTTATCAAAGTCAATCACATAATCGGCCAGATTCCACTCCCGACGCTTGTCGTAACCATTGGCATCATAATAGTTCCAGAATGAGGGAACATATTTAAGGTTGCATTGTCCGGCAATGGCATTTGTACGCCAGCCGCCGTAAAGTTTCTGTCCGTCGGTATTGATTGCACGGGCACCGTATTCTTTCGGCCATTGTGAACCATAAGGATTCTGTGCGCTGAACTGTATTTCCCAAATCGTCTCTTTATTGATGTTCTTATTTTCAATTTTAAAAACATCTCCGTAGACCGGTTCCAGATCACGTCCGCTGTTGGTGATTACATCTTGCAGCAGTGCCAATGCATCACCGTAAAGTTTTTCATCCGTTTGTTCTATCTGCTCGTAACCGGCTACACGATCAGCGGCACGTGCCGAAGCCATCGTAATATATACTTTTGCCAGCAATGTTTTGGCAGCCCAGTAATTCGCCCAACCGCCATCTATTTCTTTAGGCAGAACATCTTCGCCCAAACAGAACAATAAATCATCTTCAATGAGTTGATAAACTTCCGCTACCGGTGTACGTCCCATGTCGTAAGTCAGCTCCGTCACATGATCGGTCATCAAAGGCACGGCTCCGAAAGTCTGCACCAGGTTAAAATATCCCCATGCACGTAAAAAACGTACATTAGCCACATAGCGGTTGATAAGTTTAGCGTCTCCTTCGATTCCCTGTGCTTTGTAGATAACAGTGTTGCAGGCGGTAATCAACCGGTAGTAGCGAAACCAGAATTGCTTGATACAGCCATCGGTAGGCGTATATGTGTAGCGGTCGATAAAACCACGCAGGTTCGTTTCATTGGGATACATACACTCGTCCGTACCCACCATACCGACAAATAACGGGGTATTGGTGCCGACGTTATACATATAGCGCAACGTAGAAAACGCACCGACTGCTCCTACTTTCAGAGATTCGACAGTCTTATAGAAAGTTCCTTCATCGAATTCAGACTCCGGCTTCTCTTCCAGGAAATTGGTACAAGACGAAACGGAAGTTCCGAGTAGGAACGTAGTAGCCAATAATAGTATGATATATTTTTTCATGGAATTCAATATTCAGGGTGTTAAACAAATCAGAAAATAAAATTGAAACCGACAGAATAAGAACGATTGCGCGGATAAGCACTGTAGTCGAGACTCGGCATCAAGTCGCCTGTCTGTCCCTGACGAGTGTTTACTTCCGGGTCAAATCCCGTATATTTGGTAAATACGCAAAGGTTCTTGACCGAAGCAAACAGTTTGATGTTCTGCATACCGACTTTCTTGGCTACTTTCTTTCCAAGTGCATAGGCCAGCGTGATGTCTCCAATACGGAGGAACGAACCGTCTTCAAGCATCTTGGACGTACAGTAGTTGAGTGCCACCCCACCCGGCATACGATATTTGGCTTCGTTGTTACCAGCAAAGAATACGTTACCATCTGCATCATAAAGTGTCGGCGACCAAGACTTGGTATTCATTTCAGCAATCTGATTATGACCGTCACGTCCACTTGTCAATGAATGGAGGTTGGCGTTGAAAACAGTTGCTCCGTAACTGAACTGCATAGCTACGCTCAATGACAGGTTCTTATAAGAAACTGTGTTCGTTAAACCGCCTGTGAAATCCGGTTCGCCACTTCCCAGTAATACGAGGTCGGCGGAAGTGATTTTACCGTCACCATTCTGGTCGCGGAAGCGATAATCTCCCGGACGTATGCTGGCAATCTTCTGTCCAAGCACTTCGGTAAGCCCCTGCTCATTGATTTCGTGCTGTGAAGCATACACACCGTCAATCTTATAGCCATACCATTGTCCGAGGCTCTTATTCTTGCGGATCATGACAAAGTTTCCGGAACCGGGAATAACCCCCGGGTCAAATCCCATCTCATCACCAGGACCGATATCAAGCACTTTCGAACGGTTGAAGCCGATGTTGGCATTCAAGGTCCAGTTCCATTTCTTAGTCAGAATAGGGGTAGCATCCAAGGTTATTTCAATACCCTGATTGCGGACTGCTCCGATATTGGCCCATCCCTTTTCGTATCCTGTGGCCAATGCTGCATTCTTTTCAATCAGCAGGTCGGTGGTCTTTTTACGATAAACATCCACTGTCATTGCCAAGCGATTTTCAAAGAACGACATATCCAGTCCGAGATTGACCATATCCGTTGTTTCCCAACGTAATGACGGGTTTGCCGGCCTGTCAATGCTGGCACCGTAAGAAAGATCGGAACCATACATCGGATAGAATGAAGAAGCGATTGTTGAAAGGCTCCGATAAGAAGGAATGGCTGTGTTACCACTGCGACCATAACCGAAACGCAACTTAAGGTTATAGAAGACTCCCAAGTCTTTCACAAACGACTCTTCGTTAATACGCCATGCCAGACCAACTGACGGGAATCCCGCCCATTTATTACCGGCACCGAAACGTGAAGAACCATCGGCACGATAGCTGGCTGTCAGCAGATAACGTTCCTTATAATTGTATTCGGCACGTGCCAGGAACGATACCATATTCCACTCAACGATTGAAGAAGTAGGGATCTGTGGAGTAACACCCATTCCCAGTCCATTTACCCCCAGGTTGAGTGAAGGAAAATTCTGTGTTTCAGTGCGCACCGTATTATTGTTATAGGTTTCAAGCGTGCTACCAGCCAATACTTTAAGGCGATGTCCACCTTTCCACGAATTGGTATAAGTCAGGAATGCTTCTCCGGAGAGTTTTTTAATTCCGGCATTAGTGACAATAGCACGTCCGTTTGCTTTAAATCCCTGTTCGGTGTTGGCGGGATAAAATACATCTGTTTTCTGGTGATTGTCTTCATACGTACCTGCTATATTCAGAGAAAGCTCGGTTAGTATCTTCCATTCCAGTTGCATACGTGCTGTCAGATTGTCTTTATAACGATTGTTGGTTATATCGCGCACTTGTATATATGGGTTAGAAACAATCTGCCCCTCTTCACTGCCTGTACCTTCAGTAATACCGGATGAGGTAGCAGAATTCAAAGGCGACTGGCGTAACAATTTCACCATCAAACCATCGGAACTGCCGGTTGCTAAACCGGAATTTTTAGTTCTTGAGCCTGATATATTGGCAGTCATAGTCACATTAGTACTCAATTTCTGAACAAGGTTAATTCTTCCTGTGAAACGTTCGAAACCGGAGTTTACCACTACCCCTTCCTGATTAAGATAACCACCGGATACCGAATAACGCGTGTTCTTATTACCACCCGAAACGTTGATACGATATTCCTGATACAAGGCATCGCGGAACATCAGGTCCTGCCATTGAGTATTCGTACTACCCGGAGCACCAAACGACTCCCAGTCTGCATAAGTAGAACTTTCGGGAAGTACCCAATAGTTACCGTCACCGTTCGGATTGTCACGATAGACAATGCCATCGCTCATGGTCGACGGATCAGTTCCGTAGGGGTAGTATTTCCATCCGGTTTTATAACGCATCAACGCATATTCCGAAGAATTAAGCATATCAAATTGGCGTACTGCCTGCTGCATACCTAAATTAGCATACAGCTCCACCCGTGTTTTTCCATCATTGGTTCCCTGGCGTGTGGTAATCATGATGACACCGTTCGCACCACGCGAACCATAGATAGCGGTTGAGGAAGCATCTTTTAGAATTTCAATGGATGCCACATCGCCCGGATTCAGAGAAGAAGCATCTTCGCAAATCACACCGTCGATAACAAAAATCGGGGCACTTGAAGCATTAACGGACGATGCACCACGAATACGGATGGTGTAATCGGAACCGGGAGCACCGTCATTCTGCACAATCTGCATACCGGCTGCCTTACCTCTCATGGCATCTTCAAGTGACGTAATGGCACGTTCGCTCAATGCATCCTTACTAATAGATGATATGGAACCTGTCAAGTCCGAGCGACGCATAGAGCCGTAACCGATGGCTACCACTTCTACGTCTCCCAAACCAATCACGTCCTCTTCCATAATAATATTGATCTGTGTACTATTGCCTACGCGATGATCGATAGTTTTCATACTAATCATCGAGAAAACAAGCACCGACTGTTTCGACGGTACATTTATAGAGTATGCTCCGTCAATATTGGTAATCGTGCCGCGCGTTGTTCCCTGCACAACGACCGAGACTCCCGACAGTGGGTCTCCCTCCAGATCCGTTACTTTACCAGTAACAGTCAGAGTCGTTTTTTGTCCCATAACATCTATTGCCAGAACAGATGCCAGGAGCATAATCATACATAATGAATAGAATTGTTTCATTGGGTATTAATTTTTTAGGTTACTAAAAGAATACTGTTTTTTTCTCAAATATATGGGTGAAATGATTAGAACTAGGGTTAATCCGTGGATTAACACCCTCAAAAAAGCATTAACCGCTATGTTAAAAGAGGGATTAACCTCTATTGCCTTTCACATTCTTCCTGATAAGTTCGAGGAACTGTTCCGTATTCACCAATACTATATTTTCGTTTAATAAGTTTTTAAATGCAAGCATATCTTCCACCGTGTAACTGGACGGAGCATTGACGTGTACCACGATTGCCGAATAGGCATCTATACTGTTAATGTCACGCGGAGCCGAGTTCAAAGCCGCAGCGATGGTTTCGGGAGTATGAGGTTCCGTAAACTTATCATCATTCTTCATGAAATAGCGGAACGAAACGACCGGTGCATCTCCTGCAAAGAAATAAGCGCCCTGCCATTTGGCATATCCCAGATAGTTCATATACAAGAATCCTTTCATATCGGGCAAGTTGCCGGTGTGCCGCTTCATAAACGTTTCATACGAACCGGCAGACGAACCGGTGAATAGTTCCGCATCGTCCATCAGTACCATATACTGCATTCCGCAATCTTTCAACATTCCATTCGTCATGCGGAAATAGTCGGCTACAAACTCATGATGAGACGGGAATGTATAACCCGCACCGGACAATGCTCCGACATAACAACTGGTTGCCGGCAGATTTTTCTGATACCAGTTGTGCACCGGAACCATATTGGTGCGCAGAGTCGGGGGATACATCCAGGTAAGCGGAATCTCATGTGCACGCGGATGCGAGATATAGGTATTCCGGGAAAACAAGTCGAGCATATAGGACGTATTGTCTCCGTCACTGAATACGATCGTGGCATAATGCACACCCGTTCGTGCCGGGACTTCCACAGGCGAAGCCGGTCGGTCATACGGTTTCAACTGTTTGGATGACAGGATGGAAAGGCTCATGGTGTTGATACCCGGCACGGTATATACTCCATTATGTTCGCATCCGAACCGCACATCCATGCGTTCAAGATTATAGGGTACTCCCCAACCATAATGAGGCGAATTGGGTTTCAACATATAATAAAGCTTTTGCAACACAGCACCGTCACTTTTGGCATTGCTACACCAGGGATATCGGTTCGCTATGGCAAAATCGACCATTGTCCACGGGAAAGAAGCATTGTTCACAATCGCATTCAAGTTGAATTGTGAAGAATGTTGTTTTATATAGTCGGCCAGCCAAGCCTCATCCTTATCCCTCACGTCGGCCAGTTTCTGCAGACTGTTATAAGGAGCTTTAGAGGCCAGATCCGTTGTCAGTATCACAGCATCAAGCACTCCTGCAAGGCTTGCAGCAATGTATGTTTTCTCCAATTTATCATCCACCAATACATACCCTTTCGCTCTGTTCAGGAACAAAGAAGTTATCTCCGACAGGCTTTTCTTCGTAAAGGTATAACCGGAGGCTTTCATTTCAGTCATCCATTTGACGTATGCCTGACCGGAGTGAAGAAAGATTTCGGGACTGCTGCGATTCACAAGTCCGGCAAGCGAAGCCAGATAGAGCAATTCTTCATAATTGCTGTTCCCCACTTCGGCACGCGTGATTTCAATCAAATCCCAGTTTTCAACCAAAGGAGGTTCTTCGGGTGATTCCGGTTCCGGCTTCTCTCCCTGCCCTTGTTCTGTTCTCTGTGTTCCCTGCTCCTGCTCTCCCTGTTTTTCGCAAGAGCAGAAAACTAGCAATAGGGCAACTCCCATGATATAAATAAAACTTTTCATTTTCATAGTATTTTATCAATGCCGATATATTCTTTAACCTGTTCGTCTATATGTGTTTTCAACTGATGAATCACTTCTTTGCACTGTCACGTCCCAATATCGCATCCCACAACATCGGTACAAGGATTTCCTGTGCCGCTTTGCGGGTAGGCAGAATACCGTCGCGCTGATATGGCTTTAATGCTTCTTCTCCTCCGGCATCGTAAATTTTATTAAACTCTACCGAGTAATCGACGAGAATGATACCTTTCTTTTTGGCTGCTTCGCGGCATGAAGCATTGAATGCTGCCAGTTCAGGCCGAGTCTCCGCCGATTGTCCCAACGGACGTTCGGAAAGAATATATAATACGATGGTGGCATCAGGATTCTGTGCCCGCAGATTGTCAACCATGTATTCCGCACACTTTCCCGAATACCAGGGAGCGTTGTTGAAACGGGTCACAGCATCGTTTTCCGAAAAGCCGAATATCAATAAATCGGGTTTGCGGCTCAATACGGAGTCCTTGAAGTTTTCCGTTGCCCAAAAAGAGCCGATTCCCGACTTCGAGCAGTTGTAGAACGTTATCTTTTCGGGGAATCTACGTTCGAGTCTGGTACGAAGCTGGTCCACCCAAACCCGGTTGGAGGTATTGATGGCTGCACTGGCACCGTAGAATACAACAGTCTGTTTTTCACCTTTCTTGAGTTTCTTCAGGAAAGAGGTTTGAGCACTGGCTGTGGAGACTGTGAAAATTGATACTAATATCAAAAGAAATATACGGTTCATACTTATTCTTATTTTTTCCATGGTTTATTATTCACATTCATATTCACATGACGATACCACTCGAACAGACCTTTCTCGTCCAAGCGGTTCTGCAAGCGGCGCACATCGAGATTGCGCACACTCGTCTTCTGTAAAGCTGCCATCGCTGCTGCCGTACCGGCTGCTTCGCCAATGGTTGCACATATCGGTTGCACCCGGTAAGAACTCATTGCCAAACGGGTTCCGCTGATGATACGCCCGGCTGTCAGCAATCCTTCGGTATTGACGGGAATCAAGCTGCGGTATGGGATGCCGTAAGGTCCTACGCTGTTCTTTATTTTGGGGTCTACATTCATTCCCCACGGGTCTAACGAGTACCAGGCATCAGCAATCTTATCATCGTGCATCACTCCTTTCAGTACATCATCTACTGTCAACACATATTCTCCCTTGATACGACGGCATTCTCTGATTCCTATTTTCGGGGCTACATGGGTGACGTATCCGGCCCGGTTGAGGGCTTCGAATTGCGGTTCCAGCTTTTTCATGGCACGACGATGCGCGTCGGCTACCAATACCGGGTCGGTAGTGTCAGTACACTCTACCGTTGCTCCCCAGTGGAGGTATATGCCGGAGTCTATCTTCCGGAATTCCTCTTCCGTCTGCTGGGTTACCCACTTTTCCTGGTCGTGGTCGAGTACACCGGTCTTGAATATGTGGCGGGGAAATTCCGCGTCACTGCGGGTGCGTTGGCTGATGTACATCATGGTACATGGCTGCACTCTACCGTCGCTCTTTTCAAGTCCGATACTTTCGTTGAAGTCCTTGCGGGCGTCACTGCCGTAGAAGTATTCACAACCGGCTTTGGCTGCCAGAAGTCCGGTACCGGTGGCGTCGATGGTAACCGGTGCGGAGACTTTCTGTAACATCCCTTGACGCATCACGCAGACGCCGGTCACTCTGTTTCTGTTGCCTTTTGTCTCAACCACTGCATCCACAACCGGCGAACCACACATCAACGTGATGTTCTTTTCCGCTTTCATAATGCCGTAAACGACTTGCGCAAATGACGACGGCAACCACCAATGCTGCTTATTATCCCATGCCCATTGTCCGAACGTGCTGCTGGGGGTAATGCTTAGTGAATGTTTCTGGTTCAGTTCGCGCACCATATCGATAAATACACCGACACGGGGTGCACCGCACATATATGTGACATACATATCCACCGGAGCTCCTCCGGGCATCATATCTTCTTCCAGTAAAATCACCTTGGCTCCCTCTCTGGCAGCGGCAACGGCAGCAGGTATACCTGCCGGTCCGGCACCCACTACGATTACATCGCAATGCAATTCGGGCAATTTAAACAGAGATTTATCTTGGGGATTCATCGCTTCATTCGCGGCAAACATGGAGACTCCGGGCAAAGCTGCACCAGCAGCGCCTATTCCCATGTTCTTCAAAAACTGTCTTCTATTCATTGTCATAGTCGTACGCTTATTTCTTTTTTAAACCATCGAAAAGCCCCATTGAGGCAAGTCGGTCTTGTAGTTGTTTGATATCTATGGAACGAAGTCCGGTTTGATTCAAGGCGGACATAGCTGCTGCCGTACCTGCTGCCATTCCGATGTTGGAACAGATAGGCTGCACTCTAAGAGAACTGTGAGCAATGCGTGTCGCACTGATAATACGTCCGGCAGTGAGCAACCCCTCGGTCTTGGTTGGCAGAATACTGCGATAGGGGATGCCATAAGGGCCGATATGTTTCATCTCTTCGGGAATTTTCATTCCCCACACATCGAACGAATAGTGTGCGTGGGCTATCACGTCATCATGCATCGTTCCGGCAATGAGATCATTGGCTGTAAGCACGTACTCGCCTTTGATGCGGCGCACTTCGCGCACGCCCAGCTTCGGAGCCAGATGTACTGCGTATCCGGCTTCGTGCCAAATTTCGAGGTTTTCCTGTAGGCGTTCCAATGCTTCCTGTTGGGCTTGTGCCAGCAACAGAGGATCACGGGTATCCTTGCAATACACAGTCCGTCCCCAGTGCAGATAGATGCCGGCGTCTCTCCGGATCATATCCTCCTTATCGTCGGCTTTCACCCAACGATTCAGGTTATCTTCCACAGCACTGCTGCCTTTCAGTTTATCAATAGGTAGTATGGCATTGCGCTTGATTCTTTCACTAATCAGCATCCAGGTACAAGGCTGCACCTTACCATCGGCCACTTCGATGCCTACGGGCTCGTTGTAATCGCTCTTGGCTTCGCTGCCAAACATATATTCGCATCCTGCCATATCGGCAATCAGTCCGTTGCCGGTGGCATCTATGGTAACTGCCGCATCAATATCCTGATAATCGCCATTACGCATGATGCGCACTCCGGTCACCTGGTTTCTGTTGCCGGAGGTCTTGAGCTTTACTCCTACAACGGGTGCTGCGCACATCAGCGTGATGTTTTCTTCTTTTTCGAGAAGCTGATAAATCACTTCCGCATAAGAACCGGGCATCCACCAGTGATTCTTTCCGTCACTGCCTGTTTTTCCAAACGTCTCACAAGTACGCCCGCCAATGGTGTGTTTTGCATTCAATACCTGAATCATTTCCTGAAACACTCCCACCCTGGGACCACCGCATATAAAGGGAACATACATATCGACCGGGGCTCCTCCAGGCATATTATCCTCTTCCAGCAATATTACTTTAGCTCCCTGACGGGCTGCCGCAATGGCGGCAGGTACTCCACCGGGACCGGCTCCGACTACCACCACATCACATTTCAATGTTGGATACTTTGGCTTGGCCTTCTCTACCTTCTCATTGCCCATAGCGGCTACAAATGACGAAGGCAGGACACTCAATGCTGCAATAGCAGACACTTTAGTAATGAAATCTCGTCTGTTAATTTCCATATATGTGTATACTTTAATGTTTTTCAATTAGAATTTATGGCAGAATCTCTATTGACGTGTTTGATTCTTAACCGCCAAAGCAACTCATCTACCGGCACTACCTGTACCTTTTTGTCCAGCAACTGCTTACACCAGTACACGGGAGTCACTCCTCTCGGCGAACGGCTGTTCTGCGGCGCACTGACAATACTGTCTTTCGACTCTTTCTCAAAGCGAGACCAGGCATGAACAATGGTCCACGCTATCTCACCCTCGGGAATTTTATTCGTCGCATCTTCATTAATTACTGCTGCAATCTGCGAGGGAGTACCGGACTTTTCTTTTTCCTGGTTAGCCCATATCTGTCCGCGTGCGGAAATCACCGGAATATCGTTCCCTTTCCGGTCTTTCACCCAAAACACTTTACCATATCCGCCATTATAGGGAGAATACTGCACGGCAAGCATTCCGGCTATTCCCTCCAATTCTTCGGCAAAGACACGATATGCATCCAGGGCTTCTTTCGAATCTATCTTATGGCAAATGAAACCAAATGCTTTGATACCCATCTTTTGCATGTGTACATTCACGATACGGGCAAAACTCCGCAACAGTCCCTCTCTGTCGGCGCGCTTTGAAGCAAAAAGGTCGGGGTAATAGTATCCGCCACCATATTCGGCAAGCGATACGTTTCGTGGCTGACTGTTCATCAGTACATTAAGCACATCGGGAGCAGCCATTGACAGGTTGACCATACACGTGGTGAATGACATGGGAATCTTGCCATTATGTTCGTTGCTCCAAAAGTCAGGATTATTGATAAAACTACCCAATGTCCACTGCATATTATCTCCGTCGCTCATCACAAAGGAATGATAAATTGCATCAGATTCCCAATTTATCCGGGCCGGATTAACAGTTTTAATCTTTTTTATTTTTTCATTGCCGGTGATGGAGAGCATGGGCAGATTCATGCACCAGTCGGAAGCTGTATTAATTAATCCCCAGTAGGAACAGGGGGCGATGTGCTGAAATTCCGGCCCGCTATTCCAGCCTATCACCGGTGACAAGGGGCGTACCCACTCCAGTATAGTATCCAGCAATTCGTCCACGCCGTAATAAACCATTCCCTTATGGGCAATGGCATAATCACGATTGTTGGCTATCGACGGATTGGTCAGGACAATGAAGTTATTGTTCATCCGGGATTTGTGTTCGTCAAACCAAGCCTGGGTCAGATTCTCCTTGCTGGCGTCATACAATTTCTTCAAGCCGGACGCTTTTGCCTGTTCTTCCAGCGTTATATCTACCAGAATTCCTTTCAGGATGCCGGCTTGTGCGGTTGCCAGACTGATGGAGTTGTCTTTCCGATTATAATCATATAGGATGTAACCTTTTATATAGCCTTGCTTTTGAAAGCGTTTCACGACTTCCCAGGTATTCAGGACACCCCGTTCCTTTACTTTGAGGCGTTTCAGCCAGGCTTTATAATACAGCTGATAATCCGGTGTACGATTCTCAACCCAAAGTCCCTCGTTGCCGATACCCTCGTTTACAGCTTGCGCAGCAAGTCCGCATAAGGATTGGGCAACATTCATCTCACGGATATCACCGGGGCGGGACAGTGTACATTTCAAGATGTAACCGGGCCTTTTCTGAACAGGCCACCAGTTATCCGGTGAAGAGGAAGCCACTACCGGTGAGATGGTTCCCCCCAGCAGCATTCCTATTAAGAAGAGTGTTTTAATTAGATTTTTCTTTTTCATCGTGGCATTAGTTTATATAGACAAAGATATCCGGGAGCCTATAATATATGGGTTAATTTATAGGTTACCTCCCACTTTTATTTTATTAATCCTACCCGAAAAGGGCTTTTTTCGTGCAAATGTGTTCATCTGCCAACGAACGGTATCGAAGTTCCGTTCATAGATGAATTTGCAGGAAATGTTCCACTTCATCCATCAGTTTAGGAAACATATCTGTAATTCCGGGATGATTGAATGCATGGGAATAATAGGGATAAAGGTGAAGTTCGACTTCAAGGCCCTGTTTAACAAGCCAGGAAGCAAAGTTAGTGCTTTGCACATATCCCACAAGAAAATCGCCTAACCCATGTCCGAGAAAAACAGCCGGGCTTGAAACCGGAATCATGGACGCGGGTGATATTTCACGTTTGAACTCGGTGGTGTTGGGTGCGAAATAGGGTTTATCGTCACCACCAAACATATTGTAATCGTATACGCCGGCAAAACCGACCAACACTTTAGTCCCAGGATCGCGCAATGCGGATACGGCCGACAGGTGCGCGCCCGAACTGCCTCCCACATATCCGTAGCGGGTAGTATCTATCCGACACTCGGCGGCATGCCGAAAGACATATTGCCGGGCGTAGTTGATATCATCAAAAGCGCGTGCGATAGTGGCACCCGGATGAGTGGACAACGAATGTCCCACCCGCACTCCTGCTATCCCAAGAGAAGCCAGATATTTAGAAATGACTTCCACCCGTTCGGGCGTGCCGGAAGTCCATCCGCCACCGAAGATATGAAAAAGTACCGGGAAGTCGGAACCTGAAGCAGGGAGGTCGATATACATTTCCAGATCGTATCCCTCGTGTGAACGGTAGACGAAATGTTTAGTCCGTACCTTTTGCTCGTCAATCTCGAACTTATGGTCGTAAATTGTCTTGCTCCAAGGCACAAAGGCATCTGCGGGAAATTGACCGGAATACAGTTTGGTCAATTGTTTCCGGGGATAGACATCTATCTGGCCTCCTACCTGATAGAGGCGATTGCCATAGCGGTTGTAGCCAATGTGTTTCCCTACCGGTTTTTCCTGCGCCCGGAGCGGAGGCCATACAGCCAACGACAGGACACATGCCAAAAGCAGCATGAACGGACGGCAAAGAGAATGGCGGAAAGCAATGTCAGAAGAAATATGCATCATGTTCTAATTAGTATTATATAGGTTCATCAATTCGATGACACAAAAATAGGTTCAAAGCAAAAAAAAGGGGGTTAATTTTCGGATTAGTGCGCTTTTTATTTCATTAATCACTCCATAAAAAGGTAGATGTCAGGCAAGCACCCAAGAGAATTAAACTGAATTATTAGGAATACATGAGGGAAATTTCTAACTTTGCATTGAAACGCATTTCTAAAACGTCGTTTGATTATGCAGAGAACATACCAGTTTTTTATATTCATTGCCATATTTGCTCTTTCTTTTCAACCGCTAAAAGGGGCAGGACTGCTCTTTTCAAGAGAGACTCCCCAGACTTATTTAGATTTATTCAGTGGGAACGATATTTCATTCACCAATTCTGTAACGATCTCTTTCGATTTATCCATCCATAGCCATGAGAGTTTCGGACAGATATGGGTGTATGAGGATAAGGCCGCACCATATAGTTTTGCTTATATCGGTCGCGATAAAAGCAGTTCATCGTTCGTCATCAACAGCCTTTCGGATAAAAAGCAATTTCTCGAAATCCCCGTCTCGCCCCAAGCTATCGGTGCACGCAAATGGCTGCATGTAGAAACGCGGCTGGACTTTCAGCACCAGAAAGCGGAAGTGACTATCGACGGGCAGAAATATTCGCTCGATGGTATTACTATTCCGAATCCGTCTAAGGCGAATATTATCTTCGGTGCCAATATCAAGGCGATTCCGGAAGTGCCTGTCATGGTGATTAAAAATATCATGGTGCGGGATGAGGCTTCTCATTCTTTCCTGTTCCCACTCACGGAGTCGGATGGAAAGCTGGTGCATGAGGCAGGTAACAAGTTGCACGGAACAGTGGTCAATCCCACGTGGCAGATTAACAAACAGTTCTTCTGGCAGGAAATAGGTACGTTCACCAGTTCGGCGGCTGCCGGAATAGCGTTTGACGAACCGGACCGGCAGATATTAGTTGTAGGTGATAATAATATAAGTAAGTTCGACATCAACACGCTGAAACTGACCGAATACCTCAAAGAAACGGTGGGCACGCAAACGGGATATTCGGGCGAGGCTATTTATAATCCGGATAAGCAGGAGACTTATTTCTATAACTTAGCGGATATTGGCGGACAAACCGGTCCTTTCTTCTCCACTATTTCGGATAAGGATCTGCCCACCCGTATCGTTTCTCCTCAATTCTCCAATCCGTTGCACCATCATGCTTACTTTTTCGATCAGGCAAGTCAATCGCTCTATATTTTCGGCGGGTATGGCAACTATCAGTATTCAAACCTGACTTATCAGTATGACTTCGACCATGGAGCATGGAAAGAGATACAATTTACGGGCGATGTCATTTATCCCCGTATGCACACCGTAGCAGGTAAAGGTCCTGTGGAGGGAAGCTTTTTTGTATTCGGAGGAGTGGGCAACGAGACGGGCAAACAGGAGCTTGGCAAGGATTTCTTCTGTGACCTGTATTTGTTTGATACTTCCAAGCATATCGTCAAAAAGTTGTGGAGCAGAGCGTTTCCCGACAATTACTTTATTCCGACCCGCGGACTTGTGTTCGACAGTAAAAAGGGGTGTATCTATCTTTTGTGCATAGACCGGAAAACAACGAATGCCTCTTTGCACCGGTTTGACGTGAAGACAGGGGAACATGCCATTGTCTCCAACGAGATCGTTTTTCAAACGAACTGTATTCTGTCAACGGCATATCTGTTTAATAATCCGAAAGACAATGAATTATATGCCATCATCCGGTATAGCGAAGATAATAATCCAAAAGCGAAGATTAGTGTCTATAAGTTGAACGCTCCTCCTATTACTTATCAGGAGCTTAAAAAATGGAATACGGACGATGACAACGAAGCAGGCAGAGCTTACCTTTATTATATAATCGGAGGAGTCGTACTTTTGCTGATTCTTTGTTTTGCTTATTATCGGCATAGAAAAAAAGGTAGTAAACAAGAGGCAACAGCACCGAGCGTTCCAGAAGATGGTGTATCTGTCGATGAGAAGAGTACTGATGCACCGGCCAGTACTCCGATAAAGGTTAATGCTGTCTATCTGTTTGGAGATTTTCAGGTGTTCGATACCAAAGGCAATGAAATTGCTTATCGTTTCGGTCCGAAAATAAAACAAATGTTTGTCCTCGTACTGCTTCATTCACACGACGGCCAGGAGGGGATCAGTACTAATAAGCTGTCTGCCCAACTCTGGCCGGAGAAGACTACGACCTCTGCCAAGAATATACGTAACGTCACGATCAACCACCTGCGGAACATTCTAACAGATTTAGAGGGAGTGGAGCTTGTTTTCTTAAACGACAAATGGAAAATTGTGTATGGAGATAATTTCTACTGTGATTATCTCAAAGCCTTGAATATAGCAAAAATGCTACAACAGGTTCATTCACCTCAAGAACAAGAAGAAGAGGTAAAACAACTTATCGGCCTGCTGCAACGAGGCACCTTACTGCCTACTTTTGTACATTACGAATGGTTTGGCAATATCAAAATTAACCATGACGAACTTTTCATCCGGATCATCGAGAAACTGCTTCCTATCGTAGAAGCGAATAATGAACCCAGAAAGGTTATCGTATTGTCCGACGTGCTTTTCTCGTTTGACGGAATGAGCGAAACGGCATTGACTTTCAAAATAAAAGCACTCAAGAAACTTGGACAAAAAGCGTATGCACAAAGTGTTTATGACCGTTTCCAAAAGGAGTACCAGCAACTCTATGGAGAGAAGTATAAGGAGAATTCGTTAGAAGAATAAAGACTTGATGCCATGCTTGGGAAACTTTTTTAGTCAAAAGAATAAAGGAACCTATTATAATTAATCATTTTATTAGGCACTTTTAAATAATTGTGTTCCTATCGATAAGAGTAGAGACTTAAAAAAAGCATAAGAGAAATCTCCTAATTGCTATTTACATAGAAAAATAGTACTTTTGTACTCCATTCAAAAAAGAATTTATGACGAAAGCATTATTTTTTGATATAGACGGAACATTGGTCAGTTTTGAAACTCACCGCATCCCGTCGTCTACCATTGAGGCACTGGAAGCCGCCCGTGCAAAAGGACTGAAGATATTTATCGCTACGGGACGTCCGAAAGCCATTATCAACAACCTCTCCGAATTGCAAGACCGGAATCTGATTGATGGATATATCACCATGAACGGGGCTTACTGCTTTGTCGGGGAACAGGTAATCTATAAAAGTGCCATCCCCCAGGACGAAGTAAAAGCGATGGGAGATTTCTGCGAGAAAAAAGGCGTTCCCTGTATCTTTGTAGAGGAACACAACATTTCCGTTTGCCAGCCCAATGACATGGTGAAAAAGATATTCTATGATTTCCTGCACGTGAATGTGATTCCGACTGTATCTTTCGAGGAGGCAACCAGTAAGGAAGTCATCCAAATGACACCCTTTATCACGGAAGAGGAAGAAAAAGAAATCCGTCCGTCTATTCCTACCTGCGAGATAGGCCGATGGTATCCTGCATTTGCCGATGTGACCGCCAAAGGAGACACCAAGCAAAAGGGCATTGATGAAATAATCCGCTATTTTGATATTAAACTCGAAGATACCATGGCTTTCGGAGACGGAGGAAATGACATCAGCATGCTCCGCCATGCAGCCATCGGAGTAGCCATGGGACAAGCCAAAGAGGATGTGAAAGCCGCTGCCGATTATGTGACAGCTCCCATCGACGAGGATGGCATCAGCAAGGCAATGAAGCATTTTGGTATTATCTGATTATGAGCGTAGACACCAATAACGCAGCGTTTCAGGACGCCCTGAACCTGATTCAATATACGCGTCAATCGGTTTTCCTGACCGGGAAAGCGGGTACAGGGAAATCTACATTCCTGCGTTACGTCTGCGAAAATACCAAAAAGAAACACGTTGTACTCGCACCGACAGGCATCGCTGCTATCAATGCCGGAGGAAGTACGATGCATAGTTTCTTCAAACTCCCTTTCTATCCGCTGCTGCCGGATGACCCGAACTTGAGTCTCCAGCGTGGTCGTATCCATGAATTTTTCAAATACACCAAGCCTCACCGGAAGCTGTTGGAACAAATAGAACTGGTCATCATCGACGAGATTTCAATGGTAAGGGCGGATATCATTGATGCCATCGACCGAATCCTACGTGTATACTCTCACAATCTGCGTGAACCTTTCGGAGGAAAACAACTGTTATTGGTAGGCGACGTATTCCAACTGGAGCCCGTCGTAAAAAACGACGAACGGGAAATATTGAACCGCTTCTATCCTACACCCTATTTTTTCTCTGCCAGAGTATTCGGCCAGATAGACCTGGTATCCATCGAACTTCAAAAGGTATACCGCCAAACAGACCCCGTTTTTGTCGGCGTCCTCGACCATATCCGGAACAATACAGCCGGAGCGGCTGATCTGCAACTACTGAACACCCGTTATGGAAGCCAGATAGAAGAATCGGAAGCTGATATGTATATCACTCTGGCCACCCGTAGAGACACGGTAGACTCTATCAACGAAAAGAAACTGGCGGAACTTCCCGGAGACCCAATTACTTTTGAAGGAGTCATCGAAGGAGATTTCCCCGAAAGCAGTCTACCCACCTCACAAGAGCTCGTACTGAAACCCGGTGCACAAATCATCTTTATTAAAAATGATTTCGACCGCAGGTGGGTAAACGGTACCATTGGTGTCATTGCCGGAATTGATGAGGAAGAAGAAACCATCTACGTTATCACCGACGATGGAAAAGAATGTGACGTAAAGCGTGAATCATGGCGCAATATCCGTTATCGCTACAACGAAAAGACAAAAGAAATAGAAGAAGAAGTCTTAGGTAGCTTCACACAATATCCCATTCGGTTAGCTTGGGCCATCACTGTCCATAAGAGTCAGGGACTGACTTTCAGCCGTGTAGTCATCGACTTCACAGGTGGTGTATTTGCAGGTGGACAAGCATACGTGGCACTAAGCCGCTGTACCTCACTGGACGGTATTCAGCTCAAAAAGCCTATTAACCGTGCTGACGTCTTCGTCCGCCCCGAAATCGTAAACTTTGCCGGACGTTTCAACGACCGGCAGGCTATCGACAAAGCTCTGAAACAAGCGCAGGCCGACGTGCAATACGCTGCTGCTTCACGCGCTTTCGACAAAGGAGACATGGAGGAATGTCTGGAACAGTTTTTCCGCGCCATTCATTCCCGCTATGATATTGAGAAATCTGTTCCCCGCCGTTTTATCCGACGTAAACTTGGTGTCATAAACACCTTGAAAGAGCAGAATAAGAAACTCAAAGAGCAAATGCGCGAACAGCAGGAACGCCTCCGCCAATATGCTCACGAATATCTATTAATGGGTAACGAATGTATCACCCAGGCACACGACTCACGTGCCGCCCTCGCCAACTACGACAAGGCACTTAGTCTCGACCCTAATTATGTGGATGCCTGGATACGCAAAGGAATCACTCTCTTCAACAACAAAGAGTATTTCGATGCTGAAAACTGCTTCAACACTGCAGTCACCCTCTATCCGGCAAACTTTAAAGCTGTCTATAACCGTGGAAAGCTCCGGCTAAAAACAGAAAACACAGAAGGTGCCATTGCCGACCTGGACAAGGCCACTAGCCTGAAACCGGAACATGCCGGTGCACACGAACTCTTCGGAGACGCTCTGTTGAAAGTCGGGAAAGAAGGAGAAGCCGCCTTACAATGGAGAATTGCAGAAGAACTTAGAAAGAAAAAATAGCCTATTCTTCCCGACCTCCGCACCTATCCATCTTTGTCATCTACACACTTACATAAAAATCATCCTACACACAAAATCTCCATCAAACAGTGCCCCCGCATGGCCTCCCGGCCTCGTTTTTCCGACGTCAAGTGCAGGTGGTTTCTCCGGCGTTAAAAAGGGCAGACTGTTTGAGCGTAGCGAGTGTCTGCCCTTTAGCCGGAGGAAACACCGGAGTAGTCGGAAAAACGCAGCCTTGATTCTTTCTTTTTGGTTCCTTTTCTTTCGTATCAAGACGAAAGAAAAAGAACTGATTCTCCCTCTATATCAAAAACTTTTATTAGTTTTGCTCTTTGTAATATCTCAAACTCTTAAAATAGAAGCAAATGAAAAAAGGTTTGAAAATCGCAGCTATCACAGTAGGAGTCATCATCATTCTGATGTTCCTTCTTCCTTTCGCCTTCCAGGGAAAGATAGCCGACATTGTAAAAACAGAAGGCAACAAGATGCTTAATGCACAATTTGACTTTAAGAACCTTAACATTAGCCTGTTCCGTAACTTTCCACAGGCTTCTGTCACTCTCGAGGATTTCTGGTTAAAAGGTACTGGTGAATTTGCCAACGACACCCTTGTACAGGCCGGAGAAGTTACTGCCGCAGTCAACTTATTCTCTCTTTTCGGAGATAGCGGTTACGATATTTCTAAAATATTTATTGAAGATACACGTTTACATGCCATTGTATTGCCGGACGGACGTGCCAACTGGGATATTATGAAACCGGATACAACAGCAACAGCCGAAGCTCCTGTTTCAGAAGAAGAAGCATCTTCTCCTTTCAAAGTGAAGCTACAACGCTTTGTTATCAAAAACATGAACCTGATTTATGACGATCAACAAGGGAAGATGTATGCTGATATCCGCGACTTTAACGCAGTCTGCGCCGGAGACTTAGGAAGTGACCGCACTACTCTGAAGTTGGAAGCGGAAACCAAATCACTTACTTACAAGATGAATGGAATCCCTTTCCTGGCCAATGCCAATATCTCCGCAACAATGGATGTGGATGCCGACCTTGCCAATAACAAATACACATTAAAAGACAACACCATCCGCCTCAACGCCATTCAGGCAGGTATCGACGGTTGGGTAGCCTTGAAAGATCCGGCTATCGACATGGACTTGAAACTTAACACGAACGATATCGGGTTTAAGGAAATCTTGTCACTGATTCCAGCCATTTATGCAACGGAATTCTCCAGTCTGAAAACAGACGGAACCGCTACGCTTACTGCAACGGCCAAAGGTATCTTGCAAGGCGACACCGTTCCTGCATTCAACATTGATATGCAAGTCAAGAATGCCATGTTCCGCTATCCGGCTTTACCGGCAGGAGTGGATCAAATCAATATCAGTGCCAACGTCCAGAACCCGGGAGGAAATATCGACCTGACGACGGTCAATATCAATCCTTTCAGTTTCCGTCTTGCCGGAAATCCGTTTAGCCTGACGGCTAATGTAAAAACACCGATCAGCGATCCGGACTTTAAAGCTGAAGCTAAAGGGATTCTCAATTTAGGTATGATAAAACAAGTCTATCCACTTGGAGATATGGAGTTGAACGGTACCATTGACGCCGATATGCAAATGTCAGGACGCCTTTCCTATATCGAAAAAGAGGAATACGAACGTATGCAAGCTTCAGGTACTATCGGACTGACGGGTATGAAACTCAAAATGAAAGATATGCCGGACGTAGAAATCAAGAAGTCTCTCTTCACTTTCACCCCGAAATACCTCCAGTTGAGCGAGACAACCGTCAACATCGGAAAGAATGATATCACAGCCGACAGTCGGTTTGAAAACTATATCGGTTACGCATTGAAAGGTACTACATTGAAAGGAAACCTGAATATTCGTTCCAACTATTTCAATCTGAACGACTTCATGGCCGCTTCTGCGGATGAAGCGACTGCATCAGAAACTGCGTCTACCGACTCCGTAGCTACAGCTGCCACGGGTATTATGGAAGTTCCCCGCAACATCGACTTCCAAATGGACGCTAACCTGAAACAGGTGTTATTCGATAAGATGTCTTTCAATAATATGAACGGCAAGCTTGTGGTAAAAGATGGCAAAGTGGATATGAAAAACCTCTCCATGAACACCATGGGTGGCAACGTGGTCATGAACGGCTACTACTCCACTGCCAACGTAAAGAAGCCGGAAATGAAAGCCGGATTCAAACTCTCCAATATCGGTTTCACACAAGCTTACAAAGAATTGGACATGGTGCAGAAGATGGCTCCTATCTTCGAAAACCTGAAAGGTAATTTCTCCGGAAGTATTAATGTACTGACAGATTTGGATGCAACCATGAGCCCTGTACTGAATACAATGCAAGGTGATGGTAGCCTTTCCACCCGTGATCTTAGTTTAAGCGGAGTGAAAGCAATCGACGAAATAGCCGATGCCGTTAAACAGCCAAGTCTGAAAGACATGAAGGTGAAAGATATGACACTGGATTTCACCATCAAAGACGGACGCGTAGAAACCAAACCGTTCGATATCAAGATGGGAGACTACACATTGAATCTTTCCGGTAGCACAGGCCTCGATCAAACCATCGACTACTCCGGAAAAGTGAAGTTGCCGGCATCTGTAGGCAATATCTCTAAACTAATGACTCTTGACTTGAAGATCGGAGGTTCATTTACCTCTCCGAAAGTCAGCGTCGATACTAAAAGCATGGCCAATCAAGCTGTCGAGGCTGTAGCCGATGAAGCTATCAGCAAACTCGGACAGAAACTGGGACTGGACTCTGCCGCTACCGCCAATAAGGATTCAATCAAACAAAAGGTGACAGAGAAAGCAGCAGAAAAGGCACTGGATTTCTTAAAAAAGAAACTCAAATAAGAGAGAAGGAGAATGAATTATGCTTCTGAAGCTATATGACAAAAATAATAACCCGCAGGATTTACAACGAATCATCGACATCCTGAATGACGGCGGACTGATTATCTATCCCACTGATACGATGTACGCCATCGGCTGTCATGGTTTGAAGGAACGTGCTATAGAACGGATATGCCGGATCAAAGAGATAGACCCTAGAAAGAACAATCTGTCTATCATCTGTTATGACTTGAGTAGCATCAGCGAATATGCGAAAGTAGACAATAATATATTCAAGCTGATGAAGCATAATCTTCCAGGGCCATTCACCTTTATTTTGAACGGAACCAACCGGTTACCCAAAATCTTCCGCAACCGGAAAGAAGTGGGTATCCGTATGCCGGATAATAATATAATCCGCGAAATCGCACGCCTGCTGGATGCTCCCATTATGACGACCACTCTGCCCTACGAAGAGCATGAGGACTTGGAATATATGACAGATCCCGAACTGATAGATGAGAAGTTCGGTGACATTGTCGATCTGGTCATTGACGGAGGTATCGGAGGTATAGAACCTTCCACTGTAGTGAAATGTACCGACGACGAACTGGAAATCATCCGGCAAGGGAAAGGCTGGCTGGAAGAGGTATAAAAGCCGAAAAATGAATCGAACTGGTATGCTATATGATAGGAACGTGAATAAATAAGTTTTATTATTAGTAGCATGCCAGTTCGTTTATACACAGCAAAACAACGATTGGTTATCCCCCCAACAAACCAAAATCATCATATTCATCATGAAAAAATTAAATCACATCGGCATCTTTCTTGTATGTCTATTCATTACTATCCAATCATTTGCAAGTGAACCCATACGGGTAGCGTGCATAGGAAACAGTATTACTTATGGAGCATTCATCCCCAACCGGGAAATGAACTGCTATCCGGCACAACTTCAAGCTTATCTGGGAGATGGGTATGAGGTCAAAAACTTCGGAGCCTCTGGTCGAACTATATTGTCTAAAGGAGATTACCCATATTCCGAAACAGATACCTACAAAGCATCTCTGGAATATCAGCCCGATATTGTATTAATCAAATTAGGTACTAACGATACCAAACCGCAAAACTGGAAATACAAAAACGAATTCAAAGACAATTACCAGACATTAATTGACACATATCGGAATCTGAAATCACATCCACGTATTATTCTCCTGACTCCTATCCGTTGTTTCCTGCCGGAGGGTTCGGAAATCAATGCACAACTGATAGAAAACGAGGTACGCCCCACGGTGGAAGAATTGGCCTGGAAAAATCAACTGGAAATTATCAATCTGTTTAATCTCTTCGGCGACCAGTGGGATTCGGTTATGCTACCGGACAAACTGCACCCCTCTTCTATCGGAGCAGGAGTCATGGCCCAAAAGATATATGAATATCTCGCTGTAAAAGCAACAGCTTCTCCAACAAAGCTGCAGACATCACTGGGAATACAAAATGCCAAACGATTCAACTTCCATGGACACCAAGGGTATGAATTTGAGAATGAGGGAGTAAAATGCCTTGTAGTAGAGCCCGCAAAAGAAGCCATAGGAAAACCTTGGATGATTCGTGCACGCTTTTGGGGGCATGAGCCACAGACTGACATAGCATTATTGGAACATGGCTTTCATATTGTTTACTGTGATGTAGCCGACTTATATGGCTCGGATAAAGCTGTTCAACGCTGGAATAGTTTTTACAAGCGAATGGTGAAAGCCGGATTCAACAAGAAAGTGGCACTTGAAGGGATGAGTCGTGGCGGGCTGATTGTCTATAACTGGGCGGCACAAAACCCGGAAAAAGTGGCATGTATTTATGCAGATGCCCCCGTAATGGACTTCAAAAGTTGGCCTATGGGACAAGGTAAATCTGCCGGTTCCGCCATGGATACGAAACAACTTCTCAATGCTTACGGTTTTAAAAACGAAGCTGAAGCGTTGAACTGGAAAAAGAATCCGATAGACTGTGCACCGACAATGGCAAAAGCTGGAATCCCCATCCTGCACGTGGTAGGTGATGCTGACCAAGTGGTGTCGGTTGCTGAAAACACAGCCATTTTCGAACAACGTATGGAGGAATTGCATGCACCAATTACTATTATTCATAAGCCTGGAGTGGATCATCACCCGCACTCCCTCAACAATCCCGAGCCTATTGTGCAGTTCATCCTCAAAGCTACGAACAGGGCGGAAAATATGTGTGTGCATCCTGTACCGGGAAATGAATTCCGTTCGGCAGCCGGATGGACCCAAAACTCGGACTGGAACAGCGTAGCAAAAGACATAACCGCCACTCTCAATGGGAAACATTTAAAACTGTTGTTATTGGGAAATTCCATCACACAAGGTTGGGGAGGTAACAGAAAAGAAGTGACTTACAAGCCCGGCAAAGAGGCTATGGACAATGCCATAGGAAAGGATAATTGGGAAAGTGCCGGCATATCCGGCGACCGCACGCAAAACCTGCTTTGGCGTGTCCGTTATGATAACTACAATAGTTGCCACCCTGAAAACATAGTGATTGCCATTGGAATTAATAATCTGATAAGTGGAAAAGACAGTCCTGAAAACACGGCTGAAGGAATTATCGCAGTAGCCAATGAAGTACGGAAGCAATTCCCCGAATCACGTATTATTCTTTTAGGTCTGTTTCCATCCGGTAAGGAACAACAGAGTAAAGTGCGCACACAATGTGATAAGATTCATGACATATTACAACATCACCGATTCGAGAAAGTTGAATATATCAATCCCACCAAATGGTTCACCGAAGCGGACGGAACTATGAAAGACGGACTTTATGGAAATGATTACATTCATTTCACTGGTGAAGGATATAAAGTAGCAGCAACAGAAATAGCCAAAATACTTGCTTGTTAGACAATCATCCAAAATCTAATCTTCACATAATAGTATCAGAAATTAAAAGGGCTGCGTCACATTTTCAGTGCGCAGCCCTTATTTCTATTATTTCATCACAAATTACTTAATCAATGATTCCGGATCCAAATGAGCAGATTCGATATCTTTGAAGTAACGGTAAGTACCCACTTTCAATTCAGCTGTAGCAGCATCATCACAAACGATAATACCCTTTTCATGCATTTGCAATGCACTGATTGTCCACATCTGTGTGATAGCACCTTCTACCGCATGATACAAAGCACGAGCTTTGTTATGACCATTTACAATAATCATCACTTCTTTTGCAGAAAGCACAGTACCTACTCCCACTGTCAAAGAAGTCTTAGGAACTTTGTTGATGTCATTATCAAAGAAACGGGAGTTAGCAATGATGGTATCCATTGTTAACGTTTTCTGACGAGTGCGTGAAGTCAATGAAGATCCCGGTTCGTTGAATGCAATATGTCCGTCAGGACCAATACCACCCATGAACAGGTCGATGCCACCGTATGACTTGATCTTTTCTTCGTAACGTGCACATTCTGCATCCAGATCCGGAGCGTTACCATTCAGAATATTAGTATTCTCGGGTTTAATGTCGATATGACCGAAAAAGTTATTCCACATGAAAGAATAATAGCTTTCCGGATGTTCTTTCGGCAATCCTACATATTCGTCCATGTTGAATGTTACCACATTCTGGAAGGAAACGATTCCTTTCTTATTCAGGTCGATCAAAGCTTTATACATGCCCAGAGGAGATGATCCGGTGGGACAGCCCAATACAAATGGTTTCTCGGGGGTTGGATTGGCAGCTTTTATTTTAGCGGCAACGTAATGTGCAGCCCACAGAGATACGGACTGGTAGTCCGGCTGAATAATAAGTCTCATAAGTCGATTATTTTATAGGTTAGTTAATAAATTATCTCATTCACTGTTTTAACGATCTTTCTTCAAACGGTCCGCCATGGCACGTGCCAGATTTTCGCACTGGGTATAAGTCAGGTCTTTCATAGCCTGCTTCATCTCCACCGGATCACCGATCAATTCGAATTTACTCTTTTCAGCAAACTCCGCCAGACGTTTCACCGCAGCACCTGCCCATGCAAAAGAACCGAAGTAACCCAAATAGCGTCCCTTCACCTCACGCAGCAGAATCTTTGAAAGCAGCGCTTCCACCTCCGGAAATATCTGATTACTATACGTAGGAGAACCGATAATCAATCCCTTATAACGGAAAATATCCGCTATGATATAAGAAGGATGACTCTTTGTTACGTTATGCATAACGATATTCTTAACCCCCTGTGCAGAAAGCTCTTCAGCAATAGCTTCCGCCATCTGCTCTGTATTTCCATACATGCTTCCGTAGGCAATAACAACACCTTCATCCGCATCATAACGACTCAAACGATCATATATGCCGATCACCTTTGCAATATTCTCTGTCCATACAGGTCCGTGAGTAGAACAAATGGCAGAAATGGGAAGTCCACCTAATTTCTGCAAAGCCCTTTGCACGGGGCTTCCGTATTTACCAACGATATTAGAGTAGTAACGAACCATTTCTCCCCAGTACTTATCGACATTGATCCGGGTATCCAGGAATCCGCCATCTACAGTACCAAAACATCCGAATCCGTCACCGGAGAAAAGAACTCCATCCGTTTCATCAAAAGTCATCATCGTTTCCGGCCAATGCACCATTGGAGTCATATAAAAACGCAGTTTGTGACGTCCTAAAGCGAGGAAATCACCGTCCTTTACCAGATATTGTTCACCGGTTACCCCATAGAAACCTTCAATCATACCGAATGTTTGCTTATTACCCACGATAATAATTTCCGGATAATGTTGTTTAATCAATCGGATAGATCCCGAATGATCCGGTTCCATGTGATTTATAATCAAATAATTAATGGGACGTTCTCCAATCACTTGCTTGATTTTACGCAAGTAGACTTCAAAATAACAGATATCTACCGTATCTACCAATGCCACCATTTCATCATCAATCAGATAAGAGTTATATGAAACTCCATAGGGCAATGGCCACATCGCTTCAAATCTGTGCTTGTTACGGTCATTTACTCCCACATAGTGGACATTTCCTTTAATTCTTGTTTTACTTTCCATCTTTCAAATCCATTAAATATTTCTTCCACTATTCTATACTCCGCAAAACAGCTATTTATTAAGTGGTAAGTTTATCGTTTGCAAAAATAATCCTTTTTTCCGAATCCCTATACTTCTTACCTTGATAAGCACCTCTTTCTTTCATTCTTTTTTGTAAACGAGCTACAAATTCATAATTTTTCAATCCCCAGTCCGGAGCTATTAATAAATCTTTAGGAGATTGGGAAACAAAACGTTCCACAACCATATCGGGACGGAGATGTTCTACATAATCAATCACCAGATCAATATATTCCTCAACCTCGTTAAACAAATGAAAGCCAGCAGGAGTTACGTCATACTCATGCGCCATTCGCGTACCACGGATCAACTGTAACTGATGGATTTTAAGTGTAGCTAAAGGCAGATCGGAAAGAATTTCGGCTTGTGCCACCATTGTATCATGTGTTTCTCCCGGAAGTCCGAGGATGATATGTCCACCTGTCAGGATACCACAGGCCGCTGTCTGACACACAGCTTCTACTGTATCTGCATAAGTATGCCCCCGATTGATGCGTTTTAAGGTTTCATCACAAGTGCTTTCGATCCCATATTCTACCATGAGAAACGTATGTTTGTTCAAATCTTCCAGATAACGCAACAAACTTTCCGGCATACAATCGGGACGCGTACCAATCACCAGCCCGACTACCCCATCCACCGCCAATGCTTCCTCATACTTACGCTTCAAGCCTTCCAACTCCGCATATGTATTGGTGTAGGCCTGAAAATAGGCCAAATATTTCATTTCCGGATATTTATGGGCAAAAAAGCATTTACCTTCTTCCAATTGAATAGCAATAGATTTCTCTGTCCGACAATAATCCGGATTAAAAGTCAGGTTATTGCAGTAAGTACATCCACCCCACCCTTTTGTACCATCACGATTGGGGCAAGTGAAACCTGCATTCAATGAAATCTTTTGTACTTTGTAAGGAAAATATTTCCGCAAAAAAGTAGGGAAATCATTATATAATAGCTGTGTAGACATATTCATTCACTTCATTCTTTATTTTACCTACAAACATAAGCAAAATCAACGAGTTACGGAAAGTTGGCACAAAATATCTTCAATATATTAAAAATTTCATAAATACCATAAGATAAATTAATAAATATTGCAATTCGAAAAACTATTTAATTAGCTTTGCTATGATTTTAGGCATTGGCAGGAGGATACTTGTGAAAGTCTTGTGCAATTTATTCCCCAATTATGATTTCATCTCACCATACCCCATGCAACTCTTGTCAATAAAATTATCCTCTTTATAATCTTATTCAGATTATAAAGAGGATTTTTTTAACTAATATTACTCTCTTATTTTTGTTCAAAACACAACATAGAGATCAATGCTGTATAGGATGAAGAGGAAAAAATAGGAAAAAACGAGTATTATTCGTTCAAACCACTTATCGGACTTTCCATTCTGCATTGTTTTGTTTATTTTTGCTATAAACATTAAAGTAACTACTATGAAACGGCTCCATACTTTATTTCTTCTTCTAACAATAGCGATCGATATAGCTGCTCAACCTATCTGCCAAGTTAAACATTTCTCCGTGAGTGACGGTCTCGCTCAAGGTAATGTAATGAGCATTTTACAGGATCAGAAAGGGCTTGTTTGGTTTAGTACCTGGAACGGGCTTAACAAGTTTGACGGATACACTTTTAAGACATATAAAACTTCGCAAGAGAGTAAATATGCATTCGGCAGTAATCGCATGGGAACTATTTCAGAAAGCAAATACGGGGATATATGGTGCCCCACTTACGATGGACAAGCCTGTCTTTTTGATGTGGAAACCGAGAAGTTTATTGATGTTCTCCAACCTATTGAACTTTCCACGAAACAAACTAACAATGTTACACGCATTTATTCGCTGGAGAAAGGGATTGCCTGGATTCTCTGTGAAAGCGGATATGCATTCAGAGTGGACGAACAATTATGCAAAAAAGGAGAAGGCATCACACTTTATTCAGCTTCCAACCACAACCTGAAAGGAAATCAAATATTTAACATTTATCAAGACTCTGAAGAAGATGAATGGATATTGACGGATAAAGGTGTTTCCATCATAGGAAAGAAAACACTGGATACTGACTTTCCTTTCCAGTTCATCACCCAAATAAAGGAAACGATCTATCTGATTGCAGAAAATGACAAGTTAGCCAGATATGACTTCCACACTAAAAAACTGAAATTCGTAGATATTCCTTATCCGCATCATAAAATAAACAATGTCACTACCATAGGAAAAGATATGCTGGCATTGGGAACGGATAATGGAGTGATTTTGTATTCTATCCCGAAGAACAGTTTCCAGCAAATAGACATCCGTACAGCTACCCAAACTTCCAACGATGTAGAATCTGTCTATCAAGACCACTTGGGAGATATCTGGATTTTTTCAAAAGATCCGGGCATTGTCCATCTTAACCTCGTGACCAATGAAAAAGAGCATCTGTTCACCCCAAAAGATGAGATTATCAAGCATGGGCGTAAAAGTCGCAAACTTATTTTTGAAGATAATGCGAAAAACCTATGGTTACTCCCCACGGAAGGAAACTTTTGCTACTATGACCGGAAAGAAAGAACTCTCAAACCGCTTCTTACGGATATCAATAATCCTAAGTCTATTTTCAGTCCGTTAGTCAGGTCTTATACATTGGATAATCAGGGAAACTGTTGGTTTGCAACAGCACGTGGTGTAGAGAAACTATGCTTCTTTCCACAGAGCTATCAATTTAACCTGACTGATTACGAGGCAGAAACACGTGCATTCCTGCAAGACAGCAATAAACGTCTATGGACAGCATCGAAATCTAATTATATCCAGATATTCGCACCGGATGGTAACCTGGTGGGGTACTTATCCAAACAAGGAAATATCATTAAGGAAAAACAATCGTTCTATAATGGGGTATATTCGATTCTGGAAGACAAAGATGGAAATATATGGTTGGGGACTAAAGAAATCGGACTTTTCCAACTTAAAAAGACAGGAGCAAATCATTACTCTATTCACCATTTTGAACACCAGACAAATGATCCTTATAGTTTAAGCAGTAATAGCATTTATGCTATCTTTCAGGACAGTCGTAATAATATTTGGATAGGATGTTATGGGGGTGGATTAAATCTGCTGGCACAAGCTAAAGATGGAAAAGTTTCATTTATTCATAGTAATAATGAGTTAAGAAACTATCCCATAGCTTACGGTATGAAAGTACGCAATATTGCAGAAGCTCCGGGAGGAGTGATTTTAGTGGGAACGACTAACGGACTGCTGACATTCTCGAACAACTTCGAACGCCTGGAAGAGATTAAATTCTACCGGAATATCCGTAGACCGGGAGATAAAAACAGTCTTAGTGCCAACGATATCATGCATATCTATACAGACAAGAATAAAACCACTTATATCATCAGTTTCACCGGAGGCGTAAATAAAGTGATATCTCCCAATCTGCTGAACGAGAATATCCAATTCAGAAACTACGACAAGAACAACGGGCTGGCTTCCGATTTGGCACTATCAATGATTGAAGATACACAGAATCAGCTATGGGTTGTTTCGGAGATTGCGCTCTCCAAATTCGATCCTGCCAAAGAAACTTTTGAGAACTATGAATTAAGTTCCATCTATCAGGAATTCAATTTCTCCGAAGCTCTTCCTATTATCAATGCCCGTAACCAAATTATCTTAGGAACTGATAAAGGCTTTCTGGAAGTTTCTCCGGAGAAGATGCGGAAGAGTAGCTATGTCCCTCCTATTGTGTTTACAGGACTCAAGATTCAAGGACACCTTACCGATCACTCTATTGACAATCTGGAAGAATTGGAACTGGAGCCCTCTCAAAGGAATGTAACTTTCCAGTTTGCTGCACTTGATTATGTCAATCCAAAAGGGATTTTATATGCCTATCGCCTGCAAGGACTAGAAGAAGAATGGAATGAAGCAGATAATAACCGTTCCGCTAGCTACATCAACTTACCTGCAGGCAAATATCAGTTGCAGATAAAGTCAACAAACAGTGACGGGGTCTGGGTGGACAATGTACGGACTCTATCTATACATGTACTCCCCACCTTTTGGGAAACCTACTGGGCATGGCTGCTCTATTTCATTCTATTCATACTCTTTACGGCAAGCATCGTATATGTGTTGTTTTACATCTATCGGTTACGTCACAGAGTGGATATGGAACAACAATTAGCAAATATCAAACTGCGATTCTTTACTGACATATCTCATGAGTTACGTACTCCGCTAACTTTAATCAGTAGCCCTGTGACAGAGGTATTAGAGAATGAACCGCTTTCTCCTTCCGCCCGTGAGCATTTGACTTTGGTACATCAGAACACAGAGCGCATGCTCCGACTGATGAATCAGATTCTGGATTTCCGCAAGATTCAGAATCAGAAAATGAAACTACTGATTGAAGAGACCGATTTGATTCCACTTTTGCAAAAGGTGATGAGTAGCTTCAAACTGATAGCTGAAGAAAAGAACATAAACTATCAGCTGACTTCTACCATCCAGTCGGTATATAGCTGGGTGGATAGAGATAAGTTTGAAAAGATATTCTTCAATCTGCTTTCCAATGCATTCAAATATACACCTACCGACAAGTCGATTACAGTCAATATCACAACGAAAGAGAAGACAGTAGAGATAGAGGTTGCAGACGAAGGAATCGGAATTGCAGTAGAAAAACAACATTCCTTGTTCCAACGCTTCGAGTCATTGGTAAAACAAAATATTCTGCAACCATCTTCCGGCATCGGGCTGTCTCTCGTGAAAGAGATGGTGGAAATGCATCATGGCACTATTACAGTAAATAGTCAACCCGGAATAGGCAGCCGTTTTACAGTAAGCTTGCCTTTACAACGGGAAATTTTCGAAGAGGATGTACAGGTCGAATTTATCCTGAATGATAGTCAGAGTTCAGCACCTCATCCCGTCGATAGCATGAAAGCGCCGGAAGAGGTGGAAGAAAAAGAAGACCTTGAGACTAATTCGGATGGTTTCTCCATATTGGTGGTAGAAGATAATGAAGAGTTAAAGGCTTTTCTGAAAAGTATTTTGTCGGAGAATTATACGGTAATCACAGCTTCCAATGGTGAAGAGGGATTGCAACATGCTGTTGACGACCTGCCCGATCTTATTATCAGCGATGTTATGATGCCGGTGATGGACGGTTTAGAAATGATTAGGCAAATCAAAGAGAACAACAATATTTGCCATATCCCCATCATTGTATTATCAGCCAAGGCCTCTCTGGACGACCGTATCGCCGGATTGGAACAAGGCATTGACGATTATATCACCAAACCTTTCAGTGCTACTTATCTAAAGACCCGTGTAGCCTCCTTGTTACGACAACGCAAAGCATTGCAGGAACTCTATATGAATAGGCTGATGGAAGGAAAGAATACCTCTTCTCCCGATCCTCTGACTCCTTCACAACCACAGATTACTCCATACGACGAGCAATTTATGAAAAAAGTAATGGCATACATGGAAGAACAGATGGACAATGCCGAACTAACGATTGACGAATTTGCAGAACAGTTGATGCTTAGCCGTACAATCTTCTACCGGAAATTAAAATCAATCGTCGGACTGACACCTGTTGACTTTATACGGGAAATACGTATCAAACGTGCCGTACAACTGATTGACAGCGACGAATATAACTTCTCCCAGGTAGCATATATGACGGGATTCAACGATCCGAAATATTTCAGCAAGTGCTTCAAGAAAGTGATAGGAATTACCCCGTCAGAATACAAAGAGAGAAAAAAATAACTCTTTGATAAGAATATAAAAAGTCCCTTTATACCCGGTTGTCTCATTATTCGATCAATCAAAATTCGATAGAGTAAACTGATATAAAGGGACTTTTCATACAAGATAAAGAGATTTGCCTGTCAACAACACATCAATATCCAAACTTACATTGACAAACAAACACCTGTTTTTCCGAATCATCATTAAATACTTCTTCTTCAAATCCTCCATATTTATGAATAATACTAAAACCATTCCATTCCAAATATGAATCCAACTCTTGAGAGAAAAACATTCTCATATCCAGATTTTGAATAGAATTGAATTCACCATTGATAAAATAATGCCATTCGATCCGATTAATCTGGGTTTTATTTTCATATCGCATTGTCTGCTTTATCGAAACTTCTCTTCCATCATCAGTTGTATACGTGGCTATTTCCTGCTGCTCTTTCTCACCTTCAACTATATACCGAATATTCGGATTAAAACAATCCAACAGAAATAAGCCTCCGTCTTTGAGGTGATTTTTAACGACATGAAGTACCTTAAATAAATCTTCATTCTCATATAAATGATGGATCGAATTAAATGGAATAAAAATAAGGTCGTACTTCTCCTGTAAATCCAGAGTCCTGATATCCGCCTGAATGAAATTGATTCTTAGTCCAGCCTCGGCAGCTTTCATCTTAGCCTGATGGAGCATTGAAGCAGTGTAATCAACCCCACTTATATCATATCCATCCTTTGCAATAGGAAGAGTAAGTCTGCCAGTTCCACAGCAAAGCTCAAGTATTCGGGCATCCTTGTTTTTAGGTAACCACCGCTTATAAAATTGTAAATCATCCATGCTGGTATTCATTCCATCATAAATATTTGCATCATAAATTAAATCGCCAACTTTATAATCACTATTCATTTGCCTCCTCCAATATCCATTATTTACTATTATTTCTTATACAAACAAGAATATCCCCAACGTACAATGTACCAAAAGGATATTCTATAAATAACCGGAAGTATTACCGGTCGTTCGCAAATGTAGTAAATATCTATAGGCCAGCTATGATTATCCTCTAAAACCTTTACTTTAGTGATTTTCTATTTCGATAAAGGTTCGATATATGACCTTGTTGGATATTCTACTCAAATATGAAATTCTTAATAGATAAGCTCTTATTTGAACCTCTGAACACAAAATAGACTTTCTCTTTCTTTCGTAATTTCTTTACTTCAAAACTCTGCTTCGTCCACTCCCCGTTAGTAGATTGAATAGTGCAAGAAGCCAACAGTTCCCCTTGTAAAGAACCTCTTCTCATCTCAAGAACTCCTCCCGGATTCAAAGCCTGCAGTTCGAATGTTATCTTTCCGGGTCTTTTCTTAAATGTCAAGTTATTAAACACAAGCCAATCACTGTCCTTTATATCCGTTAGAAATTGCATCGGACGTTTGCCGACAGGACGAACCAATGTCATCCCTTCCCGGTCGTCATAACGAAAGAAGTCTATTTCCGTAAATGCATCATAATGATTGCCGCGATGCGCACTTTCCAGTTCAAAAGAGTCAAAGTCGGCATATCCGCAAGGATTTCCTTTCATTACATTATAACAACAGAGTGCATGCCGTATCCCTAGAAATCCCCAGAAATTAGAAACACCTTCAGGACCGAAACGATGATATTGGCGATTATCCAAACTATAATGAAAACGAGTAGCCCCTTCTTTCGTTGTTTCTGTGCGCAGATAAATTCTCTGAACATCTTTCAATTCAAGACTATCCACAATCATCTCTGCCGCATCCCGGTTCCCTTCTCTCATTTCAAGCCAAAAGCGGTTGTCCTTCTTTCTGACTCCAAATTGATACATCATTCTTCCCATAATCCCATTTCCGGCAAAGTCACCTTCCTTTAAACCGGACAAGTCTAATAATACCGTGCCCGTGCTATACGGTCCTGTCACCTTTTGAGTTAACGAGTTCCTCGCCCAATAAAAACCTTTGGCATGTTGAGCATATATTCTAAAATAACCCGGCCTGTCCGTCAAGCTCCACTTCTCTTTATACGGAACATGATTAAATTCCCAGACCGGAGCCAATTCCGGTTTGTCAAAAGAATCGGAATGATGAGGATAATTCATCTTATGTTTACCTTTGACTGCCGGTTTCCGATAAGTAACCACTCCTTTCCCCGGTCTGCCTTCCGGTCCGACAACCGGCCATTCATTCTCCCATTTCATAGGATATAACATAAGACACCTCCCCATATAATCGCGATCTTGAAAAGTGTATGCCCAGGATTCTCCTTCAGCCGTTTCTATATACCCACCCTGATGAACACCTGCACCGGCATAATTAATATCATCATCTATCAGAACTTTCGTTTCATAAGGTCCATAAAGGTTTCGTGAACGGCTTATCATCTGCACCCCATCATACCCCAACGCCGGATTAAAGACATAATACCATCCGTTTCTTTTATAAGTGTGACATCCCTCAAACAAATGGCCGTAACCTTCGGGAGCTGTTATAATGAGCGTTCCTTTATCTTGAGGGTCGAGCACTCCCGTAGCATCATCTTTCAACCGCGTCAGATAGATTTTCCCTTTTCCGTGAGTGACATACTTTTTACCGTCATCATCAATAAAAAAGCCGGGATCATACAACCGCTTTTCAAACTTATGCATCGTATAAGGACCTTCCGGCCTCGTACTCTTAAACATGACGAAGCCATCATCCGCAATATTGACTCCTATATAATAAATGCCTTCATCATATCTGATGGTAGGGGCCCAGCACAAACGGCTATAAGCCGTTTTCTCATTTTCCATCCGATATTGAGGCTGGAAAGTGATACTGTCATAGGCATGACCGATAATTTGCCAATTAATCAAATCTTTCGAATGACAGACCGGAATTCCCGGCATTGCCACGAAGGACGAACTAACCATGTAATAATCCTCCCCTACACGGATAATATCCGGATCAGGATAATCGGCATTAATCACCGGATTGGTATAGGTTCCGTCACCATTATCGGAGGATAACAGGACATATCTCTGAACAGGTGCACAAGCTTGCAGGAACGTCAATATGCACCCCAGAATCAAAAGATAAGGTAAACACTTAAAAGAACAAGTCGAATGATACATCATAGTATTCGCATTTTAATCAATGAATAAACGCCCGGATGAGCTTAATTAACAATGCAATATTAAGCATTTCCTCCATCCTGCCAGAGTAATAATCAGTACAAAAGGAGGACAATCATACATACCCTTTCAAACAAACATTTCAGTATCTTTCTATTTACATTATAAAGTTCACGTTCTATTCAGCTAAAATGTTTTATCTTTGAACAGGTCTATGGATTTATCGGCTCCAAATAAGCCTTGCATAGGAAATCCTCCTTTTCTACCGGATATTCCCCACAAAAATAATGAAAAGCACGTACTATTGCAGTCTCAAATCTAAAAACCAAAAGAACTAGAAAATGAAAAAGCAATGGATCATTGCCTGTCTTATCGGAATTCAAGGGGTAAATGTACAGGCACAACAACCCAGCAAGTATCCCTATCAGGACACGAAATTAACTGCGGAACAACGGGCGGATGATTTACTTCAACGCCTCACATTAGAAGAAAAAGTGGCGTTGATGCAAAACAACTCACCGGCTATTCCCCGGCTTGGCATTAAGCCGTATGAATGGTGGAACGAAGCTCTTCATGGCGTTGCCCGCGCCGGACTGGCTACTGTCTTTCCGCAAGCCATAGGTATGGCCGCTTCTTTCAACGACGAACTATTATACGAAGTCTTTGATGCCGTATCTGACGAAGCACGCGCCAAGAACCGCCAATTCAATGAAAAAGGACAATATAAACGTTATCAGGGACTGACCATGTGGACTCCCAACGTCAATATCTTCCGCGACCCCCGCTGGGGACGAGGACAGGAAACATACGGCGAAGACCCTTATTTAAGCGGACGTATGGGAATGGCGGCAGTCAGAGGTCTGCAAGGACCGGAAGATGCCGAATATGACAAACTTCATGCCTGCGCCAAACACTTTGCCGTACACTCGGGCCCCGAATGGAACCGTCACAGCTTCAACGCAGAAAACATTGCACCCAGAGACTTATGGGAAACCTACCTTCCTGCTTTCAAGGAACTGGTACAAAAAGCAGGAGTTAAAGAAGTGATGTGCGCTTACAACCGTTTCGAAGGCGATCCCTGCTGCGGCAGCAACCGTCTGTTAACCCAAATTCTCCGCAACGACTGGGGATTCAAAGGAATTGTAGTCACCGACTGCGGAGCAATCGGAGACTTTTTCCAACGCAAGAAACATGAAACGCATCCCGATGCCGCCCATGCCTCTGCCGACGCTGTTTTAAGCGGAACAGATCTCGAATGTGGCGGTAACTTCAAAAGCATCACCGATGCTGTGAAAAAAGGCCTGATTTCGGAAGAGAAAATCAATACATCAGTCAAAAGACTACTGAAAGCCCGCTTTGAACTGGGAGAAATGAATTCGACTCATCCCTGGAGTAACATTCCATTTTCTGTTATCGACTGTCCCAAACACAAAGAACTGGCACTGAAAATGGCACACGAAAGTCTGGTATTACTCCAAAACAATAACAACATCCTTCCATTAAACCGTCAGATGAAAGTCGCAGTCATCGGCCCCAACGCCAACGACTCGGTAATGCAATGGGGTAACTACAACGGCTTCCCTTCACATACCGTTACTCTACTGGAAGGAATACGCGCCAAACTACCTGACGCACAAATCATCTACGAACCTGTATGCGGATATACAAACGACACCACCCTGCACAGCCTATTCAATCAGTGCAGCATCGACGGAGAAGCCGGATTCAACGCCACCTACTGGAATAACCGCGAATATAAAGGCAAAATTGCCGCAACCGACCGTCTGACCACTCCTTTCCATTTCAGTGCAGAAGGTTCTACCGTATTTGCTCCCGGTGTAGGATTGAAAAACTTCACCGCCATCTATCGTTCCACTTTCCGCCCAACAGATTCCGGTGCCGCCACTTTCCGCGTGATGACTAACGGAGGAGTTACTTTATTCCTCAACGGCAAGCAAATAGCAGAAGCCACCAACATCAAGAATCATACCAATCTGTATTCTTTCAACTACGAAGCAGGAAAGAGTTACGACATCGAGTTGCGTTTTATTCAGGTTAAAGATAACCCTGCACTGAACTTCGACTTGGCAAAACAAACTCCAATGGATGCCCGTGAAATCCTGAACAAGTTGCAAAGCGCAGATGTAGTTATCTTTGCCGGAGGTATCTCCCCCCTATTGGAAGGAGAATCCATGCGGGTATCCGACCCCGGATTCAAAGGCGGCGACCGTACAGAAATCGAATTGCCCGCCATCCAGCGCGAAGTTCTTGCTCTTCTAAAGAAGAATGGAAAGAAAACAGTATTCGTCAACTTCTCCGGTTCGGCAATGGCCATCGTGCCTGAAACGCAGAATTGCGATGCTATCCTGCAAGCATGGTATCCCGGACAGGCAGGTGGAACAGCCGTTGCCGATGTTCTTTTCGGAGATTACAATCCTGCCGGACGTCTGCCTATCACTTTCTATAAAAGCATGCAACAATTACCGGATTATGAAGATTATTCGATGAAGGGACGTACCTACCGTTTCATGACGGAAACACCTCTTTATCCATTCGGCTACGGTTTAAGTTATACCCGTTTCTCTTATGGGAAAGCTACCCTGAACCAATCGAAGCTGACCAAAGGCGAAAAAGCAATCCTTACTATCCCGGTAAGTAACGTCGGGCAGAGAGACGGTGAAGAAGTGGTTCAAGTGTACATCTGCCGTCCTGACGACAAAGAAGGTCCGCAAAAAACTCTTCGTGGTTTCCAACGGGTTAGCATTGCTAAAGGTAAGACACAGAACGTCCAGATAGAGCTTCCGTACGATTCTTTCGAATGGTTTGATGCAGCGACCAATACCATACGTCCTTTAAACGGAACATATAAGATACTTTACGGAAACAGTTCAAATGAAAAAGACTTGCAAACGTGCAGTATTCAGATTCAATAGGCAATGCTATTACATACAATTTGAGGCCGGGTTAATGAACTTAGGCTACATTGAGAATTTATAAAAAAATGGTTTTTATTGTCAGGCCAAGAGTTATGGCTTCATAAAGTGATTGTTTTCAAGCTATTACCCACTGACAATAGAAGCTGACAATAGGCTGACAATAAAAGACGAAAATCTTTATTGTCAGCCTATTATTGTTTAAAACTGCACTATGCAGCTATTATCCCTTACTTACCAAGCCTGCATTATTCCGCAAAGACACCGTTATTGTTCAACTAAGGTGCCGTTATCGTTCTGCTAAAGTATCGATCTTGTTAGTTCTTCACGGCCGTGACGAGATCTTTCCACGGCTGTGGCAGTATCTCACCACGGCCGTGAGAAGAAGCTACCACGGCCGTGGGAAGGTAAAGATAGCGGCACCTTTGCCCAACTATACCGGCACACTAATCAAACTATACAGGTATACTTACTCAACTATACAGACATACTTACTCAACTGTACAGGCATACGAATGCAACTATATCAGAACCTTAAAACAACAATTCCAAGATGTCAGCATAACTATACAATAAAAAAACAGGCTGACAATAGAACTCTTAATTCTTATTGTCAGCCTATTGTCAGCTTCTATTGTCAGCATGTATTATACTGTAATTCACTTCTTTAACTACCGTCCTGACAGATTGACAATAAAAACAGTATAAAACAGATAGTACAGTTAGTTCTTGGTCAGTAACCGTTTCTCTGAAATCGTTCCCAGATCTTTTCCGTTAATGGTGATATCCGTTGTATTTTCGATCTGTATCATAGATTGGTCAGGAGTGTCAATTTCAACATTCTCGATGTTGAGCTTTGCCACTTGATTCACTACAATACCCTCTTTAGCACCAGTAACCACCATATTCTTGATGGAAATATTCTCAATCGGCATTTCGGGAAGTCCGTTCAGATACGCCGCCCGTCCTGCTCCCCTGCAAAACACATCCGAGATATAGATGTTCCTAAAAGCAGGAGTCTCTTCACTCACACTCGGAATCGGTTCACCGGGAGCACTTTTGGCCGCATAATATAAATCGGCAATCAAAGCATCATTAGGAATATCAATCATATTTATATTATTGATGTAAATATTCTCCACGACGCCACCACGTCCACGGGCACTTTTAAACCGCAACCCGACATCCGTACCGATAAAAGAACATTCGGACACATATACATTCTTCACTCCTCCGGACATCTCACTACCAATTACGAATCCGCCATGACCATGCAAAACGGTATTGTTTCTCACAATCACATTCTCACAAGGTTCACCTCTGCGACGGCCATCTTCGTCTTTACCAGACTTCAGGCAGATTGCATCATCTCCCGCATCAAAGAAACAGTTGGCAATCAGCACATTCTTGCATGATTCCACATCGAGCGCGTCTCCGTTCTGCGAATACCAGGGATTGAACACCTTTACATCATTCAATATCAAAGATTCGCACGAAAGCGGATGAAGACACCAGCTCGGAGAGTTTTTGAAAGTCACGCCTTCCAGAAGCACCTTTTTACTCTTCACAATACTTAGCAGTACAGGACGCAGCCAACTTTTCATCTCCTCCCATTCTTCACTCGTGATTTCAGCCTGTTGATTCCCCTGGCCAGACATGAGAACGGATGCTTTCAATGCCCCTTCATTAGGATACCACACCTTGCCGTTCTCATCCACATTACCACCGGAGTTCACCAGATTCTTCCACTGTCTGTCCGTCATTTTATCCTTCTTCACAGGACGCCATCTGTCTCCCGCTCCATCAAAAACGCCATAACCGGTAATAGCTATGTTTTCTACATTCATTGCCGAGATAGGCGACTGGCAGCGCCGTGTATCCAGTCCTTCAAATGAAGTCGTAATAATCGGATACAACGAGGTGTCACCGCTAAACACAATCAAAGCATTCTTTTCTGCATGCAAATTGACGTTACTTTGCAAAACAATGGGGCCTGTGAGCCACAAACCTTCCGGAATGATTACTTTACCCCCTCCTTTGTCGTGCACTACTTTGATAGCCTTATTAATAGCCTCCGTGTTCAGCGTCACCCCATCGCTTTTTGCTCCGAAATCACAGATATTTACCTGATAATCGGGAAAAACGGGACGCTCTATGGCGGGCATGGAGAAAGGAAGGTCTGCATACATTGCCTTCAAATCTGTCTCCACATCCACCTGCTTGGCAGTACCCTGACAAGCACAAAATAGTCCTATGATGACCGGTACCAAGCCAGTCATTCGATTCAATCTATTCATCGTATCTTTTTACCTAAACATTTTATTATTTGAACCAAGCCGCATCGGTATAGCCATCCCAACTCATGATGGTTTCACGTGTACCGAAGTATTGATCGTATTGTTCCTTATTAAGTTGCAGCACTGTATTGCGCACCGTTGCCGGAATGGATTGATAAATATCAGAACCCGATTCAGTCTTGCAGTTGTAAAGTTTGCAGCCGGTGGCAACAGTAGGTACAGCCGGTGTCAGCGGTTTATTCTCTCCTACAAAGTTAGGACCGTACACATCGGCAAACGTACAGTTTAAGAAGGTCAGATTGTCCGGCTCAAACTGATAAATCAAAGTAGAGTTAGTAACGCCTTCGCCTACCGTGAAACGGCTGTTCAAGAATACATAACCCAAGTAACCCGCACTGACACGCGCTTGCATTACAGCACGTGTACCGCTAGGTGCATGGATCTGACAATCTTCAAACAGTACCACCTTACCCGACCCCCAGATGAAATCGGTAGCTCCGGCTATGAAACAATCTTTGAACCAGTTGTAACCTCCACCGGGAAGCAAAGTATCCTGGAAACTCAAGACACGGCAATTGATAAAAGCAGCCGATTTGTTGTTAATATAAAGTGCCTCGGCCTGACCATTCTTGCCTAGTGTCCAGCCATACGCATTCTCTATCGTCACATTTTCAAAGCGGATTTTATCACTGTTACCATCGAGTATCACCACCGAACGACCTCCGGAAGAGGGCACAATAGTGCCGGTAGGGGCAAACTGATCGATATTGGTTCCGCCGCCTATACCACCGTTAATATCATTGCTGTTATCATATTGAATATTGACAGCCGTATTATCACTAGCATTTCCTTTTACTGTGATGTTGCTTTGATCGCGCAAGTAGATAATCTCCTGATAGATACCGTCATCCATCCGGAATGTCTTGGCAGCATTCAAATCGACATGTGTGGCACAGAAGTCAATAGCACCTTGCAAAGTATAGAAGTCAGCATTGGGGTCGGTGTGACTAATTTTCACCTCATAGTTCGGTCCGGTCAATGTTGGTGCCGGCTTCGTCTTGAACGTCCATGCACGGCCATATACTCCCTTGAAGTCTGTTTGTTTCACTGCTGCCTGTTCGATGGTTACATAATATTCGGTGTCGGGTTGTAAGCGCTGTTGATGAGGCTTGATAATGAAACTCTTACCTTCCACCCGTGCCGGATAATAATTGACGATACGACGACTGACGGAAGAACCGGTAGGCGTAACGCCGATAATATCCATCCACGTATTCAGTTGGGTCTGACCGTTTACGATAGACTGTCTGCGTTCTGCCATATTGATTTCATCTACCTGTTTATGGTCGCTCATACGATAGATGCGGATACAACCACTCGTACCAAGTTCGGGTGCAGTGCCTTCAAAGGCGATTTTCAGTTCGGTATCTGCTAGTGCTTGCTGCGTGCCGTCGGCAGGTGTGAAGGCATATCCTGATACAGGAGTCTTGTCACCTTCGGCCGTTCCATCCTCACTGCTTCCGTCTTCCCAGGGAGCAGATGAGTTTCCACCATCTACATTTTCAAGACGTCCCATCTCTACAAAGCCGCTGTCGTCTATGTAGAGTGCGAATGTGTAGCTATAACCTTTGTGGAATTGCGGCAAAGCAATGTCCAAATTAGTAAATATCCACTCTTTCTCTCTATCGTCCAATACGAAAGACACTTTATAGCTGTCTGTCAATGCCGATGGAAGAATGATAGCTTCGTAGAATCCTGTTGTAGCATTGTGATAAGGGTTGATTGTAGCAACAGAGCTTTCGTCAACCGTCAGTACATCTGTTTGTATATTGAATGAAGCGGCAGTTTGCATCCCCTCAATCCGTACATCACTTACTTCCAACGGTTCTTTTTCCATATTCACAAACTTCAGAATCACTTTTGCCAGACGATGGGTAAAGTTTAATGAGATATGGGGTTCGTTCTCCGGAGAGTAGGTGTATTCTTCTTTCGTGGCAGCATATAGTAAGTCGCACGCCGTACTTCCTCTTTCTTGAGCGGCCAGTTGCACGGGATAATTAAAATTACGTACATCGGCATTATACGGATAGCATGCCACAAACTTCACCGGTGTTCCATCATTTTGCACTTTCAGCGGTGTAGTGGAAGTGAAAGAAACCGACGCACCCTCTTCCGAGCAGACATAAGGTACATTCGCTGCTTCTGTGACAGGTTCAAGAGTCTTCATATCCAATACGTATGTTCCGATCTTATCTCCGTCATTCCATGACGATCCGTCTTGGGTGACACGGGTTGAGAAACCTGTGAGGTCTACACCGAAGGTAACCTCTCCCGCAGTAGTAGGTTGTTTTGTGCCTGTATCTTGCTCATCATCCGAACAAGAGAGGCAAAACAAACCACCTAACAAGGGATATAATAATGAATGAAATAATTTCATAACTGTAATGTTTAATCAGTATTACAAGAGTAATTCAATGGTTATTTTACATTCTTATACCAACGCGGGTCACCTACTTGAGCATCAATTTTCAGTTTGAAGTTGCCGTTTCCTGCATCTTCAAACAGTTCGGTAACTGTTTTGGACGTATCTATCCAGGCATTAGGGAAAGTATTGGCATCAATTGCTTTTCCATGTACATTCAATACAGGCAGCTGTCCGGCTTCGGTAGCTGCCGCTGCATAGTTACCGGAGAATTCCCGTACATCCATTTTATAGCCTATGTTAGGGTTACTTGTAACGAAGCAGGCTGAAATATTATTCTTATAGTAGAGATTGCCGTTACCATATTGACTTTCAAAAGGAGTCTTGCCCAAATCTGCTAATGTACAATTTTCTACAGTGATAACCACACCATTGGCATCTTTTACATAAACGGCACGTTCTGTCATTTTATAAAGTGTAGAGTTGGTTATAGTAATTGCTTTAGAGCCGTAATAATTGAAAATACTTTCCATGTTTTCAAATAGACAATTGTTGATGAGTACGGCAGAAAGTAAGTTTTGTACTCCGTCATTTCTGGTTGGCCAGTCACAAACAGTCTTCATATTACTAAAGTTACACTTCTTAAAGTCTACTACAGCATCAGTAGCAAGTTGGGCAGTTTCATTGTTAGTCAGCAGAGCGGTTGAGTTATCACCTGTAATATCCAGGTTATTCAATGCTATCTTTTGAAGACTGGTATATTGTATCTGTTTCAGATTCATCTTCACTTGTTTTTCTGTATCACCAATCAGCAACAACTCTGTTACAGCTTCGGGCACTACTATTGCATCGCTAAAGGTATAAGCTTCTGCATTGGCAGCAAATACTAACGCAACTTTACCGGAAGCACCGGACAATATTGTCGACAGGTTTGTTTCTGCATTAATCGCTTTTTGAGCATAATCAGCAGGGATTGCTTCATTCTCTGAAACTTTATCACCGTCGCCGTCTTCGCTGCCACCATCACCCCAAGGTGTGTTACTGCCGGAGCCACCGCCTATTTCCCCACTAGTCTCTTTTCCTACATTGATATTGAAGGTATACTCATTGCCCGCAACAAACTTATCTATCTTGCTGCCTTCAGGCACTGTGTACTGATACTTACCACCGTCTGCCATGATAGTGAGCGACATTTTATTTATCAACTCTTCAGCAGGCAACATGATACCAATAAAAGATTTATCTCCTGTTTTCTGCAGGGAAATAGACTTCTGCGTATCCATGTTAGTCAATTTCCCGTCTATCAGGCTGAAAGTAGCTGTGGTATTCATCCCCCCTACCGTTATACTTGTCACATTCGACACGTTTTCATTCGTAATCTTGACACGTAGAAGCACTAACTTATGATGGAAAGTGAATGCCAATCCACCTGCCAACAATGATTCTGTAGACTGGTTAGCGGCCTTTGCCCACATTAAATCGTGGGCAGAGATACCGTTAGACTGATCGCTTACATCTACTTTATAAAGTGCTGCTGTGGCATCAATAACATCTGCAGATGTAGTATGCGGATAATAGGCTACGAAATTCGTAGGCATATCATAGATTGCTATTCCGGGATCGGACGAGAAGTTCGCCGTAAGCCCCTCGCCAATCGTCGTATATTTCACGTTAAGGGCATCGTTCAACACATTCTTATCTTCCGTATCGAACATATATATACCAATAGCATCACCGTTCTCCCATTCACTGGTTTCGCTATTCAATCGTGTAGTGAAACGGTCGTTGCCCGAACTGATAGTGCGAAGCATTCTTTGACCATCGCCATCAGTAAGAGAATTTTCATTAACTTCACTACAAGCTACTGCCAACGTTCCGGCAACCGCTAAGAAAAATAAATGTTTCAGATTCATAATATTATATTTTAATTTATTCTTAATCATGTAAGTTCATATTCTCAATTTAAATTTAAGGCAACCAACGAGTATCACCGGCACGGTTGCTTACAATCGGAGAAGAGGTATCCTTAATCGTCAAGTCTCCATTAGCCGGATCGGCAAACAGTTCGGCTGCCGTAATTTTCAAATCGGTCGCATTCATATTCTTACCTCCCAATGTATAGTCTGCGGTGGTATAGTTATTAGAGAATGTAGTAGTAGTGTTAGCACCGATAGCAAACAAGTCACCGCAAGGGGATGCCAACAAGATACCTTCCATTACCAATTTGGAACCTACGGCAGATTCAATGTTAATCAGACGTTGATTACGGCTGTAGTTGTAAATAGTTACATTCTTATATTCCAGGTCGATAGGTTTATCCATATAAGGAGCATAGAAAAGGTTACCCCAGCCATAACCATTGGTTCCATCATTGTCGTTGCTAAATGTACAGTTGCGGAAGATTGCACGGTCTACCTGGTCATAAGAAACTCCGTTATCTTTGTCGAAAGACTGAAGATTAAATGCACCATAAGCACTTGTTTGCCATCCACAACCTTCGAAACGGCATCCTTCCATTTCCAGATTCATAATGTACTTGGCATTAGCGGACTGATGGCGCCAGAAACCTCGGCGAAGACTTATGAAATCGCAATTTACAAAGCTGACATTCTCTATTGTGTATGCCTTGCTGGTATTCATAAAGTAGTTATTGTTTGCTTCATGACGAAATTCAATATTATCAAACTCCAGACTGGAGAGGTAAGAACCCTCTGCAATACTCCAACTACCTTCCAAAACAACAATAGGTTTAACTCCATCACGACTACCGGCCAAACGGAAGCCTTTCATCAAAGCGAACGGAGTGACGCGGTAAGAAGAACCTGCAGGCAAATAGTATTCTGTACCTTCGGGCACTTCAGGATCGACATCGTTGTTCAGCAACATCGCAGATAAATCGTCATCCAAGCCTACCGGTATGGACATAGCCGACGGGCCTGCCGTACGGAACGTTACCTGATTATAAGGTTTGTCATATTTACGCGGTTTACTGGTATCATACAGGTTGACAGCATACAGTGTATTCTTCGTTAAACCATCCACCTCGGCAAATCCCTGCATCATTTCTTCAATGGTCAGATAGCGGCTAATACCAGGCAGTGTCGTATTCATCATAGGGATAATGCTTATACTATCCACCGGATTCTGTTTATTGTCTTTCTTCCAGCGAATGATAGCCGATGATTCCGTAATTTCGGTTTTGGAAACATCTTCCACCAGTTGGGCATATTCCGGACGAGCTTCAGTAGAGGCACTGGTGTATTTCCATTGCGAGTTGTTGGTAGCGTTGGCAGCATTACTGCGTACACGAATATAGAAAGTAGTTCCGTAAGGAATATCATCGATAAACACATAAGGATCAGTGGTTTCTATCTCCATAAACAAGCTGGTATAATATTGATCCTGATGTAGTTGTACCGTATAAGAGATAGCATCGTTCACTTTATACCATACCAATGTCACAGAGTTTGCTTTCACCTCCGGTTTCTCCAATACAAACCGGGGCTGGAACAGGTCGTCCACTTTCGTATATTTATCATCTGCCTCGCAGCCTATGAACAGGGTGCCGCAAAGGAGTGCGGGCAGCATAGCCGTTGCAAGTTTTCGTAATAACTTTATCATAACGTTTGTCTTTTTACTGATTAGTATCCATAATAGTTCCGAATCAATCCGCGATGGTCTGTTATAACCTTTGCAGGATAAGGACACAGGTATCTCACAGGATCGGTAGGTTTCACTAATTGATCGTTGTTCTTGTTGATAAATCCACGGAAACTCCATGAAATAGCATCCAACGTTTCATAAAGCTGTGTTTCTTTGTTCAACACTCTCCATCCCAACGCATACTCCAATACTGTGTAACCGGCAGGGCGACCTACACCGGGACCATATTCGTCAATACCTACAATGTCTAATACCTTTCTATCAGAATGTTCAGGGTCCGTCACTTGCTTGTAATAGATATTAGACGGTACTTTCTCAATGCCTGGTACGTAAGCTCCGTTAGCTACCAATCCCCAATTAGTCATCTCGTTATAAAGATTGTAGATAACTTCACCATATTTATTCCAACGCGCAAGATCGTATTTACGAATACCTTCACCACCAAACTCCCATTTACGCTCATCCATGACTGCTTGGAAGAAATCTGCTTCATTAGTCAGGCTCTCTACATAACTTTCTACTTTATCCGTCCATTGAGCCGCATCGAAAGCACGGCGGCGAACACGCTTCAGTGCTTCTTTGGCATCGTCACGCGGTCCGTAAAGTTCATTGACTGCTTCAGCATACATCAGCAAAACATCTGCAAAACGCATACGTACACTGTTGATACCTGTATTAGAACCACTGGAAGCACCCAGCGGAGACTGCATATAGAGTTTGGACCATTTACCAACACCCATACCAGTCACTCCCATATCAATCTCCTGATTCAGGTCTTTATCATATTTATAAGGTACACAAGTCATATCACGACGCAAATCATCCTTATCAAACGAATAAACATACGTACCGCAGAAAGTTACATAGTTGCGGGCGCTGCCATAAGAGTGCTTACCTTCTGCAATAGTAACACCGATATTATAGCCATAACGACTGGTGACACTTTTCAGCATCGGAACAGCGAACATGACATCATCGTTGTTGGCAGTCTTCCAGTTACATTCATTTACCCACAAGTTTTCAAAACTTTGAGTCAAGTCGTGTTTGCTTTCTTTGATTACCTTCCCCAGATAAGTGATGGCAATCTCATAATAATGTTCAAAGTTATCACCTCGTTCCATGTAACCTACGTGAGTCACATCTTCTTTGTCGGCACGAAGAGTCCAACCACCCCGATAGAGAGCCAACTGTCCGATAAGCGACTGGCAATATTCGCGTGAAGCACGTTCTACGCCATAATCCAAATCGACTGCATATTTCATCATCGGTTCTACAGCTATCAAGTCATCAATCAGATATTCCAGAATGACATTGCGGTCGGTAGTACCCAGGCTGAAGAAGTCATCGGTCGCTTCCGTTGGTTTGATAATAAACACTACATCTCCCCATGTACGGATCAAGTCCAGATAGAGCATGGCACGAAGAGTTTTCACTTCTCCATACATCTGTTGTGTTTCGGAAGGAGTATCACCTGTTACTTTATCGGAAAACAATGGTGACTCCTGCACAGCCTGCAAAAAGTCGTTGGCATAATTGATAGCATAATAGATATTGTTCCAAGTAGCGTTCAATACCGACCAGGTGGGACGGGAATCAAAGCAGCCTATATCCGAGCCATTGGTACTGACAGTGTTGTTCTTGAACGAACTCATTTCCACATCGGTATTCGTATTCAAACCGCTGGCAAGGTTACTTCCGTACAATCCGTCTTCCGTCATGGAAGAGTAGATACGGGTCATCAACGCTTTCATCTCCGATTCGCTGGAAAATATGTACTCGGGAGTAAAGCCGGAGGCGGGCTGCACATCAAGAAAATCATCGCAAGACGTCAAAGTGAACATAGTTCCGGCAATGAGTGAGTATATTAGTTTCTTATTCATTGTTCTTTCATTTTATAGATTTCAATTAAAAAGTCAACTGTGCACCAAATGTATAGGTACGGCTACGCGGATAACGGTTATAATCAATGTTCGGTGTCAAACCGGTAGCGATGTTCACCTCCGGATCATAACCACTATATCCGGTAAGGGTAAACAGATTATTGCCCGATACATAGAAACGCACTTTACTCAAACCGACTTTCTTCGTCCACACACTTGGTAAGGTGTAACCGAGGGTAGCTGAATTAAGACGCAGGAATGAACCGTCTTCCACGGCATACGACATACAGATGGGGCGTCCGATGGAAGTGGGATTCCACATGGTAGCATTCTTATTGAATTCTGCCAGTACTTCCGGACTGTAACGGATCTCATTACCCATGTCGTCGAAGTTACGCCAGCGTTTATCTGAAGCGATGTCCATCAGGAAGTTGTTCTCTTTATTGTCCGCCCAAGTGGTCAGCATAATTTTGTTGGCATTCAGTACATCAAAATCATACATAAAGTTGAAGAACATACTCATATCAAATCCTTTATAAGTAGCATTCAGACCAAAACCTCCCGAGAATTTCGGAGTAGTGTTGCCAATAACAGTACGGTCGGCTTCTGTCAGCTGATAAGGATTGGTGCTGTTGGGATCTACCGGAGTGAGTTTCTTGAACTTGGCATTACCGGGACGCGGAGTGTCGGACAATGGGCTTGAATCTACCACTCCTTCTTTCAGTTTCCATGTTCTGGATTTGGAGTCGAAAGATTCAAAATCGGCTACGGTATAGAATCCATCATTGACATAACCGTAAATCAAACCACTGGTACCACCCACATAGGCACGATAATCATCAGAGTTCACGACATCATTTCTCCAGGCTGAAGTGAGAATCCATTCTTTTTCACCACTTGCCAGTTTATCAATCTTGTTTTTATTATGACCGATATTGAATGTGGCGTTCAGTGAGAAGTCTTTCGTTTCTATCAGCCAGGCATTCAGTTGAAGTTCTATACCCCGATTGGATGTCTGTCCCACATTGGTCATCAGTTTAGTGTAGCCTGTGTAACCTGGAATATCCGAAGGCACCAGCAAATCTTTGACTGTATTCCAGTACACATCAATCGTACCGCTAAGGCGTTCTTTAAAGAAGCCGAAGTCAATACCAATGTTACGTGTGATGGTGGTTTCCCATTTCACATCAGGATTGTACACATATTTAGAGTTATAGAAGTTATAGTAATAGTGGCTGACTTCTCCCCATCCGGCAGGACGGGAACTGCTTACCCCATACAATTTCTGATAAAGGTCGGCATCGATGCGGTCGTTACCGGAAGAACCGTAGCTTAATCTCAACTTTAAGTTGGATACGACCTGATTATCTTTCAAAAAGTCTTCGTTAGAGATACGCCATGCCAACGCTCCTGCCGGGAAGAATCCCCAACGGTTACCTTTGGCAAACTTGGAAGAACCATCGGCACGCAGCGTTACCGTAGCGAGGTATTTATCATTATAGCCATAGTTGATACGGCCAAAGAATGAAGAAATACGAGAGGGAGAGGCCGCTGACGAGGAGTTCTCGTAAGGAGTACCCAGCGACAAATTATCAAAGACCTTTTCTGCCGTGATATTTTCCGGAAAAAAACGAGTAGAGTAAGTTTTGGTAGTAGTCTGGTTATGCTTGATTTCCTGTCCCAACATCAGACGGATATCATGTGCTTCTTTTAGCATAAAGTTGTAGTTCCACACGTTGGTAAGCTGCCACTTAGTACCTTGTTTCATGCTCCATTCCGCCACCGGCTGGTTATTGTTGCTACGAGCTTTACTAGTCTCCATACCCCAGAAACGGCGTTGTTCTTCAGAGTTATTTTCGAAACCAAATTCACTACGGAAAGTCATACCTTTCATAATATCCCAAGTCACAGCTCCCATCGTATTGAGAGACTTATTAATTCTCTTTTTATAATTTCTTTTCGATTCTTCTTTGGGATCAAAAAGAGTTTCCTCTTCCAGTTGATCGGGATCGAAATACGTATCGTCTTCAGGAAGTTTCATATATTCATCCAGACCCTTAGTAGGTTTTTGGCGCAAAGCAGTCAACAAACTAACGCCTTCCGTACCGGATCCATCCACTTCCTTATGTAACAAACGCGTGCGGTATTCCAACGTCAGGAATTTAAAAGGCTTGAAGTTGAAAGAAGCATTCATATTATTTTGTTTCAGTCCGTTACCTACCATCACACTCGGTTGGTCCTGATGGATAAAGGATAGTTTATATTTGGCTTTCTCCGTACCACCATTCACACTAAGGTCTACATATTTAGCCACCGGATTGGAACCGAACACCTCGTCCTGCCAGTCTTTTCCGGCATTCCCTTGATAGATATAGTGTTCGTAAGCATGTCCATACTTATTATTGAAAGCTGTTGGGTTAGAACTTTTCTGACGAGCATTTTCATATTGCATCAATACAAATTCGTAAGGGTCCATCACATCCAGCTTGTTAGAAAGTTCTTTGGTCTGCACATAAGTGTTCAGACTAATGACAACCCGTCCTTCAACAGGACGTTTGGTTGTCACCAAAATAACACCGTTCGCACCGCGTGCACCATAGATGGCCGTAGAGGCCGCATCTTTCAACACCTCGATAGATTCAATATCGGTAGGAGGAACATCGTTCAGGCTGCCCACTTCAAATCCGTCCAATATGATAAGCGGACTGTTATCTTGTGTAATAGAACCGCCACCACGCACCAAAATCTTGATTTCTGCATCCGGCGAGCCGTCTACAGCCGTCACCTGTACGCCCGGCAGCTTACCGACGATGGCTTCAGCAGCAGAAGTGGTCTGTACTTTTTCCAATATCTTGCCGGATACGCTGGCGATAGAACCGGTCAGGTTACCTCTTTTCTGCGTTCCATAGCCGATTACGACTACATCGTCCAACATTCCGACAGCTTCTTTCATGTGGATATTAATGTTCGAGGTACGTCCTTTCAACGGTTCTTTTGCTTCTTCCATACCTACATAGCGAACTATCAACACGGCCTTGGCTACATTGGACACGCCAGTCAATGTAAATTTACCGTCCAAATCGGTCGTGGCACCGATCGAAGTGCCTTGCACCGTTACTGTGGCACCAATCACCGGTCCCATGTCGTCGGTCACCGTACCGGTCACAGTAGCAGTCTGTGCCATAGCACCCACCGCTACCCACAGCAGGATAAATATGTTTATGATTATTTTATTCATCATTCTATGCTTTTATTGTAAATAGATTTATTTGCTCCACACCATTATTTCTTTTCCATCACTATTCCGCCTTGGTTCTGATAGTAAATGATATGCTGAACCAGGTTGTGAAAATAAACTTCGATGTTCGGATAGCGTCCGTTAGGATCAACTGACGAACTGATCTTTTGTGCATCACTCGGATCGTTAGGGTCCAGCCCGTAAGCTTCTTCCCAAATATCAGGAATACCGTCACCATCCGTATCTGGCCAGGGTTTCAATGATTTCACATCAATGTAACCTTCAGTATCTGATACCGTATCAATGATACCCGGTTGTTTGGCTTTACCATCTTCTTCGGGCTTGGAACCTATATAGGTGTAAGTACCATTCTTCACTTCACGAACCACACGCTGGTCTATCACATCTCTGCGCAAAGAAGCTCCGGCATATTCGAGCACTCTATCGTAAGCCTGTTCAGCCGTATGATTGGTCAGTTTGCTATAAGGTTGGTAATCTGCCATCTTCATCGCTTGCTTTTCCGCTTCAGGAACCGTACCCAATGAGGAGTCAAATTGTCCCCAAACACCCTCTGTCCAGTTATCAGCCGTAACACTGGTATTACCCAATACATAGTTGCCATTGATGTAAGCTCTGGCAGTAGGATCACTTGACAGGATACGGTAAGAACGATTGTTTGTTCCGGTAGCGGGTCCCGGCTTATAATAGCAATTGGTTAGATTAAAAGTAGCATACTTTCCGCCATAACTGCCCTGTCCTCTTCCACTCCAGTTGTAATAAACATTATTGCGTACATCAAAATATCCGGTAAAATCATAAGATTCCTGTGTACCGGGAGCTGACAAATCGGAGATACGCGGACAGCGGCTACCGTGATGCGCTAACAGTATGTGGTGGAACGAAGCATTGTCGCCACTAAACATAGCACCATATCCATGTGCACCCTTAGCGTGGTTAGACAAGTTCATACTTTCAGAAGCAATGCACCATTGTGCCGTAAAGTTCTGTACGCCATAGAAAGTCAGTGTCTCATCCACGCTCCATCCGGCTGTAATGTGATCGATAATGGCATCTTTGAAATAACGTCCGCCAATAGCATCTTCTCCATAATCGGCAAACTGATCGCCCGGACGGCAACGCAAGAAACGAACAATAGCATTCAGGCTGGAGCCTGCACCTATAGCCGGGTCTTTAGAAAGATTAAAGGTGAAGTTGTAATTCTTCAGTGTGATACCGTCACCCGGTGCAGTCTGACCGATGATACTCAAATTAGGAAATTCATTCAGATACAATCCTCTTTTCAATTCGATGATACCGGACACATCAAAGATGATGGTACGCGGTTGATTGGACTTTTCAATTCCGTATCGCAAACTGCCCTCAATAGGAGTTTCGTTTTTGTTATAATCTGCCAGAGTTGTCACCCGATAGATTTCTCCCCCACGGCCACCGCTAGTAAAACGGCCGCCACCTTCGGCACCCGGGAAGGCCAATATAGAAGTAGAATGATCGTCACCGATGCTTGTATCGGGTTTACCATATTGGAAGATGGTAATTACTTTATCCAACATCTCTACCGTTGCTGTACGTGGAAAGACTGTTTCATTATTTTCGATATTCAATACGACTTCATTGGCAGTAGAGTTTTTCTTATCCTGCGTAATCCAACTCTCGGATATTACAGCATCGTAATCTACCGGGTTTTCTCCTTGCGGAGCCGAGATAACCAGTTTAGGACATTTATAAGGAATGATATACTCATCCTGTTCTATCGTCACCTCACCGCTTACACCGTCTTGTGTCACTTTCAGGACACGCTGCAATGTATAATCTCCTACGGATTTGAATATCAGGACGGCTGTTCTGGTTTTGTTTGCATTTGCATCTACGGCAAATGTTACTTCATCCGTCACAAAACTGCGGGTTCTGGGAGTTGCTTCCTTCAACTTGATCCAGTCGTACTCTGCTGCTATCTCCAGTTCCCATTCCACATTTGCCACTACTTTGCAGGTGAATGTACCTCCCCGGAATGACAAAGGGTCTGATGAATAATCAAACAAAATATCGGGATCGGCCCCCAGTTGCTCTACGCTAATCTCTTGTTCCAATGTCGAGCCTGCACCCGACATTGATACTTTTACTGTTCCGGTGCGCTTGGGACCGTCTGTATTCTCGGTAAAAAACAAACGGAGATCACCATTCCCCTCTCCGGAGCTTTTTGATATAGTCAACCAGTCGCCTGTCGAGGTCACTTCGGCAGTCCATGTAGAGGTAGCCGTTACGTTGATTGTAAACGAACCGTCTACGTTACTCAACTTCACCTCATTCTTCGACACTTCCAGTTTGGCAGCTGTTGCACCCGCATTAGATTCGTCGTCCGAACTACATGCGCTCAACAATCCTACCAATAATATGAATAGAAAATATCTCATGTTTTATATCTTTATATTGTTAATACTCTATTGATTATTTAATCCAATGCGGATCACCAATTCCATTTGTATATACTTCGGAGTTTTTATCGGTAATAGTGAAATCTCTACCAGCCACATCTTTGAAGAGTGTTTCCATAGGGAGAGCTGTTTCTACCGGTATTTCAGCAGCATCAACTCCCCAGTTAGCCACTACAAAGCCATTGGTGCGATAGTTATTCTCGAAAGTCTTGCTTGTGACGTTTCTTGTAGTGAACCAAGTTCCCTGTCCGACTTCACAAACACCACTAAAGAGATTATTACGGACAACCAAGTGGAATGAAGAGGTATTTTTCGGATTTAAGTCGAAGAAGGTCATTGCAGCAGGAGCCATACTCACAAATGTACAATTCTCTATTGTCACATTCAATTCGCCTGTCATACTGCCCAAACCGGTTATCAAAGCTCTTGTCAGATTGTTGGCATGGAACGTAGAGTTCTTGAACACAAAGTTGTGTACCGGCGCGTCCTGCTTGGTAGAAAGACCGAACAGGCCACTTCCACCGGAATTCAAACCTAAGAAACGACAATTCTCAATCACAATATGATCGGCAATCTGTTTCTGTGCAGCATCTACTTCCTGATACCACATTGTACGTACCAAATCGCTGATTTCACAGTTCTTCCAAGAGATAGTAGATACATGGAAAGCTTGGTTTTTAAACTTAAAGAAATCGGAAGTTGTCACCTTTATTTTCAGATTCTCGAAGTGGAAGGCTTCAATAATGGCATCAGGACAGTTGATACTCATGTTGCCCATTTCCATAAATGCCAATTCTTCACCATCACCCGGTGCCTGTCCCATGATGTAGAGAGCTTTCGGTATTTCGGTCTGTGTACCTAATTTATAGGTAGCACCTGCTTTCAGGAAAAGTTTCACCTCATTTACAGAAGCATCCGCCAGCATTGATTTACAGATTGATTCAAGGTTCTCTTCCGGACTTACATATCTGTATCCGTCAGGAATTCTCATCGGAGCTTCCGGATTGATATCTTCTTCGTTCCATCCTTCCGAAGCAATTGTTACAGTGTAATCTTGTATGATCGGTTCATCTACGTTGTTCAGTGCAAACGCCACTTGTACCGTATCATCAGGCAAGATGGGGAATGTGCCATCGATAGCTTTAGATTGGACTACCGTATTATTCTTATCCAGATAGTCGATACGCACGGATACTGTTCCGCCTTCGCTTTGCGTTTGAAACAATACAAAGTCATCGGTGTAGTTCACTCCACCGGTTGTTGTCTCTTTCTCGCGTTGCACATCTGTCGGAGCTTTTACAAAAGTAGCATCCGATAGTTTATATCCTGATATTGGTGAAGAAACGACTGCGCGTAATTTCGAGTAGCTTTTATCCGATTTACGATCGGTAGACTTCAGACGAAGCACACCTGTACGATTGTACATACGCACACTAAGCGGTTCGTCGAACGGGGATTTATACGTCACCGGTGCCGAAATGGCATATTTTGTTTTAGCCGTCGGATCCTGATGTATCACAATATCATTCAGATTCTTCGGACTGGGAATAGAATCGGATTGTGTGGTAGAAATAATGTTATAACTCCCATTGGACAACTGAAAGCGATAAAGCGACGAATAGTTGGCTACATACTCACCATCGGCTGTATAGATAAACAGGGGTTTGTTAGAGGCACCTGTGTTCACCGCCCACGGTTCGTCATCCAGAAACAGTTGTATCTCTTTTACTACCGAAGTGGCATATCGTTCTTCTTCCGAACAAGCTGTTATTCCCAACAGGAGCATTATTCCCGTCAGTGAATAGAATATATTTCTCATATAACTCCTGTTTTAAAATTCTGAAACTTCTATTGTAAACGGTTGAGTGGATGTACTCTTATACATGACTGTGCGTACCGAAGGCCACGGCTCGTCCAAGTAATTCTCATCCGTAATTTTCATATGTACGGTAGAACGCTTGGAAGACTCAAAGCCTATACCGGTATCAAGAGGGCTGATGATGCGATTCACCTCCTCGCCTCCTTTCAGATATACCACATCTATAGATGTTCTGGAATCTCCATTCACTGTGGGAAATGAATAAACCGAAGCTCCAAAGCCGGTAGAAAGATTAGTGGAGATGGTCACATTTTCTGTAATACATTCTTTACTCTTTACTTTATAGCCTATTGCCACATTTGTAAAAGTGACATTCAACTGGTCAAAACGAGTGATAGCACTCAATTCCTCCTCCGTCTCTTTCGGCTGGAACACTGCTTGCCCGACTAAACGTTTCAATTCTACGTTGAGCGAACTGACCGAGTTATCTGAAGTAAAGCCTACGACATCCGAAATATAAACCGGCTTTTGAATATGAGCATCCTGATAAACTACCACTTTGGAAAGACTATCTGTATCCACCAGATGATCGGCATTTGCCACGATGAAGGTTTGCAGATTTTCTCCTAAAGGAAGGTCGACTTTTAAATCTCCATTATTTAAAGGGAGATTTTTTCCATATACCATGGAATCTTGCAGGTAGACATAAACACCGACCTCTGTAATTCCATGTTCAGCAAAAGTTTCAAGACTAGCCCTACTGAAAGAAACGCCAACCGGGTGGGTTTCGGGCACATTGGGAAGTTGTTCATTCGGTTTCCATTCATCATCCATTTGCTGTGAACAAGAAGAGCAAAGCAGAAATGACAGAAGAAATAAACTTGCTAGATGTTTCATAAATATTAGTTTATATATAATTTAAAGATATACAATTATTAAAAGAATAAAAATTCTATGCCCTTTTTCTTTAAAAGGCGGATTCAAGCCTAAGGAGGATTGGCTATTATAAGTGCTGGCTTCATGTTTCTCATTTGTTTAGATTTTCATTGTACATTAATGATGTTTTTCGCTAGAGTGATTTTTTTGTTCTTTCACCAGTGCAAAATTGAGGATTAAGCAAGAGAAGATAGAGTAAGATTTAGTAGAAAAGGAGTAAAAAACGGACTGGGGTAAAAAAGTGCCCCTCTGGTATAGCCATGCACAAAAAAGATATGCCCTTCAAATGTTATCATAAAACACCTGAAGGGCATATCATCTAAATTCTCCGCATTGAACGGGGAATTGCTGATTACCTATTTGTTCTGTGCATCGACTATATGTTGCACCAAACTATTCAAATATACCTCAAGATTCGTATATTGTCCATTCGGATCTTTCGTTTTTGTATTTCCATCTACGGGATTATTCGGATCAAGTCCGTTTTTTATTTCCCACTCATCAGGTATGCCATCACCGTCAGAATCTACCGGTGCCGAAAGACCTGCTATTGATAATTCCGGCCAGGGAGAATCGCCTGTGTCTTTGGGGCTATTGATAAATCCGGGTTTATTTCCTTCTCCGGTGAAAGTTGCCGTTCCTTTCCGGGTGTCGGAAATGATACGTTTGTCTACTTCATCACGATAATTACAGCAACCTGCATAATTCATCACCTGTTCATAAGCCTTGTCAGCCGAATAAGTAGTGATTACTCCAAAATCAAGAGGTTCTTTCAGACGGATAGATTCTTTGGTATCTTCTGTCCAGAGGAAATCTACTTTTTCATCATTCTTCAACTGGGCATAGACTCCGTCCGTCCAGTTATCGGCAGTAACTTTGTTGTTACCTTCTATCTTATTTCCATCAATATAGAAAGTTCCCCATTTCTGCAGGTAAGGTTGAAAAGCCAAGTTCTTTTTGGGTTCTCCATCAACGTAAACATAAGCTTGCGGATAAACTCCGACTTTGGCAATACGATATTGCACCTGTTTGGAAGCCTGTTTTGTTGCCGGTCCCGGTTTATAATAGTTATTGACGATATTGACATGCTGATCTTCCCCGCCATAGCAGCCGTTTCCAGCCCAGTTGTAGAAAACATTATTCCGGATATCAACACATTCGCCAAGAGCTAATGTAGAAGGACGAGGGCCCAGACGAGGCACGCGACTCTCACAGTGAGCGATCAGGTTATGGTGATAAGAAGCTTTATGTCCTCCCCAATTGCCTCCATATCCATGTGCCCCTTTTACATGAGTCGCTTTTCTTAATGCTTCAGAGCCAATACACCATTGTACCGTAGAGTTTTCCATACCATAAACGGAAAGACATTCATCTACACTCCAACTGACAGAGCAATGGTCTACCATAATATCTTTCTTATCACAGCCGCCCAACCCATCGGGTTCTTTCCCACTGGCTTCTCCGGGGCGGAAACGAAGAAAACGGATAATTACATTATTAGAATTAATAGAAAAGCCATAATCAGCCAGACAGATTCCTCCGGGAGAAGTCTGTCCTGCAATGGTGAGATGATCTTTCCCTGTTCGTAATTCCGATTTCAGATGAATCGTACCTGCCACATCAAAGACAATCGTTTTAGGTCCATTTTGTTTCAAAGCCCAACGTAAAGTCCCCTGCGAACCATCGTCTTCCAAAGAAGTCACATGATACACTTTACCACCACGGCCGCCTGTCGTGTATCTACCGTGTCCTTCAGCTCCGGGAAAAGAGATCACTCGATCTTCCCGGCCGCCTGTCTCCTGTTTTTCGGGTATGTCATAGGAAAAGGACATCATTCCTCCCGCAACCATTGCCAGCAGACAAACATAAACTAATTTTCTTTTCATTTCCTTATTCACATTATTAGATGATGGAAACAAAAGTAGTGGAAGCTTTTCATTCTGACATTCATTTTTTGACCGATATGGGGGAAAAATCAGTTTTTATGATAAGATTGAACAAATTTTAGATCCCCAGCCGCTCTTTTAATAACCGGTAACCGGAAAGACTTACTTTAAGTTTCACGCCAGTCTTCAATAACAACTGATAAGTTTCTTTTCCAAAAAGCTCGACCCGCGAAATTTGTGTTACGTTGACAATCGTAGAACGATGCACACGCACAAAAGTATCAGGAGACAGATGGGTCTCAAAATATTTCATAGTTTGTTCTTTCAGATATTCTCCGGTAGGGGTTATCAACATTACATAATCTCCACAGGCTTGTATGTAGATCAGTTCGTCTGTCTTTACCAGATGAATGCGGGAACCGTCTTTCACCGTAATGCGATCTATTAATTCTGTCTGTGGTTCTCCTTGTTGTTCGGTCACAGTTAGCTGATGTGCAGCCAATTCTTTATCCAGTTCTTGATTCTGTACTTCTTCTTTAGTTACAATCAGGCGATACCATAAAGTAATGGCAATCAAGGTTGGCAGTCCGAACAATAACCGGAAAGGTATTGTCTGCGCAAAAGGAATATAGGATATGCCTACAATCCTCACCATGATATCACAGATCATAAAACTACCCGCCAGCCATAACAGGCTTCCAACGATTATCATGATTATATCCGTCTGGAACAACGAAACAAGACCGACCACAAACCAGGCCAAATAGGCTATGGCTGCCAGCCAACCAATTGTTGCCACTCCATCTACCAGAGCAGGAAGATAGTCGTTTCCGGTATATCCACAGACTAAAGCCACCTGTGTCGCAACCAGAATAAACGCCAGCACCAGCATCGGAATCCAGCGGAATGGATAATCTATTATCGGATGTGGTTTCATACGCTAGTCTTTAACTTCCAAGCCTCCGAAAGAAAGCGTTCCACGAATGACCAATATATTCTCCTTGTTTACATTCCCATTTTGCCAGCGTTTGTCATCACATCCTCCAAAGAAAGCATTGCATTTGAAGACGACTGTCCAATCCGACGGGACATAAATCTCGACTCCTCCCCAACTGCAATCCAAATCAATATAGGTTTCTCCCGGTGCAATATGGGTATGGCGAAGATCAATAGTCGTCCCCCCGAAAGAGGTACGAATCATGGCTCCTTTAAACAACTCATCAAGTACTACGTGACGTGCAGCTCCCCAGACATTCTCCGAACGCAAAAAGCCATCTACTGATTCCGATTGTTGTTGCTCACTCTCAAAGTTCATGCCGGGTCTACCCTGATGCATCTTCATCCATTGCCGACGATGTTCCATTGTATGCTGACGAGCCCATTGCGCCCTCTTATTTCTGCCGGGTTTGAAGATAAATAAAACACCTGCTATTATCAGAGCGAGGGGCCACACCATTGCCTGTGAATTTTCCGGTAACCAGGAAAGTCCTCCTATCAGAAAATACACACCTATCAGCAAAAGGATGATTCCACCGATGAAATGGCGGCGAATCATTGCATATATACCTAATAATATAAGGAGTGAATGCCAGGATACGATCAAATCAAATACTTCTGAAGTTATCCATCCCATATTACGGGCAAACAGTAGAATCCCGGAAAGGATAAAAAGCAAAGCTATCAGTATTTTACCGGAAAAGCCTGTAGCACGGGGAAAATTTTGTTTCTCTTCCATTGTTTCTATTATTAATTGATTAATGGTTCAAAGATACATCATTTCCCTATGCTTCCACAGGCTTTTCAGTTGATTTACGGTATAAATTCCGATGAATGCCGGATAAAAACCGGTGAATTATTTAACGTCACTAACCTTTTTATAAAAAGGAATATCTATTCTACTACAGTTCCTATTGTATAGAATGAGTCCTACTATTCTGATGACGGAAACAGACGTTCCACCAGACTATTCAGATAAACTTCTAGATTAGTATAGTCGCTACTTAAATTATACTTAATTCCATCAGCCGAACTCGCAGGATTCAGACCATGCTCCGTTTCCCAGTCATCAGGCATACCGTCACCGTCCGTATCCTTCAAAATAGTGCCCTGATCATAAACAGGCCAACCGCCAACATCCTCCTGTGAATCAATAATCCCTAAATTCCCATCCACAGAACCGACATAAGTATATGTGCCAGCCCTAGTTTCCGTTATAATACGAGTATCAACTGCGTCACGGACAAGAGAAGCACCAGCATAATCCAATACAGAATTAAACGCATCCGATGCTGACTGCGTAAAATCATTCACATCAGACGTGATCGCAAACTCCGTTGCAGACCTTAAAGAAGCCACACCCGCTGCCGGAGTTTCCGAAGGCTGCAAACCCAACCAGTTGTCATTATTTACATTTGTTACCAAACTCTGGAATGTACTACTAATATTGGGTGAAGTGCCATCAAAAACATTACCGGACAAATAAAATAGCCCCCAATTCTCTCCATTCGCCGGATTAGCATCTGCATCATTTTTATCAGGAGCAAAAATGCGATAAAGAACTTTTCGACCACTACTGCCACCTTCTGCCCGCGCATTGGTAGCTGCTCCCGGCTTATAATAATTATTCACAAAATTGAAGCTACCACCTTCACCGGCATATCCCCCGTTTCCCGACCAATTATAAAATACATTATTACGCAAATCTACTTTCTCGGACTCCGGCTGCCCAGTATAACGACTACCGCAAAGACGCGGAGTACGACTATAAGCATGCGCTATCAGATTATGATGGAAAGTAGCAGGCGAACCTCCCCAAATACCGCCATAACCATGATTACCTTTCGGATGAATAGAATGATACAAGCTTTCGGATAACAAGCACCACTGCATCGTAAAGTTTGTATTACCATAAAAAGAAGCAATCTCGTCAGTACTCCAACTCATCGAACAATGGTCAAGGATAATATCCTTATGTTCTCGTCCCCAAATAGCATCCGCATCCTTCTCCGTAGCTCCGCTAAAAGGTTCATCTCCCAACCGGAAACGAAGAAAGCGAATGATTACATTATCCGCACTTATCTGAACCGTCCCCCTTTTGATACAGATTCCACCTCCGGGAGCTGTCTGACCAGCTATGGTCAGATTACCATTCCGGATTGTCAAGTTACTAGTCAGATTAATAACTCCTCCTACCGCAAACACAATCGTACGTGTGCCGCTCTGATTAATGGCATAACGTAATGTACCTCTTGTATTCGTATCTTCCAATGAAGTTACGGTATATACAGTTCCGCCTGCTCCACCCTGTGTATATTTTCCTGCGCCATAAGCACCAGGAAAAGCCGCTATTGTTGTACGATTCGGAGTAGGATATTCCACCAGCCCGGAAGGTTCATCCGACGGATCGCCAGATTGTCCAGGTAATTCGTCCGAATCAGGACTACTTGTAGAGCAAGAAGCGACAATAGACAATAGAAGTCCGTAAAATCCCCCTATCCATATTTTAGACATAATTATTCTATATTCTTAGTTTAAAAAGCAGGCAAGTAGCCAGGACAAAAAGAATTCCCTCCAACTACTTGCCTGCTAAAAATATATTCAACAAACGTTATTCGTTATTCCAACGCGGGTCACCCAAGCTTTTCAACCTGCTTTCAAGAATGGTGAAGTCACCTTCATCAGGATTCGCAAACAAGTCGGCTGATGATACAGGCGTCTCGCCCCGGTCTGCATTAAAGCCATAGCTACTGAAATTACAATCAGATGTTTTATATACATCAATAATTGTCGGAGTACCGGTAATTCTTATACCATTTACACCATCACCGTTTGTCTTACCAAAGATGGTGTTTTGAACAGTCACACTTACTACACTTCTTGCATCAAATAAATAACGTGATGCAGCTACTACATTATAGAATGTACAGTTTGAAATATTAAACGTTCCGGTAGTCGAGTTTCTTACATCAGCAAAGCTATGCAACATTGTATTGAAAGTAGAGTTCGTAATATTCACATTGGAGACAGTATATGCAGCATTATTCCAATATAAGAAAGCATAGGCTTCTGAACCTTGATTGGTAACCACACAATTATCAATATTAAGAGTTCCAATTGTCTTTATACTAGAACCTTGCAGACGAACCAAACTCCGAGCCAAACTTGGGATTTCACAATCTTTGAAAGAAAGTTCCTCCACCTGCATAGCATTCGATTGATTTATCAGATAACCAGCTCCACCATCCTTTATTATCACATTTTCAAAGCGAATATAACCATGAGTACCACCTATTTCTAATGTTTTAGGGAAATTCAACACAGGTTTCTCTGCACCGGCCAATCCAAAGAATGTAATAGATGCTCCTTCCGGAACTGTCAGAGTAGTTATCTCTCCAATTTCAGAAACACCATTCATATCAACTGTCACCCCTGCCGGAATACCGATAGTGACACCAACAGATGTATTTCCGCTAGCAGCTTGTGCCTGTTCTACCAGTTCTTCAATCAAAGTAGTAGTAATTACCGTTATTCCATCTTCCAACGTATACTTCAAGTCACCATCAGGCATAGCTGCTGCTGTAGTAGCGGTACGTTCACCCCGTTTAGCAGCACCATTATAAATTACGAATGAATAAGTGGTTGTAGGTTCCAGTCCATCTACTACACAAGCACCTGCCTGAATCTGATCAGCCGTCAAAGTTACAGTTTTCAACAGAGTTTTTCCGCCTCCATCGTCCACTACGGACACCTCAATATGAGTAACGTCCATTCCTGTCGCCCAAGACAGACGAATAGAATTTTCCGCACGATCGGCTGAAGTAATAGATTCAAATATCTGTTCACCTTTCGTCTTAAAAGAACGCTTTTGACCATCTTCATAGTACGACCATTTCGAGGCAGTCGTAGCCGAGGAAGAAGAAACAGCTTTCAGACGGAGGAAATAAACCGTTTCCCCTGCCAACTCGGTAAGTGAATAAGGAGAAGTACGGACAGTATCTATACGAGAACCTTCATGATAGTCCTCCATATAAAGAGAATCTTGATTTAACTCCAGAAGATAATAATCAACACTGGATAAACGGTCAAATTCAATTGTTGCGTTAGTAGCCTCGGCTGATACAGAAATGTCATGAGGACTAAACGGACGATTATAGCTACTGTCTGTTCCCCAATCATTATCATCGACACATGACGCTAATACCAGAACAAAAGCTCCGGTTATCAGCATATTAGTATATTTATTCGCTTTCATATTATTCATAAGTTTTATCAGAATGAGAATCCATAAGAATTTTGCAGATGACCATTGGAGTCACTGATAGTAGTCGCTCCCAAAGGAAGAAGATGACGGTTTACTATGTTAGCCGGACCTTGGAATCCCAAATATTTATCATATTTAATCAGACCATTGCTGATATAGTTGATTGCATCATAAGTGGTGTTTGTATCATCAATAGCTCCATCCTTTTTGACATTGCCCCAGAAGTTGACGTTTTTCCATCCCGCAGCCGCATCATCTTTCGTTTCCGGCTCTTCATACCAGCAGATAGAAGAATAGTCTATTCTATACCAGTTCTCCGCAGCAGCATTTTCCTTATAATAGAGCTTCGACACATATTCATCATTCACCACAGCATTACGGTAAGTATCAAGCATCTCAACCGTTTTATCTATTAATAATCCCCAACGAATCAGGTCATATTTACGTACAGCCTCTCCTGCCAACTCCCATGCCCGTTCATCTACAATTGCCTCAAAGAAAGCCTCTTTACTAATGAGAGATGCTACATATGAAGTAACTTTATCAGCATGAACCGAAGCAGGAAAAGCACGTTCACGAACTTCTGCCAAAGCCTCTTGTGCAGTTTTGCCACAAGTACCGGCTCCCTGAGGACCATACAGTTCATTGACCACCTCGGCATACATCAATAAAATATCCGAATATCTCATCGCTACCCAATTGATACCGTAACCGGTTTTGGTACTAACTCCCTGATTCATGCTACGCCATGCATCTGTCATTTTACGAACATCCCATTTGCCTACATAAATACCGAAAGGCGCGTTGCTTTGCATTGTTTGAGTAGAAGTAGCGTCTCTCAACTCATAAGGAGCACAAGTCACATCACGGCGCGTATCTTGCGAATCAAACGACATGAAAAATGGAGCAGTCAGTTTCACCTTACCCGAAGAGTTGCTGAAACCAAAACGAGTACTTACCGCATTCATACGCACACCGGCCGTATATCCCATTTCACCGGAATAGTTCATACCATGTGCCACTTCAAACAAATTTTCCTGATAAGTCTGATCCAAAGTCAACTGATTGATGCGTTCCCATTCATTCTCGAAACTAGGGTTGAGTTGATGTCTTCCACCTAAAATCACAGCATCCAAACAAGCCAATGCATGACGATAAAGTTCCGCCCGTTTCTCATCTCCCGGCCGCATTGTAGGATAAGTAACGTCGCTATATCCCAACTGACCTTCACGACGTTCACTTAGGTTCACATAACCTGCCTTACTACTTTCACGAATAGAATAACCGGCCTCTGCCAATGCGATACGCGCAGCCAATCCATAAGCATATCCTTTTGTACAGTGTTCGGTAGTATAGCCATTCTCTCCAGCCCAAGGCAAGAGTCCGGCTGCCTCTTCCAAATCAACCAACAACTGATCCATGATTACATCCCTATCCGTTTTTCCTAAATAGAGATTAGAACCATCTGTCTGTGTAGATTCCATTTTCATTGGAATATCGCCGTAGTTACGAACAAGATCGAAGAAAACCATCGCACGCAAAGTGAGTGCCTCACCCAAATAGTAGCGCATATTCTGATTATCTTTAATATCAGAAGCGCGTATTCCCTCAATCACCAGATTGGCATTTTCTATAATCTCGTACATTTCACTCCAGTTCGTAGGCAAACGATTCCAGTTTGTAGGATTATAGTTACAAAGTCCACGTTCCGAGTCTGCCGTTACGGTCGTTTCCGTCAATGCATCCACCAATTCCACATCCGTATTCATTGCAAGATTCAATGGAATACGACAACCATAGGTATGATCCAAGACTAACCCTGCATAAACTCTATTCAAAACTTGCTTAGTATAGCTTTCCGTATTATAAACATTTTCCGGAAACATCTCTGATGGAGATGACTGATCCAGGAAATCGGAGCATGAGGTTAACATTACCATTCCGGTTGCTCCAGCTAAGAATATTGATTTAAATATATTTTTCATAATGAAATTCTTTCTTTAGAATGTAACATTGATACCACCTACAACAGAAAAACTCTTTGGATAAGCAGCATAATCAACTCCCGGAGTCATCGGTGTGCTGGTACAGCAATCAACTTCAGGATCTACTCCAGAATATTTGGTCAAACACAGCAGATTGTACCCGGTTGCATAAATACGAACATTGTTCATGTGTATTTTTTGAGTCCATGATTTCGGAAGTGTATATCCGATAGACACTGTTTGCAAACGCAAGAATGAAGCATCTTCCACATCCCAGCTAGTCAGAGGACGTCCAGTAACTGTTGCCGGATTGAAAATACTCTTCGAACCATTCACTTGATTGATATAAGCATAATAAGCTTCTTCTCCATTCGCCGTAATATAACTATTAGCATAACTCCTACTCAACATATTCTCGCCAGTTGCAGGATCTATACGGGAAAAACGATTACCCAAAGTAAAATTGTCATTCAGATTATAATGTTGTCTGGAACCGTCATAAGAACTTGATGCTGCTTTACTTGCATTAATCATTTTACCTCCGATCTGATAATTGAAAGACAGCGTAAAATCGAAGTTCTTTAAAAAACGTCCATTAAATCCAAATCCACCGGTAATCGGATGAATCGTATTCCCTAAACGAACCTTATCCTTAGCGTCAATAGTGCCGTTGCCATCAACATCTTTCAATTTCATTGCACCCGGTTCAAGAGTACCGGTAACTGTTGAATATGAATTTGCCACTACAGGATTGCCTTCCGCATCTTTCCGGATTTCCCAAGATGTTCCGTTCCACTTCAAGTCGTTTGTTGTATAGAAACCATCATACATGTATCCATACACTTCACCTAAACGACCTCCTTCTTCCAAATAGAAATCTTCATTGCTGACAACGCCTGAACCCGACCATCTACTGCTTTCCCAAGTAGATCCTCCGGGATATTTATCAATCTTACCACGGTTGTAGGCAATATTAAACGAGAAGTTCAATCCCCAGTTTTTCTTATCAGTAATAACGATATCCGTCAAGAACTCAATACCTTTATTAGAAGTCTGTCCGATATTCTGATACTGGTAAGAGTAACCAGAAGCTCCCGGAAGTGTTGTACGCATCAGTAAGTCCTTAGTCGTATTCCAATAAACATCCACACTACCGGTAACACGATTGTTGAACAATCCAAAATCAACTCCCAAGTTACGGGTAATAGTTGTTTCCCACTTCAATCCCGGATTGGCAAGCATAACGCCATGTTGTAACATGGGAGCAGCCGCTTCATTAAAATAAATAGTACGGTCACTCGTCCCTGCCAAAGCATAAGTAGTGTACATATAGGATGCATCGATACGGTTATTTCCGGCAGTACCATAAGAGAGACGAAGTTTCAGGTTAGAGAGCCAATCCTGACTATTGCGCATGAATGCCTCTTCATTGATACGCCATGCCAAAGCAACTGATGGGAAAACTCCCCAACGATTGCCACTTGAGAATCTACTTGAACCGTCAGCACGCAACGTAGCAGTCAATAAATAACGATCCTTCAATGTATAATTCAATCGACCAAAGAAAGAAGACATATTATCGTTTATTCCAATATAGGTTTGTGTAGGCAACGCTACACCATTTCCCATCTGTGCCAAGACCTGATCAATCGTAGTATCCTTGTCAAAACCTACTGAGGTCATATTTGTATCAGTATATTTTGAGCTGGTCAATTCCTGTCCCAACATCACATTCAGTTTATCGTCTTTCGTGAGCAATTTGCTCTTATCGTACGTCACCGTGTTTGCCAAACGCCATTCTTTTTGAACACGTTTCGTCAAATAAGCCTGCGGTTGTCCAGAATATCCAAATTTAGAATTGCTAGTAGCTTTGGCCGCCCAAACCTGATCTACATTATTATATCTCCAACCATAACCAAACTCTGAACGGAACTTCAAACCTTTGAGCGGTTCCCAAGTCAAACTGGCATTTGCATTATTTTGCAAACGAGTCTGTTTCTTATAAGTACTTTCAATTCGTTCAGTAGGAGAATAATCCGTATTGCCCGTATCCTCATCTACAAAATCATCAGACAAACGAGTGATCGGACGATAGATAACACTTCTCGCTACAATAGAATAGGCCTTACTGGATTCCTGTGTATCAGCACCACCACTCAAACCATCTATTTTAGTATAGGAAAAACGATTATTGAAATCGAGAGTCAACCATTTATTCAGTTTGCTTTGCAATTTGGCTGTAATGTTATCTCTGGTGTACCCTGATCCTATCATGATACTCTTCTCATCGCTACGTGAATAACTTACAGCATACTTAGTGTCTTTAGTACCGCCACTGACATTTAAATTATATAGTTGCTGACTACCAGTATCGCCAAACAGCTGATCCTGATAATTGTTTCCTTTTATCGAACGATAAATATCGACATCCTGCCAGTTACCATAATTGTTACCGTCCTGGTTTAATTCCTGCTGCCACAACACATATTCATAAGGACTTAATACTCCGACCTCACCAACACGTTTCCGAACACCAAAAGAAGCACCGAATGTTACTTCAGTCTTTCCCTCACGTCCCGATTTTGTAGTAATAATAATAACGCCGTTAGCACCTTTTGCACCATAAATAGCTGTAGATGAAGCATCTTTTAACACATCAATAGATTGAATATCGGAAGAAGCAATATCACTAATGCTGGATACGGGAAAACCATCAACTATGTAGAGTGGAGAGTTATCCTGAGATAATGACCCGCCACCACGCACACGAATTTTCACATCCGCATCAGGTGATCCTTCTGTAGTAGTGATAGATACACCTGGCATTTTACCGGTTAATGCCTCTGATACATTGGAAACAGGGACAACAGCCAAGTCTTTCGCACTGACGGAAGCTACAGACCCGGTCAAGTCTTTCTTAGCCACCGTACCATAACCAATCACCACGACTTCTTCCAGCGCCTGTGAATCATCTGCCATTGTTACATTGATTGATTTCTTACCTTGAATGGCAATTTCCTGTGTCTTCATACCTATATATGAAATGACCAGCGTTTTTTTACCGTCCACTTTAATGGAGAAATTACCGTCCAAATCAGTAATAGTACCATTAGTGGTATTACCTTTTTCTACAATGGAAGCACCAATAATCGGCTCCCCAGTGGTGTCTTTCACATTACCAGTTACAGTAATTGTCTGCGCCGACAGGCTAAGCGACATCGTCGCAAATAATAATAGCAGCCAACTACGCATGTTTTTCACTTTGTTAGACATACTTTGAATATTGATTAATTATTAAAATTTAAATTCTTGCCTTGCGAGCATTTTTTTATGATACAAAAATACGAACTAGGGAGCGTTAATATGTGCAATATTTGTTTTTAGCATGGTATTTTTTGTTTTTAGCTACGCCTAGAAAGGGAAAAAACAAAAAATACACATTATGATATTTACATTTTCATACCTTTACACAAGAAATAACTAGCCAATTCACAGATTCTACAAATAAAAAAACAAGAAAACATGAATAAGAAACTCACTCTAATGGTATGTGCTTCCGCCTTCACTTTTTTAGCTATAGGAGCCATACCAAAGCAATCAACAGGTAATGTCCTTCCGGATCGTTCCAAAGTTCTCGCCTTCCCCGGTGCCGATGGAGCAGGAAAATATACCACCGGTGGTGCCGGAGGTGCTGTATACACTGTTACTTCCCTTGCAGACGACGGTTCGGAAGGAACACTTCGCTGGGCTATCAGCAAGAAAGGTCCCCGCACCATTGTCTTTGCGGTTAGCGGAATTATTGAATTACAAAAAGCATTAAAACTCAGCAATGGCGATGTGACCATTGCAGGACAGACAGCTCCGGGTGATGGCATTTGCCTGAAAAACTATACGTTCTCTATTCAGGCAGACAACGTAATCATCCGTTTCATCCGTTCCCGTATGGGAGTCGACATCAAACAAAAAGGTGACGACGCAATGAATGGTACAAAAGCGCACCAAAACATTATCATAGACCACTGCTCCATGAGTTGGTGTACGGACGAATGTGCCACATTCTATGATAACCGTAATTTCACACTTCAGTGGTGCATCATCAGTGAAAGTCTCGCCAATTCTATTCACGAAAAGGGAGCACATGGTTATGGGGGTATCTGGGGTGGACAACCTGCTACTTTTCACCATAACTTACTCGCCCATCACACTAACCGCACACCCCGTCTTTGCGGAAGCCGTTATACGGGTCGTCCGGAAGATGAAAAAGTGGAATTATTCAATAATGTGATTTATAATTATGGCAGTGACGGTGCTTATGCCGGTGAAGGAGGTTCCTACAACTTTATCAATAACTACTATAAACCGGGACCTTTCAGTGCGACAAAAGGTTCTTTCAAACGCTTGTTTACAGCGTATGCCGATGATGGCAAAAACAACAATAAAGCAGGTGTTCATGGTGTATTCTATTTCAAAGGTAACTATATGGATCCTACCTGTCCCAAACTGACCGATAAGCAGAAAGAGGCTCTTTATAAAGTGAATATGGATAACTCTTACGGACTGGTTATCAAAAAGGACTTTGCCACAGAAAAGGAAGTACTGTCTAAAAAAGCATTTGACATAGCCGAACATACTTCTTTGCAACCTGCCAAGAAAGCCTACAAAGATGTTCTCGAGTTTGCCGGTGCTTCATATCGCCGTGACGCCATAGACCAACGCATCGTAGATGAAACTCTCAAAGGCACTTATACTTACGAAGGTTCTCACGGAAGCACGAATGGAATGATTGACCAACCGTCTGATGTAGGAGGATGGCCGGAATATAAATCAGAAACAGCACTTGTTGATACAGATGGTGATGGTATTCCCGATGAATGGGAAAAGAAACACAACCTTAATCCCAATGATCCTTCAGACGGAGCCAAATATACATTAAGCCCGGAATATACAAACCTGGAAATGTATATGAACAGCCTTGTGAATCATCTATACCCTAAAAAATAAATTCGGATAACCAAGATGAGGGTAAATGTATCGGAACTCTCATAAACAAAAAATCACCCTCGCCACAGATAGTTGTAGTGAGGGTGATTTCGATAAAAGGGGAGCTTTGAACATCCCCCTTTCTATTTCTTTCCTTTCCTATTATTATCTCCCCACTCTATCCCGATACTCTGTAGGCGTCATTCCAACCTGTGCTTTAAAGCATTTACTGAAATAACGCGGATCATTAATGCCGACCATATACGAAATCTGGGTCATATTAAATTCTCCGGTTTCTATTAATTGTGTAGCCCGCTTGATACGCATTTCTTTGATAAATTCAATCGGAGCCAATCCGGTAAGTGTTTTCAGCTTCTTGAAGAAGACAGAACGGCTGACAGCCAGTTCCCGAACCAAATCATCTACCACCAGTTCTCCATTATCCATGTTCTGCTCCATCAATTCAACCAATTTATCCATAAACTTACGGTCGTTGGGAGACATTTCGAGAGTTGCAGGTGGAGTTTCGGACGAATCTTCTTCAGCAGACGGCATATCCGTAGCCACAGGCACTTCCTCCTGACCGGTAGAAATATTGATATGCATCAGACTATCCCGGTAGAAACTTTGCAGTTTCTTACGCTGCATCAACAGATTTTCCACACGTGCTTGCAGATAGGTAGCACTGAAAGGCTTCGTTATATAATCATCCGCACCATATTCCAATCCCTCCAGTTTGCTTTCAATCGTAGTTTTGGCAGTAAGCAAAATGATAGGTATATGGCTGGTCGTCATATCCGCACGCAGTTCACGCGTCATTTCGATACCGTCTTTTTCAGGCATCATCACGTCACTGATGATAATATCCGGCAAGTACTTCAAAGCCTTGTTTGCCCCCTCCTTACCGTCAGCAGCTTCCACCACCCGGTACATCGGAGAAAATATACTGCGCAAGAATTCACGTAACTCCTGATTATCTTCGACTAACAACATCAATTCTTTAGAGTTTTCTTCTTTCGCAAATTCTTCCCCATACACATCTTCAATCTTCTCCGAATCATCGCTTACCAACGTTTCAGACTGAATGGAAGAATTGGCTATATCCACTACCTGTCCCATTCTTGCCGGAGCATCCGCATCTTCCAGAATAAACTCGGCTTCCTTATCGTAATGTTCTTTTCCCTTGAGGAAATCGACTTTGAAGCAACTCCCTTCTCCCAAATGACTATCAACGGAAATAGTCGCTTTATGCATTTCCACCAACTCTTTCACCAATGAAAGTCCGATACCCGTACTAGCCTGATTGAAAAGATTCTTATCTACCAGATTCTCAAAACGGACAAACAGTGACTTCTTTTTGTTTTCCGCGATACCGATACCCTGATCTTGCACACCGATAGAAACCGTCTTTTCATCTTCCCGGATAAACATCGTAATCATCTTGCCATTCGGCGTATATTTAAATGCATTGGAAAGCAAATTGAATACAATCTTTTCCAGCTTATCGGCATCCACCCAAAGATAAAGATGTTCCTTTTCGGTCTGGAACAGGAAATCAATCCGATGTTCCTCGGCCACAGCTTCAAAATTATCCATCACCTTACGGACGAAAGGTACAATATCCACCCGCTGCACCTGCATCTTCATCTTCTTATTCTGAATCTTGCGGAAGTCCAGAATCTGATTAACAAGACGGAGCATCCGATTGGTGTTCCGTTCAACCACCACTAACTGTTCGCGAGCATCAGCCGGCAATTTATCATTCTTCAAGACCTGCTCCACCGGACCGGCTATCAACGTAAGCGGAGTACGCAACTCATGCGATATGTTAGTAAAGAAACGCAGTTTTATATCTGAAATCTGCTGTTCGACCGAAACTTCATGCTTCAACCGATAAATAGTAAACAGGATATAAACGGCTACGAGAATAATAATCAGAATAAAAAGAACATAAAGCACATAAGCTACCGGCGTCTCCCAGAAAGAAGGCAGAATAACAATGTTTAGTATACGTTCATTATCCACCCACACACCATCACTATTCGTTGAACGAACACGGAGCACATACTCTCCTTTCGGAAGATTCGTATAAGTCACACTACGCTGCTTGTCGGCAAAAGTCCATTGTTTCTCAAATCCGTCGAGAATATAAGCATACTGTATATTCTGCGGATTAGTATAATCGAGTGCAGCGAAGTGAACGGAGAAAATATTCTCTTTGTGTGAGAGCACCAATGGGTCGGTATCGTCAATATCCACCTTCAACAAGGAGTTATCTCCGGGCGTAATATCCTCATTAGTCACCATCAGTTTGGAGAATACGATAGGTGGGATATAGCTACTCTTACGAATAGAGTCGGGATTAAATATAAAGACTCCCCCACTGGCACCGAAAAGCATACTTCCTTTAGCCGTCAATGTGGAAGCCGCTTCACTAAAGCGCACTGGGAAAGTAATACTACGTTCGTCGTAACTTTCAAAACGTTCTTCAGACGGGATAAATTTACAAATTCCATTCTCCGTACTAATCCATAAATTCTCCTTACTATCTTCGCGGGCAGAAAGCAAGACGTCGGAAGGAAGACCGTCCAGTACGGAATATGATTTGAACTCTCCGTGGCCGTCCTTACTGATAGATATCAGTTTGTTGAGTCCCCCACCGAAAGTAGCCAGATACAGTTCCTTTTTCTTAGTGGAAATAATCCAATGGACATCATTATTACTCAGACTTTGCGTATCGTTCGGCATACGGGAGAAATGATAAAACTGCACATCCTCCGGTTTCTTAAAGTTCTCATCAAAAGCAACAGCTCCCGTAGTTGTACCTACCCACAGGCGTCCATTATTATCGGAAGTAATGAAACGCGCTTTGTAGCAAGGATCAATCGGATACCCTTTCAGATTATTCCGGTGATTGATAAACAATGTCTTTCCTGCTTCATTCTGCGTGATATAATTGATACCTCCGGCAAAAGTAGCTACCCAAATACGACCATAATGATCTTCATAGATACAATACACATTATTATCGCTCAAACTGTACATATCCTCTTCACGATGAAGATAACGGGTCAGTTTATAAGACATTCCGTTGGAAGAAGTCGGCTCGGCACGGACAAGTCCGTCTCCTTTTGTTGCAATCCAGATGATTCCTTTCGAATCCTGAATAACAAAATAAACAGTTCCCAACATGGGAGTACCGGTAGTAGAAACGATGCCGCTTTCGGTCAGGTATCCTTTATAAGCTTTATCGGCATCATACATACGAAGCATACCATCTTTCAAGCCAACCCACAGATTACCCAGTTTGTCTTCGCACAGGGCACGTACCTCATTATGCAATGATTCATGTTCATGCGGCATGGGAGTCATCATCGCAAAAGGTACATTCCGATAAGTCACCTTCTCCAATCCCTTGGAGTGGGTGCAAAGCCATAAATTACCTTGTTTGTCGGAGAAAGCCGAATGAATCTTATTGGAGAAGCGCCAGTCACGGCTACCCAGTCCGTTATAGAAAGGAACCAACCGTTTTTTTTGAGGATCGAAGTAAGAGAAACCTCCTCCGTAAGGGTGTACCCAAAGATACCCGTTTACATCTTCATGGATATGGAAGGCCGGACGGGAACGTTCGGGATTACTGTATTCAATAAGAATCTGTTCACGGGTCACCACTCCGGTCGAGGGATTAAAATGGGCTACAACACCCGGTTCTTCCTGCTCGAACCACACTTCCGAAGAACGGTCTACATAAGCAGAAAGGATTGGTTTTGCGGGTAAAGCCTTACAAGTCAGGAATGAGTAATGCACATTTGTTTTGGTCCGCAGATTGTAAGTAAAGAAACCATCCGAATCGGTAGTAATTACAGAAACGTCCGGTGCAACGGGGTGAATGGAAGTGATCTGTCCTTTTGTAGGAAGTTCGATCAACGTAAATTCTCCGCTATCTTTCTGATAAGACCAGATACGTCCATGATCCGAAGCAAAGCAGATGTCCTTATCCCGCTCCTGTACTGCATAGAAGGCTTGGTTTATGCCGCCAAACTTTCCTTTTGTCTCCGTAAAATAGGAATCCGGTTCTTTCTTTCCGGGGCGGATCATGCCGAGGCCGTTATCTGTCAACAGCCAGTCATTGCCTGCTTTGTCCTGATGTACTTTGAATACATGCAAAGAGGGAAACAGTTCCGTCTTACTGGAATAAATATCCCATGTCAGACGATTATTCTCATTCGGATGAGTTAGGATGCGGATGGCTCCGTCATTTTCTGTCAGCAGCCAGACGGTTCCGTTCGGCATCACCTCAATGGTATGTACATTGAAAGCACTCCCCTCCTCTCCGGCAGCAGGTACTTGTTCGAAAGTCTCCGTCTTCGGGTCGAAACGATGAACACGATTATCATAAGTCAGCAACCACAGAAAGCCGTAACGATCTTCATACATACGGTCTACACGGTTATTGGTCAGACTGATGTAGTTTCCCTGACGGGCCTTGTATGTTTTGAAAGTATAACCGTTGAAACGGTTGATACCATCCCAGGTGGCAAACCAAAGGTTGTCTTTGTGATCCTGCAAGATGTTCATCACCGTATTTTGGGATAATCCATCTTCAGTAGAATAGTGGGTGAAAAAACAGTGCTGTTGCGCGTATGTTGAAAACGCAATAGCTAACAAAAGAATTACTGAAATTAAGGTTTTCTTCATCATATCACTCGGTTCTGTGGCGTAAAGATAGAAAAATACTTGTAGTATCATGCAATCTTTAGCGGCTATTTAACAGAATCGGGCCATTCTATAGGACAAGTGATCTATTGTCTTTTATATATCCATTGTTTTTTGCTTAGTAATTCATTTCTTTACATATTCGTCAAGTCAACGTTTCACTGTTATCAGTTTGTTTCCGTCCGCTACCGGATTCCATCCATCTTCGCCTGCCAGTACAGTCGTAATCTCGTATCCTTGCAGGTTTTTCAGTTGTTGGGAGAAAGCGGCACGCGCTTTCGGATTGGCTCCTTCGCCCCGGCTCTCATATTCGGCATAGAAGACTGTCTTTTCGTTCTCTTTCTTGCCCCAGTTATTCCAGCCGACAGGGAGAATGTGCTTACCCAGTTCGCAACGGATAAATACAGCTTGCGCATACGGACGCCAGGGACGAGACAGATATACTTTTGTAGCTTCCGGTTCCGCAGTCAGTTTGCAATCATAGAAGACATAGCCATACTTTTTCCCTTTATCGGTAGAGGGAGCAGTGACATAACCGTCGCACTTGCTATGAATGTGGCAGCGATTGAAAACAGCGGTAGACCATCCGAAAATAAAATCGACTGTTCCTTCGATGTAACAATCTTCGTAATATTGGCGGCTTTGCTTCCCGTATGTATAGAGAGTATCCTGAAAGCCGAGGAAACGGCAGTTCTTAAAAAAAGCACGGTCGGCAGATACAAAGCAGGCAACTGCCTGTCCTACGGGACCTGATGAATTCTCAAAGGTGATGTTTTCTGCATAAAAATCGGGAGCGTAAATGTAACAGCTGGACGAACCGGAAGTTCCCATGTTCTCACCGAATACGTTTTTCTTGTTTGCAAAACCGTCATAAGTCAATACCGTACCTTCTTCTCCAATCAGGGAAATATTGATTTTAGATTCAGGGATAATCAGTTTTTCTTTATAGGTACCCTTGCGAACCAGAATTGTGGTACGCACTTCTTTGCGAAAATCAGGAACTGCATTGATCGCTTCCTGCACGGTAAAGAAATCACCGCTACCATCTTGAGCCACTACATAATCGGATTGACGGATATATTTCGCCAGTTCCGGAATTTCCTTGCCGATGGCATCCACCGCCAATCCGGCAATGGTTCGTGCTCCGTATACATTCAAGTGAGTATTGTCTTCACGGCCTTTCGGAAAAGCAGGCACCTGATTGGGTTCGACAAACATAAATAATTTCTTAGATTCTACAGGTCCAAGTCCTTGCACCAGGTCGTGAGTGATTTTATTCATATCGATGAAAGTTACTCCCAATTCTTTTGCCACATTGCGGGGAGCATCCAGATAAGCACCATGCGTATCGAATAAAACAGTACCTTCCTTCGGTTGTTCCTTTTCCCCCGGTGTGCGACGGACATCTTTTGCGATGGCATCATCCTTCGGCTGCACAAAGTTTCGACGGACGATAGAGTTGAACAATACCGGTATTCCACCTTTGGCACGGGTCTCATTCACATACCGGCGAAGAATTTCATCAAAAGTACTGCCCGGATCGGTGTGACGGGTAGAGTCTGCTTTCTCATCATTATGACCGAACTGAATAAAAACGTAATCTCCTTTTTTCACTTTAGAAATTACTTTTTCCCAACGTCCTTCACTGATAAAACTCTTGGAACTTCGACCGTTGGCAGCATGGTTGTCTATCCGTATATCTTCGGAGAAGAATCCGGGAAGCACCATTCCCCAACCACGTTCGGGGTTTCCTCCATCCATTTTCTTGTTAGCCATCGTCGAATCGCCTATCATAAAGATAGTGATGACCGGTTTGTCTGCACGAAACGCAGAAAAAAGAATGAGAGCCACAGCCAATAGCCCTACCATTTTAACCCTAAGTGTTTTCATATTTTTCATACTCTCCATGAGTTTATTTTTTTGTTTTTATCTGCCATCTGCAACATTTCGCCTGTATTTTATTAGCAATCAAACTATTGCAGTGTTGCAGATACCGTTGCAGATGTTTATCTGCAACACCTGATATGATCTTTTTTGCACGCAGACAAATTCTGTTTCCACGTACAGGAACGCCAGTTTCCACGAAGGGAAACGACAATTTCCTGCCTTGAAACGGGTGTTTCAAGCTAAGGAGACTAAAGAGCCAAGCCCGGAAAAATTTCAAGCCATATAAACAGTCGGAAACCCTACGTGTTTTTATTTATAAGGATACCAATTGCTGCTTTCTTTAAAGATATTTTCCGGAGTATACTTCGCTACTTCCTTCTTCGTTAACTGTTTAGCCCATGCCACACGCCCGGAAGCATCTGCACCCGCACCCGTATTTCCGAATTCGGCATAACGGGCTGTCTTTTCGTTCTCCGGATTCTTCCAATTGTGCCATCCTTCGGGACGAATATGATTGCCAAACTCACAATTGATAAAGACCGTTGCCGCATAAGGACGCCACGGACGTCCCAAATATACTTTTTTCACTCCTGGAGCGGCTGTCAACTTACAGTTTTTGAAAACATAGCCAAATTCTTCACTTTGAGGAGTGGAAGCGGCAGTGATATACGAATCACGTTTACTATACAGCTCACAATATTCGAATAAAGCGGTGGAAGGACCAAAAATAAAATCGGTAGTTCCTTCAATATAGCAATTCGTGAATAAGAGACGGGCTCCTTCGGTGCCTGTATAAATAGTATCCTGATTTCCCAAGAAACGACAGTTGACAAACATCAGTCTGTCACCTTCGGTGTGAAGAGCTACCGCTTGCCCCAGTGGAGCCGCATTATTTTCAATCGTCAGGTCTTTGAAAGTGATGTCATTCCCTTCCACTTTGACCGTATAGGTGCGGAAGGTACCCATCTTATTGATATTAGCATGGTCATCGTAAGTGATAATCGTTTTTTCTGCGCTTTCGCCCACTAATTGCACATTCTTCACCCAGGAAGGAATGACCAGCTTTTCTTTGTATATACCGTTCTTGATATAGATCGTCACCGTATAATCCATAAAAGCGCGGACAGCTTCCACGGCTTCCTGAATGTTACGATACTCCCCTGTCCCGTCGCGTGCCACGACTAATGTGTCTTTGCGTTGCTGTTGTTGTGAATAAACAGATGTTACTCCCACACTAAGTAGAAGCAAACACATCATTTTTTTTAAAATAGTCCTTTTCATCGTCGGAAATTACTTTTGTAAACGTTCGTATTCCAAGCTAGCCATAATAAAAGGTCCTACGGCTTTCGGATCGTTATTGCGGATAGTTTCATTAATATAATAGTCATAATCACCGGAACGATAGACCTTTCCTCCTAGCCCTGCCACTGCACAAGCCTTGGTGATGGTTACCAATCCATTGCTGTCCACCTCGATAAAATTATCCAGGAATCCTTTGTAGCCTTTCAAAGCCACATCCAGATAAGACTTGTCAATATATCCCAGACGAACAGCCTTAAAGAGCGAATAAATAAACATAGCAGAACAGGAAGATTCTACGTAATTCCCCTTGTCACCACTTCTGTCCATCACCTGATACCATCCTCCAGTCTTCGGATCTTGAAGTTTCTTCACCTGCACAGCTACATTATTCAAGATATCAAGCAGAGAATCTCTTCCGGCTTCATGCTGCGGAATAAATTCAAGCACATCTACCAGAGCCATCGCATACCATCCCATCGCACGCCCCCACGTATGTTTCGACTGTCCGGTCACCGGGTCCGCCCAACGTTCAGTGCGGCTTACATCGCACGCATGACGATAAAGACCATTTTTAGGATCATACGTATGACGGGCACAAGTGACAAACTGGTTGATTACATCTGCATAATCCTGCGGGAGATTATTACGAAATGCATATTCTGCATAGAAAGGAGCTCCCATGTAAATTCCGTCCAGCCACATTTGGTGGGGATAAATCTTTTTGTGCCAGAAACCACCGTCCTCATTGCGCGGTTGTCCTTCAAACTGGCTATAAAGCAGGTCGAGCGCTTTCTTATATTTAGGATTCTTGGTCTGCTCATAGATACGGAAAAGGATTTTTCCGGAATTGATACGGTCGAGGCTATAATCGGTTAATTTATAAGCGGTAATACTTCCGTCCTCGTGCACCATTGTATCCGCATACGCGATGGCATAATCGCGAATTTTCTTGTCTCCATAAGTATCGTACACATCAAGCATGGCTCCCAATTCAAGTCCATGGCAATAATCCCACTTGAGTTTCGGCTGAAAGTCAAGTTGCCAGGATTCCGGGTAACGGATCATTTCCGATTCAGTCAGCCGCACAGACCAGGGAAGCTTGCTGTCTACCTGTTGTGCCGATGCCGGAAGTGACATTGTAACCAGCAGAGTCAATATAAAAAAATTATAAAAAAGAGTTCGTCTCATGGTTTGTTATTTTAAGGATTAAACATACAAGTCTTTCACGCTACGAAAGTAGTGTTTTTCCTCCAAAGCCAGTGGGATTTTTTAGTCAAGTAGGTGCATTTTTTGTTTTTCGTGCACGGAAACGACTAATTTTGTGCACGCAAACGTCAAAAATGTCCATTTTTGATGCAATATCTCATAAATTAAGAGTTTCGTTTTGGAAGAAAGCAAAAAAGGTCTTACTTTTGGCACGGTTTACAACTAATACCCTCTGGGGAAACACAGGTTATTTATCATTAAAACAGAGAAAAAATAGAACAGAATGGAAGAAGTATTCAAGTACATTATCGGTCTTGGAGCGGCAGTGATGATGCCGGTCATTTTCACAATCTTAGGAGTATGTATCGGTATTAAATTCTCTAAAGCGCTGAAAAGCGGTTTATTGGTAGGTGTCGGTTTCGTTGGTTTATCGGTAGTCACAGCGTTGCTTACCAGCAGCCTGGGCCCTGCACTAAGTAAAATGGTAGAAATCTACGGATTGGAACTGGGTATTTTCGACATGGGATGGCCTTCTGCAGCAGCAGTTGCCTACAATACATCTGTCGGTGCTTTTATTATCCCGGTCTGTCTGGGTGTTAACTTACTGATGTTGCTTACCAAAACAACCCGCACCGTCAACATCGACCTTTGGAACTACTGGCATTTCGCCTTTATCGGAGCCATCGTCTATTTTGCTTCCGACAATATCTTCTGGGGCTTCTTTGCAGCAATCATCTGCTACATCATTACACTGGTAATGGCGGATATGACTGCTCCTGCTTTCCAAAAGTTCTATGATAAAATGGAAGGTATCTCTATTCCGCAACCTTTTTGCCAAAGTTTTGTTCCGTTTGCCATTGTAATTAATAAACTACTTGATAAAATCCCGGGATTCGACAAACTGAATATCGACTCGGAAGGCATGAAAAAGAAATTCGGATTGATGGGTGAACCGTTGTTCCTGGGTATTGTGATCGGTTGCGGTATCGGCGCACTGGGTTGTGCCAGTTGGAAAGAAGTGTTGGATGGTATTCCGGGCATTTTAGGACTGGGTATCAAGATGGGTGCGGTAATGGAATTGATTCCACGTATCACCAGTCTCTTCATCGAAGGTTTGAAACCTATTTCTGACGCTACCCGCGAGCTGATCGCTAAGAAATATAAGAATAACACCGGATTGAGCATCGGTATGAGCCCTGCACTGGTAATCGGTCACCCGACTACCCTGGTGGTATCTCTACTTTTAATCCCTGTAACTATCTTCCTGGCTGTTATCCTTCCGGGCAACCGTTTTTTACCGCTGGCTTCCCTGGCAGGTATGTTCTACTTGTTCCCGATGATTCTGCCTATTACAAAAGGTAACGTAGTGAAATCATTTATTATCGGTCTGGTGGCTTTGACAGTCGGTCTGTATTTCGTGACAGGACTGGCAGGCTTCTTCACACTGGCCGCCAAAGATGTATATGCCGCAACGGGCGACCCGACAGTGAATATCCCCGCCGGTTTTGAAGGTGGAGCACTCGACTTTGCTTCCAGCCTCTTCTGTTGGGGTATCTTCCACCTGACTTACAGTCTGAAGATTATCGGTCCTGCCATCCTCGTGGCACTGGCACTCGGAATGGCTATCTACAACCGTATCCGCATGACTAGAAATGACGCAAAGAATGCATCAACCCATAAAGAATAATATAAATCCTATAAAGAAAAGATGATGAAAAAATTAGCAATTGCAATGATGTTGGGTATCGCAGCGATGTCTGCTTCTGCCCAGGTGAATTACAAGATGCAAGTGGCTTGCAGTCCTCAAGACGTGAAAACGTATGATACCAACCGCCTGCGTAGTAGCTTCCTGATGGAAAAAGTAATGGTTCCGAACGAAATCAACGTTACTTATTCAATGTACGACCGCCTGATCTTCGGTGGTGCAGTACCTGCAACAAAAGAACTGGTACTTGAAACGATTGATCCGCTGAAATCTAAATTCTTCCTTGAACGCCGCGAACTGGGTGTCATCAACATTGGTGGCGAAGGTATCGTAACCGTAGACGGTAAAGAATATACGCTGAAATTTAAAGATGCTCTGTACGTAGGTAGAGGCAAGCAGAAAGTGACTTTCAAGAGCAAAGATTCCAGCAATCCTGCCAAATTCTACATCAACTCGGCTACTGCCCACAAGGAATACAAGACTCAATTGATTACTATCGACGGACGTAAAGGTTCTCTGAAAGCAAACTCATTCGCTGCCGGAAAGCTGGAAGAAAGCAACGACCGCGTTATCAACCAGTTGATTGTTAACAACGTACTTGAGGAAGGTCCTTGCCAATTGCAGATGGGGCTGACAGAGTTGAAACCGGGTAGCGTATGGAACACCATGCCGGCACACACTCACTCTCGTCGTGTAGAAGCATACTTCTACTTCAATGTACCGGCAGGAAATGCTATCTGTCACTTCATGGGCGAACCTCAAGAAGAACGCATTGTATGGATGCAGAACGAGCAGGCTATTATGTCACCGGAATGGTCTATCCACGCTGCTGCCGGAACAAGCAACTACATGTTTATCTGGGGAATGGCAGGTGAAAACCTCGACTACGGAGACATGGACAAGATCAAATATACAGAAATGCGCTAACCGTTGCGTATTCCTGTTCATGCATATAATCAATGATCCGAAAAACTTCATTCTTTTCTCTTGCGGGAGAAAGGGATGAAGTTTTCCGGATTTTACGTATTCTTCCCCCAGAGAACAAATACTCGTTACCTTATTATATATAGGATGTAACAAAATCCAACTATAATGCAACGAATAATACATGATTTTGACCAATTTTTACAAATAAAATTCAGTCGAAATACCGACCTTTGTCAACGAAACAAAATCTATTTAAATCCATTATCATGAATGCATTTCAAAAAACAGGCGAAAAGATGACAAACTACAGATGGACCATCTGTGCTATGCTATTTTTTGCTACTACAGTTAACTATCTCGACCGTCAGGTTCTCTCATTGACGTGGGATGAATTTATCAAACCGGAATTCCACTGGGACGAATCTCACTACGGTACTATTACTTCTGTTTTCTCCATTGTATACGCTATATGTATGCTGTTTGCCGGTCGTTTTGTCGACTGGATGGGAACTAAAAAAGGTTTTCTATGGGCTATCGGTGTATGGTCGGCAGGTGCTTGTCTTCATGCCGTTTGTGGTATTGTTACAGAAGCACAAGTTGGGCTTCATAGTGCAGCAGAACTGGCCGGTGCCACAGGAGATGTGGTAGTGACTATTGCTACTGTCAGTATGTACTGCTTCCTCGCCGCCCGCTGTATCCTTGCTTTAGGAGAAGCCGGTAACTTCCCTGCCGCTATTAAAGTAACCGCAGAGTACTTCCCTAAAAAAGACCGTGCTTATGCTACTTCTATCTTCAATGCCGGTGCATCTATCGGAGCATTGATCGCTCCTCTTACCATTCCTATTCTGGCAAAAATGTTCGGTTGGGAAATGGCATTTATCGTAATTGGTGGACTTGGCTTTATCTGGATGGGATTCTGGGTGTTTATGTATGATGCCCCGTCGAAAAGCAAACATGTCAATCAGGCAGAGCTTGACTACATCGAGCAAGATAATCGCGAAGCAGGCAGTGCTCCAATGACAGACGAAAAAGATGAAAAGAGAATGAAGTTCTGGCAATGTTTCAGCTACAAACAAACATGGGCCTTTGTCTTCGGTAAGTTCATGACTGACGGCGTATGGTGGTTCTTCCTTTTCTGGACTCCGTCTTATCTGAATACACAATTCGGTATTAAAACCTCCGACCCACTAGGTATGGCGTTGATCTTTACGCTTTATGCAGTGACTATGTTATCTATCTATGGTGGTAAACTACCTACTATCTTCATCAACAGAACAGGTATGAATCCGTATGCAGCCCGTATGAAAGCGATGCTAATCTTCGCCTTCTTCCCGCTGGTTGTACTGTTAGCACAACCGTTAGGTACTGTTTCTCCATGGTTCCCGGTTATCTTAATCGGTATTGGTGGAGCTGCTCATCAATCTTGGTCGGCCAATATATTCTCTACCGTAGGCGATATGTTCCCAAGAACAGCTATTGCAAGTATCACCGGTATAGGTGGTATGGCAGGAGGCGTAGGCTCTATGATTCTTCAGAAAGTGGCAGGTAACTTGTTCGTATATGCTTCCGGAACAACGATGGTTGACGGTCATGAGGTGGAAATGACGAAAGAGTTGTTGGAACAAGGGGCACAATTTGTTCACCCTGCCATGACATTTATGGGCTTCGAAGGTAAACCGGCCGGATATTTCATCATCTTCTGCGTGTGTGCAGTAGCTTATCTGTTGGGTTGGGTTATCATGAAGGCATTAGTTCCGAAATACAAACCTATCGTATTAGAGTAAATCTATTCGAACAGATAGAATCGTTAAAAACAAAAGAGTAACTCGTCGCCGAGTTACTCTTTTGTTTTTAACCAATTATTCAAAAAAATGAAAAATGAAAAGAAAAATAAAAAAGCCTCTTCTCACGAAGAAGGCTTTTTAGGTTTACTTATCCTGCATCATCCTCCTGCAAAATTTTTAACCGAAACACTAGAAACAGTGTTTTTGCATTCCTATAATGAAGTATAGTAAACGTTAAGATGAAAAAAAGGGAAGTCTCACGACTTCCACAATTCTTCTAACCTTAAATCTAAATCTCTATGAAAAAAACGTGTTGCAAATATAGGCGTTTGTTCAATATAGAGGTGTTAATGAATTGCATAAAGAGAGAATAAAAACTAACATCTGCAAAATGATGCAATTTTTCAGAAGCTTTCTATTAATTTTAATAAACTTTTATAGAGTGGATTGCGTTCGAGTAGCTCGGGAACTCCTGTGATGAACATCTGTTTTCTTGCACGGGTCAAGGCAACATTCAGTTTCCGGTCGATCAAAACACCCTCTTCTTCCGTCAGATTGGATAGAAATTTTAGTTGGTAAGGGTAGTTAACACAGAAGGAATAGATTATTACATCACGCTCGCTTCCCTGGAACCGTTCTACTGTGTCAACCAGGATTCGGTTCAGAGCTGGAATACCTAATGATTCTATTTCTTTTTTTATCAATGCTATCTGACTCCGGTAAGGGGTAATGATTCCTAAAGTACGGGATTCGTCAAAATCTGTCTGATGATCTTCATAAATGCGAACAGCTAAGTCGGCAACAATACGTGCCTCCGAATAGTTGATCTTTGCAGACGCTCCGGCCTTCTCCGGCACAGAGGGATAAAAAGCCAAACGACAGATGGTATCGGATGATTCTATTTGGTGAGGCAGGCCGACAGGGATCAGACGCCCTCCATAAAAGGCACGATTGGCAAACAAAGCAACTTCCGGATGCATTCGCCCTTGGCGGCACAGCATATCGTAGGAGCGATGAACCGTTGCAGTACAGTTCCGGTAGAGACGTTCAAACAAGGAATCTTTCAAATTGGTCAACCCGATAGACAGTAAAGATTCATCATAAATGGCCGATTGCTCCGTATTTTGCTGTACCACAGCAGGCAGTTGTTTATGATCTCCGATCAAGACAAACTTATCTATTGCATCTTTTCCGTCTTCTCCACGTGCACAGAGGATGCCCAACAACTGCGGTTCCAATATTTGGGTAGCCTCATCAATAATGGCTACATCAAAATGCTTCAAACGAAACAGTTCCGGTTTGCCGGAAATAGCCGCTACCGTTCCCACAATAATCCGACAATTCCGGATACGTTCGTACACTTCCGAACGACGGTTACAAGAGGATAATTCATTTTCAATCAGATGCCCGCGGTAGGTTTCATCACATGACAATTCGCTTCCTACACGTATAAAATCAACAGCCGGAGCAATGGAAGCCAGCGACTTGCATATCTCATCGACAGCCCGGTTGGTGTATGAAAGCAAAAGAATCTGCGCATCTTTATCTGCATGAAAAGTCTCTACCATTTTCTTCAGGGCACATGAAGTTTTGCCTGTTCCCGGAGGCCCGATAAGAAGGAAATAATCCTGTGCGGCTTTTGCTTTCAGGGCGATTCGCGTAAAATCGTCTTCCGAACGGGAAATCATGGAATCCAATGATTCATCAAAACGAGGAGGACGCTGTGACAGCAACAAGTCACGACGTTCCTTCCTTGCAGAAAGATAAATATATAACCCCTGATACATCGAGCGGAATGTTGTATCCATTGTATCATGTTCTATCGCATAAAGGCTTTCGGCAGGAAGTACAGATGGGTTCTGCTGGGTAGCACGTAAACGAATACCTATTTCGTTTTCTGTCAGGTATTCAATATTACCCTTGAAAACCATTTTATTGGTGACGTTATCTGTATCGCGGTTACGTTCATAAAGGATAATGGCATCGCCTTGACGGAAATTAGGGAGAGAAGTCTCTGTTTCAAGAGCTTCACTTCTGACAGTCTTACTTGCAGAGGCTTCATTTCCAGTAATATCATTTCCAATAGTTTTATCTCCGGTAATGTCATTTACGGCAGACTCATTCAACAAAGTTTCCCCAGCCTTTTCCTTTTTAAAGAAAGAAAAAGTAAGTCCGGCTTTATGTTCATCGGCCGCATGATTTTCCTTTATTTTCAAATCATAGATGATTTCTCCGGCCTCGCATTTCTCCGCTAATGTAGAAAGCCATAAAGAAGCTGCCCCGGTACGTCCTTCATAATCCACATCACCGGATTTTGAGGTATAAAGTTCCTTTGTAATAAAGTTATACACCGCATAGAAGTAATTCTTTTCCAGTGGAGAAAGAGCTTTCAGTTTCGATTGAAAGTTATCAATAGAGGGACGCAGGTATGTTTCCCAAAAACGTCCTTTCAATCCTCGTTCATTCAAGGTGGAGGCATTGATTTCTTCCAGTTTCTGTGCCGTATATTCCAGACTGTTGCGTAATTGGACGCCATATTCATCGGCCACAATGCGGTTACGCAAATCAATCACCCGACGCACCATCGCCCATGAAGGACGGGAGGGATAAAGAAGCGGATAACGGGTATAAAGCAAATAGGCTTTCACTTTCCGGTGATCCATTCCCATTGAATATTGCAAGACTGCTTGATAAAGTAACATCTGTACTTTATTATTCTCCTTCGGCTCTACCTTGCCCCGGATAGCGTATTCATCCGCCTTGCCGGATTTCATTTCTATGAAAGAAGACATATCCCGCTGCATATAGTCGAGACGTCCCTGAAGTCCGAGTGCTTCACAGATATAAGACGGTTCGAGCACGGCATCTGTCTTGTCCAGTTCATAACCGGCTGCATGAAAGGTATCATTAACCGTTTCACGAATATGATCGAAGTGCAGTTTGCAGTCCTCAAAGAATTGGCGTTCTTTCTCTTTGTCGCGCAAATCGGAACAGGCAGCCAGCTCAATAGGATAACGCCGGAAGGCTTTTTGCATACAGGTACGATAATCTATGTCTTCACTCTTCGCATGAATCCATTCGTCCAGGAAAAGATTGGCTATATTTCCCAGCAACAGAGGCCGGGCATTTTCGATCGGTTGAAGACGGGACAGGAAATAATTGGCCGGATGATGCCCGTAGTCACGGAAACACTCTGCCAAAGAACTGATGTCAAGCAAATAATCCGGTTCGAGTACAATGAAAGAAGGAGTCAGGATTCCCGACTCATCCACTGCAACATCCAATAAATTGACCTGGGCATGACGCCAAAGCAGTTTGCACGTTTCTGCAAACTCTTCATTGATTTGAGGGATATTATAACGAACTAAATATGGTTTCTCCGAGACTTCGTCCAAGGGAGTCACATACAAATATTGCTCATCGGCATACTGGAAGCAGACACGCATTCGCTGCACCCGTTCGCGGGCAGGAGGCGCAACCAGGTAGGTGGCATCCGCACGCGGAAGTAGGCGGTATAATTCCAAGGGAATATCCTCTTCCAGGAGTTTACGAATAAAAAAAGCTAATGTTTTCGCATCGCGCAAGAGTTGTTCCCGGTTGGGCTCCTGCTGGCGGTTCAAGATAGCATTCGAAGTGAGCCGGAAAGTATGCAGCCGGTTCTGCTCTGCAACAGAAAGACCGACCTTAGCCGCCACGAAACTGATTCGTGCGGAAAGGTCGGTCATCTGTAAACTTTCGTTTTGCATTTGCGCGCGACAAATACGTTCCAGCAAGTCGCGCATTTGCTTATATCCTACGGCAAGATAAGCATCTTCCGCCCGGCAAACTGCTAAAAGGATTTCATAAGATTCTATCGCTTCACTCTTCGGACAGGGCAACTTCATCTCCAGCTTCATCTTCAACTTCCTCTTCTGTTTTCTTCTTGTCCTTTATCATCAAAATACTCATCTCGTACAACAGATAAAGCGGAATAGCAACAACACTCAAGGTGAACGGGTCTCCCGTCGGAGTAATAATAGCAGCAGCTATCACTATGATGACAACCGCATGACGGCGGTATTTCCGCAGGAAGGACTTGTTGACCACTCCCATTAAAGAAAGCAACCATGTAACCAATGGAAGTTCAAAAGCCAATCCCATGCAGAGAATCAGCATCATAAAATTGTCGATATAAGAATTGAGCGACAGGATATTCTCCACTTCCGAACTCAACTGATAAGTAGAAAGGAAACGGAGAGTCAACGGATAAACCATAAAGTAGCCCAACAGTACACCGATGAAGAACATCAGTGTTCCGATAGTCAATGCTTTACGCACGCCCTTTCTCTCATTCGGATAAAGGGCGGGATTAATGAAACGCCATATTTCAAAAAAGATATAAGGCATAGCCGTCACCACCGACATCCAGAATGCTGTCGACATGTGAATAAAGAAAGGAGCAGCCAAGTTGATATTGACCAGCTTCACATAAAATTGTTGCGTGAAGAAGTCATCGGTCAAATCAAATGTTTTACCGATATGCCGTAATAAATCGTAGAATATGAAATCATTGTGGCAAGGCGCAAGTATCACATGGTCGAAGAGGTAGGGCATAGCAATAAAATAGCCTATTGCCAATGCAAACCAAACTCCAACTACCCGAAAAAGTACCTTACGCAGTTCGTCCAAATGATCCCAAAAGGTCATTTCTGCCATCCGTATGTTGTGCTCTTTTAGTTCTTAGAAGGATCTACAGGTTTGTCCAACTCGTCTTTTGCCTTGTTTATTTCATCTTTCGCTTCGTTCACACCGTCTTTGAAGCTCTTTACGCCTTTGCCTAATCCGCGCATCAGTTCAGGAATTTTCTTTCCACCAAAAAGAAGAAGGATAACCAAAGCGATAATAATCCATTCGGAACCACTGGGCAAAAAGCCTAACAATAATAAGTTTGTCATAAGTTTATTTGATATAAGAGGTTTTTTAATAGTTGCTGCAAATATAATCATTTTCACCACAGGTTACATAGATTAACCCTGTTTTTTATGACAACACAGGGTTATTAGAAAATTCTAATCCTGATAATATACCCGCTTCACCCGTGTCGATATACTTGTCAACACTTCATAAGGGATCGTATCCAGCTTATCGGACAACACCGTAATCGGAAGATCATCACCAAAGATGATAGCCTGATCGCCTTCCCGACAATCAATATCCGTCACATCGATCATGCAGACGTCCATACAGATATTCCCTACATAAGGAGCTTTCTTTCCGTTCACCAGGCAATAGGCGTTGCCGCGTCCCAAATGGCGGTTCAATCCATCCGCATAGCCGATAGGAATGGCCGCAATGCGTGAAGGACGTGCCAAATGCCCCATCCGGCTATATCCTACCGTATCTTCTTGGGGAACATCCCGTATCTGAAGAATGGTAGTCTTCAACGTACTTACATTATGTATAATCGAATTGTCTATCGGGCTAACTCCATAAAGCCCGATTCCCAAGCGCACCATATCAAATTGTGCATCAGGGAAACGCTCGATTCCTGCCGTATTACAGATATGACGGAGAATCTTATGAGAGAAGGCAGCCTGCAATTCTTGCGAGCCTTTCTCGAACAATTCAATCTGCCTGCGAGTGAAAGCGTCGAACTGCGGCGAATCACTTCCTACAAAATGAGAGAATACCGAACGGGGGATCACCGCACTCTGATTCTTCAGACGACGAATGAGCAATGGTATATCTTCCACTGCAAAGCCCAGACGGTGCATACCTGTATCCAGTTTCACATGAATCGGGAAGTTAGTGATTCCTTCTTTTTCTGCCGCTTTGATGAGCGCATCGAGCAGATGGAAATTATAGACTTCCGGTTCCAGCTTATAATCGAACATGGTTTTGAATGCCGTAAGCTCCGGATCCATAATCATAATAGAGGCGGTAATGCCTGCTTTGCGAAGTTCGGAACCTTCGTCAGCCACGGCCACAGCCAGATAATCGACATGGTGTTCCTGCAAGCTCTTGGCTATTTCGTACGAACCGGCTCCGTAAGCGGATGCTTTCACCATACAGATCACCTTTGTTTCCGGATGGCGAAGCATGGAACGGTAATGGTTCAGATTGGCGACCATCGCTCCCAGGTTTACTTCAAGGATGGTTTCATGCACCTTCAATTCAAGTTCTTCGGATACCAAATCAAAGTTGAACACGCGCGAACCTTTTACCAGAATTACTTCCGAATGAAGTGATTTGAGTATGCCGGATGTAAGAAGTGCTTCTGTGTTAGGAAAGAAGTAGCGTTCGAGATCGTCATCAAAACGAGCGGAACAGGAGGATATTTCCTGCCCTACACCAATCAGTTTATTTATTCCTTTACTCTGCACCAACTGTGCTACACGCCGGTAGAGCGTAGCGGTACTTTGGCCGGTTTCCAGTATATCCGACAGGATCAGTGTCCGCTTCAAGCCTTTCTTTTCCGAACGGCGTACCAGAAAGTCGAGTGCAATATCCAACGATGCCAGGTCTGAATTATAACTATCATTAATCAATACGCAGTTATTCTTTCCTTCTTTCACTTCCAGACGCATGGCAATCGGTTCGAGACGGGCCATCCGTTCGGTGATCTGGTCGGCAGGTGTCATCAGGTAAAGACAAGCTGCCAGGCAATTCAGCACATTTTCAATGGAAGCGTCATCGATGAAAGGAATACAGAATGTATTATCCATTTCCAGATAACGATAGGATATAACGGTATGATCTTCTTTCTTGATTACACGGCTGATATACAACGGACGTTCAATATCCCTACGGCTCCAGGCTATTTCACGTGCAGTCAGCATTGATTTTGCGACACAATTACTGATTAATTCGTTATCGCCGTTGTAAATCACTACATCGCAGTCTTTGAAAAGCGTCAGTTTCTCCATGCATTTCTCTTGCAATGAGAAGAAATTTTCCTGATGGGCACCGCCGATATTGGTCAGAATACCAATGGTAGGCTTTATCATTCGTTTCAAGGCTCCCATCTCTCCCATTTCGGAGATGCCGGCTTCGAAGATGCCCAGTTCTGCTTCTTCTGAAAGTTGCCATACAGAAAGAGGAACTCCGATCTGCGAATTATAGCTGCGCGGAGAACGGACGATACAACGATCCGGACTAAGTAACTGGTGCAACCACTCTTTCACAATGGTTTTTCCATTGCTTCCGGTGATACCGATCACAGGGATTTTAAATTTATCACGATGCGCTTCGGCAAGCTTCTGCAAAGCCTTCAGAGGATTGGGAACGATAAGGAAATTGAGAGTTGAGAGTTGAGAATTGAGAATTGGCTGCGCATCATCATCCTGCCCAGATTTCTCCATTTTCAATTCTCCATTCTCAATTAATTTAAAGTCTTCTTCTGTTATTACAAAATTGCGTACGCCCCGGTCGTATAATTCGGGGATATAACGGACTCCGCTATTTCGTTTGGTAGTTAAAGCAAAAAAGAGAGTTTCTTCCGGAAAACTCAAAGAGCGGCTGTCTGTTAACAGCCAATCAATAGTCGCTTTATGTTTGCCCATACGGCGGGCACCGATACTTTTGGCTATGGATTCAATCGCATATGACATAGTTCTGTTTCTTTTTGAAAATCTAAGTACGGGTATTTTCCGATAAGTCGTTCTATTTTTAACACTATTTGTCCTAAAAAGCGTTGATACGCCTCTGACTCGGGGTGAAAGGGTTTATGTGCCAAGTCCCGGCGGATGTCCTGCACTGCCATGATAACCTGCTTTGTTTCAGCGGAAAAGAAGGTTTCGGAGAAGCGTTCCCACAGGTAACGAATCGCCAGAGGAGACGGATGCAGCATATCGTCAGCATAGAAGCGATAATCACGCAATTCGTCTAATATGATTTCATAAGAGGGGAAGTAGAACACTCGTTCCGGGAACAATTGCTGCAACCGGTCGATGGCCAGTAACAACGTAGATTTACTTAATTGATTGGCGTGCATTCCGTCGCGTATATGACGGATCGGGCTGACTGTAAACAACCATTTTAATTCCGGATTGCAGGCTGCCATTCCGGTGATGAGCGCTGTATAATCTTCTACAATTTCTTCAACAGTAAGCCGGTAACGTAAGAAATGGTTTTCCGGCAGTTGATGGCAGTTGGCTACCACTTGCCCACTCTCTTTTTGTTTATAAACATAAGCGGTGCCCAAAGTTACCATTAGCCAGTTCAACTCCGGTAGTCTTTGATGGGCGTGATGAAGACGGGCATTTATGGTATGCAACGTTTCTTCGGGCGTAAAAGCTGAAAAAGAGCTGTGATGCATCGGACTATGCCATAAGTCTTTGTAGGCAAACAAATCCTGGCTGGTATATTCTTTATGTCCCATAATCTCTCTCAAAGCGGATGAGACGGACAAAGGATTATAAAGGATACCAAAAGGATTCAGATCCAGCTGAAACCCGGCGTCCATTAATTGTCTCCCGATATTTTCTGCAAAACAGGAGCCCATCAAAAGAATACGATCTGCATGACTGACAGGTGGCATCCCGGCAGGCAATTCTACAGATGTTTGAAAGTTCATACGATTTTCCATCATTTCATTACGTTTCATATGCAAAAGTAATCAAAAAACAATTTCCTACCTCTTTTTCCTCACGATTCAATAATCTTAGGGAGTATGGAAAAACAGATACGTCCCTATGCCGAATAAGATTTTATAAAAAAAAGGGGGGCGAATATACTTTCTTTTCGTATTTTTGCACTAAATTTCCTCGAATCATGAAGAATGAACCGATATATAACTTGCTAAACACTATCAATTATCCTGACGACCTGCGAAGACTAGACGTAGAGCAACTGCCGGAGGTATGTAGTGAATTAAGGCAAGACATTATTAAAGAACTTTGCTGCAACCCGGGGCATTTTGCTGCCAGTCTGGGAACAGTGGAGCTGACCGTAGCTTTACACTACGTCTACAATACACCTTATGACCGTATTGTATGGGACGTGGGACATCAGGCATACGGCCACAAAATACTGACAGGACGCCGTGAAGCCTTTTCTACGAACAGGAAACTCGGAGGAATCCGCCCTTTCCCGTCTCCGGAAGAAAGCGAATATGATACTTTCACGTGCGGACATGCTTCCAATTCTATTTCTGCAGCTCTCGGTATGGCTGTCGCAGCCGCCAGAAAAGGAGATGTCAAACGCCATGTAGTAGCCATCATCGGCGACGGTTCCATGAGTGGCGGACTGGCTTTTGAAGGGCTGAACAATGCATCTGCCACGTCGAACAACCTGCTCATTATCCTGAATGACAATGATATGGCCATTGACCGTAGTGTAGGAGGTATGAAGCAATATCTCTTCAACCTGACAACTTCCAACCGCTATAATCAGTTACGTTTCAAGCTCTCGCGCATGTTATTCAAGCTCGGCATCCTAAACGAAGAACGTCGCAAAGCGCTCATACGTTTCGGGAACAGCCTGAAATCAATGGCTGCACAGCAACAGAATATTTTCGAAGGGATGAATATCCGTTACTTCGGTCCGATAGACGGACACGACGTAAAGAACCTGGCAAGAGTATTACGTGATATCAAAGATATGCAAGGACCTAAAATCCTGCATCTACATACTATCAAAGGAAAAGGATTCGGTCCGGCGGAGAAACACGCTACCGAATGGCATGCTCCCGGCAAATTCGATCCGGTCACCGGCGAACGTTTCATTGCCAACACTGAAGGAATGCCTCCGCTTTTCCAGGATGTATTCGGAAATACATTGGTAGAGCTTGCCGAAGCCAATCCGAAGATTGTCGGTGTCACTCCCGCCATGCCTAGCGGTTGTTCGATGAATATACTGATGGAGAAAATGCCCAAACGTGCGTTTGATGTAGGCATCGCCGAAGGACATGCGGTTACTTTCTCCGGTGGGATGGCAAAAGACGGACTGCAACCATTCTGCAATATCTATTCTTCTTTTATGCAACGGGCGCATGATAATATCATCCACGACGTAGCGATTCAGAATCTCCCTGTTGTTTTGTGCCTCGACCGCGCCGGATTGGTTGGCGAAGACGGTCCTACTCATCACGGAGCTTTTGATATGGCATGTTTACGCCCGATCCCTAATTTGACTATCAGTTCCCCGATGGACGAACATGAATTACGTCGCCTGATGTATACGGCACAATTGCCGGACAAGGGACCGTTCGTGATCCGTTACCCCCGTGGACGCGGCGTACTGGTGGACTGGAAATGTCCGCTAGAAGAGATCCCGGTAGGAAAAGGACGGAAACTGAAAGAGGGTAGCGACCTTGCAGTGATTACTATCGGACCGATAGGAAACGTAGCCGCCCGTGCCATCACCCGGGCAGAAGCTGATTTCGGTCTGTCGATCGCCCATTACGATTTGCGTTTCCTGAAACCGCTGGACGAAGAGCTATTACATGAGGTAGGACGCAAATTCCAACGTGTCCTGACTATCGAAGACGGGATTATCAAAGGCGGTATGGGTAGTGCTATCCTTGAATTTATGGCAGACAACGAATACAAACCAACCGTGAAGCGTATCGGTATCCCCAACCTATTTGTAGAGCATGGATCAGTTGCCGAACTGTATCAACTGTGCGGCATGGATGAAGAAGGGATTCTGACTAAAATAAAAGAATTTATCAATTGACATGAAGATTATTATTGCCGGTGCCGGCAACGTAGGCACCCATTTGGCCAAGTTGTTATCGCGCGAAAAGCAAGATATCATCTTGATGGATGATGACGAAGAGAAACTAAGCGCTCTTAGTGCCAATTTTGACTTGCTGACTGTTGCCGCTTCTCCTTCTTCCATCTCCGGATTGAAAGAAGTGGGCGTCAAAGAAGCCGACCTGTTTATCGCAGTCACACCGGACGAAAGCCGTAACATGACTGCCTGTATGCTGGCTACCAATCTGGGAGCTAAAAAGACAGTGGCACGTATCGACAATTACGAATATCTTCTGCCCAAAAATAAAGAGTTTTTCCAGAAGTTGGGAGTAGATTCTCTGATTTACCCGGAAATGCTGGCTGCCAAAGAAATCGTATCTTCCATGCGTATGAGCTGGGTACGCCAATGGTGGGAGTTCTGTGGAGGTTCTCTAGTTCTGATTGGCACGAAGATGCGCGAAAAGGCTGAAATCCTGAATATACCGCTGCATCAGCTAGGCGGTCCTAACATACCTTATCACGTAGTAGCCATCAAACGTGGAACGGAAACGATTATTCCCCGTGGAGACGATGTCATTAAATTGCATGATATTGTTTATTTCACCACTACCCGCAAGTATATTCCTTATATTCGTAAGATAGCCGGCAAGGAAGATTATGCCGACGTACGCAATGTGATGATTATGGGGGGAAGCCGTATCGCAGTCCGTACCGCACAATATGTGCCGGACTATATGCAGGTGAAAATAGTAGATAATGATCTGAACCGTTGCAACCGCCTTACGGAGTTACTGGATGATAAGACAATGATTATCAACGGAGATGGTCGCGATATGGATTTGCTCATCGAAGAGGGACTAAAGAATACCGAAGCATTTGTTGCTCTGACCGGTAACTCGGAAACGAATATTCTAGCCTGTCTTGCCGCTAAACGTATGGGAGTGGAAAAGACAGTGGCAGAAGTGGAGAATATCGACTATATCGGTATGGCGGAAAGCCTTGACATCGGTACTGTTATCAATAAAAAAATGATTGCTGCCAGCCATATCTACCAAATGATGTTGGATGCCGATGTGTCTAATGTGAAATGTCTTACTTTTGCCAATGCGGACGTTGCTGAATTCACTGTACCGGAAGGTGCTAAAATCACCAAACACCTGATTAAGGACCTGGGACTCCCGAAGGGTACTACCATCGGAGGAATGATCCGCAACGGAGAAGGTATCTTGGTGACGGGTGATACACAAATCCGTCCCGGCGACCATGTAGTCGTATTCTGTCTGAGTATGATGATTAAAAAGATTGAGAAGTTCTTTAATTAAGTATTAAGTATCAGGTATTAAGTATTAACCGTAGCAACCCATTTTCACCGACTAATACTTAATACCTGATACTTAATACCTAATACTTAATACTAGTTTATGATTAATTCAAAGATGATATTCCGGATTCTGGGCTTTCTGCTTCTGATAGAAACAGCGATGCTGTTATGTTGTGGAGCGGTCTCTCTTTTTTATAAAGAGAATGACTTGCAGAGTTTCCTGATTTCATCTGCTGTCACAGCCTGTATTGGCTTTCTGCTGCTTGCCATCGGGAAAGACGCAGTGAAATCCCTGAATCGCCGCGATGGATATGTCATCGTCAGCGCAGCATGGGTTACCTTTTCCCTTTTCGGAATGTTACCTTATTATATAGGAGGATATATTCCCAATGTTGCGGATGCATTTTTTGAGACGATGTCCGGATTTAGCAGTACAGGTGCCACTATTCTGAATAATATAGAGTCGATGCCCCACGGAATACTTTTCTGGCGGGCTATGACGCAATGGATAGGTGGTTTGGGTATTGTATTCTTCACCATTGCCGTTCTGCCGATTTTCGGTGTGGGCGGAATTCAGGTGTTCGCAGCAGAAGCCAGCGGACCTACTCATGATAAAGTGCATCCCCGCATTGGCATCACTGCTAAATGGATTTGGGGTATTTATGCCGGAATGACGGGAACACTGATTATTTTATTAATAGGTGGTGGCATGAGCATATTCGATAGTATATGTCATGCTTTTGCAACGACCAGTACCGGTGGGTTCTCTACTAAACAGGCCAGCATTGAATATTACCATTCACCTTATATAGACTATGTAATTTCCATTTTCATGTTCCTTTCAGGAATTAACTTCACATTGCTACTGTTGATGTTTAATGGGAAAATTAAGAAGTTCCTACATGATGCGGAACTGAAGTTCTACTTTATTTGTGTTTCATTCTTCACTCTATTCATTGCTATCTGGCTCCATCAGACTTCTTCTATGGGAGTAGAGGAGGCATTCCGGAAATCGCTTTTCCAAGTGGTTTCATTGCAAACTTCTACGGGATTCGTCACAGCTGACTATATGCTCTGGCCTTCTATCCTCTGGGGCTGTCTCATCATTGTGATGATTATCGGAGCTTGTGCCGGCAGTACAACAGGAGGTATCAAGTGTATTCGTATGGTTATCCTGTTTCAAGTAGTGAAAAATGAATTCAAACATATTCTTCACCCTAACGCCATACTCCCGGTGCGGGTAAATAAGCAAGTTATTTCTCCTTCCATTCAGTCTACTGTATTGGCTTTCACCTTTTTGTATGTGGTCATTGTTATCATCAGTGTACTTGTCATGATGGGCTTAGGAGTCGGTTTTCTGGAATCAATAGGAACCGTAATCTCAAGCATAGGTAATATGGGACCAGGCCTCGGCACATGTGGTCCGGCTTTCTCATGGAGTGCATTGCCTGATGCTGCCAAATGGCTGCTTTCTTTCTTAATGCTCTTGGGACGCTTGGAATTGTTTACAGTATTATTGCTTTTCACTTCCGATTTCTGGAAAAAGAATTAAGAATTCAATAAAGGTAGTCTGTTTAATGCAAAAGCTACAATAAGGAGTACATTATCAGGCTATTACAAAGAGTACTTATCTATTCATATATTCTCAACGATACTCACTGTTATGAGAAAAAATACTCATCGCAATGAGAAAAAGTTCTCATTATAGTGAGAATTCTTTCTCATTACGGTGAGTATTCTATCGTATTTCTACGCTGTTATCACATCATCTTTCTAAGTAAAATCTTTCTTACAACAGGCTTATTTATTTCATAAATCTTATTGATAAGAACATCCATCTCCTGTTGGCGAGCATCACGGACAGCTTCAAACATCATCTTTGAATACATATCACGACGTCCCTTCAACCAAACGTTTTTATCCAAGTTTTCATCCATCACCTCGATCGCTTTTCTGTCGTCAGCATACAACAATCCCTTTTGCTGGAAAAAGCCGAATTCACACCACGCATATTCTCTAAATGTTCTTTCAATTTCCCAACGATATTCATTCAGGTGCATCACCGTCAATGCTTGTTGGTATTGGGGAGTTTTGGATTCAGCAGCAAGATTAATGCCCTTTGCCAGTTCATCTCCACTCCAGGTCCCAATTTCTTCATCGTCTATCAACAACTTATAATTGCCTTTCAGTCCTGTTACTTTCAACGTTTCACGGTTCATCTCTTCCATAAAAGGAACAACTTTCAGCACTTCTGCCTGGCTCTTTTTCTGTCCCCAACCACGAGCAATAGTATCTAAAGGATAAGGAAGAGCTTCTGCCAAATAGTCAAAACTCAAATCTTTTCCGTTCTTCTTTATATTTGAAACGGTACAATTTTCCGACTTAACGGCTTGTTTTTTATTAGCATTAATCTCCATATCCGCTACTTCTTTACCTACAAATCCCTGGGCTTTCAGGAAAAGATAGGCCATTACCATGTGTCCGTCGTTATCGGGATGAATACGGTCACTGCCACAAAGGGTAAAGGTAGGATCTTTCTGCTGATATTGCTGATTAATAGCTGTCATAGGAGCATTTAAATCGGTAAATTCCCAATTATTCTTAGCTGCCGATTCTTTCTGATATTCAACAAGCCGTTTGATGGTTTCATTTTTTGTCTTGAACGGTGTATTCTCTTTGAGTTGTACGGTTTCATCATACGGAGAAGTCCCGACCATCACGATACGGGTATCAGGAAGATCTTTAAAACGTTTCTCCATCTGCTGGTAATTCTTTATACTTTCCTGATATTTCTGCTCACCGAATTCTTTGGGCTTATCACCGTTGTATTCAAAATATCCGGAATCATTCATACCAAAAGTAACCATCAACACGGAAGGTTTCATCACAAAAATATCTCCATCCAGGCGTTTGTTCATATCATAGGCCGTATCTCCACCAATACCACCGTTGAAAACACGGATAGGCATATCCGGAAAACGAGTCATATAATATAACCAGATGTATGAATGGTAATGACCACCATCCGTTATACTATTTCCCAGGAACACTGCTCTCTCACCCTCCTTAAAAGGTTTCACAGTTTGTGCAAACGCAGCAGTATATGTCATACAAGCCGCTGCAATCAATACAAAAAGTTTTTTCATGTCTTAATTTCTATTTTATAAATACTATAAGTTTATATACATTAATTCTATCACTCTTCATGCGTTTCGTCTATTTCAGGTTTATCATTCTGAAATAGGCAAATTCCGCCGGAACCTCTTTCGCTCCACAGTGAAGCAACCCCGGACGTTGCACCCTGTCCCAACGAATCAGGGATTCTCCTTTTAAGGGAGTGTCCAGTATGGGGTTCCAGATCTTTCCATCTTTACTTTTATAGAAGTTGAAAATACAGCCTTGTTCGACTTCTATCTTCAAATAGATGTCTTTATCAACAGCACCGGATTCATAAAGGATGGATTCGGAATTTTCTTTTATAAATTTCAACTGCAACTGTTTTCCTTTGACTCCCCAGGTTATCAGATTCTTATCGTCACCGTATAAAGTTAATCCCTGCAAACTCTCATTAGCGTGAATCACTTTTGTCTCGCAACTGTAATGAGAAGACTGCGGACGCAAGCATAATGCCGTCCCTCGCTGATTGTCTTTTTTCGGAGTTCCGGATAGGGATAGCTTTCCTTTTTTCAGTACTATGTTGATATCCGAATAAGGATAGTTCCAAGTCCAGTCTACTTTCAGTTTGTTTTCTGTAAAGTGATCTTCAAAATCGGTAAGAGGCTGCTGGATGGTAGTTTTAAAAGGCATGGGTTGTTTGGCAATAGCCAGTTTCCCCGTTGTAAAGCGCACCCAATGGTCTGCTGTCATCTCCATTTCCTGCAGAACAGGTTGGCGTCCGGCATAAAATCCTTCTCCTTTCAAATAAGCATGACACATATAAAACATTTTTCCGTCGGGAGTCTTTACGACTGTGCCATGACCACATGAGAGATAATCACCCTCACCACCATGCAAAACGGGATTTCCTGTATATTTTTCATAAGGTCCGCAGAAATTTTTAGAGCGTGCTACATATACATCATAGTTACTGGAAGATCCACAGCAACCATGGGCTGAATATATAATATAATAGTAGTCCCCTTGTTTGAAGTGGTACTGGCCTTCCATGCCTATCTCTTCGTCATCCACCAATAAAGAGAATGGTTCACCTTTCAGGTGCAATCCGTCAGCAGAAAGTTTACAGCCTAATAGTTCTATCGGGCGTTTGTCCAGTCCATACGCTTTCCAACTGATATATAGCTGTCCGTTGTCATCATAGATAAATGCGTCAATAGCTTCTGTGCCATAGGTGATGATCGGACCATGATCGGTAAATTCGTGTAAAGGAGAATCCGATGTAGCTACTCCGATATAGGAAATTCCGGTACTCTTTTGACGTGCGGTGTAGTAACAATAGACTTTGCTATTGTGATAAAACAGTTCTGGCGCCCAAAACGAATTTGAAGTCCAGGAAGGCTGTTTAGAGAAGATATGTCCTGCCTGTTTCCAATTGACCATATCTTTGGAGGTAAATACCGGATAGAAAGGAGCCCACTCGGAAGAGGTACCTGTGGCATAATACGTATCATCTATCCGGATGATGGAAGGATCGGGCATGTCGCCCCGAATGACCGGATTCATAAAATAATGTTGTTCTTGCGCCACAAGTTGCAGCGCAAGACAAACACTAAACAGAAAGATTGTTATCTTCTTCATGAACGTTTTCTTTATTTTTTGAGAGGATCATATACGGCAACTGCCACGCGTGAATCGGCACAGCCATAATATAAGAACCATTTCTGATTGTAGAATACAAGTCCTTCTATAAATACGGTTCCGGCTGGATATTGTCCGCTCTTTTCAAAGTCTGATTCGGGAATATAGAAAGGCTTATCCAAGCGATCGATTAGTTTAGTAGGATCTTTAGTATCAAATAAGGCTTGTCCGGCGCAATAAGAGTTGGCTGTATACAGTGTGTCTCCTTCTGCGCCCGATTTATTTTTGCCGTTATAAAATAAAAGGATTCCTTTGTCAGTCAGGATGGCAGGAGGACCACATTCGGTCAGGTCACTGTCGAACTTACCTGCGCGGGGAGTTATCACTTTCAGGAATTCTCCATTTTCATCCAACATCGGTTCCCAGTTGACAAGGTCTGTGGAAGTGGCTACATTCACAAACTTTTCTCCCCAGTACATCCAGTATTTGCCGTCAATCTTGGCAATCACTTGTTTGCCGTCAATTAATTTGGTTACGATAGAGGCAGATTTGGAAAATTCATCTATGAATCTTCCGTTGTATGCTTTTGCGAAAGCCGGTCCATGTTTTTCCCACGTTTGAAGATCACGCGAGGTAGCCACTGCCAAACGCGCCTGTTTGCGGTTCCATTGTGTGTAATGCATTACGTAAAGCCCGTCTTCTGTTACAGCAAGACGTGGGTCTTCGCAACCGCCGGGATTTTCCAGTTCTTTCTGACTGTCGTCTGCCGGATAAAATACAGGTACGGACATTCGTTTGAAGTGTAGTCCGTCGTCAGAAGAGGCATATCCCAAACGGGAGGTACGTGATCCGATACCGGTTGCCGAGTTATCTTCAGCCCGGTAGAGGACTACTACTTTTCCATTATAAACAGTGGCAGCCGGATTAAACGTATCACTCGCTTCCCATGCTACTGACTCCTGTCGCATCGGACAATAGAAAAAGGTAGTAGTGTCAGGAGAAATAATCGGATTAATACCTTCCGGACGCTGGAAATCTGCCCACGCCCAATCCGGGAATTCTGCTGTTTGCTTCTTCTCGCCACAGGAAGTGATTAATGCGGCAGCCATCAGTAGATAAGCTATGTTTTGTAGTTTTCTTTTCATTTTCACGTTTGATGTTATAAATAAGTGCTCTTACAAAATTATCTTATATCATAAATTTATATACCTCGTTGATTTGCTTTAAGGAAAAGAGGGAGGCGTCACTTTAGTTCCCCACTTCACGTCAGGCTTGGACGAGGTAGTGTATTCTATCGTAGCCCCATTATTCAGTTGATCCCAATCGATCCATGTACTGTCATACGGTTTACCATTTAGCTTCATGGACTTGATATAAATATTCTTTTCCGAACCGCCTTTTATCACCATATCCCCTTTCTTCAAATGAACTTTCACGGATGAGAATATCGGAGTGTTCACCGTAAAGCCTCCCACTCCCGGTATTTCGGGATAAAGACCGATACAAGCGAACACATACCAGGCGCCCATCGTCCCTAAATCATCATTGCCCGGCAGACCATCAATTTTACTTGAATACTGTTCATTCAATACACGGTTAATAATCTCCTGTGCTTTATAGGGAGTTCCTACCCAGTTGTATATCCAAGGAATGTGAAAGCTCGGTTCATTGCCGGAAGCGAACCAGGCATCATTATAGCCGGCATCCAGACGAGTAAAGAATTCATCCAGGCGTTTTTCTGCCGCTGCTTTGCCTCCGATGATTTCTATCAGCCCGGCAATATCGTATGGCACCATCCAGAAATAATTCTTATAGGTAGATTCACGGAAATCTTCAGTCAGTGGTTTCCACGAACCATCGGGATTGCGTGATTGCAACCATCCGGTTTCCGGGTTATACAGATTCTTCCATGAACGTGCGAAATGGAAATAACGCCAGCTTGCAAACTCATCTCCTACGGCATGTAAGGCAAATTGTGCGATTGCAAAATCAGCGGAAGTATATTCCAATTGTATAGAAGCGTTGTAATATCCTTTATCCAAATACTGTTTCAGCCCCGGACGAGCCTCAACCTCCTGTGACATTGCTCCCGGTTCTTCCGCTCCTTTTCTCATGGTTTTGAAAATCGGTTTCGGATCATAATTGCGGGCACCAAAAGCGTAAGCATTGGATATCAGGATAGGAGTCGGATCTCCTTGCATCACGCCGGTCTCTATATTAGCCATCACCCAACGCGGGAAAGCACCACCAGCCTCTTCGGCAAACAATTGGTGAGAAATAACAATATCAGAGGCTACTTCAGGATCAAGGATTGACAATAGTTGAATCTGTGTACGATAGGTATCCCAGTTGCTAAAAGAAGTATAGTGCTTGGAACGGGATTTATGCACTTTGAAATCAGCTCCCATGTATTCCCCATTCACATCACTACATACGTTCGGGTGAATGAATGAACGATACAGATGGGTATAAAATTGAGTGGTACGATCCGAATTGGTTCCTTCTACTTCGATCTTACCCAAATAATGATTCCATTTGGATTCTGCCTGATTCTGAATCTGCAGGAAATCCCATCCGGTATTCTCCGCTTTCAGATTCTCGCGTGCATTTTCTACTGATACATAAGAAACCCCAATCTTATATTGGATATTTTTCTTCTTATTTACATCAAAAGTAAAATAGACTCCGGAGTATTCTCCTTCAGCAAAAGTCGTGTTCGGCTTCAGTTCATTTCTTTTCCATGTTCCCGATTCCAACGCATCCGTATCAAACTCTGCTACAAAATAGACTTTATACGGTGTACGGAGTCCACAGAAATTACCACCTTCTGCATATCCTTCACACTTATTCGGTGCAGTAATAACGATGGCGGCCTGCTCTATCGGAGTAGCAGAAATACCTCCACCGATAATTACCGTACCATATTGCTGATCGGCCGGATATTCATAACTCGCCATACCAGTTCTTTCGGTCACAGTCAGTTTAGCTTTGATGTCTTCCTGCACCATTGCCTCATAATAACCTGCATGTCCTTTTTCTTCAGAGATATTGATACGATAGTTGAGAATATTGTCCGGAGACATCTTCAGTTTGCCTTTTACCGGAAAAGTAGGGAAGTTGCCCATGTGTTCGCAACCGCCGCCACTCAATTGGTTGATGACGAATCCGGAACGTTTAGAAAAGTAAGAGGGGGTAAACTGCACCATTCCATAAGGGTAGGTGGCTCCGGGATAAAGATATCCCGAAGTCAGACCCACACCTTTCGTTCCTATCAGGGTATTTACCTGACGGGAATAATTACTCCCGGCGCTCTGCGCCGAGAGACTCCCCCACCCTCCAATCAAAACCAATAATAAACCTGTTAAAACTTTATTTTTCATACTGTATTCTCGTTACACTTTTTAGTTTCTTATTCTTTCGACAAAGAGAAAGGAGCGGCATACTTCGACGTACATCGTTCTTTATTCGGCTGACTCCCCATTTCGAAGCGGATGATTCCTCCGTCTGCTATATCGTCGTATCTGATAAAATTCTTATCCAACACACGTCCATTTAAGGTAGCAGACTGGATATAGAGATTCTCTTTACTATTGTTGTTCGCTTCAATCACGAATTTATTGCCGTTTTCCATCGTTATAGTAGCTTTCTTAAATAACGGACTGCCAATTACATACTCATCCGTACCCGGACAAACGGCATAAATGCCTAATGAGCTCAAGATATACCATGATGACATACCGCCTTGGTCTTCGTCTCCTGGATATCCTCTTTCTGTGGAATTATACAATCTTTCAACGATCTGGCGTACCCAATACTGTGTTTTCCATGGCTGGCCGGCATAGCTATACAGATAAGGCATGTGCTGAATCGGCTGATTGCCGTGTGCATATTGTCCCATACCCGCCAATTCCATTTCTTTCATTTCATGGATCACTCCTCCGTAAGTTCCCGGTTTAATAGTGCCGGGAAGGGCGAATACCGAATCCATTTTAGCGGTAAACTTCTGATCGCTTCCGAACAAGTCTATTAATCCTTCTACATCATGGAATACGGACCAGGTATAATGCCAGGCATTACCTTCGCAGAAAGGTCCACCCCACTCCAACGGGTCAAACGGTTCCTGCCATTTACCATCGACGCCTTTTCCACGCATAAAACCGATAGACGGATCGAATACGTTTTTATAATTATACATCTGACGGGCAAAGACTTCCTGATAGTGTTTGTTTCCAGTCATCTTAGCCAGTTGGTAGCCACAGAAATCATCGTATGCATATTCCATTGTCTGTGCACTCGATCCCATTGATTCCGGATAAGGAACATATCCCAGTTCAAAATATTCTTTCCAGAAACCGCGTCCGTTGGCGCCTCCCCAAGGACCTTTATTCATGGCTTCGTGTGCGTAGGCTTTCAAAGCTTTCTCCGGATCAAAAGTCCGAATCCCTTTTGCCCACGCATCTGCCAGTAATGAAATGGAATGATTACCCAACATTCCTCCAGTTTCTCCGGGAGCTGACCAGGAAGGTAACCATCCGCATTGTTCTTGTGCGGCAAGCAAGGCATTCATGTAACGTCCCTGCATAGTAGGATGCAGAATATTAGTTAATGGAAATTGAGAACGGAAAGTGTCCCAGAATCCATTATCGGTGTACATATATCCGTCATATACTTTACCGTCATAAGGACTATAGTAATAAGGTTCTCCGTTTGCTTTACGTTCATAGAATTTGCGTGAAAAGAGATTGGCACGGAACAGGCAGGAATAGAAAGTCTTCATTTGTTCGTCTGTTCCGCCTTCTACCTGGATTCGGTTCAATAATTCATTCCACGTTTTATGTCCACGTATTTTGGTGGCTTCCAAATTCTTATCTTTACCCAGTTCGTCGTTCAGTGTAATCACAGCCTGCTCTGCGCTGATATAGGAAGAAGCAGCCTTTGCCTGTACTTTCGATCCTTTCTTAAATTTGATATAAGCACCATAGCCTTTGCCTTCTCCTTCCAACTTTTTAGGGAAAATCTCATCTTTCTGATTTTCCCACATACCGTAATCCTCAAATGCTTTATCGAACTGCACTACAAAGTAACTACGGAATGTCTTAGAGTTATTTACAAAACGTTGGTTATTCACCCAACCGGAAATTTGTCTCTTAACCGGATCAATCTTGATTTCACTCATATCTGTATATCCGTCAATTACCAGATAGGCGTCTTCGGTAGAGGGATAAGAAAAGCGTAAATGTACACCACGAGTAGTTGGAGCCATCTCGGTTGTAATTCCATTATCCAGCATCACTTTATAATAATGCGGCTTGGCTATTTCATTATCATGGCTGAACTTCGTTGCCCGCATCTCCTGATTTACAACTAATTTCCCCACCATCGGCATAAAAGAATACACTGCATAATCACTCATCCACGGACTGCATTGGTGAGACTGGCAGAATCCTCTGATATTATCTACCGCATATTGATATTTCCAGCCTTCTCCATTTTTCCCTGTTTGGGCAGACCATGTATGCATGGCATAAGGCATACCGGTAGTAGGGTATGTATTTCCATAACTTAATCCGAAATGAGAGTCGGTACCTTGCAGTGTATTGACATATTGCACAAGGTCTTTCATTTGGGCATATATACCTGTTGAGAAAAAAGAGAAGATCACTAAATAAATGAGCTTGTTCATGGTTATTTTTTTATGTGTTACATCTATTTCACTTGACAAATCAAAACAACTATATCTATTTATTACCATAAGTAATACCCTGCCAGTCATCTGTACGGAAAGGGGACGCCGGAAGGTTAACTCCATTGTATAAATTACAAATTGGATTATCTGCCCAAGCATAACGCACTGCTATTGGGAAAGCAACTTCAGGAGATGAGACGATGATGGAATTACCATCAATCACAGCATCAGCCCAGTGAAACTTATGATCAACGCCAGAGATAGTAAATCCTTTTACTCAAGTGGAGCATCGTTATCGTACAATGATTCCCAATTAAATACACGGTAGAAATAAGGACGATAGAAGTCAGCACTACCCGGTGCATTGAAATTATCCCAAAAGTTGGAACAGTCTGTATTGGTAGAGATCACCAATTCACCGGTACGTGATAAAGCCGGATGAATATTTACCATATAAACATGTTGATAACGTTGTTCGCCAATCTTATCAAGAAATTCGGGCAATGTAAAGAGAGTCTTTTGGTCGACAAACGGCCCATAAGGGTGCTTACTACGGAACATCAGCACGTCTCTCCCGAACCACATGGATTGTCCAATCATGTAATAGGTATCACCTTTTTTAAATACCCAAGGCATAGAGCATGCACTTTCCAAAGGGATAATTGTAGAGTTTTCAGCATCTTGGGTTGAGGGGTACTGCGTTGTCCACGAGAAATGTCCTTGCGGGTCGGCCACATAATATTCCCACTGGCTGCCAAGGTCACGTGTAGCGGTACGTGCTACAGCCACCTTATAATTGGAAGTTGTGTAAAGATAGATATGTCCGTCTTCGTCTTCCCACATAGTGTCGCCATAACCTAAAGTGTGGTCGTTAAAATTATCATTACGACTGATAAGTTTCATATAAGTAGCATCACCCGGCTTTCCTTCCAAGCTATAAGTAGCCAAGCAAGTACCGAAGCGGCGCATCAGGTTGTTCGGATCGGTATTATCAACGGCTCCCCACAACATTTGCATCTGATTGTTATATATCGTAGCATCTCCTGCCCAATAAAGATAATCCTGATCGATTTCTCCAGCTTGTATTTTTTCATCCGATAGTGTAGCTTTCGGATGACGAATGTGAGTACGTACCTGATAGTATCTATCCGCATTAGGATCGTTGGTTTGTACGTAATCAGCTAACCAAACAAGATTTTCATCCTTCTCACCAGGTGTTTGTACCATAATACTGTTACGAGGGAAACTACAATTACCTCGTGAACGATTTTCATTGATTACGCCATAAAAGCTATCATTGAACGACCAAAATATATTCCCGTCAGGCAAACCAGTGGTGAACACACCGTCTCCTCCATTCCAGCCCAACGACCGAGTGAAAAGGGCATTGTATTTCAAGTCTTTGTAGACGAACACTTTCCAATATTGCCCTGATCGATTTGGCATTAGTTCGAGATTCCATTCGGAATTAATTTGAGGCATCTTCACTTCTGAATTGCCGTAATAAGGTTCTTGCTGGTCACCACATGCTCCTCCGGCGAGAAGTGCGATACTTAGGATAAGATGAATTGGTTTCATGTTTAATAAGATATTTAAGATTATTTAATTTGTTTCTGCACCTGTAAAGCCGATAATACAAGCCATAAAGGTTGACAAAAAGATGCGTCTCATAATGTTATACTATTAGAGTTTAGGATAAAGACGATTCAGGAATAAAAAACCACTAATTCGGATAACTCTTTCTTTAGATGTATTTAATTTACTATCATTGCTCGAATAATACAATGACCTTTTTACTGAATAATAATACGTGAAAAAAAAATATTGTGTTTAGTGGTGTATATCTTGTCAATCGTCTTAATACAAATTCAAGTCGTGAATTAGTCTCGGCTTATTGGCTTTAAATTGTTTAATTTTAATTTTATAAGTTTTACTATGAAATTGTACATGAAATCATTAATGCTACTCCTATTTTTAGGAACAGTTGCGTCCTGTAATGACAGTTTCCTCGATCAAACCCAAACTTCGGATTTGAATCGTGAGACCGTTTTTGCAGATAGTACGTATACCGCCAACTTCCTGACCGGAATTTATACCGATATCGGGTTTGATATCAACTACAACCGATGGACATACCTTTTGGCTAATGGTGGTGGGCTGCAAAGCGCTTGTGACGAAGCTGAATTTTATCCTTCGTCAACCATCTGGACAAACATGATGTTTGCTACCGGTACGGTTAATCCGGTTACGGTGAGTGATGATGCATGGTCGAAATGCTACACTAACATTCGCCGATGTAACGTATTCCTTGCCAACATCGACCGATCACCGATGGTACAGAGCCGGAAAGCTCAATACATATCCGAAGCACTTTTCTTGCGTGCCTGGTACTACTTCATTCTGATGAAACACTACGGTGGTGTACCAATTATCGGTAATAACGTGTATGATGCTACTTCGACAATGAAAACCTCGCGCAACACATGGGCGGAATGTGTAGAGTATGTGTCCCATCAATGTGACTCTATCGTTCAACTCAATGTACTTCCCGTGCGACGAACAGGTCAAGAAAACGGTCGCGCCTCATCGGCAGCGGCATTGGGTCTTAAAGCCCGTGTCTGCCTCTATGCAGCTAGTCCATTATTCAATGGAAGTGATTTCGCTCCTACTGATACCAAAGAATTAGTAGGCTATCCCTCTTATGATAAAGAACGTTGGAAAACGGCAATGGATGCTGCCCGCGCAGTAATCAACCTGGGAACCTATAATCTCTTTATTAGAAGTAAAGATTTGAACGGTAAAGCCGAACCAGGTTTCGGATTCTACGTCGTATTCCAAGCCGGTGATACACGAAATGCCAATTTGACCGATGATGATGGTAAAAACAATAACGGAGCCTTTGCCGGCAATATCCTTGACCGTAAGTATCAACGTGAGTCCGGACATGAAGCTGCTTACTATCCACCTAGTGGCAGTCACTCCGGAACACGCCACGGCGGATACATATACAAAGAATTGGCAGATGCCTTCCCTATGATTGACGGTAAACCCATTAACAACAGCCAATACACATTCGATCCTCTGAATCCCGCTCAAAATCGTGATCCACGTTTCAACAACACCGTGATTTATGATGGTGCTTTGGTCCCTGCTGACGATACTTACAGTGCTACCACAGTTGTTAACACATGGATTGGCGTAGGGCAGACAAGCGATGCCGTATACCAAGGCACTGCCACCGGTTTCTATGTACGCAAGGGATGTGATCGCTTATGTAAAGGTAGTACATGGAACCCAAGCCGCCACAACGATCCACTGATACGTTACGCGGACATTTTACTGATGTATGCTGAAGCAGCCAATGAATATCATGGTCCCGATTTCGAAGAAACGCTAGGCGGACAACAACTTGGTTGCTATCCTATATTAAAACTCATTCGCAAGCGTGCCGGCATCGATCCCGGTGCAGATGGTATGTATGGACTTGAAAAGAATATGACACAAAAACAGATGCGCCAAGCCATTCAGGAAGAACGCCGCCTTGAATTTGCTTTTGAAGGACATCGCTTCTTTGATGTACGCCGCTGGATGATTGCTCCGCAAACCGAAAGCAAAACCATGCATGGCATTGAAATCACTCGCGCCACTGACGGAACAAAGACTTGGAAAGAATTTGATGTACGCACGCATGTATGGCGTCCGGCTATGTACTTCTTCCCAATTCCTTACAATGAAACGGTGAAGTCGAAAGATTTGCTACAGAATCCCTACTATAATTAATAAAATATCCAAAATATGAAACATAGCATACATTTGGCGGCAATAGCCTTGCTGACTACTCTGCTTGTGACATCGTGTGATACGTTCTCTGCTCCTGCTGATCCTGACAAAAACACGGAGCAGGTCAAAGACATATCAGGCACGTGGCAACTCACCACAGTGAGCCGCAACAGTAATGATATTACCGAAACCATGGACTTCAGCCAGTTCCAAATTGACCTGAAGAAAGATGGTAAGTACACAATTGAAAACTATCTGCCTTTTGTGGTACGCCACAATGGCACGTGGAAAGTTGACGATATCTATTATCCTTTTCGCCTCTATTTCACAGAGGATGGAGCCACGGAGCAGGCCAGTACCGATATCCTATTCCCCATTACCAATGGCGAACGTAACATCGTGATTACTCATAGCCCCGGGTGTGGTTCGAATACCTACACCTATGTATTCAAGAAAATATCAGAAAACTAAAAATCATAACGCTTTATGAAAAAGAAATTAATCAGCTTGCTTCAACGCAAACGGCACATCGTAGCGTTATCAACTATACTTATGACTTTCATCGTTATGAGTTGCCTCTTTATCGATTCTGTCGATATAACCCAAATGATAGATGGAAAAGCCGTAAACTATGCAAAGGCCGGAATGACTGCTACTTTCAAAATGCATGGACACATTAAGGTTGAAGGAGACCCACGCAATGACAAACGACTTGTTTTCGGTTTTTTGGCTCCTAAGAGTTGGAATCTGGCACAAAATGCCAGAGTTTCGTACACAGAAGATACATTTGATCCGAATATAGGTGAGCAAAACATGACGCTTATCCCATCGACCGAACAACCTAGCAACAAACCAGGATTGTCATGGTCGGCTGCTCTCATGCAAGAATACGGTGTCGGTACCAATATTCTGGAAGATATGGAATGGGCAGCCTATTGGACAAGACCCTATAACGGTGTCGCAGATGAGATTCATTTTACAATCTATGTCCGTGTACCGGTAGGAAACAAAAATCTGCGTTTCAAACCATCATTCTTTATTAACAGTACTGACGATAACTTCAGTACAAGTGCAGATGCAAAGAAATGTGAGGAAGCCGGATGTTTTGAGGTAGTAGAAGGTGAAGGACTTGTTACTGACTTCTGTAGCGAACACTTCAACAAAACCACTCCATTAACAGCATTGCAAAACGACTTTGTAACCTTTAGCTTCATAGGAGGCATGGACGACGAAAATGCACTTGTCAAGGCCGATAAGATCTATTTTGAAGGAACGGCGGTAGCTAGCGACGGACACCGTTATACTGTAAATGAGAAGAGTGACAAGACCCTGATGAAACGAGAGAATCAGTATACCAAAACATACAATATCACATTCTGGCCGGAAGGGTTCTTCAATGTACCTGAAGGAACAGAGCTTGTAAGTATTGAATATGCCTTCACTAATGCCGATGGATCTATCTCCATTACACAGTCTGATGATGACTTCGTAATGTTAAATATACCTCTTCCTCCGCAGAAGGAACCATTCATATATACGTTCTATTGCGAGTGATAACCTTATATTCTACTGATAATGAAACAGAATATGTATAAAATGATAACGACGGGACTACTATGTGTAGCTGCCGTCGCACTAAAGGCACAAGATGCACCGATAGACAGTGTGGATCACACTAAAAGTAATACCCTAGGGGCATCTTCGACGGTTTATACCAACGACTTGATAAAATATCAGTCAGCCACCATCCTTACCGGATTGCAAGGACGATTGAAAGGTCTTAATGTATCGCCTTTCCGTGGCATGCAACTGTTACGGACTGATGCCAATACTAAATCCGATATAGTGGGAGCTGTTCCTAATGTAGGTGGAGGTATCTACGGAGATAATTCGGAGTTTCTCATTTCAGCACGCGGACAATCGCCTGTAGCCATTGTCGACGGTGTGGAACGTGACCTGTATTCCATAGATCCCGAAGCCATTGAATCGGTTACCATTCAAAAGGATGCCCTTTCCAATATGTTTTTAGGAATGCGCAGTTCACGTGGTGCATTGATTATTACTACCAAAAATCCTGATGCAAAAGGTGGTTTCCATCTCTCACTCACCGGAAAGTTTGGTATATCCAGTGCATTGAAATCCGGCCCAAATCCACTTTCGGCTTATCAATATGCTTATTTGCTCAACGAAGCATTGCTCAATGATGGCAAATCACCACTCTATACGTATGATGATTTCGAAGCCTATCGCAATGGAACTTCCCCTTATCTGCATCCCGACGTAAATTGGAAAGATGCTATTATGAACAATTCTACTACGTCGCAAGCCTATAACCTGAATGTAACAGGTGGCGGACGAGTGGCTCAATACTTTGTAAGTTTGGGATATTACAGCGAAAACGGATTGTTCAAGACGAGCGATGCTAATAGCTACAACACCAATTTCAAGTACAACCGGTATCTCATCACATCGAAGGTAAACATCAACGTGACAGATGAATTTAAGGTAAGCATGTCCTTAATGGGACGTATAGAAGAAGGAAACCAACCTGGAGGTATTTCGGGGACAGGATACAGCGACCTTTTGAGCAACGTATGGCAGACTCCCAACAATGCTTATCCCGTCTTAAATCCCAACGGTACGTATGGTGGTAACGCTTCGTATACCCAAAACCTCTATGCACAGACCACTGGTTCGGGATATATCTCAAGCAATACCCGCGACGTCGTAGGAACCATTAATTTGAAATATGACTTCGATAAATTGGTAAGAGGACTTTCCGTTGGTGCAACGGGAAACATCTCATCGCAAGTGCGCAATGCTATCGTTCGTACCAAACAGGCACAAGTATTTCAATACAGCATAACCCAACAAGGCAACGAGGCTTATGACAAGTATGGAGATGTGAGTTCACAAACCAACAGTTACCGTTCAGTATCGACGTACCAATATATGTATGGCAAAATGTATGTAGACTGGGAACGCCAATTCGGTATGCATGGTGTGAAAGCTTCACTTTGGGGCGATACACGTACCATACTTAACAACTACGACCTGCCTATGATTCCGTCGAACATCGGACAGAAAGTTGAATACAATTACGATAACAAATACTTCGCGCAAGCAGCCGTAACGGAAAGTTATTACAACCGCTATGACAACGGACGTCGCTGGGGAACATTCTGGGCAGTAGGTCTGGGTTGGGATATCAGCAAAGAGAAGTTTATGGAAGCATCAAAGATAGACCAACTCAAGTTACGTGCCACATACGGTCATACAGGAAACGGAATCGACAATGCCGGTTACTTCAGCTACTTAAAGAGATACAATGAAGATGGCGGATTCTGGTATAGCAACGGTACATCCATGAGCAACGGAGGTTCAGTGTCGGAAATATCCCCATTGGCTAATACCCTCCTGACATGGGAAAAAGGAAGGAAGGTCAATGTAGGTTTAGATTTAACCTTGTTAAAGAATCGTTTGACTCTCTCGGCCGACTATTACAATGACTACTACTACGACATATTGCAATCACGTGGTAAGAGCATCGAATTGCTGGGTATTGCTTATCCGTCAGAAAATATCGGAAAAACACGTTACTACGGATTGGAAACACAACTTAGCTGGCAAGATCACATCGGTAAGGTGAACTATTATGTATCAGCCAACTGGAGTATGGAACAGAACAAACGGTTGTTCATGGACGAGCAATATGTACCTTACGACTATCTGAAAATGACAGGTCAACCCACCGGTGCCATCTACGGATTGGTAGCTACCGGATTCCTCACAGCTAAAGATATAGCCGATGGTTATCCCGTAATGAACGGCTTCAACAATATTCAAGCGGGTGACGTGAAATACAAAGACATGAACGGTGACGGCGAAATCAACGAATTCGACCGTACTGTGATTGGTGGCGACAAACCGACTTGCTATTTTGGTATTGATTTAGGCTTTGAATGGAAAGGGTTGGAAGTTACAGCACTTATCCAAGGTGCTTACAACCGCGACTTATATAATAGCGACCGCACGTTGCTCGAAGGATTCCAAGTGATCGGACAAAGCTACGGACAAGCTTACACCAATTTGCTGAATCGTTGGACACCCGAAACAGCTGAAACAGCTACGTATCCGAGACTGACTGCCGGAGGCAATATGTACAACTACGGAAACAACTGGAACTCTTCACTCTTTGTACAGAACGGCAACTATATTCGTCTCAAGAACGCCACCGTATCGTACAAACTACCCGAAAACTTCTGCCGTAATTACTTAGGCGGACTGCGCGTGAAGATATTTGTACAGGGACAAAATTTACTCACATGGTCACGTACCCGCTTGCAAGACCCTGAAGTTACCTTCACCAGCTATCCGTTACAGCGCACCATTACGACTGGAATCAATCTTAACTTCTAATAAAAATGATGGATATGAAACAAAATAAATATGGCACATGGGCAGTAGGAGCATTTATGCTGTTATTGAGTGCTGCCGCATGTACAGACAGTTATGAGAGTACGCCTGTAGATATGTTTACAGAAGATTACCTCTTCTCGAAGACCGACTCCAACGGAACTGTAGTACGTAAATACCTCAACCGCATCTACTATTACATGCGTAATGGACACAACGGCGTAAATGGTGACTACCTGGATGCCGCTTCCGACGATGCGCTCTCTGTTATTTCGTCCGAGTCCGATGTATACAAACTGGCCATCGGACGTTACAGTGCCTCCAATTTTATTAACTCGGATATGATTTGGAGCGACCCTTATTTGGTGATTCGCCGCGTGAACATTCTGTTGAGTGGCATTGACGTAGTACCTTTCAACACTACTTACACTGATGCACTCGGTAATACACGCAGGCTCAATGATTCTATGAAAGCCGAAGCCCGGTTCCTGCGTGCTTACTTCTATTTTGAATTGGTGAAGCGCTACGGTGGAGTGCCCATTATCGGTGATAAAGTGTACGAATTGAACGAAAACATCGAATTGCCACGTAGCACGTTCGAGCAATGTATCAAGTATATTGTAAGTGAGCTTGACGATATCAAAGATGACCTTCGTTCGCTGCCACTACCTGACGCCGCCGCTAGCGCACACGTAGTAAACACACAGGCTGCCCAGGCACTGAAGATTCGTGTATTGCTCTATGCAGCAAGTCCGTTATTCAACGAAAAGCCCATTGAATCTGGTAATGAGTTGATAGGATATGCCTCTTATGATCGCGAACGTTGGAAAATAGCAGCCGATGCCGCCCGCAACTTTATTAACACGTACGGAACAGGTGACGGAGCTATCATGGGACTTGACGATAATTTCAAAAATGTATTTACCAATTGGTATTCAAACGAACATAAAGAAGTTATCTTCTTCCGTGAAAACGCAATGGATAAGACGGTGGAAACAGCTAACGGTCCATTGGGACTTAGCGGTGCCAAACAAGGAAACGGCCGCACCAATCCCACACAGAATTTAGTCGATGCCTTTTTAATGAAAGACGGTCACTTTATCAATGATAAAGGTAAATATGAATACAATGAACAGCTTCCTTACGCACAACGTGATCCACGTTTGGAATATACCATTATACACAATGGTTCGTCATGGGTGAACTCTACGATGGAAACATGGCAAGGTGGAGCCAATAATCCTCTTGGTTCGTCATACTCGCTCACGAGTTATTACATGCGCAAGTTTATGGGTGATTTCGAAGCAGCCAACGAATATCAAGACACACAACACAACTGGGTAATGTTCCGTTACGCCGAAATACTTCTGAACTTTGCCGAAGCCGAAAACGAATATTTGTCTACTCCTTCGCAAGCTGTATATGATGCTATCATCGCCCTGCGCCGACGTGCAGGTATCGAACCTGGTGAAAAGAATTTGTATGGACTAACAACCGATGAGCTGACACACAATTTGACGCAAGCCGAAATGCGCAAAGTGATTCAGAATGAACGCCGCATTGAATTGGCTTTTGAAGAGCATCGCTATTGGGACATTCGTCGTTGGCGACTTGCCGAACAGGTCTATGCACAGCCTATTCAAGGAATGTACATCACTAAATCACAGACTTCCACGACCTACGTTCCGCAATCTGTACTCAATGTACAATGGGACAATAAACGTTATTTCTATCCGATTCCTTATTCGGAAGTAATAAAAAATAAGAATATGGTTCAAAACCCTAATTGGTAATATCTTATGAAAAGAGTAATTATAACATTCTTGTGCCTCCTCTGCATTGTACAGGCATACTCCCAATCGTTTACGATAAGCGGTACCATTATTGATGGGGAAAGCAACGAACCGCTTATCGGGGCGGGTATTCTGGTAAAGGGAGCCGGAAGGGGTACCATCACCGATATAGATGGAAAATATTCACTGGAAGTGAAACGCGGCGAAACATTGGTATTTTCGTTTGTGGGCTATCAAAATCAGGAAGTCGCAATAACGAATCAGCGCACACTGAATATCGCATTGAGGGTTTCCGAAGCCAACAACCTGAACGAAGTTGTTATCACAGGTCGCGGTAGCGCGAAACGTATCACTCTGACCGGTGCCGTGAGCGGTATTCAAGCCAACGAATTGCGTAGAGTTCCTACAAGTAGCTTACAGAATACATTATCGGGTAAACTGCCCGGCTTCTTCAGTCAGCAACGTTCCGGTCAACCGGGAAAAGATGCTTCCGACTTCTTCATCCGTGGTGTCAGTTCCTTGAATGAGGACGGCAACAAGCCGCTTATTATGGTTGATGATGTGGAATACAGTTACGAACAGCTATCACAAATCAATGTCAATGAGATTGAAAGCATATCTATTTTGAAAGATGCATCCACTACTGCTATTTATGGTATCAAGGGTGCTAACGGTGTGTTGGTAGTCAAGACACGTCGCGGTGAAGAAGGAAAACCAGTGATCCATGTGCGTGCAGAAGCCGGCGGTCAGATACCTGTCCGTAAACCCAACTTCTTAGACTCATACAACACCGCCCTGTTAGTCAACGAAGCACGTACTAACGATGGTTTGACTAAAATGTTTACACAACATGATTTGGAACTGTTTAAAGACGGTTCCGACCCATACGGGCATCCTAATGTAAACTGGTACGACGAAGTGTTCAAAAAATCGGCAATGCAGTCGAACATCAATGTCGACGTATCGGGTGGTACCAAACGTTTGAAATACTTCGTATCCGGGGGTTATTTCTCACAAGGTGGTTTGGTTCGTAACTTTGCTAAAGCGGATGACGATGTGAATACCGGCTATTTCTACCGCCGTTTTGACTACCGTACCAACTTGGACTTTACTGTCACTGATAATCTGACTATGCGTCTGGACTTCAGTTCGCGCTTCATGAACATCAACGAACCGAGTAGTCTGAATGCTACAGGCGAGATTTACAATTTCACCGCCATGCACCCCTATTCGGCACCGGTACTCAATCCGGACGGATCGTATGCTTATCTTTCAGATGTGGACGGTTACGGACCTACACTGAATGCACGTTTGGCTAACGAAGGTTACACACGTACACGCCGTAACGATAACAACATTCTCTACGGTGTGAACTGGAAGATGGATTGGCTTACCAAAGGATTGTCGGCCAATGCACGTATCGCTTACTCTACCATTGATGAAGTCTTCCGCAAGGTAAACCGGGGAAAAGATGCATACCCTACCTACCACTACGATCCTACTACAGATCAGTACAACATCAACCCCAACCGTCAATATGCTTATTCACAGTATGCTCTGACGGCCGGAACCAACCAGGCTGTGAAAAATCTGGATGTTCAGGCCTCCATCAACTATGCACGCGTATTCAATGGAATACACGACGTTAGTGCCACGTTACTGTATAGCCGCCAAAGCCGTACCGTAGAAAAAAATCCAGACGATACAGGAGAAAAGATTCCCGAAAACTTTCAGGGTCTTACCGCTACCGTAGGTTACAAATATAAAGATAAATATCTGGTCGACTTCAATGTTGCATACAACGGTACCGACCGTTTTGCCGAAGGACACCGCTACGGAATATTCCCTGCTATTGGTGTGGGTTGGCGTATCTCCGAAGAATCGTTCTTCAAGGATAACATTTCTTTCATCCAACTATTGAAAATCAGAGCTTCGTATGGTATTGTAGGTTCGGACGTAGCTATGGGTAACCGCTACCTTTACAACCAAATATATACAGCAACTGATAATGCTTATAATTTCGGACAAAGCGATGTCACTTCCACTGCTATTACGGAAGGTGACCTTGGTAATAGCAATGTGACATGGGAAGAAGCTAAGAAGTTTGACATAGGTCTCGACTTCAATGCATTCGACCGCTTCTCATTTACTTTCGACTGGTTCTATGACAAACGATACAATCAGCTTGTGAAACGCAATGACATACCGCAGATCTTAGGTGTGGGTACTTCACCTATCAACGTGGCACGCACCAGCAATATGGGTTTCGACGGACAAATTGGTTATCAAGACCGTTTCGGTGAGTTCAACTTCAATACCAACTTCGTATTCTCGTATGCTAAGAATAAGGTAGAATTTAATGCCGAAGCACAACAAAGATACGATTGGTTGTCGGCAACAGGTCGTCCTATCGGTCAACCATTCGGTTACACTTGGATAGGTTATTATACACCTGAAGAAGTGGACTTGATTCATGCAGGAGCCGCAAATGCACCCGCTGTGCCTAATACCGATGTGCCTATCCAAGCCGGCGACTTGAAATACAAAGATTTGAACGGAGACGGTGTTATCAACGACTTCGACAAGGGAGCTATCGGTAAACCAAACTTACCCAACACCACACTGGGATGGACAATCGGTGGTTCATGGAAAGGATTGTCAGTGAGCGTACTCTTCCAAGGTTCGTTCAACTACAGTTTCTCGGTAAACGGCACAGGTATCGAACCTTTCAAGAGTCAATTCCAACCTCTACACCAGAAACGCTGGACATTGGAACGCTACCTGAACGGTGAAGCCATCGAATTTCCGCGCTTAACAAGCAATCCGTCAACTGTAAACAGCGCAGCAGCGTATATGTCCGACTTTTGGTTGATTGATGCTTGGTACATCCGCTTGAAAACCATCGACGTCTCCTATCAAGTGCCCACAAAAGTGTTGCCTTCATGGCTTACAAACCTCCGTGTCTATCTCAATGCTTACAACATGTTTACATGGACAAGTTTTGATAAGTATCAACAAGACCCGGAAATCAAGTCCAACTCCGCCGGTGATGCATACATGAACCAGCGCGTGTTTAACTTAGGAGTACAACTTACATTCTAATAAACTGATAAATACTCATAGTAGTATTGATGTAGAAAGGGGATGCGTCCATGTGATGCATCCCCTTTTTACTTTCTGATAAGAGTATGATATATAGCCAGAAAAGCGACATATAATATCCTATTCAAACGGGTAAACCTTCCAATGCAATCTGGCTAGATCGTTCCTGATAAACTTACGTCATAATCTAGTTTCAGTCGTTTTAGTATTGTTCACAAACTCCTTGATAGAAAAAGATAGTAACCAAAAGCGAATTACAGTATCCCCTACAGAGAGAGATTTAAGATAAGAAGGAGGAGTACTTTCAATACTTTCAGTCTCTTTGCGTTTGCCGGTGGATCTATATATCCAGTGTGGTGTAGATATATAATCACCATACTGGATATATATACCTGACACGTAGTCTAAAGAATACAGAGCGGAAGCCTGGCAACGCTGAAATACAGGCTTAGAATCATTGATATGCAGGATGAGAATCATTAACACGTCAGGTGAGTAAAACAGAGCCTCTGTTTAAGTGAAACGAAGCCTGCATTTCACTTAAACAGAGGCTCTATTGAACGAATATAGAGGCTCTAAAAAAGAGACTGAACTCATCTCTCTTTTTTGCTTTCGGTTCGCTTTCAGTCAACAACCTTTTTTACTGATGTTTTTGACTGGAAGCTATTTTTAGTAATCACATTTGGATTATAAGGATGAAGTTTAGTTCTAAACAGTACAAAAAGAAGATAGTTAAATAAACGAACTCCTCATTTATTGTATTCTCCTTTACAATTTCACTGTAATGCCTTTAGCTATATCACCAGAAGATTTATAAGTATGACCAGCATGCAATACTTCTACCTTTATCATTCCAAAATCAATTTGGTCTTCCCCTTTATCGTCTGTCACTTTTACAATAAGATGATGCCCGTCTACTAACTCTGCTTTAAAAGTTAGCTGTTTATAATCTCCTTTCTGAAATCCCCATCCATCTCCTTTGTCCCAATACAGAGAGCCTTCCGCTTTGCCATCCTCATCCGGGCAAACAACTAAAGTCAATGGGTCGAATGAATTTTCATTCACATTCTGAATTATTTTGCCTACTGGAATAATAGAACCACCTCTCACTTTTAATTTAGCCTGATATTTACCTTTTGTATCTCCTTTAACCAAAGATAAATTTTCCCAAATTCCTTTGGGTAGAGAAGGATTCTTTGCAAATGCAGGAATTATCAACAGGTCTGTCCCCAACATGAAAGCTTGCTCTTCAGCACGCAAACTTTCATCTTTCGGATCGGCAAAGAAAACCGGAGCCATCACAGGCTGTCCATCTTTATGAGCCACATGAAAAGCTGTGTAGAGATAAGGCAGCAAACGGTAACGACGTTCTAATGCCATGCGTGATTCCTTTTCTATATCTTTAGTAAATGCCCAGGGTTCCTTGTTATTTGTATCACAGGAAGCATGTCCTCTGGAAAAAGGGAAAAATGCACCGAAGCCTAACCAGTTTCCCCACAAATCGGGAGTCGTATTCCCAGCAAATCCACCTATATCCGGACCATTGAAAGGTTGACCGGACAACCCCAATGTAATAGACATCGGTATAGAAAGTTTCATGTGTTCATAAGTAGCTTCGTTATCGCCCGTCCACATGGCTGCATAACGCTGTCCGCCAATAATATTGGAGCGGGAAAGAAGAAATGGACGTTTGCTTGGATTAGCAGCCATCATGCCATTATAAGAAGCTTCGACCATCAGACGACCATAAGCGTTATGATACATTAAATGGCTACCAATAGGTAAATTGCCTCCTCCTAAATGAATATTGTTCTTCGGCATCGTTCCCCCAGGACCATCAAATACAGACGGTTCATTCATATCATTCCAAATGCCATCTATTCCATTAGCCATAAAGTCTTTATAAAGTCCGGACCACCAAGTGCGCGTCTCCGGACGAGTAAAGTCAGGAAATGCGCAAGCACCCGGCCATACTTTCCCGTGAAACTCATTACGATAGATATCACAAACAAAAGCATTTTGCTCTTTTCCGGTTTTATATACAAAATAGTTATCATCCACTTTTACGCCTGGATCTATCATATACACGGAATGGAATCCATTATCATGCAGATACTTATTCATGCGCTTCGGATCGGGAAAATCCCTGTTATTAATCGTGAATACACGGAATTCATCCATATAGTTGATATCAAACCATATTACATCGCACGGTATCTTCTTTTCACGAAAAGTATTGGCAACTTCTTTCACTCTAGCTTCCGGCACGTAAGAAAAACGAGACTGATGATAACCGATTGCCCATCTGGGAGGCATACTTATAGTACCGGTCAATTCGGCAAGTCCTTTTAATACTGCTTGCGGAGATTCACGATCTATGATATAAGTACGAAAAGGTGCTCCTTCAGTATTAAATTCAATTTTATCTGAATTAGTAATCAATTCAGCCTTCCAAAAACTATCAAACAATACGCCAAATGCTGTCCCGTCCGGACGAACACCCAATACCCACGGATGCGTTTGATACAGACGTGAGCCACCATCAACCCGATACATACCATTATCCGTATTCCACATTTTAATCTTTTGCCCATTACGTAGCAACGGACCGGTCACTTCACCACCTCCATACAGACTTGTTCCGGCTGGAACATCCAATGAGGCATTTGCCTTGCCATCAGTCATCGTAAATTGAGGAACTAATTTCCAGTTTTCCGGTACTTCACCTTTCTTTTCCGGTTCATGGGAGAGAATTAATGAAGGCGTACGGGAAACATCATACCCTACGGGGATAAATTCTACAATTCCATTTCCTACCAGTGTTACTTTTTCTGTTTTTATATTACCTGCCCAAGCTACCTGAGCCGTAAAGAAGAAAACAGCCATTTGCAATAACGATATTCTTTTTCTCATTTAAATATTATTTTAGTTATTAGTTCCGCCAACGGATTTTAGTCTGGCAATTTCATAATCAAAAGCTTAGAAAACAGTCCTCATGATATCATGTTTTCATTTTAGTCAAACAGGATTTCCAGCAACTCCTCCGGTCACTCATAAAAGAAGAATAAACAGACCGGAGGAATATTATGGAATTTCAAACACCAATCCTAACTTTTTACCTATATCTATTGAACTTTATACTATGAACGCTTGAAATTTAAGAAACCACTAAAGAGAAATTTAAAAAGAATCATATAAAAATAATAATCAAAGCGATTAACTTCAAGTCCATTCACTGGACAATTTTCCTAAAGTTAATTTTGTTTCTGCACAGACTTAAATTAAATGATAAATTAGTTTATTACGGTGCGTTTTTAAATGTATCAATAAAAAATTCAGCAGCCTCTAGAGAAGATTTTTCATTTTCATTTCTCATATTCTCATAGGTGACTGATAAACAACAAATAATCAAATAAATAGCTTATGAGAAATACTTTCTAAGACGGCATTTCTCATAATACACCTTCTATTTTAGCTTAAAAATCACCTTATTCTCATAGTATTTCAGAGTATTTCTCATAGTTAAATACGATCTTCTCCTTTTTTCTGGTTGAAGATAAACTGTAGTTCCGATTGTCCCATATATTATGGGAAAATATTCCCTAATATTATGAGAATTTATTCCCACAAAATAAGAGAATCTTTTCCCTGTTAATAGAGAATACTTTCCCACAATATATGGGACAAGGAGAATATGTACTTCCCTGATAATGGTTGACTAGCTGTTTCTTTATTCTTGTATAGGTTGATTGGAAAAACACTATGAGAAATGCATCCAACAAGTATGAGAAATAAGGTAAAATACGGGGTATTTGAAGGAAAAACTATGAGAAATGCCGTCTTAAAAATCATTTCTCATAGTCTATCCTATTAGTTTTCTGCCATTTATGATTAATGAATGAGAATATGAGAATCATAAATACACTCTAGTAGGGTATCTATTTCAAATTAAATAGAAAATCATAATGCCCTGCTTCTACATCAACAGTCTGCTCCTTAACGCTCACTTTCTTCTTATTCTTTTTACATGAGACAGCATTATTAGGGATGCAAACTGTAGCCGTTGTTCCGGCAGGAACTGTCAATTGAAGATTCAACTGATTATCATCTTTCAACTTCCAATTAACAGCAATTGTGCCATAAGGTGATTCTTTCGTTACTTTTGCCCAGGTCACACCGTTTGGAATTTGAGGATCGACATAGAAGTGACGATATCCAGGTTTAGCCTCGTCAAGACGTATTCCTCCTACAGCCTGATAAAACCAAGTACCAATTCCATTGTAACAATTGTGCACACGACTTCGTTCTCCGCTCCAATATTCCCAAGTCGCTGTCGCACCATGATCAATCATATACAGATAACCGGGATAATCACGTTTCTTCATCATTTGATAGAAGAAATCCACTTGTTTATTCCGAACAGCCCATTCTGTCAAAATAGGTACTCCAACCAGACCAACAGCAATATGTCCTTTATATTTTTCTTCGGTCATCGTAACGACATTCTCTTTCACTTTATTGTACAAAGAATCAGGTACAACACCTACCAACATAGGATAGCACATATCCAATTGTGAACCGGTAGAATAGATCCCTTCATCTGCACGGTAGAACGTCTGATGAATCAACTTGTTAAGTTTTTCTCTACGAATAGCAAACTCTTCCGCCTCTTCTTTGTTTCCTAATGTTAAGGCTGTCTTATACATAGTGCTCAAGCATTCGCTGATAAAACAGTTACTTACCAAATCCACTGAAGCCTGATTACCTGCATCTACTCCCATGGGTGCCAGCCAATCACCCAAATACCAGTCACGGTATTTGGTATCGGGCCAACGTTTCAGCAAACCATCTACTGTATATTTATCAACATACTTAAACCACTCTTTCATTTGAGAATAATACTTCTCAATCAAGCGGGAATCACTATAGTTGACATACGTTCTCCAGGGAGCTTGTACAAAAAATCCGCACCAATACGGACCGCCGCCACCGGCACCCGGATTAGGACCAACATGCGGTAAACTTCCTCCTTCACGCATGGAGTCTCCCCATGTTTGCACCCAGTTTTCAAAAGTAGGGGCTACATCGTACATCGTTTGCAAAGACATCGTTGAGGAGTTTCCATCACCACCATATCCTGCACGTTCCAAATGCGGACAGTCTACCATATATCCACTAAAAGTCAGACATTTCATCGTATACTGAATCATTTGGTGAATAGCATTCAAGTCGGCATCCGAACATTCAAAAGTTGCGGTCTGTTTATAATCTCCATAAATCTGCAGAGATTTCATAGCACCTGTTTCCGGTTTTTGAGGAAGATTGGAGATGCGCACATATCGAAAAGCGTGATGATTGAATTTATTTCTGAAGTATTCTCCTTGCTTACCACCAGATATATAAATATCACTTTCACCTTGCTTGTCAAATTCACCGTCTTTCGTCAAATTATCACTATATTCCATAATAACTTCATGACCTGCCGGCAATATAGGCATTTGCATCTCAAACCATCCGGTCTGAACCTTTCCCATATCTACCAGCCAGAGACCTTCACCCAGCTTCTTTACAGAAACAGCCTGCAAAATCTGATGTATCTTGTTTATCTCACACATTTGAGGGGAAGTGATATGATCGGGAACATTCACTTTCACAACAGGAGTCCATTTCATTTTGTCTAAAGCCTGTGTTGAAAGATCTCGTGGAAGAATCCTTCCATCCACCCTCTCACCTCCAAACTGCAAAGCACGCCAAGTACCTGTATCAGAATAGCCACTTTCACGTCCGTACCATGATCCGTCTGTCTTCGTTACGACTTCCCATTTACCATTTCTCAACACATCCAATTCTGCTTTTACCAGCGGACCTTCATAAGCTGCTCCGAAAGTCGTCGTTTTATACCAACCTTGTCCCAGCCAGATAAGCAGATCATTTTCTCCTTCTCTTAAATAAGGAGTAATATCATAAGTAACAATTAGTGAACGTTTAGATAAATGTGATACAGCAGGGGTCAGAACGTCCTCCCCAACCTTTCTCCCATTGATATAAATTTCGTGATAACCTAACGTATTTACATGCAAGAAAGAAGTCTCCCCTTGAGTCAGTTTCACTTTTTTGCGAAGAATAGGAGCACAAATCTTACCACCTTCAACAGAAGCCCCTATATATTCTCCTTTCATCTGTGACTGATCCAAGATGCCAACTCCAAAACGGGCAACAGGACTCCATGATGAAGCTTGTTTTTTAGCATCCCAAACACGTACCCGCCAATAACACAAAGAACGAGAAGTTAAAGTCTTCCCTCGATAAGGTACCATAACCGAAGTTTTGGATTTCAATTTTCCGGTATTCCATAAATCAGCTTTATTCTGCACCAACAGAATACTATCCGAAGCTACCTGTATTTCATAATAAGTTTGCCCGCCTTTCCAGCCGTCCCCCTTTAACTTCCAACTAAAGTGAGGAGTTACATTATCAATCCCCAAAGGATCAATAAGATTCTCACATTTTAATTCCGCCAAATAGAAAGGCGAAGTTTTCTCATTTCCATATACTATCATCGACAGACAACAGAAATAACAAATTAAACCTAAACATAGCAATCGTTTCATTCTATTCATCTTCTATTATTATTCAACTCTTACCAGCCTCACTTTATGAGTGACAGGTTTATTGATTTTATAAATTGTTTCAACAATAGTCTTCATATAATTGCTCCAAACCTCCCGTATTTCGGGATTCATCGCTTTTATATACCAATCGTAGCTCATCCTAAGAAACCCGTCTTTAGGTAAATATTCTTTTAGTTTATCGATAGCTTTCTGATCATCAGTAAACAGTAATCCTTCTTTTTTCAGGAATGAATATTCGGTCCACAAGTATTCTCTAAAACGTTTCTCCACTTCAAACCGTTCTTCATTCAGATACATGATTTTCGCAGCTTGTTGATATTGGGGAGTATTCGGGTAATCTGCCAAATTCACTCCATTCGCCAACTTTTCGGATGAGAGATTGTCAATAAACTGATTGTCTATAGTTAACCGATACATTCCTTTCTCTAAGTTTGTTACCTGAAAACGTTCCTGATTAAACTCTTCCATAAATGGAACCAACTGCATTGCATCACGTTGTGACCTTTTATTTCCCCAGCCACTTCTAGAAATAGAATCCAGCGGATAAGGAAGAGCATACGCCAGATAATCAAAAGTCAGATCAGCTCCGCTCTTTTTTAGTTTTGAAATCTTACAGTTCTTATGGGTTATTACAGATGAATGATATGCATCAATAGATACTGATGACACTTCATCCCCAGCCAGTCCCTGTGCTTTCAGAAACAAATAGGCCATGACCATCTGTCCGTCATTATCCGGATGAATTCTATCTATCCTGCAGAATGTAAATGTAGAATCTGCCTCCTGCTCCTTTCTGCTTATCTCACGCATCGGTTGGTTAAAATCAACAAAACCCCAGCCATTCTTTTTAGCCGATGTACGTTGGGCATCTATGATTTTTAAAATGGCGTTGTTCTTATTACGCAATATAAAATTATTAAACCGGGAAGTCTCATCATAAGGAGAACCGCCAATCAATACTTTCTTTATTTTATTTTTAGCCAGTAAGCGTTCTTCTATTTCCCGATAGCTTTCCAATGACTTTGCAATCCGTTGTTCCGACAGTTCTTTTGCATTGTCTTTCATGTAAATATCATAACCGGTATCATTCATACCGAAAGTTAGAGTCACATAAGTTGGTTTCCTGTTGAAAACATCATAGTCCAAGCGATCCTTTATATCCCACGCACTCTCTCCACCAATTCCGGCATTCATGATAGTAATCGGTTTATCCGGGAAACGAGTCATGTAATACAACCAGATAAATGAATGATAATGTCCGCCGTGAGTAATGCTGTTTCCTACAAATACCACACGTTCCCCTTCTTCAAACCGGGGTATTGTTGTTTGTGCCTGTAAGTAATCGCAATTTATATAAACTAAAGATAACAACAAGAGTATCCTCATTTTTAGTCTATTAGCCATTTTCTTTATTCTTTTAATCAAACCATAAAGATAACCGTACAACAATCAATCTGCTATATCCAGCTTATTCTTCTCTGCTTTCCCATACTGTTTCACCAAAACACTTACGCTTCCTTTCAACAGTTCGGGAGTCGCCTCCATAGTGATAACCTTTTCTTCGCCCGGCATCAACGTCACATAATTATCGGACATAATAATTGGAAGTATTCGTTTTTGCGTAGCCTTATTAACAAGCCTCACCCGATTAGCAAAAGCCACAGTCTCGGAATTGTTCTTTACAGCTATATTCATCTTTCCGTCAGACATCGATTTATCCACCAATCGGCAAGACAAAGCAACTTCCGGAAGTGTGTTCAGCAATGTATAGTCAAGATCTCTCACGCCATTCCGCCAATAGAAGTTTTCAGAGATTAGATTACCTTTGGCATCTGTCAGTTCCAACTTGATAAAATGAAGCGGAGTCAGTTCTTCTATCTCTTTTGGTTTCTCACCGTAGATTTCGAATTCGAACAATGAATATCCAAACTGTGTGGCACGGCTGATGCCTGCCAATTTCACATAACGTGCTGTAACTGGTTCCAATTCAATCTGTTCAGTACCACCTCTTCCATCTTTGTTGACATAAACGGTTTTCCATTCTTGCGCATCATTCGATACTTGCAGTTCGTATTTCTTAGCACAAGCTGCCTCCCATTTCAAAATAACCTTTTCTATCTTTTCTTCTTTACCAAGATCAATGTATATCCATTGAGGATCACTGTATGCACTTTCCCAACGACTTCCGGCTCCTCCGTCAGTAACCATTGAAGCACTTTTAGAGGCACCTGTTGAAGAAGAAGCTACAGCCTTCTTTCCATAAGCCAGATTGAAAGGGTTAAAGTTCAAAGAAAATGCTTCTGCGATGTTGCTGGCTGCCACATCGACCTGTTTTGTCTGTCCGTATGCAGGCACTTCTTTTCCATTCAAGTTGTAAATTGCAGCTTTAGCTATTGCACCTTTCAAGTCCTTTGCTGTAGTATTTATTACTTTTATATTGTTATTGGAAGCATTCCATTGGATATGTAAAGGTTCACAAGCCTTTTTTGCTCCCCAATAAGCACCTGTAGGATCATAATAATAGTCATAAGTCTGCCATACAAACGAGGGATAAGCCGGATGGCTCATCCAGATCAGAAGTCCGGCTGCATCATTCCACATCTTATCGTTCCAAGCCTCATACATACCTTTCATCACTTCGATATTCAGCATTTGCGCTTTCTCGCAGAATTCTTCCAATCCGGATGATTCTCCGTACTGTGTGTTCACTGAATTCTTATAATTAACCGGGTTGGCATTAGACGCTTCCTTACCGAAGAAATGTTTGTTCCATACATTGTCATCATCATTCTTCAACTGCTCATCAGTAGGCAGAGGCCACCAGTCTTTTTCCGGGATAAACTCTTTGATGCTTTCAAATGTCGGGAAAGTAGCCGTTCCTATTTCTGTACGCATACCGTAACCGTGATCAATACCGTATGGATAAGCCGGTGTATTAAATGCCAGATTACTGCCTGAAGTTTCAAAATGGTGTCTTGGAGGTTGATTTCCCCACCAACCACTTCCGGACAATCCATCCTGATTGGAGCAAGACTTATACATACGGTCATTATTGTCCTCCTTCGCAATCATTTCACGCAGGTAATTATCCAAATCAGGTGCCGGATGCGTTTCATTTGCTCCACACCAAATAGCAATAGAAGGATGGTTTCTAAGGCGTCTGACTTTATCAAGAGCATTCGCTTTAAATGCTTCCGGTTGAGCCACGTCATTGTATGCTACATATAACCAGAAATCATTCCATACCATAATCCCATATTTATCACAATAATCATAAAACTCATCATCAGTAACACAACCGGTCCATAGACGGATCATATTGTAATTCATTTCCTTATGAAGTCTGATTTTCGTTTCATACTCTTTGCCTTGGCAGCGAAGCAGATATTCGCTCATTCCCCAGTTTCCACCTTTCAGATAGATCTTCTGTCCGTTGATAAAGAATGTAAGAACAGGATATCCCACTACATTATCAACCATTTTATACTCATACTTCTTGATACCGAATGTCATTTCTTTTACATCCGACACTTTTCCATCTACAGAACAAGTCAGCTTACAAGTATAAAGATTGGGATCACCATAACCATTCGGCCACCAAAGTTTCGGATGGTCAACGACCAATTGCGCTATGTCATCTTTGTTAATAGATAGTCTGGCTGTTGTTCCTCCTTCTACCCGAATGTCTTTAGAGAAAGAAATATTCCCCGGCTGAATCACTCCGAATACAACGACATCTTTGGGGGAAGAAGAAGCATTTCTAATATCTGTTGAGACAGAAAGCTCTGCTTTCTGCAAGGTCGGTAACTCTGAACGTACCCAAGGATCTTCCATCACTACATCTCCCGTTACCACAAGATAAGCATTGCCTGTGATACCAGCCAGACGTCCCGGTACGTATGGCATCCAGTCCCAACCGGCACCAGCCAGATAACTGGGGCTACACGCAACTCCATACGGGTCTTTAGCCTTACGCGTCTTTTTCTGATCGGCATCGGTAATCAGAACAGCTATCACATTCTTACCGGATTTCTTTATCAGATTGGTCACATCAAACTTCGAACGTAACATGTGACCGCTTACATCTTTAGTAGATGTTTTTGTTCCTGATATCTTCTCGCCATTAAAATAGAAATCGGCAAAGCGGTTCGTATTGTCGAAATGAAGCCATACCCGCTTCCCCTCCGAATAAGAAGACGGGAGTTCGAATTCCGTACGATACCAGAAAGGACGGTTATAAAACGTTTCGTCTACTTTATAAATATTATCGGCATAATTAGGATCAGGAACGATTCCTGCTTCAACATAAGCAGTAAAAACAGTTCCGGGAACCACACCTTTAACGTAATCGGACATTTTAAATTCCGGAGTAGAAATCTGTTCTCCGGTTATGTTCTCTAAATCTGCCTGGGGTTTCACTTCCCAGATAATCCGAGGATTAGAGCTGTTCAAAGACATCCATGTACTCTGCTCTGCACACCCTGTCTGGATTAGAGCAAATATAACCGATACAATGATAAGCCCAAGTTTATTCATCATACTATCAAGATTTTAAAGTAACAATTTGTTTTAAAGTATGTTATTCAATCAAAGTCCCCACTCAACATTAGGTTTATCACCCATAAACAGCTCCAATGTACCTCCGACTGCAATGTCCGCAAAATCAAGATAACATTTATTGTATTCCTGACCGTTCAACAAGGCCTTTTGTATATAGACGTTATTTATGCTGTTATTATGAGCTATTACCGTGAATTTCTTACCAGTATAATAGCTGGGATCAAGATTGAACTCTACTTTATCAAAAACCGGACTTGTAATCTCCATACGTGTATTTCCCGGACAGGAAGGATGAATACCGGAAGCAGCCAACACATACCACGCTGACATCTGACCTACATCTTCATTGCCAACAATCCCTTCAACTTTGTTTGCATAAGCCTTTTCACATGTATAGCGTGTCCATTTTTGAGTATACCAGGGAACTTCAAGCTGATTGAACAAAAAAGGAACGAAGTGCACAGGTTCATTCGCATGGTTATAATATTCATTCCACAGCATATTAGAAGGAGTTTTATTAAAGAAATCTGTTAAATCCGCAATAACTTTCTCCTTACCACCCATCAAATTCACCATTCCCGGAACATCGTGAGGTACAAACCAACCTTGCTGATAAGAGTTTGCTTCTATACACCCATACCATTCTTTAAGACGTGCATTCTCCGGCCATTCTACCCATGCACCATCTATTTTACGGGGACGGAACCATCCCTTTTCTTTATCAAAAATATGATGATATGCCTGTCCCTTTTCATAGAAACATTTGGCATCGTCTTCTTTCCCCATAGCTTTCGCTAATTGAGATATACACCAATCAGTATAAGCATACTCCAAAGTGGTTGAAATACTCAATGGTTCCGGAGCATACCCCAATGAATCATTACCAAAACGACGGGATGTGTTAATGGCATAACGATATGCTTTCTCTGCATCATACGTACGAATCCCTTTGATATAAGCATCCGCCAAAACAGACAAAGCAGGATTTCCCAACATACAGCCGGAATAGGAATTCAGCAATTCCCAACGTTCATAGTATTCGCGCCCACTCTGATCTGCCATAGTAATCAATGAGTTCAGTTCATCACTTACTAAACGCGGATTAATTATAGTCTGCAAAGGAAACTGACTACGAAATACATCCCATCCACTGAATATAGTACGTTTTGTAAAAGTGCTGTCAGCCGTATGTATTTTATAATCACCGCCTACATAACGTCCGTCTACATCTGTATAGATACGAGGATCAATCATCGTATGATACATGGCAGTATAGAATATCGTTTTTTCATCATCCGTACCACCGGATATCCGGACACGATTAAGTTCTTTATTCCACAATTCAGTAGCTTCCTGCTTTACTTGTCCAAAATTTTTAGAGGCTATTTCTTGTTCAAAGTTATTTGCAGCACCCTCCATATCAACAAAAGAGATACCAACTTTCATCTCTACAGTCTCTCCCTCCTTCGTTGGAAATTCAGTAAAAAAGCCCAGATGTTTACCCGTCAGTTCTTTCTTGTCTTTTATAACCGGAGCTTGTGATACACGAGTCAAATAAGGAATACTCACTACTTCATCACGTTTCCGAACCCAATGTTCGGGAATATCTGCACTCCAAAAGCCATAATTAGTCAAAGGTTTACTAAATTGTGCATAATAATAAACGGTATAATCGGCTTTTCCTTCACCATTACCCCATCCACCACCATCAGGTGTGCACTTCATCCATCCTTGAATAGTGTAATCATCTACAACTTTAATATACTGTGAAGTAGATGTTCCCCCTACTCTACGAGCTAAATCAATCTGAATACGCGATTGGTCACTAGAAGGATAAGTAAAATGTAAAATTCCACAATGCGGTGTTGCGCTACTTTCTACTTTGATATGATAATCAGTCAATTCTACCGAATAATATCCGGCCTTAGCCGTTTCAGTGGCTTTGTTATAAGCCGAACGATATCCTTTTATACTATCATTATTCTCTTTACCTGCCACTTTATATAATTCACCAGTGGTAGGCATCACAAGAAAATTACCCAAATCACCAAACCATCCCACACCACTCATCTGGGTAAAGGCAAATCCTTCGATTGTCTTATGTTCATCACTGTATCCGGAACCGTTATCACCTCCCGTTATTGTATTAGGACTAACCTGTACCATACCATACGGAGTCGTAGCTCCGGGAAAAGTTTTACCTAATCCGTGATAAACACCGGCAGCCCCTACACTAGTACTGGCACCAATAAACGGGTTTACATAATCAGTCGGAACCAAATCTTCCGATACGGTATTGGTTGATGAGCAACCCGTCATCCAACACAAAAAGCAAACAATTAAAAGATTAGCAGTCGCTTTATACATAACAATAATCTAATTATTTTAAGTCAAACTAAGAACGAAAGTCTTAATACCAAAACGAGGCATTGAAATCGTCATTTCCGATTTACCTGCACGTGTTTTTATCTTCTTTCTTTCGATACATTGTCCATTCAAATCAACTTCCTCCACTCCGGATAATGGCATGTCAATGGTAACCTTTTGTAATCTTTCATCCCCTTCAGAATTGAACAGGCGCAATAGTACCTTTCCATCTTTCATTTGAAGAGCACTCACTTGATAACCAGTATTCTGTAAATCAATAAATGATTTCGATTCCGGTTTTGCCACTGGATAGCAAGAATACAGCAATGGTTCATTCCAACAATCGCTATCATCTGCGATTGATGCTTTGTCCCATTTGCCACGATGAGGTATAATTGCATACTTCATCCTCAAAGGGTGTGTTATTTTATAATCAGGTCCCCAAAGTCCTCCACCCGAATATTGAGCAGTCAGTCCTAGCGGATAGTCCTCTCCATAAGAATAAGAAGTAGTATGGTCTGATAATAAAGCCAAAGCATAGTCGCCTTCCTGTTCAGCCAAGTCAACCCAATGAAGTATAATATTATGTTTGATTTGATCCCAAGAACCAAAGAAAGTATCAGTCAGTTTGCTTTCGCATACGTCAAACGGTGCATTTTTATAGACACGGGGAGCATGTAAATCAGTCGGGAATAATACACTTAGTTTAAACCGATCGTCACAATAAGCTCGACGATTATCACGCCAACTTTCCTCTTTATATTCACCAATACCTACATTCTTTTTCCAGTCAACCGTCAAATCAAAATCGATTCGTCTCGTTCCTTTAGTGAGAGTGATTACCTGTGTAAACGGATGGGAAGCAATCTCACCCTCTATCTTAATTTTTTGCTCATATACATTATCCCTTACTACTGTCAGCTTGGCCGGAGTCTCTATAGAAGAACGAAATTTGCCTTCTTCATAAAAAAAGCCTCGTAACTCCCCTAAAGCATATTTCTCCGTTTTACCTGCAAAATCCTTGTTCCCTTCTTTTTTAGCTATCAGGCTTTTTATGGTTCCTCCCTTTGATAAGTCAAAAACAATTTTATACATATCATTTTCAACCACGTATTCCTGTTTATTCACCTTATTACCTTCCAAAACGAATCTACTCTCCGAAGCCTCTTTCTTACCGGCTTCTTTCTTTTTTATACAATACGTGGAATAACCAAAGGGAGGAATCTCTGCCTCAAAAAATAATCTTATCTCTTTACCTTCATTTTCTACCAAATAACCTATATCTTTACCTTTCCAGTCATAGACACTTAAATCCGCATTTTCAAATTCCGTAGGCAGAAGAACACTTACGATTTCCTTTCTTCTCATTCCTAATGTATTAAAAACACGTATATATTGCTGTTGAGCATTATTTTGCGGAATAAACTTTTCATTAAAGCTCTGCATAGATGCTTCAATAATTCCATCTGCAAGATGATTGGTACTATCTGTCCATCGCTTAATCTGATCAGCCCATGTTCCTTTTCTATTCAGTCCATTATAAGGCACAATCCACGAATCATGATGTTGTGCCAACATCAGTGTACGCCAAGCCTCATCCATATCTGCCTGTCGACAAATATATTTATTTTCCAGATAAGCCATTACAGACATTTTCTCTGCCATGACAATTCTATTTTCTGAAACACGTACTTCTTGCGCTATTTTTTGCAAAACCTGACTTCCCCACATAAGATTCACATGTATATCTTCCTGTGAAAAATACCAGTTATCATCCGTTTTTCCGATGGAGACATTTTCAATGTAATCTCTCCATGTCATATATATAGAGTTATTTTTTGTGTTCTTTCCACTCCCCAGCCATGGGCCGTTTTTCCATCCGGCATCCTGAAAACACATACCAACGGGGTGTTTGATACCTGCGTTACGGCAATCTTTTAAATAAGCATCCGAATTTCCCCAAGCAGTTGTCTGCCAAGTTGATCCCGGCTCTAGTTTTTCACAAGCATATCTGGGAACGGTCAAGATTGCACTCCCGTCCGGTCCCACCCAATTAACCAATTCTCCGCCATAAGCAGCAGTATACCCTCCCCAACAGGTATTGGGACATTTTAATACAGCATATTTAAAGCCGAATTGTTTAAGGATTTGTGGCAAGCAACTTGTGAAGCAAGGTTCTTCTACCGAATAGGTTACAAAATCCACCCCCGGAAAATGTTTGTTTATTTTAGCAATACCATATTGAAACTGTCTTATGATGCTCTCTCCCGAGATATTATAGCAATAAGGCTGTGCATAGGTAGGGTTCGTAAACTCGACCTGGTCACTGGTAGCCATCTCTTTAAAACGTAAATAAGCCTCCGGAGTCTGTACTCTGACTGTATCCCATGTTTCAGGCTCTATCTCCATACAAATTCGCCAGTCCGGATGCATAGCCAGCTGATCCACAATAAATTGAGTTTTCCACTTTACCGGATAATGTCCATATATCCCGCCATGATACCCATCAACAAAATAAGCTTGTTGAGAATAAACATTTGCATAAAAGAAAACAGTCAGTAATATGATATAAATTTTATTCATGGTATCCTAAACCTATTTATCTTTATGTTGCTCCATTCTACACATAAATTCATATAATTTATGTTGGACAACTTCTTTATTATTTTCATATTCCGGAGATATCCAATCAACGAGTGCCAGCAAATTCTGATTTTCTATAAATTCTTCTTTCAGCCTTTCGTTGTTTTCCACTTCTATGAGAAACTCTGTTTTTTCATCAGAAGTAAATTCATCCGCAAAATATTTATTCAGACAATTCTCCATATACACAGTCCTTTTTTATCAAAGAACGATTATCTCAATAAATACCCCTAAAAAATACCGATAAATTCATTAAAAAGTTATGCAGCCAATGTCACATTGAGTTTTGCTCTCAACTTTTTTAGTGCTATTCCCATCTGACATTCCACTGTATTTACCGAAATGCCCAAACGTTCGGATATTTCCCTATACTTCAATCCTTCCATGCGGCTTAACAAAAATATGTCACGACATCTTTTAGGCAAACTATTGATAGCATCCCGTATCAGTTTCTCCATCTGATTTCTTTCTGATATATCATATACATCAAAACGATCCAAAGATTGCAATTTCAGATTCAACTCAATCTCAAAAGAAGCCTTCACATTCTCGACATACTTTTGCTCGAATACTTTATGCTTTAAATAATCCAAACATTTGTTTCTTACAAGCCTGAAAAGATAAGCATTCATATTCTCAATATGATTCATTGACTCTCTCTTTTCCCATAAGTCTGTAAACACATCTTGTGTTATGTTCTCCGCATCCTCTTCCGACATCACAAATTCTTTTGCAAACCGAACTAGTTTGGGATAATAAATAAGATACAATTCTGAAAAACTCATAGTTGTGTGTTTCTTTAGATTAGTATTCAGTTATCAAAAATCTTGTGATGCAAATATAGAGATGAAAAAAGCCTACTTCTTAATGGAAGTAGGCGGGAAAGTAAACGTTTTATAAATCAATTATTGTATATACATTTAATAATCAACAATTTACAACAAGACCATTTTTTAGTTTTGGTAAACCGGATAGAATCATTTTTGAGACAAAGAACCAAGCTTTTTTACCTCCTCCTCAAAGATATTACTATCAAGAGTGGACATTCTCTTCACTTTACTCTTATAATTATAGATTGTCTGCACAGAATAATGCAAAAATACAGCAATCTGTCCAACATCGGTAATTCCTAATCGTATCAATGCAAATATGCGTAATTCTGTATTCAGCTGGTCCTTTTCCAGTTTATAACGCTCCTCCGGTTTCAACAAAGAATTGAACTTTTCCACAAAGTTAGGATACAATTTAAGGAACGCTTTATCAAAGTTATGATATAGTTCTTCAAGTTCCTTTTCAAAAGGTCGGGAGGATGACTTATATAAATCATCAATCTGTCCGGTCTTGATTTTCCTGTTCACATTCTTCCTGTACTCATCGAGTTTATTAATATAAACGGCACATTGATTCATAAAATACCCCACATATTTTTCCTTAATCAGATTAGCTTCGTCGAGATTCTTATTCAGCCCGACCAGTTCCTCATTCATAGCTTTAAGATGCCGTTTAGCCCGGGATACAATTTTTGTTTGTTTATATGTAAAATACAGGGTGATAGCAAGAGCTACCACAAACAAGCTAGTCAGAAATATATAGAAACGAAGGTTCTGCTTTTGTTTTTCCAACCGGATCAAGTATGTATTTTCAATAATCGGATGGATGCGGGCAATTACCGTATTCTTAAAGCGGGAATTATAAAAGATGGCATCGTCCAACGCTACTTTAATATAATTATAAGCCCTGTCTATATCTCCTTTATGATACAAATTAACTGCCAATGTCAATAATGCCTCATTCTCTTTGACAGCCAGTTTTGTATCTGTCATAGCAGCCAGCATTAGAAACTTTTCTTCCAGTGCATAATTCCCAGTCAACCGATAAGCCCTGGCAAGTCCCATAGCCATCATAGCATAGCCATGAGATGACGGCTCTTGTTTATCATATATCTCTGTCAAAATCAGAAGAGCCTCTTTTGCACTCCCTTTATCTTGAAGCTTCACAGCTTTTTCTTTTCTATATTCATCCGACTGATCAAATAAGATGCTCATCACGGTATCCCGATAAGCTTCTTTTTCCGATATATACTCGTTTGAAAACCGTACATCGTCCGTGTATTTAATGAGATTTTCATAATAACGTATACGATTCCAGCAATACAAAGCTTTCAAATGATCGGGTAAATCCGCACATTTTATCGACTTAAAAATATCATTTGCTTGAATAAACAAACCGGATAAAGAATAGACAAAAGCCAACCGAAGCTGCTCTTCCAAAAGATATTCTTTATTACCGATTGTTTTTGCTATATCAATATTCTCATGAATGTATTGTTCTGCCGAGTCACAGACAAAGGTTTCATATTGATGGATAATCTCTTTATTTAAATTGTATATATCCTCCAACGAATTAAGGCCAACCTTCTTTTTCTTTAATTCTTTTATGGTAGCTTCTTTTTTCTGGGTATATATCAAACGTTCAGAAATCACTTTGTCTAACACCTTCAACAAAGAATCATTCTCACTATCTGCATAGAGGTAAAACAAGGAGTTTAGAAGGAAAAATATAAACCAAAGTGTGCGTTTCATAATCATGTATTCTTTCTTAATCTGCAAAAAAATGTATTTTCTTTGTGTTATTCGCCAAAAAGAGCGTAAATCATTCTTTTTATTGCATCTTTTAACAAATGAAGATGGAGAAATTACCCCATTCTAAATGATATTTGTGGAACCATGCTGACTAAAAAATGAATCTAAAAGATATGGAGTTAAAAAAAGCTTTTTTGCCATACGGACTTTGCAAAAAGTATAAATATTAGTTCTATATTTGCAGCCGTTAAAGGAGAAAGATGAAACAAAGCTTAAAATTCGGACTACTTTTAGTGTTGGCTTTGCTCATCCATTGTGCAACTAACGGAGCAATGGAAGATATGTGCAAAGTTTCCTCCCCGACTTATCGGCAGGAGAAATGCTATGTATCACAAGATCGTCCGATTCAGGATGCTTTAGAACGTCTTTATAATCTTTATACGACTCAAACCTGTGACATGAGTCATACAGACGTCGCACATGTTCCGACAGATAAAAGCATGTTTTTGTTAATCGCTTATTTCTGTGACCATTACAAACATCAAAGTCCGCCTTACCCTGTCTCATCCCATTCTCCTACATATTATTATGATCCTATCTCCTATTATATATATGGGTTAAGAAAGATAGTCATTTAGCCTACAGTACAGTAGACTCTTTTACTCGTCATTTATTACAGTTGGTTTTATTCTCCACAGGGCGAATAGACTAATTGTTTATTTCTATATAATATTCAATCTAAACAGCTATTGAATTATGAATTTTACATTTTTAGTTGTTGTTCTACTGACAGCGCTTGCTTTTGTCGGTGTAGTAGTAGCTCTTTCGCGTGCTATTTCTCCCCGTTCATACAATCTGCAAAAGTTTGAGGCTTATGAATGTGGTATACCGACACGTGGTAAATCATGGATGCAGTTTCGCGTAGGCTACTACCTGTTTGCCATCCTATTTCTTATGTTCGATGTCGAAACTGCTTTACTGTTCCCATGGGCAGTAGTTATGCACGACATGGGACCACAGGGACTTATTAGTGTTCTCTTCTTCTTTATCATTTTAGTTCTGGGTCTTGCTTATGCCTGGAGGAAAGGAGCTTTGGAATGGAAATAACCAAAAAGCCAAAAATAAAATCTATTCCGTATGATGAGTTTATCGACAATGAATCATTGGAAAAGTTGGTCAAAGAACTTAATGCAGGAGGAGCAAACGTTGCCCTCGGAGTTCTTGACGACTTTATCAACTGGGGACGCAGTAACTCACTGTGGCCGCTTACCTTTGCAACCAGTTGTTGCGGTATCGAATTTATGGCACTGGGTGCCGCGCGTTATGACATGGCCCGCTTTGGGTTTGAAGTAGCACGTGCCAGTCCGCGCCAGGCTGATATGATTATGGTATGCGGAACAATCACCAATAAAATGGCTCCGGTACTGAAACGACTCTATGACCAGATGCCCGATCCGAAGTATGTGGTTGCCGTAGGCGGATGCGCCGTCAGCGGAGGTCCTTTCAAAAAGTCTTATCACGTGGTAAACGGAGTGGACAAGATTCTTCCGGTAGATGTATATATTCCCGGATGCCCGCCACGTCCTGAAGCTTTCTATTATGGCATGATGCAATTGCAACGCAAAGTGAAAATAGAGAAGTTCTTTGGTGGAGTAAACAGAAAAGAGAAGAAACCGGATTATTTAAAAAATGAAGAATGATTCTACATTCTGTAATTTAAAGGATTTATGCAAGAAATACAATTTATAGCCCCTGCAGCGTTACACGACGAGATGCTGCGCTTGCGAAATGACAAACAGATGGACTTTCTCGAAAGCCTCACCGGTATGGACTGGGGAGTAGCCGATGAGAAAGACACTCCGGAAAAACTCCGCGGTTTAGGCGTGGTCTACCATCTGGAATCGACCATTACAGGCGAACGGATAGCACTAAAAACAGCGACAACCAACCGCGAGCTACCTGAAATTCCATCTGTCAGCGACATTTGGAAGATAGCCGACTTCTATGAACGTGAAGTTTTTGATTTTTATGGTATCACCTTCGTAGGTCATCCTGACATGCGGCGACTTTATCTGCGTAACGATTGGATAGGTTATCCAATGCGCAAAGATAATGATCCGGAAAAGGATAACCCATTGTGTATGACCAATGAAGAGACGTTTGATACGACTCAAGAAATAGAACTGAACCCCGACGGAACCATCAAAAACAAAGAGATGAAGCTGTTCGGTGAAGAAGAGTATGTAGTTAACATCGGTCCGCAACACCCTGCTACTCATGGTGTAATGCGTTTCCGTGTTTCTCTGGAAGGTGAAATCATTCGTAAGATTGATGCGAACTGCGGTTATATTCACCGGGGCATCGAGAAAATGAATGAAAGCCTTACCTACCCTCAAACATTGGCCTTGACAGACCGTCTTGACTATCTGGGTGCACACCAGAACCGCCATGCACTGTGTATGTGTATTGAAAAAGCCATGGGCGTTGAGGTTAGCGAACGTGTGAAGTATATCCGTACTATTATGGATGAATTGCAACGTATCGACTCTCACTTGCTATTCTATTCTTGTCTTGCCATGGACTTAGGAGCGTTGACGGCATTTTTCTATGGATTCCGTGACCGTGAGAAGATTCTCGACATCTTTGAAGAGACTTGTGGCGGACGTCTGATTATGAACTACAATACCATTGGCGGTGTACAGGCTGACCTTCATCCTAACTTCGTCAAACGAGTAAAAGAGTTCATTCCTTATATGAGGGGAATCATCCACGAATATCACGATATATTTACGGGTAACATCATCGCACAAAGCCGTATGAAAGGCGTCGGTGTGTTAAGCCGCGAAGATGCCATCTCTTTCGGTTGTACCGGAGGTACAGGCCGTGCTTCAGGATGGGCGTGTGACGTACGTAAACGAATGCCATACGGTGTATACGACAAAGTAGATTTCAAAGAAATTGTTTATACGGAGGGTGACTGCTTTGCCCGTTACCTAGTGCGTATGGATGAAATCATGGAAAGTCTGAACATCATCGAACAATTAATAGACAATATTCCCGAAGGACCTTATCAGGAGAAGATGAAGCCTATCATCCGTGTTCCGGAAGGCAGTTATTATGCTGCAGTAGAAGGAAGTCGTGGTGAATTTGGTGTCTTCCTTGAAAGCCAGGGTGACAAAATGCCCTACCGCCTGCACTACCGTGCTACGGGATTGCCGCTTGTTGCCGCAATCGACACCATCTGCCGGGGAACGAAGATTGCCGACTTAATTGCTATTGGCGGAACAATTGATTATGTCGTTCCGGATATTGATAGATAAAAAACAAGTATTAAGTAACAGGTATCAAGTATTAACCGACTATACAATATAAAAGGTCATTTCCTGCATGGAATTAATACTTAATACTTAAAACCTAATCATTAAAAAATATATGTTCGACTTTAGTATAGTAACAAACTGGATACATGAGCTACTACTCTCCATTATGCCGGAGGGATTAGCCATCTTTATAGAATGTGTAGCTGTCGGCGTGTGCCTCGTAGCACTATATGCCATCCTGGCTATCATATTGATCTACATGGAGCGTAAAGTTTGCGGTTTCTTCCAGTGTCGTCTTGGTCCGAACCGCGTTGGTAAATGGGGTTCTATTCAAGTGGTCTGCGACGTACTCAAGATGATGACCAAAGAAATCTTCATGCCGAAGGGTGCCGATCATTTCCTTTACAATCTCGCTCCATTCATGGTGATTATCGCCTCATTCCTGACTTTCGCTTGTATTCCTTTTAATAAAGGTGCAGCGATTCTCGACTTTAATGTGGGCGTGTTCTTCCTGCTGGCAGCTTCCAGCATTGGAGTGGTCGGTATCTTGCTGGCCGGTTGGGGTAGTAACAACAAATTCTCTTTGATCGGTGCCATGCGAAGCGGTGCACAGATTATCAGTTACGAGCTTTCGGTTGGTATGAGTATTATGACGATGGTAGTGCTGATGGGAACCATGCAATTCTCTGAAATCGTAGAAGGGCAAGCTGATGGCTGGTTCATCTTCAAGGGACATATCCCTGCGGTAATAGCTTTCATCATCTATCTGATTGCCGGAAATGCAGAATGTAACCGTGGACCGTTCGACCTTCCCGAAGCGGAAAGTGAGCTGACTGCCGGATACCACACAGAATACTCCGGTATGGGTTTCGGTTTCTTCTATCTGGCAGAATATTTGAACCTGTTTATCGTGGCCAGTGTTGCCGCCACTATCTTCCTGGGAGGCTGGATGCCGTTACACATCGTCGGGCTGGATGGATTCAACGCTGTAATGGATTATATTCCGGGCTTTATCTGGTTCTTCGCTAAAGCATTCTTCGTGGTGTTCCTTCTGATGTGGATCAAATGGACGTTCCCACGTTTACGTATCGACCAGATTCTGAATCTGGAATGGAAATATCTGGTTCCAATTTCTATGGTAAATCTATTATTAATGGCATGCTGCGTAGCTTTCGGCTTCCACTTTTGATAAATGAAAATTATGGAATATAAAGATAAAAAATATACGTACTTAGGTGGTCTGATGCATGGCATCAGTACACTGGCAACGGGTATGAAAACCAGCATCAAGGTATACTTCCGTAAGAAAGTGACCGAGCAATATCCCGAAAACCGGAAAGAGCTGAAAATGTTCGACCGTTTCCGTGGTACGCTGAATATGCCCCACAATGAGAATAATGAACATCGCTGTGTAGCTTGCGGACTGTGTCAAATGGCTTGTCCGAACGATACCATCAAAGTGACCAGCGAAACCGTCGAAACAGAAGATGGAAAGAAAAAGAAAATCCTGGCAACCTATGAATATGATTTGGGCGCCTGTATGTTCTGCCAGCTCTGTGTCAATGCTTGTCCGCACGATGCCATCACGTTCGACCAGAACTTCGAACATGCAGTCTTCGACCGGACGAAACTTGTCCTGAAATTAAATCATGACGGTAGTAAAGTAATAGAAAAGAAAAAAGAAGTTTAGATATGGGATCAACACTTGAAACAGTAGTATTCTACTTTTTGGCAGCATTTATTATTGCAATGTCCATCATGACGGTGACTACCCAACGTATCGTACGCTCGGCTACCTACCTGCTCTTCGTGCTCTTCGGCACGGCCGGCATCTATTTTTTGCTGGGTTACACCTTCCTGGGTTCTGTTCAGATAATGGTTTATGCCGGTGGTATCGTCGTTCTTTATGTATTCTCCATCCTGTTGACCAGCGGAGAAGGTGATCGCGCCGAGAAAGCAAAACGAAGTAAGCTCCTGGCCGGGCTCATTACCATGATTGCCGGTTTAGCAATTATCCTGACTATCACGTTGAAACATAATTTCATGCAGACGGCTAATCTTGCCCCGCACGAGATCAACATTCATGCTATCGGGAACGCTTTGCTTAGTAGCGACAAATACGGTTATATATTACCTTTCGAAGCTGTCAGCATCCTGTTGCTGGCTTGTATCATCGGTGGTATCATAATTGCACGTAAGAGATAAACAAGTATTAACTATCAAAATAGAGTTCGAATATGATACACATGGAATATTATCTGGTAGTTTCTACCATCATGATGTTTGCAGGAATCTATGGATTCTTTACCCGCCGGAACACACTGGCTATCCTGATTTCTGTAGAGTTAATGCTGAATGCCACGGACATCAACTTTGCCGTGTTCAACCGTTTTCTCTTTCCGGAGGGAATGGAAGGCTATTTCTTTGCACTCTTTTCCATCGCCATCTCGGCTGCGGAAACTGCAGTAGCCATCGCCATCATGATTAACATTTATCGTAATCTCCGAAGTATCCAAGTGCGCAACTTGGACGAGTTGAAGTGGTGATTTGTTTCTCACCAAGAACAAATAATAATAAATCAAGTAATAAAAATAAAACTGTATGGAACTAACAATTCTAATACTCCTTCTTCCTTTCTTCTCCTTTCTCATACTGGGAATCGGAGGTAAATGGATGTCCCACCGGACAGCGGGCACAATTGGCACGCTGATACTGGGAGCAGTAGCGGTACTATCCTACGTTACAGCTATCCAATATTTCTCGGCTCCACGACTGGAAGACGGAACATTCGCCACACTGATACCTTACAACTTCACGTGGCTTCCTTTTACAGAGACCTTACACTTTGATTTGGGCATCCTGCTCGATCCTATATCAGTAATGATGTTGATTGTTATCTCTACCGTGTCACTGATGGTACATATCTACTCTTTCGGTTACATGAAAGGAGAAGTCGGTTTTCAACGCTATTACGCTTTCCTATCCCTGTTTACCATGTCTATGCTGGGATTGGTCGTTGCAACCAACATCTTCCAGATGTACCTTTTCTGGGAACTGGTGGGTGTAAGCTCTTATCTGCTAATCGGTTTCTACTATACAAAACCCGCTGCAGTTGCCGCTTCCAAGAAAGCGTTTATTGTCACTCGCTTTGCCGACTTGGGTTTCTTGATCGGTATCCTGATTTACGGATATTATGGTGGTACATTCGGATTTACCCCGGACACGGTATCCTTGATAAGCGGTGGAGCTTCTATGCTCCCGTTGGCTCTCGGATTGATGTTTGTCGGTGGTGCCGGTAAAAGTGCCATGTTCCCGTTGCATATCTGGTTGCCGGATGCAATGGAAGGTCCTACTCCGGTCAGTGCATTGATTCATGCGGCTACAATGGTCGTTGCCGGTGTATATTTGGTGGCACGTATGTTCCCGCTTTTCATTGCCTATGCACCGAATACGTTGCACATGGTTGCTTGGGTAGGTGCATTCACCGCATTCTATGCAGCAAGTGTGGCTTGCGTACAATCAGATATTAAACGCGTACTGGCTTTCTCTACCATTTCACAGATTGGTTTCATGATGGTAGCTCTGGGTGTTTGTACTTCCATGGATCCTCACGAAGGAGGTTTGGGCTACATGGCTTCCATGTTCCACCTCTTCACACATGCTATGTTTAAGGCATTGCTCTTCCTCGGTGCAGGTAGTATCATTCATGCTGTACATTCTAACGAAATGTCCGCGATGGGAGGTTTACGCAAATATATGCCGATCACTCACTGGACATTCCTGATTGCTTGTCTTGCTATTGCCGGTATTCCTCCGTTCTCGGGTTTCTTCTCGAAAGACGAAATTCTGGCTGCTTGCTTCCAATACAGCCCTGTAATGGGATGGGTAATGACAGTAATTGCTGCGATGACTGCTTTCTATATGTTCCGTCTGTACTACGGTATTTTCTGGGGCAAGGAAAACAAAGAACTCCACGCACACCACACACCACATGAAAGTCCGCTGGCTATGACTTTCCCGCTGATGTTCCTGGCAGTAGTAACTTGTGGAGCCGGATTTATTCCTTTCGGACACTTCATCAGTTCGAATGGTGAATCTTATTCTATCCATCTCGATCCGTCGGTGGCTATTACGAGCGTTGTCATTGCGATTATTTCGATTGCAATCGCTACATGGATGTACAAGAATGCCAAACAACCAGTTGCCGATTCATTGGAAAAACAGTTCAAAGGTCTGCACAAGGCTGCTTATAACCGCTTCTATATTGACAATATATACCAGTTTATCACGCATAAGATTATCTTCCGCTGCATCTCTACTCCTATCGCATGGTTCGACCGTCATGTAGTGGATGGATTCTTTGATTTCCTGGCATGGGCAACCAACACAACAAGCGACGAGATCCGTGGTTTGCAGAGCGGTCAGGTACAACAATATGCATACGTGTTCCTTTGCGGTGCACTGGCACTTATCCTACTATTAATCTTATAAAGCACAGAACGATATGAATTTCTTATCAATATTCGTACTTATCCCCTTATTGATGCTGGCCGGACTCTGGGCAGCACGAGGAATCAAAGCCATCCGGGGGGTTATGGTTACTGGCGCATCGGCACTTCTGATTGCCTCCGTCGTACTTACATTCCTGTATCTGGGAGAGCGTAGTGCCGGAAACACGGCAGAAATGCTTTTCCGTGCAGATACGCTTTGGTATGCCCCGCTTCACATATCCTATTCAGTAGGTGTTGACGGAATTTCGGTAGCCATGTTGTTATTGTCCGCTGTCATTGTGTTCACCGGTACATTCGCTTCCTGGCGTCTGCAACCGCTGACAAAAGAATATTTCCTCTGGTTCACCCTATTGTCTATGGGAGTATTCGGATTCTTTATATCCGTCGATTTATTCACCATGTTCATGTTCTACGAAATCGCATTGATACCGATGTACCTGTTGATTGGTGTATGGGGATCAGGACGTAAAGAATATGCAGCCATGAAGCTGACCCTCATGTTGATGGGTGGTTCTGCCTTCCTGCTGATCGGTATTCTCGGAATCTATTTTGGTTCGGGAGCAACGACCATGAATCTTCTTGAAATCGCACAGTTGCACAACATACCTTTTGCACAGCAATGCATCTGGTTCCCGCTGACTTTCCTTGGTTTCGGTGTATTAGGTGCCCTTTTCCCGTTCCATACATGGAGCCCTGACGGTCACGCTTCCGCCCCGACTGCCGTATCTATGCTTCATGCCGGAGTATTGATGAAACTGGGAGGTTACGGATGTTTCCGTATCGCCATGTATCTGATGCCGGAAGCTGCTAACGAACTTTCATGGATATTCCTGATATTGACAGGTATCTCTGTAGTTTACGGTGCATTCTCCGCTTGCGTACAGACCGACTTGAAATATATTAATGCTTATTCATCCGTATCTCACTGCGGACTGGTTCTTTTCGCTATTCTGATGCTGAATCAGACAGCAGCAACAGGAGCTATCCTTCAGATGCTTTCACACGGATTGATGACAGCCTTATTCTTTGCTCTTATCGGTATGATTTATGGACGTACACACACACGTGACGTTCGCGAGCTTGCCGGCTTAATGAAAGTGATGCCGTTCCTTAGTGTATGTTATGTAATTGCCGGTCTTGCCAACCTCGGTCTGCCGGGATTAAGTGGTTTTATTGCTGAAATGACTATTTTCGTCGGCTCTTTCCAGAACAACGACCAGTTCCACCGTGTACTGACTATCATCGCTTGTTCTTCGATTGTGATTACTGCAGTCTACATTCTGCGTCTGGTAGGTAAAATTCTATACGGAACCTGCACCAACAAACATCATCTCGAACTGACTGATGCGACTTGGGACGAACGTGTAGCCGTTATCTGCCTCATCGTTTGTGTAGCCGGACTAGGTATGGCTCCTTTCTGGGTTAGCCACATGATTGGTGAAAGTGTACTCCCCGTAGTCTCACAACTGATTCCATAACCTTTAATTTTTAATCTTTAATAATTAATTTGTAAATATGGATTATTCACAATTTCTATATATGCGAGAAGAGCTGTCGCTCATAGCTGTCCTACTGCTGCTATTTCTAGCTGACCTCTTCATGAGTCCGGATGCACACAAAAATGGTGGGAAAGCACGCCTGAACACAATGTTGCCCGTTATTCTGATGGCTATCCATACAGCTATCAACTTAATTCCGGGGACTGCTGCCGATGCATTCGGCGGTATGTATCATTATGTACCGATGCACACAGTGGTTAAATCCATCCTGAACGTCGGCACACTGATTGTTTTCCTGATGGCGCACGAATGGATGAAAAGAGAAGATACTTCATTCAAGCAAGGAGAATTCTATGTACTTACACTCTCTACCTTGTTTGGTATGTACCTCATGATTTCCGCCGGACATTTCCTGATGTTCTTCATCGGACTCGAAACAGCTTCTATTCCGATGGCAGCATTGATTGCCTTCGATAAATACCGTCACAACTCTGCCGAAGCAGGTGCCAAATACATTCTGACAGCTCTTTTCTCCAGTGCATTGCTGTTATTTGGTCTGTCCATGATCTATGGTTCTGCCGGGACTCTTTATTTCGATGACCTCCCTGCCCATATCGACGGAAATCCGTTACAGATCATGGCATTTGTATTCTTCTTCACAGGAATGGCATTCAAGTTATCACTGGTTCCGTTCCACTTATGGACAGCAGACGTTTACGAAGGTGCTCCGAGTGCAGTTACCGCTTATTTGAGTGTTATATCAAAAGGATCGGCAGCATTTGTATTATTGGCTGTCCTTATCAAAGTATTCGCTCCAATGATTAATGACTGGCAGGAAGTACTTTATTGGGTAACCATCGCTTCTATCACTATTGCAAATATATTTGCTGTCCGTCAGCAAAACCTGAAACGTTTGATGGCGTTCTCCAGTATTTCGCAAGCGGGATATATTATGTTAGGCGTTATCGGTGGTACGGCACAAGGCATGACGGCATTGGTATATTATGTATTAGTGTACGCTGCCGCCAACCTCGGAGTATTTGCCGTTATCACTATCGTGGCATTACGCAGTCAGAAATTCACGCTCGAAGATTACGCAGGACTTTATAAAACGAATCCCAAAATCGCTCTCTTGATGACTCTGTCTCTGTTCTCATTGGCAGGCATCCCTCCGTTTGCCGGATTCTTCTCTAAGTTCTTTATCTTCATGGCTGCTTTCGATGCAGGTTTCCACTTGCTGGTATTCATCGCATTGGTAAATACAGTGATTTCGTTGTATTACTATCTATTGATTGTAAAAGCAATGTATATCACTCCTTCCGACAACCCAATTCCTACTTTCCGCAGCGACCGCTGCACAAAATGGGGACTGGCACTTTGCACGCTGGGTATCATCGGACTGGGTATTGCAAGTATTGTATATCAATCCATCGATAAACTGTCGTTCGGAATTTAAACGGACTACACCTTTTCACCAAAGAAACGGTCTTGGTTTCATGTCAGTATCAATCGACATCAAAACCAAGACCGTTTCTTCTATATAAAACCCACTTTTATTAATGAGGAAGGAAGATATTCACCTGCCTCATTACCACTCTACCGGGCACAGCCCACCTCTTCCGTCACGATCACCCCGGGAATAGTAAACCAAAACCTTGATCCTTTTCCTTTTTCAGAATCAACACCAATCCGCCCACCTAATTGTTCAACGATGCTCTGACAGATAGAAAGTCCCAATCCTGTACCGTGTACAAAAGAATTAAGCTTCACGAAACGCTCAAAGATATGTGGCAACTGCTCTTTTTCAATACCGATGCCTGTATCTTCAACATAGAATTCCAATTCGCCATCTTTTAGTTTATATCCCACATGAATACTACCTTCAGAGGTAAATTTCATTGCATTATTAACAAAATTAGAGATCACCTGATGTATACGGTTACGGTCACTAATGACATGACAAACCGGAAGGTGATTATCAAGTACCAGTTCCACCTCTTCTTTCGCTTTCATCCCCATAGAGCGGACAATATCCTCACATAACAGATTTACATCTACATCTCCGTTGGTAAACTCAAATGTACCCGCTTCAATCTTCGACAAATCAAGTATATCTGAAATTAATTGCAACAAAAGATCATTATTCTCACGTACAATCTTAATATACTCCTGACGTTCTGACAACTCTTCAGTTTCCACCAACAAATCGGAGAAACCGACAATGGCATTCAGCGGCGTACGGATTTCATGGCTCATATTGGCAAGGAAAGCACTTTTCAAACGATCCATCATCTCTGCTTTATCGCGTGCCTGAATCAATTCGGCTTCAGTCTCCTTCAATTCTGTAATGTCATAATTGATACCGATGATTTCTATTTCATTTTCCTCCGGTTTATAATTAGTGACCATCACATTACTACTCACCCAATTCCATTCATTCTTCGTTCCGGGACGACGAATACGCATCTCACCCTGAAAATGCCTTCTTTTTCCGTCTCTGACTTCATCATAAAAATCAAGGAAACGCTTACGGTCTTCAGGGTGCATATGGGTATAAACACCCACAACCTCATCCAAAAGCGTATCTTCCTCCTCACCTAAATTCTTATACCACTGTTTTATAGCATATCCTTTGCGATTCAAGAGATTCAACTTGGCATAACCTACTTTTGCATAATCGGATATCATCAGGAAGAAATTCTCAAAATCACGGATACGATTCATTGCATCAATCCGTTCGGTATTATCAATACTTATTAATATATATCCGCTGAAGTTGCCCTCATTATCATACAATTTACTAACCTTCGAATACAGTTCTATCGCATTAGAACGATTTGTCTCATAATATCCTTCCGCCTGTTCAAAAGAATAATTAAGCCTAAAATCTACCAAATCTTCATTCCGCACACGATCACGAATCCCCTGCGGCACATTCGGATTATCAAAGAAGTTAACTCCGATCACATCCGACTTATTCACTACACCGAATATCTCCAAATCCTTATTATTCAGGTCTATCAAATAGCCATCCTTATCGTAGATCTCTACTCCTGCCGGAATATTAGCAAATATGTTCTGAAAGAGCTTCTCGCTACGGTCCAATGCCCGGTTAGCTTGTACCGATCCTGTAGAATCGAGGAACAAACCGACTATTTCATCTTTTCCGGGAGAATAAATAACCCAATGTGTATACCGTTCCGTTCTTGGAAAATATTCATCTTTCTCCCTATAAGAATTACTATCCAGTATTTCTTCCAGAAAATTAAGTTTTTGGAGATAGTCAGGATGCTTTTCAGATGCCAAAGAACCAATATACGACTCCAAAGGAAGCCCGAAAAAGGTTGAACTGACCTCATTCGCATCCGTCACCCGATAATCGCAAGGTTTATTATTCTCGTCACGGATAATGGACATACGTATATATCCCATCGGCATAAAATGAAACAGATTATTTAGGAAAGTCTGTTCACGGATTACCTTGTCCTTAGTTTTACGCAACTCGATACAGATATTTATAATATTTCCCAATGAGGAGAACCATTGAAAATCTTCATTACTCCAGTCATGGTAAGTCTCAACCAAATCAATCCCCATATATCCCCAAACGCGGTCGCCTGTCATCAAAGGAGTCACCATTAACGATTTGATTCCCTGAACTACAAGAATCTGATATTCATCAGGAGCCTCTTCTAATAACTGCTCCAGTGTATTTAAAATAATCGGCTTGCCCGATAATATCTGTTCACTCCACCATTTTGACTCACTGGCAGGCATGTCCTGCAGATTGTCTATCTCTGCTGATACTCCTTCAGAAACAACTTCGTAGATACAACTATGATGGGCATAAATTTCGTCGTATTCAAAAATATAAACACGACCTTTTCCATTATAAAGATTCAGAATATCTCTTAAAATATCTGCGATACAAGATTCTACTGCCTCATCACGTAGGAAACGAAGCAACGATTGTGAAACAAAATTCTGACGACAAAGCAAATCATTCACACGCCTTAATGCATCCCTTTGATCTTCTTCCTTGGGAGCCTCAACGCGCTGGATTATTCCGAAGGACTTATCACCTCCATCAACACCCGTACCCTTCTCACGAAAAGCCAGACGGGTATGCAGCCAAACCTCACCATATTTTGAATGAATCGGGAAAGTTTGTTCGTAAAAGTCCTTATGGATAGAAGAATTTGCCCGGAACTCCTGGGCAATCTGCTTGCGATAATCTTCACGTATCAGGTTTAGAAAATCCGAAGTAGAGATGGTGTCGCCGTCCAATCCCAAAAGATCAGAAAGATAATCGGAACATAAATAATATCCTGCCGTTAAATCTACTTCCCACCATCCGATTTGTGCAAGAGAAGCCATTTTTTTGTATCGCTCGTTGTCTGTTTGCATATTTTGTATCGTTGTAAAATAATAGGTTGACAAATATACGAAAAAGGTAATCACTGATACCATAAAGGAGCAAATAAAAAAGCTAAAAGAAGATTACGAAAACAAATAAATAGAATATGGGAGAATCTGTTTGTTACAAATTCTCCCATACCTCCTATTAAAAAAGATACACTTTGCTACTCTATATCTTATTTATAAGGAAGAGAAATTATATCCGCTCCAAGTGAACAGGGATGCATCTGCACCTGTATTCGTAGTTGGCTCGGTAAATGTATTCAATGTACCGTTCAGCTTATTCTTAAAGTTCAATGTATGGGTGATGCTGATGCTGGAAGCAGCATTTCCTGCATCTTTACTGTCATTCATATCAATCAAATCGATTGTACCGCCTGAACCTTTGACAAGGGCATTGGTGATCGTAGCTTTTGCTCCACGACGGATTTTAATCACATCTTGCATACGGTCTACATTATCCGTTGTATTGGCAGCATTATTTACGATTGTCATATTTTCAACCGTAAAATCCGACTGACGTAAATGATCCGAATAGTCACCATCCAAGTTACCATCTGCTTCAATGCCGCGCGGATCTGCTTCCGTACTGGTATAACCGCTTTCCCAAACGCCATAGCAGTTTTTCAATTTACCGGAATATCCTTGAGTGAAGTCGAACATGTCATCATCCGGGTTCACAGCCAACAAGTTGGTTACATTCACCGTACCGCCAAAGAATTCGACGGCATCATCCGCGCTCTCAAGAATGTAGATATTCTCAATCTTGGTACCGTTTCCAACACCGTTCAGTGTCAATCCGTTGTGCTCGATATCGGCAGTAGAGCGGGCACCGGCATAGCAGATTTTCACATAAGTCAGTGAACCGGAATTGTCATTATCGACATTACCACCGTATTTATAGTTGTTGTCGATTTCCGTCAGACCTGTATCACTCTTATTGGCGTTCGAACCGGAAATCGGAGCTTTACCATTGATAATGATTCCTCCCCAATAGCCGGATGTAGGGGTTGTTGAATTGGCAGTGAAAACAATCGGTTTATCAGCTGTACCGTCAGCATAAAGTTTACCGCCCTGTGCTACCAGCAGATAACTGCTGAAACCTTCGCGAGCCTTAATCGTTGTTCCGGCAGGGATATTCAAACGGCCTCCATTTTCAATGACTACCGTTCCGTTCAGAATATATTCCTTAGCTTCCAGCGTTTGTTCTCCGGTCAGCGTGCCGGACAGGATATTTTCGCCCACAACAATAGAGCTACCGGTCCCACCGTTGTTTCCACCATCTCCGTTACCATCACCGTCTCCGTCACTATCACTGCTACATGCAGTCAATGTAAGTGCTGTTGCCATAACGGCAAACGTCATAAAGTTCACAAACAATCTTTTCATTTTGCTTTCATTATTAGTTAATAATCTTATTTCATCACCCGGTTTAGAATGTACACGACACTCCCAGGCTTATATTTATTCCTTTCTTATAATCATTCAATATCACCTTTTCCCCGTTTTCGTTCGCTTTGCGGCTTAACTTATAAGAAGGATTCAGCAGGTTGCGGGCTTTCAGGTTAAAGGAAAGATGCTTGTTCAGTTTGGCTTGGGACACAAAATCCAGGGTCAGTACTCCCTGCTCCATCATATCCTGATAACCCTGTGTGCCAATGGTATATATCTTATCACTCACATAATTAAGTACCAATGTATTGACAAAACTGCATTCTCCTTTCGTGAAGTTATGCGAGAGGTCGAAATTGACAATCCACGGTGCAGCTCCTTCCAGTTGCGAGCCGGTGGTAACCGTTGCCAAAGGCATTTTTGCATTCGTGTAGATATAAGAGCCATTCAATCCCAAAGAGAGTTTATTCATTCCGTGCGCAGCATTACTCACCGGACGGACAAACAGATTCTTACGTATTTCTACTTCCACTCCTGCCACGGTTGCCTTATCCGCTATATTCTCATAAGAAAGATAACCTCCGGCGCTTGCCACTTCGATGCGGGATATCGGATTCTTAATCAATTTATAGAAAGCTGTGAGAGAAATCAACTCGGTCGGAGTGGGATTAAAGTCCCACTTCAGATCAAGGTTATAATGATCCGAAGGTTTCAGATTGGGGTTACCCTGACTGTTGAAGTTCACGCCGACATAACGGTAAGGAGATATTTCCTTTGCCTGCGGAAGCGTATATGTTTTACTAGCTCCTAAGCGAAGCGAGTTTTTATCATTCAGATTGTATTTGAGATTCAAGCTGGGCAGGAAATAATCTTTTCGAATGGTATTGTTTCCTTTAGAGCCTCCACGATTCACATTGTAATCCACTTCAATATCTACCTTGTCGTATTTCATTCCCAGATTCACAATCCAACGGGGAGTAAACTGGTAGGTAGCCTCGGCATAAGCAGAGTGGATATTCTTTTTCACGGTATATTCATCTAAGTTCTTCTGTATCTTGAACCAGTCGGAAGCAAAATTTTCTTGGTTATAATAATCGTCAAGCGAGAAGCCGTCCAAAGAAGGGATGGTAGAAACATGTCCTACGGTCAGGTTATACTCCGTAGCTTTGAAGTTATCATCTACGAATCGGCCTGTATATCCGAAACGGACATTCGAAATCTCTTCTATATTATCTTTCAGACGATAGACCAAGCCTGCTTTTACATTCAAGTCGTCTTCATCTAAAGTTGAGAAATAGCGCTGTTGTGAGTTGCCCCTTAGCAACGTATAGCCGTCTTCCGCTTTAGTCAGGTTATTGATACGACGATCCGGTTCATACCCTTTCACCATATTATAGGAAGCACCTGCATCGAGACTTAATGATTTGGTCAATCCCCAGTTAGTCATCAATTGGTTAACGATCAGCATATTATCATTTGTTTGTTGACGACGGGTGAATCCGAGGTTTTCATAGTCGTCATTAAAAATCGAGTTCTTACCGTTGTAATCGCCCACCGACTGGATATTGGCATGAATCATCATCAAATTATAACTGATGTGATGACGGTTCTGCATATCGAAATCCACATTGGCAAGTGCCAGCTGACTGATATTCTCGGCATACTTCTTTCCATTCATATCTTTGTAGACCGTACCGCTGGTAGTTGTATTACGTATGATTTCATCCGTATACTGATAATCCGTCGTATGTCCGGCGGTCAGGAAGAAAGAAAGCGGATTTCTGTCTTTTCCGACATAGAATCGTTTACCTCCGGAAATACTGTAACTCCGGTTTATTTGGAAATGTTGAGCGGAAGGATCTAACTTATTTCTGAAGTTCCATGAGTTTTCATCGGCAGGTTCGGTACGATTGGCAAAGCCCAGGAAGTTCACTCCATCCTGTTTCAGAAAATCGGCTGCTACCGTTTGTGTATTCAAGCCACCGGAAATGCCGAATCCCAGATGACCGCTACCAATTAGTTCTTTGGATACGATATCAATGGTTGCCCCTCCGACATCGCTGCTGCCTCCTGCATTGAATGCTTTATTTACACCTACGGACTGAATAATGTCCGTACCGAAGAAATCAAGAGAGATATTCTTATATTCCGGGTCTTCGGAAGGAAGAGCAAATCCATTAAAAGTAGTTGCATTGTATCGGTCACCCAATCCACGGACAAAGACATTTTTCACTCCGTCTTGTTTAGACACTCCGGCAACTTTCGTCACAGCACCTTCTGCATCCGAAACACCCTTGCGGGAAAGCTCCCTGACACCAACAGATTGTACGGCAATGACTGCTTTTTGCTGTTCGAGCAACAACATATTCTCATTTTCCCTATTCTTCTTAGCTACAACCACCACATCGGCAAGTTCCTGTGCATCGGTTTCCAACTCCAGATTCAGTATCACCAGTTTTCCATTCTCCACACGTACTTTACGGCGTACTTCCGTTTTGTAGCCTACATATTTAATCTCAATATCATACATACCTTCCAACACGCCCATGCTGTTCAATTCAAAATTACCCTCCATATCGGTCACTGCTCCGGCTTGAGTTCCGAGCAAACGTATCGTAGCTCCTATCAAAGGTTCTTTGGATAGTTTGTCTTTCACAGCTCCTTTAATCTTGATATTGGCAGCCAATGCAGGAAGTACACACAACAGGCAAAAAAAGGCTACCACTGAAAATCGGATAAGAAATAGTTTTTTCATCTAACTTTGCTCTACGTTTTAATTACGTCGGCAAAGATAGAGGGTGAGCATTACAACTATAAGACGAAATAAATACAATCTATTGAAAGAGTCGTTGCAAGATGATGACAAGATGTTACAAACGTATTATCAATCACTTACGCTATTAGTTTAACTTGTTTATAAGCAAATTTAAGACCGGAACTTCACTCTTTTATCTCTCATTATGCATAAAATTAATCGTCTGACTACTGTTGAACTTTCGTCTGACAATTGTCAGACGAAAGTTCAACAGTAGTCAGACGAAAAGATAACAACCGTCAGACGATTAATTTTATGCATATCGAAACCTAATTCTCCGTATTCGGCGAATTAGTTCATAAGGATGAATACACTAAATCAGTTTCTTTTTCTTCCGGTAGTTCTCGCGAAACTCTTTAGGCGAACAACTCTTTTTCTTCTTGAAGATCCGGTTGAAATTGGAAAGGTTATTAAAACCGCACTCATAACAAATCTCGGCAATAGACATTGTAGAATCTACCAACAACCGGGAAGCAAAGCCCAGCCGAATATCAATGATATAATCGGAAAGATTCTTGCCTGTACGCAGCTTGAAGAAGCGGCTGAATGACACATCCGTCATCCCCACCATATCGGCCAACTGCCCCAGACGTATTTCTTCCTGATAATGTGTATTGATGTACTCCTGCACTTTCTGCACACGCCGACTGTCCGAATGAATATCTATCTTGGCAAAAGACGAACTGGACAAGGTACGTGCCTCTTCCTCAAAGAGAGAAAGTTCATACAAGATCGTCATAAATTTAATGACCGCATAAAATCCTTGCTTCTCTGAAGCAAGCGTATCCAGCAACGGATATATTTTGAGTATGGCGGACATCGGGAAACAAAGCCCTTTTTGTGCTTTATCCAGCATCCGGCGGATAGAGTCGAACTGATTCTTATTGATAAAGCTCTTGAAGAAAAGATCGGAAGAAAACTGAATCGTAATCTCCCGTATCTCTTTCGAACGGCACTCGTTCTGTTCCCAGACGTGCTCCAAGTCTTTTCCTGTTATCAACACCAAATCATAATCACCTATCACTTCGGAAGAGTCTCCTACAATCCGCCTTACTCCGGCAGCCTTTTCGGTGAAGTTCAATTCAAACTCGGAGTGGTTGTGTATAGGATAAGTGAATTCCGTTTTATAACGCTCCGCAATGTAAAAGCAATCCTTATCTGATAAAGGAGTGATTTCACGGATAATCTGGTTGGATAACGGTGTAGTCATAGTAATAGCAATTTATAAGCGTTTTATCGTTTGATTAGTTTTCTATCTTTACCCCTATCCGATGCAGGTCTGCCCCCGACGGGTTTTGGAAGACACGCAAGTCGAATTCGGGAATAATGGCAAGCACATGATCGAAAACATCTGCCTGTATACCTTCGTAGGCAACCCATGCTTTATTGGCAGAAAAGAAATAAAGTTCCAACGGGATACCGGTTTCAGTAGGCTGAAGCTGACGTACCATACAGGTCAGGTCTTGATTGACGGTAGGCAGATTCTTCAGATAGTTAGTCAGATAGGCACGGAAAACTCCCAAATTTGTTTGCCGGCGTCCATTCACTAACACAGAGTTGTCGATATGATGTTCCTTATTATATTCTTCCACTACCTTTTCCGTTTCATCCACATAGTCTTTCAACAGTTGTATCTTCCGGTATTTTGCCAACATCTCCGGCGTACAGAAATGCACACTAGTCATATCTATATTGATAGAGCGTTTCACACGACGTCCGCCGGATTCCTGCATTCCCTGCCAGTTTTGGAAAGAATCACTAATCAACAGGTAAGGAGGAATGGTGGTGATGGTATTATCGAAGTTACGTACTTTTACGGTATTCAATGTTACTTCTATCACTGTACCGTCCGCACCGTATTTCGGCATTGTGATCCAATCGCCCACCTTCAGCATATTATTGGCAGAAAGCTGGATGCCGGAGACAAATCCCATGATACTATCTTTGAAAACCAACATCAGAACCGCAGCAGAAGCTCCCAATCCGGTCAGCAACACCACCGGACTCTGCTTTATCAGAATACTGATAATGATGATAGCTCCTATAAAGAAGAGAATGACTTGTGCTGTCTGCAAAAGCCCCTTCAAAGGTTTGTCTTTATATTGCTCACGCGCGCTATATACCAGATACACAGCTGTGAACAAAGCACTGACGAAGCGAAGAAAGACTGCAAGGATATAAATCATGCAAAGTCTTCGAAGAAAATCAAGCAAAGCAGAATCTGCATGTTCGGGAAAAGCAATAGGAATAGATATATAAATCAATATAGGCGCCACCATCCTGCTGATGTTCACCATTACTTTATCATTAAATACAATATCATCCCAAGTGGCCTTCGTCTGTTTCACCAATTTGGATACGGTACGCAGAATAATCTTGCGGCAAATCAGATTGGCCAGTAATGCTATTCCAATAATAAACAATAAGATGATAAAGTTATCAATCTTATCAGCCATAGCTTCATCCACTCCCATCGAGAGCAAAGCATGATTCACTTCTTGCATCACCACATTACCTGCTTCTTCCGGTTGTCCGTTTGCCAATGCCACACTCACTGTATCAACCACTTCTTTTACTTCTTTCATAAGCAATCGTCTCTCTCTCTTTTTTAGTTTTTCTTTTATTTATGATCTCTGTTTCTTTTCTTCTTTATTCTTTCCTTCTTCCAAATATTCACTGATATCCTGCCGTAGCCAATCATAATGGAAGAGTCTTTTGTAGGCTACATTCTTCTTGAGCATGATTTCTACGTTCACCTGGCTGTTCTGATAACAAGTCAGTTCGTTTCTGAACTGTTCATTGTGTTCGGCCAGCCGCTTGATTTCCTGTTCCCGTTCACGGCGCAATACGGTGCAGACCGGAATCAGTAGTTTCATTACCACATTATCCATCACATGGTGTCCCTGCATATACAAGTAAGTAGTTTCCGGCACCAAGCCCAGCTCTTTAAATTCAGTCCGCAATCCATTCACCTGATTGATGTTATGGGGAAATTTCCTTTTCAACTCTGCCAACTTCTGATTAACCCGTTGTTGAAGGGATTCCAAGCTCTTTTCCGGATGCCGGAGATTAATCTCGCGCAAAGAAGTATAAGTATGGAAATCGTACATAGGGAAAGTATAAGTATCCCGTTGGCGATAGAACCATACGTTCCAGAGGAAAAGCGGATACACAATTTCGGAGTATTTCTTCAGGTAGAAGTTGAAATCTAAAATGGAACGGTCATTCAACGTAGCCTGCACACATACTTCGTGAAGGCTTTCGGCAAAACAATGATAGTTTTCAATAGCATAGGTATAAGTCTGAAAAATATACCTGCTCCGGTTGATTTTACGGGAGGTATTGGTAGCTCCCTGCAACAGGAAATCATAGTCACTGTCCACACAGGCAATCAGACTTCTCCCCAATTCGGCTGTATTCAGCGTGTTCATGAGTACCATCTTTTTTCCTTTTGCCAGGGAGGTGGCCGAAGGAAGCATCACTTGGAAATAGTGTTCGTCGTCTTCAAACTCTTCAAGCAATGTGCGCCAGAAAGCGATGTCGTCATAGCTTTCTACGTAAGCGATGATACGTCGGCGGGCTTTCTTCGGATAAAGCTTATGGGCGGCATTGAAATAAGAAGAAGTCAGATTATCTCGTAGTGAAGTTGCCATTTGTTCTATTACAGGTTACGAATTACAAATTACAGTTGGAAGAATCCTTGTCGAGCTTGTGCCCTACGGTGGTAGATATGTCGCTTACTTCTGTCACGGCATCCAGCCAGCCTTCCATAATGACGGCAGGCGAATGGGTAGTCAGGATGATCTGCACATTCGGATTCAGTTCACGTATCATGGCAATCAGTTTCTGCTGCCATTCTATATGAAGGGAGGCTTCCGGCTCATCCATAAACAATACACAATGGCTGTTGTCCTGCACGAGTACGGTCAGCAGGATAACCAGCATTTGCTTTTCACCGGACGACAGTTTATAAGGGAATAATAGTTCGCCATCCTGATAGAAAGCGATATCGTTCCGTTTCCGGTCTATCTTTTTGCGTGTATAGCTGAACAGTTCGTCAATCATATCCTGAAAACGACGTTTGGCTACAGATAATGTAGCTGCTTTACGACGCTCTTCTTCATCAATGCTGGAAAGCATTTCAATCATCTTATTACCAATGTTGACCTGATAATCGAGGTAACGGCGTTGCAAGAGATAAAGCTGCCAGTCCAGTTCAGACTTTACATTCTTGTCGGCCATGCGGGCTGTGAAGTCACCCATAATCAGGGGGCGGTCGTAGCTCCGGATGACGTCATAAGGAATATAGGTTGCCTGGGGATTGTCGAAAAAGAGACGCACTCCGTTCTTCTCGTCACTTTTCATTTCACCGGAAAGTTCTTCGAGGTATCCCACCGAACGGTTCAGAATGGTAGTCTTCCCCACTCCGTTGATGCCGGAGAGGATGTTCACATCGGGACGCAAATCCCATCCTATATTAAAGCGTTCCCATAGTCCGTGTATCTCGATACGACGGATATAATTGGCTTGTTGTTCCATAATATTCAAGTTTAATCAAGGCAAATATAAACAAATCATACGATAAATGAATCACGATTACAGCAGTTTTCAATAAAGGTAACAAATAAAAAGAATGACGCAGGTAAGGTGGATTTCAGATTTTGTCCACATTACTGCGCCATTCGTATTTCAAAAACTGTTCTTTAGGTCAGAAGTTGTATAAGAACAAGTCCGGTTTCGATTAACTCAATAAGTTCATTTCTTCTTCTGCCGACGGTTCAGCTTGTCCTTCCGGCAAATCGGCTACACCGAAGTTCTTGTAATCGGTCAGTTTGTTGCCTGCGTCTTTTTCTTCTTCCGTCTTTTCCACTACTTGGTTTTCAGTTCCTTCGGCAGCTTCCTGTATATCTTCATTGACGAAAATATATTTGTAATACCATTTTTCAAAAGTATTTGCGTCGATTCCCAGTTCAGCCATCAGGTGTTCGCGGACAGCCGGATCGATGTTTTCAGGAAGGATAGCTGCTTTCTTTGCATTGCCATACTTACGCATAGTGTTCTGACACTCTTTCTTGATGGCGGGAATTTCTTTCAAACCCATACCGATCACATGAGGCCCCAAGTCCTTGACTGGTTTGAAATATTTGATTGCCTTCAACTTCAGATTTGGAAGAGCAAGGGCGGCAGAAGCTGTATTCAGGCTAAGACTGGTGGCATCGAGAATAATTTCAGCCCCTGTCATAATACCTTGTGCTACCTGCCAACGTCCCATACCGTAACTCAAGAACTGATTGTTTACGGAATCAATCATACATTTGAAAAGATAGTTTTTTCCTCCTACGGAGAAAGAAGCCTCCTGATATTTGTAGTGAGAAAGGCTGTCTCTATATGTTGAAATCTTATGATACAAGGTATCACAAGACAGCAGATACCCATCAATAGTTGCATCTCCCGATGGTTCGGGCAGTTCCCAGATGAGTTCTTTTTTCTCTTTTTTCTTCTTGTCTTTCTGGGCGCTCAAAGACGTCGGATACACAAAAGCTAATCCTAACATAGCCACGAAAACTAATAACAGATGTTTGTTTCTCATGATTGCAAAGTTTAAATGTTTAATTTATAGTAGATTTGATTAGAAAACGATTTCAGTTGTCGTGCTATCTATCTTGTATGATTTCTTATCGCCATAGAAGTAGAGGTAAGGAGGAGGCGTATCCTTGAAAACGACACGGAATGAACCATCGCCCCGGGTAGTGCCCAGAGGTTTGTCATCACTATTGGGTTTCGGGTTATCGGGAGTATTGGAAGCATAGATCGGTATTCCACCACCATTCGGGTGTCTGCCGGTTATTTCCTGATATTTCACAGTGACTGTTGTCACCTTGCTGTTCATCGGGTGGGCTTTCAGTTTTTCATCCAGTTCTTCTGCACGACGTTCAAATTCAGTTGTACCGGGGGCATATTCCAACACTTTCTTATAGCTACGGATCGCTCCGCGATAGTAGATGAATACGCTATCGGCCGTAAACCCTTCTTTGCGTTCCACTCTTGCTCCCTGTCTCTCGAATTTCTCCGCATAAAAAAGGAACTTACGGGCAGAGTTCATCTTCCCCAGTTGAGCTTCCAGTTCACCTCGTTTATCCACAGGGCAGTTTTCATGGCTACGGGCATCCTGATAAGCATTGGCGGCAGCAAAGAAATCGGCTTCTTTCTCTTTGGCTTGAGCTTTGGCGAGGAGTTCGTCAAACGAAGCTTCTTTTTCAACAATCTTCACGTTGCTGACAATAGTATAGCTATATGACTTTTTAAATTCCAAGTCACCTCCGAGGTCTACATCAATGGCATTGGAAGCTCCTACCTTGATTTTGAATACAGGGCGTTTGATGAATGTCGGTGTCTTTTTCTCTTCATCCAACATGAATTCTATGATATAAGCGTTCAATTCACCGCCTTCCTGCTTCACGGAAGAAGAGAAATTGACATCGGCCACCGGAACAGCCTGTCCGTCGGAAAAACACAACTTGCCGTTACACTCTATATCCAGCTTTTTCATGGCAGACAGAAACGTGACTTTAGCAGCCTTCGACTGCGGGAAGAGTCCGTCATTGTTCTTTTCAATCGTTATGAAGTTCTCATTGAACGTCCCCACATAGCCTTTCCCTTTCCGCAAAACGAGCATAAAATCTTTCTGCCCGACGGGTAGCCGAACCAGAAAAGTGGATTTTATGAAATCATCCTCATAATCTTCGGGAAAACTATAATTAATGGTATAGCAGTAAGTCCCGTCGTCATTCGTGGTTCTTACTCCTTTTTCCTCGCCCATATTATGAGTCATTGCCAGCTTGTCGCTATTAGAATGGATGATAATCTTCACCTGATTGGGACCGGCTGTAATGGAGGGGTCTTCTTTGGGTTCCACAAAGAAAACTCTTTGCGCATTCGCCTTCATCCCTATCACTAACGCACAGCTTAGTAATAATAGAATATGATAGATTCGTTTCATCGTACTTTTACAATTATAAATCAATTACGAAATCACCGGGAGTGAAAATATCTTCCTGGGCTATTTCTTCCGTGTGATTATCATTCATCCAACGAGGCTGCCAGGTACGCACATGAATCTGTACCTGATCCTTATCGCGGAAATCCCACAACATAAACAGATAACCGTCATCTTTATAGCCACTGCTGTTGGCATAAAGTTGATGAACGGTTACTCCGTAGAAACCTTCCATCTTCGGGTTAGGGTGTTTTACAACCTTCACATCGTCGAAGCGGACATTGATCCACTTGTTTGCACGAAAGCTTTTTTTCAGGTTGTTGATATATTCCTGCTTGCCTTGTTTCTTGTAAGTCACTTTATTATAAGTAATTCCTGTACCATCGGTTTTCTTGACTTCAGTCACCGAACCTGTGATAATCAATGCATCTTCACTGAAGATATTATCCAGAAATAGAATATCCTGTTCGTTGTAGGCTGTACGGAACTGCTCTACGTAGGAAAGAATTTCCTGACGACGGGCAATCTCGGTCACAGTTTTACCTTTCTTCATCACATTCTGATAAACAGTAGTGCTAAGTGTAAAATTGAAACGTGTGATGTTTCCGCTTGCGTCATAGTTAATCACAGCTTCCTGATATTCATCATCCAGTGTCTCGCCCACAGGCTTAATCATTAGAGGGATCTGGCGAACCTGATACCCGTTTCCGTTACGGATACAGGATTGCACGACTTCCGAATCATCACAATAGAAATGTGTATTCTCCCATAGCGCGCTCAATCCGCGTTCTGCCGTATCGGTCAGTCCTAAAGATACCAGATTCAATGCTCTGTTTTCTTTAAATGCTTTATTGATTTCTGTCAGCAATGCGCTGGTAGACTTTTCCATCTTTGCCCTTAAGCCGGCATCATATAAACCGTCAGCAATTTCCAGTTTCACAGCATCCTGGGCTTGCACAGGTAGAGTCATCAGTGTACAAACTGCTACCAATGCCCAACTCAAAATTATACTTTTCATCTTCTTCTCTTTCTACTTATGTTTGTTATTTAAGAATGAACCAATAAGCTCCGCAACCGCTAAAGACAGCAATATCCGTAACCTCTTTCGTCCGGACGTCATTCAGCTCTTTGTCATTCTTCTTCACCACTCCTTTTACCTCACCCGTACGGGTATAGAACAACAGATAACATTGTTCTGCCACTGTTTCAGGGGCATATACGCCATACGAGATCCGATCCTGTTCTTTAAGCGAAGCAAAAACCTGCTTCATCTCCGTCATCGTTTTTGCCGCAAGAACCTGATTCAGACTCTCTTGTTCGGGATTGATCTTTTCCACCGTCGAAACCATTTTCTCATCTTTTGTAGACTTCTTGGCGGACTCTATCTTGATCGGTTCCGATATTTCAGACAAGGGTTGCAAATCGGCTCCTTTTTCCTCTTCACTCAACATGATTTGTCCTTCACCATAAATGAGGACAATCTCATTTTTCTTTACGTATACAAACGCGCGAGTTCTCACTCCACGCTTCATATCCATTCGCTGGGTACAGGTATTGATGTCTTGCAAAACAACTTGTTTCACTTCACCGCTTTTCCGTTTACTGGCTACCCAATCATTGATTTCACTGACTAACAGTTCTTTGGCTTGCTGAATGGCTTCTTCTTCAGTAGGCATGGTAGCCTCGGCAGAAAGATAGGACTGCGAACGCTTGATCTTATTGATCTGCGCCTTTGTTTCGGCTTCACTCTGTGCCATCAGGCTGCAATATGCTCCGCAAAACAATAACAAAGTAATTATCTTCTTCATTTTACTTTAATTTGCCTTTTTGGGGTAGTATTTACCCAATTAAGTTCTTCAAAAAGTGACGAGATATTGTGGGTGGGGACAAACAAGGTTATATCGCCTTCTACCGTCCCTTTCTCTTCGCTTAGGAGGGAGTTGGGAATTTCCACATTCATCACATGATTATACTTCAACACAGTATTCACCGCAAAGACATATACCTTTACCGTATTGGTTTCCAACGCTTCAACGCCTACGTAGAGAGCGCAGCCCTGATTACGCATATAGGATATCCATGAACGGACGGGAATTTCCATCTGTTCTCTTTTCAGTCCATATTGGCGTACGGTCATGCGGATGGAGACATTGCCAGGAGTGTCTTCACTAAGAAATAGATTAAATACGCTCTCGGCAGGATGATCCATGCTGAACACCGGACGAAGGGCGCGTTCCTTTTCCTCGAAATAAAGATTCCCGTTGATTTCTTCAATATAATAGGTATCTCCCGTTTTCACATAATAGTCTCCCGCCAACTTTTTAAGTTCCTTCCGCACGGGTTGCGAAGAGGATGGAGTGTAGCTATAAGAAGATAATCCTTTCACAAAGTCGGCTTCCAGCTCCTTCAGATTCTTCCCGGTCAGCAATTGGCATGAAGCCGGGAAAGAGAGTTCGATCAAAAGGAAAGACTCATTGATAAGAGATACGATGTAACGGTTTTCCTTCTCGGAAAAGTTCATCGATGTCTGCTCGTTAATGAGATTCAGAAGATCCATACTCCCTTGTGTAATCCATACGTTATCACGCTCCATCTGCGATTTTCGCTCGGCAACGGACATCTTTTGCAATTGGGTCAGATACCGTTCTGTAAAATCGTAAGCTGCCGTAGCAAAAGGAACATCGGAGGAAATGGCAACAACCGTCTGGCGTAGTTTTCCATTTCCCCATTTTCCTGTTTGCTGTCCCCACACCGAAAGCGGGAACAGCAAAAGAACTATGTAGACTATTTGAGTAAACGGATTCCTCATTACGGAATGATTACCTCTTTGTTTCCATCACTCTTATACCACGTACCGGTAATAAGGTGACCGTCTTCAAAGATACCGACCACTTTTTCACCTGCGTTAGCTTCACGCTTCTTCACGTCGCGCGGTTCTATAACATGAGTTGTCTTAAATGTCAATACTCCATTTTCATCATTCATCAGGCCGTTCTTCATACGTCCTTTGTAAACTGCATAACCGAGGTCTTTCGTTACGATACCGCCTGTTCCGCTGTTATTGCTCCCCCCTGCGTTGCTCTTATCAGAAACAACGACTTCTACCTGTTCTTTGGTATCCGAACCGCTTGTTTCAGCTTCCATTTCAACTTCTTCCTGTGGTTGATTAACCACTTCAACAGAGTCCGGGTTTGTTCCGCCAATCGGGTCGCTTCCTTTCTCTCCACCGCTAAGGGCGATTCCAATGCCCACACCACCAAGGATTACAACAGCTGCGACAATACCGCCAATCAACTTCTTGTTAGGGCCTTCTTTAGGAGGCGGAACCATACGCAACGGTTCTTTACACTCTTCGCATACGAAGTCTTGTCCGGCTCTTACTTTCTGTACTTCTTTACTTTCACATTTAGGACAAGGGGTTCCTTCTCCATTCTTGTCACGGTTGGTGCAGATACCATATTTGTATCTGTCGCGTTCACTAGGTCTTGCCATAATTTTTATTTCTTATTAATTATTTCCAATGCTTTCTTTGCTTCAGCGCTGTATTGCTGATACTTGGGTGATGTAGGACTGGAGCACTCCTTACTTACGTAATCGCGCATCACTACCTTCACACCTTCTACCATAGCAGCACGGTCACTCATCTTCAAATCCGGATTCTTCAATACTTCATCTACCTTTTCTTTGATAGTATCCAACACTTCTTCCGTCAGGTCTTCGCTGGTCAGGAGTTCTGTAAACTGGGATGCGATAAGGGTTACCATTTCAGCTCCCCATTCATCGGCAGTGACAATACACCAACCCTTTTCTTCCCGTTCGTTTTCACGCACAGCAAGAATATTGTTTGCAGCAGCCACGAAGAAATAAGGGATAAAGTCTTTCGGCGATACCTTCTTTTCTCCCATCAGATCCGGCAATTCCGTACCGTCGCCTTCGCTGTGAAGCAAGATACGGGCTTCTTTAGCAGCCAATTCATTCTTATTATTCACCATATCGTTATACGCACGATCATAAGAAGGCAACCAGGCGATAGCACGCATCGGGAAACAATACCGGATGGAAATAACCGTTATTTCATTCATCCGATCACTGGAAGTATTGAAGTTGATTGTACTTCCCGGCGTAGCATTTCCAAAAGCACCTTGTAATGCGGCTTTCAGTTTATTAGAGAATGCTTTGAGCGAATCGTTTCCTTCATCAGTCGGCATCGAAATCAAAATTGTCTTGCGATTGATTGATTCGGGATGAGATACCGGGTTTTCGTTGTTATTCAACGCTTTCGAAAGTTGTCCGTCATCCAGTTTCAGGAATGTACCGCTCTGGTTGATGACTGTAGAAGCGAAATTACGAATATCCGTATCCGTAAGCAACACCTTTTGCAACTGTTGCAGCACGTTCAATCCTAAAATCTTGTCGTTCTGATAATCCTGATCGTGTTTTTCACGAATCTTCGGACTCAACTCCGTATCGAATATATCAAAGATAGCATCTTCGGAAGTAGTGGCAGCCAGTTCGCTGAAGTGGGCATAATTACGGTTGCCTGTAATAGCCTTACGGATATTTCCCGACCAGGTTTCCTGTTGGTTCTTATCCAGAATCAATGCCTGTTCGAGCTTGAGCATTTTCTCATCTTCACTGACTTCTACAATAGCACTCGACAAATCGGCTATTCCTTTGGTGTTCTTATTACGGTCGGCAATACGTTTTTCTGCAGCATCCATTGACACCAGCAACACACCGATGAACTGACTTACTTCAGCACTGAATTCTTCGAACGCAGCACGTAACTTACCCAGCAACTTACCTTCAAATTCATAAGCAACACGTTGGGTACGCAACGTATAGAGATCTTTCATTATCATCTGATGATCGGAGTAGAGACGGGGGGAACGTCCGGTAGCACGCTGCAACAACGACAAGTGATTATAGTCGTAATTGTTAGCATCCGCATCGTCCTCATTCACCTTGATCTTTTCATCCACTCCGGCAATATCAGTTTCGATCTTCTCTTTGCGGTCTTTTATGTAAGTCAATACAGTATCACAGATATTCAGCAAATCCTCCAAGGAAAGGGTGCCCTCATACCATTTCGTATATAGATTCTTCTCTATACGTTCAATAATATATTGTGCCTGTTCCTTCAACAACTGGTCGTTGCTCTTGTCCTGATAGTAAACTTCTACCCCCTGCTTATTACGGAAAGCATTCTTATACGTATCCGCACAGATACTTTCAAGGAATCTCAAAGGTTCCGGGTCTACCGCTTTGGCATCATCATAAGAATAGCTGTTGGTAATATCACTCCAGAAATTTTCTATCTTGCTGCAATACTTATCTGTATCGAATATCTTTTCTTCCAACATCAAATGACTATCATCCAGCAACCAGTCGCGCAAGTTCTTGTCATTGATATACAACTCACGATAATCCTTACGAACCGATTCCTGCACAAAGCCGAAATCATCCTTGAAGTTATTATATTGCATTTGCCACAGAACACGTTCACCTACGGTATAAGTGATATGTTCCAGTATTCGTTTTTCGGGATAAATAATGCGTTTGATACCGAATGTATTGATTGCTTTCGTACGGGCACGTTCCTTATCCGTCCCTTTCGACTTTTCGCTGTACTCCACACAAAAGTCATTGATATTCTCCAAGCTGAAAGAACGCAGAAGGTCATCAGTCGTACCATGCTTCTCTTCCAGAAACAGACGGAAATAAACGGTATCCGCCAACAACTGTGGCAATTCTGTAAACGAATTGACTACCACGCCATTTTCATTCACATTAGAGTAAAGCATCAAACCGAACTGTTTATTAGGAGTAAAGTCCAACTCTATCTTCTCTTCCCCACGAATAACGTCCGAAGGAACAAAACGTCCGATATTCAGCGCACTCAACTCTTTCAATGCAGCATAACCATTCTGATGGTAGCGTCCGGCCTGACATCCGGCAGGAATATCCAATTCAGGCACCATGGCATAAACCATAATGTTAGCATGCTTATAAGTCTCTTGTGCACGGGTTTGAGCAACAACATCAATAATAGCACCTGATCCCGTACCACCGGCCAAACCAGTAAAAATATGAATATTAACCTCATCTTTGTTGGTCAGAGACTTCACTTTATTGTACTGCCCCTTCAAAGCAGAAAGATACTTGTTGCAATTTGCAGCAAAAAGAATACGTCCCGCACGACGTTTCTGTCCGGCAGCTTGCCCCACTTCCCCCAACGTATTCTTCATTGAAGCACCATTCTTCACAATAGTCTTCAATCCGGGATAATTGGATACATTATCCAGAATCTGTTTCAAGTCCACCGACTTAATATCCACAAACTCACTTTCCGTAAACGAAGCATCCTTCCCCATCACACGGAAAGAAGGATCACCCGGCGTCATCATCTCACGCGTAGAATCGACATATACAAAACCGATAGACAGTTTGTCTCGTTCTTCATCGTTGGGAAATTCCTGATAAATGCGTTTACGAATGGCCTTCAGTACTTTACCGCCTGTACCGCCTACACCAACCAAGATGTGGTTAGGACTTTTCGGGTCTAATGTTTCCATAATATCATTTAGTATTTATAATTGTTTTCTTATAATCTTTATCTGCGCCGCGGACGATGCGAACGGCTCGTATGCTGCGTAGTCCGATGACGGGTAGAAGCTGATGCCCCTCGTCGTCCCTGTCGATTACGACCATTTCCTGTCAATGCTGGCAAGGCAGCCACCACGAAACATATCATTACTCCGCCTAATGCCCATGCTGCACGTCGCCACATAAAGCCATTAATGATGCTATTAATAAGAGAAAGCGCCGAGGTTTTCTTGTCTGATACTTCGTCCACTTTCGTTCCGACTTTATCAAGATAAGGTTTTAAAACAGGATAGGTCGTTTCAATATTATTCCAATCGACCTTTCCACTAACAGTATTACTTAGGCCAGTAATGTCTTCAACTACTCCTTTTACTTTTCCGGCACCAATAATTGCCGTAAACTGAAAGGAAAGAAAGAAGAGAAGAAAAAGTCCTATCAATCCAACCAACCACTTTGGGGTATCCATTAGTTCATTTATCAAATACACGATAAGAATCGTTACTGCAATTCCTGCCAGTATTCCCCAAAAGAGCGTAACAATAAAACCAAGTATACCCATATGGACTGTTTTTCCGGTCTATAAATTCCACTGATTCAACCTGTTCATTAGATACAAAAAAAGCGCAGGAATTTGTTTCATTATTCGTCTTCATCTTTTAAGTACACATACCACTCTTTAATAGACAAAACCAGATCTATCAATACAGAAATATTTACGTTTAAGCTCAAAAAAAAGTTAAAGACGACTACTAAAAACGCTTTTCTGAAAATTCGCCAGCCCTCCTATAGCTTAGCGAGATATTGCAAAAGTAATTATTTTATCAAAAGATGCAAATTTTCAAAGAGTTTTTTAGTCATCTATCAAAAGTTTACTAAAATCAAGCATTTTGACAACAATAAAAAGATACCGGAATTCGTTTTGTTGAAACCATAACGTCTATTTATTAATATATTAGATTGGGAAAATATAAGAATAAAAAGCTACCTTTGCAACCGTTTCCTCTGTTTGACTGTTATTCATATAAAAAAATTGTAGATTAATCAATATCAACATGGACAAAAGTAAAAATCTGCGTGGTCATCTGTTTGCACTTACAGCAAACGTCATGTGGGGATTGATGTCTCCCATCGGTAAGTCGGCTCTTCAAGAGTTTTCCGCTATTTCAGTTACCACGTTCCGCATGATGGGAGCAGCCGCCGCTTTCTGGCTACTTTCTATATTTTGCAAACAGGAACATGTGAACCATCAGGATATGCTGAAAATCTTCTTTGCTTCACTGTTTGCGCTAGTATTCAATCAAGGAGTGTTCATCTTCGGGCTTTCTATGACTTCTCCTATTGATGCTTCTATCGTAACTACCACTCTACCGATTGTAACAATGGTTGTAGCAGCTATCTATTTAAAAGAACCGGTGACAAATAAAAAAGTACTGGGGATTTTTATAGGTGCTATGGGAGCACTCATTCTCATTGTGAGCAGCCAGGCAGGAAGCAACGGAAATGGAAGCCTGATTGGCGACTTGCTTTGTCTCGTTGCACAAATCAGTTTTTCCATATACCTGACTGTATTCAAGGGATTGTCTCAACGATATTCGGCAGTAACGATTAATAAATGGATGTTCATATATGCTTCGATGTGTTACATTCCGTTCTCCTATTATGATATTTCTACGATTCAATGGACTTCTATTTCCACTGTTGCCATTCTACAGGTACTTTATGTCGTATTAGGAGGTAGTTTCCTCGCGTATCTCTGCATTATGACTGCACAGAGGCTGCTCCGTCCTACGGTAGTCAGTATGTACAATTATATGCAACCGATCGTGGCTACGATTGCAGCAATCGCGATGGGTATCGGAAGTTTCGGCTGGGAGAAAGGAATCGCTATCGCGCTCGTATTCCTGGGAGTGTATATCGTAACACAAAGTAAATCGAGAGCTGATCTTGAAAAAGCAGAAAAGCCTCATTAATAGTACAAGCGGGTAGAAAGACTGAAAGTTTCCTACCCGCTTATGCTAAATGTATTCTCTAAAAATCAGAACCTTATTATCATTTAAAGTCTCATTTCAAATCCTCAAAATAAGTATCGAGCAGACTTCTTGCAGCTATAAACGAAGTCAGGTTGCCTTTCAATACCTGCTGTTCTTTTTCTAAGAGCATCGCTTCAATCTTCGGATTATGATAAAAGCTGTCACGAAGTTGTTCATTGATGCTTTCATACATCCAGTATTTACTTTGTTCGTTACGGCGATATTCAAAATAGCCGTTTTCTTTCACGAAGTCAATGTATTCGTAAATCATATCCCATACCTCCTTTACTCCCAGGTTATAAAAACCGGAGTAAGTCAATACTTTGGGAATCCATCCGGATTCAGGCGCAGGAAACAGATGCAATGCATTACGGAATTGAGTGGCAGCCAACTTGGCACGTTCCAGATTATCTCCATCGGCCTTATTGATAACGATACCATCCGCCATCTCCATAATACCACGCTTAATCCCTTGCAATTCATCGCCCGTACCGGACAACTGAATCAACAGGAAGAAATCAACCATCGAGTGAACAGCCGTTTCGCTCTGTCCCACTCCTACAGTCTCCACAAAAATCTTATCGAATCCGGCAGCTTCACAAAGAATAATCGTCTCACGTGTTTTGCGTGCCACTCCCCCCAAAGAACCGGCTGACGGACTAGGGCGGATAAACGATTTAGGATGTACGGAAAGCTGCTCCATACGCGTTTTATCCCCTAAGATACTGCCTTTACTACGCTCACTACTAGGGTCGATGGCCAATACCGCCAGTTTGCCCCCCTTTTCGAGCACATGCAGACCGAATACATCTATGGATGTACTCTTTCCCGCACCGGGAACGCCGCTGATACCAATCCGGATCGAATTACCGGAAAATGGCAGACACTTCTCTATGATTTCCTGTGAGACAGCCTGATGTTCAGGCTTTACGCTTTCAACCAATGTCACAGCCTGACTCAATATGGTGACATCACCTTTTACGATACCTTCTACAAACTCTGCTACTGAAAGTTGGCGTTTCTTAGGTTTCCGCTTTAAGTAGGGATTCACAGATGAGGGTTGCTCAATGCCTTTATTGACAACAAGCCCCTTATATTCTTCACTATTTTCAGGATGTTCCATAATCATAGGATTTAGCGTTTGATATTGATTTCGACTTTCGGGCGTAACGGATCATTTGTTATCATCAGGATACGTAAATGATGCTTCTTATTACCTACGTCACGCTTACGAATAGTTACTTTGAGCTTCGTCATTCCATCCGGAGGAAGGACTGTCTTCTTCAGGCTCACTCCTACCGATGAATTGAATACCTGCAACTTACTGATGACTAACGGAGTCTTTCCGGAATTGGCTATCAATATATCATGGCTTACCTTATTCTTCTTTATCAACGGGATACTAAGATCAATATCCGTTTCCGAAATGTGCATGGCAGGAGCGTTCAAAGAATCTTTTTCCGTCATACGAGAGAAGTCGGGAAGAAGAATGGCCGAAACCGGTATTTCATTATCTTCGCTCACCTTATCACCGGAGAAACGGGAAAGGTAGACAGAAGTCTGTGTCAATCCGTAATCTTTTAGCTGGCTCGCATCCAGCGTCAGTTTGATAGTTCCCTTCTTGCCTTTCAACAAGACTTTGGGTTCCGCTTCCATTTTCAGATAAGGAGGCAGATGCATCAATACCGGTTCGTAAGGACGATCAGAAAGATTGGCGATATCAAAGGTCAATGAAGGCTGCTGTCCGCGATAGACATCGGGGAAAGCAAACTCATCACGATCCAAACGAATATTTCCGATTGTATAAGGAAGTAGCTTTGTATAATCTTTTATTTCCTGCACTACTTCACCGGTAAACTTCAGATAGACCAAGCTCGGACTGGCATTGCTATATATTCCTATCGACTTTTCAAAATGTCCTAACGCTTTTGCGTCAAAAGAAGCTTTTACTACTCCTTTTCCTCCCGGGGCAATCGGTTCTTTGGTCCAGTCGGCCACGGCACAGGCACAAGAGGTTGTGACGTTGGTCAGTACCAATGGCTGGTTTCCCGTGTTAGTGATGGTATATTCCACTGTCACCGGACGTTTCCACTCAATTTGTCCGAAGTTATGTGTCTCTTTATTTGAAGAGATACGAGGTTGGGCAACGGCTGCCAAAGCGACAGTAAGTAAAGATAATATAGATAGTAAACTACGTTTCATGCGATATTTTTTATTTTGGTGCACAAATGTAGGGGTTTTAGATGAGTTTTTCACCACAGATTACACAGATTAACACAGATTGGGAAAAGACTTTACTTAATAGCAGTCCTTGTAAGCCCCTGTTTATAAGAAAAAAGTTCCTCACCGACGAAGGATGCCTTCCTCGGTGAGGAACACCCTCTTCATCGGTGAGGAACGCCTCGCTCGTCGGTGAGAATAAAAATCCCCTGCCGGAACTATTTAATAATAATTGTCATCGAAGCAGAATGCGAAGCGTATTCCGGTGCATAAGCACACTGCATAGTTGCCAAACCAGTTTCGTAAGTTCCTGCACGACTGACACGGTAACTATATTCCAACACGTATACACCCTTTCCTAAATGATCGAAGAAGAAATTAGTCGATGCATCTTTGATGTCTACGTAATAGCCAAGCCCGTTGTTCCAACGATAACCGGAGATACTGCCGATCGGTTCGAAACAAGCGCCCCGCTGATCTTTCAACTGTACAAAGTCCATCGGACGGTCTACGCGGATGCTCAAACGGGAAACGACTTTATCACCTACCTGAAGAACCGTTTTGGCAGTAATAGGCTGTAATTGAGGCACGTTATTCATCGTACGCTCCACATACAACTGTTTCTCAACATTCAATTCACCGCCCTGTTGTTTCACATCACTCACAGGAGATTCAAATTCTGCATACACAGCTCCCCAGGCAATACCCGGATTTCTCTTTTCCACTTCAATCTTGCGGGCATCCACCACATTCTTCTGTGTGAAAGAACGTTTGATATATCCCAATCCAGGAACAGTCGTTTTACTTGGACTAACAATTTCCAGCACTTCATTAGCAATCACAATCCGTACATCTCCCTGATTGTCGAGTAAATTAGCGCCTTTCATCAGCAATGCAAATACCGCATCGGCAGTAGCTACCGGAGAATCCCACTGTTGTGTCTGCTTTTGCTTCAACAACCAAAGTTTCATTTCTTCCACTGTATCGGTATTACCGCCTGTCTGTTCCAGCGCTTCCATCACATCTACATGAGCCTGCATCTGCATTCCGCCCCATGTATATGGATTCTCGTTGAAAGCAAAGAACATTCCCTGTTCATCTGTCTTCGTCAGATGTTCTTTCAGAGAAGCGACAAATTCCTGCGCTTCCTTCTTGCGTCCGGCTTTATCAAGCACAATGGCGGCAATCGCTTTTGTATCCATTGAAGGAGAAGTCAGCAATTCTCCTACCTTAGAAAGATAATAGGTATAAGCCGCTTTATTGGCTGCGGGTACCTGCTCTCCCGAAATAGCGATGAGATACAAATATTGCAGAATACTGCCCGAAACGCCAGTAAACTTCACACCGTCTTTCTGTGCTTTCAGGATTTCCTTATACTCGTCCAAAGCTGATTGATGGAGGTAAACGAAAGCCTTCTGTTGCAAGGAGAGAGCCGATCCGCTTAATTTTTCACCTGTCAGCATAGCCAGACGGGCATTCAGTTCGACAATATAGGTAGTAACAGATCGACTGCCGTTCATTCCTTTATACCAGGACCATGCCCCATTTGAGTTCTGTAACTCCTGCAATCGAGTCAAAGCTGCGATGTTATTACTACGAATGTTATTCAAATCAAACAAGGTGGCGATGCGCTCTTTCTGTTGCTCTTCCGTCTGTGCTTCGAGTACCCAGGGAGACTCGGACAAAATGATATTCTTCACTTCCTGATTCTTTTGCAGATTGCTCAAGAACGTTTCTTTCGTACCTCCTTGCAGTTTCCAACTTTCAAATACCGCTTTGATCTTCGGCTGACTGTTCATGATAAACGAAGCCAATGTATTGGCATAGTAGGCAGTAGCCCAGGAAATAGCGTTATTACTTGTCGGAAGACTCAATGAAGGCAATGCCTGAACGGCATACCAAGCCGGGTTTCCTGTAAATTCAACAGTTAGTTTACGATCTGTGGCTGTTTTACTTTGTTGATTGAACAGATGATCGAGTGAGAAAGTATGGGTTTCTTCTCCACGCACTGGCATTGGAAGTGTCTCCACCAAATGCTCTTTATTGCTAAGAACCGGAAGCAACTGTTGTTCTCCATCGCTGAAAGTACCACTGTCGGCAATCATCCGGCATCCCACTATTTCGTATTTATCACTAACGATAAACTGGAAGTCCACACCCATTGTCTTTCCGGCAGCAAGGCTGAATTTCTGTTTTTGTGTACTGATAACCTTCTCTGTCATCGGGTCAAAAAGGACCAGACTGACCATTCCGGCTTGCGGCTTACCAGTCATATTAGAGATAGAAGCTGCCAGAGAAGTCTTATCACCCACACGCACAAAACGAGGGAGATTAGGAGTCAGCATAAATTCTTTGCTTGTGGTAGCTTCGCCATCCAATGTTCCCGTCAACATTCCCTTTGTATGAGAATATCCACGGAAGTTCCAACGCGTCAGACTTTCAGGCATCGTGAATGAGAAAGAGATCTCTCCCTGTTCATTGGTGCGAAGTTGAGGATAGAAGAATGCTGTTTCTGCTAAATTGGTACGCAAGTCAGCAGATGCTTCGGGAAGCATTTCGTTGTCAGATGCCTCATCCGCTTTTTCTCCCGTGGGTATCATTTCCGATTGAAATTCAACATTAGTCATGGCATCAGCAGCCATAGCCGATTTCATCTTTGGCGCATTACTCCTTAAAGTTGCAACGTCCAATGTCGAAACGCTACCTGTCACCGTCAACTTTCTCGTCGAGCCATATCCTCTCACTATTACTTCACCCAAATCTCTTCCATTATTATAATAGTCCGATAGCATCACAAAATGGTCATACTCCAGTGATGGCACTTTGAGACTCTTCGTATTCCACCAGTAGTTGAATGAATTATTGCCGGAATATCCACTCATCCAGTTAGAATATGGGACAATCTGGTTATAATAGATTTGGAAATTCTGTTGCCGATTCCATATTTTATCCAAGGAGGCATCATACATCGTTGCCAGCATTTCCGCGTTAGCAGCTTGTCCTTGCGGCGTTTTAATCATCAGTTTCCATTCTTCCTTTTGTCCCGGACGCAATTTATCACGGAACACTTCCCACTTCATAGTCAGTGTCTTATCAGGAATCCGTTTGGTCAGCCGCACCTGTTCCTGATAAACCTGTCCGTCCCTCACCATACAGAGATTCACAAAGACACCATCCCCATAACTTTCCCGATATGGATACTCGAAACGGACAATCGTATCTGACAAATTCAACGTCTTGCTCTCCAGCAATTTATCACCGGAAAATACGTTCATCATCACATAAGCATCTTTTTTCGACGTACCGAAACAGAACACGGCCGGATGGGCAGCATCAAATTCCGTATTTGCACCATAGAACCACATCGTCGTTTCTACAGGCGGACGTTTGTCCTCAACAGAGAAAAGAATCGTGTTGGTGTCAGCAGTCACTTCCTTGCCCTGATTATCTTTCACTGATGCTTTCAGCACATAAGGTCCCGATGGAAGATTCTTCCAGTCGAGCGTCATGTCTTCATTAGAAGTAAAGGTTCCCGTTGCAACCGGTTTCTCTTCCAACTGCTTAAAGTCCTTGTCTTTGGCAGGGTACAAGTAATAATTCCCCTTCACCTCCACAGGTTGTCCATTCAGGTTCTGCACTTTAAACATTGTTTCGAAGGGTTGATCCTTGCAAGTCTTATCTTGCAATTCCACCTGCAAAATCAACGAACGGTTTCCTGCCGAAATCACGTCCGTAGAAGATTGTGTTTCACCTGCCACATTGGTAACAGTGGCCTCAATGGAATAACGATAATATACCTTATCATTATTCTTATAAGAGTCACTTTCCTGCAAACGAACCGGTATCGTGAATTCTCCATTCTCATTGGCCATCACTTCACCGGAAGCAATCTGCACAGATTCCGCAAACCGCCAAAGGCTGTATGCAGAACGCTTTACCGTATATTTCACCGGAAGATCCTGAAGCAGCACACCACTATAAGATTGTACCTTACCCTTCACCTGTACCTCATCACCCAGTTTGTAACTTCCTTGTTGCTTTTCAAAAGTGATATCAAATGTCGGACGTTTATAATCTTCTACCCGAATGCCTGTATGGCCTCTTCCCGCTTTCAAAGAAAACATTCCGTTCAGACAGGCCGAAGGCAATGCGAAATCGGTGGTAAACGAACCGAACTCATTGGTACGTACCGACTTCTGCCCTACTTCCTGATTGTTTACATCCAATAAAGTCACCGTATATTCCTTGTTCGGAAGTACATTCGCCGTATCCGATTGTTGAGAATAAGCAATTCCCTTCACATACACAGTCTGTCCGGGACGATACAAAGAACGGTCGGTCAATAAAGTCATATTTTCAGTCACTTTATCTTCGTCGCTGTAATATCCGTAACTTCCTGCATAAATGCCTTGTTTCGGCATTGCCGTATCCGTCCCCTTGGAAGCTTTCAGATAGCGGTATTCGGATTTCCAGGGAAATACGACCTTACCCTCTTCGTTTGTCGTAAACTCCTGCAACACTTTTTCGTCATTACTGTACATCGTCACTTTTGCATGGGGAATAGGATGCCCTGTCTGTCCATCCAGCGTCACCACTTGATACTGTTTGTCCGGCAAACGGCATGTCAGCACTTTGAAACGTGTTACATCAAACTTGCTTTCACTATCTCTCTTCGCACGAATATCCGGTATGATACGCATCACGTAAGATCCAAGTTCAGGAGCTTTGAATGTAAACACAGTGTCCTGCGTCTGATAATCTTTCGGACGAAGCACAGCGTAATGTTGTTCCTTTATCAGTTTCTTCGCCTGATAAAGACGGACAGTGAAACCATCCAGATTTTTGTGTGAGACCCTTAATTCTATCTCTTCGTTCGGAAAAGCCAAATCGGATGCATTAACATTCAAATAAGGAGCCAATATCTCTTCCCGAAGATTCTTCAAAGCATTGATTCTGCGATAGCCTGGATAAAGGCGGATTGCCTCATCGCAAAGCTGCAATGCATTGAGCTGCTGTTGTTTTCCAATAGTATACCGGGCTTCTGCCAAATAGACTTCGGCACAGATCGGTTCGGAAGCATACTTGCTTTTCAATGTGTTCAAAGCTTTCAGATAAGTATCTTCCGTCAGTACCGGAAGTTCGCCCTTAGCCTGCAGAGGTCGAATATTCCGATCAGCATTCCATCTCCATTCCAGGTAGTTAAGTGCTGTCAACACATAACCTTCTTTTAATCCGGTTGCTTTATAAGCGGAAATCATATTCCCATAAATAGCTATTATATCTTGTTTGACCGGATTCACAGTACCGTCATTAGTAATCCTGTTACCCAATTCTTCCACCCGTTGCAGTGCTTCAATGCTACGGGAAGCCAATAAATGATACATATCATGGTGATAGTATTCGCTCGTTTCCCCCAGTTCTACAAAAGGAATATAGCCGCGTGAGGACGTTTTGAGCAGCAATACAGAATCGGCCAATGCCTCCTTTATATTTGTCCGCACTTTTTCGATGAACATATTGGCTGTCCATTCACGCATATCGGTAGCAGGTGTCTGGTCTACGATTTCTGTCCGTTGGCGGAGTTGCCACTGATTGCTGGCTGCATAATCTGCATAGATTCCCGCTATCAAAGAGTGTAGGATGGCGCGATCCATTGGTTGGTCAGTCTGTTTCACCCATTGTTCCAGTCCTTTCAAATCAGCGTAAAGACTGTCGGGATTCAATATTTCCCGATATTTCATCCGCCACGTATATGCTTTGAGCATTTGTGGAGAGTTTTTCTCTTTTTCCCCTTTCTGATAAATCTCATCAGTCAGTTTTATCACAGTCTTAGGCAAGCTCTTTTTCTCCGCTTGCTCCACTTCTTTCCATAATTTGTCGAAAGTTTGTGCCTGTACCGCCGGAATCACTCCCAACCATAGCAGCACCATCATACAAATTTGCTTTACTTTCATAATCTTTCTAGTTTAAGTTTGCTATAAGTCTCACTCTTATAAATAACAAAGTAAGGAAATAAAGTTTAAAGATTTGTACTTTTTAGCTTAAAAAAAGCTTTTATCAAGCTATCAGCCCCATACCATATTGTATAAACATTAGCCTATTAATCAACTCGCTCTGGAATAAAATAAAAAGTCCAAAAACTGCCACTCGGTTTATTATTTAATTGAAAAGTTTATCTTCTGCAATAAGATTCACCTATCTCTTACAAGTTCATAAATGCAAAAGTATCTTGCACCTTACACTAAACCAGCGATAGTCAACTGATATACAAGTATTTGAAGCAGTGCAAGATACCGTTGCAGATGCGTGCAAGATAGAGGTATCTTACACACTGTCTCGTTTATAAGAATCCGGGCATATTCATAGAAGACACTCAATAATTTGCAGCACCTCTACATAAAATGGCTTGTTCATGCCGGTGAATAAGCTGTTTTATGCCTTGAGACCAACAGTTTCAAGTAATGAAACTACCAGTTTCACACCGGAAAACTAAGTGTTTAATACCTTGAAACTAAGTGTTTCAAGCGTATGAAACAAACTGTTCACAAGCTTGAAACTGATTTTCCCCTATGGAGAAGCCAATCGAAACCTTACGGAATACAATTAATTCATCCGTATCTATTATCTCGTTCAGCCTGTTATTCCAGATAATATTACGCCAGTTATCAGACACAAATACATCATCTTTCATGTATTAGTACCAGACAAATCAGCATACAACTTACTATAAATCAACTATTAAGCACTTATTACAGGTATAATTGTAGGGTGAGAGTAAAAATTACCCTCACCCTACAATCACAGTTACCCTCACCCTTTGTAACATCGATGAACAAAGGCTTTCAAGTGATTCGGTGAGGGTGTGATAGTAAAATCAGCCAAACTCGCATGTGATACATTCCAGCCCAAGTGGCAAAAGACAGTGTACCCAAACACAGAAATTAAAGGAGGAACTGACACTGAAACAGATCCCCCGCCACAGTTGTTAGCTAAAACAACTCTATATAAAATTTTAGATATAAAAAATGGGGATATCGTATTTAATAACGTATCCCCACTCTAAACTTAGTTAATGTACTTGTTCTCATTTCTCAATTCTGTACCCCCATGAAAGCATTTCATTACGACCTACTTCACTAAGGATTTTTCTAACTAAAGAACCCATTTTCTTTGCCATAATCTTTAAATCTTTTAAATTACTAATTCCTGAAAACTAAAAAATAAAACTTACTTGTTTGGTTTGGTATTAATTGTTGAATATCCCCAAACATGTACATCGGCTTCGCCGATCTTTCTAAACAATCTTTTTAAACTTTTCATTTTGTTATCCTCCTAATTACATGTTTTACAACACAAAAATACAGCCTTTGTTTATACATTGATCTAAAAAAGAGAGAAATTTATGTTTTATAGCATATTTCTTGATTTGCATCAATTGATTTATTTGTTATAAAGCAGAATTGTAATATACGCTTCAATAAATATGAAAAAAAGGCACAGATGAAATATCATCCGTGCCTTCACTATGGTCACCTATTATATAATAGGAGAATATTTATATAAAGAGAAATACGTTATTTCATTGGAGTTTGCTCCAAAGTTGCCACCAGGAAGTCATAGAACTTCTGTACGGTAGGAATCAACGCTCTTTCGTCCGGTGAATGCGGTGAACGCAAAGTCGGACCAAAAGAAATCATGTCCAATCCCGGAATAATAGCACCGATAATACCACATTCCAAGCCAGCGTGAATCACTTTCACTGCAGGTTCTACACCAAACTGTTGTTTATAGGATGACTTCATCGCATGCAAAATCGGAGAATTTACATCAGGTTGCCAACCGGAATATCCGCCTGTCATCTCTACCTTCATCCCTGCCATAGAGAAACAAGACTCCAGGCTGGTAGTCAGATATTCTTTCATGCTATCGCTTGAACTGCGAGCCAGAATCTTAATGGCTGCCTTTCCTTCACCAATCGTTATAATAGCAAGGTTGGAAGAAGTTTCTACCGTATCTGGAACAGTAGGGATCATACGTGTCACACCGTTCTGACAAGCAAAGATTGCATCAATCAGATTGTCCTGAATTTCTTCAGGTACTTCACCGGCAGGAAGTTCTACACGTTCAGCCGTAAAACTGATCGGAGTTTCAATAGCTGAATATTCTTCGTTGAACAGGTTTTCGCAGTATTTCACCAAGCCCAGCAGTTCTTCTTCATTTTCAGCCGGAATGGTAATAACCGCATGTGCTTCACGTGGGATAGCATTACGCATATTACCACCTTCCCAGCTAGCCAAACGGGCTTCATAGCTGGCAACCGCTTCACGAACGAAACGAACCAGCAACTTATTGGCATTGGCACGTCCTTCATTGATTTCCAATCCCGAATGTCCGCCGCGTAATCCTTTCAAAGTAACTTTCACTGCGATATCTCCTGCTTCGGGAGCTACTTCCTTATATTCCAGGGTAGCAGTTACGTCCATACCTCCGGCACAACCGATATACAATTCACCTTCATCTTCGGAATCCAGATTCAAAAGGATTTCACCGTTCAGGGTACCCGGCTTCAAGCCAAATGCACCGTACATGCCGGTTTCTTCGTCTTTAGTGACAAGAGCTTCCAGAGGGCCGTGTTTCAGGTCTTTTGCTTCCAGCACGGCCATGATGGCAGCTACTCCCAGTCCGTTGTCCGCCCCCAAAGTAGTACCTTTTGCCTTTACCCAGTCACCGTCTATATAAGTTTCAATCGGATCTTTTTCAAAATCGTGTACAGTATCGTTGTTCTTCTGCGGAACCATATCCATGTGCGCCTGAAGAATTACACCTTTCCGGTTTTCCATACCCGGAGTCGCCGGTTTACGGATAATTACATTACCTGCTTCGTCTACAAAAGACTCCAGACCCAAACCTTTTCCGAAACCTAGAAGAAATTCTGTTATTTTTTCCATGTGTCCTGACGGACGAGGAATCTGTGTCAACGAATAAAAATGCTTCCACACGTTTTGTGGAGCTAAAGAAAGAATGGTACTCATAATAAATATTTTAAAACGATTTTAAATCTAATAATTAAACAGTGCCAAGTTATGGAAAAGTTTTCAGATGGCAAAGGACGTCAGCAAAAACATTTAAGAATACACACTTTTAGCTAAAATTTCACCCTCGATGTCTGTTAGTGAACGACAGGGCAGCAAAGCCATAGATACCCAACAGAACAACCAGGAAGGTTTGAATACCATGCACAATCAGGGCAAAGATTCCGGCATCCGTCACATTTACCCCATAAAGCATCATCATAGAAATGATAGCGAAATGCCACGGTCCCGCCCCGTTGGGAGTAGGCACAATCACGGCAAACGTACCACCTACAAACATGACCAATGCTGCCAGAATTCCTAAATGTGCCGTAAAGGCGAAACAATAGAATGTGAAATAGAAATGGAGAAAATAACACGCCCAAATGGCCAGTGTATAAAAAATAAAGAGAGGAATGTTGCGTACTCCCTTTAAAGACATAATCCCCTCCCATATATTAAGTACAAAGCCTTTCACCCGTTCATAGAAGAACAGCGTTTTTCTTAAATAATAAAGAAGGATCGCCACACCGATAAAACAAAACAGGATGATATAAAACCATACCGAAGTCAGGAGATGAACAAGAGAAGGGATTTTTGTTCCGGTCTGTTGAAGAAAGGTGACGAATATCGGTAATTGAAGCAAGACTGTGATGCCTGTGATGAGAAGAATCGTCAATGTATCGACCAATCGCTCCGTAACGACTGTTCCCAACGACTTGGCAAACGAGACGTTATCATATTTCGCCAAGATCCCGCAGCGGCTCACTTCCCCGATCCGGGGAACTACCAGACTGGCGGCATAAGAAATGAAGATAGCATTCACGCAATCGCTCTTTTTCGGGAAAGCGTCCAACGGTTCCAGTGTCTGCCTCCACCGCCATCCACGAAAGACTTGCGCGAACACCCCGAACACTAATGAGAAGAGCATCCACCACCAATTTGTACCGTGTAATAATACATCGCCCGCTTTTGTAAAATCAAAGTCGCGATACACCCAGAATAAGATAAAGCCGCCTAAAACAACCGGTAATATCAGTTTCAGCGTCTTTTTTAATAGTTTCTTCATCCTTAATTCTTCATTAGCTTCGCTGACACATCATTTATTTTTTAATAAATAGTGGTACGTTCTTCATTTAAAAGAATTACCTTTGTCGACTGCAAAAGTAATTATTTAGTTGGTAAATGAAATTAGTAAAGCCTAAAAAGTTTCTCGGACAACACTTTCTGAAAGATCTGAAAGTTGCGCAAGATATTGCCGATACTGTCGACACCTTCCCTGAACTGCCTATTTTGGAGGTGGGACCGGGCATGGGAGTATTGACCCAGTTTTTGGTGAAAAAAGACCGGTTGATAAAGGTCGTAGAAGTTGACTATGAGTCGGTTGCCTATCTTCGCGAAGCTTATCCGTCGTTGGAGGACCACATCATCGAAGATGACTTTCTGAAAATGAACCTTCACCGGCTATTCGACGGCACACCTTTCGTACTGACCGGTAATTATCCGTATAACATCTCCAGCCAGATCTTTTTCAAGATGCTAGACAACAAAGATATCGTCCCCTGCTGTACGGGAATGATTCAAAAAGAGGTAGCCGAACGTATTGCAGCCGGACCGGGCAGCAAGACTTACGGTATCCTTAGCGTATTGATTCAGGCATGGTATAAAGTGGAATACCTATTCACAGTGAGTGAGCACGTGTTTAATCCGCCTCCCAAAGTGAAAAGTGCTGTTATCCGCATGACGCGCAACGAAACTAAAGAATTGGGATGTGACGAGAAACTGTTCAAACAGGTAGTGAAAACGACTTTCAACCAACGACGCAAAACATTGCGCAACTCTATTAAACCTATTTTAGGCAAAGATTGTCCACTCACGGAGAACATCTTATTTAATAAACGTCCGGAACAACTATCGGTAGCAGAATTTATCGACCTGACCAATAAAGTGGAAGAAGCATTAAAGACGGCAGGCAACAACCTATAACCGATCTACGGGCAGCAGTAAGCAGAGAACTGGATTTTGTAATTCGTAATTTGTAATTGACAACGATGAACGAGGAATACATTGACAACGTTAAACACCTTATTGAGCAAAAAGATGCCGATACGGTAAAAGGGCTTCTCATCGACCTCCATCCGGCCGACATTGCCGAATTGTGCAATGACCTGAATCCGGAAGAGGCTAAATTCATCTATCGCCTGCTTGATAATGAAATTGCCGCCGACGTGCTTGTCGAAATGGACGAAGACGCTCGTAAAGAACTGCTCGAAATGCTTCCTTCGGAGACAATCGCCAAACGCTTCGTTGACTACATGGATACGGACGATGCCGTAGACCTGATGCGTGAACTCGATGAAGATAAGCAGGAAGAGGTTCTTTCGCACATCGAGGACATTGAACAGGCAGGTGACATTGTCGACTTGTTGAAATACGACGAAAATACCGCCGGTGGTTTGATGGGTACGGAAATGGTACTTGTCAACGAAAACTGGAGTATGCCCGAATGTCTGAAAGAGATGCGGCAACAGGCGGAAGAGCTGGACGAAATCTATTACGTATATGTCATCGACGATGACGAACGTCTGCGAGGTATCTTCCCGCTCAAAAAGATGATTACTTCCCCTTCTGTATCGAAAGTGAAACACGTGATGCAGAAAGATCCGATTTCGGTACACGTAGATACTCCCATTGACGAGGTAGTACAGGCGATTGAGAAGTATGACTTGGTGGCTATCCCTGTTGTCGACAGTATCGGTCGGCTTGTGGGACAAATCACCGTCGACGACGTCATGGATGAAGTCCGTGAGCAGTCGGAACGTGACTATCAGTTGGCATCCGGTCTTTCGCAGGACGTAGAAACAGACGATAATGTATTGAGACAGACCACCGCCCGCCTCCCCTGGCTATTAATCGGTATGATCGGCGGAATCGGCAACTCTATGATATTGGGTAATTTCGACTCCACCTTTGCTGCCCATCCCGAAATGGCACTGTACATCCCGCTAATCGGTGGTACAGGAGGAAATGTCGGAACACAATCTTCGGCAATCATCGTACAGGGTTTGGCAAACAGCTCGCTGGACGCTAAAAATACCTTCAAGCAGATTACCAAGGAATCGGTAGTAGCTTTAATTAATGCCACTATTATCTCCTTATTAGTATACACCTACAACTTTATCAGGTTCGGCGCAACGGCTACGGTCACCTATTCCGTATCCATCAGCCTGTTTGCCGTGGTAATGTTCGCTTCTATTTTCGGGACACTGGTACCGATGACGCTGGAGAAGTTCAAAATCGATCCAGCCATTGCAACAGGTCCGTTTATAGCCATTACAAATGACATCATCGGAATGATGTTGTACATGGGAATAACCGTTTTATTGTCATAAAAACACGATAAACAAAAAAAAATAAGCAAAATAGTATGAAGTAATCGTTTTATTTCATTAATTTGTGACCCAAAACTAATATACAATGATGGACGCTCATGACACTAATCAACCCTTGAACCAAGGGGAATTAGAAGAAGAAAAGAAAACAGTCGAGGTTTCTGAAGCTATTACAGAGACTCCGGCTGAAGATGTTACTGCCGAAGTTCAACCTGAAGCAGCTCCTAAACCTGCCACTAAGGAAGATGTACTAAACCAGCTAAAAGAGCTTGCGCAAGACGCTGAAAATGCGAACAAGCAGGAAATTGACAATCTGAAACAATCATTCTACAAGTTACATAATGCCGAGTTGGAAGCTGCTAAGGTACAGTTTACAGACAACGGTGGAAACATTGAAGATTTTGTTGCCGAAGAGGACCCGACGGAAGAAGAATTCAAACGCCTGATGGGGGTTATCAAGGAAAAACGCAGCAAACAGGTTGCCGAGCTGGAACGCCAAAAGGAAGAAAACCTGCAAGTGAAACTTTCCATTATTGAAGAACTGAAAGAATTGGTGGAATCCGGAGATGACGCCAACAAATCTTATACGGAGTTCAAGAAGCTGCAACAGCAATGGAATGACACAAAACTGGTGCCGCAAGGTAAAGTGAATGAACTTTGGAAAAACTATCAATTATATGTAGAGAAGTTCTACGATTTATTGAAACTGAACAATGAATTCCGCGAATATGACTTCAAAAAGAATCTGGAAATCAAAACGCATCTCTGCGAAGCTGCCGAAAAGTTGGCTGACGAGGAAGATGTTGTTTCCGCTTTCCACCAACTTCAGAAGTTGCATCAGGAGTTCCGCGATACAGGTCCGGTAGCCAAAGAACTGCGTGATGAAATCTGGAATCGGTTCAAAGCAGCTTCTACCGCTGTCAACCGCCGCCATCAGCAGCACTTTGAATCGCTGAAAGAAGCCGAACAGCATAATTTGGATCAAAAGACCGTCATCTGCGAAATCGTTGAAGCGATTGAGTATGATGAACTGAAAACATTCTCTGCCTGGGAAAACAAGACCCAGGAAGTGATTGCCCTGCAAAACAAATGGAAAACCATTGGTTTTGCGCCCCAAAAGATGAATGTGAAGATCTTCGAGCGTTTCCGCCATGCCTGCGATGATTTCTTCAAGAAGAAAGGAGAATTCTTCAAAAGTCTGAAAGAAGGAATGAACGAGAATCTGGAAAAGAAGAAAGCGCTCTGCGAAAAAGCAGAAGCCTTGAAAGACAGTACAGACTGGAAAGTAACTGCCGATGCACTGACCAAACTTCAAAAAGAATGGAAGACCATCGGACCGGTTGCCAAGAAACACTCGGATGCTATCTGGAAACGGTTTATCACAGCTTGCGACTATTTCTTCGAACAAAAGAACAAAGCTACTTCTTCACAACGCTCCGTAGAAACAGAGAATATGGAAAAGAAGAAAGCGTTGATCGAGAAGTTATCCGCTATTGATGAAAGCATGGATACCGAAGAAGCAAGTACCTTGGTTCGGGATTTAATGAAAGAGTGGAACTCTATCGGTCATGTGCCGTTCAAAGAAAAAGATAAGTTATACAAGCAGTATCACGGAATCATCGATCAGCTATTCGACCGCTTTAACATCAATGCTTCCAACAAGAAGTTAAGTAGCTTCCGTTCGAATATCAGCAATATTCAGGGAAGCGGCACTCAATCTCTGTACAGAGAACGCGAAAAGCTGGTACGTACTTATGAGAATATGAAGAATGAGCTTCAGACTTATGAGAACAATCTAGGCTTCCTGACTTCTACTTCTAAGAAAGGCAGCAGCCTGCTCACTGAATTGAACCGCAAGGTAGATAAGTTGAAAGCAGACTTGGAACTGGTATTACAAAAGATCAAAGTAATCGATGAATCAATAAAAGCAGAAGAATAAGAGTTCTGCCCGATTTAGAAAAATTAGAAACAGGTTTTATACTCACTTGAGCTATAAAACCTGTTTTTCTTTTCTACTAAACAAGACGACAGCCAGTTTAAGGATTTATTCTTTATCAATCAACCGCACGGCTTTTCATAAGATTAGCGTTTTTCGAACTATCAACGTGCATTCGTGTCACCGAATTAGCCACCGAATTAGCGTCAACTTTTTTCGGATGGTATTTGTCAAAGCACAAAAAAACCCGCTAAAATTGCATTTTTAGCGGGTTTTTGTCAGTAAAAAGCTGGTGTTTTGTTGGGCTACCTGGATTCGAACCAGGAATGACAGGACCAGAATCTGTAGTGTTACCATTACACCATAGCCCAATAATTTCCGTTTGCGGGTGCAAAGATACAAATATTTTGGGAATTCAAAACAATTCTGATATTTTTTTTGCAAAAATGTCCAAATAAGCTTTCTAAACAAAAGTATCTCCACTAAAAAACACAAAAATTGAGGGATAACTTTCTTGTATCCAATAAATCAGCGTATATTTGTCAAAAATATCACGTTTATAATCAGAAACAAAGGGTTGCCTTTTTTTGTTATAAACAAATAGAGAACATGAATTATTAATCTCAATTACAGGAATGAACGATACTAAAGTATTAATTGAAAAAATAAAAGAAGGAATTCAAGAGAAAAAAGGTAAAAAGATAATCGTTGCCGATTTAACCAGCATAGAAGATACCATCTGTAAATATTTCGTTATCTGTCAGGGAAATTCTCCCAGTCAAGTGAGTGCTATTGTAGATTCAATCAAGGAATTTACACGCAAAGGTGCGGATAGCAAACCTTATGCAATCGATGGACTCCGGAATGCTGAATGGGTGGCAATGGACTATGCCGATGTACTGGTACACGTCTTTTTACCGGAGACAAGAGATTTTTATAATCTTGAACACCTTTGGGCAGATGCCAAACTTACTCAAATCCCCGATCTAGACTAATTAATGATTATGGACAATAATAATAGCAATAATAACAATAGCAATAAACCTAACAATAAGGTTAATATGCCTAAGTTCAACCTGAACTGGATGTATATGATTATTGCCCTTATGCTTCTCGGCCTCTGGTGGGGCAGTGATTCAAAGGGAGCTGGAAGCAAAGCTGTAACTTACAGTGAGTTTCAGGACTACGTAAAAAAGGGCTATGTAAGCAAAGTATTGGGTTATGAAGATAAGTCAATAGAAGCTTTTCTTAAACCGACTGCTGTAGGGGCTGTTTTTGGAGCGGACTCTACCAAAGTGGGACGTAACCCTATCATTACAAGTAGAACGCCATCTACCGATAAACTGGAAGAGTTTTTGCAGGCAGAAAAGGAAGCCGGTCATTTTGACGGTTCTTCCGACTATCCGCCCAAATCGGATATTTTTCCCGCAATCCTGATCCAGATACTCCCGCTTGTCTTGCTTGTAGCGTTATGGATCTTCTTCATGCGCCGTATGAGCGGAGGTGGCAGTGGTGGCCCCGGCGGTGTATTTAACGTAGGAAAATCAAAAGCCCAGCTTTTTGAAAAAGGTGGAGCCATCAAGATTACATTTAAGGATGTAGCGGGTTTGGCAGAAGCGAAACAAGAGGTAGAGGAAATTGTAGAGTTCTTGAAGGAACCGCAGAAATATACGGATTTGGGAGGTAAGATACCCAAAGGAGCATTGCTGGTAGGCCCTCCGGGAACCGGTAAAACTTTGCTTGCCAAAGCTGTGGCGGGTGAAGCTAATGTTCCTTTCTTCTCACTGGCAGGTTCTGACTTCGTGGAAATGTTTGTGGGTGTAGGTGCATCCCGTGTTCGCGACTTGTTTAAACAGGCCAAAGAGAAAGCCCCTTGTATCGTCTTTATTGATGAGATTGATGCCGTAGGACGTGCTCGTGGCAAAAATCCTGCAATGGGAGGAAATGACGAACGCGAAAACACATTGAACCAGTTATTGACAGAGATGGACGGTTTCGGTTCCAACAGCGGTGTAATTATCCTTGCTGCTACTAACCGTGTAGACGTACTTGATAAAGCATTGCTCCGTGCAGGACGTTTTGACCGTCAGATACATGTGGATCTGCCCGACTTGAATGAACGTAAAGAAGTATTTGGTGTGCATTTGCGCCCGATCAAAATAGACGATAGTGTTGATGTAGACTTGCTGGCTCGCCAAACTCCGGGATTCTCGGGTGCGGATATCGCCAATGTCTGCAATGAAGCTGCATTGATCGCTGCCCGCCACGGAAAGAAATTTGTAGGCAAGCAAGACTTTCTGGATGCGGTAGACCGCATCATCGGTGGTCTGGAAAAGAAAACCAAGATTACTACGGAAGCTGAAAGACGTTCCATCGCTTTGCATGAAGCAGGACACGCCTCTATCTCCTGGTTATTGGAATATGCCAATCCGTTGATTAAGGTAACTATCGTTCCCCGCGGACGTGCATTAGGAGCTGCCTGGTATCTGCCGGAAGAACGTCAGATTACTACTAAGGAGCAAATGTTGGATGAAATGTGTGCTACTTTAGGAGGACGCGCCGCTGAAGATTTATTCCTCGGCCGCATTTCAACTGGTGCCATGAACGACTTGGAAAGAGTGACTAAACAGGCATACGGTATGATTGCTTATTTAGGTATGAGCGACAAGCTGCCGAATTTATGTTATTACAACAACGATGAATATTCTTTCAACCGTCCATACAGCGAAAAGACAGCCGAACTAATTGACGAAGAAGTCAAGAGAATGGTGAACGAGCAGTATGACCGCGCCAAGAGAATTCTGTCAGAGCACAAAGAAGGTCACAACGAACTGACGCAATTACTGATTGACAAAGAGGTAATCTTTGCGGAAGACGTTGAACGTATCTTCGGCAAACGCCCCTGGGCTTCGCGTTCGGAAGAAATCATGGCTGCTAAAGAAAGCCAGGATGCCGCAAGAGCTGAAAGGGAACTTGCCCAAAAGTTAAAAGAAGAAGAAAAAGAAATCAAAGAAGAAGAAGCTGAAAATACTGCAGAGGAGCAAGCTCCCATTGACACCAAAGTTGCCGCAGCAGGTAACAAGGTTACAGTGGAAGGCAAAGTTACCGTAGAGGGTAAGTCCAATGGAGAAGAACAAGCTAACGGGTCCAAATAATTAAAACGAATAGATTTTGATTAACAATTTCATAAAACGAGCTATTACGGGTGTACTCTTCGTTGCCATCTTGGTAGGGTGCATCCTTTATGACGCATTCAGTTTTGGCATTCTGTTTACCGTTATCAGTGCACTGACTATTTATGAGTTTGCACAGTTGGTAAATATGCGCGCAGAAGGAGTCAAGATAAACAAGACCATTAATATGCTCGGCGGGGCTTATTTATTCCTCGCAATCATGGGATTCTGCATTGATGCAGCCGATTCGAAAATATTCATCCCGTATGTGCTTTTATTGCTTTACATGATGATTAGCGAGTTGTATCTGAAAAAGGAGAACCCGGTACTTAACTGGGCTTATTCGATGCTTAGCCAACTTTATATCGGTCTGCCTTTTGCTTTGCTGAATGTATTGGCTTTCCATAATGATCCGGCATCGGAATTCAGTAGCATAAGCTATAATCCGATTCTACCGTTATCCATCTTTATTTTCCTTTGGCTGAATGATACGGGTGCTTATTGCATCGGGTCACTGATAGGCAAACACCGACTCTTTGAACGCATCTCTCCCAAGAAATCATGGGAAGGTTCTATCGGCGGCGGAGTTGTAGCAATCGGAGTGTCTTTTATACTTGCTCACTACTTCCCATTTATGTCAATGATGGAATGGGCAGGACTGGCATTAGCTGTGGTTATATTCGGTACATGGGGCGACCTGACGGAGTCATTGCTAAAACGCCAATTGCACGTAAAGGATTCGGGAAATATTCTTCCGGGACATGGAGGGATGCTCGATCGGTTTGACAGTTCTTTGATGGCCATACCGGCAGCAGTCGTTTACTTATATGCATTAACATGGTTCTAACAGGAGTTTTTCTCATCGATTAGAATTGCACACAATACAAAAGGTCGGGAACTTCGATAGAAGTATCCCGACCTTTTTCACACACAGTAAATCATAGTTAGGTTATCGGATCGAAGAAGTGGAGTGTACATCCTTCGCAGCTTCCGGCACACCTACCGGATGTTCCAGATCAAGAACGATCACTCTTCCTTCTCCATGTTCTCTTGAATTTATAGTCACTTTAAAACCTTTCATTGTTGATTCGGCATCTTTTTCCGTTGGGAAGAACTTTTCCAGATTATAAGAAACTCGTCCCCATCCCCAATAGTCAGTCACATCCTCATACGTATTATAACGCAGTTCCAAATGTACGTAACCATCTTCAGCTACATTCAATGTTCCCGGTTCTGATGGTTCTCCCGTTTCTATCTTATTTTGCACAAGGCTGATACGATGTTTCTCCGAGCGAGGCAGCTCCTGACGGAAAATAACATTCAGGAATTTTCCTCCCAACCACATGTCACCCTGATAAATCAGGATAGGATCATTGCCGAATTCCACCGCTTCTTCCTCTGTGGTCATATCTTCCACTTCCTTTGTCAACAATTCCTGTACACCTTCCATTTTCACCTGAACTCCTTTTCCTCCTTCCATGTCATACAAAGGATTGAAAAAGGCCACTACACGTTCACCGTCCACCGGTTTAAACCAAGGTATGGAAGTAGCAACCGGATCAATCAATCCCCAACGATCACCTTCCAAATAATAACCTCCTCCACCGGTTGCCCGAACGGTCGCCCAATCCCAACTGAAATCTCCGATAGAATAACCATCATCATCACATGATTGCAACATTGGCACTAATGCCAATAACAACATTCCTAAAAGCCACTTAAATTTTTTCATATCTTTTTCCTTTCTTTTTTTAGTCTTCTGCTTAATAAATAAAAAAGCCGTGCAATTACTGCATCGGCTTTACGTTTATTCAGAAAAAGAAAGTTATTTTTTCAACAAGCGCAGCATTTCACGAGCTGCATGACGGGGAGCACCGGCAGGTCCCAACCGTTCCGCCACATATTCATATCCCAAAAGCATTTCATTTCTATATGCTTCATTTTCAATGATATTTTTCAATTCATTTTGCATATTCTTCACGGTCATCGTATCCGCCACCAACTCTTTTACCACTTCACGGTCGGCAATCAGATTAACTAACGAAATAAATTTCACGGTCAAGATATGACGCCGCAAGAAGGAAACCACTTTCCCTATCGGAGTGTAATAACAAACGACTTGGGGAACACGGAACAATGCCGTCTCAAGAGTAGCCGTGCCTGAAGTGACCAAAGCCACATCTGCGTGTTGCAACAAACGATAGGTTTGATCGAAAATGATTTTCACTTTCGCTTCTCCTACATATTTTTTATAATAGTCGGGAGCAATGGCAGGAGCACCCGCCAGAACAAGCTGATAATCGGAAAAAGCAGAAGCAGCCTTCAACATATCCGGCAGATTATCTTTGATTTCCTGTTTCCGGCTACCTGCAAGAAGAGCTATTACCGGTTTATCTTCCAGTTGATTCTCCGCAATAAACTGATCCTTATTTTTCGGATGAGCTTTCTGATAAGCCACCACCTCATCCACGGTAGGATTACCAACATAGTGGATGGGGTATTGATGCTTTCCTTCGAAGAACTCTACTTCAAAAGGAAGAATGGAGAAAAGTTCGTCTACATCTCGTTTTATATTCTTGATACGATACTCCTTCCACGCCCATATCTTCGGAGAAATATAATAATAAACCGGAATCTGTGTCTTTGCATGAACAAACTTGGCTATATCCAGATTGAATCCCGGATAGTCCACCAGAATAACAACATCCGGTTGCCAGGAAACAATATCTCCTTTACAACGCTTCATATTTGCAAAGATAGTGCGCAGATGGAGCAACACGGGAATAAAACCCATGTATGCCAGTTCTTTATAATGCTTCACCATCGTTCCTCCGACGGCAGCCATCAAATCACCTCCGAAAAACCGGAAATCAGCCTGCGGATCTTCTGCCTTTAAGGCAGCCATCAGATGAGAAGCGTGCAAGTCGCCGGAAGCTTCGCCGACAATCAGATAATACTTCATGATAGTTGATAGTTAACTAAACCATTTGTTAAGTTCATCCATAAAGTGATAAGCTGTCACATCAACCGTGGTCGGAGTGATAGCAACATAGCCATTTGCCAAAGCCCAATGATCGTTCCTCTCATTTTCAAGTTCGTGATCGGTAAATTCACCGGTCAACCAGAAATAATTCGGATCGTTCAGACGGGGACAGGCAGCCCATTCGTTCGTCCAACGACCTTTTGCCTGTTCACAGATTTTGATTCCTTTGATATCGGTCGTATCCGGGAAGTTTACGTTCAGACAGGTTAAAGGAGGAAGTCCTTTTTCCAGTACCATGGCGGCAATACTGCGAATATAAGGTCCGGTAGCTTCAAAATCGGCATCGGGTGCATGATTGCACAAAGAGAAGCCTATAGAAGGGATTCCATTCAAACAGCCTTCGAATACCACTCCCATTGTGCCGGAATAATGCACGTTAGTGGCAGAGTTGTCTCCATGATTGATACCGCCGACTACCAAGTCCGGTGTCCGGTCGAGCACTGTGTTCCGTGCCAATTTGATACAATCGGTCGGTGTTCCCGAACATTTATAAACAGTTAAACCTACTTCTTTCTTTACTAACTGGTAATGAACAGGCTGCGTCACCGTCAGCGCACAACCACTGCCCGAGCGCGGAGCATCAGGTGCCATTACCACAATATCTCCCAAAGGGCGAAGAAACTTCACCAGTTCATTAATCCCTTTAGCCATCACGCCATCGTCATTTGAAACAAGTATCAACGGCTTTTCATTTTCCATATCTTCAATCCTTTCCTTTTTTATATTCGCACAAAAGTAACAAAAAGAAGCCGTACCGCCAAACACCTCCCTACATCAGATCGAAAAGTCTCTTTCCGCCCCACTCCTACCCGTTTACAAATCTTAATCTTCTGCAAGCGAGCAAAAAAAGAAATAGATATCCAATATAAATATGTATATTTGCAAGCTCGTTAAAGAGAAAAGAAGATGATGAACCTGTTGAAGTTTTGTAACCGTTTCGTCCGACAGTTATTAACAAAACAGGCGACTTATCAACAGAAATTGCAAAGTTTCTCTTTTTTCGTAGGCGCTCTAAGGATTTATCACTTATTTCGCTGCCAATAAATTTAGAGAATATGGGAAAAATTATTGCTTTGGCCAATCAAAAAGGCGGTGTAGGAAAGACAACGACTACGATTAATCTCGCAGCTTCACTTGCTACACTGGAAAAAAAGGTACTCGTAGTAGATGCCGACCCGCAAGCTAATGCCTCTTCCGGCTTGGGAGTAGACATCAAGCAGTCGGAATGCACTATCTATGAATGTATTATTGACAGAGCCAACGTACAGGACGCTATCCTTGATACGGAGATTGATTCTTTGAAAGTAATCTCTTCGCACATCAATCTCGTAGGAGCAGAGATTGAAATGCTGAACCTCCCAAACCGAGAAAAGATACTAAAAGAAGTACTCACGCCTTTGAAGAAAGAATATGACTATATTCTGATAGACTGTTCTCCTTCATTAGGACTAATCACGATCAACGCCCTAACGGCAGCCGACTCCGTGATTATCCCCGTTCAAGCTGAATATTTTGCTCTTGAAGGTATTAGCAAATTGTTGAATACCATCAAAATCATCAAGTCGAAACTGAATCCGGCTTTAGAAATCGAAGGTTTCTTACTGACAATGTATGACTCTCGTCTGCGTCAGGCTAATCAGATTTACGATGAAGTGAAACGTCATTTCCAGGAACTGGTATTCAACACCGTTATTCAACGAAATGTGAAATTGAGCGAGGCTCCCAGTTACGGTGTCCCGACCATCCTTTACGATGCGGAATCTACCGGCGCCAAAAATCACCTGGCCCTTGCTAAAGAGATTATCAACCGAAATAAATAAAAGAAAGAAGAAGATATGGCAACACAAAAAAGAAATGCATTAGGACGTGGTCTCGACGCCTTGCTCTCAATGGATGATGTGAAAACCGAAGGGTCTTCTTCCATTAATGAAATAGAGCTGGCAAAGATTACTGTCAATCCCAACCAGCCCCGCCGTGAGTTTGACGAAACAGCATTGCAGGAACTGGCTGATTCCATTGCGGAAATCGGTATCATCCAACCTATCACTTTACGCAAACTCTCGGACGATGAGTATCAGATCATCGCGGGAGAGCGTCGTTATCGTGCATCACAAAGAGCAGGACTGAAAACAATCCCTGCTTATATACGCACTGCCGACGACGAAAACATGATGGAAATGGCGCTGATTGAAAATATCCAGCGTGAAGACCTGAATGCCGTAGAAATCGCACTTGCCTACCAGCATCTGCTCGATCAGTACGAACTGACACAGGAACGTCTTAGCGAACGTATCGGAAAGAAACGAACGACGATCGCCAACTACCTGCGCTTACTGAAATTGCCGGCTCCAATACAGATGGCCCTGCAAAACAAGCAGCTGGACATGGGACATGCCCGTGCGCTGATTTCATTAGGCGACCCTAAACTACAAGTTAAAATATTCGAAGAAATACAAGAACACGGATATTCAGTCCGCAAAGTAGAAGAAATTGTTAAATCATTAAGCGAAGGAGAAGCTGTGAAAAGCGGCACACGGAAAATAACACCCAAACGTGGCAAACTTCCTGAAGAATTCAACTTATTGAAGCAACAACTCTCCGGCTTTTTCAACACCAAGGTACAACTCACCTGCTCTGAAAAGGGAAAAGGCAAGATCAGTATTCCTTTCGGGAACGAGGAGGAACTGGAACGTATCATGGAAATCTTCGATACGCTAAAGAAGTAAATGACAAGAAAAAGTAAGAAATATCAGTTACTAGTCAGCGCCCTGCTTCTCTGTTTTTTACAGGTGGCAGGGATTGATGTGTATGCACAATCCACTGTTACTCCGGCACGGAAAGATACAACAATCATACAGCGCGAAGCGCCGAAAGCCCGTGCACGAAGGCATCGTGATCCGATTATACAGGACTCGGTGAAGAAGGATTCTATCCAAATCATACCATCCAAAGAACTTCCGGCCATCGACAGTTTGTCAGCTGCTAAAATACAGATAGCGGATAGCTTGGATGCAGCCAACAAGAAAGAGCTGAAAAAGATAGAGCAACCTGCCTCCATTGTTGTAAAGACCGACACTGTGCCGCCACCTGCTCAAGATATTAACAAGAAAATATTTATCCCGAATCCGACCAAAGCAACGTGGCTGGCAGTCGTATTCCCCGGTGGAGGACAGATTTACAACCGTAAATACTGGAAATTACCTATTATATATGGAGGATTTGCGGGTTGTGCTTACGCCTTAAGTTGGAACGGTAAGATGTACAAAGACTATTCGCAAGCCTATCTGGACATTATGGACAGCAATCCGAATACGAAAAGTTACGAAGATTTGTTGCCCCCGAACTCCACTTATAATGAGGAGCAGCTAAAAAACACACTAAAAAGAAGAAAAGATATGTTCCGTCGTTATCGGGACCTTAGTATATTTGCATTTATCGGAGTTTACCTGATCTCTATCATCGACGCTTATGTAGATGCGGAGTTATCCAACTTCGATATAACCCCCGACTTGAGTATGAAAGTAGAGCCGGCCGTTATTGATAATAACAACCAGTTCCGCTCCAACAGTTTTAAAAACAAGTCGGTTGGTCTGCAATGCGTATTACGATTTTAAAAAACACAATTTAGATTGATCTTATTATTGAAGCATGAAGAAATTAGTTAACTATTGTTCGATTATTTTTCTTTTACTAGTGGCCACGTCGCAGGTAAAAGCGCAAAGTGTAGATGTAGTGATTCGTGAAAATGGAACTGAACGCAAAGAAAGCATCGACCTGCCTAAAAGTATGACTTATCCACTTGACAGTCTATTGAATGACTGGAAAGCTAAAAATTATATTGATTTAGGTAAGGATTGCAGTACGGCTGAAATCAATCCTTTATTCAGTGACTCTGTCTATATCGACCGCTTGTCACGCATCCCGGCCATCATGGAAATGCCTTATAATGATATTATCCGCAAATTCATCGATATGTATGCAGGACGCTTGCGCAATCAGGTTTCTTTCATGCTAAGTGCCTGCAACTTCTATATGCCGATCTTTGAAGAAGCACTGGATGCATACGGACTTCCACTGGAACTAAGATATCTGCCGATTATCGAATCTGCGTTGAACCCATCAGCTGTATCACGTGCAGGTGCTTCCGGTCTGTGGCAATTTATGATTGGTACAGGTAAGATCTATGGTTTGGAATCAAACAGCCTGGTAGATGAACGCCGTGACCCGATTAAAGCGACTTGGGCTGCCGCACGTTACCTCAAAGAAATGTATGATATCTATGGAGACTGGAACCTGGTAATTGCTGCTTATAACTGTGGCCCCGGTACAATCAATAAGGCAATCCGCCGTGCCAATGGCGAAACTGATTATTGGAAAATCTACAATTATCTGCCTAAAGAAACACGTGGCTATGTGCCTGCCTTTATCGCTGCCAACTATGTGATGACTTACTACTGCGATCACAATATCTGCCCGATGGAAACTAATATTCCGGCAAGTACTGACACAGTGCAAGTAAACAAAAATCTGCACTTCGAACAAATCGCTGACCTTTGTAATGTACCTCTGGATCAGATCAAGAGTCTGAATCCGCAATATAAGAAGCAAATGATTCCGGGTGACAGCAAACCTTATACGTTAAGACTGCCTATTGACGCGATCAGTACTTTTATCGATAAGCAAGATACGATTTATACGCATCGTGCCGATGAGTTGTTCCGCAACCGGAAAACCGTTGCTGTAAAGGATATTACACCTGCAACCCGCAAAACGACATCAGCAGTTGCCGGTAAGGGAAATCTGACCTATTATACAATAAAAAGTGGAGACACTTTATCCACTATTGCCAGAAAGTATGGTGTCACAATTAAGGATATACAAAGGTGGAATGGAATGTCTAGCACTAAAATTGCAGCAGGAAAACGATTGAAAATATACAAATAAATAACTTCCTGCTTGCATCGTTCGGAAATTTGCTTATTTTTGCAGAACTAAGCAAGTGAAAGGATAACAATTATGGATAATCTGGCCCCCAAAGAAATAGCTGACGAAGAGATGATTAATCAGGCGTTCCACGAACTACTGAATGATTATCTCAATACTAAGCATCGCAAAAAAGTTGAAATCATTACGAAGGCTTTCAACTTTGCCAATCAGGCGCATAAAGGTATCAAACGCCGTTCGGGCGAACCTTATATTATGCACCCGATTGCCGTTGCCAGCATTGTATGCAATGAAATAGGTCTCGGTTCCACTTCTATATGTGCAGCCTTGCTGCATGATGTGGTAGAGGACACTGATTACACAGTGGAAGACATCGAGAATATCTTTGGTCCGAAGATCGCCCAGATTGTGGACGGACTGACTAAAATATCCGGTGGAATCTTCGGTGACCGCGCTTCGGCACAGGCAGAGAACTTCAAGAAGTTGCTGCTCACCATGTCGAACGACATCCGGGTCATTCTTATCAAGATAGCAGACCGCTTGCACAACATGCGTACCCTTGGTTCCATGTTACCCAACAAGCAATATAAGATTGCAGGCGAAACGCTTTACATCTATGCTCCACTTGCCAACCGCTTGGGGCTTTATAAGATAAAAACGGAGCTTGAGAATCTAAGCTTCAAATATGAACATCCCGAAGAATATGCGGAAATAGAAGAGAAGTTGAATGCTACTGCCGCTGAACGTGACAAGGTTTTCAACGACTTCACGGCCCCGATTCGTACCCAACTGGATAAGATGGGATTGAAATACCGGATACTTGCCCGTGTAAAATCAATCTATTCCATCTGGAACAAGATGCAGACCAAACATGTTCCTTTCGAAGAAATATACGATTTACTGGCTGTTCGAATCATCTTCGAACCACGTAATGAAGAAGAAGAGCTCAATGACTGTTTCGATATCTACGTTTCTATCTCCAAGATATACAAACCCCACCCGGACCGTTTGCGCGATTGGGTCAGCCATCCTAAAGCTAATGGTTATCAGGCATTGCACGTCACTCTGATGGGTAACAACGGACAATGGATTGAAGTCCAGATTCGTAGTGAACGGATGAATGACGTTGCCGAACAAGGTTTCGCAGCCCACTGGAAATACAAAGAAGGAGGAGGCAGCGAGGATGAAGGTGAATTGGAAAAATGGTTAAGAACGATTAAGGAGATATTAGATGATCCGCAACCGGATGCCATTGACTTTCTGGATACCATTAAGCTAAATTTATTTGCTTCTGAAATATTCGTGTTCACTCCTAAAGGCGAACTGAAGACTATGCCGCAGAACTCTACGGCTCTCGACTTTGCATTTTCCCTGCACACGGATATTGGTAGCCATTGTATTGGCGCCAAAGTCAATCATAAATTAGTGCCGTTGAGCCACAAATTGCAAAGTGGTGACCAAGTTGAAATCCTTACTTCAAAATCGCAACGCGTACAACCGCAATGGGAAGTTTTTGCAACCACTGCCCGTGCCCGCGCCAAGATAGCAGCCATTCTCCGCAAAGAGCGTAAAGCAAACCAGAAGATAGGAGAAGAAATCCTTAGTGAGTTTCTGAAAAAGGAGGAAGTCCGTCCGGAAGAAGCTGTTATCGAAAAGCTACGCAAACTGCATAATGCCAAGAATGAGGAGGAACTGCTGGCTGCCATTGGCAGTAAAGCAATCGTTTTGGGAGAAGCGGACAAGAATGAACTGAAAGAAAAGCAAACCAGTAACTGGAAGAAATATCTGACTTTCTCTTTCGGCAATAGCAAAGAGAAGCAGGAAGAGAAAGAACCGCAGGAAAAAGAAAAAATCAACCCGAAAGAGGTGCTCAAACTGACGGAAGAAAGTTTGCAGAAGAAATATATCATGGCCGAATGTTGCCATCCTATTCCCGGTGATGATGTATTGGGATATGTGGATGAAAACGACCGGATCATTATCCACAAACGCCAATGCCCTGTTGCCGCCAAACTGAAGAGCAGTTATGGCAACCGTATATTAGCAACAGAATGGGATACACACAAAGAATTATCTTTCCTGGTATATATATATATAAAAGGTATAGACAATATGGGACTTTTGAATGAAGTCACCCAGGTTATCTCCAGGCAGCTCAATGTAAATATCCGTAAGCTAACCATCGAAACCGAAGATGGTATCTTTGAAGGAAAAATTCAGTTATGGGTACATGATGTGGATGATGTAAAAACCATCTGCAACAATCTGAAGAAAATACAGAATATCAAACAGGTGAGCCGTGTAGAAGAATAGCTTTCAAACGGTAAATAAGAAAACGATGAACGGTGAATAAGTTGCAGTATCATGCAAATTGTTCACCGTTCATTTTGTTATGAGGTTTCTTGCCTATCGAATCCATGATCGATTAGCATTTATTTATTCCCGTCCATCCAATTCGCGTTTAATAGCCAAAAGCTCTTCTTTTATCGCTTTCAGCTTATTTACAATCTCATAATTACGAACCGTAGCTTCTTTATTATCCTTCAAACGTTGCCGGGCACCGGGAAGTGTCATGCCCTTTTCTTTTACCAAATGATAGATAAGACCGATCGTTTCTACGTCTTCTTTGCGGTACTGACGTATTCCTCTTCCCGCTGTCTTAGGAGAGATTTGCGGAAATTCCTTTTCCCAAAAACGGAGCAATGACGGATTGACTCCGAACATGTCGGCAACCTCCCCTATTGAATAATATAGCTTCAATTCTTTGTCTGTATTAAGCATAACACTCCTGTTTTAAGATTTTAATCGAATACTTTACCATGATTGGCTGCCAACTGAATCATCTTTTCATAATCTTCGGCACTCAAATCCATGAAATAATAATTGACCGGATTCACTACCTGCCCTTTCACGTGCACTTCATAATGCAGATGCGGACCGGTACTTTTTCCTGTACTACCCACTTTTCCGATAATCTCACCACGTACCACTTTCTTTCCGACTTTCGTATTAAATCCCTGCAAGTGAGCATACCGAGTGAGATACCCGAAGCCATGATCTATCTCAATGGTATTACCATATCCGGTTTCCCATCCCACTTTCACCACTGTTCCGTTTCCGGTAGCATATACATCCGTTCCCGGATGAGCAGAGAAGTCCATGCCTGCATGGAACTTTGTCGTACCATAAATAGGATCGATACGTGTACCATAACCGGATGCTGTCTGACGAAGATCCTTATTCGAAATAGGCTGTATGGCCGGAATACATTTCAGCATCTCATCATGGTTCTTACACATATCAATCACATCATCGAAAGATTTCGACTGGATATAAAGCCTTTTGGAAAGCACGTCCAATTTTTGAGTCGTGTTCACCACCAGCTTGGCATTCGCCAAATCCATCAGTTCTTCGTAACGGTTCGTCCCGCCATAACCTGCCTGACGAATAGCCGGAGAAACAGGATCTGCCTGTAAAATCACTCGATACAGATTATCGTCACGTTGCTGAATATCCTGAAGCACCCCCATAGCGTCGTCCAAACGCCGGGAAAGCACATTGTACTGCGCCAAAAGACGGCTGTTTTCAATTCTTAATTCCTTCTCCGACGGAGAACCAAAAATCAAAAGCAATACAATAAAGCAACCTGCTCCCAACCCCATTCCATAGAAAAGCCGACGCAGGATACTAAGCGCACGCTGCCGTACGGTAGGGTAAATTCGATCATAAGTCTGGGTCTGTGGATTATAGATGTAGTATACTTTGCGCATCTTTTTGGAAATATTTCGCTTGTTAATACGGCAAAAGTAATAAAAACAAGCTATCTTTGCACAGTTTTTACGAATTTATGAGTTGTGATTTATGATTTATTGGGGATTCTTCCCCTCTCTCATATCCCACAGCCCATAATTCATAATTCATAATTCATAAATCATAATTCTTCATTATATGTTGACTGCAAAAGAGATCAGAGATTCATTCAAGAATTTCTTTGAGTCGAAAGGACACCACATCGTTCCCTCGGCTCCGATGGTGATTAAAGATGACCCTACCCTGATGTTTACGAACGCGGGTATGAACCAGTTTAAAGATATTATTTTGGGTAACCATCCGGCGAAATACCAAAGAGTCGCGGACTCGCAAAAATGTTTGCGTGTAAGCGGAAAGCATAATGACCTGGAAGAAGTAGGACACGATACGTACCACCACACCATGTTTGAAATGCTTGGTAACTGGTCGTTCGGCGATTACTTCAAGAAAGAAGCGATCAGCTGGGCGTGGGAATATCTGGTAGAAGTCTTGAAACTGAATCCGGAACATCTCTATGCAACCGTATTTGAAGGAAGTCCCGAAGAAGGATTGAGCCGTGACGACGAAGCTGCTTCTTATTGGGAACAGTTCTTGCCAAAGGATCACATCATCAACGGTAACAAACACGACAACTTCTGGGAAATGGGTGATACAGGACCTTGCGGACCTTGTTCCGAAATCCATATCGACCTCCGTCCTGCTGAAGAACGCGCCAAGATCTCCGGTCGCGACCTCGTGAACCACGATCATCCGCAGGTAATTGAAATCTGGAATCTCGTATTCATGCAATACAACCGCAAAGCAGATGGCAGCCTTGAGCCGCTTCCTGCAAAGGTTATTGACACCGGTATGGGATTCGAACGCCTTTGTATGGCTTTACAAGGAAAAACATCCAACTACGATACAGACGTATTCCAGCCAATGCTGAAAGCTATTGCAGCTATGTCGGGTACAGAATACGGAAAAGATAAGCAGCAGGACATCGCCATGCGTGTAATTGCCGACCATATCCGTACTATTGCATTCTCTATCACAGACGGTCAGTTGCCTTCTAACGCGAAAGCTGGTTATGTGATCCGCCGTATCCTTCGCCGTGCTGTTCGTTACGGATATACTTTCCTCGGACAGAAACAGGCATTTATGTATAAGTTGCTTCCTGTATTGATTGATAATATGGGAGAAGCTTATCCTGAGCTGGTTGCACAAAAGACACTGATTGAAAAAGTAATCAAGGAAGAAGAAGAATCATTCCTCCGCACTTTGGAAACTGGTATCCGTCTATTGGATAAGACAATGGAAGATACCAAAGCCAATGGAAAAACTGAAATCAGCGGTAAAGATGCCTTTACTTTATATGATACATTCGGTTTCCCGCTCGACTTGACAGAGCTGATTCTCCGTGAAAACGGAATGACTGTCAACATTGAAGAGTTCAATGAAGAAATGCAGCAACAGAAACAGCGTGCACGTAATGCCGCCGCCATCGAAACAGGTGACTGGATTGTACTGAAAGAAGGGACTACTGAATTCGTTGGTTACGATTACACTGAATACGAGGCTTCTATCCTTCGTTACCGTCAGATCAAACAAAAGAACCAGACATTGTATCAGATTGTACTCGACTATACTCCATTCTATGCAGAAAGTGGTGGTCAGGTCGGTGATACCGGTGTATTGGTAAGCGAGTTCGAAACGATTGAAGTGGTCGATACAAAGAAAGAGAATAATCTTCCGATACATATTACCAAAAAGTTACCCGATCATCCGGAAGCTCCGATGATGGCTTGTGTAGATACCGACAAACGTGCTGCCTGCGCAGCTAATCACTCGGCGACCCACTTGCTGGATGCTGCTTTACGTGAAGTATTGGGTGAACACATCGAACAGAAAGGTTCATTGGTTACACCGGATTCATTACGTTTCGACTTCTCTCACTTCCAGAAAGTGACCGATGAAGAAATCCGTAAAGTTGAACATATCGTCAATGCAAGAATCCGCGCTAATATCCCATTGAAAGAATATCGCAATATTCCTATCGAGGAAGCTAAGGAGTTGGGGGCTATCGCTCTTTTTGGTGAAAAGTATGGCGACAGAGTTCGTGTGATCCAGTTCGGCACTTCTATCGAGTTCTGCGGTGGTACACACGTAGCTGCAACCGGAAATATCGGTATGGTAAAAATCATCTCCGAAAGTTCTGTTGCTGCCGGCGTTCGCCGTATTGAAGCTTATACCGGAGCACGCGTGGAAGAAATGCTGGATACAATACAAGATACACTTAGCGACTTGAAGGCTCTCTTCAACAATGCTCCTGACTTGGGTATTGCAATCCGCAAATATCTGGATGAAAATGCAGGATTGAAGAAGCAGGTGGAAGACTTCATGAAAGAAAAAGAAGCAGCGCTGAAGGAAAGACTGTTGAAGAATATACAAGAAATTCACGGCATCAAAGTGGTTAAGTTCTGTGCTCCGCTACCGGCAGAAGTAGTGAAGAATATCGCTTTCCAACTTCGTGGTGAGATTACAGAAAACTTGTTCTTCGTTGCCGGAAATATAGATAACGGAAAACCGATGCTGACAGTCATGCTTAGCGACAATCTGGTTGCGAGTGGCCTGAAAGCTGGCAATTTAGTGAAAGAAGCTGCCAAACTAATTCAAGGCGGTGGCGGTGGTCAGCCTCACTTTGCAACCGCAGGAGGTAAAAACACTGACGGACTACCGGCAGCTGTTGAAAAAGTACTGGAGCTAGCAGGAATCTAAAAGTAAATGAAAAGGAGTCTAATAAAAAGATAATAGGCTCGTTTTACATAAAGATTTAAAATTAGGCGCAGATTACGCGAATTACACGGATTTTTTATTCTTAAAACCGTGTAATCTACGAAATCCGCGCCTAAATATTACACTAATCGAGGCACCGATAAGCACTGTCCGGCACCGAGGAATATCGACCGGATGTAGAAGTCTATTTGTCTCTCTTAAAAAATATTAAGCCTATAATTTAGGCTTGTCACAGTTTTTTTCTACCTTTGTGACCAGATTAATTATTTTTCTTATCCTTCAAATAAATAAAATAAGTAATCACTAATACCTAAAGAATGATGAGAACACCTGCTTATCTATGCCTGCTGTTAACCTGCATGCTCATTTCTTGTACCCCTACGCAAGAAAAACACGAAATAGATTACACATCTTATGTAAATCCATTTATCGGAACAGACTTCACTGGAAACACTTATCCTGGTGCCCAAGCTCCTTTCGGCATGGTGCAACTTAGCCCGGACAACGGACTCCCCGGATGGGACCGTATCTCCGGTTATTTCTATCCGGACAGTACGATTGCCGGTTTCAGCCACACACATCTTTCCGGCACTGGAGCGGGAGATTTGTATGACATCTCTTTCATGCCTGTCACTCTTCCCTACAAAGAAGCGGAAGCACCACTTGGCATCCATTCTAAATTCTCCCACAAGGATGAAAGTGCTCATGCCGGTTATTATCAAGTACGCCTGACTGATTATAACATCAACGTCGAACTGACTGCCACCGAGCGTTGTGGTATCCAACGTTATACGTTTCCGGAAGCCCAATCTGCTATCTTCTTAAATCTGAAGAAAGCCATGAACTGGGATTTTACCAACGATTCTCATATCGAAGTCGTAGACTCCGTCACCATTCAAGGTTACCGTTTCTCCAACGGCTGGGCACGCGATCAACACATCTATTTCCGCACCCGATTCTCCAAGCCTTTTGAGAAAATGGAACTGGACACAACTGCCATCATCAAAGACAATAAACGTATCGGCACAGCTGTTATCGCCCGCTTCGATTTCAATACCCAAAAGGATGAACAGATATTGGTAAACACTGCCATTTCCTGTGTCAGTATGGAAGGAGCAGCCAAAAACCTACAAGCTGAAGTCCCCGAAAATGACTTCGACAAATACTTGGCGGAAACAAAAGCAAACTGGAACCGCCAGCTCGGAAAGATTGAAATAAAAAGTGATAATGAGAACGATAAAGTAAACTTCTACACCGCTCTCTATCACTCAATGATTGCTCCAACTATTTACAGTGATGTAGACGGAGCTTACTACGGCCCCGATAAGAAAGTACACCAGGCCAACGGCTGGGTTAATTATAGCACTTTCTCCCTATGGGATACATACCGTGCCGCCCACCCGCTCTTTACTTATACCGAACCCGAGCGTGTAAACGACATGGTGAAATCCTTCATCGCCTTCTACGAACAGAATGGCCGCCTACCGGTGTGGAACTTCTACGGAAGTGAAACAGACATGATGATCGGTTATCATGCTGTTCCTGTTATTGTAGACGCCTATCTGAAAGGAATCGGCGACTTCGACGCAAAGAAAGCCTTGGATGCTTGCATAGCAACGGCTAATCTGGATAATTACCGCGGCATCGGACTCTACAGAGAATTAGGATACATACCTTACAACGTAACAGACCACTACAACGCAGAAAACTGGTCGTTATCCAAAACACTGGAATACGCTTTCGATGACTATTGCATTGCCGAAATGGCGAAGAAGATGGGCAAACAAGACATTGCGGACGAATTTTACAAACGTTCTCAAAACTACAAGAATGTTTATAACCCCGCTACTTCTTTCATGCAGCCACGTGACGACAAAGGCATCTTTATCAAGGACTTCAAGGCCGATGACTATACACCACACATTTGCGAAAGCAACGGATGGCAATACTTTTGGTCTGTTCAGCATGACATTAACGGACTGATCGACCTTGTAGGAGGTAAAAACCGATTTGCCGAAAAACTGGACAGTATGTTCGCCTATCATCCGGCAGCAGATGACGAACTTCCGATCTTCAGCACGGGCATGATAGGACAATATGCGCATGGCAATGAGCCAAGCCATCACGTTATTTATCTGTTCAATGCTATAGGACACGAAAATCGCACACAAGAATATGTGGCCAAAGTGATGAACGAGCTCTACAAGAACGAACCAGCCGGTCTTTGTGGCAACGAAGATTGCGGACAGATGTCAGCATGGTATGTATTCAGTGCGATGGGATTCTACCCCGTCAATCCCGTCAGTGGAAAATATGAGATAGGTACTCCCCTATTCCCGGAAATGCAATTACATCTGGCAAATGGAAAGACTTTCACCGTATTGGCTCCCAAAGTAAACAAAGAAAATATCTATATCCAATCCATCAAAATAGATGGAAAACCGTATGACAAAACATATCTTACTCACGAGCAAATCATGAGTGGAGCGACTGTCGAATTCGAAATGAGTAACACCCCTAAAGCAATTGGAGTCATATTCGAAGATAAAAACCCATAAACGAAACATGAACTTAGTCCATCGAGAGAATGAATGAAAACTTTGATGTAACCTATAAAGCACTATTTCGACGGTACTATCCCAGCCTGATTTTCTATGCAACCCGTTTGGTGGGAGAAGAAGAAGCAGAGGATGTAGTGCAGGACGTATTTGTAGAATTATGGAAGCGGAAAGACCACATAGAGATAGGCGACCAAATCCAGGCCTTTCTCTATCGTGCCGTTTACACCCGTGCCCTTAATGTCTTGAAACACCGCAGTGTGGAAGACGGTTATTGTGTTGCCATGGAAGAAATCAACCAAAGACGCGCAGAATTCTATCAACCGGACAACAACGAAGTGATTCGGAGGATCGAAGACAAGGAACTCCGCAAGGAAATTCATGATGCAATTAATGAGCTCCCTGACAAATGCAAAGAGGTTTTCAAACTTAGCTATCTGCATGATATGAAAAACAAGGAAATAGCCGATATTCTCGGAGTTTCACTCCGCACGGTGGAAGCCCATATGTATAAGGCTTTAAAATACTTGCGTGGCCGACTCGATCCTCTTTGGGCGATTCTTTTCTTATTTTTATGGCGATTATAATAAGTGTTTTTGCATTTTGAATTGTATTACTAATATGAAGGAAAAGAAAATGAGTAATCTGAGTGAAGAAATAATAAACAGATATCTGACAGGACAGTGTTCTGAAGAAGAGCTTATCGAGGTCAATGCCTGGATGAAGGAATCGGAAGAAAACGCCCGCCAGCTCTTTCGTATGGAAGAAATTTATCATTTGGGTAAATTCGACCAGTACACTGATGAACAACGGATACTTCGTGCGGAAAAACAACTCTATAAAAAGCTGGACGAAGAGAAAGGTAAACAGAGCAAAATACTAAGCATGCATCGCTGGATGAAATATGCCGCAGTGATTGCTGCAATGTTGGTCATGGGTGGTGGAATCGGATATTGGTTCTATCAAAGCGGAAACAATCAACAAATGATGGTCGCAGTAGCCAGCGAAGGCATTGTTAAGGAGGTAGTCTTGCCGGATGGTAGCAAGGTTTGGCTGAACAATGCAGCAACCTTGAAATATCCACGTGAGTTCTCCGAAAAGGAACGCAATGTCTACCTGGAAGGAGAAGCTTATTTTGAGGTCACCAAAAACCGCCATAAGCCATTCACCGTTCAAAGTGATGCAATACGCGTACGCGTACTGGGAACTACGTTCAATTTAAAATCCGATAAGCGTTGCCGGATAGCGGAGGCGACACTTATTGAAGGTGAGATTGAAGTAAAAGGCAATAAGGAAGAGGGGCAGATTATCCTCACTCCAGGGCAACGTGCGGAACTGAACAAAAATAATGGACGATTAACCGTAAAACAAGTGGATGCCAAATTGGATGCTGTTTGGCACGATAATCTGATTCCATTCCAAAAAGCAGATATCTTCACCATCACCAAAGCGCTGGAGCGTTTCTATGATGTGAAAATCATTCTATCTCCTGACATTCAGACGGGTAAAACTTACTCCGGTGTACTGAAAAGGAAATCGAATATCGAGTCAGTGTTAAAATCATTGCAAAACTCTATACCTATTGATTATAAAATTGTCGGAAACAATATCTTCATTTCTCCCAAATAAGAAGTAAAAGATGAACCGGCTAAAACTTAAAAGCTATTAATACCATGAAATTAAAAACATTCCTAATAGTAGGATGTTTAGGAGGTTTATTCACACTTAGCTCCTGTACAGCCCCCACTAATGTAAAAGACTATAGTGCTTACGTCAACCCTTTCATCGGTACCGGTGGACATGGTCATACCTTCCCCGGAGCGGTAGTTCCCCACGGGATGATTCAGCCCAGCCCGGACACCCGGATCGATGGTTGGGATGCTTGTTCCGGTTATTATTATGCCGACTCTACCATCAATGGTTTCTCTCACACACACGTCAGTGGTACAGGTTGTTGCGACTATGGAGATGTCTTGCTCATGCCAACCGTAGGTAAACAACAATATCGAACAACCGATCCCCAAAGCCAGCGACTGGCATACGCTTCCTCTTTCTCGCACAAGAATGAAATTGCAGAACCAGGATATTATTCTGTCTTTCTCGATACTTATCAGGTGAAAGCTGAAATTTCATCCACCAAACGAGGAGCAATCCATCGCTATACTTTTCCCGAAAACACCGAATCCGGATTTATCATCGACCTGGATTACAGCCTGCAACGACAGACTAACTCCGAGATGGAAATAGAAGTAATAAGCGATACGGAAATCTGTGGACATAAGAAAACAACTTATTGGGCTTTCGACCAATACATCAACTTCTACGCTAAATTTTCCAAACCATTCTCTTATACGCTCGTTACGGACTCTATTACCATGGACAATGGTAAACGACTTCCTGTCTGCAAAGCATTATTGCATTTCAACACCAATAAAGACGAGCAGGTTCTTGTTAAAGTAGGTGTGTCCGCTGTCGATATTGCCGGTGCACGGAAGAACGTTGAATCAGAAATTCCCGGATGGGATTTCGAAAAAGTACGTAAAGACGCACGTACGGCATGGAATGAATATCTTTCCAAAATTGATATTACAACTTCCGATAAAGAAGATAAAGCCATCTTCTACACAGCCCTCTATCACACGGGAATCAGTCCAAATCTGTTCACTGATGCAGACGGACGTTATTTAGGAATGGATCTTGAAGTGCATCAAGGAGACACCCTTAATCCGATATACACAGTCTTTTCTTTATGGGATACTTTCCGTGCGCTACATCCGCTAATGACTATCATTGATCCTGATCTGAATAATCACTTTATCAATTCGTTAATTAAGAAACATCAGGAAGGTGGGATATACCCCATGTGGGACTTGGCTTCCAATTACACCGGCACTATGATTGGTTATCATGCTGTTCCGGTCATCGTGGATGCCTACATGAAAGGGTATCGCAATTTTGATGCCAAAGAGGCTTATAAAGCCTGCCTGCGTGCCGCTGAATATGACACCACCAGCATCAAATGTCCGGATTTGGTATTGCCTCATCTCATGCCTAAAGCAAAATATTATAAGAATGCCATCGGATATATCCCTTGTGACCGCGAAAACGAATCAGTGGCCAAAGCGTTAGAATATGCGTATGATGACTGGTGTATCTCTATCTTTGCAGAAGCGATGAGTGATTTTGAATCCAAAGCAAAGTATGAACGCTTCGCCAAGGCTTACGAATTCTATTTCGACAAATCAATCCGCTTCATGCGTGGATTAGATTCAAAAGGTGAATGGCGTACTCCATTCAATCCGCGCGCATCTACTCACCGCAGCGATGATTATTGTGAAGGAACAGCTTGGCAATGGACTTGGTTTGTGCCGCATGATGTAGAAGGATTAGTCAATCTGATGGGTGGAGAAGATGCTTTTGTCCAGAAACTCGATTCCTTATTCTCGGCCGATTCATCACTTGAAGGTGAGACAACCTCATCAGATATCAGCGGACTGATCGGGCAATATGCACATGGAAACGAACCCAGTCATCATGTAATCCATTTGTATAACTACGTTAACCGCCCTTGGAGAACTCAAGAGTTGGTAGACAGTGTTTACCGGAGCCAGTATGCCAACAGTATAGAGGGTCTTTCGGGTAATGAGGACTGCGGTCAGATGTCTGCCTGGTATATACTCAACTCTATGGGATTCTATCAAGTATGTCCCGGCAAGCCGGTATATTCCATCGGACGTCCTGCCTTCGACAAAGCAGTTATCAATCTGCCTGAAGGAAAGACTTTCAGTATTGTAGTAAAGAATAATGGGAAAAAGAATAAATACATTGAAAGTGTATCGCTGAACGGTAAGGCTCTAAACATTCCATTCTTTAACCATCAGGATATTGTGAATGGAGGAACGATGGAAATCAAGATGACCGATCATCCTACGAAATGGGGAGTTCTCTCTCCGGCTCTCTCCTCCAAAAAAGAGGAATGAGTTGGTACTACTGGCTGTTCAAATTGAATAAAAAAACAAAACCTTGAAAAAGAAATTGGCTCAATTGATTTCTGATTCGATTGAGCCATAAATAATAAATAAGACCATGAAAAAGTATCTCCTATTAGTATGTGCATTAAGTTGTATCGTCTTTGCAAAAGCTAAAGACTGGACGCAGTATGTCAATCCGCTTATGGGTTCTCAATCTAGTTTCGAGTTATCAACAGGTAATACTTATCCGGCCATTGCCCGTCCATGGGGGATGAATTTCTGGACTCCACAGACAGGAAAGATGGGAGACGGATGGCAATACACTTATACGGCTAATAAGATTCGTGGATTTAAACAAACACATCAACCCAGTCCGTGGATTAATGATTACGGACAATTCTCTATTATGCCTGTAGTAGGCAAACCGGAATTCAATGAAGAAAAACGTGCCAGTTGGTTTGCACACAAAGGCGAAACTGCCACTCCCTATTATTATAAAGTATATCTTGCAGAGCATGATGTAGTGACAGAAATGGCTCCAACCGAGCGTGCCGTTCTTTTCCGTTTCACTTTTCCGGAAAACGATCATTCGTATGTTGTAGTGGATGCCTTTGATAAGGGATCGTATATTAAGGTTATTCCGGAAGAAAACAAGATTATCGGTTACACGACTCGCAACAGCGGTGGAGTTCCCGAAAACTTTAAAAATTACTTTATTATTGAATTCGACAAGCCTTTCACTTATAAAGCTACGGTAGCCAATGGCAATCTGCAGGAAAATGTTACCGAACAGACAACGGATCATGCCGGAGCCATTATTGGTTTCCAAACACATAAAGGCGAACAAGTACATGCAAGGATTGCTTCTTCTTTCATCAGTTTTGAACAGGCAGCTTTGAATATGAAAGAGTTGGGCAAAGATAACATCGAACAGCTAGTCAAGAAAGGAAAAGAAGCGTGGAATCAAGTGTTAGGCAAGATAGAAGTAGAAGGAGGCAATCTCGATCAATATCGCACATTCTATTCTTGTTTATATCGTTCATTGCTCTTCCCACGCAAATTCTACGAACTGGATGCTACCGGCCAACCTGTTCATTACAGTCCTTATAATGGGCAAGTATTACCGGGGTATATGTATACCGACACAGGCTTCTGGGATACTTTCCGTTGCCTATTCCCGTTATTGAACCTAATGTACCCGTCAGTCAACAAGGAAATGCAGGAAGGTCTGATTAATACATATAAAGAGAGCGGTTTCTTCCCGGAATGGGCAAGTCCGGGGCACAGAGGCTGTATGGTTGGTAACAACTCTGCTTCTGTCTTAGTGGATGCTTACATGAAAGGAGTGAAAGTGGACGATATAAAAACATTGTATGAAGGGCTGATTCACGGAACGGAGAATGTACATCCACAAGTATCATCAACAGGACGTCTGGGATATGAATATTACAATAAACTGGGTTACGTGCCTTATGATGTAAAAATCAATGAGAACGCCGCACGCACGTTGGAATATGCATACAATGACTGGTGTATCTACCAACTGGCAAAGGAACTTAAACGTCCGAAAAAAGAGATTAATCTTTTCGCAAAACGTGCCATGAACTACAAGAATCTTTTCGATAAGGAATTTAAGTTAATGCGTGGACGCAACGAAGATGGTACATTCCAATCTCCTTTCTCTCCGCTGAAATGGGGGGACGCCTTTACGGAAGGAAATAGCTGGCACTATACTTGGTCTGTATTCCACGATCCTCAAGGATTGATTGACTTGATGGGTGGAAAAGAGATGTTTATCACCATGATGGATTCTGTTTTTGCCGTACCTCCTATTTTTGATGATAGCTACTACGGCCAAGTGATTCATGAAATCCGTGAAATGACTGTGATGAATATGGGTAACTATGCACATGGCAATCAACCGATTCAGCACATGATTTATTTATATGACTATGCAGGACAACCTTGGAAAGCCCAATACTGGTTGCGTCAAGTAATGGATCGTATGTACTCTCCTACTCCGGACGGCTATTGTGGCGATGAAGACAACGGACAAACTTCTGCCTGGTATGTATTCTCGGCATTAGGTTTCTATCCTGTTTGTCCGGGAACGGATGAATATATTATAGGTGCTCCGTTATTCAAGAAAGCTACACTCCATTTTGAGAATGGCAATAGTTTGGTTATTGATGCTCCGAATAACAGTAAGAAGAATTTTTATGTCAATTCGATGAATGTCAATGGTGCTGATTACACTAAAAATTATCTCCGACACGAAAATTTGCTCAAGGGAGGTACAATCAGTGTTGAAATGAGCAATCAACCTAATCAGAATAGAGGAACTAAAGAAGAAGATATGCCCTATTCTTTCTCTAAAGAGCAATAGTCTCCACCCTATATTTTAAGTTTTTATCCCTGTTTCAGCTACCAGCTATCTTCGGAAGAGGGTTGTCCATCAAGGGAACAGTTAAAAACAATAGCCTGAAAGCAAAGAAGTCTGCTTTCAGGCTATTGTTTTTAATAGTTTTCACTACTTTTGCATAACAAACTACATATAAATCATGAAAGAAAAGATTGACTTTGCAAAAGTGCCTTATCAATATGCAATGTGCCTAAACCGACAATGTCCTCAAGCAAATACTTGTCTAAGACAACTCACAGAACAAAGTGTACCAGAAAATATCGAGCATTGGGTTATTATCAGTCCAAAACTTTTGGCCAACATAAAAGGAGATTGCCCTCATTATCGTTCCAATACAAAAGTGCGATATGCCAAAGGTTTTATAGGAATCTTAGACTGTATCCCTCATAAACAGATGCAGACTGTTGTTGCCCACTTGATGGGTTATCTAAGCCGTAGAACCTATTACCGCACCCGTAAAGGAGAACGTTTACTCTCCCCCGCCGAACAACAACATATCTTGAACATTCTTAAAAACTGCGGAGTAACCTATCCGGAAAAGTTTGATGCATATATTGAAGACTATGATTGGTGACATTGTTTTCTAAATGTCACAATTAGAACATCGGCTTGGTACGACTAGTATAACAAATCGACACCACTTTTATAGCTAAATGACATGATTGTCACATCTTGTTGGCACAGCTGTGCCACCGTATTGGCACAACAGTGACATCAACGTGGCACAGTCGTGCCAATACGATGGCACAAACTAATATTAACTTAAGTTCAAGAAGCAACACAATACCATAATACGTCGAGTCCATACTCTACAATCTAAAATATAGAATCTAAAACATATCATAAACCGCTTACTCAAACATATATACAAGATAATAATTAAGATTTTAGAATATTTCTTCAAAAAAAGAAGATTTAGACTAAGTGTTTATTTAATTAGCATTGTTTTATTATCAAAGACGGAAAATCAACAACTGTCTTTGTGTATTAATAAATTCTACAACCATTAAATTAAAAGTATGAAAAGCAATCATTTGATTCGAAAAACGAAATTTGTTCGAACTTTATTGATTCTTTTGTTTATGGCAGTTCCGATGCAATGGGCAGTGGCGCAATTGACCTTATCGACTCCACGCACTACTCTAGGAATAGTCATCAAACAAATTCAGTCACAATCCAAGTATCAATTCTTCTATAGTGACAAACTATCATCCGTCACAGTAGATGCATTACAAGTAAAAGATGCCTCTTTAACAAATGTATTGAATAGGCTACTGAAAGGAAAGAACATCTCTTACAAGGTGGAAGAAAACATCGTTTACCTTTCTGACAAAGAAGAGTCCCAAGTTCCTCAACAACAGGTTGGTAAAGAACGCACCGTTAGTGGAAACGTAGTAGACTCCAAAGGAGAACCTCTTATTGGTGTCAGTGTTCTGATAAAAGGAACAACAAGTGGTAGTATCACCGACTTTGATGGTAACTATAAAGTTTCTACCAATGAAGCCAATCCAATTATTGTATTCTCTTATATCGGTTATAAGTCACAGGAGATTCCTTTGAACGGACAAACCAGCATCAATGTCATTTTACAAGATGACACACAAGTCATCGAAGAAGTTGTTGTTACCGCATTGGGTATCAAACGGGCAACAAAAGCATTGAGCTATAATGTACAAGAAGTTAAAAGCGAAGAACTATTAACTAATAAAGACGCCAATTTTATCAACGCATTATCAGGAAAAGTAGCAGGTGTCACAATTAATAGTAGTTCGTCTGGTGTAGGAGGTGCCAGTAAAGTGGTAATGCGCGGAACAAAAGGTATCGACCAATCCAGTAATGCCCTTTATGTCATTGACGGTGTACCAATGTTCAATTTAGGGAGTGAAGGAGGACAAGGTTACGATTCAAAAGGTAGTACGGAAGCCATTGCTGACATCAATCCTGAAGATATTGAATCTATGTCTGTTCTAACCGGTGCAGCAGCTGCGGCATTGTATGGTAGTAACGCCGCAAATGGCGCAATCGTTATTACGACTAAAAAAGGGAAAGAAGGACGTTTACAACTTACAGTCAGCCAGAACACAGAGTTTATGCGCCCATTCAGAACCCCAGAATTCCAAAACCGCTACGGAACAGGAGATAATTCACTGAACTCCGGTTCTGTAGAAAAAAGCTGGGGAAACAAATTAAACAGTTCCAATTATATGGGTTATAATCCTATTAGTGATTTCCTACAAACAGGTGTTGTTACGACAGAAAGTGTAACTCTTTCCACTGGAACAGAGCGTAATCAAACCTATTTCTCTGCAAGTGCGGTTAACTCAAAAGGAATGATTCCTAATAATAATTATAATCGTTATAATTTCACTTTCCGCAATACAACTTCTTTCTTGCAAGATAAAATGACATTAGATGTCAGTTCAAGTTATATCAAACAAAATGACCGTAATATGGTCAATCAAGGCACATATTCCAATCCTCTTGTCACTGCTTATTTATTTCCACGAGGTAATGATTGGAATGATATCAAAATGTACGAACGTTACGACGTAACCCGTAAAATCAACACGCAGTATTGGCCTGAAAGTATGTTTTCTGGTATGACCGGACAAAATCCATACTGGATCGCTTATCGCAACTTACGTGAAAATGATAAAGACCGTTATATGTTGAGCGCAAGTCTGAATTATAAAATTTTGGATTGGTTAAGTGTAAGTGGTCGTGTACGTATGGATAATTCGACAACTGACTACACTAAAAAGCTATATGCTACCAGTAACAAAACATTAACAGAAGAGTCCAATAATGGTCTGTATGGTATATTCAAGACAACAGATAAACAAACCTATGCCGACATAATGGTTAATGTCAATAAGAACTTCGGAGAAACTTTCAGTTTAAGTGCTAATATCGGTGCTTCATACTCCGATATGAAACAAGATGTATTTCAAAACGAAGGTCCAATTAGTAACAGTGGAATTCCAAATGTATTCAACGTATTCCAATTAGATGATGTAAAGACACGACGTTACCAATATGGTTATCACGATCAGACACAATCTATATTCGCTAGTGCAGAATTAGGTTATAAAAGCACTTATTACCTGACTCTAACCGGACGCACCGATTGGCCATCACAATTGGCTGGTCCCAATTCAGTAAAAAGTGCATTCTTCTATCCGTCTATTGGAGGTTCTGTTATTTTATCTGAAATCATTCCAATGCCAGAACAGATTTCTTTCTTAAAATTAAGGGCTTCATTTGCATCAGTAGGTTTACCTTTTGCCCACTTTTTAGCTAACCCAACTTATGAATGGGACCAGACAAACAAAGTTTGGACAACTAAAACCAACTACCCAATGTATGATTTGAAACCTGAAAAAACAGATTCTTGGGAACTGGGTATCACTGCCAAATTCTTAAAGAACTTTAGTTTAGACCTAGGACTATATACTACCAAGACTTATAATCAGACATTTGACCCGGGCATATCACCGTCTTCCGGCTATTCAACCATGTACGTGCAAACAGGTAGTGTACGTAATAAAGGTATTGAATTATCACTCGGTTATCATAACACTTGGAATAACAATTTCAGTTGGAGTTCTAACTTTACATTCAGTGCCAATAAAAATGAAATACTCGAATTAATGGAGAATTATGAAAATCCAATTACTCATGAGAAAATAACTTTGGAACGCTTGGATGTTGGTGGACTAGGCTATGCACGTTTCGTGCTGAAAAAAGGAGGTAGTTTGGGAGATCTCTACTCAACAGCCAAACTTCAACAAGATAACAATGGAAATATATTTGTAAATGCTAATGGAGAAGTTATAAGCAACACTAAAGCTGAAGATATCAAATTGGGCAGTGTATTCCCTAAATGTAACATGTCTTGGCGTAATGACTTTACTTATAAGAATTTTAACTTTGGCTTCATGTTATCCGCACGTATCGGCGGAATTGTTTACTCTGCAACCCAAGCATACTTGGACTATTATGGTGTATCAGAGACAACAGCTAAAGCACGTGAGTTTGGAGGTGTACTTGTAAACAACAGTGATATGCTAGATGCACAAAAATGGTATTCTGTAGTTGGAGGTCAAAGCAACTTACCACAATACTATACATATAGCGCAACAAATTTGCGCTTACAAGAAGCGTCCATCGGATACACTATTCCTAAAAGTAAACTTTGGGGAATTGCAGATGTAACAGTATCTCTAGTAGGACGTAACTTATGGATGATCTACTGTAAAGCCCCATTCGATCCTGAATCAGTAGCTTCTACAGGTAATTATTATCAAGGAATTGATAACTTTATGGTACCAAGTGCACGCAGTATGGGATTTAATGTGAGATTTAAATTTTAATTAAGAATATGGTTAATATGAACAATTCTATTATAAAACATATTTTATTAGGAGGAATTATAACAACGTTACTAACCTCCTGTACAGGAAACTACCTAGATTATAACACCAATCCATATGAAGTAACAAAAGATGAGATGGGACGTGACGGCTACAACCTAAGTGCAGCTTTAATCGGAATGGAAAGTTATGTAGTACCTGTAGAAGAACACTTGAATCAATTTACAGAATGTCTTCTCGGTGGTCCTTGGGGTGGTTATTTTGCAGATTCCCAAGTATGGGGTAACTCATTTTCATACTACAATCCTTCACAAGAATGGTTAGGTAAACTATACTTGGATGTTATGCCCAATATTTACGCAAATATGCAAGATGTAAAATCGGCAACAGAAGATGTAATACCTATTTCTATTGCTCAAATCATCAAAGTTGCAGCATTGTCTCGTGTAACTGACACATATGGTCCTATCCCCTATTCACAAGTAGGACTAGACGGTAAATTAGTAGCACCATTCGATACTGAAAAAGAAGTCTATTACAAAATGTTTGATGAACTGACTGATGCCATCAACACATTGACCATCAACCGAACCCAGAATCTGACTGCCAACGCTGATAAAGTTTACTCCGGAAATGTCGAAAAATGGATTAAATTTGCTAATTCACTGAAATTACGTATGGCTATGCGTATATGCTATGTTGATAAAGGAAAATCCGAAATAATGGTAAAAGAAGCCATTGATACCTCAAATGGCAAATTAGGAGTAATGACCGAAAATAGTGATAATGCTTTCATGCCGGCAACGATTAATCCATTTTATATGGTATGCTATAGCTATAATGGAGGCGAAACTAAGATTTCAGCAGACTTATCCTCCTATATGAATGGCTATCAAGACCCTCGTCGCGAAATCTATGGCGTTACATCAACATTTGACGAATCTGAAAATATAACAAACGGATTCCACGGCTTACGCGTAGGTAATGAATACCCTATCAAAACAGGCCAATGTTACTCAAATGTAAAAGTAGAAGTAAGTAGTCCTATCATGTGGATGAATGCTGCAGAAGTCATGTTTTTGAGAGCAGAAGCCGCATTAAGAGGATGGGATACAGAAAAAACACCAAAAGCATATTATGAAGCAGGCATACGTCTGTCTTTCGAACAGCTTGGAGCAAAGAATGTAGAAGATTACCTAGTAAGCACTAACACGCCAGAATCATATAAAGACCCATTAGGAACATATTCTTTTAGTGGTACTCCAAGTACAATTAGTGTCCAATGGAAAGATGGCAACTTCGAAGAAAGTCTTGAACGCATCATCACTCAAAAATGGATTGCAAACTTCCCATTAGGGTTAGAAGCTTGGGCAGAGTTCCGTAGAACTGGTTATCCCAAATTAATGGGTACAGCATCAAATAAAAGTGGTGGAGACATAGAAGAAGGAAAATTTCCGCGCCGTCTGACTTATCCACAAGATGAATATAAGACTAATAGTGAGAATATTAGAAAAGCAGTAACAAGTCTAGGTGGGGATTATATGCATTCTCGTATTTGGTGGGATTGTAATCCAAGAATAGAACAATAAAAGCAGACTGAAATGATGAAAAACAATATAAAAAATATCGCAGCTGTATGCATAGCAAGTATCACATTGACTGCTTGCAATGACTGGACAGACGTTGAAAATATCAAGGTCAATCAACCTGACGTTAAAGAAATTAATTCTGAACTATATGCACAATATCTACAGAAATTACGTACATATAAAGATTCAGAACATAAATTCGTATATGCTTCTTTTGATAATAGTATAAAAACACCGTTTAGTCGTGGACACCATCTTAACGATATACCTGATAGTATTGATGTTGTCAGCCTGATATATCCCGATGGACTCGTAGAATTCGAACAAAAAGAAATAGAAAATATCCGTACGAATAAAGCTACCCAAATAGTATATACAATTAGTTATGATACTATTGAGGAAGAATACAATCAAATGGTTAAAACCAACCAAGAAGCAGACAAAGATTATGTAATTCCTGATTTTATCCCCTATTTGGAAAATGCAGTAAAAGAAGCCTTGAAACCGGCAAGCGTATATAATTATGACGGACTCATAATAGGATATGTTGGCAAAAGCCCTTCACATATGATGGAAGAAGAAAAAAACGAACTTCTTTCTATACAAAATACCTTCTTTAATCCTATCAAAACTTGGATGGAACAACATAAGGATAAAACATTTACATTGGAAGGAAAGCCACAAAATCTAGTAGATAAAACGATACTAGAGTCATTCAAACACATCATCCTGAACACATCAAATGTAACAACCGTAACCGAACTTTCCTATAATGCAGAAATGGCAATCATGGAAGAAGGAGTACCTGGAAGCTTCATTGTGTCTGTTAGCACAACTGACCCTAATAATAAAACTACTGGATTATATGACAATGGGGCAAAACGTGCACTCACAGAAGCAGCTTACTGGGTATCAGGTGATGCTATCAACTATGAGAAAGCAGGTTTGTCTATTTATAATATCGAACGAGACTATTATAACGTAAACAATGCTTATCAATATGTGAGAGAAGCTATACAAATTATTAACCCTGCAGCAAAAAAATAGAAAAAGATGAAACGAGTAAATTTATATCTGATTTCAGCGGCATTGCTCACTGGTTTTCTGACAAGCTGCAATGACATGGAGAACTTTGACAATAATGTATTTGTAGATAATACAATCAAAGTAAACAGCATATTCCTGAAAGGTTCTAATGACAGTGAACAGCGTAGCTTTAAGGTGGCAATTGCTAAACAAGAATCGGAAGATGTTACAATCCACATAGCAGCAGATCCTTCATTAGTAAGTACTTACAATGAAGGCTATTATGATCAGACAATTGCATTGCCAACAAACTGTTATAAAATACCGGAACCGGAGGTTGTCATTCCTGCAGGTTCTGTCCAATCCAGTGAAATTACAATTGTTTTTGAGAATTTACTATCGTTAGATCGTGAACAAAAATATGTATTACCTGTAACAGTAGATAATGCCAACATTGGAATTCTCCAAAGTGCACGAACAATATATTATGTGTTCAAAGGTGCCGCACTAATCAATACGGTAGCCAATATGACTAAAAATTGTGTCTATTTTAAATGGAAAAATCCAGAGCCTCTCAACAATTTACGCAAAGTATCAATGGAAGCTCTTATACGACCGCATGAATTCCGTGCATTAAATACTGTAATGGGAATAGAAGGTTCTTTCTTACTAAGAATTGGTGATGTAGGTATTGAGCCAAACCGATTACAAGCACCAGGCATAGATGGTAAAAGCGTGAAAGGACCACTTATCGAAGCAGATGTATGGACACACCTTGCAGTGACCTACGACGCAGATGCTAAAACTTGCATCGTTTACGTCAATGGTGAAGAATTTGTAAGAAATGAAAATACACAAGCAGGAATAGAAGGAGATGGAGGAACCGTTCATATAGGTGCTCCATTTGCAGATACTCCAGAACAAAGCCCATATAGTTTCCGAATTGGTTACTCTTATAATGACGACCGATACTTATGTGGTGAAATTAGTGAATGCCGTATATGGAATAAAGTATTGACTCCTGAACAAATCAATGAGAAAGACCACTTCTATGCAGTTGACCCATCATCGGAAGGTTTAATAGCTTATTGGAAATTTGATGAAGGAGTAGGAGGTGCCATCAAGGATTATACCCAAAACGGAAATGATGGAACAGCTCTAACAGATCTGGAATGGGTAGAAGTAGAATTAGGCAAATAAAAGATGTCAAATCTAAAAAAAGAAAACAATGAATAATTTTAAATATATAAAATTAGGAGTATTAATCACAACATTATCATTGGCAGGAGGTCTTTTTAATGCCTGCAATGATGACATTGAATTACCTGTACCTAATACAGATAAATACGAAGATTATGGCGTTTATGGCTACGTTAAAAATGCAGGAGGAGCAAGGGAACTATCAACAATTGAAGTTTTCAGTGACAAAGCTGCTAAGACTCAAGTCTATTTTCAGTTGACAGAAGCTGCAACACAAAATACAGAAGTACAGTTTAAGATAGATTCCAAAATACTTGATACATATAATTCGGTAAATGGAACTTCCTACGAAATGTATCCACAGGAAAATGTAACTTTCACTAATAATGGAAAGACCACAATTGAAGCAGGCGAACGTACTTCTGAAAAAGTTGAAGTAGAATTAGTAGCAGGAAGTACCTCTAGTAAAATTACTTACGCTCTCCCTATTAGTGTAGAGCTAAAAAACGGAAATACAGTATTAGAACAGAAATATCAAAATTATATCTATTTGATTAGGCCCAAAGGACAAATACCTGATATAAGCAAAGGACTGGTTAAGAATTTCTGCTATATAGAAGTAAAAAGTGACAATATACTAAATGCAGGAGAATATACAATGAAAGAAAGCGGAAAACCGTTCTTCGATGTGGTACATATATTTGCAGCAAAACTTAATTTTCAACCATCTGGTTCGGAAGCCGGGCGTGTATTTTTGGAATGTGGAGATGATATCAAATATATATTTCAAAACGCAGACAAATTAATCCGCCCATTACAAGAAAAAGGTATTAAAGTCTGCTTAAGTATGTTTGGAAGTAATGGAGTAGGTCTTGCAAACCTTTCCAAAGAAACAGCAATCAGTGTTGCTAAAGAAATCAAATATTATGTAGAAACTTATGGATTAGATGGTGTAGATTTTGATGACGAATGGGCAGATTATAAAAAACATAATCTACAAAACACCTATAAAGGATTTGACGCTCCATCTGGAGATAATTATGCAAGACTAATTTATGAATGTCGGCGACTAATGCCTGACAAACTCATTACAGTGTATGAATTTGGAACACCTCCTCTTAATGGCACAACAAGAGTTACGGGTGATATAGTAGTAGAAAACCAAAAGGTAGTAGATATGATAGATTATACGTATTATGGTTCATATGGAAGTTATGCTACCAATCGTGAGAATACTGTAAAAGTCCCAAGAGAGATGTATGGTCCTTGCCCTGTAAATCTAAATTTCATAGTGAACGATGGGGGACAAAAAAACGAAAATTATTTTACTTCAACTAGCTTCTTAGAAACAAATCTTGGTAAAGTTGTATCTAATGGATATGGGGCCATGGTATTTTATAATTTACTCCCTTCTATTGATTATAGTTTTGGCTTGAATGAAGTCGGTAAAAAACTATATGGAGAAGAAGTTGTATGGAGTGGAAAAACATATGATAAAACGTCTGCAGAACCTAAGGTAGTCGAACGAATAAATTATGACTCATATATTGGAACATGGAAAATAAAACCTCTCGAATCCCTTTATTGGTTTGCTGAAGGAAATTATTGGCAATTCGGTGGTGCTGAAGAATTTACTATAAGAATAGAACCCAAAGAAAAGGGACATACTTATAATGTTTATGGTTGGGGAGATGTTAAAGAGTTAATAGAAGACTATCCTTTCGAAATGCAATACAATAGCCAAACTGGTAGGTTAGAAGTAGCTGGAGGACAAGAACTTTATAATGAAAATGGTAAAACTTATACTCTTTATGGGCGTTATCAATCTTTTGGAAGCAACATTGCAACAATAAAGAAAACAGACACATTCTTAAAAAGTACATTACTAAGATCTAATACGAACTTCACCATATATGGACTAAATGGTACAAGTATAATAGCAGATAAGAAATTAATGATCGTACCTTTGTGTTCTGATTCAAATGAAGACAATAATAACCTAAAAAGTGGAGATAAGCATCCTGTTGGACCATTTTCTTTCACAAAAGTATCAGATTTATACTAAACTCCCTTTTATATTCCTCTCCCTTTTGGAAGGTTTTCTCATAGAAGACCTTCCATTTTTTTGTGATTCATGCTATGACATGATTATTCCACCTGCTCTTTCGGATAATTCACCAAATACAATGTCTTTGTCGCCCGAGTAAAGGCAGTATACAACCACCGGAAATAATCCGGAGTCAAATACTCATCTGTCATATACCCCTGATCTAAAAATACATTCTGCCACTGTCCGCCTTGTGCTTTATGACAGGTTATTGCATAGGCATATTTCACCTGCAAAGCATTGTAATGTGGATCGGCTTTCATCTTTTTCATCCGGTCTCTTTTGTTTGGAATATCTATATAATCTTCAAGTACTGTATAGAACAATCGGTCATTGTCTTCTTTCGGTAATGCAGGTGAGTCCGAATGCAAAGTATCCAATAATAGATTCGCATCCAATTCAAAATCATTCTGGTCAGGAAAGCGAAGAGTAACTTCGGCAAAACGAAAACCGTATATTTCACGAGTTCGACGAACACGTCGGACAACTGCAATTTCTCCATTAGCGATAAAATCCATCTCCTTATATTTCTCTGTCCAATAGTAATTATTTTTGGCTATCATCAACATATCTCCAGTGTTCAATTCATCTTCACGCCAAAGAATTTGTGCACGTATTCCATTATTATATAAGTTCGCACGTTTATTAGATCGACAGACAACAATCGTTTCATCCATACCATCATGATCGTAACAATTAGTCAGTTCTTCTATCAGTTCAGTTCCGGGTACCAGTTTAATATCAGGAAAACCTGTTATTTTTATCTTAGGTAAGGAATAACAATCATCCTCCGCTATCAGTTGCCTCAACTGCGTGGCATTCCACAATATTCCGGATTCTTGCACCTGGCGAACCACTTGGGTAAGATCAATCTCACGTACTTCAAGTCCATAACCTTTCAATGCATCAGCAAAAAGCGCAGGACTCAACTCCTCACCTACCGGGGGAAGCTGTGCTGTATCTCCCATCAATAAGAGTCGGCAACCTTGTCCCGAATACACAAATTGCACCAAATCATCCAATAAACGTCCTGTTCCAAACATACTGCCCGACAGTCCTTCGTTTGAAATCATGGAAGCCTCGTCGACAATAAACAATGTATTGGTAGCTAAATTGTCATTGATCGAAAAGTTACTAAGCTCATTAGAAAAAGCTTGTTGTCTATATATTTTTTTATGAATAGTAAAAGCCGGATGTCCTGCATACGCTGAAAAAACTTTTGCCGCACGTCCTGTAGGAGCCAACAATACAGATTTCTGCTGCAGCTGATCCATCGTTTTCACCAATGCCCCTACCAACGATGTTTTACCAGTACCAGCATACCCTCTTAAGATAAAGACTTCATCTGCCAGTGTGGACAGCAGAAACTCTGAAAGAGATTTTACAGCAATTTCCTGCTCTAAAGTTGGCTGATAAGGAAAATTTTCCTTAATTTGCCTTTCTAAATAGTTATTTATCATTTTTGTACGAGAAAAAAGTTCGAGGAACTATCGTATTTAAATTTATTTATTCTATTTTTGCGATGCGAATATAACAACTAAAAACATAATTTATCATGAAAACAGTATTTAATATTGTATTGGTGCTTTGTGCTGCTGCACTGATTTACATCTGTTACACCAGCATTATGGGTCCTATCAATTTTGAAAACGCAAAAAAAGAAAGAGAAAAAGCAGTCATTGCCCGTTTGATCGACATCCGTAAGGCACAGCAGGAATACCGTTCGCTGCACCGCGGAATGTATGCACCCAAATTAGACACACTGATTGATTTCGTTAAAAATCAAAAATTGCCGTTCGTTATGAAGATGGGAATGTTAACTGACAAGCAATTGGAAGATGGACTGACTGAAAAGAAAGCCATGGCTATCATCGAAAAAGCAAAGAAAACCGGTAGATACGATGAAGTTAAGAAATGGGGACTTGAAAACTTCAAACGTGACACTATGTGGGTAGCTGTATTGGATACTATCTATCCCAAAGGATTCAATGCCGACTCTATGAAATATATTCCTCACGGAAATGGTGCTCAATTCGAAATGAACGTGAAAAATGACACTGCCAAGTCTGGTGCTCCGGTATATTTGTTCGAAGTGAAAGCTCCATACGAAACTTATTTGAGCGGACTTGACAAACAAGAAATCATCAACCTAAAAGACCTGGATTCTAAACTAGGCAAATATAGCGGCTTGATGGTAGGTTCTATCGATACTCCAAACAATGGTGCTGGTAACTGGGAATAATGATTGATTTTACTAAATCAAAACAATATACTTTATCCATCCGTCTTAGTACGGATGGATTTTCTTTTTCTATCTATAACCCGATTCATGACGATTCGCTTTCAATAATAGAGAAAGGGATAGATGCGTCTTCATCCCTTACAGCAAATCTAAAGACACTCTTTCACGAATCGGATTTCCTCAATCATCCTTACAAACGAGTAAACATTATGATGGCAGGCAAGCGTTTTACGATTGTGCCATTAGAATTGTTTGAAGAGGAACAGGCGGAACTTCTGTTTTATCATAATCATCAGAAAAAAGAAAATGAAACGGTGCTCTATAATATTCTAAGAAAGAATAATGTAGCTGTCATCTTCGGCATAGACAAAAGCGCACAGACCTTTTTGAATGAACAATATCCCGAAGCTCGTTTCTATTCTCAATCTACTCCATTCATCGATTATTTTTCTGTAAAAAGCAGATTGGGAAACAGTAAGAAGATGTATGCTTCTATACGCAAAGACGGCATTGACATCTATTGCTTTGAACGAGGACATCTGCTTCTGGCTAATTCCTTTGAATGTACGCACACAGAAGACCGTATTTACTATTTATTGTACGTCTGGAAACAACTGGAGTTTAATCAAGAACGGGATGAGTTACACCTAACCGGAATACTTCCGGAGAAAGACGTTTTAATGAGTGAATTGAAAAAGTTTATCCTACAGGTATTCATCATGAATCCTGCAACTAATATTGACATGCAAGCCTTATTAACATGCGAGTAATCAGCGGTATTTACAAACGAAGAAGATTTGACGTGCCTCGGACATTTAAAGCACGCCCTACGACAGATTTCGCCAAAGAAAATCTGTTTAATGTACTCAATAACTATATCGATTTTGAAGAAGGAATAACAGCTCTTGATTTGTTTGCCGGGACAGGAAGCATCAGTATCGAACTGGTATCCCGTGGATGCGACCATGTTATCAGCATTGAGAAAGATCCTGCACATCACTCATTCATCTGCAAAATTATGAAAGAGGTGCAGACAGACAAATGTCTGCCGATACGCGGAGATGTATTCAAGTTTATCAAAAATGGCCGCGAACAGTTCGACTTCATCTTTGCCGATCCTCCCTACGCTTTAAAAGAGTTGGAAACAATACCCGAATTAATCTTTCAGAATAATCTTCTCAAAGAAGGAGGATTATTGGTACTGGAGCATGGAAAAGATAATAATTTCGAAGAAAATCCACATTTCCTTGAGAGAAGGGTGTATGGAAGTGTGAACTTCTCACTATTCAGATAAGATCCAAATACAATTTCATCCTTATTAAAGCAGCGGAGCCAATAAACGCACGATAGACTCCGCAGCTTTTTGTCTCCACGAACGTCTGCCCCAATTCTTCAAAAAGATCTGTGTACTTTCGCGCTGGTCCTGAAGAAATATTTCTTTCATTTCAAGGGCAGTTTCTACGTCATACATAAAAGCATTCACCTCAAAGTTATGCTCAAAGCTACGGAAGTCAACATTGGTAGAGCCTACAGTGGAAAGCATATCATCTGAAACCATCAGCTTAGAATGTAGAAAACCTTTCTTATAAAAATAGACTTTAACACCTGCCTGCATCACATCTGCCAAATAAGAACGCGATCCAAGATGAGTTATCCAGTTATCTGCACGTTCCGGTAACATCAAGCGTATATCCACCCCAGACAATGCTGCTGTTTGCATAGCTGCTAATATTGGTTCTGTAGGCAAAAAATAAGGTGTTTGCATATAGAAATATTTTTTTGCACTGGTAATAGCAACAGTCAATCCCTGCATGATTTCTTTCCAAGGCCCGATAGGCTCACTCGTGACAATTTGCACTAAAGAACTTCCGCAAGAGTCAATCTTCGGAAAATAACGGGAAGCGGTTATCAACGTACGGTCTACAAAATACCAATCAAGCAAAAAAGCCGTTTGTAAACCATGCACTGCCTTGCCTTCCAACATGATATGCGTATCTCGCCAAATCCCCCAAGAAAAGCCACGCATATAACGTTCTGCCAGGTTCATTCCCCCAACGAAGCCCACGCGTCCGTCAATAACGACAATCTTTCTATGGTTGCGGTAATTCACCCTACTGGTAAATAAAGGAAAACGTACTTTCAAAAAGCTCCTGACTTCAATACCGGCATTGCGCATTTCTTCAAAAAAACGATTAGGCACATGCCAGCAACCTACATCATCATAGATAACCCGTACTTCAACTCCGTGAGAAGCTTTTTCTATCAGCACATCCCTGACCATACGCCCGATAGCGTCATCTTCAAAGATGTAATATTCCATGTGGATATGCTGCTTCGCTTTTTGCAGTTCACGCAACAATGATTGAAGTTTGGTATATCCTTCGGTATAGACTGCCACACGGTTCCCCTCAAATGGAAACGCTTGATTCGTTTGCTGGAAAAGCTGAATAAGACGGGAGTATTCATAAGGAACGTCCGAACAATCCTGTGCGAGATATTCGGCCATTGGTTTCTTCAATAAGCGGTCGTAGCTTTTTTGCCCAATGATACGTTCGCGACGTTGACTCCGCCCAAAGAAAAAATAAAAGACAAGTCCGACAATAGGAAGGAAAAGTAATATGAGTATCCATGCCATGGTTTTAACCGGATTCCGGTTGTCAAGAATGATGATGACAATCGTACCGATAATGGCTCCAAAATAAAGAATATCAAAAGCCACTGTTGCTATCTGGCTAAGCATATAGTTCCAATCAATCATAGGAATCTCCTTTCATACGAATACTAAACAACAAATATAGAGTAAATTCTCGGATTAACAAAGAAGTCCCGGCAACAACATTGAATCGTTGTGCCGGGACTTCCTGTTTTTATTTAAACCTATTACTCTGCTTTAGTGTGGTCTGCCACCTCCAAAGCCACCACGCGGGCCACGAGGTCCACCACCATCAAAACCGCCATGACGCATATTGCCGCGAGCTTCTTTATTTCCAAAAACATTCAGACGATAAGAGAAACGAAGCATGCAGTAGCTATTAATTCCGTTATATTCAGAAACAGAACGCATATCGGCTGTTAACGAACGGCTGATATTAGATTGCTGCCGCAGAATATCATATACTTCAAAACTGATGGTTGCGGCATTGCCTTTCAGGAAGTTTTGGGCAATCTGTGCATTCCAAATAAGTTCATTCTTATTCATACTGGCATCACGATAACCACGACGAGCGTTATTAGTGATATTGGTAGACAACGTCATACTCCAAGGTAAAGAGATATTAGTACTTGCACCATAACCAAATGTATAGGGTTCTTGATTGTTTTCCGGACGCAGTTGATTTCGCTCAAAGTTATAGTTGATTGAACCATTCAAGGTAAATTCAAACCAGTCGTTACGGAAAGTTCCATTCAGATTCTCTCCGAAAGTCAGTGTCGTACTAGTGTTCTTGTCATTTATTTTAGTATCGTCATTAAAAAGATAAGAAACTGCATTGGTATAATTAGCACGGGAGAAAGAATTTATGGTAAACCGCTTGTCTCTCAATGCTGTATTGAATCCAAACATTCCCATCGCATTCCAGTTTCCGTTGATATTCTCCGGTTTAACAGTCACTCCACCAGTACTCTGATTATAAGTAGTGGCATTAGTAATGCTATTTTGAGTCATATTCAAGTTTACATGAGCCATCATGCCACGCTGTTTATCTGCATTATAAGTATTATAAAACAAACGCATAGAATGAGAGAAAGAAGGTTTCAATCCCGGATTACCCTTACGGATATTCAACGGATTAGAGTCATCAGTTACATCAAGCAAATTTTCCATACTCGGCTGACTTGCACGTCCCCGATAGGTAAAGCGCAACTGGCTGACTTTAGAAAATCTGTAACGAAAATCAACGTTAGGAGCAAAATTGAACACATTTCTTTTTACTACAGTATCTACTTCGGCCTTCTTATAATCCAATCTGGTGTTCTGCGGTTGCAAAGATACTCCAAAGTTCAATCTATATTTCTCGCGGATAATATTTAGTCCTGCATTAATATCATGGTTATAATATTTATATTGAGCATACTTACTCAAATCTCTATCTTTATTCTCTTCATATCCTACAGGCAGACCATCACCAAAATTCCAAAACCAATCCTGTCCTTTATCGGCATCAGGAATCAAGCTGTATGTACTTCTGTCACTTTCACTATATTTATATTGAAATTTATAGCGGAACTGTAAGAAGGTAGCTCTCGCTATCGGTTCGCTATAGGTCAGTTCGGCAGTATAATCATAATTTTTGGTTGGAGAAGTAGTATATTGTTTACGCTCATCATCTTCTTTTTTTGCATTATCATCAAAATAACGCGTCAATGATTCACTAAACTGTTCGCTGTCATTATCTCCATAACTAAATGTACCACGGAAAGTGATGTTTCGTCCCTGATTATTCAATCTACGATTCACTTGCAAAGAAGCATTTGCAGAGAGATTCTGCCCTTCAGATTTTGATTCACTATTACTGGCGTTGACACGAATAGCTTCTAAAGGATCATCCGTACTTCCCCAGAAAATCTTATTCAAAAACTCATTAGGATTAGCCACCAAATTAAATGGATCTCCATTAAAAGTTCCCGATTCGGAAATAGAATAACTATTAGACTTTCCATAAGAAACGTTCGGACGGAAAATGATATTTGTCAATGTGTCCGGTTTCCACTCCAACCGAAAGTCTGCATTAAAGTTCGTATTCTTATTGCGGCCTTTACTGTTCGAATTTGAATAAGAATTTCCATTTTGCAGGAAACGTTCCGAGTAGTTTGTAGATGTTGCATCCCGATCACTGAAATTATAACGGGCACTACCTCCCAGTTCCAATTTTTCAGTCTGGGTAGCAAAGTTAGCCCCTAACATCTTGGTAGCAGTCAAACCATTGCTGTTCCGGAAACGAGGTCCGCCACCTCCACCGGAGAATCCCTGATCGTTCACATTATTAGCAGAACCGATTAAAGAGAATTGGCTATTATCGACAAAACGATTCAACATCAAGTTGCTTCCGTAACGATCTTCTGTACCACCGGCAACACTTGCATTACCAAACCAACCTTGATTCATACCTTTCTTCACTTTCAGGTCAAGAACAGTTTCTTCTTCTCCGTCATCTATTCCGGTAACACGTGCCAAATCAGACTTTTTATCGTACGTCTTCAGTTTGTCGATCATGTTGACCGGTAAGTTCTTCAATCCGGTTTTCACATCACCGCCAAAGAACTCTTTACCATCCACCATAATCTTCTTTACTTCTTTACCATTGATTTTGACGTTACCGTCATCGTCTATTTCTGCTCCCGGAAGTTTCTTCACCAACTCTTCGAGCATCGCCCCTTCGGGAGTACGGTAAGCTGTTGAGTTATATTCCAGCGTATCTTCTTTCACGACCACCTGCGGAGCTTCGGCAGTAATCACCGCTTCCTTCAGCATGACAGCATCCGGATCCAATGTAATGGTTCCCAATTTTTTATCAGTGGCGTTAGCAGATAATTGTACCGGTACGAGCTTGGTTCGGAATCCAATATAGGAAACTTTCAACACATATTTTCCGGCTTTTACTTTGGGGAGAGTAAACCATCCCTGGTTACTACTGGCTATACCGGCGGCATAAGCACTATCAGGTAATGATAGCAATTGAACTGTAGCCTGCGCTGCGGGCTCTTTAGTATCGGATTCCACCACACGTCCCGAAACGGTAATAACCTTATTCTGTGCAAAAATTGAGAAGGTGCATAGCAACATCAGCACCAACCCTGCTGAAAATCTTTTCATTTACCTTATTTACGATTATATTAGTAGCAATAACAATGTCTTTTTGACAAATCGAATCGCAAAAGGTTTAATTGAAAAGAAAATTATCTTTTAAAGAATCGATCAACAAGCGCTTTTTTCAGACCAAACTCCAGAGAAAGCACATTAAAAACCAGAAAAGTCAGGAAAGAGGAAGTATCGACGTTTATCACATCTCCTTGCATAACACGCCACAACATACCACCAAAGACGAACAAGAATGTCAAAAAGATGGCATTACGAACAGCCGAATTCCGGATTTGCTCCGTTTCACGGCTTTCATTCTTACTCAATGCAAAGATTATTAACAAGCATCCTGCCATCATCAACAACTTTGTACATTCTTTATAAAACAGCAAATTAGTATCAGTTACTACTTCCTGCATCACCAAAATAAAAGGGATGAACAGAGCTACCAACAAGACAACATATCCTAAAGGACGACAATATACAGGTAATAATGCTTTCATGATTAAACGTTTTAATGAGACAAAAGTAAGTAAAAAAAGATATTTTATATACATTTGCAGAGTAAAAAAGCAAAAGAATCATGAGTAAACAAGAAGTTATTCTCTGCGAAAGCTTGGAAACGAGCCTCGGTCGTGCCATTGAGCTATGTCCGCATGACAAATTATTCGTCCTTACAGACGAGCATACCCAGCGTCTTTGTCTCCCCTCTCTAAAGGAATCGGGTCTGTTGAAAGATGCTGTAGAAATCTGTATCGGAGCAGAAGATGTGCATAAAACTCTGGAAACACTCGCTTCCGTCTGGATGGCATTAAGCACTCAAGGGGCTACCCGCCACTCTTTACTTATCAATCTTGGAGGAGGGATGGTGACAGATCTCGGAGGTTTTGCCGCAGCTACATTCAAACGGGGCATTTCCTATATCAATATACCAACCACCCTGCTCGCCATGGTGGACGCATCAGTGGGGGGTAAAACAGGAATCAACTTCAACGGACTGAAAAATGAAATCGGTGCTTTCGCTCCGGCAAACAGTGTATTGATTGAAACTGAATTCCTACGCACATTGGACACACACAATTTCTTCTCCGGATATGCTGAAATGTTGAAGCATGGTTTGATTAGCAATACGGCACATTGGGCAGAATTGCTCAATTTCGATTCCTCTAGTATTGATTATGCAGCTCTCAAACAATTGGTAGGCCAATCGGTACAAGTGAAAGAAGATATTGTAGAACAGGATCCCTTCGAACATAGAATCCGCAAAGCATTAAATCTGGGACACACCGTAGGACATGCGTTCGAAAGTATGGCACTGGCAGAAAACCGTCCTGTATTACATGGATATGCAGTAGCTTGGGGAATTGTGTGCGAACTGTATCTTTCTCATCTCAAAGTAGGTTTCCCGAAAGAGAAAATGCGGCAAACGATCCAGTTTATCAAGGATAATTATGGCGTATTTACTTTCGACTGCAAAAAATATGACCAACTGTATGCATTTATGACGCATGATAAAAAGAATACTTCAGGCACTATCAATTTCACATTACTAAAAGATATTGGAGACATTTGCATCAATCAGACTGCCGATAAGGACACTATCTTCGAAATGCTCGACTTCTATCGCGAATGTATGGGAATTTAACCCATCCTACATCAGATATACCGCATAATAAAAGGGAATGAAATAGACTTCATTCCCTTTCTCTTCCCAATCCCTATAGATATTATTGCCTATTGTGAGGCAATTGTCCGCACTATTGTTCTAAGTTACTCATTCGATATTGTGAAAGCGACATTCCTGTATGCTTTCTAAAAAAACGTCCAAGCGACGATTGATTCGCAAAGTTCGTTTTAATCGCTATTTCCTGAATGTTCAGGCTTGTGTTTTTCAACAAAGCCTTGATTTCTAATATGATGTATTCAACAATCCAGTCTTTGGCAGACTTCCCGCTTGTCTCCTTAATTACCATAGTCAGGTATTTGGAAGTAATACACAGTTTATCCGCATAAAAAGCCACATCCTTATTCTCCTTAAAATGCTTCATGATAAGCCCAAAGAATTTATTAGCCAACTCTTCTTTACGGGTATCCCTGCGGGCAGTCATCAAGGTAGATTCCTTTTGATAAGCATTGAACAGTTCCAGATACAGATACCTCAACAAATGAATAATCAGCTCACGCCTATATATATCTTGAGAGGTAACTTTATCTTTTATCATACCCAGATAATTATATATCCGGGGAATATCGCGTTCTGACTGCGGATACCAGTAATGAGTCCGCATGTAGAAAAAGAAATGCGGAGAAAATCTGGGCACACCACTTAACGCATCACTAAACAGTGAAGTAGATATAACCATCGTAACGGTCGAGAAATCTTCACTTGGCTCACTAAATGAGACAAATTGTCCGGGTAATAATATAATCAATTCCTCCGGTTGTATCCAATGTACATCTTCATGCACTGTAATTTTGGCCTTTCCACCTAAACAATATATAATCAAAGCTGATTGATTATTAGAAGGATAAGAAGTCAAAGGAAGATACTTCAGATTTTGATAAAATTTAAAATCGTCACCCAGGACGTATATCTCTAATGTCTCTCTATTTTTAATGTCTAACATTTAACACCTTTCTAAACTAAGTCTTTTTACAAATGTATAACTTCCTAATTTACCACGCACCAAAAATGGAAATATAGTATCATACTAAGGAAGTCAAACACCTTTTATTTGCATTAATTTATAAACAAACTATCTGATTGTTAGTTCATTTATCATTTTCCTATTTCGTTTTATTATAGACTGACCTGTTTTTTATAGTGTTTTTAGGACAGGAAAAGGATTAATGCTTTCAAATGAAAAATAAGCAGATTGTTTTCTAATTCAAGCAAAATTAAAGAAATGTACTTTTATATCACATAAGAGGCAATCAAAAAAACGACTAACTCATTGAAATAAAGATTTATATGTTCACAAGAAAGACTAATAATCAGAATAATAGCTATAAATCGGCACAATTCATACTAGAAAAATCAACGGATTATTTGCTATTTAAAAATTAATCTGTACTTTTGCATCCGCAATTCGGGGTGTAGCTCAGCCCGGTTAGAGTACGCGTCTGGGGGGCGTGTGGTCGCTGGTTCGAATCCAGTCACCCCGACTGGTTAAAGAGGTTAGAAACCGAATGGGTTCTAACCTCTTTTTATTTTAGAAAACAATGAAAGAAGATCCTAGACATATCCATATCAGTGAATACAGTTATCCTCTTCCGGATGAACGTATTGCTAAATTCCCGTTGCCTACCCGCGACCAGTCCAAACTCTTAATATACCGTCGTGGAGAAGTTAGTGAAGATGTTTTCACGTCTTTGCCGGAATATCTGCCGCAAGGCAGCCTGATGATATTCAATAATACAAAAGTCATTCAGGCACGCCTCCATTTTCGAAAAGAGACGGGAGCACTGATCGAAGTGTTTTGTCTTGAACCGATCCAGCCAAACGATTATGTCTTAAATTTCCAACAGACAGCACATGCCGCCTGGCTTTGCATGATCGGCAATCTGAAGAAATGGAAAGACAGACAGTTGAAACGCGAAATGACCGTCAAAGGATTCCCCATTACTCTGACCGCTACCCGAGGAGAATGCAAAGGAACCAGCCATTGGGTAGATTTTGCATGGGATAATCCGGAAGTGACGTTTGCCGATATCCTTGAAGTATTCGGAGAACTTCCTATTCCTCCTTACTTAAACCGGGATACGGAAGAAAGTGACAAGGAGACTTATCAAACTGTTTATTCTAAGATTAAAGGTTCGGTAGCTGCGCCTACGGCGGGATTACATTTTACTCCACGAGTATTGGATGCTCTTCAAGAAAAAGGGATTAATCTTGAAGAATTAACTCTACATGTAGGAGCAGGCACATTCAAACCTGTAAAAAGTGAAGAAATCGAAGGTCACGAAATGCACACGGAATATATATCGGTCAACCGGAGCACCATCAAAAAACTGATTGACCACGACGGTTGTGCTATTGCAGTAGGGACTACTTCTGTACGGACTCTGGAAAGCCTGTATCACATTGGAGTTACATTGGCTGAAAATCCGTATGCTACGGAAGAAGAACTACGTGTCAAACAATGGCAGCCTTATGAAAAGTACGACCAGATTCCTCCCGTTGTTGCGTTGCAAAAGATATTAGGATATCTCGACAGGAATGGTTTGGAAACCCTTCACACCAGTACACAGATTATCATAGCACCGGGATACAATTATAAAATAGTGAAAGCGATGGTTACTAATTTCCATCAGCCGCAAAGTACCTTGCTGCTTTTGGTTTCAGCTTTTGTAAAAGGGAATTGGCGCACTATTTATGATTATGCACTGGCGCATGATTTCCGGTTCCTAAGTTATGGAGATTCTTCTTTATTAATACCATAAGATATTCTCCTCTCCAAAAGATTTTACGCAATATAAAAGACACTATGCCAAGCGATAATAACCAGGAAATGTTCCCTATCGTAGACGAACAGGGAAATATCACCGGAGCTGCCACTCGCGGAGAATGTCACAGCGGTAGCAAACTGCTTCATCCGGTAGTTCACCTTCACGTATTCAATGCCCAAGGAGACATCTACTTACAGAAACGCCCCGAATGGAAAGACATTCAACCGGGGAAATGGGATACGGCTGTGGGCGGACATATTGATTTGGGCGAAAGCGTAGAAATCGCCCTAAAGAGAGAAGTCCGTGAAGAATTAGGCATCACAGACTTCACTCCCGAGCTTCTCACCAGTTATATTTTTGAATCCAGCCGTGAAAAAGAGCTTGTTTTTGTCCACAAAACCGTTTATGAGGAAGAAATCCATCCCAGCGACGAACTGGACGGTGGACGATTTTGGAAGATCGAAGAAATAAAAGAAAATCTGGGTAAAGGAATCTTCACTCCCAACTTCGAAGAAGAGCTGAAAAAAGTCTCTCTTATTCCTTCTTTATCCAAGTAATAATCTTTTCAGAGAACGGACTTTCTTTCGGAGACACAACTCCCGCCCAATGTCCGTTCTCATCAATCATAAACTTCTGAAAGTTCCACTGAACCGGTGCACTTTCTTTTCCATTCTGTTTTTTCTCCGTCAACCATTGGTAAAGAGGAGCCATATCTTTTCCTTTAACGGAAATCTTAGCCATCATCGGAAAAGTAACATCATAGTTCAAAGAACAGAACTTGGCTATTTCCTCATTACTACCCGGTTCTTGTCCCATAAAGTTATTCGCCGGAAAACCGATAACAACAAAGTCTTTTTCTTTATATTTCTCATATAGTTTCTCCAGTTGAGCATACTGGGGCGTCAGCCCACACTTAGATGCTACGTTGACTACCAGCACTTTCTTACCTTTCAGTGAAGAAAGAGGAAAGTCCTTACCATCAATAGTTTTCACTGTAAAATCATAAAAAGACTTGTTTTGCGCTTCCGAAGAAATTGCAAACAACAGGCTTACCATCATCAAGACGAATGTTTTCATGTTGAATATACATTTAGTTTGTTTTTATATTAAACGAGTAAACTGAAAGAAATGTTTGTTCAGCAGTGAAACAAGAACTATGATTTTACATCTTTCAATTCCCAAATCCGTCACTTCACCCCACAATCTTTCCGCTTCATTTATTCTTAGTGATAACGGATGAAGATAGACAGTAATTTTGTACTGTGAAATAATAATACAACGAAAGTCATGTTTACAGCTATTGTACATTTTTCAATCAAGAAGAAACTATTTGTAGGACTCACTACTCTCTTCCTGTTTATCGGAGGTATCTATGCGATGCTGACACTACCTATTGATGCCGTGCCCGACATTACCAATAATCAGGTACAAATAGTGACCGTATCCCCTACACTCGCGCCACAAGAGGTGGAACAACTCATCACTATGCCTATCGAAATAGCGATGAGCAATATTATGAATGTCGAAGATATCCGTTCTGTTAGCCGCTTCGGGCTATCGGTCGTAACGGTCGTTTTTAAAGAAAGTGTCCCCACACTCGATGCACGGCAGTTGATAAATGAACAAATACAAAGCGTAACAAGCGAAATTCCCTCCGAACTCGGAACACCGGAGATGATGCCCATCACCACCGGTCTGGGAGAGATTTACCAGTATATATTGAAGGTAGCTCCCGGATATGAGAAGAAATATGACGCAATGGAACTCCGCACCATTCAAGACTGGATGGTGAAACGTCAGTTGTCCGGTATACCCGGTATAGTAGAAATCAATAGTTTCGGCGGTTACCTGAAACAATATGAAGTAGCCGTCGATCCGGACGCCCTGTTTTCTTTGAATATCACTATCGGCGAAGTGTTCGAAGCACTTAGCAGCAACAACCAAAATACCGGAGGAAGCTACATTGAGAAGATAAAGAATGCCTACTATATCCGGTCGGAAGGTATGATTACCCGCATCAAGGATATTGAACAGATTGTAGTGACCAACCGGAATGGGATTCCGGTACATATCAGTGATGTAGGAGTTGTCCGCTTCGGTTCTCCAAAGCGTTTCGGTGCCATGACAAAGGATGGTGAGGGCCAGTGTGTCGGCGGAATTGCCATGATGCTGAAAGGTGCCAACGCAAATGTAGTGACTCAAGAACTCGAAAAACGGGTAGAAAAAATACAGCAGCTATTACCCGAAGGAGTCAGTATAGAACCTTACTTGAACCGTTCGGAACTGGTAAACCGGAACATCTCTACAGTTGTCAACAACCTGATTGAAGGAGCGGTTATCGTCTTCCTTGTACTTATCCTCTTCCTCGGCAACCTCCGTGCCGGACTGATTGTCGCATCCGTCATCCCGCTGGCAATGCTCTTCGCTTTTATCATGATGTGTGTATTCAATGTCACCGCCAATCTAATGAGTCTCGGTGCCATTGACTTTGGTATTGTAGTAGATGGCTCTATCGTTATCTTGGAAGGTATCCTCGCCCACATTTACGGAAAACAATTCCGAGGCCGCACACTGACCCGCAAAGAGATGGACAAAGAAGTGGAAAAAGGAGCTTCCGGCGTTGCACGTTCAGCCACTTTTGCAGTGTTGATTATCCTTATCGTCTTCTTCCCCATCCTTACATTGAACGGGATTGAAGGGAAATACTTCACCCCCATGGCTAAAACACTTGTGTTCTGCATTATCGGAGCCTTAATTCTCTCACTGACTTATGTTCCTATGATGGCCTCCCTCTTTCTGAAGCATACCATTGTTGTGAAACCCACCCTTGCCGACCGCTTCTTCGAGAAACTGAACAAGATCTACCAGCACACCCTGCGCGCCTGTCTTCGTTACAAATGGCGTACCGTCATCATAGCCTTCTCCGCGCTGATCGGTTCACTTTTTCTCTTTACCCGCCTGGGAGCAGAATTCATTCCTACTTTGGACGAAGGAGATTTTGCCATGCAAATGACACTACCCGCAGGAAGTTCGCTGACCGAAAGTATCGAAGTATCCCGCTTAGCAGAGAAAGCATTAATGAACAAATTCCCTGAAATCAAACATGTTGTAGCCAAAATAGGAACGGCGGAAGTTCCCACTGACCCGATGGCAGTGGAAGATGCCGATGTGATGATTATCATGAAACCATTCAAAGAATGGACAAGTGCCGGAAGCCGTGCAGAAATGGTGGATAAAATGAAAGACGCACTTGCTCCGCTCTCCGAACGTGCCGAATTCAACTTCTCGCAACCGATACAGCTTCGCTTCAACGAGCTGATGACGGGAGCAAAAGCAGATATTGCCATCAAATTATATGGAGAAGACACGCACGAATTATATGAAAGAGCCAAAGAAGCAGCTACCTTTGTAGAAAAAGTGCCGGGAGCAGCGGATGTCATCGTTGAGCAGACGATGGGATTACCCCAATTAGTAGTGAAATACAACCGTGGCAAAATAGCCCGTTACGGCATCAACATACAAGAGCTTAACACCATTATCCGAACTGCCTATGCCGGAGAGTCAACAGGTGTAATCTTTGAAAACGAGCGGAGATTCGATCTCGTGGTCCGGCTTGACCAGGAGAAAGTGGCCGACTTGAATCTTGATAAGTTGTTTGTACGCACTTCGGAAGGAATTCAAATTCCTGTTGGAGAGGTAGCAAGCATCGACCTTGTCAGTGGGCCACTGCAAATCAACCGGGATGCAACCAAACGGCGCATCGTCATCGGGGTCAATGTGCGTGACGCAGACATCCAGCAAGTTGTCGCCAATATTCAAGAGACACTGAACAAGAACATCAAACTGAAGCCTGGATATTACTTCGAATACGGCGGCCAGTTCGAAAACTTGCAAAATGCCATCAATACCTTACTGGTAGTCATCCCCGTGGCATTAATGCTCATTCTATTGATTCTGTTCTTCGCATTCAAGAACATCACCTATACCTTGATGGTATTCTCAACCGTCCCCCTATCGCTCATCGGTGGTATCGCTGCACTTTGGCTACGCGGGCTCCCGTTTAGCATATCGGCCGGAGTAGGATTCATCGCTTTGTTCGGGGTAGCAGTATTGAATGGTATCCTGATGGTAAATCACTTCAACGAACTTCGTAAACAAAATACCTATTCCATGACTACAAACCAGATTATCAAAAGAGGGACTCCACACTTGCTCCGTCCTGTATTCCTGACAGGACTGGTTGCATCTCTGGGATTCGTCCCGATGGCAATAGCCACTTCAGCCGGCGCAGAAGTACAACGTCCGTTGGCAACAGTGGTCATCGGTGGCTTGATTATTTCTACCGTACTGACTTTACTCATCATTCCGGTGTTTTACAAAATTGTAAATTCATTTGCTACCTGGAGACGTCCGGGAATCAAACTGCGCCGGCCTTTCGGGGGATTGTGTCTCCTGTTCTTGTTTCTTCCCGCGTTCGTTTCCGCTCAACAGACACAAACAGTCAGTCTCGAACAAGCGATAGAAATAGCCAAACAAAATCATCCTCGCCTGAAAATAGCCAATAATGCTATTCAACAAGCCAAAGCCACTCGCGGAGAAGTGATAGAAGCAACGCCTACCTCGTTCAGCTATTCCTGGGGTCAACTTAACGGAGAAAACAAAAAAGACAAGGAACTGGCTTTCGAGCAAAGCCTGGGCTCTCTTCTAACGCCATTCTACAAGAATGCGTTAGTCAACCGTCAGGTAAAAACGAACACCTATTATCGGCAGATGGTAGAGAAAGAAATCACAGCAGAAGTGAAAAGGGCGTGGGCCTACTATCAATATGCCACTAATCTCTGTTCAATGTATCGGGATCAGGATAAAATGGCAGAAGAGCTGCAGCGCATCGGAGAATTACGATACCAACAAGGAGAGATCACCTTGCTCGAAAAAAATATGATGACCACCATAGCTGCCGATCTGCATAACCGCTGGTTCCAAGCAAAAGAAGAAGAGAAAATGGCATTGGCACGTTTCCAATGGAGTTGCTACTCCAACGATCCCATTATTCCGGTGGATTCCACTTTATCCTTATTCTATACCGGCATTTCGGATGGAAACCTGTCGGGAGCACATACTGCTTACTTTCAAAGCCAGGCAGATGAAGCGAAAGCAATGCTCCGTGTAGAGCAGAGCCATTTCTTTCCTGAAATCAGTGTGGGGTATACACGTCAGGACATTCTCCCACTTAAGAATCTGAATGCCTGGATGATCGGGGTTTCTTTCCCCATCTACTTCCTGCCACAAAAGAGCAAAGTGAAGCAGGCACGGCTAACTGCCACTTCAGCGCAAATACAGGCAGATGCCAACATCCGAGAGTTAAGAAATAAGACACTCGAACTGGAAGCATCCCTCCGCAGATATAACGAGAGTTTACGATATTATACCTCATCGGCCTTGAAAGAAGCGGACGAACTGACAAAAGCAGCCAACCTGCAATTGCAGCAGAGCGAAACAGGCATTGCCGAATATATACAGTCGATTACCACCGCCAGAGAGATACGCAGAGGCTATATTGAAACAGTCTACCAATACAATATTGCTGCACTGGAATATGAACTTTTCAAGTAGGTGGAAGATCGAGACATTGAATGACATACATCACCCAGAATAATTATTATAAAACATAAGATATGAAAAAGATAGTTTATCCCATCCTTTTACTAGTTCTAACGGCTTGCAAAGGAAACCAGCAAACTACAAATAACGAATCCGCCGCAATTCCCGTTGCCGAAACGATGGCGGATACCATCGCACAACCCGAAGTGGATGCCATCACTTCAGCTACCTCAAAACCTAATCAGGTTTCGTTCAACGGACGAATCGTTCTTCCTCCCCAACGTCAGGCAACCATTGCTTTAACCATGGGAGGCATTGTAAAAAAAGCTTCTCTGCTTCCAGGGCAATGGGTGGCTGCAAACAGTGTAATCGCCACGTTAGAGAATCCGGAGTTCATCACCCTGCAACAAACTTATCTGGACAGTCACGCACAAACCGAATATCTCTTAGCTGAATACGAACGGCAAAAAAATCTGTCTGCCGAACAAGCAGCTTCTCAAAAGAAATTCCAGCAAAGTAAAGCAGACTTTCTCTCCATGAAGAGTCGCCAGGACGCCGCTGCTGCACAACTTTCTCTTTTAGGCGTTCAAACGGAGGCATTACTTAAGGACGGAATACAACCGCTACTGGAAGTCAAAGCCCCCATTAGTGGTTATGCCGCTAATGTAGCGATGAACATCGGCAAATATATCAATCCGGGAGAAGCACTTTGCGAACTTATCGATAAAAGCAGCCCGATGCTTTGCCTGACTACTTACGAGAAAGATCTCGCAGACATACAAGTCGGCAGCCCGGTACAGTTTCGTGTAAACGGAATGGGGATACAAACCTTTCACGGCATCGTGATTTCCATCGGACAAAAAGTAGACGAAACCAATCGTTCGCTCGAGGTATATGCTTCCATCAAGGAGGAAAATATACAATTTCGCCCCGGTATGTATGTCACGGCACACATTCAGAAACAATAATTGACCAACTGTGACAACAGCATTGACATTTTATAACCGGTAACTCATAATTTACCACTATCTTTGTTGTATGATAGCCAAAGCAATAAAAAAAGATAAGTATATACTTTCCACAGTCATCATCTCTTTAGCGGTTGCTGTACTGATTCATTTTCCTGAATCAGTATCTCTTTTCGACCGTTTCGAAAGTCATTCCTTATTCCCAGGGATGAAGTTTATAGATGTGGCAAACGAAATACTGTTTACTTTTCTGTCGCTATTGTTACTTTTTGCCATCAATACCCGTTTGTTTCATTTCAATCAGGCTTCCATTAAAATTACAGGGACAAAGATTTTGCTTTCCTTTATCGTGACATGGATATTGAGTAACTTGTCAGGACAGTTTTTTGTTTTCCTTCACAGAACTTTTGATATTCCGGCCATCGATGCCATGGTACATCATTATTTGCATCCATTGCGGGATTTCATTGTGGCATGTCTCGTCACCAGCAGTTGCTGCATCATTCATCTTATATTCAAGCAGCAACTGGTACTTATCGAGAACGAACAGCTTCAGGCAGAGAATCTCCGCAATCAGTATGAAGTACTGAAGAATCAGCTGAACCCACACATGCTGTTCAACTCGCTGAATACCCTGCGTTCGCTGGTACGCGAAAATCAGGATAAAGCGCAGGATTACATTCAGGAACTCTCCCGGGTACTAAGGTATACTTTGCAAAGTAATGAGTCACAATGTGTCAGTCTCCGGGAAGAAATGGAATTTGTTTCCGCTTATATATTTCTATTAAAGATGCGTTTTGAGAACAATCTACAATTCGACATACAGATAAGCAATGCCTACGAAGAATATCTCCTCCCTCCAATGGCGGTGCAAGTGTTGATTGAGAATGCAGTAAAGCACAACGAAATCAGCAACCGGAAGCCGTTGACTATTCATATCACGACGGACGATAACGACAATTTGTCTATCAGCAACGACATTCAGCCCAAATGGACTGCAACTTCCGGAACCGGTATCGGACTTGCCAACCTTGCCAAACGATACAGGCTCTTGTTTAAACGGGATATACAAATAACGGAGGACAGAGAGTTTACAGTTTGTATTCCTTTGATTGAAAAATCACAACTAGAACAATAACCACCATGAAGATTGTCATTATAGAAGACGAAAAAGCAGCAGTACGAAACCTGACTTCACTGCTGAATGAAATAAAACCGAATGGAGAAATCGTGACCATACTGGATAGTATCAGTTCCACTATCGAATGGTTTAGTTCTCATCCGATGCCGGAACTGGTATTCATGGATATTCACCTGGCAGATGGTTCCGCCTTCGAGATATTCAATCATATCAATATTACTTGTCCGATTATCTTTACAACTGCCTATGATGAATATGCATTACGCGCATTCAAAGTAAACAGCATCGACTACTTATTAAAACCCATCGGTAAGGAAGACATAGAACATGCTTTCGATAAGCTCCAAGGTTTACAAGATGCTGCTGACAAACACCAGTTTCCTTTTCCACAACAGGAGAATGAGCTACTGAAACTGATACATTCACTCCAAAAGCAGGAAAACTATAAAAGTCATTTCCTTATTCCTACCAAAGGAGACAAACTATTGCCTGTTTCTGTAGATATGATACAATTGTTTTATATTAAGGACTGTCAGGTCAAGGTAGTCTTAACCGATGAAACCGAATACTGTTTTTCTCAAACATTAGATGAACTTACGGAGTGTCTCAATCCTTCTCTTTTCTTTCGGGCTAACCGCCAATATCTTATTTCGCGAGAAGCTATCAAAGATATTGACTTATGGTTCAACAGCCGACTGTCCATCAACTTGTATTATTCAGGAATCAAAGAAAAAATACTTGTCAGTAAAGCCCGAGTAGCAGAGTTTAAAGAGTGGTTCTCTAAGAGAAAGCGTTGATTCCGAGGCATTGCCTTCTTAGAACAAATAGCAAAACAAAGTGTTTCGTGCCGTGAAACGATTGGTTTCAACGCTTGAAACAAAGAGTTTCAAGCCGCAAAACACTTTGTTTCAAGCCTATGAAACTGCAGTTTCCCGCCTTGAAACCAAAAGTATCCCCTGTTGAAACTTCTATTTACATACCAGCTTATATTTATATGCAGGCATGTTCATTTCAGACGGTAATAGATGAATGATTAGGTGATAGGTGGAGAACAATCTATCACCGCCCTGAAAGCTCGATGAACAAGGTGTTTCAGAAGGATGGTGATAGATTGAAAGATGATTTCCATTTTTATGTATGGAAAGTTAGAATATGTGCCATCATTCAATGACAGCTGCAAAGCCACCATTTCTAACCATCTTTATAGTTAGCTGCTCCCCGGCTTTCACCTGGGATGACTTGCAACGATAATCCATCGCCTGACGTCCTGCGTTGATACCATCCTCAAAAGATGTCATTTGATAAGAGCGATCTTTATTCAAGAAATCTAACTTTATGGTAAACTCACGTTCCTTTTTACCATTATTAGTCATTCCTCCTATAAACCACTTATCGCCTTTCCGTTTTGCTACAATGACGTATTCACCCGCTTTAGCTTCCAATGCCACAGTCTCGTCCCATGTTACGGGAACTTGTGTAATGAAACGGGTACAATCTTCATTACGATAATAAAGAGTAGGATTATCCGCCAACATCTGCAGACCACTCTCAAAAACCACAAAGAGTGCCAACTGATAAGCACGTGTTCCGATACTTGCAGCATTAGGACGTTCCGACCGATACACATTAGGCTGCATACTAATCATCGCTCCGGGAGTATAATCCATCGGACCGACAGCATTACGCATAAATGGTAAATACAAACTATTATCCGGATAACAACCGCCCATTTGTTCCATGCCACGCACTCCTTCGTAAGACAGTACATTCGGATATTTATATTCCAGCCCAGCAGGTTTGAAAGAACCATGAAAATCGACAAACAAATGATGTTTGGCTGCTTCCCGGGCTACCCGTTCGTAATAGTTGACCATCCACTGATCGCTTCTGTCCATAAAATCAATCTTTAGTCCTTTTACTCCCCATTCATTGAAAGTCTTAAAGAGATCAAAATTGTTTTCTACAGTCAACCATGTCAACCAAAGCACAATCCCTACATTTTTTTCTTTGCCATAACGAATCAACTCGTGCAAGTCTACTTTGGGATTAGGCGTATAAGGATCACGCGTACTTTTAGCCCAGCCTTCATCCATAATGATATATGGAATACCAAATTTAGAAGCAAAATCAATGTAATACTTATAAGTATCCAAGTTATAACCGGAAACAAAATTCACATCCGGTCCGTAAGGAGAAGCGTCATTCCACCATTCCCAGCTCACCTGTCCCGGCTTAATCCATGAAATATCCTGAAGTTGATTCTTTTCAGCCAGTTTATAAGTCATTGTGTTCTCAATCAACTGCTTATCATTTTTACTTATCACAAAGTAACGCCAAGGATAATTTCTCGTACCTTTTGTTTTAGCAATGTAATCAGCTTCTTGAGTAATCTTCACACTACGATCACTGTTTTCGGCAAACGCAAGCGGAGCTTTAGGAAAAACAGAAATTGCTCCGTTCGTGCCCGTTCCTTTGAGAAACATACATGGATAATCAGCCAGATCCGACTCGCTGATTAATATTTTATAGTCTTTTTGTGTGTCAATCAATACCGGCAAAACAGCTATCCGTTCTTCAGGCTTCCACGCATTACTTTGAACATGTGTGTAAGGTTCCTCATAAGCTGTATGGAAGCCTCCCGGTTGTTGCAAGTGAAGAAGATAATCCGACGGGAAGTTGATAGCAAACTCTTCGTTCCTTACTTCAACATCACCTTTTTGTAAGGTAATAAACCGGTAAGCAACTCCATCGTCAAAAGCACGGAATTCTACTGAATAATCTTTAAAGGTCAGTAGCAATTGATTATAACGATTATTGACTTTCGAATATTTCAAAGGAACAATAGGAGTTAATTGCTCGTCGACACTCGTACGTTTCTGACGGCGCAGTTTGGGATTTTGTCCCAACACCTGATTCCTCAATGTCAACTGAAGGGAATTGTCTTTCAACAATACATCTCCGTTATAATCTATACTATAATAGATTTTATCCGAGAGATTCAAGGACACTTTCAGCTCTCCATTGGGAGAAATTAACTCTAACTTATTCTGTGCACGAAGTAGTGATGCCAAGCACAAACACACAACTAACAGGAAATATCTTCTCATGATTTAGATATTTAATTAATAATCGTTTTACAATGGCAAATGTAATAAAAACATCACTTCGTACTATCAAGCGGACTGGGTAATACTCCTTCAAAAGTCATTTTCGCTGGTTTGATATACCCGTTTTCATCAAATTTGCCTGATATTTCATTGTCTTTCCAGGCAACGACAAAGAAGGAGCTACCGCTTCATCCGATACCGCACGCTTATAGTTCGGTTTACTGCTCATGACAAAACGTAGTTTCACGCCATTACGTATATCCTCATATTTCAAATAAGATTTGTCATACTTCTTGCCGTTCACATACAATTCTTTTACATACACATTCTTCGGCGACCAATTATCTGCTACCATTTCAATCACCTTTCTGTTACTCATCCGAACAGTTATTGCCTCAACGCAAGGAGAACCGATGTTATACATATTGCTTGAAGGAGCCACCGGGTAAAAGCCTATGCAATTGAACATATACCAAGCCGACATCTGTCCGCAATCGTCATTGCCACTTAATGCATCCGGAGTATCGCCATAGAAACGGTCAGCAATCGTACGGACCCACTTCTGACATTTCCAAGGTTCTTTCAGGTAATTATAAAGATACGCTACATGATGGCAAGGTTCATTTCCATGCCAATAGGCTCCGATACGGCCTTGAATATCATGTGCTCCCGGAATGTCATCCGGCAACTCTACTGTGAACAGTTCGTCCAACCGGTTGCGGAACCAGTCTTCGCCAGCTTCGTTGATATATCCTTGTACATCTTGTGGTACGTACCAGGTATATTGTACAGTAAAGCCTTCCGTAATATCCCCCCATCCATTTACAGATCCGGGACCCTGATAAGCTACCGGAGTAAACGGTGTACGCCAGTTTCCCTGACTGTCCTTGCCACGCATATACTTCGTTTCCGGATCAATCAAAGTCTGATAAGAGAGTGCACGATTCAAGAAATAACGATAATCATCCTCTTTACCCAAAACCTTGGCAGCCTGTGCCATACAATAATCATCATACGCATATTCCAATGTTTTAGATACTGATTCCGCCTCTTTATCGAAAGGCACATATCCCATCATACGATACTCCGGCAAACAGTCATAATTCGGATTCATCGCCGTGGTCTTCATAGCCTCATACGCACGTTCGTAATCGAACCCTTTTACTCCCTTCACAATCATGTCAGCCAATACGGAAACTGCATGATAACCAATCATACACCAAGTCTCATTTCCATAAAACGACCAGACAGGCAGCATTTTCTCCACACTTTTATCATAATGAGCCAACATGGAATTGGCAATATCGGCATTCACTTCCTGCTGCACCAGATTGAACCAGGGATGCAAAGCCCGGTAGGTATCCCAAAGAGAGAATACCGTATAGTTGGTAAATCCTTCGGCTTTCTCTATATTTTTATCTAATCCGCGAAATTGTCCGTCTGCATCCTGAAAGATGAACGGATGCAAAGCCGCATGATAAGCCGACGTATAGAATGTTCTTTTCGTTTTACGGTCGGCAGTAAGGGTATATTTTCCAAGTTCTTTTTCCCATAGTGCTTCTCCTTTAGCTTTCAGATCATCGAAAGTGAGTCCAGCAAGTTCCGCCATATTGTTTTTTGCCCCGTTTGTGCTGACCGATGAAATAGCAGTTTTTACAATCACTTCCTCTCCGGCTTTCGTATCAAAAGAGATGCAAGCCATCAGATTCTTTCCCCAAGCTTCATAGCTGCTACGAAACCGGGAGGTATTGTAAATCACCGGCTTCTTATTCTGCATAAAGCGCAAACCGGTCAACTTTTTAGAGAAAGTAGCCGTGAAATAGATATGTCGTTCCGGTCCCCAGCCTTTTACCAGTTTATATCCGGTGATGGTAGAATCATTTTCCATGCGCAGATTCGCCCATTCACAAGATTGCCATAAAGTATGGTTCATATCGATCATTATAAAAGCTTTATCCGATTGAGGATAGGTGAAACGAAACATACCACTACGTACCCCTGACGTCATTTCAGCCTTTACTCCATAATCTGACAGTTCCACCGCATAATAATTAGGGGATGCCCATTCCTTTTCATGAGAATAACGTGAACGGTATCCCTTTTCCGGCTCCTCACGTGTCCCCGGATCCAGTTTCATCTCTCCTGTTCCGGGAATAAACAAGAAGTCTCCCAAATCAGGTATACCAGTCCCGCTTAAATGAGTCAGACTGAACCCCAACAAAGTGGAATGATTATATTTATAACCGGAAGCCGCATCATAGTATTTACTATCTGTGTCCGGACTCATCTGAATTCCTCCGAAAGGAATCTGCGCACCCGGATACACATTACCATAACCATCTGTTCCCACAAATGGATTCACATAATCAATCAGTTTCTCGGTTTGAGCCATGCCTGGCAAAATACTCACCAGGCACAGCCATACTAAAAACAATCCTCTTTTACCCATTACACTCACCATATTTACATTATTATGCTTGTATATCACCTACCGCAACTTGATATTCATGCCACAGTTCATCAATATTATATTCGTCTCCTAGAACATGCTTGATAGCTCCATCAAACGACCAAGGGATAACCTCCAATGTACTCCGGTTAAACTTACGCAGGAATTCAGGATCTTTGTTGTCACGTAACCACACGAAGAAATAACCCGCCGTACGGTATCCGTCCATATAATTTCCACCTTTCGGACGGGCATTCGGTCCGTCAAATCCTCCATTGGCAACCCGCACAGCATCTGCCATGCCTTCAATAAATGCCCAGAACACACGATTGGTTCCATAAGAGCCGATTCCCTGCGGCTCCAGCTGATATGCGTGCGTCAATTCATGCAAGAGCACCCCGCGTGTTTCAAAAAACAACTTCGCCGTATCATTCGCTGCAAAAGATTTTTCAATGTGACGTGTACTATAGAAAATCGTCACATCACCATTACCACCACCTTTCGCAGAAATACCGTTGATATCTTCCAATGTATAATGTATCTTGTGCACTGCAGGAATACTATCTTCCGGAGAATTGTAAAGAGTAGCTAATACAGTACGTGCCTGTTCCTTGATATACGATTCAGCATCGGGAATGATCCGGTGGTAAATGTCCGATCCCAGCGTTTCCGGTGCTTTATCCTCAAACAATACAGCACCTGTATTGTACTCTTTCCATACATCAGAATTATCCTTCACCTGTTTTTGCACACTTGCAGCACAAGCCCCCATACCTACCAGCAGGCAGGCTGCATAGATTAAATGTATCTTTTTCATACTCCTTTATTGATTATTTGTTGATTCCGTTAGTTAATGAATAAGGTTTATCCTCCGGTGATAATCCGCGACGTTTGTTAGGTGACGCCCCCATCTTGAATTCAAGCACGCCTCCTTTCAAAATGTCTTCATGTGTAATGTACATCTTGTCGTATACCTTGCCGTTCAATTTCAGCGACTGCACGTAACGTTTCTTGTCGCTGACACCCGGCGCTTTGATCTCCAATGTCTTTCCATTAGGAAGTGTCATCTTCAGATAAGGCAGGTAGGGCGCTCCCAATACATACTGGTCTGTACCAGGACAAACCGGATAGAAGCCCATCACGGAGAAAAGATACCATGCTGACATCTGTCCGCAATCATCATTTCCACCCAATCCGTTAATATCATTCTTATACATCTTATTCAGAATCTCACGCAGCCAGTACTGTGATTTCCACGGCTGGGAAGTCCACGCATATAGATAAGGAACATGGTGGCTCGGTTCATTACCATGCACATATCCGCCGACCAAACATTCTTCCGTAATATCCTCATTATGCTCATAGTACTTCTCCGGCAGATGCATGGAGAACAGTTCATCCAGTTTCTGCACGAACGCCCCTTCTCCTCCCATCAAGTCGATCATGCCAAATACATCGTGCGGCACATGAAAAGAGAAATTCCATGAATTGCCTTCGATAAAACCTTCACCATAGGTTTGTAATACATCAAACTCTTTCTTGAAAGAACCGTCACTATAGCGGGGACGTGCAAAACCAATACTTGTATCATAGATAGTACGATAATTGAGGGCACGCTTTCGGTAAGTCTCCGCTATTTCCTTGTTACCTGCCTTCAAAGCTGTCTGATAGATAGTCCAATCGTCGTATGCATACTCCAAAGTAGAAGAGGCTGCTGTACCACTTTTGTCAAGCGGAATATATCCCAGCTTCATATAATCAGCTATACCTTCATAATACGGAACGGTGGATGTACTGACCATTGCCGCCAATGCCTCATCCACATTCGAAAAGACGCCTTTGGTTATTGCATCCGCCAGTACAGACACAGCATGATAACCGCTCATACACCAGTTTTCATTTCCCATCAGACTCCATATCGGCAACATTCCGTGCACGCTTTGTTGCTCATGTTTAATCATGGATTCCACCATATCCGCATTGCGTCCCGGTTTCACCAGATTCAGGAAAGGATGTTCCGCACGATAGGTATCCCAAAGGGAAAATATAGTATAGTTGGTGAATCCTTCCGCCCGGTGTATGTTATGATCCAGCCCACGATAGGAACCGTCTACATCCATATACACAGACGGATTAATCATGGTGTGGTAAAGAGAAGTATAGAACATTGCTTTCTGATCGGACGTACCTTCGATCTCGAAATGCTCCAGTTCACTATTCCAATCTGTACGAGCAGCTTCCGCCAACTGTTCGAAACTCTTTCCGGAAGCCTCGGCATGCAGATTCTTAATGGCCCCTTCCGTACTGACTGCCGACAATGCCACTTTTACAACCAGTTCCGAATTGTTAGCGGTATCGAAGTTAAAGTAAGCCACGATTTTTCGACCTGTGATTTCGGGGAAATTCTTTTCCAACTTAAAACGACGCCAAAAGCCATTGTACAATACTTTTTCCTTATCCTTATATCCGTAGTCTTTAATCGGCTGTGACAAAGAGATAGCAAAATAGGTATAATTCGTACGCGCCCATCCATTGGTGATACGATATCCGGTCAACAGAGTATCGTTTTCGACTCTCAAGTTGGCCCATAGAACTTTGCCGTCATAATTATAAATACCATGCACCAGATCCAAAATCAAATGACCATCTTTTCCTTTCGGGAAGGTATATTTATGTATACCCGTCCGTTGTGTTGCTGTCAGTTGGGCTTTAATGCCATAATCATCCAGCACCACTTCATAATATCCGGGAACAGCTTTTTCTGTAGCATGGTCAAAACGTGAACGGTATCCCTCTTCCGGATAATCCGCCCGACCGGGATTTAACTTCACATCGCCAACAGCAGGCATCAACAAAATGTCTCCCAAATCAGAATGTCCCGTACCACTAAGATGAGTGTGACTAAAGCCAACAATGGTCTTGTCCCTATATTGGTAACCGGCACAATACTCGTAGGCATTTTTCTGATAAGCTCCATTTACATTATGCGGAATTGTGTCTGTGTCCGGACTCAACTGTACCCATCCGAAAGGAGTACAAGCACCGGGAAAAGTGTGCCCCATCCCATTGGTCCCGATAATCGGATTCACATAGTCTACCGGCTGTTGAGCTATGGCGGACAAAGTTGCTGCCGCCATAGTCATCATCAATACTTTCTTTCTCAAATTATTCATATCAGCTTACTTTGCGTCACGAGAGAATGAATACGGGAAGTCTGATTCGTTGATACCTCTTCCCTTATTCGGTTTGTTATCCATATCAAACACCAGACGACCGCCTTTCAACAGATCGAAATGGTTCAGATAATTCTTTGTATAATTCTTGCCATTATAATTCAATGAACGAATATAACGATTATCATCGTTATTCTTCGGGGCGGAGATTTCCAGTTTCTTGCCGTTCTCCAGTGTAATCGTTGCTTTCTTGAAGTAAGGAGCTCCCATTACATATTCATTGCTGCCGGGACATACCGGATAAAATCCCAATGCAGTAAATACATACCAAGCCGAAGTCTGACCGTTATCTTCATCTCCACAATAACCGTCCGGAGTAGGAAGATAGAGGCGGTTCATCGTCTCACGCAACCAATATTGGGCTTTCCAAGGTTCGCCGGCATAGTTATACAAATAGATCATGTGCTGGATAGGTTGGTTGCCATGTGCATAGTTACCCATGTTAGCAATTTCCATTTCACGAATCTCGTGAATCACTCCTCCATAATAGCTATCATCAAATACAGGAGGAAGATTGAACACAGAATCAAGCATACTGACAAACATCTTCTTGCCGCCCATCAGATCAACCAGTCCTTGTACATCGTGGAATACCGACCATGTATAATGCCAACTATTTCCTTCCGTAAAGGCATCTCCCCATTTAAAAGGATTGAAAGGAGTCTGGAAAGTTCCGTCGGAATTCTTTCCCCGCATCAACTTAGTTTCCGGATCGAACAGATTACGGTAGTTCTGACTCCTTTTCTTATAAACATCCAGTTCTTCTGCCGGACGACCTAATTTTTCACCCATACGGTAAATGCACCAGTCATCGTATGCATATTCCAATGTGCGTGCCGCATTCTCATTAATTTTCACATCGTATGGCACATAGCCCAGTTTGTTATAATATTCATATCCACGGCGTCCGGTAGTAGAAACTTTCGGATGTACGCTATTGGCCCCTTTCAGTAGACCTTCATACATTTTTTCTGCATCCGCTTTGGTTATATTCTTCATGAAAGCATCCGCCACTACAGAAGCAGAATTGTTCCCAACCATGCAACCACGATGGCCCGGGCTGGCCCATTCAGGAAAGAATCCACTTTCAAGATAGGTATTCAACAGACCTGCCTGCATCTTCTCACCCATTGAAGGATATATCAAATTAACAAATGGAAACAAGCAACGGAAAGTATCCCAGAATCCAGTGTCGGTAAACATATATCCCGGACGGATTTCACCATTATAGGGGCTGTAATGCACAGTTTCCCCCTTACTGTTTACCTCGTAAAACATACGGGGAAACAACACCGAACGATACAAACAAGAGTAGAACGTACGCATACGGTTCTCATCGCTGTCTTCAACCTTGATACGCCCCAAGACATTGTTCCATGCCTTACGACCGGCCTCTTTTGTCTGTTCAAAGGTCTTATTACCAATTTCTTTCAAGTTCAGTTCAGCCTGTTCAGGACTGATGAATGAGGATGCCACCTTTGCATGTACCTGTTCTCCTCTCTTCGTTGAAAATCCGATAGCAGCACCCACGTGATTGGATTGTAGTTCGAGATGTGTTTCAACCAAATGATAGTCTGCCCATACTTTATTGAAAGTAAAAGGCTTGTCGAACTCTATCACAAAGTAATTCTTAAAGTTTTGAGGAACACCGCCACTATTGCGTGTCGTATAACCAACTATTTTATTTTCTTCGGGAATCACCTTCACATACGAACCGCGGTCGAAAGCATCTACCACCACATAGGCATCGGAGGTTTCAGGGAAAGTGAAACGGAAATATGCGCAACGTTCCGTCGGAGCTATTTCAGTTGTCATGTCATACTCTGACAAATAAACACTATAATAATAAGGAGTGGCTTTCTCCGCCTTATGAGAGAACCAGGAAGCACGACTGTCCTGATCGATCTTCAACTGTTTAGTCATCGGCATGATTGAGAACTGACCGTAGTCATTGATCCACGGACTGGGCTGATGCGTTTGCTTGAAACCTCTGATTTTGTCGGATGCATAAGTGTAAGCCCAACCGTCACCCATCTTTCCGGTTTGTGGCATCCAGAAGTTCATTCCCCAAGGCAACGCGATGGCAGGATATGTATTCCCATTAGATAGTGATATTTTCGAATCAGTTCCCATTAAAGGATTCACATAGTCTACCGGTTGCTTTTGCGCAAAGGTAGAAGAAGCTCCCAATAGCAGGGCTATTGCGAAAGATAGTAGTTTCTTTTTATTCATGGTCTACGAATTAAGCTATTAATTAGATTATCAAGTCTTTTTTATTTACGTTACAAATTAAAGCATCTTTCTGTAATTATCAGTCCTCTGATACGCCAAAATAAGAAAAAAATAACATGTGGTCAACCAAAGGATACGAGCGTCAACGAGAGTACAAGTTAAACAAGTGAGAATCAGGATGTAATATTTATGTGCATACCACGAGAGTACAACCGGAGGACTAACTGTTTAAGCAATAGAGAGAGGATAATTTGCCTTTACCCTCTCTCCAATTCTATCAGAAACAAATATTTATTATTACCTAATTAATTCCATCCCGGGTTCTGATGTCCTTCCAACGCAGGATTAGCCTGAATTTCATCTAACGGGATAGGCCATAACAAAGCATATTCAGGAATGGCACCGGCTCTTGTGCTTCCATCGGGCTTATTTTGGATTTGAGCCGATGCAAGAGCAGTCCATTTCAATTTTCCTGATTCGGTAGATGCTTCCGGATACAAACGAGTACGACGAATGTCATCCCAAATCTTAAATTCCAACGGTAACTCATGCAAACGTTCAGTCAAAATCGATTGTATTAAATCGTTTCCTGTAGCCGTCTCATCTGCCAATCCAGCACGTTTACGCACTTGATTGAGATAATATTTAGCTCCACCGACAGCATTATCTTCATGATTTGTACGTGCCAGACCTTCGGCCGCAATCAGCAAGACTTCCGCAAAACGGAATACCGGCATATTATAATCACCGTCGTGACCGCTAATCAAAGCATTTTCATCAAACCATGCCCAGTTGCCTGCATTATTCAAAGTATGAGTATTTCCTTCAGCATCGGTATATTGCTTAAAGAAGAACTGTTTCTCATGTCCTCGAATATCATTAGAGGCATAGCTGTTAAGCAACATATCACAGGGAAGGTATGCATTATACAGCACGTCTCCTCCCGGATGGAACACTCCCCACTGAAAAGCATCTGTACCAATAGAACGACAAGCATAAGAGTTACCTACACTATAATCACTATAATTATATTCTTTAGCATAAATGATTTCAGCAGATTCTTTCGTTGTCTTAATCACATTATACGCAGAGTTCAAATCATCAGTCGTTCCATTCGGATGAATAAGTCCGTGAGGACTATCATTAATCACTTTTAATGCCATCTGTGCAGCTTTTCCATAATATTCTGTTCCACCGTTTAACGGTGCACCAGCCCATTGCAAATAAACTTGTGCCAGCAAAGTCTGCGCCATTGCCCTAGTGACATAACAGCCATTTTCATAAAACGTTTTATTGGGTAATGCATCCCCGTTGACAATATCCAGCAAGTCGGCTTCAATTTTCTTATAAACCTCTTCAGCAGAAAGACGTTCTTTGTACATACCTTCTGTAGATGTGTAAGGTTCTGAAATATAAGGAACACCACCAAATTCTTTGACCAGCCAGAAATATCCGTATGCACGGAAGAATTTACCTTGAGCCACATAATTATTAATAGTAGCTTCATCCAGCACACCGGTCATTGTCGGAATATTGGCTATAACAAAGTTGGCACGTGAAATACCTTTATAAAACTCATGCCAGTATTTCATTGCAATATCATCAAAAGATTCAATATTGAAGTTACACCCTTCGGATGCCGTAGTAAATGTTCTGTCTTTACGCTTATCAACGTACAATCCGGACACAATACCACCCCACATCGTCGCTTTAGGAGTCCAGCCACCGCCTACGTCAGTGTTATGTAAATAAGGTACACCACCAAAATACAATGCATTCACACCCGACTCCGCATCAGCTTTCGTCTTCCAGAATTGGTCAGATGACTTCATATCCAATGGTTCTTCTTTCAGGAAATCGTCGCATGAATTCAGCAACACAGAAAGTGAACACATACAAAATGCAGATATATATACTTTTAATAGTTTCATAATTCTTATAATTTTTATAACGGTGAATTAAAATGCTACATTAAGACCGAACGTAAACGTTCTCGGACGCGGATAGGTGAAGAATTGGCGGTTAGCCCCCCATTTGTTGTCACCTAAACGAGATGAGTTATCCGGATCGTATCCGTTATAGTCCTTAGAAGTAATCAGGAATGCGTTATTCACATTCGCATACAAGCGCAATGAAGACAGACCGATCTTCTTAATCAGTGTCGGATTGAAGGTATACCCGAGCTGAATCATGTTACAACGCAAATAAGAACCATTGCAAACCCAGTCATCATCTGCCTGGTTATTAGCTCCCTGACCAAAGTTATTCAGACGAATTGCCTGTTCTTTACCCGACGGATTGAGAGTTGGATGCCATGCTTCCTTATAAAGACGGTCTATACCGTTAGTCAGGAAACGGGCTACAGTAGAGTGATAATATTCTTGCATCACATCTACCCCCCATGTAAACTGGAAGTCTAAAGTCAAATCGAAACCTTTATAATTGAAGGTATTGATAAATGAGCCCATCCAGTCAGGTAATCCGTTACCGATAATTTCGCGTTTCTTATAAGTTACCTTTTCACCGATAGTGGAAGGTATGTTCATTGTCTCCGGATCCCAGTTAGACGGAATACCATCGTAAATACCGGCACGCTTATAACCATAGAAAGAAGAAAGCTCTTCACCTTCACGGATCAACATATCGTAACCCACAAAACCATCGGTTGTAATCTGACGCTTACCGGTGACAGGATCAACAGATGCACTTTCATCCAGTTTCTCTACACGGTTTTTGTTGAAACCTAAATTAAGAGTGGAAGTCCACTGGAAATCATGTGTCTGAATAGGATATGCTGTAACTAGAATATCTACACCACGATTGGAAACGGCTCCAATATTATCCATAATGGAAGAGTAGCCTGTTGATTCAGGAACCGGACGGTCGAGCAACAAATCTGAAGTATATTTATAATAATAGGAAATATCGAAATTCAGTCTGTTATTGAATAAACCCAACTCGAATCCTAAGTCCCACTGTCCAGTCTTTTCCCATTTCAAGTCAGGATTAGGCATATTATCCAGATAAGACACAACGTGCAAAGCATCACCAATAATCGTATTTGACTGGCTTACCGTGGCCAATGACTTATAAGTACCGATTTCCGAGTTACCTGTCACACCGTAAGAAGTATGCAATTTTAGCTTGCTAATCAATGAGTTGTCTTTCAAGAAGTCTTCATTAGAAATCATCCAGCCCAAACCTACTGACGGAAAAAATGCATATTTATTGTTCTGTCCGAATTTGGAAGAGCCATCATAACGACCGGTTACGGTAGCCATATACTTGTTGTCATAAGAATACGCCAGACGCAAGAAATAAGAGTTCATTGCCCACTTGTCGTAATCACTGCCAACAGAAGGACGATTCGTTCCGGAACCTAAATTATAATATCCGTAGAAGTCATCAATATACTTACTGTCGGAAGCTTCGAATTTGGTATAATTATACTCTTGCCAAGACATACCCGCCATTGCATTAATGTGATGTTTGTTTATATCTTTCACATAAGTCAAATAGGTTTCTTCCTGCCAATACAAAGAGTTGGAGTTATTTGCAGAAGCTGCTCCCTCGGAACTTTGATTAATCATCGGACGCGGAGTGAACGGCGTATAGTTAGCATCACGATTATTGTGGTAGTCGATACCGAACTGGGTCTTCAAATCCAATCCTTTCATGAGATGGAAAGTCAAAGCAGCATTACCAAAAATCTGCGTACGATATTGCATAGCCTGCATCCGTTCGAGCAACTCAACGGGATTACCTACACCTTCCGGGCTAAATCCTTGTTTTCCGCTATTAGGATCAGTCTGATTATTGAGAATAGAGCTCGTATTAATAATGTTCGTCTGCGTATATTCACCATCCAGCTTAACCGGTAAGAAAGGCAACTGTTCGATCATTGTACGCAATGCGCCTTGTCCGTAAGGGTTATCAGAAGTTCTATTACCCCAAGTATGATTTACTAATAAATTAACGGAAGTAGACAGCCAATCAGTCGGTTTGTCATCATACGCCAATTTTGCATTGATACGTTTGAAGTAAGAATTCAACAAAATACCCTGTTGATCGGTATAATTGATGAATGCTCCGATAGAAGATCCTTCTCCTGTACGTTGGATACTGATCTGATGGTTATGAGAGATGGCAGTGCGGGATGCTTCATCCTGCCAGTTGGTATTATATTTCGGAGAACCGTCTGCATTGAACAAACGTTCGTCTGTGAATATCTGTGACAGATCAGTTGTGAAGTTCTTGCCTTGAAATTCGTTGGCATTTTCCAATCCCTGCTTGAAGGTAGACATCCATTCGTTAGCATCCATTACATCTATTTTTCTAGCCATCTTACCGATAGACAATGAACCATCATAGGAAACATGGACTCCTTTTCCTGCATTACCGCGCTTGGTAGTCACCATGATAACACCATTCGCACCACGGGCACCATAAATGGCAGCAGAGGAAGCATCTTTCAATACTTCGATAGATTCGATATCATTCGGATTAAGCAATTCGAAGTTTGACATCACCACTCCATCGACTACGTACAGCGGTGATGCCGATGCGTTGATAGTAGAAATACCACGAATGATGACACGTGATTCTCCACCCGGCTGACCGGTATTAGAGAAGATATTCACACCGGCCACTTTACCCTTCAATCCGTCAAGCGCATTGAATGATTGTGCTTTCAGCATGTCTTTACCTTTGGCTGTGGAAATGGAACCCGTCAAGTCTGATTTGCGCATGGTACCATAACCTACAACGACTACTTCGTCCAGTGCTTTCGTATCCGATTGCAGAACTACGTTCAGAACATTACTCTTTAATTCCGAGACTTTAAATTCTTGTGTGATATAACCAATATACGAAAACACCAAGGTGGCATTGGAAGGAACAGAGAGAGTGTATTTACCGTTAATGTCAGTGATTGTTCCTGTACTACCGTTTTTAACTTTCACCGTACCACTGATAACCGCCTCTCCCTGATCATCGGTTACCGTACCGGAGATTGATTTTACAGATTGAGCATTCATGCCCAAACTCAACATCATACCTATTACAAATAAGGTAAGATACTTTAGTTTTTCATTCATAATTCCTTTAAATTTGATTAGTAATAAGGTTAATTCCCTTTAAAAAGATTGTTGCAAATAAAGGCTATTCGAATAAAAGTCCAATGCTCTACCTTGCCAAAAAAACGGCAAAATAAAGACACATATTTAAAGCACAGAATGGTAAATTAGAGCACAGATTAACACACTAATAATCAATACAATAAAATCAACAAAAGGGATTTAGAGCACAAGGTTGTGACAAACAAATAAATAATAATGTTTCCCAACTAATCACCTATACGAAAGAATTTAACCTGACAATCAGCATACCTTTCGCTGTTCCCGATAATCTTTCGGTGTCATCCCGAACCGACGGGTAAACTCTTTATAAAAATAAGACCGGCTGGAAATACCGACCTCCATAATAACATCTTGAATAGAAAGTTCTTCATCAAGTAACAGGCGGGCTGCCTTTTCCATACGGTAACTCTTTATTAAATCACCGGGAGCAGTATTGGAGATTTCCTTGAATTTACGATAGAACTGACGGGAACTCATTGCCATACGATCAGCGATCAACGTTGAGCCCAGTTCTTCCTTGTCCAGGTTTTCTTCAATCACCTTTAACAATTTGCGAATAAAATCAGCTTGTTCGGTAGTTGTACAGATAATCTGTCCCGCCAAATCTCCCAGTTCCTCCATATATATCTGCTTCGCTTCCCGCTTTCCATAAATAGCATTATGGACAACTTCCCGCAAGAATAATATATCATAAGGAAGTACAATATAAGAATCAGACCACAAGATCAGTTCCCGCTGAATGGCCGAACCAACTTTCCAGGTTAACAATGGAATAAAAGCTGTCTTTGAAAGCAGAGTACGATTTCGGCTAACATACTCCATAAAAGTACTTTCAGCATTGGCATACATTGTCATATCCACTAATAATAGAGCCGGAGCCGACCGACGAATTTCGTCAAAAGCAAGCTGCACACTCTTTACTTGATGAACCACGTATTCATCAGCCAGGAAATTACTAATCAACCAAGTCATTTCATCTCTGTCTTCCAACAAAAGCACAGTTTTTTTCCCTTGTTCACCTGCCACTGTCAAGACCGCCGGTTCAAAGATAATCGTCAACCGACTACCACTCTCATCATCATCATAACGAAGAACGGCATGAATACGTTCCAAAGCCGACCGTACAAAACCTAAAAGTAAATGCACAGCAAACACATGATCGGAATCTTTCTCCGTCACTGAAGAAGCTTTATCTGAAAGATATTCATACAACGCTTTCGCAGTAGCATCTTTAGAAGAAAAATGTAGCTGCATCTTACCATACTGTTCTGACATTTCTACTATTACGCCATGAGTACCTTTCATTTCAGTAATCCTGAGATAACAGCAATAAAGAATACTGTATAATGCATTCTTGTAAACTGGAAATGTTAAGTGTTCCGGAATCATTGACGATATAGAAGAATGATCAATCCCTTGTTCTTCCAACGTACGCAACACCTCTTGAGAAACTCCCTGTATACTCATACGTGCAGAAACAATAAACCGATCTGGAAAGAATTGTTTAAGTTCTTCCAAAAACAGAGCGTCAGGATTAAGAAGTGCGTTCATCACAGTTTCGCGTATCAGTGACACTTTCTCAAGACATTGCTCATAAGAAAGATTCTCTGCACGCAATTGGTCACAATAATTATAAATAAGAGTAAAATCTTCAAGCATCCTACGGTTTGTATATACAGTCTCGGATTTCCGGCAACTTTCTGTCCCCATCAGTGTTTTCATCATCCGTTCCTGAAGGTAGTTTTTACGTAGTAAATATATCACGTACCCTAACAGCAACAAGAAAATGACCAAATAAACCAAATAAGCCGCCACCGATCGATACCAGGGAAAAAGGATATATACCGGAATAGAAAAATGCCGATATTCCGTATCAAATACATCCCTCTTATAGCGTACCTTAAAGATATAATCACCTGCCGGCACTCCTGTATATGAGGCTTCATTAATACTACTAAAAGAGGTCCAATCCTTATCATATCCTTCCAACTGGTAAGAATATTCTATATCTTCTCCTGATAAAAAATCCGGAACAACAAAAGAAAGTGCAAATGAAACCTCCGTCCCCTTCAACTGTAATGCCTTACCATCGTCTGTATAGTAATCTCCATCCCCCTGAACCACTTGCGTATGTCCAACAGTCAACTTACGTAACAAAATATCCGGATAAAATTCCGGAGCAGCCTGCACCTCTTTATCCAAATAAAGCACCCCGTCAATCCCACCGAAAAAAAGCTCCTGTGTATATGGACACATGTAATAAGCATCATCACTAAACTCACCGATTTGAACACCTGCACTGTAAAAGTAGGCATGTGATGAGCCATTTATCGGATTATATTTAATCAGCCCCCGATTCGTACCAAGCCATAAGAGTCCATTCTCATCTTCAAGTACACCATGAATCATATCATTGAGCAAACCTTGCTCCCGTCCGATATAGGTAGCTTTCATCTGTTTTCCATTAGAATTCAGACATACCAACCCTGATGTTGTCCCTACATATAACAGCCCTTCTTTGGTCCGATACAGGCTGAGCACATCGTCTACCGACTTATGAAGCATTTCTTTCAAAGAAATCACTTTATATTCTTCAGTCCGCTTATCGAACCGTACGAGTCCTTTCTCCCGACTGCCAAGCCACAAAATAGAATCCCCTTCGGGCAACATTGGATAGAACATCGTAATTTCTCGCTGACCGTGAAAAAAATGATAACTTTTCTGCGACTTGAAACGAATGGTACCCGCCTGCTTCTCAAGTATTAATTTATGAAAACCGGAACCGGCTGTCACCACATAAAGTACACTATCATTTTCCTCATAAATGCCATGTATCTCGGTGGGTTGTGCCGGCAGGTTCTCCACAGAATGCAAAGCTTTGTCTTCAAAAGAGTAGTAAAATAGTCCTGGATCTCCAGATCCTATCCAAAAGCCATCCATATAACGGCTTTGAACCAATTTATAAACAGGAAATTCTTTATTCCATCGTATATAAGACACAACATTTTGCTTACCTTCAGGAGAGTAAACTGTAACGGCAGAAGCCTCCTCATTCTCACGATAATCCGGTATATGCAACAGTCCATCACCTTTCGTCCCGAACCATAGCCCACCACTATTGTCTGTCATAACAGAACGTACCTGCCTGCTTAAGTTAGATGACAGTTGATTGAGCATCAAATTGGTGGCAATAGAATATTTCTTAGCATACATAATCGTTCCTTGTCCGTCCGAAGCAACCCATAAGACATTCTGATGAGGATCTCGATAAATACTATATATACGTACATTCCGGTCGACCACTTCTTCTTTATATTTTTGTGAAGTACGGAGACGGACTAACCCATTCGTTCGAAAACCAATAATAATATCTTCATAGAAAAGGGCTATTCCTGCAATAGTTCCATTCTTCTGCACTAATGAAGAAAGGTTACGAATATAAATTTTAGATTGTCGGGAAATATCATAAACATAAAGATCATGCTCACTATCGATAAAACAAAGAACGCCATTCTGATAAAAGACATCTTCAATAGGTTTCGCATGAAAATTAGTAGATAAAACAGTTGAATGAATTGATAATGTGTCACAATCAAAAGCATCCTGCGAAACCTGTAACAGCTCCCCTGTTTGTTGAGTGAAAATCCACAAAACACCATCATCCGTGACGAACGCCCGTTTATCCATATCTTCTACGGGTACTTTCAGATTCTTAATCTGTACAAATCGTTTATAAGATGTATTATAGTAGAAAATTCCACCATGACTCACCACCCATGTGTTTCCTTTAGAATTGGAATGTAGATAATAATCATCTGTAAAGTCATAATATCCGACAACTTGCCGTGAATCCTGTGAAAGACGATTGATCCCCAAATGAGTAGAAATCCACAAACAATCATTATCCGCCTGCTGAATAGAATGGATTATATTGTTACTCAAAGCCTTGGGAGCTGAAAAATCGGAACGGAAAACTTCCATGCTTCTGCCGTCATAACAATTGACACCATCGTAAGTACCGAACCACATCAACCCTGTATTGTCTTGAAAAAGACAAAGCACAGCGCTATTAGATAATCCTTGCTGATAATCTACTTTCCGGAAGATATATGAATCTTTACCGCCATCTGCCTGACAGACCAATGAATAAATCAATAGAACAAAAGGAAAAATCAAGCGCATTTTCATTGTGTTAATCATTAATATCATCTATTAAATATCAGGCAATCGCTTATATGTTTTGTTTCGCTGTGCGAAAAAAAATTGCCACTAATAATCGATGTCTTTAATTCACATCACACAAAGATACGTTTTTATACGGAAAATGCAATCTATTTTATCAAATAGACGCATTTCCATACATACTAATACACCCAATTAAACAAATTCCATTAATATTTCACTACAATACTCCCCATTGTATATTGGGTGTGTCCCCCAGCCACAATTCAAGTATCCCCCCTTGTGCCAATACTATATGAGGAAGTTGATAAGAATTATACTCTTTACCATTCAACCGGGCACGCTGTATATAACAATTCGTTGAAGAATTATTGTATGTCTTGATTTTGAAAGTTCTCCCCTTGTAATATGCAGTATCCAGTTGTATTGTCACTTCGTCAAAAATAGGACTAGTGATATCATACACAGGATTTTGCCGAGAACCTCCGTCAAGACTGAATAATCCCACTGCCATCAAAACTCCTATGCCTCCCATCTGTCCCTGATCTTCATCGTGACCGCCATAACCTTTATCCGGAGTAACAGCTCCGTAAGCTTGTTCCTTCACCCTACGCACCCAATATTGCGTCATCCACGGCTTTCCGACATGAGAAAAGACATGAGCATTAGAACATCCCGGCTGATTGGCATAACTAACGGTTCCACTTCCATAACCATATACAAAATCCATGGAAGAAGCCTGTTCAAAAGCATAATTCAGCATAGAACACAAGCTATCATTTCCTCCCATAAGTTCCGCCAAACGAGGTATATCATGTGAAATACCGAATGTAGCTTGCCATGCATTAGCTTCTATATACCCGCTGCCACTTGTCAAATCAGTATGTAACCAAGTGCCGTCTTTACGTCGCGGCAGAATCAACTTCTTTTCGTTATTAAAAGAAGTCCACCAGCCCGATGAACGCTTACGATAATAAGCATAATCTTTCTTCATTCCCATACGATCAGCCATTTCACTCAAAGCCCAATCTTCAAATGCCCATTGTATAGTCAATCCCGCATTATCCGGACAATAGCCATACTGCACATAAAAGTCTAATTCATTATCCATATCCAACGCTAACATACCACCTTTAGCATGATTTTTTTTCATCGCTTTATAACCGACTTTAGGTGACCATTTATGGGTAATATTTCTCTGATATGCACTTGTAATAAGCGATGTAGCAGGACAGCCGCTCATAATGTAAGAATATCCACCAGCACAAGGTCCACGTGGTAATAAATCACCATTCAGATCATATTCGATAAGAGAAGCTGCAAAATCATCCAAAACAGACGGATAAGCTATTCCCCAAAGTGTATTAAGATTCCATTGAGTTAACCAAAATGCATCAGAATTATACATATGATGTATCGATTGTCCGTTCTTATCTTTCCTAAGCTGCTTCACAGTCATTTGAGCCTGTAAAGTATGTGTTCCTTGGCGCACACCCTGTGTATAATCCGGATACTCTCCATTAAAATCGTCTATTTTATGGCGTCCCAAAAGTGTATGCCACAAATCTGTATAAAATTTCTTTTTCTGTACATCAGTACCTCCTTTTACATCTATCTTACCTAACCACTCATTCCATTCTAACTGCGATTCCCGACGAATACGATCAAAATCCCAATGATCACAACCCTGTTCTAGATTCTCTTTCGCATTATCTACACTGACATAAGAGATAGCCATCTTAACTTGCAACCTATCCCCCGCTTCCATTTTATATTTAGCAGAAACACCAGATGTAGACGCGTCATAATAAGACCATCCTGCAACCTGCGGTTTGCTATCCATAGTACCTTGTATTTCATTAATATCATGTTTGTAATCAGTGCCTGCCCATCCGTCTAATTCATTGAAAGGACGATCGAATTGAGCAACAAAGAATATTTTGACCACATCAGGACCTCCCCACAAACGTCCCATAGTATCAAAAGATCCACTAATTTCATTTGGTCCACTACGTTTTACCTGAGCGTTAACCATCGTAGATGTCCCTACATACCCACCCAAGTTAAGTAGAATATCCGCTTCGCAATCTTTGGTATATGTCAATCTATAAAAGCTGGCACGATCTGTCGCCGTTTGTTCTACCCATGTATCATATTTTTCTAAATAAAGACGATGGTATCCCGGCTGCACCACCTCTCCGTCATGACTAAACGGTGATTTCCAATGCTGCTCTCCTAATGTTGGATCAATTCGCCCGGTGGTTGGCATGAGAGTCAGTCCAGATAACATCCAACAATGTACTTGCGGAAACCCCAGTACTTCCGTAGAATTATAATTATATCCTCCTCCATATTGATTTTTATTGCGGGTTAAAGGTGCAGCTCCAATCATACCAAAGGGCTGGTTACCTGTGATAAAAAAGAAATATCGTCCGCGAGCTGATTCGATGTAAGGATCTACCCAGGAAACATAATCTTCATAATTTTCCGGAGCCGGATAAACTTCTATCTCCGACAAACCAAGATGTTCTCCATCTCCATCGGTTACCTCAAAACGAAGCCACCGAGTTTTTCTCGCTGGAAATGTGACAACTTTTGGTCTACCGTCATTAGCGATTTCCCAAACGTTGATACGACTACCATCACTAAAATGAAGAATACCGCTTGCTGTATGTGTTTTCTCTTCCGGGCGATCGTATAATACCACCTTATCAATATACACTTCTTGGTCCCAATCCAATTGGATCCAAGGATAATCTATTGCTCCCCAGAAAGTCTCTACACTTTTAGAAGCCCATTCTCCCTTTCCTATAACGCGAATCTGTTGATCAGTCACATTTTCCCCTTTGTGAAATTCATCAAGTACGGAAGATGCACTTACCCGGCTTTGTGGTGCTATATTATATGGAGAAGCATACACCATACACATAAAAAATAACGCTATAAGAAAAACCGGTAATCGTAATATAGCCATAATTATTGATTATACATTAATAAGTTTTTCATTATTATCTCCTGTCTGTCTGGTACATAATCCCTGAAGTCACCAGACTCAAATAATCATGTACCAGACAGCGAAGAAAAGCACCGTTCAGTTTAATTTTCAAACAATGCTTACTACAACAATATTATTTTCGTTCGCAATATATACCAAACTCTGCAATTGAGGCAGTACCATTCGATTTTTGTACTTTCATGCGTACTGCATCTCCCCATACAGTATCGAAACGATGAATCTTCACACGCTGAGAAGTAGGTGCTTTACCTTCAAACAGTGTTTTCCAAGTATTACCTGTGCGATATTCAAGGCTATATTCTTGTAAACGATCATTATTACGATCAGTAATGACAATCATATTGAAAGGTTTCTCACGTTCAAGTGTAACCGAGTACCAAGGGTTTTTCACATTGTCGTTGCAGTTCCAGCAAGTACCGAAATCGTCATCGTTTGCAAAATCAAAAATAGCGTAGTCACTGCTCCAAGCACCTTCTGCCGGACGATATTTGGCTATGTTAGAAGCAATAATGGGAGCGTCACATGCCGGCACATCAGCCACATATCCGTCATTCTTCCATAGCTTTCCGATTTCCTTCAATGCCTTCAAAGCGTTAGCATCAAACAGACCGTCTCTATTGGGAGCTACGTTCAGAATAAAGTTGCAATATGCCTTTCCCATCGGAATAATATTATCGTTTACCATTTGTGCCGGAGATTTCACCGGAGTAGTCGGGAAACTTTCTTTCCAGAACCAATTCTGCTGTAAAGGCAAGCAAGACAACGCAGGCAAGCGGTTCGTTTCCTTGGAGATGTGTTGTCCGGCTCCTTGTTCATAAGATTTGATATCCGTGTAGAACAAAGCTTCAGTAGGATATTTTGCAGCGTTCAGATCCATCACCAAACAATTAGGCTGAATAGATTTAATCAGACGATAAATATCTTCAAAAGGAACATCATCATAGGAGATACGCGACCAAGGTGCATCCCAACCATCAATAATGATAGCTTTGATTTCTCCGTAGTTTGTCAGCAGTTCACGGAGCTGTCCTTTAATCATCTCAATATGTTTCGGTGTAATACAGTTCGGACGCAAACGAGCGTGTGTGTCAAGGATAGAATAATAAAGCATTACTTCCAATCCTTCGGCACGGAACGCATCTGCATATTCTTTTACTACATCACGCTTGAAAGGACTATTCATTACGCTGTAATCAGTTGTCTTGGTATCCCAGATACAGAAACCGCTGTGGTGCTTAGTGGTCAAACAGCCATAAGTCATGTTGGCAGATTTTGCAGCTTTTGCCCATTGTTTGCAATCCATTTTTTTAGGGTTGAAAAGTTCAGGAGAAGCATCCGGATCCGGCCAATCTTCATTGAAGAAAGTAGGCATGTTAAAGTGAATGAACATACCACAACGAAGATCTACAAACTCCTGTTGTAATTGGTGTAGTGATTTGGTCTGAGCATTGGTATGCAGTGCTGCAACCATACACAAACAGATAAGTGCGAAAAGTTTTTTCATGACTCTCATTGTTTTTTGTAGTTATACATTAATAATTTGTTATCGGTTATTTAGTTATTTTTTAAAGAGTTTCCGGGCGTATCTCCCATTATCAGTTCGAGCGTTCCGCCTGCCACAATGTCTTTAAAGTCGATGTAACATTTATCATACTCCTTACCGTTCAGACGGGCACGCTGTATATAGCAGTTCGTCTTCGAATTGTTGCGGGTCCGGACAACAAACTCTTTTCCTTTAAAGTAATCACTATCGAGCCGGATGCGCACTTCGTCGAATACGGGGCTAGTGATTTCGTAGCGCGTTGTCGCCGGACAAGAGGGATGTATGCCGGTTGCCGCCAATACATACCATGCCGACATCTGTCCCACATCCTCATTGCCCACCATTCCTTCTACCGAGTTGCGGTAGGCATTCTCACAGATGCGACGTGTCCATTTCTGCGTCAGCCAAGGAACATTTAAGCGGTTGAACAGGAAAGGTACGAGATGTACCGGTTCATTGGCATGATTGTAGTAATCATTCCAGCGGATACTCTCGGGAGCCTTGTCGAAAAGCGCAGTCAGCTCTGCCAATGCTTTCTCCTTGCCGCCCATGAGCTGCACCATGCCGTCAACATCATGCGGAACAAACCAGCCCTGCTGATACAAGTTAGACTCTTCGCAGCCGAAACTGTAGGCTGTGCGCGCATCGTCACGCCAAGGGGCATATGTACCGTCTTCCTGACGCGAGTAAAACCATCCCACTTCCGGATTGAACGTATTACGGTAGTTCTGCCCCCGTTCGCTGTAAAATTGCGCATCGTCTTCGTGCCCCAAGACCTTGGCAAGCTGTGCAAGGCACCAGTCAAAGTAAGCATACTCCAACGTTTTCGACACGCTCATCACCGAGTATCCCCGCTCACCATTGCCGAAACGTTCGGCGGTGTTGCGGGCATAGCGGTAGGCCTTTTCCACATCGTATCGGCGGATACCTTTCAGATAGGCATCCGTCAATACAGATATCGCCGGATTGCCAATCATACAACCGCTATAAGCATTCAGAAACTCCCAACGGTCGTAATATTCATGTCCACTCTCCTCCGCCAACGACACCAACGAGTTGATTTCATCGTTCACCATGCGAGGGTTGATAATAGTCTGGAGAGGGAATTGGCTACGGAATACATCCCAACCGCTGAATATTGTACGTTTGGCAAAGCTTTCACTGCGATGCACCTTTCCATCTCCTCCCGTATAACGTCCGTCTACATCAGCTATAATACGAGGATCGATCATGGTGTGATAGAGGGACGTATAGAATATTGTCTTTTCATCCTCGCTTCCTCCTTTCACTTCCATTCGCGAAAGCTGACGGTCCCAACTTGCTACAGCCTCTTTGTGCACTTGGTTAAAGTCTTTTTGGGCAATTTCGCTGCGGTAGTTGCGTTCCGCACCGTCCATATCAACAAACGAAATACCCACCTTCATCGTCACTTCCTCGCCTGCCTGCGTAATAAACTCCGTAAAGAAGCCGATGTGCTTGCCTTCCATCTCACGCCCGCCTTTGGTAACGACAGCTTTCGACACCTGCATCAGATAAGGTACGCTCACCACATCACCGTTTCTGCGGCTCCATCCGTCGGGGATGTCAGCACTCCAAAAACCGTAGTCCCGCAGCGGTTTACTGAACACGACATAAAAGTAAACGGTGTAGTTGGCTTGTCCCCAGCCGTCCCCCCAACCACCTCCTTCGGGTGTACACTTCATCCATCCGCAGATGGTATGTTCATCTTTTACCTGTACATATTGAGCCACAGAAGTACCACCTACACGCCGCGCCAAATCTATCTGTATGCGCGACTGATTATGTTCAGGATAAGTGAACCGAAGCATACCGCAATGCGGAGCGGCTGTAGTTTCCACTTTAATATTATAGTCGGTCAAAGCCACACTGTAATATCCAACCGAAGCCTTTTCCGTCGCTTTATCGTAAGCCGAGCGATATCCCTGTATGGAGCCGTCTTCACGACCGGCTATGACCTGTAACCTACCAGTAGTGGGCATGGTCAGCAGATTGCCCAAGTCACCATACCAACCCACTCCGCTCATTTGTGTAAAGGCAAAACCCTCTATCGTTCGGTGTTCATCGCTGTAGCCCGGTGCATGGTCGCCTCCAGTTATCGTCTGAGGACTTACCTGAACCACCCCAAAAGGGGTGGTTGCTCCCGGAAAAGTCTTTCCCAGACCATGATAACTTCCGGCCAATTCCATACTGGTACTTGCTCCAATGAACGGGTTGACATAACGAGACAAGTGTTTATCGGCTGCCATCCCTACACCATTTCCGCAGAGGGTAGCAAAAACGATAAGGCAAAGTATGTATTTCGTTGTTCTCACAATCTAAAAAAGTTAGTTTTATTATTCTTCCTTTCTCTGCATCTTCATCCACATACCACCGTTCTCGGTAGCATCTGTATCCGGACACAACAAGTAAATGTAGAATTTATTATCACCAGCTACCTGCAAGCGGTCATAACGGATCACAAACAGTCCCTTCTCGTTGAACCAAGTATCTAACAGAGGTTTGGTGTATGCATTCATATCTTTTACCTGTTGAGGGGTCATCTCATTACCGCAAGTTTCACCCTCACCCGACAAATTAGTGAAGCGTATCCAATCTTTATCCACATTGTTTACCCGGATATTAGCTCCCGGCTCGCTACTTCTAAAAGCAAGGTTTGCAAACCACCATGACCAAATGACCAACGGACGCTGCGTGCAATCCGCATTTTTCCATCCAAAGTCATATTTCATGAGGTTAACGTCCGCTATAGTGCCGCCATCCGTGAAAGAACCTTTTGTGCATTCCCAAATTTCATCACAGGCAGCACCCTTATTCTGCTCCTTACAGAATGAAAATTCTTTGCCTGCCGTCACATAATCAAAATCAGTTATAGCATCCTTGTTGGAAATGAACGTCACACCGGACATTCCTTCAACAGCTACCGTTTCGCCACTACAATCGATGGCTTTGAACGCATAAGTATTTCCATCCAATGCCTTGATTCCTTCCACCGGAGTTGCCAATTTAAATACTTTTCCCTCTTTTATCAGCATTGATTCGTAATACTGCGTATGCCCGTTCACATCATTTCCACTCTTATTTTCAAGCGCAACAATCTTCACAGAAATATCTGAAACACCAGCCAATGCCAAACCATAATAGCCAATCAGATTGCCGGAAGCATCACAAATCACTTGATTATCCAATAAGTTCTTGGCAAATAATTCTGTAAACTCCGCTTTAGGTGCCACTTTAGTCTCTATATAACTTTTCGCCACCGTATGCAACTCCATCTTTCTGCCGGTAGCCACACCGACCAATATCAGTTTAGTGCTTTCCTCTGCTCTAGTAGCGTCTACTGCCGGAACTTCAGTGATAATAAATTTCGTATCCACATATTCCGGACTTAAGTTCTGAAAATGAACATTACATTTATCAATGGTCAACTCTACCGCCTTACCACTTGTTGCAAAAGCAGTCTTCACTTCTATTGCTTGTTCCAAGAAATCGGAATCAAGGATTACCGTTCCGTCCTTGCTAAACTGAAAGAAGAATTCACGTCCCTCACATTCGGTCATCCAACAACCCTCTGACGCATTATAAAGTACTTCTTTCACATCCGATGACTTCAACCGATCACTCTCGCCATATCCTACGTCACTCAAATCAATTGTGTTGCATCCCCACAAAAGGAACATACACAATACACCGTATATATATGATAATTTATTCATGTTTATGTTTATTGATGATTGTTCAAGAATTTCTTTACTTCAGCCACATATTCATTCCATAAGTCTTCCATAGACATGTCAGGATAGCTTTCTTTCAGGATATATTTCACTGCATACTCCAAACTCCAGTCGTTAGTCAGTGCATCCATTTTAACAGTCCATGGCAGCATACGCACAAAGTCACCGTTATAAATTCGCAGCCAGCTCATGAAAGCACCAGAGGTGTTATAATCAATCTGCCAAACATAAACCTTGTTATCCTGCGGGTCTTTATACGGTTTCTCAATCGCAGCTTTGTATTCATTAATCTGACCTTCCGTGGCAAGTCCGAAGAATCCGCCGTTGGAGATTTTCACTGCATCCGGCCACCCTTCCTGATATCCCTGCTTATCGCAATCTTCACCCTTCTTCTCATAATGTCCTTTGTGGGGCATCCATTCTACACAGTGGCCCATTTCGTGCATCACTACAGCCTGCATATCGGGTAGTAACCACCAAGCGTCGCTGGTCAAATTGTTTTCCGATGCCGGATAAACAATACCACGTCCTTCGTTATGGCTCGGATAGTCGAAGGCATAAGCCCCTCCAGTCTGTTCTTTCTTAATCATGAAAGTCAAATTTTCGTAAGGGTCGCAAGCAATGTTGTGAGGCTCGAACGACATGGTAGCACAATCCATATAATACCATTTGCGGAACTCTTCCTGCGTTGCGTCTGCACCACTATATCTGTTGTACAGCCATTCTACAGTACGTAAACTCGAGTTGCTTTCAAAATGTATTTTCAGTGGATTGCTCTGACGTTCTCGAAACTCTTTCCAAGCCATATAATCCATGTTCAACGTCATCTCTGCATTGGCAAGGTGTTCGCTCAAATTTGTCCAGTCGCTGTATTGTTTGTTTCCTTCTTTGTCTACGTAGATAGAGCGGAAACGGCAATCACGTGCGCCGTGTTTGGTAGTAACCACTACTGTACGGAAACGACTCAAGTTCAGCGTAGCATTCGGCAGTCCGTTGTCTCTCTTCACGGTCAGGTTACCAAAATCACCTATGTTGGGAATCATCACGCGTTTCACTTTCGTTTCGGTGAGCAAGGAAGCGAACTCTACTTCGGCTCCCACATACTCGTTTTTCTTCTCCCACGCATCGTTACCACCGTCCCAAATGATGTAAAGTTCGTTCAGGTAAGCATCATACTTTGCCTCGGAAATTGGAGCAGGTGCATAACCTGCTACCATAGCTCCATTTTTCGGGCTTTCCCAGCTTCCTTTATAAATGTCAGGAATCTGATATCCGTCTTCCTCGCCATAGCAGCCACTCATGCTCAACGACGCCAAAAGACCCAATGCCATATTTTTCCAATATTTTGTATTCATTACTTCTAAAAAATGTGTTTAACAATTTAAATTTACCAACCTAAGTTCTGTACCAATTCGGGGATACGACGGATGTCATCGTAAGGAATCGGCATGAAATATTGTTTCTTTGAGAAGTTGGCACGGTTTTCGAGCAGGGTACGTGCAAAGAAGTCCGGATAATCCTTATCCATATTCATACCGTACACATTACCACCCTCGCCACCTTTGTGATATTCAGGATAAATCCAGTGATCGGGATCATTGTTGCCTTCGGCCACTTTCCAACGACGAACGTCGAAGAAGCGGTTCCACTCGAACGCCAATTCTACAATACGTTCGCGACGGATACGGTTGAGCAAGTCATTCTTTGTCTTCGGACAAAACACTTTCCCGCCCTCATTAGTGAATGAGTATTCGGGGATACCGGCACGCTCACGAATCTGGTTCAATTGCAATAGTGCGCCTTCCAAGTCGTCACACATACAGAGTGTTTCAGCATATCCTAAAATCATATCAGCCACACGAAGCGTGGGAGAGAACATTTTAGAACCGTCATCTTCCGTAGCTTTTGCTCCCTTACGGATTAGGTAGCCTGAGTCGGGACAGTCACCGGAAGCTTTCGATTTACCGCAGGTTCCACGTGCACCATTTGTAAAATCCGTACGATGTTCTTCATTTTGACTACCATGGTTCAGCCAGATAGAACCATTGTAAGTGACATTTACATAGAAACGTGCCTCACGATCTTTCCACTGTTTCAATACATAAGAATTGTCTGCATCGAAATATTTCAATTCGGTATCATTCTCGTCATAACACTGTCCGGAAGTAAAGTTACCAGCAGAAGGTACTCCTTCGAATTTGTTATAAGAGGGGTCACGGTCTATTGTCAGCCCATTCTTTGTAAAGAACATATCCACTGTTTCTTGTGTAGTATAATAGCCTCCACCACCGCTCACACTAGTGTCTTCGAAACCTGAGAACTTAGGACAAGTCCAATAAGTGTAGTCCCATTGGTCGCGCAATTTTACCATAATCAGTTCGTTGAAGATGACATCATAGTTCTTCGTGTAGAAAGCAGCAATAGCACGACAGGACTTGTAGGGGTCGAGCTTACCATTCGTATATACTTTCGTCAGCCCGTAGTTCTGCGAAATGGCGAAGTTGAAGAACTCTTTATAAGCTTCGTTGGCTTTATTCCATTTAGTGGGATCTTCCGTCTGCGGGAAAAGTTGTTTGCCATCTAAGTTTTTGACAGATGCCATATCTGTGTTTCCATTAAACAGCGGGCTGGCCCAATATAAATATAACTTAGCTTTCAAAGCCTTGCAGATACCTACGTCCATACGTCCCAAGTTATTTTTGGAAACTCGGTTCGGCAGATCGCCTGAATCAATAGCCTTTTGCAATTCATTAGCGATAAATTCTACACATTCATCTACTGTGTTGCGCACTTTAATCAATTCTTCTTTAGAGGCATCCAAAGGTATCGGATCTTCCCCAATCAAAGGTACAGGGCCATAAATGCGAAGCAACTCAAAATAATAGTAAGCACGTAGTACACGCGCCTCTTCTTTCCAACGTCCACGCACGGAAGCACCTACTTCCTGACATTTGTCTACGTTCTGAATGAAGGTGCTTGCTTTGGCTATCACTTGATAATAGTCTGTAAAGTAGCGGCTGGCCTGACTATAAGAAGCAGTAGCCGCTCCTGTTGTCCATTCTGCATACGTCTTGTTCCAACGGTTGGCTCCTTCCAATGACGCTTCGGTAAAAATCGCTCCGTTCATGTTTGCGTCCACATGGAGCACATCGCCCACCTCACGAATATAGCTGTATACATTATTCAGATATTGCTCTGTGCGTTGCTTTGAAGCAAACGTTTCTTCCAATCCGAACTGCTTGCCCGGAATAGCCTCAAAGAAATCGCTGCATGACGACATCCCCAAGCAAATCAAAGCTGCTGCAACATATTTTCTTATTTCTGTTTTCATACTTTTCTTTTTAGACTCGGTTAAAAATTAAATTTAAGACCTATTGAATAACTTGATACGTTAGGATAAGCCGTACCGTTAGATGTATTCAATTCCGGATCCCACAATTTGAACTTAGAGAACGTGAGCAGGTTGGTTCCCATTAGATAGATCTGTGCGTTCTTAATTAACAGCGGATCTGTCCACTTCTTAGGCAGCGTGTATGAAATGTTAACTTGCTTCAAACGCAAGAAACTGACATCTTTCACCCACCATGAACTTGGCTTCACGTTATTGTTGTTACCGTCGCTACCTACTGATAAACGAGGATAGAACACATCCTGATTAGTAGGATTGTCCGCACTCCAACGGTCGGTAATATTTGCAAATACGTTGTCGCGCCCTTCATCATCCCAGAATGGTTTTATAGAAATGCCGTCCAAATAGCGGTCAGCCTGTGCATTTCCTTGGAACAAAGCACTGAAAGAGAAGTTACCAACTTGCAAATCTGCTCCGAATCCGTAATAAATTCTCGGAACGTCCCCACGACCAATTACCGTTTTATCGTAATCGTCAATCACACCGTCATCATTCAAGTCGCGATATTTAATATCACCCACATGAACCGTACCAAACTGTTTGGCATGGTCGTCAATCTCGTCCTGACTGGTAAATAGTCCATCAGCAATATATCCCCAAATAGCATTCACGTTTGTTCCACGAGTTTCCATCCATGGATAGTCTACAGGCGGCTGATCGTTTTCTATAATCTTATCTTTGTTGAAGGTCATATTACCACGTACAGTAAGGAAGGCGTTTTTACCAATTTTCTGCGTATAGTCCAGCGCAATTTCAACCCCCTTATTCTCTACAACCCCCAAATTGGCATAAGGATTCTCAATCCATCCTGCATAGCTCGGCACAGTGCTTCGCTGTAAGAAGATATTATCACGGCGTTCCTTAAAGAAGTCAATTACAAATGAAAGGTTGTCGTTTAGTAATTTCAGATCGATACCCAAATCCTGCTTGCATGATTTAGACCAAGTGACATTCACACCATACTTTTCTTCGCCATAACCGCTGGCACCACTATGCGAGGTACCGAACCAAGTGCCACGTAAACCTCCAAATACACCTTGATACATAAAACGACGTCCTGTAGCCGTATCACTACCTACCCAACCATGTGTATAACGGAATTTCAAGAATGATATATATTTGCGTAACGATTCCCAAAATGGCTCATTAGAAACTGCCCAACCCAAACCGAATGCGGGAAAAGTACCGTAGCGATTACCTGGGGTGAAGTTTTCCGAACCATTAATACCTAAATTGAATTCAGCAAAATAACGGTCATTCCAAGAATAGGTAGCACGTCCGGCAAAACCACGCTGCTTGTAAGCCATGCCTCCAATGACATCAGAAGCATTTAAATCCCAGTATATTTTCTGGTTATAAAGCAGCAAAGCACTTACACGATGTGCACCGAAATCGCGTTCATAATTTAAAGAAGCCTCCGTATAAACGGTGCGGTTGCTCGAATGAGTAGGAGTTTCAAGCGTCAAGTTTCCGTCTGCTTCACCCAATACGTCGTACAAATATTCCCCTGTTTCTGCATCAAATAAGGTATCTTCAATCCAAAGCCCGTTTTCGTCTGTAGCCCCTTTAAACTTATACATTGGTTCGCTACGGTTGTAGTTTCTACGACGTGAATTATAGGTGTCGAACGCTATCATTGCAGAAGCAGAAAGTCCTTTGCTCCATTTCCAGAAGTCCAAATCCTGCTTTACACGTACATTTGAGTTCAACTGAGTGCTGAATTCATCATAATAACCTCCACGAGCCAACTTACCATAAGGATTGAATTTCTGTTGCGTATTGATGCCCGGAATCATTCCATTGGGCAATACCATCGGATAAATAACCGGATTGACATCCATACAAGAGGCATATAAGGATGCAGCACTGCTTTGTGGATAGTGTCCCTGTCCCAAATAGCCGAAAAATCCTAAGTCAATAGCTGTCTTTGTTGTAGGCTTCAAATTTAAGTTTGAAGTAAAGTTGTATCGTTCATACTTCATCGATGTATTATAATTCTCCAGCTTGAAGTTACGTGTCATACCGTTTTCGCCATAATAGCTCAATGAAGCATAATAACTTGCCTTCGGCGCACCACCACGAATATTGATATTGGCACGGCGATTGTGTCCCCAATCGTTGAATAATTCGTTTGCCCAATCTACGGCCGGATACAGATACGGATTATACAAACGAGGATTATCATTCGGTAACAAGCCGTTCGATTTCTTCGTAGCATCGATATACGCTTGAGAATAAGCAAGGGTATTATTCTTATTCATTTGCGCTTCGTTGCGCGCTTCCATGTAAGTATAAGCATCGGCCATATCCACCTTTTTAGTCATGCGGGTGAGACTTTCATAATAATCCACGCTAAATGTCGGTTTACTGATGCGTCCGGGTTTTGTCTTTACAATTACCACACCATTAGCACCACGCACACCATACACGGCAGTAGCAGAAGCATCTTTCAACACAGTAAATGATTCAATGTCTTCCGGATCAATATTATTGAAACTACGTTCCACACCGTCCACAAGTACCAACGGACTAGAACTCTGCCCATTTTTAACCAATGTAGAAATACCACGAATCCAGATATCCGACTCGTCATGTCCCGGTTCACCACTGCGCTGCACAGCAACTACACCGGCAATACGTCCGGAAATAGCTGAAGATAATTTGGCAGCAGGCATTTTGATAGCTGAAGCATCCAATGAGGACTGTGCACCAACAACAGACACTTTACGTTGATTACCGTAACCTACCACTACCACCTCATCCAGCGACGATACATCTTCTACCAAAACAATATCCACCACTTTCTGTTTGCCAACTTTAACCTCCTGTGGTTTATATCCTATATAAGAGATTACCAAAACAGGATTCCCTGCTGACAATTTTAAAGTGTACTGCCCATTTGTATCGGTAATGGTACCGTTCGTCGTTCCTTTCTCCTGTACATTAACTCCAATGAGCATTTCTCCTTTCTCATCCGAGATACGTCCCGTGACCGAACCGCCCTGCGCACGCATTGTTACACTACACGTAAGCAATAATAGCAGCAGCCACAAAGACCTGATGCGATGTTTTTTCATTTCAAACAAATTCATACTACTTGTTTTAAATTAATAATAAGGTTATCAAATGTAATAATTGTACGACAGCAAAATAACGGGATTCAAAAAGAAATGAAATACTCCTACACGCCAAAAACAAAGGGAAGAAAAAAATGTCTGTTTGAAGTACATCCGGTCATTCAGAGTACAAATCAAGAATCTAATAATCAATACGATACATAATCAAATCGAAAAAGGAGAGTACAACTTGTAACATTAGAAAAACAGCATAGTTCAGCATAGATCAATTTATCGTCCGCAACATTATGTTCAAACATACTCGCCAGTATGTACAAACAATAAAATTTTACTCTTCATTCTTCAAATGAGTCTCCCTGTAAACCTTTGGTGTCACGCCAAACTTGCGCGTGAACTCTTTATAGAAATAAGCGCGACTAGAAATGCCAACATCAGAAATGACATCTTGTATAGACAATTCTTTATTCTGTAACAAACGAACAGCTTTTTCCATCCGGTAGTCTTTAATCAAATCACTTGGAGTCATTCCGGATATTTCTTTGAGTTTCCGACAAAATTGGCGAGAACTCATCAGCATCTGTTCTGCAATGAACGTAGAACCCAGATCTTCCCGGTCCAAATTCCGCTCAACCACTTGCAAAAACTTCCGAACGAAATCCGCTTGCTCAGCAGTGGTGCAAACAATGGAGTTCGTCCAACCTTCCAACTCTTCCAAATACACCTGTTTAGCCTCCCGTTTACCATAGATTACCTTCTGAATGGTTTCTTTCAAGAACGGTATGTCATAAGGAAGAACCAGATAAGAATCTGCCCACTGAATCAGCTCCCGTTGCATGGCTGTACTAACCTTCCAAGTCAACATCGGAATAAAGGCAGTCTTCGAAAGTAGTGAACGGTTCTTGTCGACATATTTCATAAACGTACTTTCAACATCCGCATACATCTGCATATCTACCAGAAACAAGACAGGGGACGAAGTGTGCATCTCATCAAACGCCAGCTGCACGCTTCGCACTGGACGAACGTCATACTCATCGGAAAGCAAAGCACTAATGAGCCATACGATCTCTTCACGGTCTTCCAGCAATAAAACGGTTTTCTTTATCCCATCCTGCGTGGCGATAGTCACCGGTTCAAAAGTGATCGTCAGCCGGTGACCGCCCGATGCTTCATCCATCACACAACGGAGTGTGCAGTTCTGCTGTTTCAATGCCGAAAACACAAAACGTTGCATCGTCCGAATACGGAACCGGTCATCCGAATCTTTCCCTTTCATCGGCAATAATTCCGGTTCGGTCAATATCTTATACAGCCCCTCCACCGTATCATCCGAAGAAAAGAAAGTTAACATCATCCGGTTTTCGTCTTCTTCCATACTGACCGAAACCGTACAGGTATTCCTGTCGGCCAAGTAGAGACCACAGAAATAGAGAATACAGCGCAACGCATTCTTATAAACAGGAAATGTGAAATCCACCGGAATATCCGGACGGATGGAAGAGACATTGTACCCTTCCTTTTCGAGTATCTGAAGCACTTCTTCCACCAGCTGGGAAAGAGACAGTCGCCCTGTAACAAAGAATTGTAGAGATGACAATAGCCGAAAACACTCGTCGCCAATCCCGCACCCGAATAGCAAAGCCATAACAGCCTCACGTATCTGACCGACTTTGTCAGCATACTGATCCGGTGAAAGTGTCTTGTCGTTCAACTGGTCGCAAGCTTGGTATATGAGCGTACAGTTATCGAGCACCTCGCGTTCCTTGTAGCTATCTACCACTAATGAAGCGTTACGGCTTTCGCACTCCAGCAACTCCTGCATCATACGTTCATGACGAAAATATTTGAGAAATAAGTGAATAACATATACCGCAAGCACAAGCCCGATCAACAAATAAACAATATATGCATAAACCGTCCTATACCAAGGAGGAAGAATATAAATGGGAATAGTAAACGTTTTGTATTCGGTAGCAAACACATCTTTCTTATAACGCACTTTAAAGAGATAATTGCCCGAAGGTACACTAAAATAAGAGGCCTCATTGACACTGCTAAATGCTCCCCAATCCCGATCATACCCCTCAAGCATATAAGAGTATTCTACATCTCCGTCACTTGTATAATCCGGCACGACAAAAGAAAGAGAAAAAGACACCTTCGCCCCTTTCATCTGCAACCCTTTCCTGTCCGGCAAATAGTGATCCTGTAAATTAACGAATGTTTTCTCAATCACTAACTTGCGCAACAAAACCTCCGGATAATATTCCGGAGCGGAAGGTACATTTTTGTTCATATAGAGTAGCCCGTCGATTCCTCCGAAAAAAAGATTTCCAGTGTAAGGACAGCGATAATAGGCATCGTCGCTAAATTCTCCGATTTGTATGCCGCCACTATAATAATAAGCGTGCGAAAAGAAATTGTCCGGATTGAACTTGATAAGACCGCGGTTCGTCCCCAGCCAAAGAAGCCCGTTGGCATCTTCCAGAATACTGTGTATCATATCGTTAAGCAATCCTTGCTCGCGTCCGACATGAACGGTTTCCAGCCTGTTCTCCTTGAAAGTGACACGCACCAGACCGGCAGTAGTGCCTACCCACAACTCTCCACGACGCCAATGTAAGCACAGCACATCATCCACGGATTTATGCAGCATCTCGCTCAAAGAGAAGACTTGATATTCTTCCGTCTTCCGGTTGAAACGCACCAATCCCCTCTGCTGACTACCCAGCCACAACAAGGAATCTCCTTGGGGCACCATACTATAATAGAGATTAAGTTCCTGTTGCTCGTAATAGAATTTGTAATGTTTCAATGACTTTATCCGAAGCTGTCCATGCCCGTTGTCGAGCACTACCTTACAAAGCCCTTCGCCCGAAGTGGCAAGATAGAGTACACTGTCATTCTCTTCGACGATGGAATGTACTTCATTACCGCCCTCCACCGGAACTCCGGCATCAGTTCCCGCCAAAGAATGAAGTTGACCGTCACCGAATGAATAATAACACAAACCCGGAGAAGCGGCTCCCACCCAGAATCCGTTTCTATAACGGCTCTCCCGCATAGCATAGATTCGCAATTCTCGTTCCGGCCTCACGTAAGATACCGCAGGCTGTTTTCCGTCCAACGAATAAACCTCTACATCGGACGCCCGCACTCCGTCACGATAATTTTTCACATGAAGCAGACCGTTTCCTTTGGTTCCCACCCAAAGGCCGCCCTGTTTATCCGTCATAATTGCCCTTACCTGCCGAGTTAAATTGGGAGAGAAGCTGCTCAACATCAGATTGGTGGCAATGGTGTATTTCCGCGAATACATCACCGCTCCTTGCCCATCGGTTCCCACCCACAAAACTCCCTGCCGGGGATCATTATAGATGCCAAAAATCCGCATATTCCGGTCAATCACTTCTTCTGCATATCGCCGGGAAAGACACAAACGCATCAGTCCATTGGTATGGAAAGCTAAAATAATGTCTTCATAAAAAGGCACAATGCCGGTGATAAGCCCATACTTCCGAACCAGTTCACCAATATTCCGAATATAAATCTTGGACTTTCTTGAAATATCGTACACGAAAAGGTCATAGTCGGAGTCATAAAAGCAAAACACGCCATTCTGGTAGCATACATATTCTATCCGCTTCTGATGAAAATGGGAAGGAACGGTGGTAAGTTGGGTGGACAGAGTATCCTGATCGAAAGCGCTCAATGAGAAACGATACAGGTCACCGCTTTCATAGGGAAAAAGATACAAATCACCTTCATCAGTGACAAACGCCCTGACATCGACTTTCAGCATATGGATGTCAGGCATCGGAATGTTTACAAAACGATGGTGAAACGTATTATAATAAGAAATCCATCCGTAGCCCAACACCCAAGTATTCCCTTTCTGATTGGAATGAATGACAAAGTCTCCTCCGAAATCGTAATTGTTAATGATCTGTCGAGAGTCTTTTGAAAAGCGGTTGGCTCCCGAATGCGTGGTCATCCACAAGCAACTGCTATCTGCCTGTTGAATAGAGTGCACAATATTATTGCTCAATGTTTTCTGCTCGGAAAAGTCGGAGCGAAATACTTCCATGTTTTCTCCGTCATAACAATTCGCACCGTCATACGTTCCAAACCACATCAATCCTTCGTTATCTTGGAAAATACTTAATACGGCACTATTGGAGAGTCCTTGCTGATAATTCACGGTCCGGAAAAAATAGGTTTCGTTCCCTTTATCTGCACGGACAGTCAATGAGACAGCCAGTGTTATAAGAAATAAAATCAGATGTATTTTCATCGTACTTTCTTTATATTACAAATCGTTTTCTCTCCCTCCTTCTGGAGTAGTAATTCGATCTTATATTCCAACCATCCGATATGACGGTCCAATTTCATTATTTTCTCATCTTCGTATTCGAACAGTTCGAGCAACCATTTGTTAAATATGCTCACTATCCATTGGGAAACTGCCTCTAAAGCAATTTAAGGCGCATCACTATCATTTAAATTAAAGTTCCGGCGGATATTTTCAACCAGTCCGGCTGCACTTCCCAATCGGCGGGAGAGAGCAAAGTATTCAACATCATATTGGTAGGAAAACAAAAAAAATTACATAGTTTTACAAGCAACCTGAAGTCCGAAGTCGTCACTTTTTTCTCATAATTGAAAATTGTATTCGCCTTAATTCCTAACTTTTCAGTTAGTCCTACCTGTGTCACATTTACATATTTCCAGATAAATATCAGGCTTCTTGAGAAATATATCAAATCTTTCGCCATAATCTTTTGTATTATCAATGTAATATCTAATTATACCACCGAAATGAAGGAAGCAAAACTTCTATTTATCAAAATAATCTGAAGCAAATATAGTGAATTAATATAAATAATACCAAAATAAAGCAGAAAAGTAACTTACAACTGCATACTCCTTTCATTCTGCCCAAAAGGTTAGAAGCAGAAAGTGGCAAAATAAATAAATAAAGAAAGAAAGAAAGAAAGTCAGAGCAGAAGCACTGTGTAGTGGCTCATTGACGGTACGGTAATGCCTTCCTGCTTTACAAATACGGCTACCGGGAACGAGAAAGCAATTAGGATCAGTTCGAAAACTTGGGGGATTTGATTTAGGACAATCACATTCTTAAAATAGATTCATGCCAGTACGGAATCAAACCATAACCGTAAATAAAGTATATGATTTAATACTATCATAATGTCGGCTTTATACGACAACTTTGACATTTTATTGATAGACAACTTAAGTCGGCTACTTGGTCAAATATAGTTGGCTGCTTAGACGACTATAGTTGGCTGAATGGTCAACTGCATTCGGCCAATATCTATGTTGGCTATTTCAATCCAATATTCAAGCATATTCGTCTTCTTATATCCTCCCATACGAAAAAACATCTAATCTTTTGTTTTAACTTAGGCTTCTTTCTCAAAAAGTAAGGGACGCAGTGCGAAAGATGTGAAGGATTAAAAAGAGAACCTTAAATCACAGTAAACATCTGTCACGCTATAACTTATGAGCCTGTGACACTTGTGAAGGTCAAAAACGATTTTTTAAATGGATCAAACTACCGCAATTTTGATTCATAACCAAAACAAATCGTTTTGAGTATGGTTGTTCAAAAACACACCCCCTAAAAAATTAAACAGAGCCAACAATTGCCTGTCAGATGGATAAACAAAGGGCGAGCTTGACTGTGAAGCTCGCCCTTTATTATTTTTTCGATGATGTTAATGAATTGTTATTTCTTGGCTAATTCATTAATCACATCCATTATCTTCTGACCGATTTCCTCGGCAGCTTCCATGGTAGAAGCTTCACTATACACACGGATGATCGGTTCTGTATTACTCTTGCGCAAATGTACCCATTTGTCGGCAAAGTCGATTTTCACACCATCGATATCGTTGATTTCTTCGTTCTTATAGATTTCCTTCACTTTGGCAAGGATAGCATCTACATCGATTTCCGGAGTCAGGTCTACACGGTTTTTAGCAATAAAGTAAGGAGGATAAGTAGCACGGAGCTCGCTAACCTTTTTTCCTTCGTGAGCCAGATGGCTAAGGAATAAAGCAATACCGACCAATGCATCACGGCCATAGTGGCTGGCAGGATAGATTACTCCACCATTTCCCTCACCACCAATAACGGCATTGGTTGCTTTCATTTTCGTTACAACGTTTACTTCGCCTACGGCAGAAGCACTGTATTCCATACCATATTTACGGGTTACGTCACGCAGGGCACGGGTAGAGCTCAAATTGGAAACTGTATTACCCGGAGTATGTTTCAGCACATAGTCAGCCACAGTAACCAGTGTATATTCCTCACCGTACATTACACCATTTTCGCAGATCATTGCCAAACGGTCAACATCCGGATCTACAACGAATGCTACATCCGCTTTGCCCCCTTTCATCAGGTTCATGATGTCACCGAGGTTCTTTTCAAGCGGTTCGGGGTTGTGTTGGAAATTGCCGGTAGGTTCACAGTAGAGTTTTTCTACATGTTTCACACCCAAACGTTCAAGAAGTTTAGGGAGAATGATACCGCCTACAGAGTTCACACAGTCAATCGCTACACGGAAATTGGCTTTCTTGATAGCTTCTACATCTACCAGGTCGAGAGCCAATACACTGTCGATATGTTTCTGATTATAAGTCAGGTCTTTGCGGTAAGATCCCAGATGGTCGACATCGGCATAGTCAAATTCTTCAGCTTCAGCAATACGAAGTACTTCGTTACCTTCGGCTGCATTCAGAAATTCACCATGTTCATTCAGCAATTTCAGTGCGTTCCACTGTTTCGGGTTATGAGAAGCTGTCAGGATAATACCGCCACAGGCGCCTTCCATTGTTACAGCAAGTTCTGTGGTCGGGGTAGAAGCAAGATCAATGTCTACTACATCCCAGCCCATTCCCATCAATGTGCCGACTACTACGTTTTTTACCATTTCACCGGAAATGCGGGCATCACGTCCCACAACAATCTTATTACTCTTTGCCTTGCAGGTTCTACGAATCAAAGTAGCATAAGCCGAGGTGAATTTTACAATGTCAAGCGGGTTCAGTCCTTCGCCCGCTCCTCCGCCGATAGTTCCGCGGATTCCAGAGATAGATTTGATTAGAGTCATAAGTTCTCTACTTAAAGATTTGATTTATCTAATGTTAGTGCTTTAGCTTTTTGCTTTCTCAAACTTCCGAATATCATAGAAATAAGGATTGACATATTGTTGTGCAGTTGTATGTCCCATCTTAGAAGGCACAATCAGGCGTACATGCGCATTATTACGCAAATAAGGTAAGGCAATCAGCCATCCGGATGGAATTGCAGTTCCATAACCATTACTATTCCATAATAAATCGTAATCCAAACTACCGGATAAAACGATTCCATAAACAGTAGACGTGTTTTGCACATAACGGAATGTTAATGGAAACTTATAATAATCAGGAACATCCATCCATCTTTCCAAAGGAACATTGAAACATGTAGTATCTCCTGTCATCATATCCTGTTCTACATAGCGGGTACAAATGACATTATTGTTAGCAAAAGTATCTACCTCATTAATAACTTCAACTCCATTCTTATCCTCTTTTCCTCCACGATCTACGATCTGCATATATACGCCATTGGAGAAAGCAACGTATTCGTCATATCCATTCCCAGCTTCTTTAGAAGCTGTAATCGTATCCCGTTCAAACTCTTCCAGTGAAATGACACGGATATCATTATCTTTGATGAACTTATTCACCGCATTTTTCTCGTCTTCCAGCATTTCTGCATAAGTCTTCGAATTGTCGCATGCCTGGAACAGACTTCCGGCGGTTAACAAAGAGAGAAATAAAAATACAAGTTTCTTCATTATCTGTTATTTAGCTATATTCCGCACAAATGTATCTCAAAATCATTAAAAGTTGAAAGGGGAAAGTTGAAAGTTCGTATCTTTTAACCTTTCCATATTCACTTTTAACCTTCCATCTTTAGCTTTTTCGCTGTTAGTAAAGGTTTATATTTCTCAAGCGCTTTCTCAAAGACCGCTTTTGCCTCTTCCATCGTTCCGAAAAATTCACCGCCCGAAGCATTCAAGTGGCCTCCTCCATGGAAGAATTCGGCAGCTAACTGATTGCATGGGAAGGTTCCTACTGAACGAAGGGATATTTTAATCATCGGTTTCTCGGTATCTTCCCTCAAGAAGCAAGAGAAACAGACATTTTTAATGGAAAGGGGAATATTAACAAAGCCTTCGCTATCGCCTTTTATATAGTTAAATTTGCTTTGCTCTGCTTTTGTCAGGGTGATTAGAGCCGAATTAGATTCCGAATACACAGTCATGTTCGATAATACATATCCCATCAAACGTAAACGGCTCTCCGAATAGGTGTTGTACACCTTACGATAAATATCATCTTTATCGATTCCTTTAGAAAGGAGTTCGCTAATGATAAAATAAATCTCCCGGTTGTTCGAGTTATAGGTGAACCCACCGGTATCTGTCATCATCCCTGTGTAGATACATTCTGCGCCTTCCTTAGAGATATCACTGAAATATCCCATACGGCAGATGAGACGGAATATCAGTTCGGAAGTAGAAGATATTTTGGGATAGGACATTACTATCTTACAGAAATCTTCGGGATATAAATGATGATCGATCATTATTTTACGTGCCGGAGAAGCGGCCACAGCATCTGCCATATCGTCGATACGCTTCAGTGCATTGAAATCGAGGCAACAGATGACGTCTGCTTCGGCGATCAATTTATCTGCAAAGTCTTTGTAACGGTCATACAACAGGATATCCTTACTGCCCGGCATCCACCGCAGAAAATCGGGAAAAGCATTCGGCACAATTACGTTTACTGTTTTCTCTTGTGAATCTAAAAAATGATATAATCCCAATGAAGAACCGATAGCATCGCCATCAGGAGAAACATGAGATACAATTACTATTTTGTCAGCTCGTTCAAACCATTTGGTAAAATGGTCTATTTTGGCTTGTTCAATTACTTTCGTCAACATACTCTTATACTTTATCAAGGTGCAAATGTACGATAAATCTTTGTACTTAGAGCAAAAAGCGGACAGAACCTTCGTCGGATAGCGAGATAAACCGCAGACCGGATTGCTTGCATTCGCTTTCAAGGAGGTGTCTGCGGTATTCCGAGAGAGATGCGTCCAATATGACGTAAGAGAAAGAAAAGATTCGGGTGAGCTCTTCCAGATGTCCGTCATACCCTTTGCATAAGTAAAGATACTGAATATATAACGGAGAAACAGTGGTTTTGTTCCGCCAATGGTTATCATTTATTACACAAATATGACAGCCATGATAGGATATAATCTGCTGCTGACGGTTAAGTTCCATATACCGGCAATCGCCAGTTATTTCTTTGGGAGGCAGAAGGTGATGATGCTTCCAATAGTTAGCAGTCATGCGTTTCAGACGTTTTTCATTGGGGATAGTATCTACATAGTTTATCCAGGAACGTCCATCGCTCTCAATGCAATGTACTGCAGGGCAACCGCGCACGTTATAGAAGACCAGACTTGTCCGGGGACGATCTAGCCAATATAATGTTGCATGATAAGTCCCTAGTAATAAGATAGTAAAAAGACAAATCAATAAATTCCGGTATCGACGGTTCATGAAATAATAGGTTAACAAAGAGCCAACGATATAGATACCCAATATTTCTGACTGATAAAGCCAGATTCCATCTATAGAAGCGTAAGGAAGCTGTTCCACCCATCGGACGAAGAAATTAAGTCCTTCCAATAGTTTCTTAACACCTTCGGCCACTACGATCTGAAGCCACGAAAGAGGAGTCAGAAGAAGCATAATGACAGCAGCATACAGGATAATCGTAATGAAAGGAATAACAACCAAGTTCGTCAATAGAAAATGTACAGAGAACCGGGAGAAATAAAACATGACAAGCGGAGCCGTTCCTATTTGTGCAGCAACAGACACACTCATCAGTCCCCAAATATATTTTCCTATTCTACCTTTCACCGTAATCAGGTGATAGATTGGTTTTTGAATCAATAGGATGGAAGCAACAGCAAGGAAAGAGAGCTGGAAACCAACATCAAACAATCCTGCCGGATTACAGAATAGCATCAACCATGCAGCTGCCGCCAATGTATTTAGAGATAGCGGTTGGCGACCAACCATATCTGCCATTGCTAAAATTGAAAACATACTGACCGAGCGTACTACCGAAGGAGAAAGTCCTGTGAAAAAGGCAAAAGCCCATAATAGGATAAGAAGAAGAACAGAACGTATAGCTCTACCTATATTTCCTCTTCGGACAATAGGTTTCAGTATGAAAAAGAGCAATGTATATAAAAGCCCGATATGCAAACCGGATAGAGCTAGAATATGACTTGCACCGGCCACCGAATAACTCTCACGAACCGAATCACTTAATTCCGTTTTGTCTCCTATGGTCAGTGCTGAAAGTACAGCCAGTTCATCGCCGGAAAATCCCAGTTTCTGATAAAGTGAAATCATCTTTCTTCGACAAGAGCTGGCTACACTTTTGAGATCAAGGTTATTCATTCCGTCCTGTTTTGTCCATTTCCTGGATGCAACATATCCTGTTCCACTGATTCCTTTCCGCATCAGGAAGCGGGCATAATCAAATTCATCAAAGTTCCGATTGTTGAGAGGGGGAGAAATACAGGCAGAAATCAGCAGTTCATCTCCACTTTTCAATCGGGTGACGGTCGAATCTTGCTGTAGATAAAGGATTGCAGCACGTTCTATCGGATATGTGCCGGCAGTATCACGACGTTCCTTTAATAATGTCTGGCAGAGGTAGGTATGTTCTTTCGCTTGAGGTGCATCCGTTATTAAAACCCGATACACTGTTTCTTCTTCCGGAAAAGAGTAGACAGCGTGTTGTAATTGCCAAGTTATTCCAAGCCATCCTCCTATAAAACAAAGGATAGAGACTGCTAATCCAAAGCACCATCGCAATGAATGGCGTTTCAGGAAATAAAGAACAAACAATAAAGCAATACAAAGTCCAAGGGCTAGAACACTCCAAAAAGGTTCCCATGAACGGTCAAAAAAATGATCTCCACAAAAAACGCCTGTTATCCAAGGGATAATCAGGCGTATATAGGGATATCGATGGATGTAAAAAGTACTCAACAGATGAGTTACAGTTCGTGCAACTGACGAATCATCGCCTCCGGATCGGGTGCCGCAAAGACAGCATTACCAGCCACTAACGCATCGGCTCCCGCCTCAACCAAGCGGGCACCTGTTTCCATATTCACCCCACCGTCTACTTCAATGAGCGCTTTCGAACCTGTCCGTTCAATCAGGGCACGCAGCTCACGAACTTTTTCTACTGAATGTTCGATAAACTTCTGTCCGCCAAATCCTGGATTCACGCTCATGACAAGCACCATATATACATCCCGGATAATATCTTGTAAAAGAGCTACAGGGGTGGCCGGATTGATAGTTACAGCAGGCTGCATCCCGGCTTCTCTGATTTGTTGAATCACCCGATGCAGATGCGGGCAAGCTTCATAATGTACATTCATCGTATGAGCGCCCAACGCTTTTACCTCCGGAATAAACTTTTCCGGATTCACAATCATCAAATGCACATCCAGCGGTTTCTGGCTTAACTTCGCCACATATTTCAGTACCGGAAAGCCAAATGAAATGTTCGGAACAAATACTCCGTCCATAATATCAATATGTACCCACTCCGCTTCACTGCGGTTTACCATTTCAATGTCCTTTGCCAAATATCCAAAATCGGCAGAAAGAATGGAAGGAGCGATAATCGGTTTCATAATTCTTTTATTTTAGGTTCTAGCCGTCTCTTATTCGGGACGTTTTATTCTATTTATAATCTAATGGCTTGCTCGTTTTATTCTGCTCATCCGATTAATTACTTCATCAGACAACCATCTTCCAGGTGATATCCACGAAGCAATTCATCTATTTTCAGACGTTTTTTACCGGGAAGCTGTAAAGAAAGAATAGATACAAATCCATCCGGTACAGCTACTTTCATGATTTTTTTTCCATCGGTCACAATTGTTCCTGTAGCTAATTGATGTGATTCATAAATCTTCTCGCTTTCAAATATCTTCACGACCACTGCTGCTCCTTCTTCAGAAGTAATCAGTTCACTCCAAGCAGCAGGATAAGGTGATAATCCACGGATAAAATCATATATCTTCTTCACCGGCTGATTCCAGTCAATCCGACAGGTTTCTTTAAAGATCTTCGGAGCAGGACGAAGTTCACCGACAACCGCCATTTCTTCTTGAGGAATCGGTTTTACCGTTCCATTCAATATAGCGTCTACCGTTTCAAGAACCAGTTTTCCTCCCAGTACCATCAACTTATCATGTACCACTTCCACATTATCCGTATCTGCAATAGGTACACGTACTTGCTGAATGACTTCTCCGGTGTCTATCTCGTGTTTCAAAAAGAAAGTAGTAATTCCTGTTTCCGTATCACCATTGATAACCGCCCAATTAATGGGGGCAGCTCCACGGTATTGAGGAAGCAAAGAAGCATGAAGATTGAACGTACCCAGTCGTGGCATATTCCATACCACTTCCGGCAACATACGAAAAGCAACTACAATCTGCAAGTCCGCCTTCCATTCACGCAATGCTTCTACAAAAACCTCATCTTTTAACCTTTCCGGTTGAAGTAACGGTAAATTTTGTTCAAGCGCATATTGCTTTACAGGAGAATACTGGATCTTATGTCCGCGTCCGGCAGGCTTATCGGGCATTGTAATCACACCCACTACATTATAACCGCCTTCTACTAATTGACGCAGGGCCTCTACCGCAAAATCGGGAGTCCCCATATATACTATTCTTAAATCTTCTTTTTTCATAATCGTCTTATAATCTGCATAGCAACCTGTTATCTGCATAAACCCGGCTCCGGCATCTTGCCGATTGTCAGTTAGTCTTCAGAGAAATGTACCAATACTTGCCGGTATGAATTAAATATCTTCGATTTAGAAACAAATCCCTGATATCGCCCTTCTTCATCCACTACCGGAAGATTCCAGGCTTTCGTATCATCAAACGTCTGCATCACCTGTTCCATTCCATCCGTATCAAATATCTTGGCAGGGGCAGATGTCATTAATTTATTAACAGTGAAACGGTGATAAAGTTCTTGCCGGAACATGATGTTACGAATGTCGTCAAGAAGTACAATACCTAACAATTCACCTGTTTTTTTATCTGTCACCGGGAAGACATTTCGATGGGAAGCAGCAATTGCTTTCACTAATTCGCCCAAATCCATTTCCGGATGTACGACAACGAAATCTTTCTCCACCACATTCTCCATCTTCATCAACGTCAACACGGCTTTATCCTTATGGTGTGTAAGCAACTGTCCCTTCTTAGCTAAACGCATCGAATAGATACTATGAGGTTCGAAAGCTATAATGGTCAGATATGAACTTACAGATACAATCATCAACGGAAGAAATAAGTCATATCCCCCTGTCAATTCGGCGATCAGGAACACCCCTGTCAACGGAGCATGCATAACGCCACTCATCACTCCCGCCATCCCCATCAATGCAAAATTCTTTTCCGGCAAATAAGCGGAGAAAGCAAAGTCATTGCTAAAATGAGAAAAGACAAACCCGGCGATACATCCCAGATAAAGCGAAGGTGCAAAGATACCACCACAACCACCGCCACCATTCGTTGCACTGGAAGCAAAGACCTTCAGCAGAATAATCAGCATCAGATAAACCAGCAGCAAATTGCCATAACCATAAAACATAGAATTGTTCATGACCGTATCCCACTCTGCCGCAGACGTTCCATTCAGCAAAAGATTAATGGTATCATATCCTTCACCATAAAGAGGCGGGAAAAGGAAGATCAATATACTCAACATCACACCACCGAAAGCCAGTTTCTTATAAGGGTTGTTGAGTTTACCAAAGACACCTTCCACCGAATTCATGGCACGCGTAAAGTACAATGAAATCAGTCCGCAAAAAATTCCCAGTAAAATAACGAAAGGAATACGTTCCAGTTCGAATGCCTGATCTAAATGAAACTTAAACATAGCCTCCGTACCGGTGATTATATATGAAACGGTTGCCGCTGTCACAGCAGAAATCAGCAGGGGAAGTAAAGAGGACATGGTCAAGTCGATCATCAAGACTTCCAATGTAAATACCAATCCCGCAATCGGAGCTTTAAAAATGCCGGCAATCGCACCTGCCGCGCCACAGCCGACGAGCAACATCAGCGTGCGGTGCTCCATCTTGAATACACTCCCTAAATTGGAACCGATTGCCGAACCTGTCAGTACAATCGGCGCCTCTGCTCCAACCGATCCACCAAACCCGATGGTGATCGCACTGGCAATGGTAGAGGACCAGATATTATGTCGCTTGATACGTCCCTGTCTACGGGAAATAGCATATAGAATTTTGGTGACTCCATGACTGATGTCATCCTTAACAATGTTACGAACAAACCAACCTGCAAGAAAAATCCCGACTACCGGATATACCAAATACAGGTAGTTAGCTTCCGTTGCATTAAAATTATCAGTTAGGAAATTCTGTATCTGATGGATAAAGAATTTCAATATTAATGCGGCAAACGCTGTGAAAATTCCGACCAGGAAACTTAATATCAGAATAAATTGCTTCTCCTTTATATTCGCTTCCCGCCATTTGATGCAACGCTGTAATAAACTAAGTTTTTCTCCCTTCATTTATTCGCGAATTATCTTTATCACTCCACCTTTTTCCAACTTAATAATACTTGAGGGTCTCGGCCGGCTCATATCGTCCTGGCGAAAGCCAACGATATAATCTACCGCCGATTTGATTTCATCACTGATTTCGCTAAAATTAGCCGCACCCGGCTGCCCGCTGACATTAGCCGAAGTAGAAACGATTGCTTTACGGAACTGCTGACAGAGTCGTCTGGAAAAATCTTCATTCGTCACCCGAATCCCTACACTACCATCCTCGGCCAGCAAATTCGATGCTAAGTTACGTGCTCCGGAATAAATAATCGTCAACGGCTTGTCGGCAACTTCAATCAAATCCCATGCAACATCAGGCACATCCTGTACATAAAAATCTACTTTAACCGGAGAGTCTACCAAGACCAGCATAGCCTTGCTGTCAGCGCGCTTCTTAATCTCATACACGCGGCGTACAGCCTCTTCATTAGTCGCATCACAGCCTATACCCCATACGGTATCGGTGGGATAAAGGATCACTCCTCCTTCATTCATCACCTGACAGGCTTTTTTAATATCTTCTATCATTTCTTGATTAATTTCCGTTAAGAACAAGATGCAAAAATAACACTTTTATTCCATTTAGTGAAATCTAGCCCGACGTTTTTAAATTCCCCTTTCAAATCAGCTATTCGCACACAAGACAAGAGTTTAACTATCGAACAATGATATAGGTTGATCCCACAAGCCATACAAAAAGAAAGAACGATGTAATCCATTGTGAGAATCTACATCGTTCTATAAAAAACAGATCATTCAATAAGTCATACTAAATACTGTCAGTTTTTCCAACTGTTATCCAGGTTCGGATTTAAAATCACGTCTTCATAAGGATAAGGAACATACATCTTACTGTCATCCCAAGTTCCGGTGACTGCTACAGCTTCTTTCCTGAAAACATCGTGCGCCACCTCAATAGGCTTATTTAGCTTACGGGATTCAAAATGATCCTTATAACGGTACATTCTAAACATATCCCTGGCTCTGCTGGCGATTCCTCCCCAATAGTATCCCGCCATTTCCCAGCCATGTTCATCGTAAGCCGCTTCCGCCAGTTTATCAGGAGACATATCCGTCGTATATTTATCAGTCTCTTCACCATCTGCCCTGTTGCGTACCTCGTTTAGAACTTTGACCGCCTGATCATTGATCTCTCCCGCACGCCCTGTCGCTTCGGCATACCAGCAATATACTTGCGAAAGACGTAACAACTGGAATGTTTTCTCACCCGACGCATTGACTACGGTAGGATTTGTATAATCAAATTCTGTTCCACGCACCGCTCCTTCTGCAGTTTTCATAAAGACAGGGGCGACTACTTCACGAGAAGCAGGATCGGTATCATACCACCAATCATATAGTTTCCCGTCGCTAAGCATGATTTTAGGGAAATACGTAGCATCTTTACGAGGGCCTTCAGGAAAGTTCTTCCAAAATTTGATTTCCCCATTCGTATCTCCCCAACCGGCCTGTTTCATATCCTGAAGGAAATCAGTTAAAGGAGCGGCCTGCCCCATCGCATCCCTGTTATAGTAGATACCTAACAGCAGCTCCGTATTCTTATTATTGTACTCCCACGAATATACCTGACTATATTCCGGTAGCAGTTTATAATAATAAGTGCCATTATCTGCACCGTCTATCACTTCTTTGGCTTTAGCGGCAGCCAGTTTATAATATTCAACTCCTTTATTAAGCGGCCACCCCGCCATACACATATAAACATAAGCCATTGTTGCTTTCACAGCTCCTTCACTTACGGCAATATTCATTCCGTTTCTGGCATAAGGTTCTTTTGTATACATTGCGGGACAACCGGTTTCGGCTATTTTCAGGTCAGACAGGATCAGTTCGTACACTTCTTCCTCTGTCTTTAAGGGAGCATTATAATCTATTTCTTCTTTCAGCATAATGGGAACTCGTCCCCAAGTCGTCACCAGATAAAAATAAGAGTAGGCTCTCCAATAATGCGCCTGTGCAATAGCCACCTTAATATCCTCTTTCGACACCTCCGGCGTACGCTCCGCATTATTAATGATAAAATTAGCGGCCTTGATAACTTTGAAACGCTGTTCCCACATACTGGACAACCACGAGTTATTGTCTTTCACATCAAACTGATCATGCTCACGGAGAGGCTGCTTATTACTTGAAGGATGAGTGGAAATATCGTCTCCCACCAAGAAGTTCGTACCACAAAGGTTATTACTAGCCTGTGAACTTGCTATCACGGAATAGAGAGCCGTCAGTGAAGCATCCAAATCTTCCTTGTTGCTGAAATAGGTATCCGAAGGCAATTGTCCTTTCGGATCTTCTTCCAGGAAATCACTACACGAAGTCCAACACAAAGCTGCCAGAAGAGCAGGCAAAACTTTCATTATAAAGATATATGTTATTTTCATACGGTTATTGTCTTAATAGGTGGTTTAAAATCTGATTTTAGCACCGAAAGTAATCGTCCGCGGAATCGGATAAGCGCCATAGTCCAGTCCGTCATAACTGGTATACACTTCGGGATCCATTCCTTTATAGCGGGTGATCGTAAAGAGATCCTGTGCGCTGACAGACAGTTGTACACTTGCAAACTTTAATACACTACGAGGAATGCGGTACGAGAGACTGATATTCTTCAACTTAATAAAAGAAGCATCTTCAAGCCAGAAATCTGAATTGGCATAACTCTTGTTATCGGTGTTAGTGAGACTCGGATAAAGGGCGTCAGCTTTGTTAGCAACATGATCCCAGCCTTTGAAGTAGGCATCGCGCAAGGTAATAAAACGAGAGACTCCAGTCATGGATGCCGCCATAAAACGGCTGATATTCAATCGGTCATATCCGGTGGCAGCATTGAAAAAGACATTCAGCGTCCAGTTTTTCCAAGTAACAGTGTTATTCCAACCTACTGTCCATTTGGGACTTGCCTGTCCTTTCACGACCAGATCATCGGAAGTCGGATTCGTTGTCAGACTACCATCTGCTTTCTGATAAAGATTGGCGCCTTTATCATCGAATCCTTTCCATTGATAAACATAGAAAGATCCCATAGGATAACCGGGCTTCATAATTTGCAGAGGACCTCCCAAATCGCTATAGTTAGCAGTGAGTACAAAGTCATCTCCTGCGAGGTCTGCTACTTCATTCTTCACATAAGAAGCATTCAGACTGGTTTCCCATGTCACGGCGCCCTTCACAGGGAAAGTAGTGAGAGACATTTCGACTCCTGTATTGTTAAGTTTCCCCTGATTAACCCAATAGGTACCACCTCCGTTATATTTGGGTACTTGTTTCTGAAAGAGCAGATCTTTCGTTTGCTTCTTAAACCAGTCCACTGTTATATTAAAACCTCCGAGACTCAAGTCCAATCCCAAATCATATTGATAAGTCTTTTCCCACGTAATGTCAGGTGTAGCAAACTGATTCCCCCAATATCCCGTAGAAGAAGTGGAAGTTCCCCAACCGTAAGAGGCACCCGACAACATACCCAGCGTACTATAAGCAGCAATATCCTGGTTTCCTGTAACTCCGAAACTGGCACGTAACTTCAATTGGTCAAGTACATGCTGATTACTCATGAAAGATTCCTGTGCAATATCCCAAGCTATAGCTGCGGAAGGGAAATATCCCCATTTGTTGTCTCCCTGGAATTTAGAAGAACCGTCGGCTCTCAATGCGGCAGTAATGAAATAGCGTTTTTTATAATCGTAATTAGCGCGTACGATACCGGAAGCCAAAGAGAATTCCGTATAAGAATTGCTCGCATCTCTTATAGCGGCATTGCCGAGATTCCAGTACCCTACACTTTCATTGTTCAGATTAGAACCAGTTCCTTTCAGTTGCGAATCCCACGAGCGGCTTATCTCCCATACTGCCATAGCGGTGAAACTATGATCGCCAAACTGCTTTTGCCAGGTCAGGTTGTTTGTGTTTTGCCAATAATTGTGCAGTGCACTGGTATTACTCGCACTATTGATGGCACCCGGTGAATCCAGTTTCGACCTGAAGGAATAAGAAGGACTATTGTCATAATCGTAACCTCCCTGAACGGAAAGCGTCAGTCCTTTCATGATCTTAAACAGCAATGTAAGGTTCGCATTTAAATTATAGCTATAGCTGTCACTATTGTTCACTACTATTTCACCATAAGGGTTGGAGCCGACCATGTTATATGGGTCTGTATTATACACACCGGTTTCGGGGTCTTTCAGTTCCATAGTAGGCGAAAAGTTAATGACGTGTAACCAGTTAGCCCCACCTTCATTGTGTTTGTGAAGACTGGATGCGTTTAATTTTGCAGAGATTGTCAACCAGGGTTTCACTTCCGAGTCGATGTTTGCCCGAATCCCATAGCGTTTATAGTCGGACATGATCGTGATGGCTTCCTGATCAAGCACATTTCCCGAAATAAGGTATTTCACTTTTTCGTTTCCTCCGGATATGGCGAGCCGATAATCCTGGGTGATACCTGTACGAGTCAGAAGATCAGTCCAGTTGATTCCTTTCGTTCCATTTTTATAAGCCTCAAGGTCTTCGGCAGAGATAGTAGACGATCCGCGAATATCATTCAGTGCAGTTGCATATTCGTAAGCGTTCAGCAGGTCATACTGTTTTCTGACAGTCGAAAGCCCTACCGATGCATCGAACGTTACCTGTGCTTTTCCCTCACTACCCTGTTTGGTGGTTATCAGGATAACGCCATTCGAACCACGGGAACCGTAAATGGCAGTGGAGGAAGCGTCTTTCAGTATTTCCATCGACTGGATATCAGAAGGGTTAATACCGTCCAAGCCACTGGAAGAGATGATACCGTCAATCACATATAAAGGATCACTGCTTTTATTAATAGAGGTAGTTCCACGAACGCGCACCTTCATACTTGCTCCGGGCATACCACTCGTAGCAGTGACTTCTACACCGGGAGTACGACCCTGGAGTATATTTTCAACCCGTTGTACAGGTTGATTTTTGTATTGTCTGTTGGATACACCGGACACAGCACCCGTAAGGTCACTCTTTTTGACGGTTCCGTATCCTACCACTACCACTTCATCCAATAACTGATTGTCTTCTTTCAACACAACACGAAGAAGAGATCTCTTTCTGACTTTCACTTCCTGCGTATGATAGCCGATATAAGAGATCACTAAAATCGCTCCTTCCGGAGCTTCGAGAGTAAACCTACCATCCATATCACTGGTAGTTCCGGTATCTTCACCTTTGATAATGACGGAAGCACCAATGATTGTCTCTCCCTGTTCGTCGTTAATCACTCCTTTGATTGTCTTTCCAGCATCCCCGTCGGTATTAGTATCGCTGTTTGTCGTAACTTCATTGTTATTTTCCGGGGCTTCCTGTGTTTCTGTCTTCTGTTTTTCAAGAGGAGGAGCCACCTGCGCAAATAATCCGAAAGGCAGAAACAGCATTAAAAGAATGCATAATAGCCATTTGTTTTTCATTATTACTTCCATTATTGTTCTAAAATTAGAATAGTTATTAGGATAGATTACCATCAATATTAGGCAATTTATGTGCCAAAAGCATAACAAAAGACTGAAACAACGAGACTTGCCAAGTTTAATCAAAGAGATTACATCACTCATTTTCAAATACATAAACAATTTGCAATAAAGAAAAAAAGCATTAATAACCAGATTAAGTTTCAAGTACGATCCTGTGCAAAAATTCCACAGAAATGTGGACATATTCCACAAGATAATAAGTTAAGAATAATCCGTATTTAAAAGTTCCTTTCCATCCTTCTGATTGTTTCCACATATCAGAAGTCAGAATAAACGTTCCAAAACTCCAGTTTAAACGATTATTAACTAATTTCTCCCCCGTCTCCGAGAACAGAATCATCAGAAATATCTATCTTTGCCCCAATTTCAAGCAAGAAAGCAAAAGTGCTATTTTTGTGTCGAATTTAAAACGTTTAAGAGAAAACAATGGAAGAAATCGTATTTCATCACACATTACCTATCCAATTGCGATTCAATGATGTAGACAAATTTGGTCACGTCAACAACACGGTTTACTTCTCCTTTTACGACTTGGGAAAGACTGAATACTTCGGTTCAGTATGCCCGGGAGTAGATTGGGAAAAGATTGGCATTGTCGTTGTTCATATTGAAGCGAATTTCGTTAAGCAAATTTTCGCATCCGACCACATCGCTGTACAAACAGCTGTCTCTAAGATAGGTACCAAAAGCTTTCATCTGGTTCAACAAGTCATTGACACGAAAACCAATGAAGTGAAATGCGTTTGCAAATCCATCATGGTTACTTTCGATCTTGAAAGACATGAGTCCATGCCACTGACCAAAGAATGGATAGAAGCGATCTGCAAGTATGAAGGACGGGATTTGCAAAAAGCATAGATTGATTCCCCCCACCGATGAAGACACCCTCCGGCACCAATGAAAGCATCGAGCGGTACCGGGGAACAAATCTCCCACGAATAAGAAACAAAACAAGCAAAACCAATTCCTTAGAAAAAGTTTTATCCTGATTCATGTCCGCTATATAACAGAAATTGCCTATTTTTGCACCTTATTATTAAGGCATAAAATATCTAGTACAGAAAATGATAGCTGACAAAAGTATAAATTTAGATACCCTTCATAAAGTATTGTTTGATAATGAGAAGCTGGAACTCTCTGAAGAATGTATTCGAAAAGTAGAGGAAAGCTTCGATTTTCTGCAATCCTTTTCCAGCGATAAGATTATTTATGGTATCAATACGGGGTTCGGCCCAATGGCACAATACAGAATAGAAGATCAGTCATTGATCGACCTTCAGTATAATATCATCCGAAGCCATTCCACCGGTGCCGGCAAACCGCTTCCCGAACTTTATGTAAAAGCAGCTATGATTGCCCGTTTGTACACTTTTCTACAAGGGAAGTCAGGAGTGCATCTGGAACTGGTTTCTCTCCTCTGTGAATTTATCAACCGCGGAATTTATCCGTTCATACCCGAACACGGAAGTGTAGGTGCCAGCGGCGATCTCGTACAACTGGCCCATATCGCCCTGACGTTAATAGGGGAAGGGGAAGTTTTTTATCAGGGTAAATTGTGTAACGCAGCTACGGTGCTTCAGGAAAACGGCCTGAAACCTTTTTCCATGCGTATTCGTGAAGGTTTATCCGTTACAAACGGTACTTCTGTAATGACAGGTATCGGTATTGTCAATCTGATTTATGCAAAAAAACTACTCCGTTGGTCGGTGGCTGCCTCTGTAATGATGAATGAGATTGCCGCCTCTTATGATGATTTTATGGCACAGGCATTAAACGAGGCCAAGCATCATAAAGGTCAACAAGAGATAGCTGCTATGATGAGAGAATGGGTGGCAGGCAGTAAATGCGTGCTTCAAAGAGAGAACGAGCTATACAACCAGGTGCATAAAGAGAAAATCTTCGAACACAAAGTACAGCCCTATTATTCCTTGCGATGTGTTCCGCAAATACTCGGTCCTATTTACGATGAACTGGAGAATGCGGAAGAAGTATTAATAAACGAAATAAATTCCGCCTGTGACAATCCGATTGTCGATCCGGATACACAAAATATTTATCATGGCGGCAACTTCCACGGAGATTACATTTCTTTCGAAATGGACAAGTTGAAAATTGCCGTGACCAAGCTGACTATGCTTTGCGAAAGACAGATTAACTATCTGTTCCACGACCGTATCAATGGCATCCTGCCTCCGTTTGTAAATTTGGGAGTGCTTGGATTGAACTATGGTTTACAGGCTTCACAATTCACTGCAACCTCCACCACAGCGGAATGTCAGACATTATCAAATCCGATGTATGTACACAGTATCCCCAACAACAATGATAATCAGGATATTGTCAGCATGGGAACCAACTCGGCTCTATTAGCAAAAACAGTCATTGAGAATTCTTATCAGGTGATGGCTATCCAGTTTATGGGAATGGCACAAGCTATCGACTACCTGAAAATACAGGATCGCCTAAGTTCCAAAAGCAGGCAGGTTTATGAAGAAATACGCAGTTTCTTCCCTGTATTTACCAATGACACACCTAAATATAAAGAGATAGAAATGATGATAGACTATCTCAAAAAAGAAGATAAATAAAATGAAATATGCATTAGTAACCGGAGGAAGCCGAGGTATCGGCCGTGCTGTCAGTTGTAAACTGGCGGAAATGGGCTACTTTATACTGATAAATTATCAGAATAATGACGCAGAAGCGGAGAAAACGTTGCAGTTAGTACAGGAAAAAGGAAGTAATGGCGAGTTGATGAAGTTCGATGTGACCGACCCTGCCGCTATCACCCTTGCTTTGGGCAACTGGGCTTCCCAACACCCTGACGAATATATCGAGGTACTGATAAACAATGCAGGTATCCGCAAAGACAACCTGATGCTCTGGATGACAGGAGAAGAATGGAGCAAAGTGCTCGATATCAGCCTGAACGGATTCTTCAACGTGACACAGCCTTTATTGAAGAATATGCTGGTCAAACGTTATGGACGTATCGTAAATATCGTGTCATTGTCGGGCATTCAGGGAATGCCCGGCCAAGCCAATTACTCCGCAGCCAAAGGTGGCGTAATAGCTGCTACCAAAGCACTGGCACAGGAAGTTGCCAAGAAGAAAGTAACAGTCAATGCAGTAGCTCCGGGATTCATCCGTACGGATATGACGGAAGGAATTGATGAGAACGAATGGAAGAAACATATTCCCGCGGGACGTTTCGGCACTCCGGAAGAGGTTGCCGACCTGGTCGGTTTCCTGGCATCTCCAGCCTCATCCTACATCACAGGAGAAGTGATTTCCATCAACGGAGGACTATATACTTAAAATAAAAGCATAGAATAGACAAAATAATGAAAAGAGTTGTTATCACGGGAATGGGGATTTACTCTTGCATCGGCAAGAATCTGGATGAAGTAAAAGACTCACTATATAATGGGAAATCGGGAATTGGCATAGACCCGGTACGGAAAGAATTGGGTTATTTTTCTGCATTAACGGGGATATTGGAACGTCCCGACTTGAAGAAGTTGTTGGACCGCCGTAAACGTCTCTGTCTACCGGAGCAGGGAGAATATGCTTATCTCGCTACATTAGAAGCTTTCCGTAATGCCGGTATTAATGAGGATTTTCTCGAAGCCAATGAAGTGGGTATTTTGTATGGCAATGATAGTAGTGCCGCTCCTGTTATTAATGCAGTGGACATCATTCGTGAAAAGAAAAACACTGCACTGGTAGGTTCCGGTTCTATTTTCCAGTCGATGAATTCCACCGTGACAATGAACCTGTCAGTTATTTTCAAACTAAGAGGGGTCAACTTCACCATTGCCGGAGCCTGTGCAAGCGGTTCTCACGCTATTGGTATGGGTTACCTGCTTATAAAATCGGGATTACAGGATTGTATTCTTTGCGGTGGCGCACAAGAAGTCAATCCTTATGCAGTAGGAAGTTTCGACGGACTAAGCGCATTTTCCACCCAGGAAGCAGCCCCCGAGAAAGCCTCGAAACCTTTTGATAAACGACGTGACGGACTGATTCCGAGTGGAGGAGCCGCCAGTCTGGTATTAGAGAGTTATGAATCGGCTGTAAAAAGAGGAGCTCCCATTTTGGCCGAAGTCATCGGTTACGGTTTTTCATCCAATGGAGATCACATCTCCGTGCCTAATGTGGACGGCCCGAAACGTTCTCTTCAAATGGCCATCAAAGATGCAGGGATTGCACTCGAACAGATCAGCTATATCAATGCACACGCCACCTCAACTCCGGTAGGTGACTTGAACGAAGCGAAAGCCATTGCGGAAGTATTTGAAGGGCATCACCCATATGTGACCTCCACAAAGTCCATGACAGGACATGAAATGTGGATGGCCGGTGCCAGTGAAGTGATTTATTCCACCCTCATGATGAACAACGGTTTCATCGCTCCCAATCTCAATTTCGAGGAACCGGACGAGGCCTCTGCACAATTAAATATACCTACCCAACGGGTAAACCTGGAATTTGATACGTTCCTTTCCAACTCATTCGGATTCGGAGGAACCAATTCCACGCTAATCATACGCAAAATCAATCCATAATTTACTAAAGAAAACAGATATATGACAAACGAAGAAATCATCGAGAAAATAAGAACCACTCTGGCAGAAGAGTTTGAAGTAGACATCGACGTCATCCAGCCGGATGCACCGTTAATGGAAACTCTTGAACTGGACAGCCTGGACTTGGTCGATATGGTGGTACTGGTAGAAAAGAACTTCGGTTTCAACGTAACCGGACAAGATTTTGCGGGTATCAAAACCTTCCAGGACTTCTACGATCTCGTTATCACCCGTATGCAGGAAGCCAAGTAAATATGTCGACGTGGAAAGGCAAAACCCGGGGAGGAACATTCGGATACTTATTCTTTATTTACCTGATTAAGTATCTGGGCATTACTGCCGCTTATATATTTCTAAGTCTGGTAGTATTGTACTTCGTACCGTTTGCTCCGAAAGCCACTAAAAGCACCTGGTTTTATGCCCGCCACATTCTGAAATACAACCGAATACGCTCTTTGGTTATGTTGCTGCGCAACTATTACCGATTAGGGCAAATCCTGATTGACAAAGTAGCTATTGGCAACGGAAAAGTCGATCAATACCGGTTCGAGTTCGAACGGTATCCGGAGTTTCTGCAATTGCTGAACAGCGAACAGGGAGTGATTATGATTGGCGCCCATGTGGGAAACTGGGAAATAGGCGTTCCTTTCTTCGACGATTACGGAAAGAAAATCAATATCGTGATGTATGATGCCGAACATCGTAGAATCAAAGAGATATTGGAGAGAAATGGTCAGGACAAGGATTTTAAGATTATCCCTGTCAACGAAGATAACCTGACACACGTTTTCCGTATTACCGAGGCGTTAAACAAGAAAGAATATGTATGCTTCCAGGGCGACCGTTATCTGAATAAAGAGAAACTACTGACAGGAACACTCCTGGGACAGAAAGCTCCTTTCCCTGCCGGTCCTTTCCTGCTTGGTTCGCGAATGAAAGTTCCAGTGGTATTCTACTTTGCCATGAGAGAGCCGGGCAGAACCTACCGTTTTCATTTTATAAGGACGGAACCAGTCATACGAACCAAAGAAAAGAAAGCAGAGATCGCTCTGCTCGAACAATATACGGCCGCTTTGGACCAAATACTGAAGCGCTATCCGGAACAATGGTTCAACTATTACTCATTCTGGGAAACCACGAGTGACGGTTCGCCCTCCAAAGGATTGAAATAAAGATATAACAAAATAAAGATGCAACAGAATCAATATGATAAGGAACCGTTGACCGCGGTAGAGGCACAACGCCTGGCACAAGAAATAGCTTTCGGGCCCATCGTGTTTCAGGTATCACGCCTTATGCTCAAATTCGGTATTTTCCAGTTACTAGCCAACGAACGCGCAGGCATGACACAAGAAGAAATCAGCAAGGCTTGTGGCCTGTCTTCTTATGCGACACAAGTATTGCTGGAAGCCTCATTAACCATCGGTACCGTATTGCAGCACGAAAACCGTTACCGCCTTGCCAAAGCCGGATGGTTCCTGCTCAACGACAAGATGGTACGTGTCAATATGGATTTCAACCACGATGTCAACTATCTGGGAATGTTCCATCTTGAAGAGGCTCTCACCAACGGACGTCCCGAAGGGCTGAAAGTATTCGGCGAATGGAGCACTATCTATGAAGGGCTGTCAAGCTTGCCCTCACAGGTACAAAAGAGCTGGTTCGGTTTCGATCATTATTACTCGGATTGCTCGTTTGACGAAGCTTTGGCTATTGTTTTCGCCCGTCATCCCAAGACTTTACTGGATGTGGGAGGTAATACCGGTCGATGGGCGACCAAATGCGTAAGCTATGACGACGCAGTGGAAGTAACTATTATGGACCTTCCGCAACAATTGGAGATGATGCGTCAACAAACTAAAGACCTACCCGGAGCAATGCGTATTCACGGGTATGGCGCCAATCTGCTCGATCCCGAAGTACCTTTCCCGACAGGGTTCGATGCTATCTGGATGAGCCAGTTCCTTGATTGTTTCTCGGAAGAAGAAGTAACCAGCATACTGACCCGTGCAGCCCGTTCTATGAGTGGGGAGAGTCGCCTCTATATCATGGAAACTTTCTGGAACCGGCAAAAGTTTGACACAGCCGCTTATTGCCTGACACAAATCAGTCTTTATTTCACAGCCATGGCAAATGGTAACAGCAAAATGTATCATTCGGATGATATGGAACGGTGCATCAAAGCAGCGGGATTGGAAGTTGAAAAGATAGATGACCATTTAGGAATGGGACACAGCATTGTACAATGCAGATTGAAATGAACAACAGGGAAGTTATCATACAAGGAGAAGGAATACTCAATTTGATTCCACAGCGTCCGCCCATCGTGATGGTGGACAGTTTCTTTGGTATCGAAAAGAATCATTCTTATTCCGGACTGACTGTTACTGCTGATAATATTTTCTACGAAACCGGAAAACTGCAAGAGGCAGGAATTATTGAACACATCGCTCAATCAGCAGCAGCACGTATCGGATTTCTTTATACCCGGCAGGGTGAAAAAGTACCGTTAGGGTTTATCGGCTCGGTAGACAAACTTAAAATCTACGATTTGCCAAAGAACGGGATGAAACTATTTACGGAGATTACCGTTGTACAGGAGGTATTCGACATTACATTGATTTCTGCACAAGTGAAAGTGGAAGACAAGCTGATAGCTGAATGCAGGATGAAAATATTTATAAAAAAAGAATGAAACGGAAAACGAATCAACAGGTTGCAGCTTTGACTAACCGGACTACCTTCAGAGTGCGGTTCAGCGAAATAGACTCCATGCAGATTGTATGGCATGGTGAGTATGTGCGCTATTTTGAAGATGGAAGAGAAGCTTTTGGCAAACAGTATGGTTTGGATTATATGAGTATTTACCGGGAGGGATACATGGTTCCTATCGTGGATTTAACCTGTCAGTTCAAACAATCACTATCTTTTGGTGAAGAAGCGATTGTCGAAACGCGCTATATTGCCTGTGAAGCAGCCAAGATAAAATTTGAATACATTATCTACCGGGCTACCGACCAGAGTATAGTAGCCACCGGAAGCACCATACAAGTGTTCCTGAACCTGAATAAAGAATTGGAGCTTATGAATCCTCCGTTTTATCTGGAATGGAAAAAGAAATGGAATATCCTTTAAATATATACATCACAGCCCATACGCTGATTAGTTCGTTAGGTTTCGGCATCCCGGAAAACCTGGAGGCCATCCATAACTACCGAAGCGGAATCCGTATGCAAGAAGCCGGCCTAATTTCCGATCATCCCCTATTGGCGGGAATGATTGATTCTGTGGAATTGGAAAAACGGGCGAAGCTGATGCAGATTACGGATTATACCCGAATGGAGCAATTATTCATACTGGCTATCCAAGAGGTTATTTTTCAATCGGGAGCCGACTTGCGGGAGCCGGATTGTACCTTGTTATTATCTACCACTAAAGGAAATATAGATTTATTGAGTGAATTACCTGCTGACAGTCCGGTTTTTCTTTGGAAAATGGCGGAACGAATCGGAGATTTCTTTGGAGCGACAAATCAGGTAGAGGTCATCTCCAATGCCTGTATATCAGGAGTCTCGGCACTAATCGTCGCTAAGAGATGGATAGAATCAGGACGTTACAAACGAGTGATTGTGGCAGGTGGGGATATTCTTTCTCATTTCATTACCAGCGGCTTTCTATCGTTTCGATCTGTCAGCGCACACCTTTGCCGACCATACGATATACAACGGGATGGATTAAGTCTGGGCGAAGCCTGTGGAGCTGTTCTTTTAGAAACTCAAGGAAACGCGAATCATATTATTCTCTCCGGAGGAGCAATCAGCAATGACGCCAACCATATATCCGGTCCTTCCCGAACAGGGGACGGTTTAGCTCTAGCCATTAATCAGGCAATGGAAGAAGCCGGAGCACTCCCCGAAGACATTAGCTTTATCAATGCACACGGAACAGCTACGGTTTACAATGATGAAATGGAATCCAAAGCCATACATCTGGCGGGATTAGCTGCAGTTCCGGTGAATAGCCTCAAGCCCTATTTCGGTCATACATTAGGAGCTTCGGGCATTATCGAAACCATACTTTGCATAGAGCAACTAAAAGAAGGAAGATACTACGGAACTTTAGGGTATGAAACACTCGGTGTTCCCATGCCTATCACTGTCTATACCACTCATCAGCCGATGCCGATGAAATGCTGCATCAAAACCGCTTCCGGTTTCGGAGGCTGTAATGCCGCACTGGTATTATCCCTCCCCGATGCTCACCTGAAACAGAAAGTAAACTTGCAGGCAACCGACAAAGCGAGTGCTCCGTCAGTTTGCAAAGCAGTGGTGGAATCGGGCAACATGGTCACAATCAGGCCAGGAGCAGTAGAAAGTAAAGGAACAACTGTATTCAGCTCTTCGGAAACTGACTTTGCACCGTTCATCCGGGAAGCATACAAGCATCTGGGAGAAAACAATATGAAGTTCTATAAGATGGACAACCTCTGTAAGCTGGGATATGTAGCTGCCGAATATTTACTGAAAAATACACACCACCGTCCGGAAGAGATTGGAATCATTCTTGCCAATGCTTCTTCCTCTCTGGATACGGACTGCAAACATCAGGCAATCATCAGTAAAGAAGGGGACAAAGCAGCCAGTCCTGCCGTGTTTGTCTACACTCTCCCCAATGTAGTATTGGGAGAAATCTGTATCCGGCACAAGATTCAGGGAGAGAATACATTCTTTGTCCGTCGGCAATCCGATGCTGCCTCATTAGAGGATTATGCAAGGATTGTGATGGCAAAAGGTAAGTTACGCACCTGTATCATAGGCTGGTGCGAACTACTGGACGGACATTATCAAGCAGAATTTAAACAACTTAATAATATATCAACGATTTATGGATAATTTAGATCAAACCAAAAGAGAACTGATGGACGAAGTGAAAGGGAAACTAATCGAAGAGTTGAACCTTGAAGAAATCACTCCGGAAGATATTGACAATGAAGCCCCTCTGTTTGGCGACGAAGGTCTTGGCCTTGACTCCATTGACGCACTCGAAATCATCCTGATTCTGGAACGCGAATACGGTATAAAGATAGAGAACCCCAGTGAAGGAAAACAAATCTTCTACTCGGTACGTACACTGGCAGACTACATCATTGCTAATCGCAAAGCTTAACCGATGAAGATATACGTCACCGGATTGGGAGTTGTTTCGGGCATCGGTATCGGAGTTTCCGAAAATATAGAAGCGTTGAGACAAAGAAAGCATGGCATCGGAAAAGTAACTCTTTTTCCGACTGCTCTCGATGTGCCCGTATCCGAAGTGAAACGTAGCAATGAGGAACTAAAGCAACTGATCTCTTTACCTCCGCAACGCACTGTATCACGTACGGCCTTGTTGGGAATGATAGCAGCCAAAGAAGCAATGAAAGATGCGGGACTCACACCACCATTACGTATCGGTTTTATTTCCGCCACTTCCGTTGGCGGCATGGATTTGAGCGAGCACTTCTATGAATCTTTCAAGAAAAACCCGGGACAGGGACGGTTACGGGAAGTAATTTCACACGACTGCGGAGCCAGTACAGAATTGATTGCTTCGTATTTGGGTATCAATGATTTTATAACCACCATCAGTACAGCCTGCTCGTCAGCAGCCAATGCCATCATGCTGGGAGCAAGAATGATTAAACACGGGCTACTGGATGCTGCTATCGTGGGAGGTACGGATGCACTTTGCCGGTTTACGCTCAATGGATTCAACTCCCTGATGATTTTGGACAAAACACATTGCCGTCCCTTTGACCGCTCACGTACCGGATTAAATCTGGGAGAAGGTGCCGGTTACTTAGTGCTTCAATCGGAAAGTTCACTCCAAAGAACTCCTTATTGCGAACTTAGCGGTTACGCCAATACGAATGAGGCTTATCATCAAACAGGAAGTTCTCCTGAAGGGGACGGTGCCTTTCTGTCAATGAGTGAAGCTATCGCTTCCAGTGGTATTTCCCTTGAAGAAATCGATTATATCAATGTACATGGAACAGGTACTCCCGGCAATGATGCGTCAGAAGGCATGGCGCTCCGAAGAATCTTTGGAGAACACGTTCCGCCATTTAGTTCGGTAAAAGCTTTTATCGGACATACCTTAGGAGCTTCCGAAGGAATTGAAGCTGTTTACTCCGTTCTTTCAATAGATAAAGGGCTGATTTATCCCAACCTGAACTTTACGGATGCGATGCCGGAAACAGGACTGATACCGGAAACCTTTTTTCAAGAAGGAATCCCCATCCGACATGTGTTATCCAACTCTTTCGGTTTCGGAGGAAACGATTCATCGCTCCTCTTTTCCGCAACGAATTTTCCAGCATAAACGCACCTTTAAGTATTTAAGCCTATGCAGCCAGTTTATATTCAACGCATCGCTTCCATTCATCCGCCAAAGGATCATTCACCAGGAAATAATCGCCCTTATCTTCAGGCTTGCGAACCCGATTATAAGGATATTATCACCAATGCGACCTTGCGCAGACGCATGAGCCGTATCGTAAAAATGGGGGTGGCTTGCGGATTGGAATGTATGGGTGAACTATCTCCTGAAAAGATACAAGGAATCATCACAGCAACAGGATTGGGCTGCTTGACAGATACGGAAAAATTCCTGAACAACCTATTGGATAACGAAGAGCGGATGCTGAATCCTACTCCTTTTATCCAGTCGACATTCAATACAATCGGTGCACAAATAGCTCTGATTCATCAAATACATGCCTACAACATGACTTATGTCCACCGTGGTCTTAGTTTTGAAAGTGCTTTATTGGACGCTATGATGAAAATAGGAGAAGGAAGCGAGAATATACTTGTGGGAGCCATCGATGAAATGACAGAAACCAGTTACACGATTCAGCAACGGCTGGGAGTGCTGAAAGGAATAGCAGCAGGAGAAGGTGCTCAATTCTTCCTGTTAAGTCGGGAAGCCGGAGAGCATCCGTTGGCTGAAATACAGGGAATCGAAACTTTCATAGGGAAACAGACTACAGAAGAAATCAGCTCCCGAATCATCCGTTTTTTGCAACGAAATGGTTTAGAATGTCAGGATATTCAGTGGTTGGTTACCGGGAAAAACAAGAAGCCACACAATCAAGATGACTCTCACGAGCAAACTGTTGACAATGGCAACTCTATTTATGAAGAGCTTGAAACAAACCTTTTCCCGGAAAGTGTTCATCTTAGTTTTAAGAATGAATGTGGTGAATATCCTACCGCAACATCGTATGCGGTATGGAAAGCAGTGAACGAATCGGCCAACTGCACTACCTCGACCCATATATTGATTTATAATCATCACCACTCCATCAATCATTCATTGATTCTAATCCGGAAAAGCGTATGATAATCGTTTGCCTCCTTCTTTGCTTGCTCTTGCTCCTGTCTTTTCTCGTTTATGCCTCTTATAGCATTCAATCGGGAATTTACCTCCGGTCATTTTGCAAAAAGCATACTGCGGAAAAGATTGTCGCCCTGACTTTTGATGACGGCCCCGACTCCCTACAGACTCCCAAAGTTCTGCAGGTACTAAAAGAATATCAGGTAACCGCCTGTTTCTTCTGTATCGGTCATAAGGTAAAAGGGAATGAAGCAATCTTGCAAAAAATGGTGGCAGAAGGTCATCTGATTGGAAATCATTCGCATACCCATTCCGGTTTATTCCCGCTATACGGGCTCTCCAAGATGAAAAAAGACTTGCAAACTTGTCAGTGTGAACTAGAACGAGTAACTTCGCAGCCGGTTAGTTTGTTTCGTCCGCCGTTCGGTGTCACTAATCCAACGATTGCGAAAGCCGTTCGACAGTTAGGATATACCCCTATAGGATGGAGCATCCGTACACTGGATACACAACAAGCACCGGATAAAGTCCTTGCCAGGATTCGGAAACATCTTGAACCGGGAGCCATTATTCTGTTGCACGACCGGATGCCTGACAGCGACCAGCTAGTGAAACAAATCTTGGATTTGCTGAAAGAACAAGGATATACCGTTGTCCGTCCGGACAAACTATTGGCATAAAATAAAAAAAGGTATGAGAACTTTATTAATATATTTATCGCTTTTCTTCTTGTCAATAGCCTCTACCCATGCCCAGGGCATGAAAAAGATGGCGCAAAAGACAGAGTTTGAAAGCCGCCTGGCAAAGGAGGCGCAAACCGTAGAGTCCATCGAAAGCGATTTCACCCAAGTGAAATATCTCGATGTATTCGATGAGAAGGTTACTTCCAAAGGGAAGTTCTACTACCAGAAGACCCATAAAATCTGCATGGAATATTTCCGCCCGATGGATTATCTCATCGTGATAAATGGCAGTAAGCTCAAAATCGTTTCGGATGGCAAGAAAAGCATCATGAATCTTAGTTCGAACAAAATGATGGCACAGATGCAGGATATACTGACCGCGTGTATGATAGGCGACCTGTCTAAAATGTCGTCCAACTACCTGCTGGAGTATTTTGAAGACGCACGATACTATCTGGTTAAAATAAAACCGACCAACAAAGCGGTACAAGCCTATATTGCCGGTATAGAAATCTATCTGGACAAGAAAGATATGTCGGTACACAAACTCCGTCTGTCCGAAACAGCCACAAACTATACAGAATACGAATTCTATAATAAAAAGTTCAACTCCCTGAAGAATGAGACGAAGTTTGCGATTCGTTAGTCTGATGGTTCTGCTGTTCTTATGGATACAGATCCAGACTTCCTGCTCTCCACGGATGAGCGGGGAAGGAAGTACTGTGCTCCCCGCTATCGAACTAACACAAGGAGAAAGCTCGCAAAAATACAATATCCAACTGGATTTCATGAAACATCACATGAGCGGTATGCTAATAGTACGCCGTATGCCTGATAACGAAATCCGGATCGTAGCGTCTACCTACTTCGGACTAAGCCTTTTCGATTTTTCTCTTCGCAACGATCAGTTTACTGTCAACAGTTGCATTGAACCCATGAAAAAGGAAAAGGTGCTGAAACTTCTGGAGATGGATTTCAGACGTCTGTTCTTAAGTGGGAAAGATATTCGTGTGAAAACGACTAAAGACAGTGCTACTGAAAAAAGAACCAGTGGAAAAGGCTTTGGAAAGTCAGTGGTCTACATCATTGGCAATACTCCGGGCGATCCCGCACAAATAAAAATCAAACATCCGTGGATTCGGTTAACGATCCGTCTGGACAAACTATCTAAAGAGATTTAATATATGCTACTTGATAACTTCTATACCATCCTTTCCTCCGAATCATCGGACTCAACGATCTGGACTATCCAGGTAAAGTTGAATCCCGGGCATCCTGTTTATCAGGGACATTTCCCCGGACATCCGGTAGTTCCGGGAGTTTGCCTGTTACAACTTATCAAGGAATGTGTAGAAGACATTCGCCAGCAAAAATTGCAAGTAACACAAGTGTCTTCCTGCAAGTTTCTTTCGGCTATCAATCCTATAGAAACACCGCACATTTCGGTGGCACTGACTTTTAAAGAGACAGAAGAAGGTACACTTCAGTTGCAAGCGGAAGGGACTATAAAGAAGGAAGCTGTAAAAAAGAGTACTGTGAAAGAGAGCACTGTAGAGGAAAATACCGTAAAGAGCGAATGTTTCATCAAACTAAAAGCTGCACTTACCCCGACAGTATGAAGGAACAAATAAGTACAGCCTATTGGCACGAGAAGTTGAAACAATTAGGGATCATCGTTATCATCCCAAGTTACAACAATGGAAAGACACTGGCGGACGTCATAGAAAGTGTACGTTTCTACGCCCCCGATATCCTTGTTGTCAACGACGGTTCTACAGATGAAACTGCCGAAATACTTAGCCGGGAATCTAACTTACATACCATCACCCACCCTGTCAATCAAGGAAAAGGAGTAGCTTTGAGACATGGACTATCCTTTGCCAAAAAGCAAGGATTCCGGTATGCTATCACCATTGATTCTGACGGACAGCATTTCGCTTCGGATATCCCTGCATTGATCGAAGCCATAGAAAAGGAACCGGACACATTATTGGTAGGTGCCCGTAACCTCGCCTCGGACAACATGCCGGGAAAGAATACATTTGCCAATAAGTTTTCCAACTTCTGGTTTACCCTCGAAACAGGTATCAAACTGCAAGATACTCAATCCGGCTACCGCCTGTACCCCATCCAACGAATGAATGTGGACAAGTGGTATTACACCGCCAAATACGAATTTGAGTTGGAAGCACTTGTCTTTGCTGCCTGGGGAGGCATTACCGTTAAAAACATTCCGGTACATGTTTATTATCCGCCACAGGAAGAGCGAGTTTCTCATTTCCGACCGTTCCGCGATTTCACCCGTATCAGTATCCTGAACACAGTACTGGTGCTCGTCACTTTCCTTTGGATCATCCCCCGGAACTTCTTCCGTAAACTGACCTGGAAGAACTGCAAGCAGTTTTTCTCGGATCATGTCACCCACTCCCCCGAATCTAATCTGCGGATCACGGCTGCCATCACACTCGGCGTATTCATGGGGATCGTTCCGGTATGGGGATATCAAATGCTAATCACGTTATTTCTGGCACATTTGTTCAGACTGAATAAGGTCATAGCTATTGTAGCAGCCAATATCAGTATCCCTCCGATGATTCCATTTTTGCTGTACGGCAGTTACGTAACCGGTTGCAAAGTGCTGGGAGATCCTGTCAATCTGCATTTAAACGAACTTTCTTTTGAAAATGTAAAATCAGTCATAGAGCAATATTTAATAGGAAGTGTTATCTTTGCAGTCGGTTGCAGCATACTGGCAGGAACCATCGCGTTCATTCTGCTCACGGCGTGTAGGAAAAAAAAGATATGACCCAGTTTTTTATCGGACTATATGATTATTTCGAGAGGCACAAGATTCTGTTCTATTTGTCACTCATCAGTTGTGTCCTGTTAATGGGATTCTTTGCCCTGCAAGTAAGGTTCGAAGAGAACATCACACAATTTTTCCCCGACACTAAAGATTCCCAGAACACAATCAAAGTGTTCGACAATCTCAAGATTAAGGATAAGATTATCATTATGTTATCCTCGGCAGATACCTGCCACCGCGTAGAACCCGACTCCCTGATAGAAGCAGCCGGACAACTGCAACAAACCCTGACTGAAAAAGCCGGAGGAAAACTGATTAAAGGAATTTTCGCACAGGTAGACCAAAGCCTCATCCAAGGAGCCACAGACTTCGTTTATGAACATCTTCCGCTTTTCCTGACAGATACGGACTATCAACGCTTCGATTCCTTACTGACGGATAAAGGGATACAGGCTGTCATGCAAAAGAATTATACCAATCTCCTCTCTCCTGCCGGAATTGCATTAAGAAGCTATATTCTCCGGGACCCGCTCGGACTGGGAAGCGAAACCCTGAAACATTTGCAAGATTTCCAGTTGGAAGCCAACTACGAGATTTATGACGAACATATCTTCTCCAAAGACGGTTCCACCTTACTTATGTTCATTACCCCGGTATTCAGTACAGGCAGCACCGGAAAGAACGACGAACTGATAAAGATACTCGAAGAAGAGCTCAAGCACGTACAGGGAGAATCTCCTACCATTCGAGCTGAATATTTCGGCGGTCCCTCCGTGGGAGTCTACAACGCCCGTCAGATTAAGAAAGATACCATCCTGACTTCCTCTCTGGCACTGCTTATCATCATTGTATTTATCTCACTCGTTTTTAAACGAAAGAGATCGATACCGTTGATTATTACTCCGGTACTGTTCGGAGGATTATTCGCCCTGTTTCTCATTTTCTTTATCAAAGGAAGTATCTCCGCCATTGCAGTGGGAGCCGGTTCGGCAGTGATGGGCATTGCACTAAGCTATTCCATTCACATGCTGGCACACCAGAACCATGTTTCCACCGTTCAACAACTTATTAAAGAGATAGCCTATCCGCTTACGGTAGGTAGTTTCACCACCATCGGCGCATTTCTGGGATTGATATTCACCAGTTCCGATCTGTTACGCGACTTCGGATTGTTTGCCTCTCTGGCATTGGTGGGCACTACCCTCTTCTGCCTCATTTACCTGCCTCATTTTCTGAAAGGACAGGCAGACGTCAAACAGGGACGCATACTACGCATCATCGAGAAAATAAACGCTTATTCTTACGAAAAGAATAAATGGCTGGTAGGCGGCATCCTCCTCATTACAGTAATCTGTTTGTTTACTTCGCAAAAGGTGGGCTTCAACAACGATATGATGAGTCTCAACTATGAGCCCCGCCATCTCCAACAATCAGAAGAAAAATTACTGCAACTCTTCGACAACGACGAAAAGACCGTGCTTTTTGTCAGTGTGGGAAAAGACATGAATCAGGCTACCGAAACTTATGCAACAACCAATCAGAAGTTATCTATACTGAAAGAGCAGGGACTCATCAAAGAGTATGCCTCCGCCTCACAGTTTCTGATCTCTCCGCAAGAGCAGCAAAAACGCCTGAAGAAATGGAAAGATTACTGGACGGATGAAAAACAGCAACAAGTCCGTGAACAGTTGGAAACAGTTGCCGCCGAATATCGTTTCCGCCCGGGAAGCTTCGAACCTTTTTATCAATGGATGAACCAGCCTTTCGGTGAATATCATTACACCGCGCAAGGAGACGATTTATCCGGCAAGCTATTAAATGAATGGCAAACCTCTGCCGATTCCATCACCATGCTTATCAGCCAGATACGGATCAGCGAACCGAATAAGGAAGCTGTGTACCAGAACTTTAATAAAGACCCGAATGTAGTCATCTTCGACCGTTCCTATTTTGCCAACAAATGGGTATCGGCCATCAATGACGACTTTTACCTGATTCTGTACATCTCTTCTTTCCTCATATTCTTTGCACTATGGTTCTCCTACGGACGTATCGAACTTACCCTGATGAGCTTTCTCCCGATGCTAATCAGCTGGGTAATCATCTTGGGATTGATGGGAATTCTGGGGATTGAGTTCAATATTATCAACATCATCCTGTCCACCTTTATCTTTGGCATTGGAGATGACTTCAGTATCTTCATTATGGACGGGCTACAAAACAAATACCGTACAGGTCAGAAGGTGTTGAATTCCCATAAAACGGCTATCTTCTTCTCCGCCTTCACCACAGTGGTCGGTATGGGAGCACTTGTGTTTGCCAAACACCCGGCTTTGCAATCCATTTCCCTGATTTCCATTCTGGGTATGATAGCAGTAGTACTGGTGGCCTATACCATTCAGCCACTCATTTTCCGGTTCTTCATCGCAGGCCCCGCTTCCAAAGGATTACCGCCTTATACACTTATCGGATTGATACGTACCGTGTTGCTCTTCCTGCTTTTCTTTATCGGCTGCATCGTCCTCCGTATATTGATTATTCTGCTTTATCCGGTGCCTGTGCGCAAAAGCAGCAAGCAGCGTTTGGTGTGCCGCCTGATACAAATCACCTGCAAAGGAATTCTGCTACTGGCCACCGCCGTCAAAAAAGAGCACATCAACAAAACCAACGAACGCTTTGAGCAGCCGGCAATTATTATTGCTAACCACCAGTCGTTCATCGATATTCTGGTATTGCTGTCTCTGTCGTCCAAAATCCTGATGGTGACTAACCACTGGGTATGGCATTCCCCTTTCTTTGGGGCAATCATCCGTTATGTTGATTTCTATTATATAGGCGAAGGATACGAGCAATACATGGAACGAATGCGGAAAAAAGTGAAGGAGGGCTACTCCATCGCCATTTTCCCGGAAGGCACACGTACCTATAACGGAAAGATGAAACGTTTCCACAAAGGAGCATTCTATCTGGCAGAAGCATTGAAACTGGATATTCTGCCGATCCTGCTTTACGGTAATAACAAAATCATTGCCAAAGCACAGCCTTTCAATATCCGGAAAGGAATCATCTATACAGAAATACTTCCCCGTATACCACTAGACGATCTGTCTTTCGGAAGTACTTATCAGGAGCGTACCAAACGCATATCCGCTTACATGAAAGAAGTTTATGCCCGTATCTGCCGTGAACAGAACACGACGAACAATCCTGCATTCTACGAAGCTCTTATCCAAAACTATATCTATAAAGGTCCCGTCATAGAATGGTATATCCGTATCAAAGTAAAAATGGAAAAGAATTACCGGCTATTCAACCGGTTGATTCCCGTCCAAGGGCAAATCACAGACATCGGTTGCGGCTTCGGCCCGTTATGCTATATGCTGTCTCTGCTTTCCGAGGACCGGGAAATCCTGGGTATTGATTACGATGAAGACAAGATAGGGCTGGCGCAGCACGGATGGTTACGCAACGAGCATCTCCAGTTCAAGCATGGCAATGCATTGGAATATCCTCTGCCGGAAAGTGATGTCTTTATCCTGAACGACATGCTTCACTATATGAGCTACGAACATCAACAAACCCTATTGTTGAAATGTGCCGGTCGCTTACGTTCACAAGGAATGATTATCATACGCGACGGAAATTCAGCCAACGCTTCCAAGCACCGGTTAACCCGGTTCACGGAATTGCTATCCACCCGTATTTTCAACTTCAACCGGACGACCGGAGAGCTGTATTTCACCACTGAAACCCAATTACGGGAAATAGCAGTCGCCTGTGGAATGGCTGTCGAAATCATTCCTAATGACAAATATACATCAAACACCATTTACATATTTAGAAAACCGAACTAGTATGAGCAAATATGACATCATCATTATCGGCAGCGGCCTTGGCGGACTGGAATGCGGAGCGATTCTTAGCAAAGAGGGATTCAACGTATGCGTAGTAGAAAAAAATGCGCAATTCGGCGGATGCTTCCAGACTTACCAACGAAAAGGGCATCTGTTGGATACGGGTATTCATTATGTAGGAAGCCTGGATGAGGGTCAAGTGATGAACCAGTATTTCCGCTATTTCGGTATCATGGACAAGCTGAAAATAAAACGCTTGGACGATGCTGCTTTTGATACGATCTACTATAAAGGAAAAACATACGATTATGCAATGGGATACCCGCAGTTTATTGAAACCATCTGCCGTTCCTTCCCGCATGAGAAAGAAAACTTGAAATGCTATGCCGAACAGCTTCAAGCTGTCGGAAACCTGATTAGCGTAGACCACCTGAAACAAGGCACACTCGCTTTGGAGGGTATGAAATACTTTTGTACCTCTGCCGCCCACCTGATTGCGGATATCACTCCGGACCCCGCCTTACGAAATGTACTGGCAGGTTCAGCTTTACTCTACGGAGGTTTGAAAGATGTCTCCACTTTCTACCAGCATGCCATGATTAATCACTCCTATATTGAAGGCGCCTACCGTTTTGTAGACGGAAGTATGCAAGTCAGTCTGGAGCTAATCAATGTAATCCGGGCAAATGGAGGGACCGTGCTCAATAACAGTGAAGCCACCCGCATCATCGTTGAAAACGAAAAGGTACAAGGGGTTATCATCAATGGAGAAGAGCGACTGGAAAGCGACTTCGTCATCTCCAATATGCATCCCCAACGGACATTGGAGATACTGGATAAAAACCGTAGCATCAAGAATGCCTATATTTCCCGCATCCGTTCGTTGGAAAACACCTACGGCATCTTTACGCTCTACCTGATAATGAAGAAAAGAAGCACTCCCTATCAGAACCGCAACCTGTATCTGCATGCGAACAATAAAGTGTGGTATGACAAACTGCTCTATCCGGGACGGACCACCAACTGTATGATTTCCATGCAAGCGTCTTCCGAGGACAGTCAATATGCCAGTGTCATTTCCATCCTGACACCGATGTATATAGATGAACTGTCCGCCTGGAAGGACACGACTCCCGAACATCGGGGAGAAGACTATCAATCCTTCAAAAAGGAGAAAGCAAAACAGATTCTCCGCTTCATCCGGGGACATGGCATTGATCTTTCAGAAAACATAGAAGAGATGTATGCCACTACTCCATTAAGCTATCGGGACTATACAGGAACAGTGGATGGTTCCGCGTATGGGATTATCAAAGATTATAAATGTCCGCAAATTGGTTTCGTATCTACAAGAAGCCGCTTGGGAAATCTCTTTCTCACCGGGCAAAACCTGAATGTGCATGGTGCATTAGGGGTAACACTAACTGCCATGCTGACTTGTGCGGAGTTTGTAGGACAAGAATATCTGGCTAAAAAAGTAGGAAATGCATAGAATAGTCAAAAAGACACTCCAATACACGGGCTTCCTTTTCCTGTCGCTCATTGTTCTATTGATAGCCGGAATCAGCTATCTCTACTTTTCTGCGGATATGCAAACGCCCAAACATGAGCAAAGCATGACCACAGACAAAGTGATTGATATAGACAGTCTCCACCTCCGGCATTATGGAGATAACTTTCTCCGGCACAGCGACAGCGGCTTATGGGAATTATTTGTGAAAGGGGATGCTTTCCAGAGAGGAGAAGCTATCGGGAAACTGTCTTCCGACCTGCTCCACTATCAAGAAAAAGTGTTCGTGGATCAGATTCGTGAGATTGTTCCTTCAGACAGTTATCTGAAATTCCTCCGGTTCTTCATTGTATTATTCAACCGTAATCTGGGTGAGAACGTCCTCGAAGAATACCGCGACGAGATCTACGGAATCTCACTATCATGTACGCATGAATACGACTTCATCGGCACTCCTTACGAACGCCAGTTGAATTACCATTCGGCACACGACCTGGGACATGCCATGCAAGATTATATGTTAGTGGGATGCAGTTCGTTCGCCACTTGGGGAACACAAAGTGCAGATTCATCCCTGCTGATCGGACGTAACTTCGATTTCTACGTTGGAGATGCCTTCGCAGAGAACAAGCAGGTGGCTTTTTATGTACCGGAGCAAGGATACAGGTTTGCTTCCGTCGGATGGCCCGGTATGATAGGAGTGTTATCCGGCATGAACGAGACAGGTCTTACCGTGACAATTAATGCTGCCAAATCTGCTGTCCCCACAGGTTCCGCCACCCCCATTTCCATCCTGACCAGAGAGATTCTGCAATATGCAGCCACTATTGATGAAGCCTTTGCCATCGCCAAAAAACGGGAAACATTCGTCTCCGAATCCATATTGATAGGTTCTGCCAAAGATGGCAAAGCCGCGATTATCGAGAAATCTCCGGAGAAAACTGTGCTTTTCACCGGAAAAGAAGCCAATCGGCTCATCTGCACCAACCATTACCAATCGGAAGAATTCAGCAAGGACGAACGAAACATGGAAAATATCCGCACTTCCGACAGCCCATACCGTTTTGCACGATTAACGGAACTCATTAATGAGGATCTTCCGATCGATGTCTCCAAAGCCGCCTCTATCCTGCGTGACCACAAAGGCCTGCAAAACACAGACCTGGGACTGGCCAACGAAATGGCCATCAATCAGTTTATTGCCCATCATTCCGTCATCTTCCAACCGGAGAAACGGCTGATGTGGGTATCGACCTCTCCCTGGCAATGTGGGAAATACGTAGCCTATGACCTGAATAAGATATTCAAAGACACGATTGATTGGCAACACGAAATATACAGTTCCGACCTGACCATTCCGGAAGATAAATTCATCGACACACCGGAGTTCCAGCATCTTCTCACGTATAAGAAACTGACTCCGCTTTTATTGAAGAAAATCAGAAAAAAGGAACAGATAGAGGAATCTGTTTTAAAAACATACCAAGCCTCCAATCCTTCCCTATACTATGTATATGAAGTAATAGGAGATTACTACGAGGCCATGCAGCAACCTCAACAGGCCATTGCATACTGGCAACAGGCATTGAAGAAATCCATTCCCAAGTTGCAAGAGAAAGAACGTATCCAACAGAAAATTCAAAAACAATCCAAAGATGGAAAAGAATCCTGAAATTCAGTTCCGCTCACCGGAAGATATCAAAAGCTATCAGGAAGAACAGTTAGCCAAAGTGTTAGCCTACCTGCAAGCACATTCCAAGTTCTATCAACAGATGTTTGCCGAACATCACATTGATATCAATCAAATAAAGACGATTGAAGACTTGCAACAGATCCCCGTCACTACCAAGACGGACCTGCAACTCCATAACGATGATTTCATCTGCGTAGACAAAGAGGAAATTATCGACTATGTGACGACTTCGGGCACATTGGGAGATCCGGTCACTTTCGTTCTCACCTCTGAAGACCTGGACCGTCTTTCTTACAACGAATACTTATCTTTCACCACCACCGGATGCACCAAGCAAGATATTCTTCAATTGATGACTACCATCGACCGCCGTTTCATGGCAGGCTTGGCATATTATATGGGAGCCCGCGAACTGGGTATGGGAGTGATCCGTGTAGGCAACGGCATCCCGGAACTGCAATGGGACACAATTCGACGGATACATCCGACTTGTGGAATGGTAGTCCCCTCTTTCCTTATCAAACTGATAGAGTTTGCCGAAAAGAATCATATCAACCATAATACCTGTTCCATGCAGAAGTGCATCTGTATCGGAGAAGCATTGCGCAATCAGGAATTCCAGTTGAATACGCTCGGACAGAAAATACACGATAAATGGCCTGCCTTGCAGTTGTATTCCACTTATGCCTCCACCGAAATGCAGTCGTCCTTTACCGAGTGTAATGAATTCCACGGAGGGCATTTGCAACCGGAACTTATCATTGTAGAGTTTCTGGATGATAACAATCGTCCTGTGGAAGAGGGAGAAGCAGGGGAAGTGACGATCACGACGCTCGGAGTCAAAGGTATGCCGTTGCTCCGTTTCAAAACAGGTGATATTTGTTACCACCACACCGATCCCTGTGGTTGCGGGAGAAATACCATCCGCCTAAGCTCCATCCTCGGCCGGAAAGGACAAATGATTAAATACAAAGGAACGACGTTGTATCCGCCTGCATTATTCGACATTCTGGATAATATACCTTCGGTAAAAAACTATATCATTGAAGTTTATACCAATGAATTGGGAACGGATGAGATTCTGATTCGTATCGGAAGCGAGAACCGTAGCGAAGCCTTTGCCAAAGAGATTAAAGATCTGTTCCGTTCGAAAGTCAGAGTGGCGCCAAGCATCAATTTTGAATCGGCAGAGTACATTGCCAAGATACAAATGCCTCCAATGAGTCGAAAAACGATAAAATTCATTGATTTACGATAATTATTTTCTACTTTTGGAAGTTAGTAACCAACTATATCACTTTAACATTAACGTATATGAAAAAACTTATTCTATTCTTATTCTTGAGCACGAGCCTGTTCTGTTTCGGACAAGGCAAGAGTGCATTGAAAGACATTCAGTCTATTAAGTTCTATGGGGTAGACTACTCCCAAGTAAAAATTTTCGGTGCAGATGAATCACCGGCACAATTCAAAGATGCTTTCAGACGTATCAATGAACTGTTCATCACAGAAGCTAAGAAGTATAACGTAGGAAAACAATTGAAAAAAGAAGTGACAGAGATTTCACTGGATGCCGTTAATCAGGTGAACGAAAACATCGACCTGACCGAGCTAATGACTGCTAAAAGAGAATATACTCTTAGTAAAGAGCAAATCAAAGCAGCCATCAACGCATTGCCTATCCAGAAAACACCCGGAGTAGGTATGGTGTTTATCGCACAGTTCCTGGACAAATCAAACAATAGAGGTACGTATGAAGTCGTATTCTTCAATACCGAAACAAAGGAAATCATTGAAGAATGGATTACCGACGGCAAGGCACGTGGTTTCGGATTGCGCAACTATTGGGCAGGCTCTATCTATAGCGCACTCAAGAAACTATAAACAATAAAAATACAAGTATGAGAAAACTACTATTAGTACTGACCTTATTATTAAGTATCAGTACGTATGTCGCAGCACAGAATTACACAGAAGTAGTGTATTTAAAGAATGGCAGCATTATTAAAGGAGTAATCATTGAACAAGTGCCCAATGTCTCTTTAAAAATCAAAACAGGTGATGGCAGCCTCATCATCTGTCAGATGAGTGATGTGACTAAAATCACAAAAGAAGAGCGGTACACAAGAGATTATCGTAAGGATACCAACGACCGCAAAGCCGCAAGAAATACATTAAAAGGCTATAAGGGTTTCGTAGACTTTGCATATATTGGCGATGTGAGCGACTACAATGCCTCTAAAATTGAATTATCAACCACACATGGTTATCAATTCAACAATTATTTCTTTGTAGGTGGTGGCGTTGCTTTCAACTACTATACCGATGCAGATCTTTATGCAGCCCCCATCTATGCTAACTTCAGAGCTAACTTCATCAACAAAAAAGTGACTCCGTTCGCCGACGTAAAAGCCGGATATGCTGTAGGAGACATAGAAGGAGCGTATGCTTCAATAGGAGTAGGAGTACGTTTTTCTTTAAAAGGGAAAAAGGCCTTGAATTTAGCTTTGATGTATAACTTCCAAGATTATGACGCCACAACGGATTATAGTTACAGCTATGGAGGGCATTATTATCATAACAGTTGGAATGATACATGGGAGTTACATGGAGTAGGAGCTAGATTCGGATTTGAATTCTAAGCCTGTTTGCAATACAGATAAATTTCTTACCCTACTATTGCTTTTCACTAATTAATTTTGTATCTTTAGTAATTTTCATCCTTTTGAGGATAGCTAGTCACCTTATAGAATGATAAATGTCACCCTATAAGGTGACATTCGTCTTTTTATAAAGTGCCCATTGTCCCGTTACAACAGGACGACCACCCGACTGCATAAAAAGTCACTAGTTTCTGCACTGAAAAGTCTTAATCTATGCACTGAAAGACCTTAAATACAATGAAGAATAATGGAAACGTTATTGATGCGTTATATAAAGAATATTAGGAACTTTCCGTTCTCCGGCATGGTCAAACCGCCCATTGTCACAAGGATAATTAACGACTCCATTATCCGATGCACCGGACAACCAAAGAGTAGTAGATCCACCTCCATCCAAATTTAATGCATCCTCACCTCCTAAAACCCGGATCAGATGTGCCAATTCCGGAATATTCACTCCTCCTGCTTGTTCAGGAAAACGCCCGTCTACCGTTATCAACAGGACTTTTCCATCCTTAGTAGTAGCAACAGCACTACGAGGGTGCTTCGTCCGGATAAAATTCGGTTCACACGAGTTCCAATCACAAACCTGTCCGTCTTTCAACATTAACGGACCGGAAGCTAGTATCGTACCTGCTTTGCCTTTATAATTCTTTTCTATCTGTTTGTTCCAAGGAATTAATTTCATTCCCCTTTTGCGCACACTAATGGCTCCTGTGACACGCTGTTTAAACTCACTCTGCAGCGTTGTATCAATAACTTGGCGATCCGTCTTCAGGAAACAGACCGAGTTTCCCCGTTTCATGTCAAAATAGGAGCCATTAATGGCTGCAATGGCGTTATATTCAGAAGCAATCTTACTTGTTTCTTTCATTTTATCCGAAACGGCAACACCGACTTTCAAACCTGCAACAGGATCAATTTCTATCAGGCTGATAGATTGGGGACCTTGATATAATTGAGGGATAGAAGCATACTTATATACAATTCCTTTTTGAGGATTTTCTATCTTCCAACAAGCAGATACAATTGCCAATGAATCCGCTACTGTCTGCCCTTTTACCATTTCAATGGAGCACACAGCCAGGATAACGACGATTAACAAGTTTTTCTTCATAAACTAACGAATAAATGTGTTAAGTATAATATATATTAGTCTTAATGACCAGTAATATCCGTATTATAATCTTCCCGATTATATTGCCATAACAGAATAGGATATCCTTTCGCATTTACCTTGTAATACCATGAGTTTCCCCATCCTGCATCAAGGTAGTTCTGCATATTCGATAAGAACTCCTTCGACTTAGTTTCCCCATCGTGGGGTTGCTTCACACCGACTAATTCACCGGAAAATTCGGTTTTAGGTACTCCGGCATTCAAAATCTTCATATCGTCTGTTGCCCAACAATCAACAACCGTCATATTAGCTGCTCCCATGAAGGCGGCAATACGCCCCAAATTTACACCATTTTTCTTGTTTTCCACTAATTTATTCAAAGCAACGCATCTTTTAGGTGCAGTATCAAAATAAGCTCCGATACCTGCTGCTCCGGAATTCATTGAAATAACTTCACCTGCCGCATAGCAATTCTCCAATATACCACCAGCCCAGACAATACCTACTATTCCCCCGGCACGTGAATTTCCTGTTTCATTCTTCGCTGTAACTGTGGCAGTAGAATAACAATTCTTAATGGACGAATACACAGATCCGCTCGGTTTACCGATATTACCGGAAATACCGCCAATTATATCAAATCCCGATACCTTTCCGCTCGTATAACAATTTTCTACACTTCCGGTAAGTACATCCGAAGTCGGGATTTTTATCCCTACATAGCCGGCTAATATTCCGCCTCCATTTTGTGCCACAATATCTGCATCCACAATTCCCAAATTCTTGCAGACTCCACATAACACCCCGAACAAGCTGGCATAGTTACCTTGCGATTTCAAGCCTTTTATAACATGCCCGTTTCCGTCAAAATGGACGAGTCTGTCATAAGGCTCACTCACATTCAAAGCCTGCCAATCAATCCCTGACATATTCACATCGGCCTCCATTCTGAAATAAACCATTCCTTTAGAATAATTGACCTTATGCATATCCTGCATATGTCTCGCCGTTTTTATAATATAAGGATTATCCTCCGAACCGTCACCAGAGTCAAACAACTGCCCGTTGCTATGCTTCTTTACCAAGATGAAAGTCCTGACACTGCGTTGTCCGTAATGATCGAACTTTTTATTATCACACGGATAGTTGACTACATCTGTGGCTGAAAGATTACTGTCGCGTATATACATCGTTGTAGACCCTCCTCCGTCTACGTTCAAGGCATGCTGTGGTTTAAAATACTGGTTTATAAAGGAGGTAAGCTCTTTGGCAGTCATTCCTGCCGCCAAATCCGCACGACCGTCCACTGTTACCAACAAAAGTTTATTCTGTTCAGTCAAAGCCACAGCGGTACGGGGATGACGTACTCCCTGATGTCTTCGGTAATCCTCTCCATCCAGGGAATTCAGGTTGATTCCGGTTATATCTCCAATAAATGTTTCACCTACTGGTTGATAATCATCTATCAAGACTGGTGCTCCCGAGAATATGTTAGGCATTGAATTATAGGAATATGATTCCTTTGTTCCATATCCAATTTCAACCTTATAGCCGTCATAAGCTATGGCCCCTTCATGTTTCCAATATCTTAAATGCCCTTCGGGAAGAGTGATCGGTGAAATTATTGAGCCATTGACTTTTACGAAAGAGGCTTCAAGTTCATACGTACCATTAATTCCGGCTACCGCATCATGTTTCAGAGCAACGCTTGACAAAGAATCGAGTTGAGGAGCCGAAACAAACTCCAATTCGTAATCAGGACTCGACAGGTCGATTTCAAGCACATTTATTTGTTGTTGGGCATTGAAAGCCCCTTTATTATAGGAGTACCATATAAAACTCTTTCCGTCAATAGAATCTATTTTCCAGCCATCTTTGTCCTTCAATGTCGGTTCTTCAACCGGGATAGGAGGAGGAGTATAATTCTGTCCCTTTCCTATCATATCGCTGAAATCTTCATTGTCCAGTTGGCTGGAGCAGCTGATAGCTATTATAAAAAGCGTAGAAACTAGTAATATCATTATTCTATATTCTTTCATGACCGATCAAATTAAAAGTTTAAATTATCATTCCATCCCGGATTCTGTGTCAGAGCTCCATTTGTCAAAATACGGTCCTGCCTTGGAATCGGGTATAAATAGTCCCGTTCTTCATTCCACTGGCGAGGAACATCTTTATAGCAAATCACATTTCCGGATTCTCCTTCTGTCAGTTCTACCGTAACTCCAATCTCCAGATATTCAAGCGTATTGACACCACCAGGCTTTGCTCCTTTATACAAACAGACATCAATAGTCCCGTCATGATTCAGGTCATAATTACCCGGACCGGGGAAATACATTCCCAAAAACTCATCATCCATACAACTCCCCGCTTTCCAACGCATTAAATCATAATAACGGAAGCCTTCCATTAACAATTCTATGACTCTTTCACGACGGATTTCCAGTATGACCCCTTTATTCGTTTCAGAGACATTAGGATAGACATTCAGCAGATAAGGATCGGGGCCTGTATTAGCGTCACTCATATTCAGGTTCGGCATTCCTACCCTATCTCTTATTAATTTAATCGTCCTGTCAATATCATTCTGTTCCAACGTTCCCCTTTCCGCTTTGGCTTCCACATAATTCAAAAAAACCTCCGCCGTCCTGAAAATAGGAAAATCATTTTCAGACGTGTCACCAACATCATATTTAGTGGCACCCGAATATTTAATTAAATGATACCCAGTCATTGCCGAAGAGAAATTAGGCCCCGACTGTTTCGTTTCTCCCGGACGTATATATCCGGGAGTACGGATGGTCTGTGCCAAACGAGGATCCCTGTTCTGACATTCATCAAAAAATACCTTAGTGGCATATCCTTGCATGTCCGTAAAACGGGAACCGTTCTTATTCAAATACATATTTACAATCTTTTTCGATAATCCGGGTCTGCCTTTCGAAGCTGTATTTTCAAAACCTTGCACGTCGTGGCGGATATTCAGTGTCCCATTATAGTCTCTAGCCAAAACAATTTCCTGCTGAATGGCATTCAAGGAAGAAAAAAGAGTCTGATAAGGAGTACTGCCTGTTTTATACAAGCTATATCCACTATTCTTCATAAAGTCATCGGAAGCAGTAATGCACGCATCCAAATATTTTTCGTAGTCTGCTATCCCATGATACTTGCGGAAAGTGCCTTCAAACAGACAAACTCTTGACTTCAATGCCAATGCAGCCCATTTACTGACTCTGTAAAGTTCTTTATCTTTGGATAAAGTAGTAATAGCAAAATCCAAATCTTCAATGATTTTCTGCATCACAAACTCTCTGGAATCCCGGGGTTTATACAACAGTTCAGCATCAGACGAATCCAGTACTTTATCATACCAGGGGACATCTCCAAATCGCTGTACTTTCTTAAAGTAAAAATAAGCCCTGAAAAAACGGGTGATTGCATCGTACTTATTACGTACATCTTGATCTTCACAATTATGAGAATTCTCTAACAAGAAATTAAGACTTCTCAATGCCTCCCAATTCCATCCTCCACCCGTCGATGGAATGATCCGTTGCCCAGTTACCTCATCATCCAACGGAGAAACAATCAATACATCTGCATTATCTTTATAAATATCTGCTGCCGTAGGCAGTATATTATAGTAAAACTGATTACTATACAGTTGAAGTTCGTTTTCATTCTTGAAATAGGTGGTTGGAGACAAACTGTCTTCAGGATAAAGGTCCAGTTTATCACACGATATAAAAAGAATGGTAAACAACCACATAAATATGATACTAAACTTGGTTTTCATATATAGATATATTAGTTATTATCAGAATGTAATATCAATACCAAAAGAATAGGTCTTTGAGAACGGATAAGAGAGTGCATTAGTCTTACCTGTTTTCCAATTTGTTCCGGCAGCAGCCGCTTCCGGATCAATATAATCCGTATCCAGCCTGTCTAATGTGAGCAGATTCTCACCACTGAAATAGAGACGGGCTTTCTGCACATGTATCTTTGATAACCATTTAACAGGTAGCGTATATCCCACAGTCAGGTTTTTCAGTCGGCAATAGGCAAGACTTTGCAAGTATCTGTTATTAACCGATGACAAGGAACGGCCATCAGTCCATGCGATATATCCTCTGGGGCGGGGGAAATAAGCATCAGGATTGTCTACGCTCCATACGTCTGCCAAAAAATCCTTCGGAATGAAACTTGGTGCTGGTGAACTATACGGTCCCCAAAAGGCAAATGCATCACTGGATGGGTACCAGTCTTGTTTCCCCACTCCCTGAAAGAACACGGAAAAGTCAATGCCATTCCATTCTGCATTAAGTCTGATACTGTACGTATAGCGCGGAAGAGAATTACCTATAATCCGTTGGTCCTTAATATCATTAGCACTGACAGTTTGTTCGATCTTATTATTGCCATCAAGATCGAGATATTTCATGTCTCCAGCATGCAGTCCTCTATCGACAACGGCATTGTTGATGATATAGTTTACGACACTCTGGTCTACTCCATAATTAGCTGCCTCTTCATCTGTCGCAAAATAGCCATCAACCATATACCCCCATATATCTCCCAGTCTCTGACCGACATAAGGAGAGCTGATTTCTTTATTAGGGTTATCATATTTCGTAATCTTGGAGACATTATCCCCGATTCCAAACGAAACACCATAGTTAAAAGGTTTGTCCATCACATTAAAACGGTCATTCCAAGCAACGACCAATTCCCAACCTTTGGTCCTTAAGTCAGCAGCATTCATATTAGGAGATTTTGCGCCATAGACAGACGGTAATGCTTTGCCGGGCATTAGCATGTCTTTTGTATCCCTTATATAAGCATCTGCCGAAATATTCAATCTATTATTGAAGATACCGATATCAAGGCCAATATTTTTAGTAACTACGGTTTCCCATGTCAAGTCGGAAGCATTAGGAGCGGTTTCATAGGCATACGAGGCTTTTTCTTTATCACCAAACGAATAATTAAGAACTTTTCCTGTTTCTATTTGCTGCAGATAATCATAATAACCAACTTGCTGATTGCCCAAAGTTCCATAAGACAGTCGTAACTTTAGGTTATCTACTGTATTTTTCAATGCTCCATAAAAAGGCTCTTCGCTAATGCGCCATCCGGCGGAGAACGATGGGAAGAAGCCGTACCGATGGCCTTTTTTAAACCGGGAACTGCCATCGTATCTTCCGCTCGCCTCAAACAGGTATCTTCCTTTATAATCATAGTTTGCCCTATAAAAGACGCCAAATAAAGCATATTTATTCTTTCCTCCGGTGACTACTGTATTTTCTCCTTTAGCCAGATTAAAGTCATTCAATTCATCAGATAACAGTCCATCTTTACTCACAGTCAGATCTTCATAAGATTTTGTCTCATAGTTGATACCGCCTGTCAGTTTCACATTATGAGAGCCGGCAAACAAGTTACCATAAGTTCCGTAAGCATTATATGCATAATACAGATTTTTTGTATTCAACACAGTCAGTTTATTCCCTCCGCTTGTACTCTCGGGCATGGTAATCGTAACACCCGGTACCTTGGAGTATTGCATGTCTACACTTCTATTGGTACATTTCTTGTCATATTTCGAATATGTGTAATTCCCTATGATTTCAACATGTTTTACCGGATTTATAACTACTTCAAATGTGGTCATAAACTCGTCTATCTCATCTTTATTATTATGTTTCTTATTGGATAATGCAACAGTGGTACCCGCCAAAGTATAGTTCATTATATTAGTTTCATACACCAGTGTACCATCAGGATGTACAGGCACTAATATGGGCAAGGCACGATAGCTTGCATTCTTAAATATTGTATTCACTCCACCAAGTCCCGGATAGGAGTAATTCGATTTGAAATAAGAGGTATTATTACTGACGGATAACCATGGAGTCACTTTGGCTTCCAGCCTTGATTTGAAGTTATAGCGTTCATACTTATCCGGTTGTATTTTAAGAACTCCTTTCTGATTATAATATCCTCCGGAAAGCCGGAACTTCAAATGTTCACTTCCACCGGAAATGCTTACATTATGTTCATGCGTCGGACGTTTATGGTCATATAAATAATTATACCAATCAAAATTCCCATAGTATTTATACTGTCCGTTTTCAGTTACTACCCAGGGCCGTTCGGGTTGTTCCGTCTTATCATTTCTCCTGATCCACAACTCATGATAATCCTTTTCCGTATATGTGAGCAATGGTGTCCCTTGCCAGGTAGAGAAAAACATATCACTAATACCGGCCGCATAATATCCACGGGTTTCATAATCTGTCGACGTAGTTACATCACTAAAGCTGTATCGTCCGTTATAATTAAGAGTGACTTTGCCTTTTTCTCCCGTCTTTGTAGTTACCAGAATAACTCCATAGGCGGCACGTGCTCCATAAATTGCCGCAGACGACGCATCTTTTAAGACCGAAACAGAGGCGACATCATTCGGATTGACACGATTCACATCTCCCTCCACTCCATCAATAAGGACCAACGGTTTGGCAGAACCACTAATGGAATTTACACCTCTGATATTAAACGAACCTCCATCTCCCGCACGACCTGAAGAAAAAGAGACAGTCATGTTAGGAACTGCTCCTTGCAGTAATTGAGACATAGTCGAAGCAGAACGCCCTGCCAATTGATCTCCTTCTACCACAGATACAGCACCTGTCAAATTCACTTTCTTCTGTGTTCCATAACCTACAACCACCACTTCTTCCAAAGATCTGGAGTCTTCTTGCATGGTTATATTGATAACCGAATTATTCTTGACGGGAGATTCAACGCTCTTATAACCTAAAAATGAGAAAACCAATATACTATTGTCCGGAACCTCGATAGTATATCTTCCATCCATATCAGTGATGGCTCCTATTTTCTCACCTTTAACAGCTACATTACAACCGACAATAACCTCTCCCAAATCATCTTTCACAGTTCCTGTTATCTTCCGACCGGGAGTTACGTTTTTCATTTTCTCCATATTTTTCACCAGAATAATATGGTTGCCTTCCATCGTATACGAGAAACCTGTTCCTTGCAAAACTCTATTAAGAATTTCGGCAACCGTGGTTTCCCGAGTAGATACTGCTATTCGTTTGTCTAAAGCAATCTCATGCTCATTGTAAATAAACAAATAGTCTGTTTGTTTTTCAATCTGCCTGATAATGTCAGATAGTGTTGCGGTACCTTTATTCATCGTTACTTTCTGATTTTGAGAACGGACATTCAAGGAATATGTCTCAAAAACAATGAATAACAGGAAAAAGACAGTTAACCTCATAATTCTTAAAATTTGAGTACAGTGTGTTTTTCTATGGACAATACGTCCACACCAAAGATTATTTTTCATATCTTTGCCTAGAGTTATTAAGTTAATACATAAAGATTTGTAACAGATGACGAGTCTTTTTTATTGACTTCTCACATATCGGTAAGTGCTGCAACACTTACCGATATTTCTGTTTTAAACGGGCAGGTTCTCTTGCTCTCATTTTCAGTGTTTTTTTAGATTAAATACTAGGGTTAATAGATTATGATCTGATTCTTTTCGTCGTCCTGTATATAATTAAATTTGATGTATTTCTGCAATACTCTCATCACATGTTCGATTCCTTCTTTCTGGCGGAACTTACCGGTACACGGATGAGAAGTTATTTCTATGTTTTTATTAATGATCTTCACTTCATAATATTGCTCTAATTTCTTAAAGACAGTTTCCAACGGTTCATCTTTAAAAGAATAAATACCCATCCTCCACAAGAAATCATGATCCGAAGTAAAGGTCTCTTTATAAAGTTTCCCGTCTCTAACTTCCACCTTTTCATGTGGATTCAAGATTATTTCGTTTTGCGTTTCAGGATGGTATACGGTGACTTTACCTTCTATCAAAGAAGCTTCAAATAAACCGGAGTTAGGATATGCCGAGACATTGAAAGTAGTTCCCAATACTCTGATATCATATTTCTCGGTCTCAACAATAAAAGGATGTTTCTCGTTATGAGCCACTTCAAAATACCCCTCTCCTTCCAAAATCACTTTCCTCTCTTTGGCATGAAATCCGGTAGCCGGATATTTTAAAGTAGAGTTGGAGTTCAACCAGACAATTGTCCCGTCAGCCAAAACCAGGCTAGCCCTTTGCCCTGCGGGAACCGTCATCATCTGCATTTCAGTAGAGTGTTCAAACCGATACTCTTGATATTCCTTATGAATAATAAAAGCAATCATGGCAATGACTGCCGCTATCTTCATAGAGGCCCAAAGATAACGCATCATAATTTTCTTATTTTCCGCCTTTTTTTCTTGCAAATTACCATTCCAGATAGTAGCGTCATAAATATGACGCATTTGCATCAGTTGTTCACGGTGTTCTTCACTTTCTTTCATCCAGCGCACGACTTCTCTCTTTTCTTCGGGAAGAGCATCTCCTGCAAGATATTTATTTAATAGTTTCGTATCCATACTTTTTCCTTGGGGTTAAGACATAAGCTTTTTGAGGGCTTACATATATAAGACACGCCACTTACAAACTTCACTAGAAGAAAAATAAAAAAAGTGCTTTGAGGTCCTTCATTTGTTCATCAATGCCGAGGAGGATATGCATCAATGCCGAAGGAGAACTTTATCGGTAAGGTATTCTATTAGAAAAAAAGTAGAGTATAAAGGTAATCTTTGAGGTTCTTCCTTAAAGCTTGCAACGCTTTGCCAATATGATAGTCTACCCCTTTCACTGTCACATTTAATGATTCAGCGATTTCTTTCATCGATTTATTCTCATATCGACTCATCATAAATGCCCTTCTTGTTTTTTCCGGCAATTCATTTAAAGTATGATTAACAATGGCGATTATTTCTTCAGAGAAAAGTTGGTTAGGATCGGAAGAGTCAAGAGAAGAGATACGGAAATCAAGTTCGTAAAGTTCATCATCCAGGATGTTTTCCCTGGCCTCCATCCGCAGATGCTCATTTCGCAGGTAGTTTAAGGCCTGATTCTTTACCACAGTCATCAAAAAAGCACGGATATTTTTCACCTCTTCAGTCTTCATCGTACTCCATAAAGTTATCATTGCCTCAGAGGCTATATCTTTCGACTGCATCTCATCGTGAAGATAGGATTTAGCAAACAAGAAACAACGTTGATAATACTCAATATAGATATCATCAAATGTCATATTAGAGCTTATGGCACCGTTTTGTCTTCTCATTCTAGCGTATTTCTCACCTGTTTAGACTTTTGTTAACGAAGCAAAGATAGCTAAAAGAAGTTATCTTCCAAAAGCCAGTCTTGAAATATTTTCGTCTTATCTACTATACACTTCCGCTTTTTTTCGTACTTTTACCCCTTGTTGGAAAGAAGTGCCTTTTCAACCCTTGAGAACAGAAAAAGAAAAAACAATATATAAAATGAATCACAAATGGAATTATCGACCCATTACACCCGAACAGGCAGAGACAAGCCAGACATTGGCCCAGGAACTAGGGATTAGCCCGATACTTGGACAACTTTTGGTGCAGCGGGGAATTACAAAGGCAGCAGATGCCAAGAAGTTTTTCCGCCCGCAATTGCCCGACCTGCATGATCCGTTCCTGATGAAGGATATGGATATTGCAGTAGAACGTCTGAACAGGGCGATGGGAAAGAAAGAACGTATTCTAATTTATGGAGATTATGACGTAGACGGTACTACTGCCGTAGCATTGGTCTACAAGTTTATTCAACAGTTCTATTCGAACCTTGATTATTACATACCCGACCGATACAATGAAGGGTATGGCATTTCTAAAAAAGGAGTGGACTATGCCGCAGAAACCGGTGTAGGACTGATTATTGTACTCGATTGTGGAATTAAAGCAGTAGAAGAAATCACTTATGCCAAAGAGAAAGGGATTGATTTCATCATCTGCGATCATCATGTACCGGATGATGTGCTTCCGCCTGCCGTAGCTATTCTGAACGCCAAACGCCTAGACAATACGTACCCGTACACTCACCTTTCTGGTTGTGGAGTCGGTTTCAAGTTTATGCAGGCATTCGCTATCAGTAACGGTATCGAGTTCCACCACCTGATTCCTTTGCTGGATATTGTAGCTGTGAGTATTGCATCGGACATCGTTCCGATTATGGGTGAAAACCGTATCCTCGCCTACCACGGTCTGAAGCAACTGAACAGTAACCCGAGCATTGGTATGAAGGCTATTATCGACGTATGCGGACTTTCTGAAAAGGAAATCACCGTCAGCGATATTGTGTTTAAAATCGGACCGCGCATCAATGCATCAGGACGTATTCAAAACGGAAAAGAAGCCGTAGACCTGCTGACGGAAAAAGATTTCTCGGTAGCACTTGAGAAAGCCGGACAAATCAACCAGTACAACGAAACCCGGAAAGACCTCGACAAGAGTATGACGGAAGAGGCAAACAACATCGTTGCCAATCTGGAAGGATTAGCGGATCGCCGCTCCATCGTGCTCTACAACGAAGAATGGCACAAAGGCGTGATCGGCATCGTAGCTTCCCGTCTGACAGAAGTGTACTACCGCCCTGCCGTGGTACTGACCCGGACGGATGATATGGCAACAGGTTCCGCACGTTCAGTTTCCGGCTTCGACGTATATAAAGCAATCGAGCATTGCCGCGACCTGCTGGAAAACTTCGGGGGACATACATACGCCGCCGGACTGTCGATGAAAGTGGAAAACGTGAATGCCTTTACCAAACGATTCGAAGAATACGTTTCACAGCATATCTTACCGGAACAAACCAGTGCCGTTATCGAGATTGATGCTGAAATAGATTTCAGGGATATTTCATCCAAGTTCTTCAGCGACCTGAAAAAGTTTAATCCTTTCGGTCCTGATAACACGAAACCTATTTTCTGCACTCATCATGTTTATGATTACGGAACAAGTAAAGTGGTGGGACGCGATCAGGAACATATCAAACTCGAACTGGTCGATAATAAATCGAATAATGTAATGAACGGTATCGCGTTCGGACAGAGCTCACACGTACGTTATATCAAAACGAAACGCTCGTTCGACATCTGTTACACCATTGAAGAAAACACGCACAAGCGTGGTGAAGTACAACTTCAAATCGAGGATATAAAGCCGATTGAATAAGTATCAGGAGATATTAAAGCAATATTGGGGATATGACTCCTTCCGCGACTTGCAGGAGGAGATCATCACCAGTATCGGCGAAGGCAAAGATACACTGGGACTTATGCCGACCGGAGGCGGTAAGTCCATCACTTTTCAAGTGCCTGCTCTCGCCCAGGAAGGGATTTGCATTGTCATTACTCCTCTCATCGCCCTGATGAAAGATCAGGTGCAAAACCTGCGTAAACGCGGCATCAAGGCGCTTGCCATCTATTCAGGCATGACACGGCAGGAGATTCTCACTGCTCTTGAGAATTGCATCTTCGGTAATTATAAATTCCTCTATATTTCTCCGGAACGTCTGGACACGGACATATTCCGTACCAAACTGCGATCAATGAAAGTCTCCATGATTACGGTCGACGAAAGTCACTGTATCTCACAATGGGGATATGACTTCCGTCCTGCTTACCTGAAAATTGCCGAAATACGGACATTGCTACCGGGAATTCCGGTACTGGCACTTACGGCGACCGCCACTCCGGAAGTAGTGAAGGATATTCAAGCTCGCCTGGATTTCCGTGAAGAGAATGTTTTCCGCATGAGCTTCGAACGGAAAAACCTGGCGTATATCGTCCGGCAAACGGATAACAAAACTCAAGAGCTGTTGCATATCTTACGAAAGATACCCGGCAGCGCCATTATCTATGCCCGCAACAGACGGCGCACCAAGGAAATCACCGAGTTACTGGTAAACGAAGATATTACCGCCGACTTCTATCACGCCGGACTGGATAATGCCGTAAAAGATCTCCGCCAAAAACGCTGGCAAAGCGGAGAAGTTCGTGTAATGGTAGCGACAAATGCCTTTGGAATGGGGATTGATAAACCCGACGTGCGCATCGTATTGCATCTCGATCTCCCCGACTCTCTCGAAGCTTACTTCCAAGAAGCCGGTCGTGCAGGAAGGGATGGTGAAAAAGCGTATGCTGTAATCTTATACACCAAAACGGACAGAACGACGCTGCACAGGCGCGTTGTGGATACTTTCCCTGACAAGGAGTATATTCTCAATGTCTACGAACATTTGCAGTATTACTATCAGATGGCAATGGGCGACGGTTTCCAATGTGTCCGCGAGTTTAATCTGGAAGAGTTTTGCCGGAAGTTCAAATACTTCCCGGTTCCGGTGGACAGTGCACTGAAAATATTGACTCAAGCCGGCTATCTGGAATATACGGACGAACAGGATAATGCCTCTCGTATTCTTTTCACGATTCGCCGGGACGAACTATACAAATTGCGAGAAATGGGAACGGAAGCCGAAGCACTGATACAGACGATTCTCCGCTCTTACACCGGAGTATTCACCGACTATGCCTATATCAGCGAAGCAACCCTGTCCATACGTACCGGACTGACCCGCGAACAAATTTATAATATACTGGTCACGCTTACCAAACGTCGTATCGTGGATTACATTCCGCACAAAAAGACACCTTATATTATATACACCCGCGAACGGCAGGAACTTCGTTTTGTGCATATTCCTCCTTCCGTCTACGAAGAACGCAAAGCCCGGTATGAAGCCCGCATCAAAGCGATGGAAGAGTATGTCACTTCGGAGAATGTGTGCCGGAGCCGGATGCTGCTCCGTTACTTCGGAGAGAAGAACGAGCACAACTGCGGACAATGCGATGTTTGTCTTAGTCACCGTGCAACCGATGCCCTGACCGAGAATTCTTTCGATTTCGAGGAACTGAAAAAGAAAATATCAGAATTACTCACCCAGAAACCGCTGACACCAATAGAAATAGCCGATAAGATAGAAGCGGAAAAAGAGAGCATCAGCGAAGTCATCCAATATTTATTGGAGGAAGGCGAATGGAAGATGCAGGATGGAATGATACATATTTCAAAATAAGTTACTACCTTTGCAAAGTAACTCAAAAATAACACACCATGCCGAACTTTTTTAAATCTTTCTTCTCCGGTAAGTCGGAAACTCCGGAAAGTGAAAAACAGAAAAACGATCAGAAAAATTTCGAGATTTTCAAATACGACGGTTTACGTGCGCAACGCATGGGACGTCCGGATTATGCAGTAAAATGTTTTATCGAAGCTCTTGCCATCAAGGAAGAGTTTGAAACAATGGGCTATCTTAGCCAACTCTACATCCAGATGGGGGAAACGGCAAAGGCCCGCGAGCTATTGGAAAAGATGGCTGCTATGGAACCTGACGTCACAAGCACTTTCCTGACACTGGCCAATGTATGCTTCATCCAGGAAGATTATCAGGCTATGGAAGAAGCTGCCAATAAAGCGATTGCCATCGAAGAAGGAAATGCCGTGGCTCATTATCTATTAGGGAAAGCCCGTAAGGGACAGGATGACGACCTGATGACTATTGCCCATCTCACCAAAGCAATCACTTTGAAAGATGATTTCATTGAAGCTCGCCTATTACGTGCGGAAGCATTGATGAACCTGAAACAGTATAAAGATATGATGGAAGATATAGATGCTGTGCTCGCCCAAAATCCGGAAGAAGAGACAGCCATGCTCCTGCGTGGAAAAGTGAAAGAAGCAGACGGTAAGGACGAAGAGGCAGAAGAAGATTACAAACTGGTGACGGAAATAAACCCGTTCAACGAACAGGCATACCTTTATTTAGGGCAACTTTATATCAACCAGAAAAAACTGACGGAAGCCATCGGCCTGTTTGATGAAGCCATCGAGCTGAATCCGAACTTTGCGGAAGCCTATAAAGAACGCGGACGCGCTAAATTACTGAATGGTGATAAGGACGGTTCGGTAGAGGACATGAAGAAATCTCTGGAATTGAATCCGAAAGAGGAAGCTGGTCTGAACGGAGAATTCAAGAACCTAGGACCAAAGCCTGAAGCACTTCCCGGCATCTTTTAATTGCTTTGTAAGATATATTATCATAAAAGTAGTGGTTGTTTCCATTTTGGAAACAACCACTACTTTGTATATATAGAACTCCAACTAAAAAGAACTCAATTCTACAACCCAGGAATATTCAGCCTAGCCCTCCTGTATCTTATACCCTTTTCATTCTTTTTAGCCGGAAAAACAAAAAAAGTATCGTTTTTTGTTTGCATCTAACAGAAAATTATTACTTTTGCCCCAGAATTAAAAACCAAAGCAAAAAAGATAGATTCTAATGAAATCATTTACTTATGCATATTACTTCTTTTTTTACTTTTACTTTAGCAACAAAGTAGAGCGGGAGTTTGTATGTATCAAGTGACAGTGATGCTTAAGGACTGAATAGAGAAATCAATCATATGAATCCCGCTCCAATATGGACGCGGGATTTTTTTATATAATACATTTAGAACAATGAAAAAGATAGCAATTCAAGGAACACTCGGCTCATATCATGATATCGCCGCACACAAGTACTTCGAGGGAGAAGAAATAGAGTTAATCTGTTGTGCCAACTTCGAAGATGTGTTTACTTCGATACGGAAAGACAGCCAGGTTATCGGAATGCTAGCCATCGAGAATACGATTGCGGGAAGTTTGTTGCACAACAATGAATTGTTGAGACAAAGCGGCACACAGATTATCGGTGAATACAAACTGCGCATCTCGCACAGTTTTGTCTGTCTCCCCGATGAGAACTGGGAAGATCTGACAGAAGTCAACTCCCACCCTATCGCCCTGATGCAGTGTCGCGAATTTCTGAATCAACATCCGCAGTTGAAAGTGGTGGAAGGTGAAGATACGGCCCGCAGCGCAGAAATCATCAAGAATGAAAATCTGAAAGGACACGCTGCCATCTGCTCCAAAGCAGCAGCTGAACGTTACGGCATGAAAGTCCTTCAGGAAGGTATTGAAACGAACAAGCACAACTTCACCCGTTTTCTGGTTGTTGCCGATCCCTGGCAAGTAGACGAACTCCGCCAACATCATGCCAATGCAACCAACAAGGCAAGTATCGTATTCACTCTTCCACACACGGAAGGCAGCCTGTCACAGGTTTTATCCATTCTATCGTTCTATAATATCAATCTGACCAAAATTCAATCGTTACCTATCATCGGACGGGAATGGGAATACCAGTTTTACGTAGATGTAGCTTTCAACGATTATCTAAGATACAAGCAGTCTATTGCTGCAATCACTCCATTAACCAAAGAACTTAAATTATTAGGCGAATATGCAGAAGGAAAGTCAAACGTATAAAATCGCTCCTGCCGACAGATTGGCAAGTGTTAGCGAATACTACTTCTCAAAGAAGCTAAAAGAGGTAGCACAGATGAATGCAGAGGGAAAGGATGTTATCAGCCTCGGTATCGGAAGCCCCGATATGCCTCCCTCAAGGGAAACCATCGAAACATTGTGCAACAATGCTCATGATCCCAACGGACACGGTTACCAACCGTATGTAGGTATCCCTGAACTGCGCAAAGGCTTCGCTGCCTGGTATCAACGCTGGTATGGAGTGGAACTGAATCCGAATACGGAGATACAGCCTTTAATCGGCTCTAAAGAAGGAATTCTCCATGTTACGCTGGCATTCGTCAATCCGGGTGAGCAGGTGCTAGTCCCGAATCCGGGATACCCTACCTATACTTCTTTGAGTAAAATACTCGGAGCGGAAGTTATCAACTACGACCTGAAAGAAGAAGATGGCTGGATGCCTGACTTCGAGGCACTGGAAAAAATGGATCTTAGTCGCGTAAAACTGATGTGGACCAACTATCCCAACATGCCGACGGGAGCCAATGCAACTCCGGAAATCTATGAACGTCTCGTTGACTTTGCCCGTCGCAAGAATATCGTAATTGTGAATGATAATCCATACAGCTTCATTCTGAACGAAAAACCTATCAGTATCCTAAGTGTACCGGGAGCCAAAGACTGTTGCATCGAGTTCAATTCTATGAGCAAGAGCCACAATATGCCCGGCTGGCGTATCGGCATGCTGGCGTCAAACGCGGAATTCGTACAATGGATATTGAAAGTGAAAAGTAATATCGACAGCGGTATGTTCCGTGCTATGCAACTGGCTGCAGCAACTGCTCTTGAAGCCGAAGCGGACTGGTATGAAGGCAATAACGAGAATTACCGCAACCGTCGTCACCTCGCCGGTGAGATTATGAAAACATTGGGATGCACCTACGACGAAAAACAAGTAGGAATGTTCCTTTGGGGAAAGATTCCCGCTTCCTGCAAAGATGTAGAGGAACTGACAGAAAAGGTGCTGCATGAAGCAAGAGTGTTTATCACTCCGGGATTTATCTTCGGCAGTAACGGAGCAAGGTATATTCGTATCTCACTTTGTTGCAAGGACAATAAGCTGGCAGAAGCTCTGGAAAGAATTAAAAGAATCTAACCTCTCCCAAAGAGAGAACGACAGTAGAATGAGACAGAACAATTTCAATGAAAACAAGTTATTAAAAGAATAAAAACAAATAAGAATATGGAACTCGAATCAATTTTATTACCGGGCGTTGAAGCTAAAAGACCGATTGTCATTGCCGGCCCATGTAGCGCAGAAACGGAAGAACAAGTAATGGATACAGCCAAACAACTGGCTGCTAAAGGACAAAAAATATATCGTGCCGGAATCTGGAAGCCGCGTACCAAACCGGGAGGTTTCGAAGGTATCGGTGTAGAAGGTCTTGCCTGGTTGAAAGAGGTGAAGAAAGAAACTGGAATGTATGTTTCTACGGAGGTAGCAACAGCCAAACACGTTTACGAATGTCTGAAAGCGGGAATCGATATTCTTTGGGTAGGTGCACGCACCACTGCCAATCCTTTCGCCGTACAGGAAATCGCTGACGCACTGAAAGGGGTTGATATCCCTGTATTGGTTAAGAACCCGGTGAACCCGGATCTCGAATTATGGATCGGAGCACTGGAACGTATCAACAACGCTGGTTTGAAGCGTCTGGGTGCTATCCACCGAGGTTTCAGCAGTTATGACAAAAAGATCTATCGGAATCTTCCCCAATGGCATATTCCTATCGAACTGCGCCGCCGCATCCCTAATCTTCCGATTTTCTGTGATCCGAGCCATATCGGTGGAAAACGTGAGTTGGTTGCACCGCTTTGCCAACAGGCTATGGACTTGAATTTCGACGGTCTGATTGTAGAAAGCCACTGCAACCCGGATTGCGCATGGAGCGATGCTTCTCAACAAGTTACTCCGGACGTACTCGACTATATCCTCAATCTGTTGGTAATCCGTACGGAAACACAGTCTACCGAAAGTCTGGCACAACTCCGTAAACAGATTGATGAATGTGACGACAATATCATTCAGGAATTAGCAAAAAGAATGCGTGTGGCCCGTGAAATCGGTACTTACAAAAAGGAGCACGGAATCACAGTTCTTCAAGCCGGACGTTACAATGAGATTCTGGAAAAACGTGGCGCGCAGGGCGAACAATGCGGTATGGACAGCGAGTTTATGAAGAAGATTTTCGAAGCCATCCACGAAGAATCAGTTCGTCAACAGATGGAAATTATTAATAAGTAGTTAGAGTGAAGGTGTGTCATAATGAATAATAAAACGCAGATTAACGCAAATTATCGCAGAAATAATTTTATAAGTCGTTGATTAATATATCAATATAGTTGAAATAATCTGCGATAATTTGTGTTTTGACACACTCTCACTAAATAATAAACATTATGAGAATATTAATCCTTGGAGCCGGTAAAATGGGCTCCTTCTTTACTGATATTTTGAGCTTTCAACACGAGACGGCCGTGTTCGACGTCAACCCGCACCAGTTGCGTTTCGTCTATAACACGTATCGTTTCACTACATTGGAGGAGATTAAGGAATTTGAACCGGAACTGGTTATTAATGCTGTTACAGTGAAGTACACATTGGATGCCTTTCGCAAAATACTGCCTGTATTACCGAAAGACTGTATCATTAGTGACATTGCCTCTGTAAAAACAGGATTGAAGAAGTTCTACGAAGAAAGTGGTTTCCGCTACGTTTCCAGTCACCCTATGTTTGGCCCGACTTTCGCAAGTCTTAGCAATCTAAGCAGCGAAAATGCCATCATCATCAGTGAAGGCGACCACCTGGGAAAAATATTCTTCAAAGACCTCTACCAGACATTACGGTTGAACATCTTCGAATATACATTTGATGAGCACGACGAAACAGTAGCCTACTCGCTTTCTATTCCGTTCGTATCGACGTTCGTATTTGCTGCCGTAATGAAACATCAGGAAGCCCCGGGAACTACGTTCAAAAAGCACATGGCAATCGCCAAAGGGCTGCTAAGCGAAGATGATTACCTGCTTCAGGAAATACTGTTCAACCCACGCACTCCGGGACAAGTGACTAATATCCGGACAGAATTGAAAAACCTTCTCGAAATCATCGAAAACAAGGATGCGGAAGGTATGAAAAAGTATCTGACGAAGATCCGGGAAAAGATTAAATAATCAATACCGGTGCCAAGATTTAACGATCCCCTGCAAAAAAGTTCTTTGCAGGGGATTTTTTTATGTGTACCTTTGTATCCGCAAAAACGGATTCACAGGAGAAAGAATGATAGATCAAATTACCATAGACCGGATATTGGACGCGGCACAAATTATGGATGTCGTTTCGGATTTTGTCACCCTGCGCAAACGTGGTGTCAATTATGTCGGTTTATGTCCGTTCCACAGTGATAAAACCCCATCTTTTTATGTCTCTCCCGCTAAAGGATTATGCAAATGTTTTGCTTGTGGAAAAGGTGGAAATGCCGTGCATTTCATTATGGAACACGAGCAGATGTCTTATCCGGAAGCATTGAAGTACCTTGCCAAGAAATATAATATTGAAATCAAGGAGCGGGAATTAAGCGATGAAGAGAAGTTTGTGCAAAGCGAACGCGAAAGTCTGTTTATCGTTAATAACTTTGCACGCGACTATTTCCAGAATATACTAAAAAATCATGTAGACGGGCGTAGCATCGGTATGGCCTATTTCCGCAACCGTGGCTTTCGCGACGACATCATTGAGAAATTCCAATTAGGTTACTGCACTGAAGCCCACGATGCATTCGCCAAAGAAGCAATCCAAAAAGGATATAAGAAAGAGTACTTGGTAAAAACAGGACTTTGCTACGAAACGGACGACCACCGGTTACGGGATCGTTTTTGGGGGCGTGTTATTTTCCCTGTACATACGCTTTCCGGCAAAGTGGTGGCTTTTGGCGGACGTGTACTTGCCAGTGCTACGAAAGGGGTCAAAGTCAAATATGTCAATTCGCCCGAATCGGAAATTTACCACAAAAGTAACGAGTTATACGGTATATATTTTGCCAAACAGGCTATTGTAAAACAAGACCGTTGCTTTTTGGTTGAAGGCTACACGGACGTAATCTCCATGCATCAATCCGGCATAGAGAATGTGGTTGCTTCCTCGGGAACAGCCCTTACACCGGGACAAATCCGTATGATTCACCGGTTTACCAACAACATGACTGTGCTTTACGACGGTGACGCAGCAGGTATCAAGGCTTCTATCCGGGGAATTGACATGTTATTGGAGGAAGGTATGAATATCAAAGTCTGTCTTCTTCCCGATGGGGACGACCCGGACTCTTTTGCCCGCAAGCATAACTCAACGGAATTTCAGACTTTTATCTCGGAACATGAAACGGACTTTATCCGCTTCAAAACGAACTTGCTACTGGAGGATGCAGGAAAAGATCCCATCAAGCGTGCGGAACTGATTGGTAATCTGGTGCAAAGTATTTCTGTCATCCCTGAAGCAATTGTCAGAGACGTCTATATCAAAGAATGCGCGCAGCTACTTCATGTAGAAGATAAGCTGCTAGTATCAGAAGTTGCCAAAAGACGGGAAACTCAAGCAGAGAAGCGAGCTGAACAAACGGAACGGGAACGCCGGATGGCTGAAAGAACGGCTATGATGTCACAGGGCAGCACATCTCCTGAAGATGTTCCAATACCTAATGGAGATATTCCGTTACCTCCTGAAGTGGATGGCGGATATACAGATGTTCCTCCTGCTCTGCAGGAAGACAGTTATGCTTCCTTTATTCCGCAGGAAGGAAAGGAAGGGCAGGAATTCTACAAATTCGAGCGACTGATATTACAGGCGGTAGTTCGTTATGGAGAGAAAATCATGTGTAACCTGACCGATGAAGAAGGAAACGAAATTCCGGTAACCGTCATAGAGTATGTGGTTAATGATTTGAAAGAGGACGAGTTAGCCTTCCATAATCCGCTGCACCGCCAAATGTTATCGGAAGCTGCTGCACACATGCACGATTCCAACTTCATTGCCGAACGTTATTTCCTGGCACATCCTGATCCGGTAATCAGTAAATTGAGTGTAGACTTGATTAATGTGCGTTATCAGCTTAGTAAATATCACTCCAAGTCCCAAAAGATTGTGACGGATGAAGAGCGGCTCTATGAAATGGTTCCGATGTTAATGATTAACTTCAAGTATGCAATCGTAACAGAGGAATTGAAGCACATGCTTTATGCCCTCCAAGATCCTGCTCTTGCCCATGATAATGAGAAATGCGACTCACTTATGCAACGCTATAATGAGTTGAGAACCGTACAAAGCATCATGGCAAAGCGGTTGGGAGATCGCGTCGTTTTACGATAAACTTATTTGTTTAGTGAGCAGAAAATAGATTATACTCTTCCGTGTTGAATCAGATTCATAAACTCTTCACGAGTCTTTGCCTGATTGAAAGCTCCGGTAAAGTCAGAAGTAGTAGTAATAGAGTTTTGTTTTTCTACACCACGCATCTGCATACACATGTGTTTGGCTTCCACCACCACCATTACTCCCAGTGGATTCAGCGTTTCCTGAATGCACTCTTTGATTTGCAGTGTCATGCGTTCCTGCACTTGCAGACGATGAGAGAATATATCGACTACACGGGCAATCTTACTCAACCCTGTGATATAGCCATTAGGAATATAAGCCACGTGCGCCTTTCCGTAGAACGGCAACATGTGATGTTCGCAAAGAGAGAAGAAATCGATATCTTTCACAATCACCATCTGGCTATATTCTTCCTGGAATTTAGCAGAGCGAAGCACTTCGTGAGGGTCCATGTGATACCCTTTCGTCAAGCTTAACATCGCCTTAGCCACCCGTTCCGGAGTTTTCAATAACCCTTCCCTTTCGGCATCTTCACCCAACAAAGTTATAATACTACGATAATGACTCTTCAACTCCTCCAGATTCGGAGAAACAATTTCTTCTTTTTCTAACATGATACAATTATAAAGGAATATTGATCTGGTCTCTTACAATAGAAACCTCTTTGAATACACCGGTAGCTTTCAACCGACGCATCATTGCGTCCGCTTCTTCAATGCTACGGAAATCACCTACACGACAAAGCCAACGAGGCGGATTGAACGAAGTATATACCGTCAATTCAGGAAAATACTCTTTCACACGCGATGCTACATGATAAGCATCATTCTTCGCCTGACGAGTATTGTTACCGGCATACGCCTGGATTCTGAATCCGGAAGTCTTTATTACTTTCTGTTCACCTGTTGCAGGACGTTCCATACCTATCAGAGCCTCGATGCGGGGATCTTGATGGATAGTCACCTTCCCTTGCCCCGGAATGTTACGTTCCAGACTCTTGATAATACTTTGCGCTTGCGCAAAAGTAGCTGTCAAAACAAACAATAGGGTAAGTAAAACTTTCATTATTAAACAGTTGATTGTTGATAAATGATAAATGACAGTTAGAGAATGACAGTCGGAAAATGATAGTTGAAAAGATAAACGATAGTCGATAGCAGGCTATACTACATAGCAACTATCAACTATCATTTATCAACTATCATTTAATTGAAGGCATCAATGATACCTTTGAAATCAGATACTTTCAAAGCAGCACCACCAATCAAACCACCATCAACGTCCGGGTTAGCGAACAGTTCTTTAGCGTTAGAAGGTTTGCAACTACCACCGTAAAGGATAGAAGTATTGTCTGCGATTTCTTTACCATACTTGTTAGCTACGATAGAACGGATGAAAGCATGGATTTCCTGTGCTTGTTCAGGAGAAGCAGTTTTACCTGTACCGATAGCCCAAACCGGTTCGTAAGCCAATACAATCTTAGAGAAGTCTTCAGCAGACAGAGAGAATACAGATTCCATCTGTGCAGCTACCACTTCGTTCTGCTTGTTAGCTTCGCGTTCTTCCAACACTTCACCGATACAGAAAATCGGAGTCAGACCGTTAGCCAAAGCCAATTTTACTTTTTCTTCCAGAATAGCAACTGTTTCACCATAGTAAGCACGACGTTCAGAGTGACCCAGAATGACATATTTTGCACCAGTAGAAGCAACCATAGCAGCTGATACTTCGCCGGTATATGCGCCTGACTCCTTGTCTGCACAGTTTTCTGCACCTACACCAATCTTGGCAGCGTCTACCAAAGGAGTAACAGATGCCAGGTGGATAAACGGAGTACAGATGATTACATCACAGTTAGGCTTTTCGTTAGCCAATGCTTCGTTCAATTCTTTAGCCAAAGCGATACCCTCTTGAAGGGTTTTGTTCATTTTCCAGTTTCCTGCAACAATGTTCTTTCTCATTTTGTTTTTTATTTTAAAGGGTTAATAAATTTACGATTTCACGATTGACAATTGAACGATCGGAATTAGCGTTCGTTACAGAGGCCGCTCGTTATCATTTATTTTTTTTATTCTTGTTCTTCTATTTTCGGATTCTCCGTTTTTAATTCTTTGCTTTTCATCTCTTCCTCTTGTTGCTTCCGCTTCGCGTTTTTCCGTTCTCTGCGGCGAACGACCAAAACATCCACCCCAAGCACTAACAACAATGGAATAACAAACCATAAGAATACATATCCTACCGTATGAGTGTCACTGCTCACCTTCTGCTTTCCTAACGGCAGATTTTCCAGTTTGTCCGTCAGCACATATTCATCCGGTATATCCTCATCGCTCCATTTATTCAAAATTGTTCCGTTCTTAATCAGTATCAATCCCGGATTGGAACGAACCATCGTCTTTAATGTAATATCATCCATCTGACAGAAAGGATATTCGGCTCCCGTCTTGTCCTTCCACAATTCGATCTGTTCTTCCGGTGAAGAAGTGAGGCAATAAAACTTATAGCCATGCTCCACCGAATAGTCATATATCTCATTAATCAAATCAATGTTACTATCATCCGCCTCTTCAATCCGATGGGCAACCAACAGGAAGGTGTATCCTATATCCGTCAATACATCGTCTGTTATATCTTCGCCCGTATTCAGATCAATCATAGAGAAATCGTGAATAGCCGGTTCATATCCTTTTTCCTTCAGGATTGTCCGTGTATCGACAAATGTCCAGGTACTATCCGGATAGTTATCCAACGTAAATTCTTTCTTCTCTCCGTTCTTTTCCAAGATAAAGATGCTTTCATATACACTCGGTTTCGCTCCTTCGGGCATTGTCATTCCTTCCAGAATATTCTTTCCGATCTTGTAAGGACGAAAGTCTAAAACAGGCAGACGGTCCAGACAATAGAACGACAAAGTAAATACAAAGAACAACGTATAGAGAGAAACCAGCCACTCCATTTTCACACTGATAAAACGAACCAGCATCCTTCTGTGACGGAAAGCCATCATTGCTGCAAACAGCAGAACTATATTCTTACCGAATGTCTCCCAGTTCGTCAACACCCATGCATCTCCAAAACAGCCACAGTCCGAAACCGGATCAAAGATGGCAAGATACAAGGTCAGTGGTGTCATGAAAATCATCAGCATCAAAGCCAACGAAGTAGCCAATGTTCTTCTGGTAGCAAAAAATAAGGAGATACCGATAAAAAACTCAACGGCTGACAAGATGATGCCTCCCAATAAAGGGAAGAATGAAGGGAACCAGGAAGCCATTCCGAATGCGGTCAGATAATCCTGGATCTTATACTGGAACCCCAGTGGATCAACTGCCTTTACAAATCCGGAAAAGATGAACGATGCCGCCAAAAGAAAGCGACACGTATTCGCCACTACCTCCTGAATGATATGTAAGTTCTTATCCTTCAAATTCTATCTTAATCAGTCCGAAAACAGAGTAATTAATCATATCCATATAATTGGCATCAATTCCCTCTGACACCAATGTGTTGCCGGCCAGGCTCTCAATCTGCTTAGTACGGTAAATCTTCATCAAGATCAAGTCTGTGTAAGAGCTGACACGCATGCTCCGCCAGGCTTCATCATAATCATGGTTTTTGGCAAGCATCAGGTCTAATGCCTCTTTTGCATACTTATCGTATAAAGCCATCGCTTCTTCATTGCTGATGTCGGCAGACTCGGCATAACCCAGTTCCAACTGGATGAGCCCGACAATGCCATAATTGACAATCGCAATAAATTCAGCACGGATTCCCTCATCAATCAAGGTCACTCCTTTGGTTTCAATACTACGAATCCGATTGGCTTTAATAAAAATCTGGTCAGTCACCGAAGCCGGACGCAGGATACGCCATGCAGGCCCGTAATCGTGCAGCTTCTTGGAAAATAAGTCACGGCACAAAGCGATGACATGTTCAAATTGTTGCTTGGTATCTTTCATCTTCTTCCAAATAGTGCGCAAAGGTAACAATAATTAAGTAAAAACAGAAAGAGGGCACTCTAAATTATATTAAAGTGCCCTCTCCTAAAGATATTGTATTACTGTTTTATAAGCTATATTTTTTATGAACAACGCAAAACCTGTCCGATACGCAAAGTAGTGGTCGGTTTGATACGGTTCAGTTTGCAAAGCGTGCTGACTGATACGCCACGCAATTTAGCAATGCGGGACAATGTATCGCCACTCTTCACCTTATGATAACGGATAGTACCGTCAGCCACTTGGGTATCATGAGAGCCTGCACGTTTCACACCTTTTGTTTTGCGGAACGTATAAGTATCGGCAACGATATCCTGTTTTGGAAAGTCAAACATATAAATCGGATTAATTGCAATTCCCAGGAAGCGGGTTTCGAAATGAAGATGCGAACCTGTAGAACGTCCGGTGTTACCACCCAACCCGATCGGTTCACCAGCTTTTACCAACTGATTTTCTTCAACCAACTGCTTAGACAAGTGTCCATATATAGTTTCCAATCCATTATCGTGACGAATGACTACATATTTACCGTACCCTCTGCGTTCATATTTCACAATACGTACCTTACCATCAAAAGCAGAAACAATCGTATCACCGATATTAACTTTTAAATCAAGGCCATTATGCATTCTTCTCCAACGCGGGCCAAAAGGCGAAGTTATTTTTGTACTCGGAGTCGGCATACGAAAACCCGTCAGGTCAATTGTATATGTTTCCGGAATAATCGCATTTCCATAAGAATGCGCATATTGATTATTCCAATTCGGATAAAGACTTAAAGCGGGATATTCGGATTGTTCGGCACGGATTTGCTTCTGCAATGCCAAAGAATCTACTGATTTTAATTTTTTGTCTATCGGTGCCTGGCGGGCAATCAGGTCTTGTGAGAAAGAGCTCAAGCTGACCATAGCCGCAACAGCGACCAATCCTGTTTTAATAATGCAATTGAAATTCATTCCTTTTTTATCAATTCTATTTAATATTCGTCATTTGCATACAGGTAGTTAAATGTTGCCTGCTTGTAATCGAATATTTCTTCCGGTTTAAAAAATCTCTTTAATTCAATAGCCGCAGTCTCCGGAGAATCAGAAGCATGAACTATATTTTCCTGAAAGCTCATGCTGTAATCCCCACGAATGGTACCCGGGGCAGCCAGACGTCCATTAGTTGGTCCCGCCAACGTACGGACTGTTTGAATAGCATCCACACCTTCGAAACAACAAACAATGACAGGAGCTGTCATCATCGAATCTTTCACACGCTGAAAGAAGGATTTGCCGCTAAGGTGGGCATAATGTTCGCTCAACAATTCATCAGTCAGTTGCATCATCTTCATGCCAGCCAACCGTAATCCTTTACGCTCAAAGCGATGAGTAATCTCACCAACCAATCCCCGTTGAAGGGTACACGGTTTTAAAATGACCAGCGTTTTTTCAAGCATAATACTCGACTTTGCAAATGGTTAAACAATACATTTACTAAAAAAATTCTTCCAAAGATAGTGTTTTCCTACGAAATGGCAAGGAAGTTATTAACTATTTTTCAGATGCTTAGAACGAAAAGGAAGAGGAATCAGGTCGTTAAACTCCTATAAATAGGGAGAATAGAGCCGAAATATGTTTTGCAACACATTTACGCAAATAAACTGCATGTTTAACCGTTTTTCAGCTTATGGCAGCCCAGTTAACATTCGTTTTCCGTAAGGCTTTAAGCTGTCGCCATAAGATTTCGTTCTCCGGACTTTGTGCTGCAGGGTCTTGTTCTACAATACTTTCAGCTATAGCACGAACGTATTGCAACAGTTGACCGTCGCGGACAATATCCGCAATCTTCAAATCGAAAGCGATACCGCTTTGCTGTGTACCTTCAAGATCACCGGGACCACGCAGTTTCAAATCGGCCTCCGCTATTTCAAAACCATCATTAGTGCGCACCATGATTTCCAATCGTTTCCGGGTATCCTCCGTCAACTTGTAATTCGTCACCAGAATACAATAAGACTGTTCTGCTCCACGCCCTACTCGACCGCGCAACTGATGTAACTGTGATAACCCGAAACGTTCTGCATTTTCAATAATCATAACCGAAGCATTCGGAACGTTCACTCCCACCTCAATGACAGTAGTAGCCACCATAATCTGCGCTTTACCCGAAACAAAAAGCTGCATTTGCTCATCCTTCTCGGCTGGTTTCATTTTACCATGCACTTTACAAACCGTGCATTCCGGAAACTCTTCCAAAATATGTTGGTACCCTTCTTCAAGATTCTTTAAATCAATTTTTTCGCTCTCTTTAATCAACGGATAGACAATATAAACCTGGCGTCCTTCGTCGATCTGCTTACGCACCGAACGATACATGCTTTCCCGGCGATTGTCGAATTGATGGATGGTAGTAATCGGTTTTCTTCCGGGCGGAAGTTCATCGATAACAGACACGTCCAAATCACCGTACAAAGTCATCGCCAACGTACGGGGAATGGGAGTGGCAGTCATTACAAGCACATGCGGAGGTTGAACATTCTTACTCCAAAGACGGGCACGTTGAGCCACGCCAAAACGATGTTGTTCGTCAATCACAACGAAGCCTAAAGAAGAGAAATTGACAGTATCTTCAATAACGGCATGTGTTCCTATTAATATCTGCACATCTCCTGTCAGCAATCCGGCCAGAATTGCTTCTCTCCTTTTTCCTTTAATAGAACCTGTCAGTAGCTCAACACGAATATCCATGCCAAAAAGCAGTTCCTTAATGGTTTCGTAGTGCTGGTTTGCCAGGATTTCGGTAGGTGCCATCATACAAGCCTGATAGCCATTATCCAATGCCAGCAACATACTCATCAAGGCAACCAGTGTTTTTCCACTTCCTACATCTCCCTGCAAAAGGCGATTCATCTGTCTGCCACTGCCGACATCGTTCCGTATCTCTTTCAACACCCGTTTCTGCGCACCCGTCAGTTGGAAAGGAAGATTCTTTGTATAAAATGTATTGAACACATCTCCCACTTTTTCAAAGATGTATCCACGATACCTTTTCTGCCTGTCTTTGGCATATCGGAGAATGTTTAACTGAACATAAAACAGTTCTTCAAATTTAAGACGGTATTGTGCCCGACGGAGGACGTCAGGATTGGTTGGGAAGTGGATATTCCGGAGCGCTTCCGTCAAAGGCATCAAATGATGCTCCGTCAGCAACTTGGGAGAAAGTGTTTCAGGTAGAGGCTCCTGTATCTGCTGAATCACCGTTGCCATCATCTTCTCAATCGCGTGAGAGTTGAGGAAACTGCGTTTCATCTTCTCCGTCGTACTATAATAAGGTTGCAGCCCCACCGAGGAAAGTTTCAAATCATCCGGTTTGTCTACATCAGGATGCGCCACATTGATACGTCCGTTGAAAACAGTAGGTTTGCCGAAAATGATATATTCCTCGTGAAGTTTATACTTTCCCAAGATGTACTTTATACCTTGAAACCACACCAAATCCACGACTCCTGTACCATCCGAAAAATGCGCTGTCAAACGGCGCTGCCGTCCTTCACCAATGGTCTCGAAACCGAGGATTTCTCCTTTCAACTGGATATACGGCATATTGCCATCTATTTCATGAATGTAATAGATGCGGCTCCGGTCAATATATTTATAAGGGAAATAATAAATTAAATCGTGCAAGGAATAGATTTCCAACTCCTTATTTAATACAGCGGCTTTTTGAGGGCCTACACCGGAGATAAATTTTATGTCGCGTGTGGCTAAATCGAACATTTATAAAAGAGCACTCCCTACTTTTAAATCGAAAGGAGTTGTTATTTTTATATTTTCACGGTTGCCTTCTGCCAGATAAACGGGCATTCCCATCGCTTCCACAACGGAAGCATCATCTGTAAAGAAGGGGGTAAATTCCTGGGTATAGGCTTGTTGCAGCAACTCTACATCAAACACTTGCGGCGTTTGCACCAGTTTATAATCAATCCGGCTGACTGTTTCACTTCCGGCATCTGTCAAATGGCGAAGCGTCTCTACTACATCCACCACAGGAATCACTGCTTTTTGCACCTCTGCCAACTCATAACAACGGCGAATCACTTCTACTGATACAAACGGGCGTACTCCATCATGCACTCCCACCAATCCCGGCTCTTGCACCAGTGCCAGCCCGTTTTTTACGGAATGGAAACGTGTTTCACCTCCTTCTGCAAGGACATGTTTTACCGTAAAATGATGTTCATCGCAAAGTTGCTTCCAGAAACTTTGTTGCTCCTGCGGAAGCACCAATATGATTTGAAGTGCCTCGTCATATCTCCTGAAGACTTCCAGGGTATGCATCAACACAGGTTTATCACCCATGGGAAGGAATTGTTTGGGAAGATCACTTCCCATTCGCAAGCCCTTTCCACCGGCGACAATGATTACATATTTCTTCATGGACGGTTTAGCGTTTAACGCACATCGCTTCTACCAGTTCGTCTACTTTTTCTTTACCTACCAACAGGTCAACGATTGTCAAGGCAAATTCCATAGCAGCACCTGGTCCCATACCCGTAATGATGTTTCCATCACGTACGACATGTGCATTTACACATTCGGCACCATCCAGATATTGTTCGAAACTCGGATAACAGGTAGCCTTCTTTCCTTTCAGCAGTCCCAGTTTACCCAACACCATCGGAGCAGCACAAATGGCAGCAATAGGTTTACCTTTTGCAGCAAAATCAAGGATCAATTTGCGCAATCCTTCGTGCTTGTCAAGTGTAGCAGCTCCCGGCATTCCTCCCGGCAACAACAAAAGTTCAGCATCAAAGAAATCACAATTCTCGAAATTGATATCGCAAAGAACGGATACATCATGTGCTCCTACTACAATTTCATCCGGTGTAACGGATACGATTTCTACATTCAGTCCGGCACGTCTCAACGTGTCAATAGCAGTAAAGGCTTCAATTTCTTCAAAACCATCTGCAAAAAAAGCGTATACAGTTCCCATAATGCTTAATATATTTGGTTAATGATACTATCTCAAGTTAAAATAATAGGTGATTGTCCCTGTCTGGTTATTCACTCCATCGATCGTATTAAAACGGGCTTTCTTAGCTGCATCCTCCGCTGCCTTACGTAAAGCAGAATTTACAGTGTTCGTTTGAGGACTAATGCTGGTCGATATCACTTGCCCTGCAGGATTCACGGTGATATTCACCACTACACGTCCTTCTTCCTGCACATTATATACAGGCTTCGGCAAACTGCCCGTACCTAAAGAACGTCCGCCAAGGTCAAATGTTCCATAACCTCCGGTTCCGGTCTTCGCTCCGGTAGAAGAGTTACCCTCCTTGCTACCTTCGGTTCCCGTGCCACTAGCCGCTGTTCCTTTATTTCCTGTCATTTGCGCTCCTTTTCCAAACGCACCGGACACCCTCTTTCTGGCAGCTTCTTCGGCAGCCTTACGTTCACGTTCCGCTTTTTCTTCTGCCAGTCGTTTCGCTTCTGCAGCTTTTTCCGCTTCCGTTTTTTCCGGCTTCTTCGCCGGTTCTTTCGGCTTGACCACCTCTTTAGGTTTCACCGTCTCTTTTTTCGGTTCTTCCGTCTTAGGCTTCAAAGTGACCGTTTCCTCTTCAGTCTGTGTCAGTAAATCCTGTTCAGAAGGGAGTTGCGGTTCTGTTTCCGCAGGCGGTGCTGCCGCATCTTCATCCATAATATCCACATCTACCAGAGAAGGATCATCAAAGCCGCTCGCTGTATCCACATTCCCCAGCATCACAGGCACTCCGCCTGCATCTTCATCCGGTTGAGGGACAGTAAAGCTCACCAGAATCAAAAGAGCAATCACTGCCACATGCACCAACAGTGCACCGAGCGCTCCTATGTATTCACCCTTTTTTCTTCTGTCCATTGTTTCTTATTTATTTTCAGGCGGGCGGGTAGCCAGCACCATCTTAAAATGATTCTCGTTTGCAATGTTCAATACCCTTACAATCTCACGATAAGGTACCGATTCATCTGCATACAATGCCACATACATTTCCGGTTCCTTCTCTGCACAACTCTGCAAAAATGAAGTCAGATCGTTCAGCGCCACCGGCTGCTCTTTTTCATTGCCGAAAGCGGCATAGAAATTCAAGTCCTTATCGATAACCACTCTTGTCAGCGGCTTGGCCGAAGTCTGCTGCTTGCCTTGAGGCAACAATACCTTTATGGCATTGGGCGACACCACCGTAGAGGTTATCATAAAGAATATCAGCAACAGGAAGATGACGTCCGTCATGGAGGCCATGCTGAAATTGGGCGATACTCTATTTCTTCTTTTTAATCCCATCTGCCAATTATTTTGCAGGCTCGTTCAACAGGTCCATGAACTCCATTGTACGAGATTCCATTTTATTTACCACACGGTCTACCAGCATCACCAGATAATTATAGGCAAACATAGCGATGATACCGACAATCAGACCACCGACCGTTGTAATCATAGCTTCATAGATACCTCCCGAAAGCAAAGTGATATCAATGTTTCCACTTCCGGCATTCGCCATTTCGTAGAATGCGCGTACCATACCGGTCACCGTACCGAGAAATCCGAGCATTGGAGCACCTCCGGAAATAGTTGCCATCACAGTCAGTCCTTTTTCCAATTTTGCAACTTCAATGTTACCCACATTCTCAATAGCTACCTGCACATCGTTAATAGGACGTCCCAGACGGCTGATTCCTTTTTCTATCATACGTGCCGAAGGGGTATTCATCGTACGGCAATAGTTAATAGCCGCTTTGATCTCTCCACTATGAATATAGTCTTTAATCCGTTCCATAAACATAGGGTCCTCTTTTCCTGCTTTGCGAATCATGTAGTTACGTTCAAACAGGATATAGAAACAGATAACCGACAGTACGCCCAATACAATCATAATCCATCCACCCTTGACAGCCATATCAAGCATGTTCATTTCCGGAGCGTTTACCTCCGTCAGCACGGGGTTGGCAGTAGCCAGTGAGTCGGCCATATTCATAGCCCCTTGGGCTAACAAGATCATTGCATTCATGAGCGTAAACAGTTTTTATATTCCTGAATGGTACGTTCGAGTCCCAGATACAGTGCATCGCTAATCAACGCATGTCCGATAGACACTTCATCCACCCAAGGAATGTTTTTATAGAAATAATTTAAATTCACCAGACTTAAATCATGACCGGCGTTCAATCCGATACCCAGTTTACGGGCAGTCTTTGCAGCTTCGATAAAAGGAGCAATAGCTGCTTCCGGATTCTTCGGATAGTCCGTCGCATAAGGTTCAGTATACAGTTCGACGCGATCCGCCCCTGCTTTTGCTGCATATTCCACCATTTCAGGATCGGCTGCCACAAAAACGGAAGTACGAATGCCGGCACTGTTAAACTGATCGAGAACTTCCGTCAGGAATTCCTGATTTGCTTTCGTATCCCAACCGGAATTGGAGGTGATCTGTGAAGGATCATCGGGAACTAGAGTAACCTGATGAGGTTTTACTTTCAACACCAAGTCAATAAATTCCGGAGACGGATAACCTTCAATATTAAATTCAGTCCGCAACAGAGGACGCAAGTCATATACATCAGAACGACGAATGTGACGCTCGTCAGGACGGGGATGAACGGTGATACCATCAGCCCCAAAAGATTCACAATCAAGCGCTACCTTTACTACATCGGGCACATTTCCCCCACGAGCATTTCTTAGTGTAGCAATCTTGTTTATGTTTACACTTAATTTAGTCATAGTTCTACGTTATATTTGCCGCAAAAATACAAATATTATTATTAGTTGCCTAATAATACGAAACGCATTCTCTACTCTTTTTTGGTTATTTAAAGTAGAAATCCAAGAAAAAATGCCAAATTTGCATCCTGAACTAATGATGTTGCTTATGAAATTTGCCATTTTTGGAAATACTTATCAGGCTAAAAAGTCTTCTCATGCTGTCACCTTGTTTAAACTTTTAAAGAAACAAGGAGCAGAGATTGGTATGTGCAGGGAATTTTATCAATTCCTAGTTTCTGAAAATATGGATATTGAAGCAGATCAATTATTTGATGGTGATGATTTTACTGCCGATATGGTAATCAGCATCGGAGGCGACGGAACGTTTCTGAAAGCTGCCCGCCGCGTAGGAAGAAAAGGGATCCCTATTTTGGGAATTAACACAGGACGTTTAGGATTTCTGGCAGATATTTCACCGGAAGAAATGGAGGAAACATTTGATGAAATCCAAAACGGCAGATATAGTGTGGAGGAACGGAGCGTACTTCAGTTAATCTGCAACGACAAACATCTCCAAGATTCTCCTTATGCCCTCAACGAAATAGCTATTCTCAAACGGGACAGCTCCTCAATGATCAGTATCCGGACAGCTATTAATGGCGCGTATCTGAATACTTATCAAGCTGACGGGTTAGTAATTGCCACTCCAACAGGTTCCACAGCCTACTCTTTGAGTGTAGGAGGCCCGATCATCGTTCCTCATTCCAACACTATTGCCATCACTCCGGTGGCTCCACATAGTCTCAACGTCCGCCCTATCGTTATTCGGGATGACTGGGAGATTACATTAGATGTAGAAAGCAGAAGTCACAACTTCCTCGTCGCCATTGACGGGAGGAGCGAAACTTGCAAAGAAACGACTCAACTAACCATTCGCCGGGCAGATTACAGCGTAAAGGTAGTGAAACGTTTTAATCACATTTTTTTCGATACACTCCGCAGCAAGATGATGTGGGGAGCTGACGGAAGACGGTAAGCAGTCCACATTATGCAACCGTTATTCCTCATCACCCGATTCAACTATACGGTACTTAAAAATAGAACTTCTAAAAAAAGGGACATTCAAGCTGTTGGGAATGCAACAAATTGGGTATAGATTCCAACTAAAGAGAAAAGGGGCCGGGATTTACTATCTTCAGAAATCAGATTAACATTATTTTCCCCTATATTTACTCAATAAGATTAAAATATACTGATTACACTTGCAAATCATTCTTTTATAGACAACAGTCATTCATTTTATCAGTTTCTCCTTACCTTTATTTACATACAAACTAGAGAAAAAAATAGCTTCTAATCATTCCTATATGAGTTCCTCACCGAGAAATGAGATGTCCCTCACCGAGGAACTTATCCTTTCTCGGTGAGGGACATCTCGTTGGTTTTAATCCAACGAAGGCTTCCATGATTAAAAAGCTGCATATTGTCTGCAAATTCATGCTGCGCTCGCCCTATTTTCTGTATATTATTGCAATTATTTATGCAGTTCTTTCCCCAGTTCATCCATAAAAGAACAACTGTTGCCCGAAGAAATATTAAAAACAGACCATCGGGTTAGCTAATATAGAAGAAAATAGAATATCGGTAGAGAAAAAGAATACCCCGATATTAATCTAAGATAAAGGTCTGCGAACCAATCAGATTACCACCTTCGAAGATATCAACACGGTAGTTTCCGGCATACAAGAATTCTTCTACATCCCAAAACACATTGATATTCTGTTCTTCTCCGTTATATTCAATATACTTCTTAATTGAATAAACCAATGTACGGTTTTCATAAGGGAAAGTATTGGATGCACTCTTGGTCAGTACATCATTATCGGGTTTGGTTATACGTACATAGATGGTACGTTCACCGTTTTCGGCGGTTATATTCTTCACGACCGTGAAACTGATGGCCAACTTCACCACGTCTTTCACTTTCTTCGCCACTTTACCACGTTTATTGCGTGGTTCGATACGAATATTAGTTGCATCGAGTTGTGCGGCTAGCGTCACCTTCTTATTCAGATTCTTCTTTTCTTCAGAAAGGTTATCGATCTGTCGTGAAGCCTGATTATACTTTTGAGTCACTTCAGCTATGACCTGTTTCTGCTGTGCAGCCAGTTTATTTAGTGAATCAATCTGATTAATATAACCAACCATCACTTTACGCAAGGTAGCCAATTCTTTCTTTAAACGACGAATCTCTGTTGCATTCGAACTCTTCACAGTACGAAGTTCTTCTAATAGACGTTGGGTCTTTAACTGTTCCTGTTCTAACAATACTCCTAATGAGTCATTAGTAACCTTAAACTTCAATTCATCATATTCTTGCACAAAACGACTATATTCGTTTTCCAGATCTTCCTTATCTAATTGGAACTCCTGCACTAACTCCCGGTTAGCTTGTTTTTCGGTAAACAATAAATAAGTAATACCAATAATAGCTATCACCAAGATAGCCACGGCCGCAATAAGAAGGCTTTTTTTACTCATAGTTTCAGTTGTGAATTGATAACGTGCGCAAAAGTAATCATTTCGCAACAGAAGTCAAGTATAAAAAGTGAGAGTTTTTGAAAAACTCCCGACTAATCTATGCAATTTTAATTTATTAACCAGTCAACCAGGCCGAACCGACAGACGCAAAGTACCCCGACTGATTCTCCTTTATGATCCTAAGCGGCCACTGACATTACCTGATCGAAGCATCCTTATTTGCGACTTTTACCTCGTTTGCGTACTGGTTTTGAAGCAAATGATACTTTAGCAAACAAGTATTGAAATTATTTTTTAGTGAAGCGGTAGCCCGAGAAATAATATAGAATTCACCTAACGTACAAACGTATGTTATCTACCGTGTGAATGTCCGTTACCCACCGGGCGAGCATCAATAACCTACCAGACAAAAGGCGGTCATCTGCCGAACGAACAGTTCATGAGGGACACGGGAACAGAAACGGCACCGACGAAGTGATCCGAACCGACAACGGCAGCATCCAAAGCCATCTTCTCTGCCCAGTATTATTGCTGTTGTTTATAACAGAAATAATACTTTTACTTACTCTTCTCTTCTCTACTCTTCTCTACTCTACTGGTTTTCATTGGGTTTTTCCCCTTTACTGGCGGGCGTTTCAGCGCTTCGTACAGCCCTCTCCGAACACCCTCGTTTTTGTATCGTTTTCGTTGTTTATTCTCCACTTCTCTTCCACGCTTGCCAACGGCTTGTTCGACCACTTTTTTTTCATGATAGCTATCCATTCCGGAGAACTTCGACCTTTAACTAAAATTATTACGGAAAAATTTCTTTAATCAGGATTATCGTTGTAATTTTGTCGCGCTAAAAGATAAAACAAATTATCAACTTTTTAAATATATAGTATTATGTCAAAAGTAACCGTAGTAGGCGCAGGTAACGTAGGTGCTACATGTGCAAATGTACTTGCTTTCAATGAAGTAGCAGACGAAGTAGTAATGCTGGACGTTAAAGAAGGCGTTTCAGAAGGTAAAGCAATGGATATGATGCAGACAGCTCAATTGTTGGGTTTCGACACTACATTGGTAGGCTGCACGAACGACTATGCTCAAACTGCTAACTCTGACGTTGTTGTGATTACTTCAGGTATTCCTCGTAAACCGGGTATGACTCGTGAAGAACTGATCGGTGTGAACGCTGGTATCGTTAAATCGGTAGCAGAAAACCTGTTGAAATATTCTCCTAACGCTATCATCGTTGTTATCTCCAACCCAATGGATACAATGACTTATTTGGCATTGAAAGCTCTGGGCTTGCCGAAAAACCGTGTGATCGGTATGGGTGGTGCTCTGGATAGCTCTCGTTTCAAATATTTCTTGTCTCAAGCTATCGGTTGCAACGCTAACGAAGTAGAAGGTATGGTTATCGGTGGTCACGGTGATACTACGATGATTCCTTTGACTCGTTTCGCTACTTACAAAGGTATGCCTGTAGCTAATTTCATCTCTGCAGAGAAATTGGAAGAAGTTGCTGCTGCTACTATGGTAGGTGGTGCTACGCTGACTAAATTGCTAGGTACTTCTGCATGGTATGCACCGGGTGCAGCAGGAGCATTCGTAGTTGAATCTATCCTTCACGACCAAAAGAAGATGGTTCCTTGTTCTGTATTATTGGAAGGTGAATATGGCGAATCAGATCTTTGCATCGGCGTTCCTGTAATCCTCGGCAAGAACGGTATCGAAAAGATCGTTGAACTGAACCTGAACGAAGACGAAAAAGCTAAGTTCGCAGCTAGCGCAAAAGCTGTTCACGGAACTAACGCTGCTTTGAAAGAAGTAGGTGCTCTGTAATTAAAATCCCCTTACTTTATATATCAAGAAAGGCTGTTCCTCGCCATGAGGAATAGCCTTCTTTCTTTTCAACAGAATCCATCCCCACTATATTTCTAAAAAAAGCTAATTCGTTTTGAGTTCTCACAGAAAGCACATACATTTGCATCGTTGTTTATGCAATTATTGTTTAAGTAAACAAGTACAAAAAAACAGACTACTTTAATAAACAAATTGCATAAGAACAGGGTTATTTAAAATAGAAGTACCACCTTATTAATATGCAAGATGCGATGAAAAAAGTTTTTCTTCTGACATTTCTGTTAAGTTTCACTTTTACAGTAAAAGCGCAGAGCTTTCTAAGTCTGGATAGTTGCCGCGCATTAGCTCTTGCCAACAACAAAGATTTGTTGATAAGCAATGAAAAAATAAGTGCGGCTCATTATCAACGAAAAGCTGCATTTACAAATTATTTGCCTAATTTCTCGGCAACGGGAGCTTACATGAGGAACCAGAAAGAGTTTTCATTATTAAACAATGACCAGAAAGCCGCGCTTTCAGGGTTAGGAACGAATCTGGCTGGCCCCATCCAACAAGCTGCAACCGAGATTGCAACAGCACATCCTGACTTGGCACCACTTATTTCTTCCTTAAGTGGAAAATTAGGAGCGGTGCTGCCCGCCCTCGATCAAGCGGGAAACTCTTTAGTGGATGCACTCCGTACAGACACCCGAAATGTCTATGCAGGTGCCATTACATTGACACAGCCTTTATACATGGGCGGGAAAATCCGGGCGTACAACAAAATAACAAAGTATGCCGAAGAGTTGGCTCAAGAACAACATCACGGCGGTATGCAGGAAGTAATCATGAGTACGGACCAAGCCTATTGGCAAGTCATTTCACTGGTTAATAAGAAGAAGTTGGCGGAAGGTTATCTAAAGCTTCTGCAACAGCTGGACAGCGATGTAGAGAAAATGATTAATGAAGGAGTAGCCACCAAAGCGGATGGTTTGTCTGTACGCGTCAAGGTAAATGAAGCCGAAATGACACTGACTAAAGTGGAAGACGGATTGAGTCTTGCGCGAATGTTGCTGTGTCAACTATGTGGTATTGATCTTAGTTCTCCCATCACACTGGCAGACGAAAATATGGAAGACATTCCACTACTGACAACGGACCCTCATTTCGATCTATCCACCGCTTATGAGAATCGTCCGGAGATACGTAGCCTCGAATTGGCAACGCAGATTTATAAACAGAAAGTAAATGTAACCCGTGCGGAGCATCTTCCATCCATCGCATTGATGGGGAATTATATGGTAACCAATCCCTCTGTTTTCAACAGCTTTGAAAACAAGTTCAAAGGTATGTGGAATGTGGGAGTTATGGTACAGATACCTATATGGCACTGGGGAGAAGGTATTTATAAAACCAGAGCGGCAAAAGCCGAAGCTCGTATTGCACAGTACCAACTTCAGGATGCTCGTGAAAAAATAGAGTTGCAGGTCAATCAGGCTGCATTCAAGGTAAAAGAAGCTGGTAAGAAACTGGTAATGTCTTCTAAAAACATGGAAAAAGCGGAAGAAAATCTACGCTATGCAACACTTGGTTTTAAAGAAGGAGTGATTGCCACCAGCAATGTTCTTGAAGCACAAACAGCATGGTTGTCTGCTCATTCAGAAAAGATTGACGCGCAAATAGATGTGAAGCTGACGGAAATCTATCTGAAGAAATCTTTGGGAACGCTAAAATAGTTGATAGTTGACAGGTGATAAATGATAGTTATCAGGCATCGTTTATCACCTATCAACTCCCAACTATCATTTATCAACTATCATTTAAATTCATATTAATATGGCACCTATAAAATCACAAAACAGCAATATGCTGCTTGCATTCCTTACTCTGTTGGGAGTTATTGCAATCGTTGCAGTCGTCGGTTTCTTCATGCTCCGCAAGGGTCCTGAAATTATACAGGGACAGGCTGAAGTTACCGAATATCGCGTTTCAAGTAAAGTTCCGGGACGTATACTGGAATTTCGCGTGAAAGAAGGCCAAAGTGTCAATGCCGGGGATACGCTGGCCATTTTGGAAGCTCCTGACGTGGTAGCAAAAATGGAACAGGCACGTGCTGCTGAAGCTGCCGCACAGGCACAAAACGCAAAAGCAATCAAAGGCGCGCGTGAGGAACAAATCCAGGCGGCTTATGAAATGTGGCAAAAAGCCCAGGCAGGCGTTACCATTGCCGAGAAATCATATCAACGCATCAAGAATCTCTACGAACAGGGAGTGATGCCTGCACAGAAGCTGGATGAAGTGACTGCGCAACGGGACGCAAGTATTGCAACAGAGAAAGCTGCCAAAGCACAATATACCATGGCGAAGAATGGAGCGGAACGTGAAGATAAGATGGCTGCGGAAGCTTTGGTAAACCGGGCGAAAGGAGCTGTTGCCGAAGTTGAATCGTATATTAAGGAGACTTATCTCATTGCTCCGGCTGCCGGGGAAGTTTCTGAAATATTCCCGAAGGTAGGCGAATTGGTTGGTACCGGTGCTCCTATCATGAATATCGCTGAACTCAACGATATGTGGGTAACATTCAATGTACGCGAAGATTTGCTCAAGAACCTGACGATGGGGTCGGAGTTCGAAGCTATCATTCCTGCTCTGGATAATAAAAAGATCCAGCTCAAAGTATATTATCTGAAAGACTTAGGCACTTATGCTGCCTGGAAAGCAACCAAAACGACCGGACAATTTGATCTGAAAACATTCGAGGTGAAAGCTTCTCCGGTAGAGAAAGTGGAAAATCTCCGTCCGGGTATGTCTGTTATCATTGACAAGTAACCATGAAAGAGAGAGAAAAGAAATATATAGCTTTGTGGCAGGTTATGCAAAGAGAGTGCCGGCGATTGGTATCACGCCCGCTCTATCTCTTCTGTATGGTCATTGCCCCGCTGTTTTGTTATATATTCTTCACCACTTTAATGGATTCGGGGCTTCCCAAGGATCTTCCTGCGGGAGTGGTGGACATGGATGATTCGTCTACTTCCCGCAATATTGTCCGCAATCTGGATGCTTTTTCGCAGACAGGGGTTGTAGCTCATTACAGCAATGTAACAGATGCGCGTATTGCCATGCAGGAGGGAAAAATCTACGGGTTCTTCTATCTCCCCAAGGGTTTATCGGCAGAGGCACAAAGCCAACGACAGCCAACGATCTCTTTCTATACCAATTACTCATACCTGATTGCAGGCTCTCTATTGTTCAGGGATATGAAAATGATGGGAGAACTCACCTCCGGAGCTGCAGCCCGGACGATGCTGTATGCCAAAGGTGCGACAGAGGATCAGGCTATGGCTTATCTGCAACCGATCGTAATTGATACACACCCACTAAATAATCCGTGGCTGAACTATTCGGTATACTTATGTAATACACTGATACCGGGAGTACTCATGCTATTAATATTTATGGTTACCGTTTATTCAATCGGTGTGGAAATCAAGGATCGCACTGCCCGCGAATGGCTACGAATGAGTAACAACTCCATTTACATTGCATTGGCAGGAAAACTGCTTCCCCACACAATAGTCTTTTTCATTATGGGTATATTTTATAATGTATACCTGTATGGATTTCTGCATTTTCCTTGCAATAGCGGCATATTCCCGATGATATTCGCCACACTGTGTCTCGTACTAGCATCTCAATGTTGTGGTATTGTTATGATAGGAACTCTGCCGACTCTACGACTCGGATTAAGTTTTGCTTCCCTGTGGGGAGTCATATCGTTCTCCATTTCCGGTTTTTCATTCCCGGTCATGGCTATGCATCCTGTTCTACAGGCTTTGAGTAATCTATTCCCGTTGCGGCATTATTTCCTGATTTACGTCGATCAAGCACTCAACGGATATAGTATGGCTTACTCATGGACCAACTATATGGCACTATTAATATTTATGATGCTCCCCTTCTTTGTGGTTCATCGCCTGAAGGAAGCATTGGTTTACTATAAATATATACCCTAAATGAAAGATATAAAATTAAAAGACAAGATAGCCCAAGGCATCAATGACCTGTTTTATATCTGGAAGCGGGAGTTTCAGACAACTTTCCGCGACCAGGGGGTACTGATATTTTTCATACTCGTCCCATTAGGTTATCCGTTGTTGTATAGTTTCATTTATGACAACGAAGTAGTGCGTGAAGTTCCTGCCGTTGTTGTAGACGATTCACATTCATCTCTTAGTCGTGAATATCTCCGTAAGGTAGATGCCACACCCGATATTCAAATCGTCTCTTACTGTGCTGATATGGAAGAAGCCAAACAAATGCTAAAGAACCGGCGTGCGTATGGTATCATTTATATCCCTTCGGATTTCAGCGACAATATTGCCAAAGGAAAACAGACACAAGTCAGTATCTATTGCGACATGAGCGGATTGTTATACTATAAATCGATGCTTCTTGCCAACACTGCCGTTTCTCTGGATATGAACAGGGATATCAAAATTGCACGTAGCGGAAACACGACCGACCGTCAGGATGAAATCACTGCTTATCCGATAGAATATGAAGAAATCTCCATCTTCAACCCCACTGCCGGGTTCGCCGCTTTCCTGATTCCTGCTGTATTGGTATTGATTATCCAACAGACATTATTGCTCGGCATCGGTCTCGCTGCAGGAACTGCTCGTGAGAACAACAGATTTAAGGATCTTGTACCTATTAATCGTCACTATAACGGGACGTTACGAATTGTATTAGGAAAAGGATTGAGTTATTTCCTAGTTTATATATTGGTAGCTTTCTACGTACTTTATGTCGTTCCAAGATTGTTTAGCCTCAACCAAATTGGGCAACCCAGTTCATTAATATTATTCGTTGTCCCCTATCTTGTGGCTTGTATCTTCTTTGCGATGACAGCTTCTATTGCCATTCGCAATCGGGAAACGTGTATGCTGATTTTTGTATTCACATCAGTCCCCCTGTTATTTATTTCAGGAATTTCCTGGCCGGGAGCAGCTATTCCTCCGTTTTGGAAGTATGTATCCTACATCTTCCCCTCAACGTTTGGAATTAACGGCTTTGTAAAAATCAACAATATGGGAGCCACTCTTAGTGAAGTAGCTTTTGAATATAAGGCTTTGTGGTTGCAAGCCGGCATTTATTTCCTGACCACCTGTTGGGTATACCGCTGGCAAATACTGATGAGTCGCAAACATGCAATAGAGAGATACAAAGAATTAAAAGAGAAAGCAAACTTATCCAAGCAGATAAGTGATTAATGAGTAAGAATTACAAGAGAGAGAATTAACGGTGTATCCTTTCAATGGGATATGCCGTTTTTCTTTTTATTAATAAGGATATAAAAAAATCCCCCGTTCCAAGAGAGTATAGAACGAGGGATTTTAGAGATATTATAAAGAGAGTATAATAAGTTTAGAACTTGTAACCTACGCCAATAGAGAAGTTCATGTTCTTCGGTGCACCGTCACCATCAGCCAATTTAGCCAAACCAAATTCTCCTGATAAGTCAATAAAGAATTTATTAATTTCATAAGCAACGCCTACACCGAGACCTGCATCAAATCTTTTTGCTCCAAATTGATCATCACCGTCACCAAAGAAATCAATTTTTTCATCACCAATTTTACACTTACCAGCAATACCAAATGCAAAATAAGGACCAGCTTTCACTACAATATTCTGGTTATCAGCAATTGCAAATCTTGCAGCAGCCAATACCGGAATCTCCAAATACATTGGATTCATTTTCACTTCATCCTGTTTAGCACCTTTTTGAGTGAACATCAACGAAGGTTGAATAGACCACATATCAGAGAACTGATATTCCATGCCAACGCCTACATTGAATCCAATCCTCATGTCAGTATCCATATCCCCAGTAAAGTTACTCATGTTCATACCAACTTTGGCATTCCAAGAAATCTGAGAATAAGAAACGATAGAAACAAGTGCAAATAGCACAAAAATCAAACCTTTTTTCATATCATTCATTTTTTAGTTTGCCTTCCTCTTCCCTTTGGTTGGCATTGTTAGTTAATAGTTCTGTTTGAAGTGTGGGGAATTATTCGCAACCGATTAAAGTATTGAAACACACCCTTCCGTATTTAACGTATGTTTTGTAGCCGCAAATATATTTCATTTATTTTATATAAAAAAATCCTTGATAGTCTATTTTTTGCATAAAGGTTATTAAAGAGTGACTATATAGAAAAAAATAATGTTCATCCGGTCTTTTTTTATGCTTAAATAATTTCCGAATAACAATACAATTAAAATATTCTTGCAAGATTTATACATTTACAATTATTAACCGACTAGCTATTGCTTGTTTACGAAATATTCGTAGATTTGCGAAGTATTCGTAATTAAACAACATCTCCATGGAAAAGTTAACTATACAAGAAGAAGAAGTAATGATCTACATTTGGGAGTTACAATGCTGTTTCGTAAAAGACATTGTTGCAAAGTATACGCAACCGGCACCTCCTTATACCACAGTAGCATCTATCGTAAAGAACCTCGAGCGGAAAGGATATGTCACACCGAAACGTGTGGGTAATACCTACCAATATACTCCTGCCATTCGCGAAAATGAATATAAACGCCATTTTATGAGTGGCGTAGTTCGTAACTACTTTGAGAACTCTTACAAAGAAATGGTTTCTTTCTTTGCCAAAGACCAGAAAATTTCGACCGATGATCTCAAAGATATTATCGAACTCATTGAAAAAGGAAAAGAAAATTAATAGAAAACATTCATCACCATGACTCCGGAACTAGCTTATTTTCTAAAGATAAATGTAGCGATAGCTCTGTTCTATGCATTCTATCGGTTGTTTTTCCATAAAGACACCTTCTTCCATTGGCGTAGGATGGCTTTGCTATGTTTCTTTGCCATCTCCATGCTTTATCCTTTACTGAATATTCAGGGATGGATAAAAGCTCACGAACCAATGGTGGCAATGGCAGATCTTTATGCAACCATCATCCTTCCGGAGCAAGTAGTTACTCCTTTACAAGAGCCTGCAATGAACTGGCAAGAGTTTATCATGCAGCTCGCGAAAGTTATCTATTGGAGCGGAATGTTATTACTAGCCACACGTTTCTTTGTACAACTGGGTAGCATCATCCGGTTACACTTCCAATGCTCAAAAAGCAAGATACAAGGAGTTCGCGTACATCTATTAAAGAAAGAAACCGGCCCTTTTTCTTTCTTCCACTGGATATTCATACACCCACAATCACATACGGAATCTGAAATCAGTGAAATCATTACTCATGAAGAGACCCACGCCCGTCAATACCATTCAGTAGACGTGCTTATCAGCGAGATAATGTGTATCTTTTGCTGGTTCAATCCATTTATCTGGCTGATGAAACGGGAAGTCAGAGGAAACCTCGAATACATGGCAGATCACCGTGTATTAGAGACGGGGCATGATAGTAAATCATACCAGTACCATTTGTTGGGACTGGCACATCACAAGGCTGCAGCAAATTTATCAAATAGTTTCAATGTTTTACCACTCAAAAATCGTATTAAAATGATGAATAAACGAAGAACGAAAGAAATAGGAAGGACAAAATATCTGATGTTTCTTCCCTTGGCTGCTATCTTAATGATTGTCAGTAACATCGAAATGGTAGCACGTACCACTGAAAAATTTGCCAAAGAAATGATGGGACAAGCAACAAAAGAAGTTGCCATGCAAGCTGAAACTACGGATATTCCGGAACTTCCTACAGAAGATATTCAAGGAACTACACTTCCACGGGATAAGCAAGAAAAGGAAATGGTGGAAACTCAAATCAAAAGTGTACCAGATTCCGTTGTCTTCCAGGTTGTAGAAGAAATGCCGGATTTTCCGGGAGGAGTACAGGCACTGATGGACTACTTATCGAAGAACGTCAGATATCCGGCTGAAGCACATGCAATCGGTGCACAAGGACGTGTGATTGTAAGCTTTACTGTCAAAAAGGACGGAAGCATAGCCGATACGAAAGTGGAGCGAAGTGTCAATCCGTATCTCGACAAGGAAGCCATGCGTGTAATTGCCGCCATGCCCAAATGGAAACCCGGCAAACAAAGGGGGGAAGCAGTGAACGTGAAATTTACAGTTCCTGTTGCTTTCCGGCTATCCGGTCCTGAACTTCCCAAAGCAGAAGAAGTAAAGCAGTCCGACATGGATGAAGTAGTGGTGGTGGGCTATGCTGCAAAAGATGATCCAACTCCAGAGGGAGGCAGTGTAAAAGGAGAAAATGAAGACGAAGTATTCACCATGGTAGAAGTAATGCCTAAATTTCCGGGAGGACAAGCCGGTCTGTTCCAATATCTGGCTAGAAGTATCAAATATCCCGTCATCGCTCAAAAAAGTAAGGAGCAAGGCAGAGTCATCATACAGATGGTTATTAGTAAAGACGGAAGTTTGTCGAATATCAAAGTCTTACGCAGTGTATCTCCGTCACTGGATGCAGAGGCCGTACGCGTAGTGGGTAATATGCCTAAATGGGAACCAGGAATGCAAAAAGGACAACCTGTTTCTGTCAAGTATACCATTCCTATCGTATTCAGGTTACAGTAATTTCTCTCTCCGGTGCCGCTCCCTTTCCTCATCGGTGAGGAACGGGGCGTTCATCGGTGGGAAACACCTTTCTCCCCCGGTGCCGGATATATCCTTCTCCAGTACAAAAAAATCATTTCTTTTTTAGTTTTTTACAAGGATAGTTATAAAAAGATCCTTATATTTGTTCGTGTAATAAAACATTATTCACATGAAAAGATTCGTATGGATTATCGGTTTGATATTCTGCATAACCTGCACCATACAAGCCAAAGACAGAGTGATCGAGCGTCCTCCTTTTCTTGCATGGAGTTCCAATAGTATTGAGGTCGATAAAATTGTCATGAGTGATACAGTGACAACAGTGTATATAAAGGCTTTCTATCATCCTAAATATTGGATAAAAATAGCTACGGGCAGTTTCCTGAAAGACAACAATGGAATGCTTTATCCCATTCGAAGAGGAGTTGGAATCACATTAGATAAAGAGTTCTGGATGCCGGAATCAGGAGAAGCGGAATTCCAATTACAATTTCCTCCCATACCCGAAAATGTAACCAGTCTGGACTTCTCGGAAGGGGATTTTGACGGAGCATATAAGATATGGGGCATACAACTGGATAAGGACGCATTCTATAAACAGAAACTTCCCAAAGAAGCAGTCGTGCACAAAATAAATAAGAAAGCGATATTGCCGACTCCTAAGTTAGTCTATGGAACTGCCACCCTTAAAGGAAAAATACTGGACTATCAAAAAGAGATGATAAAGCAAGTGAAGATGCACATAGAAAGTCCTGCACTGAATATCCACAACGAACAGAATATCATAAAAATCAAGGAGGACGGCACTTTCCTGGCGGAAGTAAAGGTTGCATCTGTCACAAGCGTAGCATTGGAATTTCCTTTTGGTTGGATTGAATGTCTGATAGCTCCCAATGAAGAGACATCACTCATTATAAATACAAAGGAACTTTGCCGCAGACAAGCACATCTACAAAGAAAAGATAAAACGTATGGAGAGCCTGTATACTTCAATGGTTATCTGGCTAGCCTACAACAAGAATTAGCTTCAGTAGATATAGATATTGTATTAAAAAGCGTTTATTACATGGATATGTACAATGACATTGTCGGGAAAAGTGCAGATGAATATAAAGCTTATGTACTTGAGCGCCTTCCATCCGTTCGAAAAGAAATTGCGCAATCCCCATACAGCAATGCGTGCAAAGAGCTATTAAATATCCTGGTAGACCTGGATGCGACCGGCAAAATCGCCATGACAGAGAGAGAACTAAAATCAGCACATATTGCTGTTAACAAACTGAATAGAGAGCAGGCTGATGATTATTTTTATAATACCCGCATCGATACTCCTAAAGGCTACTATGACATACTGAAGGAATTCAGTTCTATCAACACTCTTAAAGCTTTATACGGCAAATATTACGCGTCAACGATATATTTAATAAACTTTCTGCCGAATTCTTTAGATGTACTTAAAGAGACACTAAGAACGGGACAGGGACCTCTATTCGATAACATTAAATTTAATAAGCTATATCAATCCATTAAGGATTTTACCCCGTTAACAGCAGAACAGAATGTTGAATTAAAGACTTTTTCTTCCCCGGTATATGCAGAGATGCTTACTCAAGTTAACAAAGAGATAATAAAAAAGATAGAATTAAACAAAAGAAAGACAGGCTTCACTGTTAACGAGACAGGACAAGTCTCCAATGAAGATTTATTCCCATCCATTATCTCTAAATTCCGGGGACACACACTGTTAGTTGATTTTTGGGCAACATGGTGTGGCCCTTGTCGCACAGCTAATAAAGCCATCACTCCAATGAAAGAGGAATTAAAAGACAAGGATATTATCTACCTCTACATCACAGGCGAAACTTCCCCCAAAGGTACCTGGGAGAACATGATTACCGATATTCATGGTGAGCATTTCCGTGTGACAAATGAGCAATGGAGCTTTCTAATGTCCAACTTCAATATCCGAGGAGTTCCCACTTATTTTGTTGTTGATCCGGAGGGTAATATCACCTTCAAACAAACTGGATTTCCCGGAGTAGACACCATGAAAAAAGAACTCATGAAAGCTTTGAATAAATAATTCAAACGTAAAAAATAGATCAAGCAGAAATCGTTGTTGATATACGCCATAAATAAATGCAAGACCCCTGATTGATATAGAAAAAATAGTGACGGTATATGCTTAGGATAGTGACGGTATCGTTGTCATATACCGTCACTATTTATATTGGATAGCGTCACTATTTTGTAGAAGAGAATCCGCCAACAACGGATTCTATATGATCCTAATAAATAAACGAGCCTCCATAGTCTTTGAAAAGACTACAGAGGCTCGCTCTATATCCTATGGATAACTTACTGCAAAGCTATCCAACTCCAGATTCCATTTATTTATGCATTTCCACGATTTGAGTCGGAGCCATCTCTACATTCCGGCGATCTACCTGACGAACAACACTGGCAGCCAGGGATAAGAAAGCGCGTCCGGTCACGGAGTCTTCATCCAACGCAACGGGAGTACCATTATCTCCTCCTTCACAGATGCTTTGCACGATAGGAATCTGCCCCAACAAAGGAACATTCATTTCTTCAGCCAGTTTCTTGGCACCTTCTTTACCAAAGATATAGTATTTATTCTCGGGTAGTTCAGCGGGAGTAAACCAAGCCATATTCTCAACCAAACCGAGAATAGGTACATTTACCTTATCGTTGGTGAACATATTGATTCCCTTACGGGCATCTGCCAAAGCAACCGCTTGCGGAGTGCTGACAACAATCGCTCCTGTCATGGCTAATGTTTGAACAACCGTCAAATGAATGTCACTGGTTCCGGGAGGAAGGTCTATCAGGAAATAATCCAAATCTCCCCAGGCTGCATCAGCTATCAACTGTTTCAACGCATTACTTGCCATTCCGCCACGCCACAAAGTTGCCTGATCCGGATCGACAAAGAAACCGATAGACAATAATTTCACGCCATACTTCTCTACCGGAATAATCATGTCACGACCATCTATACGTTCAGCATAGGGGCGTGCATCCTCCACCTGAAACATCTTAGGCATGGAAGGACCGAAAATATCAGCATCGAGCAAACCAACCTTATAGCCTAATTTAGCCAAAGCAACTGCCAAGTTCGCAGACACCGTAGACTTACCTACTCCACCTTTACCGGAAGATATACCGACTATATTCTTCACTTGTGGAAGGAGCTTGCCAACTTCCGGACGAGCGGCTTGCTTACTCTCTGCTGTGATTGTTACCTGCACATCAGGAGAGACATACGTATGAATAGCTGTTTCCGCAGCTTTCAACATTGATTTCATAAACGGATCAGTCGGTTTCTCAAAGATCAATGAAAAGCTGACAGTCATACCATCAATACGGAGATTATCGGCAACCATCTCCGCTTCCACCAAATTCTTTCCCGTACCGGGATAACGCACCGTTGCCAATGCATCCAATATCAATTTAGGATAGAGAGTCATTTTATTTACTATTTGACGATTTACAAATTACTATTTAAAGTCACTATTCAGATGGCTGCCGGTTCACTTTAGGGTGATTGTCCCGGCAAGCTATTTGCTTGTGCTTAGACCGCTACGCTTGCTGCGGTTGTAGCTACGATAGGGATCAAGCTCTATTTCTACATCCGGCTCTTGCAGTTTACCTTCCTGCGGAAGCCGGAATTTGATATACTTTATATCTAAACCACGATCCAGCCATTGTTGTTCATAATAGGTTTTAATACCGAGAATATTATCTACCAGATCAGAATGATATAAATCTTCAGTCATAAACTCAACCGGAAGTTTGTTCGCCTCAATCATGTATTTTGTATAGGTAAACATAAAGTTGCTGTCCGTTTTCAGGTGGATAATACCATTCGGTTGCAAAAATTTGCGATACCTTTCCATAAAATAGGTAGAAGTCAGTCGCTTGGTTGCTTTCTTCATTTGCGGGTCAGAGAAGGTAAGCCATATTTCACTCACTTCGCCTTCAGCAAAAAAACGCTCGATGATTTCAATATTGGTACGCAGGAAAGCGACATTCTTCATTCCGGCCTGTAATGACTCCGTTGCTCCCGTCCACATACGGGCGCCTTTTATATCCACTGCTATAAAGTTCTTTTCGGGAAACATCTTACCCAGGCCAACAGTATACTCACCACGTCCGCAACCCAACTCGAGCACAATCGGATGATCGTTTTTAAAAAACTCCTTGTGCCATTTCCCTTTCATGCCAAAAGGCACGTTATCTACCGCCGAATAAGGATATTCGAACACGTGCGGATAACTCGCCATATCGGCAAACTTTTCTAATTTATTCTTTCCCATATCAATCCTGATTAGGTCGCAAAGGTACTGATTTTGAAGCAACCGACAAAAAGAAATGGAGCACAGATTTCTCTATGCTCCATTCTTCTATAGTACCGAATGATTCGTCTAATTAAATCTCAACATTCACTTCAACGTTTACCTCTACACTTCCGCCTTGTTGTGCTTTCAAATCCTCATAGAAAGCAGCACGCGAAATAGCAACATACGGTTGCAGGAAAAGAAGTCCAATACCCAAAGTGAAAATACAAAGGATAGCCCAGCCAATGAAACTTAAATCAAGCATGAACAGCTTCATCTTGTTCCCTTCCATCATAGCCATACTTTTCTCAATAGCTGCATTGTTTTTCATTTCCGGTTCATCTTTCAAGATAAAAGATGTCATTGCATAAGAATAAGACTTAATGATACCCGGTATAACCAGCAACAGTGACCACAAAATTGTATAGACAGCCTGAAGCAACATAGTTACAAAAATACGTCCATAATCCTGAAAGCCTTCGAACAAAACACCAAAATCAATGTCTTTGCCTCTACATACGCCAAGCATTACAATAGTAAAGCCGTATGCAACCGGAAGTCCAACAAACAATGAACATAATCCGCCAATCACAGGAATAGCAGATAATCCACCGGCAATTGCTGAATAAATAAGTGCAGCAACGGCTGCCATAGGCCACTTTCCTCGAAGTGCCTCACGCGCCTGCGCACGTAGTTCTGAGTTTAGTTTTAACATAGTGAATAATATTAATTGATAAGTGTGTTATTTCATAATATACAATTACTCTACAATCGTCACCCAACCATGTGTATCCGGTTCGTCGCCATACTGGATTCCACGCAACTTATTGTACAATTTCGTACAGATAGGTCCTGGCTTGCCGTCTTTAGAAATCACATAAGATTTTCCATTTTCCAAATCATCGATACGCTGAATCGGGCTGATTACTGCGGCAGTACCACAAGCACCAGCTTCTTCAAATGTTTCCAGTTCTTCTTCCGGTATCGGACGGCGTTCCACTTTGATACCCATGTCTTCTGCCAACTGCATCAAGCTCTTATTGGTAATAGAAGGTAAGATAGAAGATGATTTCGGAGTGATATAAGTATTATCCTTAATACCGAAGAAGTTGGCAGCACCACATTCATCAATATATTTCTTTTCTTTTGCATCAAGGTAGAACTCGCAGGAATAGCCCAGATCATGTGCCTTCTTGTTAGCACGAAGACTGGCTGCATAGTTACCACCCACTTTATAAATACCTGTTCCATGAGGAGCGGCACGATCGAACTCACGAATGATAACGTACGGATTGGTAGAGAAACCACCTTTGAAATACGGACCTACCGGAGTTACGAACACTACAAACATATACTCTTCAGCAGGATGTACACCTACCTGGGCACTTGTTCCGATCAACAGCGGACGGATGTAAAGAGAAGCACCAGTTTCATAAGGAGGGATAAAACGTTCATTCAGTTTTACGACTTTCAAGATTGCTTCTTTAAACCGTTCTGTCGGAAGTTCTGCCATCAGGATTCCCTGGCAAGTAGATTGCAGACGGGCAGCGTTTTCTTCCAAACGGAAAATACGTACTTTACCATCTTTTCCACGGAATGCTTTCAGTCCTTCAAAAGCTTCCTGACCATAGTGTAAACAGGTTGCCGCCATGTGCAAATTGAGGTGTTCATCACTACTGACCTCTAATTCTCCCCATGCACCATTACGGAAGTTGATTCTCACATTGTAATCTGTCTTCATGTATCCGAACGACAGATTCGCCCAGTCTATTTCTTTCATATTGTTATGTATTAGTTTATTTTCCATTGCATTGAAACGCAAAAATAACTTTTATTCTTCAGATTGCCTCTTTTCTTGCAATAATTTTTCGACTTCCCGGTCGGCTTTTGTTAGTTTATCCTTGCAAAAGGCTATAATTTCATTGGCTTCTCTTATTTTCTCACTCAAAATGTCGATATCCAGTTCGTTATTATCTATCTGGCGAACGATCTTTTCAAGACGTTCCATTGCTTGGGAATATGTTTCTTTTTTTGCTGCCACGATGATCGATATTTAATGGTTAATAATGAATGTTTTTACAAATACACGTTTGACGGATAGCTACTTTTCTACCACCGATCGAACTTCTCCTTTCGATAGCCGGGTTATCAAATGCTCTCCCGGTTTCAGTAAAGAAGCATCCGTCACCGCTTTCCCATCCTTTATTGTAATACTATATCCCCGACTCAAAAGTTTATCCGGAGAAGCGTCCGCTATTCGTTGTTGCAAAAGTTCCAACCGGTGAGATTGACGGGCCACCAATGCTTTCGTCACCTGTGACAAATCTTTCTTTGCTGCCAGCAAAGAAAAACGGGCGTCCGCAAGTTTGCGATGAACAAGATTGGGAATACGGGTTTGGAGAGTTTCCAACCTTCGTCGTTCCAGATCAAGAAGCATATAAGCTCCCTGTTGAATCCGCATAGATAATTCTTCCAGATGCTCCGCGACTTCCGCCACCTGATGAATCAGGAGTTCGGCAGCAGCCGTAGGAGTTTTCACCCGGGTATGAGCCACGGAATCAAGCACTGTATCATCGCGTTCATGCCCAATACCGGTAATAATAGGTAATGGAAATTGCGCACATGCAGCTGCCAATAGATAAGTATCAAAGCCGGACAAATCGGAAGTAGCTCCACCGCCACGAATGATGACTACTACGTCAAATTCATTGATGCGGGCATTAATACGATCCAAAGCAGCCAACACGGATTCCTCCACCTGATTTCCCTGCATTAAAGCCGGAAAAAGCTCCGTATAGAAAAAGAACCCGCCCGAATTGTGCTGCAACTGATGACAGAAATCCCCATATCCGGCCGCAGTAGCCGAAGAAACGACAGCAATACGCTGGGGAAGAACCGGTATTTCAAGCTCTTTATTCAGCGTCAACACTCCCTCCTCTTCCAACTGCAATAATATTTCCCGACGGCGACGAGCCATATCTCCCAATGTATAAGCAGGATCAATATCAAGTACCGTCAGACTATAACCGTATAGCTCATGAAACTGAACTGTTACTTTCACCAACACCTTAATGCCGGAAGTAAATAGCTGCCCTGTGGTTTCCTCAAAATAAGGTTTCAACAAGCGGTAGATATTATTCCAAATCATACCGCGTGCCTTGGCTACGAGATTGTTGCTGCGAGGATCTTTCTGCACGAATTCCAGATAACAATGCCCTGTCGTATTGGAACGGACATCGCTCAACTCTGCCTGTATCCAATATTCATCGGGCAGGCATTGCTCCAGACTACGGCGCACGAGTGCATTCAGTTCTAAAAGAGAAAGCCTCTCCCCACCCTCTCCCAAAGAGGGTGAGTCAGATTGCTTCAACTTGTTTATAGCGTTTATCATACAACAGTCACCTTATTTCTTTTCCTTGGAAGAAGAGTTTAGATAAGCCTTCCACAAATCAGGAATACCATATCCATATATGTTATCCGGGAAATCGGCTCTATCCCCCGATTGACGTACCAAATCAATAATCTGCTTCGCTGTCAGCTTCGGACAAGCCTGCCACAGACAAGCTACCATACCGCACATAATCGGAGAAGAAAAAGAAGTTCCGTTGGCACGGCGAAGATTACCATCCGTTCCCATCACATCCGAATTCAGACCGACAGCCACTACATCCGGTTTCACACGTCCGTCAGCCGTATTCCCAACAGAAGAAAACGGCGCCAATTCTCCCCTTTTATTGACAGCTCCTACCGTTATTATATTCTCTGCGTCTCCCGGAGGAGTAATCTTCTTCCACGAACCTGCACCCGAATTTCCAGCGCTACAAACAACGACCATTCCTTTATCGGCTGCCTTCGCAGCTTCACGAGACATCAACGCATAATGACCATTCAAGTCACGATATCTATAATTCTTCGCAGGATCATCAAATGAGTAATATCCAAGCGATGTATTCACCAAATCCACTCCTACACTATCGGCAAACTCAATGGCTGCCGCCCAGTAATCCTGTTCTACCAGATTCTCCGAATATTCGTCCTCGCTACGCAACAACCAATAAGAAGCTTCAGGAGCTGTACCAATCATCACATGCGGCTGATTCATGGCCATACAGGACAATACAGACATTCCATGACTGCTTTCCGCATAAATATCTGCCTCCGGATTCACAAAGTCACGCACCCCGAGAATATGGATATTTTTCATGGCGTCAATCTTATCTACATTATGGAATCCGGCATCAATCACGGCAATGGTCATTCCCTGTCCCTTAAAGCCCGCATCATGCAGAAGATCAACACGACTCATTGCCGCCTGTGTTATTGCAGGACCGTAAAGGCTATCGGTACGCACCGGTTTATTTATTAGCGAATCTCTTTGAAAGGCTCTTTGTGTGATACCTTTCCACACTCTTTCTGTGGAATGTACAAAAGGTAACTTTGCTATTTCGTCAATCAGAGTACTATCATTACAAGAAACAGTAACAAAATTATCCCATTTCCCCGTCACAAGTACATGAACACCCGTCTTCCGTATAGCATCTACATATTTCTTGCAGACCGGCAAATCGGTGGAATCAATGGGTAATCCTTGTTTCTTTCGCCGTTCTATAGATTTTATAGACAAATATTTTTCCGGTTTCTGCAAGGAATAGTCAGTAGCCGCCTTGTCTTTCAGACTAATTCGATATTTTAAGGTATCTCCCGGAGTAAACTGGGCAAACACACCCAAATACATATTTAAAGCGAGAATCAATACTATAAACTTCTTCATAAGTTATCTTTCTATTTTAATCAATCATAATTCTTCATTTTCCATAATCACCAGCCCGATTCCTCTTTGGGAAGCAATGAAAGCTCCTCCCAGCACCCGTTTTCCATCATAAAACACAGCTGATTGTCCGGGAGCAATGGCCGAAGCTATTTCAAGGAAATGTATCAACAAACGTCCGTCTTCCAATCTTTTCACCCGGCAAGGAATCGGACGACTGCGATAACGAATCCGTACCGTCAGATTCTCACATCCGAACAATTCCCGTTCATCCACCATTTTATCCTGCTCCGCCAACATGTATTCAGTTTCCAGTTGGTCGGCATTTCCAAGCATCACCGTATTTTTCTGCGGATTGATTTTCAACACATAAGCAGGCTTTCCTAAAGCGATCTCCAATCCTTTTCGTTGCCCAATCGTATAATAAGGTGCTCCTTTATGCTTCCCAAGCTTCACTCCTTCAGAGTTGACAAACCATCCCGGTCCAATTTCACTATCCAGTTCGGGGCACTGCTCACGAAGAAATTCACGGTAATCCCCCTTGATAAAGCAGACTTCCATACTTTCTCCTTCTTTCGACTTTGCTTCATATCCTTTCTCTGCAAGATACTCACGAACCTTCACCTTCGTATAATCTCCCAATGGGAAAATACAACGTTTCAGCACATCCTGCCCCAATCTCCAGAGAAAATACGACTGGTCTTTCTTATCATCGTCTCCGGCTACTATATAAATATTTCCGTTTTTCTCTTCCAATCGTGAATAATGTCCGGTAGCCACCCATGCACAATTCAACTTATCCGCCCACTCCGTCAAAACACGGAACTTAAACAACGGATTACACATCACGCACGGATTCGGTGTACGCCCCTGCTTATATTCGTCTATGAAGTTTTTTACGATGGTTTCTTTAAAAGAAATACGTTCATCTGCTACATAATGTTCGATCCCCATCCGTTCAGCCAACTCCCTGGCATCCTGTGGTTCATCTCCCCATACGCGCATGGTAACCCCTACAATCTCGTATCCTTGTTCCTGCAGCATCAAGCAAGTAGCGGTGCTGTCTATGCCACCACTCATACCTACCAATACTCTCTTATTTCGTTCTTCCATTCGAATTTTGAAAATTTACATGGATACAAATGTACGAGATTTCAAAGAGAAAAGTTGCTTTTCTGAAAGAAAATCCTTATATTTGAAATATACCAAAAGCGAGAACAATTATGGCTAACCCCAGATTACCGGGCATTTCCGAAAACGAGCAAGCCTTATTGTATGCCAAATTGAATGAGTACAACCGAGGCAGAGCCTCTTTTAAAGAGGTAGGAGTCTACCTGGTGGTGTTGCCCCGACCGGGGAAACCAAATTATTCCCTTTGGCTGTACTCTCCCCTGCCCGAAAAGCAATCCATTCTTTATATACATGACCTGTCACCAGACATCAACGAATCCCTGCGGATGGCCAGCACGATGTTTTATTATTCGAAGCGTTGCATCATCCTGGTAGATTACAATGAGAAAAGAATGCAGAGTAATGGTGACGATCTTATCTTCTTCGGAAAATACCGGGGACATTTTCTACATGAAATCCTCAAAATAGATCCCGCCTACCTAAGTTGGGTAGCATACAAATTCATTCCCAAAATACCGAAACAGGAACGTTTCGTCAAAATAGCACAAGCTTATCATTCCATACACCTGGATATAATGATAAGAAAATCGAGGGAGAAACGTTCATCCAGCCGTTATCTGGGAGAATTAGGAGAAAAGCTGACAGACTTAAAATTAAAAGTCACCCGGGTAAGATTGGAAGATGATCCGTACAAAACAAGAGTGAATGGCACTACCCCACAGTTTTTTGTCAAGCAGGTACTGACTTTGACCGATGCCAGTGGAAATTTAGTCACCATGAGTATTCCATCAAAAAATCCCAGTGCGGTTTCATGCACTCTATCCGGGATAGAACATGAATACCGACTGGGAGATATTATCTACGTTGCATCGGCGAAAGTATCGCGCCGATACGAAAGCTATGGTTCAAAATACACGCGCCTTAGCCATGTGAAGTTCGCAAGCCTCAACGTTTAGTCCAATCGTCTTTGACAAAACTTGCCGGATAAGAGATTTTATCCACCACACCGTCTTTCTGACGAATCCAGGATGTGAATGTACGGGCACCCTCATCCAATACGATGATACGCGCACCATTCGGCAAATGGTTATATTCCGTATTTCCACCGGTAAAGCGTCCATAAGCCAGAAGGATATCTTTCCACATCACTGCATAGTCATTATCATGGTCGTGTCCTACAAACATACCCATCACATCACCAGCTTCTTTCATCGCTGCAAACATTCCTGTATTCAATTTAGGCGCACAGGCTTCCTCCATACGAGTTCCACGAAGAATTGCATTTTCGCTACGGGCAGCTTCATTGTATTCAGGAAGAGGAATATGGAAAAAAGCAAGAGCCGGCAGAGGCTGTCCGCCGTTTTGCACTTTATAAGCCGCACTCTGTTGACGATACCAATTTATCTGGTCGAATGTAAGCCATGCATACCCCTTCACATCTTTCAAAGGAGAATAAGAGTGAGAATCCATGCAATATAGCAAAGCAGCATCCTTCTTTAGATTGGAAGACGATTTCACTGTCAATACATAATCCGGCGATAAAACTGTTCCGCGATCAGGCAATAAATTGCCGGGAACTTGACGGATGATATCATATAACTGTTCCCGTGTCATTCCCTGTTCATTGTCATGGTTACCAAAAGTGACCACAAAAGGTAGTTTACGTTTAACTACCGGTTCCAGTACCTGCAACATTCCGGAATCCGCCGGAGCAGAATAAACAACATCACCGGTAAATATCACCAAATCCGGACGTTCGTCATCAAGCACCTGATTAATACGTTCCAGAGCTATATCTGAAGCCCGATTTCCATATTTAAAATGCACATCGGTAAATTGCACAATCTTGAATTTACCATCTTTGCTAAATTTCAGTTCACTCTTCTGCGCCATACAAAAAGTCGTTACCAATAAGAAGGCAAGTGTTAAGTAAATTTTAAAAAGACGAATCATAATTATTTGTTTTAGGGGGTTAAGAAATCTTTTCTATCAGCACAGTAGCATAAGCCGATATACCTTCTTCACGACCTGTAAAACCGAGTTTCTCGGTAGTAGTCGCCTTAATGGAAATATCATCCATATCAATCCCCATAACAGTTGCCATCGTCTCCTGCATCAAAGGAATGTGCGCTTTTAACTTCGGGCGTTCGGCACAAATAGTTGCATCGATATTGCCCACTTTATATCCTTTGGTAGCAATCAACTCCACTGTTTTTTTCAGCAGTATCTTGCTATCTATATTCTTAAATTCTCCTGCCGTATCGGGGAAATGATAGCCAATATCACGCATATTCGCCGCCCCCAACAGAGCATCGCAAACAGCATGCAATAATACATCAGCATCCGAATGCCCCAGCAATCCTTTTGTGTGTTCCAAAAGAATGCCACCCAGCCATAACTCACGACCTTCGACCAACTGATGTACGTCGAAACCAAAGCCTACTCTTATCTTCATATTTTATATAACAAATGAGTACTAATGAATAAAAAAAGATCAACGAATATAGAAATCCAGCAGTTTTTCTCCCTCCAGATAACCTTGCAAACGCTGTCCGATACTAACAGGACCTACACCCACAGGAGTCCCAGTAAAGAGCAAGTCACCAATTTTCAAAGTTACAAACTGGCTTACATAAGCGATTATATCATCTATCTTGAAAAGCATATCTGCCGTACAACCGCGCTGCACTTCCTTACCGTCGATCAACAAATGAAAGTCAAGATTCTGAATATCCTTATAGTGCTCCACCGGAACAAAAGTTCCAATAGCAGCCGACGAATCAAAACCTTTGCAAAGCTCCCAGGGATTACCCTGCTCACGGAACTTTCGCTGAAGGTCACGAGCCGTAAAGTCGATCCCTACAGTCACTGCATCATAATAACGGTTAGCAAAGCGGGGAGCTATATTTTTTCCCAATCGATTGATACGAACCACCAGCTCCGTTTCATAATGTATCTCTTTAGAAAAGTCGGGAATGAAAAACGGTTTGCCATCCTTCAGAATAGCAGAATCAGGCTTCATAAAAATCACCGGCTCCGTATTTACTTGTGTATGTCCCAGTTCTTTGTTATGCTGGGCGTAGTTCATTCCTACTGCAATAATCTTCATTATTTCTCGTTAAAATTCAATCGGTTAAACATAACAGCCAAATGAGCATATAGAGACGTATTCTGCACCACTATATTCTCGGGTACACGGATTCGGAAAGGAGTAAAGTTCCATACGGCTTTTATGCCTCCGTCTACCATCTTATCTGTAATTTCCTGAGCAATATTAATAGGTACGGTCAATACACCGATATTTACATCGTATTCTTTCATCTTTGCTTCAAAGTCATCGGAATGAAAAATAGGAATACCATTCAGGTCTTTTCCCACCAGTTCCGGATTCACATCAAAAGCAGCCACAATCTCCAGTCCGAAATGATGCAAACCAGAATCCCGAAGCAAAGCAGCCCCCAGGCTACCTACACCAAACAAGAAGGCTTTGTGCATATTGGTAAATCCAAGAAAACTCTCTAACACCTCAATCAGCGCATCAATATTGTATCCCACTCTCGTACGCCCCGAGATATTGACGTATGACAAATCCTTGGCGATTTGGGAAGCGTCAATATTTATTTCCTTAGAGATTTGTGTAGAAGAGACATACTGCTCCCCTTTTTCTTTCATTAGTTTTATATTGGACAGATACCAGGGAAGTCTGCGCAAGGTAGGCTCCGGCACTTTATCCGCCTCTTTTCGTATATAAGTGCTCATACTTCTTACAAAATTTGGTATTTTGCAAAAGTACATTATTTTTTGAGACTGACAACCCTATAACAGAAAACCTTAATAGAGATTAAACAAAACGATGAAAAGAGACTCAAATTTTGCTCTTTTCGATAAGTTTAATACTTTTGAAAAGGATTAAAAATGACAAGTATGAAAAATAATGATTGGAAAGATAGATTGAACGTTGTGTACTCCACGAATCCTGACTTCGGTTATGAAATGGATAACGATGAAGAACAGGTTACCCTCGACAAAGACAAGCAAAACCTGCGAGTTTCCATTGACAAAAAGAACCGGGGTGGTAAAGTGGTAACATTAATTACCGGATTTGTGGGTACGGATAATGATTTGAAAGAGCTAGGCAAGTTACTGAAAAGCAAATGTGGAGTAGGCGGTTCAGCTAAAGACGGAGAGATAATGGTACAAGGAGATTTCAAGACCAAGATCATAGATCTACTCATCAAAGAAGGATATACTAAAACCAAAGGTATAGGAGGTTAAATTAAATAATACAAGAAATGAGAAAAGTAATATTATTCTGTGCGGCAACACTATTCTCACTGTTGTCATTCGCACAAGAAAGTGATGCGGATATTGTAAAGGTAGGTGACAATATACCTGCCTTCACCCTTCATTCAACAGCAAACGGCACCATAAACTCTGCAGATCTAAAAGGGAAAGTTGTATTAATCAATATTTTCGCTACCTGGTGCGGCCCTTGCCAAAGCGAACTGGCTGAAGTTCAGAAAATACTCTGGCCTAAATATAAAAACAACAAGGATTTCTGTATGTTAGTGATCGGTCGCGAGCATACAGACGACCAATTAGCGGAATACAATAAAAGAAAAGGGTTTACATTTCCCCTCTACCCGGATCCCAAACGGGAAGTTACAGGTAAATTTGCCACCAAAATGATTCCCAGAAGTTATTTAATAGACAAAGAAGGAAAAGTAATATCAGCTACTACCGGCTATGAAAATGGAGCCATAGATACGCTGATGAAGCAAATAGATAAAGCATTGAAGTAGTCCCTATCCTAAGATATGCCTTAAAGAAAAAAGAGTCCGGTGCAATACCGAACCCTTTTCCCAAATTTTACATATAATAAATCTGACTTTGTAAGTAGTACTTAACAAGATTTGAATCAGATTATTCAGCTTTCAAAGTGAAACGCTTGAAGTCAACAATCTTCAGTTCAGGATCAGCAGCAGCCAACACTTCTCTTACAGTCTTCTTAGCGTCCATGATATCTTCCTGGTTCAGCAGGCAAACTTCTTTCAAGAACTTAGCCAGACGACCCTTAGCGATGTTCTGAATCATTTGTTCAGGCAAATGTGCAGCCTTTTCAGCAGAAACAGTAGCAATGATTTCTTTTGCTTTCGCTACATCTTCAGCTGTAATCCAACCTTTAGCCATATTGCTTTCCATGTGATCTTCGCTGTCTACATGAGCCGGGTTGATGTTAGCCTTCTTCAGAGCAGCTTCTACAGCCTTCTGTACCTGTTCAGCCTTTGTCTTTTCGATAGCTACTTCGATTTCTTTTTGCTTCACTTCTTCAGAAACACCATCCTCATCAATAGCGATCGGATTCATAGCAGCAATCTGCATAGCTACTTGCTTAGCCAACTGCTCGTCAACGTTCTTGTTAAAAGCAACAATCGTACAAAGACCATTTCTGTTCATGTGGTTGTAAACAGCAGTGCTTGCGCCTTCTACAGTCATGTAACCATCAAGTTCCATTTTCTCACCTGTGATACCGCTACGGTCAGTCACTGCATCCTGTACAGTACCGTTACCCATCGGCAATGCTTTTACTTCGTCCAATGTCTTGCATTTGTTAGCCACAGCAAGATCAAGAATATCCTGAGTCAGTTTCACAAAGTCAGCATTCTGAGCTACGAAGTCAGTTTCGCACTTCAAAGCAATGACAACGGCATAGTCACCAGTAGTCTTAGCCAAAACGCAACCTTCAGAAGCCTCACGTTCAGAACGCTTAGCAGCAACAGCTTGTCCTTTCTTACGGATAATCTCCATTGCCTTGTCGTAATCGCCATCAGCCTCTGTTAATGCATTCTTGCAATCCATCATACCAGCTCCGGTCATTTTGCGCAGCTTGGTAATATCAGCCATAGTTACAGCCATAATAATTTCCTTTATTTAAATGAATAATAATTTTCGAAACAAAAAATGTGCCAATCTGCCAATCAAGATGCAAGTGTATAACAATACCCTTGCACATTAGCAAATTGGCACATTTTATATATTAAGCCTCTTCGTCTTCCTTGATGAAAGCAGCAGCTTTAGCTGCGTTGATAGCTTCTTCGTCAGACTTGTCGAGTCTAGCTTTTACTGATTTCTTCTTGCCTTTGTTAGCAGGAGCTTCACCAGCTGCTTCCATGTCGATCTTTTCAGCTTTTCTTTCTTCCAAACCTTCGATCATTGCAGCGCAACAAGCATCCAGGATAACTTCTATTGATTTAGTAGCGTCATCATTAGCAGGAATTACGAAATCCACGTTTGAAGGATCAGAGTTAGTATCAACGATACCAAATACAGGGATACCCAAACGGTTAGCTTCGCGAACTGCGATATTTTCTTTCATTACGTCGATTACGAACAATGCAGACGGCAGACGAGTCAGATCAGCGATAGATCCCAAAGTCTTGTCCAATTTTGCACGTTGACGAGAAATTTGAAGAACTTCTCTCTTAGAGAGGTTAGAATATGTACCATCGTTAGTCAATTTATCGATAGTAGCCATTTTCTTCACAGCCTTACGGATAGTCGGGAAGTTAGTCAACATACCACCCGGCCAACGCTCGATTACATAAGGCATATTAACAGATTGAGCTTTCTCAGCTACAACTTGTTTAGCTTGTTTTTTAGTAGCAACAAAAAGAACTTTCTTGCCAGATTTGGCAATCTGTTTCAAAGCTTCAGCAGCTTCGTCTACTTTTGCAACTGTTTTGTGGAGGTCAATGATATGAATACCATTGCGTTCCATGAAAATATAAGGAGCCATTGCAGGGTTCCACTTTCTCTTAAGGTGTCCGAAGTGGCAACCAGCCTCCAATAATGTATCAAAATTTGTTCTTGACATCTTGTTTTTTCTTTAAATCGTTTACTTTCTTTTTTGTTTTTTCTAAACCAACCGCTGGGTAGTCTATGAACAGAGTCCCAGTAGTTTAGATACTAAACATATTCCTCTATCAGGCAGCACATTAACGCTTGCTGAACTGGAATCTTCTACGAGCTTTCGGCTGTCCCGGTTTCTTACGTTCAACAGAACGAGGGTCACGAGTCATGAAGCCTTCTGCACGAAGAGCGGCTTTATCTTCAGCGTTCATCTTAACCAGTGCACGAGCAATTGCCAAACGCAATGCCTGAGACTGACCAGTGAAACCACCACCACACAAGTTCACCTTGATGTCATACTTCTCAGCAGCACCCAGCTTGTTCAATGGTTGTTTTACAACATACTGAAGAATAGTTGATGGAAAGTACTCTGCAAGGTCTCTCTTGTTAATAGTAATCTTTCCTGTACCTTCGCTTACGAATACGCGTGCAATAGCACGTTTACGTCTGCCTAATGCATTTACTACTTCCATTATATCTTATTTATATGAATTAATATCAATCATTTTCGGGTTCTGAGCAGCCTGTTTGTGTTCGCTACCAGCGTAAACATACAAGTTATTCAGCAATTTAGCTCCCAGGATATTCTTAGGAAGCATGCCCTTCACTACTTTTTTCAGTAATCTCTCTTCACCGTTCGGTTTTGTAATCAAACGGGCAGGAGTCATTTCTCTCTGACCACCAGGATAACCAGTATATGACAAATAAACTCTGTCATTCCATTTGTTACCAGTCAGTTTTACTTTGTCTGCATTGATGATGATAACGTTATCACCGCAGTCTACGTGAGGAGTAAAGTTTGGTTTGTACTTTCCTCTCAGCAATTTTGCAACTTTTGCTCCCAGACGACCTAAAGTCTGGTCTGTAGCGTCAACGATAACCCATTCTTTGGTTACAGTCGCTTTGTTTGCAGAAATGGTCTTGTAACTTAAAGTATCCACTCTAATTTTGTTTTTTAAATGTTACTACTAAAAATTTTCTTCACCACTCATTAGTCTTCCCCGGACAAAGGAATACTAACTTGCTATGAATTAATCTCTTATCATTTTGTGATAATAATCGGCTTGCAAAAGTACGGCTTTTCTTTGAATTGGCAAACTATTTTTGTATATTTTTCCAGTCGCCTATTCTATTGAGAGTCTTCTTAATACCCGTTATTATTCATTCCATTGAGTTTCGGATTACTTTGTATCTCTTTCAGAGGGATAGGGAAAAGTTCGTGTTTGCCCTCCGTAAAATTACGGTAAGCCGGATATGGTTTGTTCTCTTTCTGATTGACGGAACTGATCTCACCAAACAGTTTCAGAGCCTTGCCCAGTACTCCCCAACGTATCAGATCATATTTGCGTTGTCCTTCAAAAGCCAGCTCAAAGCCACGTTCCCAGTAAAGAGCTGTACGAAACTTTCCTTCCGGTGTAGAGTCGTCGATGAAAGTCAGGTTATGTGTCTTTTTCCGTACGCTCATCATTTCATCATAATTCGCTTCTGTAATAGAGGTTGCTTCAGCACGTGTACGTACGCTATTCAGCAAATCCCATGCTTTCTGTCTGTCCGTTCCCGTTTCATTATACGCTTCGGCAGCCATTAATACCACATCAGCATAACGCAAAGGGCAATAGTTCACATCCGCATAATTGATATTCTTGTTCCACGACTCTTTCGGCATCCATTCCCGGCGCCATTTTCCTACATACCAGCTACCTGCGCTTCTTTCTTCTTTTACATGCTCTTTTTTAGTACCATTCCAAGTATAACGATAGGTGCAAATAGCAACATCACGACGTTTATCGCTCGCTTCGAAGAAGTTACGCCATTCGGGAACGACTATAAAGAAACCATTGGCACGTCCCATATACTGACTTGATTCAGATACAGAAACTCCGGTAGGTTCCGCCACCTGCGGACCGTTATAAATCCCCCATGCTCCACCATTACGACGTCCTTGCGAATGATAGAAAGCAATCTCCCAAAGACTCTCCTTATTATTCAGTACCCCCTGCGAGTAGCTTTTAAAGAGTGCCTCATAACCACCGTCATAAAAATCATGGTACCCTTTCTTTTCAAAAGCCTCCCACTCTTCTATCACTGCATCGAAATATTCCATTCGCTTACTGTCCTCCGGACGTTTCAACTGTCCATTCGATTGAAGGCTATATCCTGCACGCTGCAAATAGACACGCATCAGCAATGCACGGGCAGCTCCTTGCGTCACTCGTTCGGGACTGGAAGAAGCAGTTGCCCAATCCAGATTGTTCTTAGCGAAAGTAAGGTCAGATATAATCTCGTCATAAATCACTTCCCTGTCCACACGTTCACCAAAAGCAGATTCGTAGGATGAAGAATAAGATGTTTTGAAAGGCACATCTCCCCAATATCTCACCAAATCAAATGCGAGGAAAGCACGCAGAAAGCGAGCTTCTGCTTCCAATGCTTTCAGACGGGTATTTTCTGCGTATCCTGTCATGCCACAAATTCCGTCAATGGTGAGGTTAGCCCGGTCGATTCCCTCATATTTCAGTTTCCAGATACTTTCAATCCACGTATTCGTGGAGTTTAGCTGATAATGTGCAATATCGTGAACCTGATTGTCAGACTGCGTACGAGCCGTATAATAGGTATCGTCCGATGCGGGAGAAGCCATTTCGTACCAACCGTAATGATTAAAGTCCGACAATGAACTATATATTCCCATCACTGCCATTTCCGCTTTATCTTCCGAATCGAAATAGCGGTCCCGGTCATATTTTGAGTTAGGTTCTTCCGTTAGCAAATCCTCGCAAGAGGAAAATCCTGTTGCCAATAAAGCGAATACGGCATATAATAGATGTATCTTTTTCATGATTACTATGTATTTAAAGAATTAAAATGCTACGTTGAGACCAAAAATAAAAGAACGGCTAAGCGGATACGCTCCAAAGTCAACACCCGGTGTCAAACCGCTTTTCATCGTAGAGACTTCCGGATCGAAACCTGAATACTTGGTCCAAGTCAACAGATTATTACCAGTGGCATACAAACGCAAGTTTTTCAATCCCACCCTTGCAATCAGATTTTTAGGGAATGTATATCCCAAAGTCACATTACTTAGTTTCAAATAGGAAGCATCCTCCACTGCCCATGAATGAATATAATTATCTCCTTGTTGAGCATCATGATAAGCGGCTACGGTTTTACCAGCATTCAGAGCAGCCAGTTCTCCGGGATCTGTCACTTTCTGTCCATCCGAATTGATGGTCATCCAGCGATTAGAGCTATTCATCACGTCCAATGCGTTGTAGTTCAGGCTACCCACCTTACTGGTAACCAGTTTGGTCGCATTCAGCACTTCGTTGCCATAGCTGAAAGTCAGGAATATACTTAAATCAAATCCTTTGTAAGTAAAAGAATTGTTCAAGCCTCCGTAGAATTTCGGTTGAGCGTTACCAATGACCGTTTTATCATTTTCATCAATCACATTATCATCTCCGGTCAAGTTCTTAAACTTCCACATGCCCGGACGAATCTGCCCTTTATCACCATGATAAGGTATACCATCTTTCAGGGTATAGGTCTGCGTAGAAGCATCATAATTGAAATCATCTACCTGATACAGCCCCTCGGTGATGTAACCATAGAACTGTCCTAATGGTTCTCCGACAGCAATACGATGGGTATTTTGATTAAAGCCGAACTTGGCTTCATAGAGTTGCACCGCCTCACCGGTCAATGCTTTCACGGAATTTTTATTGTGAGACAGCGTCAGTGTAGTATTCCAACTAAACTTCTTTGTAGAGAAATTCACAGTATTCACAGTCAGTTCCACACCTACATTCTTCGTTTCTCCGGCATTAATCAACATACTCTGATAACCGGAAGAATAAGGCAACTGGGCGTTAAGCAGCAAGTTACTACTCCTATTTATATAGAATTCGGGTGAAATGGTAATGCGTTGATTCAGAAATCCTAAATCGACCCCCATATTAAAAGTTTTGTTCGCTTCCCACTTCAGATCGGGATTCGGTATCTGCTTGGAAGCATAACCGGGAGTAAGCTGATCTCCCATAGCTGTGATGATGGAAGACATCAAAGCAAGGCTGTTATAACTACCGATTCTGTTGTTACCCGCCAAACCGTATCCGATACGGAATTTCAAGTCGGAGAAAACATTCAGTTTCTTTATAAAATCCTCTTCACCTACACGCCATGCTGCCGATACAGCAGGAAAGTATCCCCATTTATTATTCTTTCCGAATTTAGAAGAGCCATCCGCACGGAACGTCGCAGAAAACAAATACTTATCCGTAAAGTCATAATTGAGACGAGCAAAGAAAGAGAGCAGATTATCATCATAATTTTCATCGGACGAAGCAACGGACGGAGTACCCAGACTCATATCTCCCAAAATGAACTCATCGGTAGGCAACCCACTGACACCGGATTCGAGCACACGAGTCCAGCGTTTTACAAATTCCTGTCCCAATTGTACCACTACTTTATGTTTTTTCTGAAAACGTTTGTCATAAGTCAGGACGTTAGAGGTCTGAAAACTTCCGGTCTCTGTATTTCTGATAGAGCCGTAAATACCGTTGCGTCTTCCCATTATAGATTGGTCGCCATAAAAAAGCTCCCGGCGATAAAGTTGATAACGCATACCCGTATTGTTGCGGAAGGTCAATCCTTTGATGATTTTGAAAGTCAGTCCGCCATTGGCTTGCAAAGTGCGTGTTTCCTTATTATCCTTTTCTTCAGCGGCGGCAATCAATGGATTCTGCATCACGTTTCCATCCGCATCGCTTAATACAGGATCTTCTCCTGCCAACAAATCCGAATCACTACCACGTATACCAATAGTAGGACGGTATTGCAAAATCTGAACCATTTTATTAAACTTTGCATCTACATTGCTTCCGCCCTCATTCGTACCATTTCCGGCAACACCTGCTCCATACACTTTCAAATAATCAAAATTGATACGTCCTGTAACGGAGAGCCGCTTATTCACTTCGCTTTTCACGCTAAGCGCAATATTATGTTTGTCGCTGCCGCTATATACCATCGCACCTTCATCCTTGAAGTAACCATAAGACATATTGTAGTTCAACTTATCATTACCACCGTTGACGCCTACCCGGTAATTTTGCGTAACGGTAGTGCGTCCCATCGTACGGTCCAGCCAATCGATACCTTTACGATTGCCATAGTTCTCATGAAGATCGACAAAACCACCGTAACGATTTTGCCATGACCGCATACTTTCCTCGGGATCAGTAGCATCTCCTAATGTTCTTTCATAATCCGCCAACACAAATTCCTCTACACTTAATACATCTAACCGCTTGGCAAGCGTACGCACACCTACATAAGAATCGAAAGTAAGTGTTGCTTTTCCTTCTCCTTTCGCACCGCTTTTGGTAGTGATTACCACTACGCCATTTGCTCCACGGGCACCATAAATTGCTGTTGCCGAAGCATCTTTCAACACATCGATACTTTCAATATCGGCAGGATCAAGGCTGGACATACCATCTTCCGTCGGAAATCCGTCGATAATATAAAGCGGTTCGTTGCTTTGCGTAATTGATATACCGCCACGAACACGCACTGACATCGTAGCACCGGGCTGACCGTCTGTCTGTATAATCTGTACCCCTGCCATACGTCCCGCTAAAGCCTGGGTTACATCAGACGAAGGAACTTTGAGTAAATCGTCGCTTCTCACAGAAGCCACGGAACCGGTCAGGTCTTTACGCTTTACTGTTGCATAACCGATAGCTACCACCTCATCCAACAATACTGACGCAGCCTTCATGGTCACATCAATCTGTTTCCTTCCTTTCACGGGTACTTCCATATTTTCCAGTCCGATAAAAGAGAAAACCAAGACATCTTTCTGCGGATCACTAACGGTAATGGTGTATTTACCATTGATATCGGTAATGGTACCCGTGTTTTGTTTTCCTTTCACGGTCACATTTCCTCCAATCACTTCCAAGCCTTCGTTGTCCACCACCTTACCGGTAACGGTCAAACTCTGGGCATAAATGCCGGATACACCGACAAGAAGCAACAAAATGCAAATAATTCTACTTTTCATCATATTCTGTTTGTTATTTATATTCACTATGTTTCATTGTTTATCATTGATTTACTACCCGGGTAGATATAGGACTCCGGTCGGTCATTTCTACCACCTGATAAGCTCCGTCTATCTCGTCGTAAAGCAACGAGGAACCCGTATATTGTCGAGAGTAAAAATTGCCATTCAACGCAGGATTGTCTGTTCCATAACTAAATACCGCTTGTTCGGTGCGATGACTCACTGTCAGTTCCGGAGCCTTAGAAGCATCCAAAACCGCTTTGATCGTCCAGTCGCCTACGTTAAAGGTATCACCGTCACGGTTAATAATAGAAACAGCCTCATCTCCTACCTGAATAATAGCCAGGAAACGGGTGGCAGAACAACCGTCAACCCGTGCAGTCAAGTGCCACTGGTTGGGATACTCTGCTCCGGTGATGGCGGGCGGCACTACAAAACGATCCGTTTGGGACAGCGTAAAAACATGTCCTCCAAAAAGTTGTGTCACAGCCACCCATCCTTTGGTCTTATTATCTGTAGACAACGTTTTCTTTACCGCATCAATCTTAAATTCCGTAGGACTATGCAACAGCCACTCCCAGCGGACAGCCTCCGATGCCTCCAATTCATCATACACTATTACTGTATGAGGATGAAACATCAACACGTGCCGACGGTATTTAGTCAACGGAGTGGCACCGAATCCATTTTCAGGCGTCTGCTCAATACCTGCCTGCTTGAAGTAGTCAACCCACATCGGGTCATTGCTGATACTTCTGTAAGCATGTGAAGCATCTCCCAAACAGTAACTAATATGCTGTCCGCCCATAGCACGCATCACACTGCCATAACCTTCGGTAGAATAAGGTTGCCCGATGCCGTTTACCAACAGTGAATTATGCGCCCTCGTATGGCGATAGGACATCAGATTGTGAGCATCGCTGAAATTCTGATAATAGCCTGTACTGCGATACACATCGACACCCTTATACAACAGATTAAAAGCATTCTGGCTGGCAGTAGTGTGACTGCCGGAGCCGAATGTACTGGATCGGAAGGAGAGTGCAAGATCTTTTTCTACATCTTCCGGTGCACTGTGCATGGCTACTTCACCGGCATCTTTATACCACACCATTTTATCAGCCCCGGCAGGAAAAGCTGTGTTGTAATCCTGCTCGGTGCACATCCGGTAAAGACGCAATTCATAATCCCGGCGCAACAGCTCCCGACATTCTCCGGCATACCATCCGGCATAGGAATCACCCGTTTCACACGCCAGATAATCAGCAAAGGCGGCAACCAGACGGTTGGGTTCACTACCCTTTTCACTATTGTCACCAAAGCCATTGCTTTTCGATCCCGGCGGACAAGTATAAACCAGCGAGCGTCCGACATTCTGATACCACGGATGCGATAGATAATCGTACTGACTGATGAATGAAAGAAGAGACGGCATATACGCCAAAGTCAAGATATTGGCACTGAAATAGCCTGTGCCATTATGCCATATACCGTCACGATTGAAGCCGGAGGCAGGAGCTCGGGCTGTCCACAATTCATAATAATACTCCATCATGGGCAGCACTTCGGAAGAATAGGCCGATTTGTCGTAAAGCGACAAAGCCACTTGAAAAAGGATGCGCATATTCTGCTGCCAAAAATGATTATCAAAGAGATGGTTTTCCTGAAAACCGCAATTTACCTTGTAATAGTAACGTGCCACACGCATCATCAGTTCTTCGGCAGAAGTACGATCGGAAGCAGACAAGTTATTATAAAGCAGATCGTAGGCTGCAACAAGACACCATGCGATGTTGCTGGCAGTAAAGTTGGATGCAAAAAGTTGTCCATCAGCAGGGGGAGCGACAATCAACGCTTCGAGAAGCTGACGTAACTTTTCGGCATAAATTTCTTTTTGGGTTAGATGATAGGCCTGATAAAGATAAGTGGCATGTTGCCGGAGCTCTTCTGCACGACTATATAAATCAGTCATTCCGGTGTATTCGGCTTTCAATGCCTGAGAAGCACGACTTTGCAGTTCTTTATATTCAGGGTGTGAGGCCACACGGTTACGAGCTTCCCCGATACGATCGTCCAAAAAACAGTAAATACGAGGATGCAGACGGGGAGCATTTGCTAAGAATGTCTGAAAAGGAGGTGTTACAAATTCCGGTGTATCATTCTTCACTTCAAAACGATAGATAGCACTCCATTCACCGGGCGTAGTTCCATTAAGGTTGGTGGAACGAAAGCGCCAATACCATGTGCCGACCTCCAAACGACGATGAAGATTATACATACACCATTCCTGCGGTTCGGAAAGTAGCGTTTCGGAACTGCTGAAATCTTCAGTGCGCGAAAGGGAAAATTGCAGTCTTTCGCCCGTCTTCATGGCTTGAGGAACAATAAGAGGAGCAGGATTCAGATACAATTCATTATCTGCTTTGGGATAAGGTTGTGTCCGTATCTTATCCTGATAGACATCGGGAATTCCGGCAGGCGTCTCTGGCTGCGTACTGTCCGGTTCGGGCAGCGAGTCAGATGTACAGCTACAGAACAGCTGTACAATGAACAAAAGAAAAACCGATAGGCGAAATGTGGTGTGCATATTATTTTCTTTTCTAGGTATAAGATTAGAGGGCTATTTTCAAAAGTTTCAATGTAAGAAGAAGGTAAAGCGGGATGGGGGGATCCCACTTTCCTTGAATTTCTATTGAGTAAGGTCGAATAGTGACTATTTAAAAATCGTAATCATTGGACGGCAAAGAGCTTGTTGATTAAGAGCTGTCTTAACACTGATACCCGCCTCTTGTGCATTAGTAACAACACCATCAGCTACATTAATACGTACACCAGAAACATTACCTTGGTTATTGATAGTACTAGAAGCATAATTCACTGTAGCAATCGTTTCTCTATCAAACATTTTGCCATTGACAAATTCAAACTCCGGAATATTTTTGAAGTCCTCACTACCAGTAGCAGGCACATCTTTCATTGTAAACAATGTACCCATAAATGCACTCAATTGCGACAATGTAGGAATATACCATGCACTCAAATTCTCACTAGCAGAAGCATGTTCTCCCACCCATTTCTCATAAGTTGTTTTAAACGCAACATCTCCAAGACCTGTTAATAAGACGTCCGTAGTCTGTGTGCCATTTGTCATACCTGCAGCTGTTTCAGCCAAAGTAGTCAATAATTCCGTATTAAGAGTCTGACGACCAGTCGCCACATTTTCAATCGCTACTGCATATCCGGCTATTGTCTTGTCCTGAAGTGCTACAGGATAATTAGCCGGCACATCATCACCAATAGCTTCCATCTTGAAAACAATACCGACAGCATCCGCTGCATCACGTACCACTTTACCTTCTGCATTGATATAACTACCAACCTTCATTTCCAACGCTTCATAATCCGGATCCACTCCTACTTCAATGTCAAAGTTGCCATCGCCGATTTCAAATTTAGCCATAATCTGCATATTAGCATCCAAAGGTAATGTATTTGCCGGTATTTTAATCTCTTTACTATATCCGCCACTCAATGCCATGGTTATTTCTTCTGTAAATTTACCTACATTTGAAGGAGCAAAAAAGAAATTAGCGAACCAATTGCCATCCGCAGAAGCAAAATTTGCATTTGTATAAGTCACAGGAGTCGTAGCAGAACATTTACCCTCTAAAATATCATATCCGCTCAAAGCGTTGTATGTTATTTCCAGTTTATTAGCTGCCGCAGCTACTTCCGGATTCTTCGGTTTTACGCTCACATTAGCAAACGGGCGCTTCAATGTCACACTGGCATTACCAATCGTTTCCAATTTTCCGCAGAAAGCGTCGCTGGCTGCCATCAACGCATCATTTGTCAGATCGAATGATGCAGTATTATATCCTACTGCTCTCAAATCAGCAGTGTTATATACTTTATTAGCAGCACCACTTTCCGGTACGTATTCAGCCCAAAACAATGCTTTCGACACTTCTTTTTGTTCATCTACGGAAATAGTGAAAGATACCTTACCGTTTGTAACCGGTTTAGTTACCTGATTGCCTATCTTATCGCCATCAGCATTCAGTAATTGCATGATACATTGCATCGTATAACCGTCAGGGATGGTAACCGCACGGCTAAAGACGTTATTTACAGGAGCCTGTACAGAGATGGTAACAGGAGCATTGATTTCTGTTCCGTTGTCCGAAACGATTTCTTCTTGTCCACAGGATGCAAAAAGCACTACGAACAAAGCCATTAGCGAATAAAATAAGTTCTTTTTCATGATCTTAATTGTTTTATGGTTAAGCAATTCTTAATTGATTTGTCTATTTTATAATTCTCCAAGGTCCACCTCCAGATCACCGTCATAATCGGGGTCGATCCCTATTCCTCCATTGGCATCGGAAGTCAGGAAGTTACCGCGTACCGTTGTGTTTTTGCCCCGTTCACAAGGAATACGGAAAGCTGTACGTGCCAGCACTTCATTCTTCTCATTCAAGATTTCGAGCTCTACAGGAATAGAAACGGTTTCTCCGGCATCGGTCAACACATAGTCGAATCCCAGTATCAGTTCTTTCGTACCATCGGCAGGGCGTTCAAAGGCCACTTTATATTCCATGTACATGAGCGAGTTCTTGGGTACATCGTCCCACAAATTGTAGCCGGTAGGCAAATAATCACTGTACTTCACACGAGCGGTAAAACTTTCACCTTTCAGTCCGCCTGTGGACAGTTTATTGAGAAACGTTGCCACATCTTTAGCCACCAGTTCATAGCGTGCTACGGGGCGATACAGTTCAACGTCAAGACTTGTTTCAGCTCCCCAATGATTGCGGAAAGAAGTCAGGTCTGCCATAGCAGAAGCAGCAAAAACATCTTTATAGCGGCTATTCCCTATATATTTTCCGGCAGGAAGGATAAAAGCCAGATTCTCCGCATCGTAAACAAGTCCCTGTTCCGGTGTCTCCGCATTCACATAATCGGTCCACACCAGGATGCGGTAATTACGGGCGTGCAGCTTCATACTAACAGACAGACTGGCACGGTTAAAATCTTCTTCGTATACCGTTTGCCGTGCCGCCACCTGTCTATCCAGATAGGCTTCTACGATGAAACGACGCAGATAGTTGGTTTCCGACGCACGGGTGATGGTCACCGGTGCTCTTTCTGCCAAACTTAGATTCATTGCAAGATTAAGGTTGAGTGTTACAGCTGTCGGGTCCACTCCCAGTTCTCCTTCGGGAGTCATTTCCGGTTCTTCGTGCAGGCTGCATCCATTCACCAGCAGGGTGATGAACAACAGGAAAGTGCACTGTGCCAGTATATATAAATTTCTTCTCATATTGTTATCTTATTTATATGTATGTTCCTATCTAAGGTTAGAAGCGGTAGACCAACGATGCTCCCACACGGGTTATCCCCCAGTAATGACGGACACGCGTATCCAGCAGTGCGCCGTTGTCTACATTATAATAGGTGTTATACTTCATGTTGGCATATCCCACTCCCAGATTAAATTCCGCTCCCCAGTGTTTGGAAAGAGGGAGTTTGTAACCATAGCTTATTCCGGCTCCCAACAACGGACGATCAGTATCTTGATAACGGTCATCGTTCCACTTTACGTTAAACCATGCCACGTGGGCGTGCAGTCCGACAAAGTGTCCCCGTCCTGTCTCATTTCCTATCCACCAGCGGACTTCAGGTTGCAATGCTACCGTACGCACGCCGTGCTTATCTCCCAAGTCCCACAAACTGCAAGTCAATGGCAACTCTACCGTGATCTTTTTATGCACCTGCATTTCCACGGCAAGGTTCAGCAAAGCACAAGCATCATATATTACATTCGTTTTCAGTGCCAGATAGCGTTGACCATCAAAGGCAGCCGCTTTCTTTCCTGTATTCTCTTTGCCGGATTGGCGTTTATCCTCCTCCTTTTTTGAAGAAGTCGCAACTGCTGTTTCCTGCTTTTTTCCGCCGGACTTGTAAACCGTAGTTTCCTCCGGAGCTGCCGAAGTCTGTACACGGGGTTTACCGGGAGTCTGTGCCGACAAGACGGTTATGCCCGATAATGCAGCCAACAGGCATATAGTTCTCATATTAAAAGTAGAGTGTCTCATATATTCGTATCTTTCATGTTCATTGATCAGATTTCCAGTTCGGGAACCGTATCCCTCATTACCGTTTCGTACCCATCCTCATTGATGACAGTAGCTTCACCTTTATAAGTGATATTCACCTTCTCTTGAGTGCTGCGGATAAAGAACGAGGGAGCACCGTCGGATTTCAGGTTTACACTAATCAGCCATCCGCCTACTTTGATACGTCCGTCGGACAAGATTTCGGGATCTTTGGCAGGATATTTCAGTGCATGTGTATTGATGACAGTGGCAAAACGATATACTTGTGCCTTTTCCGATGTAGCGGTGAAATGCCAGTGATTAGGATACTTCTTGAACACCCCTTTGTCATCAGCACGTAGCCAGTTGACTGCCGGATAGAAAAAACGGCTCGTCGTATCAGTCTGCAATGTTCCGGTGGAGAAAAGATAAGCGTCTGATGCTCCTCCGCGGTTCGTGGCTTGAATATGCACGAAGCGATGATTCGATTTATCCACTGTCATGGGATTTTCTGTGGTATGCAGCAAATAACTCCAGTTTACAGGTTCGTCTGCCACGAGTTCGTCATAGATAAAGATGAGTCCTGTCTTTCCCAAATTGACAATGTGACGGCGGAACGTTTTCACATGATTCTCATCCCAGCCATTTTCGGGCGTATAATACACCTCCGACTGTTCGCCACGTGTCAGCCAAAGCGGTGAAATCACTTTTCCGTAAGCATTGGAAGCATCACCCAGCACATACCCGATCTTCTCGCTGGCATAATAACGGGGAATCCATCCATATCCTTCCGTACCGATACGTTGTCCCATACCGTTCACCAAAATTGTATTGTGAGCACGCGTGGCACGATGGCACAACATACTATGTACGTCGGTAAACTCAATGTGGTGTCCGCTACTGTAAAATAATGGTTTTCCACCATAGAACGTATTGAAAGCATTCTGATTGGCAAGTGCATGAGAGGTAGAACCATAAGGGCTTGACCGGAAACTCCACATCGCATTTCCACCTACTCTATCCCAGTTCGTCTGGAAAGAGGCAAGTCCTGTTGCGGGGAAGACGTATCCTGCAGGGAGTGCTGTCAATCCTTCACCTTCCGGCAGAGGTTTATCACATTGCAGGCGGAACCAGGCCAGATCACCGGGCTTACTCAACAAGGCTTTCTTCATATAATCCGGTTCCACTTTCAATGTGCGGCGTACGAAATCAGCGGCATACGTGTTTCCGGTAAGGCGTGCCAGCGCATCCAAATAGCCTATACGGATGCTGTTGGGACGTGCCACATTCTGATGCGAACTTCCGTTTCCTGCGGATTTGGAAAAAGGAGGTTGCTGGAAGATGGTATACATGATATTTCCCTGATACCAAGGATCGGAAAAGAAGTCGTAACCGGTCAGTTTGCTATAATAGTAAGGCACTTCTACTAATGTACGGGTATTGACCGTAAAGTAAGAATCGCCATTGTGCCAGCCACCGTCTTTGTTCAATCCGGGGAAACGTGCTAACCAGACGTTATAACAGTAATCCACCCATGTATCGGCTTCGGGCAGATCGCCATACACACTGAATGCCGCCATTGTAAGGATGCGAAGTGTCATCTGCCACACATGATTGTCGGCGATGTGGTTCTCCATCCGGTTATTAAAGTTCTCATACATTTCACCACCTTTATTTTTGATGGCTTCCAGTAATGCTTTCTTTTGTGATGTATTCAACCGGTCGTAGAAAGAATCATAAGCCATAGAGCAGAGAGACAATAAGCTAGAAGCATTAAAATCTCCTTTCACATTCTTATCTTTATCCCAGTCGGCCATGATAAATACCCGTTTGATGGCTTCGTCAGCATATTTAGTATCCTGCGTCAGCAACCAGGCCCGTATCAATGCTTCGGTATTTCCCTCTTCCGCATCGATGATGCGACGGCTTTCACGAGTGAGGTATGAATTTATCTGCATCTCGTTCTTCAGATTCTTCACCTGCGAGACATTAATATCTTTCACTGATTTCATTGGAGTCTGAAGTACCTGATCTGCACGTTCAAGATACCATTGCCTTTCTGCCTTTTGTTTGCTGTGATTTATAAAGTCCTTCCATTCGTTCTTCATGATCCACACACGCGGATGGTCGGCAGGTAGTTTTGCCAACACTGTTTTCAATGAAGGCGGACAGAATTTGCCCGGACGATCTTCTACAGTGACTTGCTGTGTGCTTCCCCAAGTCACTTCTCCGTTTTCTACATAACCGAACTGCCAGTACCATACCCCCGGCGCAAGCGGTTGTTCCGGATTATAGAACGGCCAACGAGTTTCCACCTGAACAACTCCGGACTTCAATCCGGCATCCTGCGAATAACGTAACCGATAGGTAATCTTCGTTTTATCTACCTTCTTTACTTTGTGTTCGAATCCATCCAACGGACTGTCCTGCGAGTTCATGTCCGAACGGAGCGGCCATTGGAAAGAAACCGCACGGTCATTTACCACCGCTTTATCAAGAGGATAAGGAGTGGCACGCATTTCATGCATCAACGTTGTTTCCGTCAACTTGATGACTGCTTGTTTTTGCGCATGTGTCATCTGTGCAGCCACAGACAAGATTACGAATGAAATCAATAATACTTTTTTCATGATATCAAATGATTGGTTTTTCTGTAGGCAAATGTAGATAAACTGTCCGAAACGGAACTTTCAATTCATTTGTTCCTTCTCTGATACTGTCTAACAGGACTTTGTTTTCGTTCATTTCAACTTAGAAATCGTCCAAAACAAGCGTTACAGGAAGCTACAAAGAGGGTAAAAGGGTAAAATAGCCCCCAAAACGGAATGACTGGAATTGATAGAAAGATGAAGGTTATTAGTTCTTGTTTAGGTTTTCACCACAGAGGACGCGGAGGACACAGAGGTGAATTTGGTTTATGACTTACGGTGGTGACCCTAATTTTGATGCGTAATCCTCCTACCATAAAGTTGAAAAAATATAAAAACATCTGCCACCTGCAACGAAAAGCATGTAATATACTAGTTGATAAATAGTTGGAGCGTTGCAGATACCTGCGACAGATAGGTTGCAGATAAAGTATCTGCAACACAGTATAAACCTTGCAAAGCCAATTCTCCAGGAGGGCAAAAGTTTATTGTATACATTAACTTCCCGTTTCCAGGCGGGGAACTGTCGTTTCCGGCATTAGAAATTACAGTTTCCACGGTAGGAAACGAGAGTTTCTAAGGCGGGACACTACAGTTTCTACGTAAGGATACTGTCGTTTCCCCGTAGAGACACCACAAATTATCCATAGAGTCACCCCAATTATCCCATAGCTTTGCATAAAGGAATCAAGGCTTTTCTTTGATTATATAACGCGTTGCAGATACTTTATCTGCAACCTATCTGCCACAGTATCTGCCACGTTCCAACTATTTATTAACTAGTGTATTACACGCGTTTGGTTGCAGGTGGCAGATGTTTTTATGTTTTTCAACTTTATAGTAGACAAAAAACTCTCATTCATTTCTGCACCTGCATGAACAAGATTCACCTCTGTGTCCTCCGCGTCCTCTGTGGTGAACAAATGCATAACCGCAAAACAACTACTTAGTATGCTGCTTCACATACTCCGATGGCAGACAACCGACATACTTCTTGAAACTGGTAGAGAAATAAGAAGAAGATCCGAACCCTACCATTCCGCTAATCTCCGAAATGGAGTAGCGCCCTTCAAGCAACAATTTACACGCTTTATTAAAACGGATGCGCCGGATAAAGTTGGCAGGCGGTTCACCGGATATGGAATTCATCTTGAGATACAGTGACGAACGGCTCATACAAAGCTGGCTGGCCAACTCATCAGAGGTGAAGTCTTCATTACTGATATTTTCTTCTACCACCTGAATAGCTTTGCTCATGAATTCCTCATCCAGATTATTCGAAGTCATTTTAGCAGTATCTATATCAATCGTATTCGAATAATAGTGTTTCAACCGCTGGCGTGCTTTCAGTTGATTAGCAATTTTTCCTTTCAATAAATGAATCGAGAATGGTTTGGCAATGTAATCATCCGCTCCAGCCTGAATGCCTTCCGTCTGTGCATCGACACTTCCTTTGGCAGACAACAGCAGGACGGGAATATGGCAGGTTTGCAGATTTCGTTTAATAAGCTGGCAAAGTTTGATACCGTCAATACCCGGCATCATCACGTCGGAAAGGACAATATCCACACGGTGCTCTTTCATAATAGCCAATGCTTCTTCGCCGTTTCCGGCGGTAAGCGTCACATAGTTCTGCCGGAAATTATCTTTCAGGTAATCCACCATCTCTTTATTGTCATCTACCAACAAGATAGTAGGCCGTTCTTCCTCGCTGCCGACTTCTATCTGATCGTCGTCCGATTTCTCTTCTGAAGCCACAGCCGACGCATCACCAGAGAAATATTCATCAGCCACCGGAAGATCCCGGAGAGAAGCAGATGTTTCGACTTCATGTGCCGGCAATTCACGTTCTTTCTCCGTGAAGGCAGCCATATCAGCAGGTAGCGTGACTTTAAATTCGGTATATTGAGCAGGTTCGCTTGCTACCGTAATAGTGCCGTGATGCTTTTCTACCAGCATCTTCACCAATGACAATCCGATACCCGTCCCCTTTCGCTGACCGTCTACCTGATAGAAACGTTCGAAAATGCGGGTTAGCTGTTCCGGAGACATACCGATTCCGCTATCTCTTACCGTGAAACCATAGGTATCTCCCTCTGTCCATAAGGAAAGCGAAATACTTCCGCCATCCGGTGTAAACTTAAAGGCGTTAGACAGCAGGTTCATCAAGATGGTCTCTACATACGTCCGGTCCGCAGGAAACAATCGTCCTTCCAGATCGGATTTTATATGAAAGCTGATAGCACGTTTCTGCGCATTTTCTTTAAACAGGGCAAAAGCATCTTGCAACAGTTCTTCCACATTTACCTGCGCAACATGAATAGGCATTGCACCTGCTTCAGCTTTACGGAAATCCAGTAACTGGTTGACAATGTGCAACAACTTACGACCGTTCTTATAAACGTAATCTAGTTTCTGTTGTACCGGAGTACCTTTCAGATTGCTCTGCCCCAAGAGTTCCTCCAACGGAGCCAGTATCAGACTCAACGGAGTACGCAACTCATGAGACATATTCATGTAAAAACGTACTTTCTCCTGACTGATTTCTTCTATCTTGTTTCGTTCTATCTGTTCGATCCGGACTTGCATCTTCATTTTGGCACGGGCAATAAAGAAATAGATCACAAAGACGAGAAGCCCTAAAGAAAAGAAAATGAAAAGTGTCTTTGCCCACCAAGTCTGATACCACATCGGAATGATATGCACAAAAAATTCAGTGGTCGCCTCGCTCCACTTTCCATTGTTGTTACATGCCTTCACCTTAAACACATACTCACCGGGCGGAAGATTAGAATAACTCGCCCGTGCAAAGGAAACATGACGGGAGTAGTTCCACTCGGTTTCAAAGCCTTCCAATTTGTAAACGAACTGATTCCGCTTGCCAGCCAAATAGTTGATAACGGCAAACCGGATATTAAAAAGTTTCTGATCGGAAGGGAACGACATACCCAGCATCCGCCCTTGCTCGTCCTGATAATAACGCACCCGTTCACTTTTCATATCCGTAATCACCTGATTTAAGACAACGGCTCCTGTTACCACCGCATCCGGGGAATATGGATTATCACCCAATTCGTATGGCTTGAAATAGGCAACGCCCCCAAGAGACCCCAGGAAGAATGTACCATCGTGCGCTTTGCAAGCTCCGAAATAGTTAAACTGATCGTGAGGCAATCCGTCCTGCTTTGAATAGTTGAGGAAAGTACCCTCCTCCGTATTGAAGCAAGCCAGTCCCTTGTTAGTTGTCAACCATAAACGCCCCCGTTCATCTTCCAGTATATTATAAATAAAGTCGTTTGGCAAACCGTCTTTCATCGTATAGTGTTTCCAGGCAGTCGGTGCTCCTTCCTTATAGCAATATAATCCTGTGGAAGAACCAATCCAGATTTCATGACGGCTATCCTCCTGTACACAGAAAGCCTGTATCAACCCATGCAGATAAGCCGAAGAGGAAAGATGCAGTTCTTCCAGTTTCCCGCCGGCATACAAAAACAGGCTCTCTTCCGTACCGATCCAGATTCTTCCTTTGGAATCACGGAACAACGTATATATCAATACATTCTCCAACTTTTTATGCTTTTTAGCTAACGGATGCTGCGAAAGTTCGCCGGTCTGTTTGTCGAAAAGGTAAAGCCCGCTCATGCCGCCTACCCAAAGTGTTCCATCTGTTCCGTCTAATAAGGAGTAACAACTGTTAGTCAGGGAAGTAGAATGGGGAAAGGAATATGTTTCTATCCTGCCACTCCGGTGATGCAGACGACTCATTCCCCCTCCATGAGTGCCGATATAGACACTTCCATCTTTGTCCGTCCATATACATTTTATATTGTCCGACTTTAAAGCGTTGGCGGAAGTACCCGTCCGGTAATATGAAAAGACTCCGGTTTTCCGGTTATAATAATTTAATCCACCGTCGTTCGTGCCGATCCAAAGATTGCCATTATCCGGGTCTTCGGCAATACAGCTCACCGTGTTATCACTTAACGAATTCCGCCAGGCGGAATGTTGCAAGCGTCCGAATGCTGGAGCAAGGGGATGATAATAATTAAGCCCGCCATAAAATGTACCGATCCACATTCCCCCTTGATTGTCTTTCAAGATAGAGCGGATGGAATTATGCCCCAAAGTAGTCGGATCTTCAGGAGAAAAACGACAGATACGGAAAGTTCCCGTCTCCGGTTCAAGGATAAGCAAACCTTCCATGGTTCCTATCCAAACCCTTCCTTTATCATCTCCGGACAATGTCCTGACCGAGTTCGTAAGGAAATAAGCAGGAGTATTTTGCTTGTTATAATGATGTTTTATTTGAAAGTTGTTATCCACACAATACACCCCGTTTGTCAATGAAGCCAGCCAACAGTTGCCGGTTTTGTCGTCATAGAGCATATCGGAGATGGTTTCTCCTTTCAATTGGAGAAGAAGCCGGGTCACGTTTTCGTTGCGTACATAATAGAAATAGACACCTTCCGAAGTTCCCAACAGGAAACCGTCATTCATCCGGCAAACAGAATAGATTGTTTTTCCGGCAAGTTCCGGCTGCACTTTCATCCGCCCGGTCTTTTTATCAAAAACCACCAGACCGATATTGGTAGCAAGCAAAAGCCGGTCGCCTTCCTCCGGTTCTCCGATAGCCAATACTTGCATCGGCTGATTGTCCGGTGACGAATAATTGGTGAAATTATTCCCTACTATATTATAACGGGATAAACCGACCTGTGTACCTACCCATACCGTACCTTTCGAATCGGTATGAAGTGAATAGACATGATTGTTTGCCAGACTGGTCGTATCATCCGGCGCTTTATAATACGAAACGAAACGGGAACCTTCATACCAGTTCAGTCCGTCTATGGTGCCTACCCAAAGCTTATTATTATGATCTTGTGTCAGAGCGAGCACAGTATTTTGCGACAGCCCGTCATCCACGGATAATCGCTTAAAATGAATGAAGCTGTCGGCGGCCGATACAGCCAAAGGAAAAAATAAGATGCAAACGGTTAATCCGAATAGGTACTTAAATAGCAAATGCCGGTCTTTCATGAGCTAATATTGAAGAATTTATCGTAAAGATAAGTATTTTCAATTCAATCTGATAAATGAATCCCGTTTTTTAACTCATATAAAGGACCGGTATCAGCTCAAAACAGGACAACCGCGCCAAAGTCCGACAGTTATGAATTCATATTTTAGACGCGGTTGCCCTGAACTTTAATTTTTTTACGGTTTCTCTTCAAGTTAGTAAGACGGATTTTCTGATTTTTCTTTCAGATCTTTATAACGTTTCAAGGCTTCCAGATAATAATAATCGGCATAATTGAGCGGAGTATCAATTTCACTGTCGTGCGGGAAACTACCAACCGAATGTAACAGGACGAAACCATGATTTTCTCCTTCTTGGGCCAAATAATCATCAGAGGATAACTGTTTCAGGATATGCTCCGCATAACGGAAATATTCTTCCCCTTGTTTCTTGTCGCCATAACCACTCAACTCCAGCAATGCAGAAGCTGTTACGGCAGCCGCAGAAGCATCCCGCGGTTCATTCGGAATATTAGGAGCATCATAATCCCAATAAGGTACATAGTCATTTTCGGACGGACGGTGATCGATAATGAACCGCGCTATTTTATGAGCGGCATCCAGATAGTTCTGCTGCTTGGTGAAGCGATAACACATGGTATATCCATACACTCCCCAAGCCTGTCCACGCGCCCAAGCGGAAGAATCGGCATATCCCTGAAAGGTTCCTTTCGACTCTACTTCACCGCTATCCGCCAGATAACTTACCACATGATAGGAAGTCATGTCCTCCCGGAAGTGATTCTTCAACGTTTTGTTAGCATGAGAGATGGCTATTTCACGATATTTCGGATTATTGGTTTGCTCCGAAGCCCAGAACAACATTTCAAGGTTCATCATATTATCAATAATCACCGGATAACTCCAATCACCGAAATCCCACGAACGAATCAGTCCGACTTCCGGACGAAAACGGGAGCACAAGCTTTCTGAAGAATGAATCAGAATCAAACTGTCCGTTGGCTCCGGTTTCAAACGGATGCCCTGCCCATAACTGCAAAACATCATAAAACCCAAATCGTGATTACCTGTATAATATTGCATATCCTGCAGACGGTTCGTATATTTACGCGCCTCTTTTGCGAGAGCCTCATCACCGGTCAACTCGTATGCCAGCCACATAGAACCGGGATAGAAACCACTCGTCCAATCTGTGGGGTGCTCCAGTCTGTACTTTCCTTCTTTGATAGAACGGGGAAAACAGGCGGTATCCGGTTCATTCTTCAATTGTTCTGCCATATAGAGCAACTGATGTCCCGCTGTTTTCACTGCATGGTCGAACCATTCCATCTCATTTCCTTTTGAAGCATCGCAAGCAGTCAGGAGCGCCATACTCCCTACCGCCAGTAAAAGTTTGTTTTTCATTGTTCCACTTTATTTTGTTACTGTATTCTATTACTGGCAACAAAGTTAGAGCAAGTCGCGAACAGACCCTTTGCAAATCTATTTTTTCATTTTCGTTTCTATTTCTACGGACTTTGATTTTGTCCAAAAGTGCTTTGTTTTTATCTTTTATAGAAAAACAGGCACGGATTTTACCAAATAAGCTGTTGTCAGGCATAACCAAACAACTATGCAGCCTTTTGCAAAATCCGTGCCTCCACTAAAAAGTACACGCTCTTTTATCTCACAATATCTTCCGGAAACTTAGCCGGCATTTCCACCCTCTTCCAAGTTTCATAATACCAAGTGTCCAACTCATTTCCATTCAAATCATTCTTGATAAAATATTTTAGATGGAGATAATCATTGTCTTTAATCTCAAATTCCAAAATATTATCCTGATTGTCCAGCATCGGGAGATGAATGTTCTTCTCGATACTTTCCTTATAAGAATCGTCCGTGAGTTGTTTATAAGTACCATATCCAGTAATAATCGCATCCGCACCGGGAATAATGGTAAAGTTTACGATTTGTCCGTCATCACTCAATACTTTAAATGTATTACTGGGTTTCAACGCTCCCGGAACATCGGGAGACTCGGATACATAATGGCAGAGCTGCCAAATACCTTTCAAATCGGCCGCTTTGAATTTGGTTTTCTTCTGGGCCGTCGCACCTGTTACCGCTAACAACATTATTGAAAGCATGGTAAAGAAATAGAGCTTTTTCATTGTTGTATTATTTTAGTTAACACTCTCGAATGCGTATTTCCAAATATAAAGATTTATTTTGAGAATACAGCAATTCAAAGCATAAAAAAACTCGCATAACCTGAAGATTATGCGAGTTTTACATAAATATACCGAAATATTAGAAATCAGCATTTCTTGGTGTACGCGGGAACGGTATCACGTCACGGATATTCGCCATACCTGTTACAAACAATAACAGACGTTCGAACCCTAATCCGAAACCGGAGTGAGGACAAGTACCGAACTTACGGGTATCCAGATACCACCACATATCCTTCATCGGGATATGCATTTCTTCAATACGGGTCATCAGCTTGTTATAGTCGGCTTCACGTTCGGAACCACCGATAATTTCACCAATTTTCGGGAAAAGAACGTCCATGGCACGTACAGTCTTACCGTCTTCGTTCTGCTTCATATAGAAGGCTTTGATTTCCTTCGGATAGTCAGTCAGAATCACCGGACGTTTGAAGTGTTCTTCCACTAAGAAACGTTCGTGTTCGGAAGCCAGGTCCACGCCCCAGTAAACCGGGAATTCGAACTTATGTCCTTTCGCAACTGCTTCTTCAAGAATCTTGATGCCGTCTGTATAAGGTAAACGTACAAAATCATCTTTCAATACACCTTGCAGACGTTCAATCAAGCCTTTGTCGAACATATCGTTCAGGAACTTCACATCATCCGCACAGTTATCCAACGCCCATTTCACACAATATTTGATGAACTCTTCTGCCAAGTCCATGTTGTCTGTAATGTCGTTGAAAGCCACTTCCGGCTCAATCATCCAGAACTCTGCCAAGTGGCGGGGAGTGTTGGAGTTTTCGGCACGGAACGTAGGACCGAATGTGTAGATAGCTCCCAAAGCAGTAGCCGCCAACTCACCTTCCAGCTGACCGGAAACAGTCAGACTTGCCTGCTTACCGAAGAAATCATCTTCATAAGAGATAGAACCTCTCTCGTCTTTCTTCAAGTCATACAGGTTCATCGTAGTCACCTGGAACATCTGTCCGGCACCTTCACAATCGGAAGCCGTAATGATCGGCGTATGGAAATAGAAGAAGCCCTTTTCATGGAAGAACTTGTGAATAGCAATCGCCATGTTGTGACGGATGCGGAACACTGCACCGAATGTATTGGTACGCGGACGCAAGTGAGCAATCTCGCGCAAGAATTCCATAGAGTGGCCTTTCTTCTGTAATGGATATGTATTATCGCAAGTACCCAGCACTTCGATTTCACGAGCCTGTACTTCCACTTTCTGTCCGGAACCCACTGATTCTACCATTTCTCCGTTCACGCTGATACAAGCGCCGGTAGTAATCAGTTTCAGCATCTCTTCATCGAAATTAGCCAAATCTACTACGATCTGCAAATTATTTATTGTAGAACCGTCATTCAGTGCGATAAAGTTTACTTGTTTGCTACCTCTACGGGTGCGAACCCATCCTTTCACATTGACCATAGCGCCAATATCTGTGCGCTTCAACAGGTCAACAATTTTTGTTCTACCAATCTTTTCCATTTAACTTTTTCTTTTTAGATACAAGAAGACGAGGTTTCAAATGCAAGATGAATTCTTTCCTGCTTTCTTTCCCCGTCCTCTGTCAAGTTGTTATTTATTGACTTATTACTCAAACGAACCCATGCGGAGGTAGTTTACTTCTGCTTCCGACAGGTAACGCCAGTCTCCGCGACGCAAACCTTTTTTGGTCAGTCCGGCGAAGAACACACGGTCGAGTTTTACTACTTTATAACCCAGTGATTCGAAAATACGGCGAACGATACGGTTCTTACCGGAGTGAATTTCGATACCTACCTGGTCTTTCTTGAAATCATCTGTATAGCTGATCGCATCTGCATGAATTTCACCGTCTTCCAACTGAATACCAGCTGCAATCTGATCCATATCCGCTTTGGTCAGGTTCTTGTCCAGATGAACATGATAAATTTTCTTCTTCAGGAATTTCGGGTGTGTCAGCTTGGAAGCCAGATCACCGTCATTCGTCAGCAAGAGTACACCAGTCGTGTTACGGTCAAGACGTCCTACGGGATAGATACGTTCGTTGCAAGCACCTTTCACTAAATCCATTACTGTACGGCGTTCCTGTGGATCATCCGATGTAGTAACCGTATCTTTCGGCTTATTCAACAATACATATACCTTACGTTCGATGCTTACCGGTTCATCGTGGAACTTAACCACATCCGAACGCTTGATCTTTGTACCCAATTCCGTTACTACTTCACCGTTTACAGAAACCACACCTGCTGTGATAAACTCATCAGCCTCGCGACGTGAACAAACACCGGCATTAGCCAGGAACTTATTCAGACGGATCGGTTCATTCGGATCAACAAACTGTTCCTTGTACTCGATCTGTTTCTTTACGCTATACTTAGCATTCGGATCATAATCGCCGGTACGCGGACGAGGACGATAGCCTCCTTGTGAACGGTCATTGTTGTATCTCGGACGGTAACCTCCCCCACCGCCGTTATTGCTGCGATAGCCGCCACCTTCGCCGTTATTAAAACGGGGACGATACGGACGGTCACCACCTTCACGGTTGTAAGAAGGACGTTGAGGACGGTCGCCACCTTCGCCGTTATTAAAGCGGGGACGGTAAGGACGGTCGCCACCTTCACGATTGTAAGAAGGACGTTGAGGACGATCACCACCTTCGCCGCTATTGAAACGGGGACGTTGAGGACGGTCATAAGAACCACCTTCACGGTTGTAGGAAGGACGTTGAGGACGATCATAAGAACCACCTTCGCGGTTGTAAGGACGTTGCGGACGGTCGCCTCCTTCATTATTGTTATTGAAGCGAGGACGATACGGACGATCGCCACCTTCACGATTGTAAGAAGGACGTTGAGGACGATCGCCATAAGAGCGGTCACCATACGAACGCTGCGGGCGTTCGCCTCCTTCATTGTTGGCATTAAATCGCGGGCGATACGGGCGATCCCCGCCTTCACGGTTGTAAGAAGGACGATACGGACGTTCTCCACCTTCTCTGTTGTAAGACCTGTTACCATCACGGCCGGCACCTGTATTCTCTTCATTGAAAGAATTTTCGCGCCATTCTTCGTTTTCTGTGCTCATTTTTTTATTCGAATAAAATTAGACTTTGGCCTCACGGCCTATTTAAAAAACACGTTTATTATATAAGTAAACAATTAAAGCCCCGTATATGTATGGGGAGTGATTGCTCTTAACTCTTTTTTAATATCTTCGCTTACATTCAATTCTTCGATAAACTCTTTAATAGAACTTTCTGTAATAGCCTGATTGGTCCGGGTTAAAGCTTTCAAAGCTTCATACGGATGCGGATAAGCCTCACGGCGCAGAATAGTTTGAATAGCTTCTGCCACTACGCTCCAACAGTTATCCAAGTCACGATAGATAGCTGGTTCGTTCAGCAACAGTTTACGCAATCCCTTCAAAGAACTCTGAATAGCAATCACGATATGACCGAAAGGTACACCGACATTACGCAACACCGTTGAATCTGTCAAGTCACGCTGCAAACGGGAAACAGGAAGCTTCACAGCCAAATGTTCCAGAATAGACGTTGCTATGCCCAAGTTACCTTCCGCATTTTCAAAGTCAATCGGATTCACTTTATGCGGCATGGCGCTCGAACCTACTTCTCCGGCTTTGATCTTCTGCTTGAAGTACTCCATAGAGATGTACTGCCAGAAGTCACGATTCATATCCACCATGATAGTATTGATACGCTTCATAGCATCAAAAACAGCAGAGAGGTTATCATAGTTCGAAATCTGCGTTGTATATTCTTCGCGTTCCAATCCCAGTTTTTCTGCAACAAACCGATTACCGAATTGTTTCCAGTCATATTGAGGATAAGCTACATGATGCGCATTGTAATTTCCGGTAGCACCACCAAACTTAGCGGTAATCGGACATGCCTTCAGCATAGCCAGCTGACGTTCGAGACGGTAAACAAATACCATCACTTCTTTACCCAGACGGGTAGGAGAAGCCGGCTGACCGTGAGTTTTGGCAAGCATCGGAATGTTAGCCCATTCTGTCGCATAGGTTTTCAACTGTGCAATCAGCTCTTCAATCAACGGGTAATAAACCCGCTCCAATGCCTCTTTGATAGAAAGAGGAACAGACGTATTGTTAATATCCTGAGAAGTCAGTCCGAAGTGGATAAACTCTTTATAGTCATCCATTCCGCCCATTTTGTCAAACTCTTCTTTCAGGAAGTATTCTACGGCTTTCACGTCGTGGTTAGTTACACTTTCGATATCTTTAATGCGCTGTGCGTCTGCTTCAGAGAAGTTACGGTAGATATTCCGTAAAGTTTCGTACACATTGCTATCGATTCCTTTTAATTGCGGCAAAGGGAGTTCGCACAAGGTGATAAAGTATTCCACCTCTACCTGTACACGGTATTTAATCAGTGCAAATTCAGAGAAATAAGCTGCCAAAGCTTTAGTTTTGCCTCTATATCGACCATCAATCGGAGATATGGCCGTTAATACATCAAGTTCCATACGTTTTCTTAGATAATTATCAGACTGCAAAATTAACTCTTTTTCCTGAGTTATAGAGCAAAAGGATAGAGAAAGTTTGTATAAAAGCGGTAAGAAATAAAAAAAGCCTCACGAATTTCTTCGTAAGACTCTGTTTTATAGTGGGCGTTGACGGATTCGAACCGCCGACCCTCTGCTTGTAAGGCAGATGCTCT